>WBZX01000002.1_pt1 | contig 402675 bp, 353 predicted proteins | sample 5204211 | NCBI WGS metagenome assembly WBZX01 (sample SAMN12344362, study PRJNA552823) | activated sludge metagenome | biome: Activated sludge suspended growth; feature: Nitrification reactor; material: Wastewater; isolation source: activated sludge from nitrification reactor of wastewater... | reverse complement strand
TGTCACCGTCACTGTTGGATCGTCTTCTGGCTATCCGGCAGGAACTCTCTGGAAAGCAAGATGGCGGTCCGAGGAACGCTACGAGAGTCCTGCATAGGCTCGAGTTGCTCGGCGCGTGCGATGGCGACGCGCTACGGCTACTCACCGTTGCCTCCGATTGGGATGCGGACGGTGAGCCTGCATTCCTGCCTGAACTCAAGGCACTGCAGGAAGCACTCTTGGATCGATTCTCTGAACCGGTCGCCGTTGGTGGGCCGAGTCGCCACGGCGACCTGGAGGAGATCCTGCCCGAGATCGTCAATGAACTCTTTTCGCGGGCACGGGAGTCGTCGGGCGGTGAGGACGCCGTCCTCTATGAGTATCTATTCGACCTTGAAAACGACGTCGACGCGGTGCGGTCTGCGGTGCGTGACTACACGGTCGTGCTGGCGGCCACGTGCCAGCAGGCAGTCGGCTTTCAGATGAGCGCGCTGAAGGGTGAGCGAAGCGTCTTCGCCAACGTCATCGTCGACGAGGCGGCGCGTGCCAATCCTCTCGATCTGTTCATTCCCATGGCACTGGCTGAACGTCGCATCATCTTGGTGGGCGACCATCGACAGCTGCCACACATCCTCGAACCAGATGTCGAAGGGCAACTGGAACTGTCGGTATCTGAAGAGACTCGCTTGGCATTGCGCCGAAGTCTCTTTCAGCGCCTGTTCGAGTCGATGCGCCAGCGAGAAGCGGTCGACGGCATCAAGAGGACAGTCACGCTTGACGTGCAATACCGGATGCACCCGGTGCTTGGGGGTTTCGTCAGCGATACCTTCTATGCGCCCTACGGGGAGGCCTTCAGGTCCGAGACGCCTGCCGATCAATTCGAACATGCCCTGCCAGGCTACCAGCCGCACGTAGCGGCTTGGGTCGACGTCCCTCTGTCGGCAGGGAAGGAGCAGGGCGGGCAGAGCAAGCGCAGGCCCGCGGAGGGACGCTGGATCGCCAAAGAGCTCAAGTCGCTGGCGACTGTGCGACCGGATCTCAGCTTCGGGGTCATCTCCTTCTACGCGGGTCAAGTCGATGGAATCCTTGCGGAGTTGGAACCGCTCGGCATAGCCGAACAGTTGCCAGACGGATCGTTCCGCGTCGCCGATGCTTGGCGTGAGACAAGAGGAATGGATGGCCACCTCAAGGAGCGCATTCGGGTCGGTACGGTGGATGCGTTCCAGGGCAAGGAGTTCGATGTCGTGTTTCTGTCCATGACGCGGTCGAATGACCTTCCGATCACGGACAACCGATCGTTGAGGCGAAAGTTTGGTCACCTCATGCTCGAGAACCGGTTGTGTGTCGCGATGAGTCGCCAACAGCGGCTGCTGATCGTGGTGGGCGATTCAGGGATGCTCCGCGGTGAAGTTGCGGAACAAAGCCTCGCTGGATTGGTGGCCTTCCGCAAACTCTGTGAGGGACGGCATGGCTGCATTGTTTCAGCTTGATTCGCCGGTCCTGCACTTCGGCCCCCGCATGCCAGCGGGAGTGAGGTACAGCCAACGCAAATTCCTTCTGTGGCCTGCGTTGATGTACCGGGTCGTCGCGCCAGAGGTCAGGCCTCGCCAGATCAACATACTTCAGAAGGCTGTGCTCGGCATGTGCCGCGCCGGTGTGACTTCCCCTGTGCGTGTAGGCGAAAAGCTGAGGATCCACCCAGATTTGGCCGAGCTGATCATGAAGGAGCTGCTGCAGCGGGCGCTCATCAAGCCTGACGGACTGCCGACAGCCGCCGGCAACGAGGTTTTCGAGGACGAGGCTCTCGACATGAGGCCCCCGGTGACAGGCCACGTCTTCCAGGACCCGTGGTCCGGTGAACTATGGCCACGATTCGTCCAGCGCTTGGACTATGTGGAACTGGACCGTCGAGACAACGGGTTCCCCGATTTGATCTTGGGGACCAAGGGCAAGCCGCGGCGGGAGCGCGCTTTCATGTGCCGCCCGGTCGACGATGCAGTGCCTCCATCTCCGGACGTGCGGCAGATCCTGCGCGCCACCCATCGACACAAGTCTGCCTTGCGCAACTCGGAGTCATTTGAGGTGCCGGAAGACGATGAGCAGATGTCGCTCGACGTTGGCACGGCCCTACAGAGAATCTCGCTGGTCGACGACGCACCAACTCCAGTCTTTCTCACCACGTTCATCTATCTCGCAGAAAACGAGAACACCGGCGAGTGGCACGCATGCGATCCCTTCGGATTGGGAGAGAGCCCGGTACTCAGACGTGCCATAGATCGTGAGGTCGCGTTCTTTCCGAGGCTCCGAGAAGCCGTCGAGGCTCTCATCGGCTCATCGCTTGATGCGCAGGTCGAGAAGCAGCGCGGGTGGATTGCCGAGTTGAGGGAACTTGCCACTTCGAATCTCGAGCGCAAGCTCACGGTCAATGCGCGAGACCTGCCGGCTTTCGACGAACTCCTACAACTCGAGATGGCCTATCTGGATGCCGAACTTCTGGGGGATGCCTGTCCTGAGCAGCGCCTACGCGATTTGCTGGGTGCGGCGAGACGGGCGCTGGAATCGACGTTTAGGTCGATCGCATCGAAGTTTCCTCCGGGGGATGTCTGGCGGCACGTCTACTTCAAGGACAAAGCCGGGAAGGATCGTCCCGTTCAAGACCAAGTCTACGTATCGGACGTCTACAAGGTTTGCGCCACCAATCTCGGTTTCGCTACTCCCCTTCCGGAGGCCGTCCAACGTACGCGACCAAACCATTTGCGGGCCGCATGTTTCGAGTCTGGCTGGAGGCTTCGCGGCGCGATCGTCGCTTCGATGATGGCCGCAGTCAACAACCCATCGCACCCGCTGGTTCTCGCCGCAAAGCGACGTCCTGAACTGATCGAGGACTTGGATGCGGTGGCCTCGATGGCCGGTGAGGCTATCCATGCGGGAGACAGCATCGTAGAGCTTGGAGCCATCACTCCAGTGATCGATTCGGTCTACCGGTCCATTGCAATCCTCGGCGGCGTCGAGGTTGGCGAGAAAAATCAAGTTGAGAAGGGTCGATAGATGTCAAAGAACAAGAACAAGCACAGGCAGCAGCCAGCGCCGGTCAAGAAGCCTGACCTGCCGCCTACCTCCGGAGTGACACCTCCGGCGCCGGTAGGCATTGCGCCGTCATTGAATCCTGGCGAGTTAGTGACGCCTGTCCAAGCTGCCCAGGCCATCACCAACATTCACTCACAAGTGCTCGAGGCAGCGACTGAGTCGGACATCGAGGTTGCGATGATCGCGACGCCGTCCAATGGCGACGTCATAGATCTCGAGAAGGCGGTGCGCGAGCTCAGCGAAGCGTTTGCGATGTGCAAAGCGCGATCAGAGCGCATGGTGCGACTCGAAGCCGGGGAGGCCAGCCTTCAGGAGTCGCAGGCGACGCTCCTTCAGCAGCAGAGTCGACTTGCTGCGGATCAGAGAGATATCGATGAACGTGAGGCGGACCTAAAGAAGCGCGAGGAAGAGTTCCGCTCTCTAGAGGACAGCCTTCGTGGTCGCGAATTGAATGCAGAGGCCGGGTTTGTCGCTGAGCGACGTGCCTCGCTGCAGCTGCTTGACCAAGAAGCCGCTGCTGTCCGCGAGGAACTCTCACGCGCACGTGGATTGATGGCGACGGAACGTGCTGAATGGGACTCGCGCTGGCACGAGCAGGACATCAAGGTCCGCGCAGATCTCGAAGCCCTCAGGGCCGAGCAGAACGCTGCGCACCTCAAGGTCACAGCGGAGCTGGATGAGCAACGGCGGCAGTTCGAGATCGAAAGCTCGCGAGCCCGCACTGATGTCAAGAAGCAGCAGGCGAAGTTGGATGTACTGGCAGAAGTGATGGCCGAAGATCGCGCAGCCTTCGACCTGCGGGTGCAACAGCGAGTCGGCGCACTGTTGGAAGACGCTGGCGCCAAGTACCGTGACTTGGAAGCTCGGCTCGATGCCGCACGGACCGAGCGCGACGCACTCTACGAGAGGCTGCGCGAACGCGAGGAGGCAGAACGTGCACTGGGCAACAGACCTCTCAGCGAAGTCAAGCAGGAGTTGGACAACCTGATCAAGGAGAGGAAGTCTCTGGCCGATCGCCTGGCCAAGCGTCCGAGCGAGGACATGGTCGCGCGCCTGGAAACGCTGGAGCGTGCCCAGGAAGAGTGGGAAGCCGATCGTGCGCGTCTGTCCCAGGAGCTGATTTCCAGTCGTGCCGCGGTAGCCAGGTCCTCGATTGCCGTCACCGAGATGGAGTCGCTACGAGATCAGAAGGCTGCACTGGAGACTGGCAGGGACTTGCTTCAGGCCGCGCTGGAGGAGCTGAGGAAGGATGTGGATGATCGAATCCGGCGATCCGATGGCGTGAGCCCCTTCCCATCGTGCAGCGAGATGGACAGGGACGAGGCGCTTCAGGTCAGCCCGCCGATGTACGACGAGATTCCCGACCTCAGTGCCTTCTGCGAGGACCTCCAGCAGCGGATCGCCATCGATCCAGCTTCCAGCAAGGTTCTGCATTACTCCCTTTCCGATATCCGCTGTTTCCTGGCTGGCATGGCCATGAGCAGGCTCCATCTGCTGCAGGGCATCAGCGGCACAGGAAAGACGAGCCTGCCGCTTGCCATGGCCCGTGCGCTTGGCGCCGGGTCGACGCTGGTCGAGGTGCAGGCAGGATGGAGAGACCGTCAAGATTTGATCGGTCACTTCAATGCCTTCGAGCGTCGCTTCTACGAAGCGGAGTTCCTGCAGGCGCTCTACAGGGCTCAGTGTCCGCGTTATGCGAACAGCGTGTACATCGTGGTCCTGGACGAGATGAACCTTTCCCATCCGGAACAGTACTTCGCAGACTTGTTGTCAGCACTCGAACAGGACCCCCAGCACCAGAAGCTGGATCTGATGACCGCATCCGTAGAGCCGGCTCCTGCCTTGCTTCAGAACGGTCGGACGCTTCCGTTGCCTGGCAATGTGTGGTTCGTAGGTACAGCGAATCATGATGAAACGACGAAGGACTTTGCGGACAAGACCTACGACCGTGCACATGTGATGGAACTTCCCCGTCATCGGGAGTTTTTCAAGCCCAAACGGTCGAAGGCGCGGCCGCCCGTTTCTCTGACTGCTTTGCAGGGGGCTTTCTCTGCAGCTCAGGGCCTGTACCAGAAGCAAGCCACGGATGCCTATAGGTTCGTGGACGGTTCCTTCGCCGACATCCTGGGGCGCCGATTCCGGGTCGGCTGGGGCAATCGCCTGGAGCGGCAGATGCTTGACTTCGTTCCGGTCGTGTTGGCGGGTGGTGGCACGTTGACCGAGGCGGTGGACCACGTCCTGTCGACCAAACTACTGCGCAAGATCCGGGATCGGCATGACACCAGGCCGGAAGACCTGGAGGCGCTGCGGATCGCTGTCGAGGACGCATGGCCCCGGCTTCGCTCCGAGGGCGAGCCTTTGAAGTCGAAGGAGATCATCCGCAGCGAACTCCGGCGACTGGGTGCCGACGAGGCCGCATGACCTATCGCTTCGTCGATCGTTTGAGCGGAAACGCTTGTGAAGTGCAGGCCGGGGGCACTCTACTCGGCCGCTTCATCTTGGAGCCCTTCGGCGATGAGGCGATATTCCTCAATTCCGTCGCGATCTCGGAATCAGCCTACTGCGTTCCCGATCTGCGAGGGCAGTGGCAACTCCTGCAACCAGGGCAGGAGCGAATCGAAGGAACGATCTCGCGAACGCAGGTTCTGGATCGACTCGACACTTCGAGCATCCTGGACGTTGGAACCAGCATCGAGGGCGTCATCTCATCGGGAGGTACCTGGCTGGACGCACTCGGCGTATCTCCCTTGGTCCCGGGTATGTCCGAGAGGGCGGAATTTCAGGACTTCGAGAAATTCCTTGCCGAGCATCTTGGGCATCTGATCGAGGTCTGCAAGCGGCCGCGGACCCATCTGAGGGTGGAAGTCGAGCGGACGGCGGTCTCTCGTGCAAGGCGAGTAGCGACGCAGGCATCCAGCTATCTGGCCGCCCACACCGAGGACTGGGATCGACCGACGCTGAGAGCGGTCATACCCAAACGCATCCTCTCGCTTGTACGGGAGGACCAATACGACATCTATGAGAACCGGGTGGCGGCGCGCCTGGTCGACCATGTGGATGCTTACCTTTCACGCCGTGTGACTGAAGTTTCCAGGCTGCTTCGGTTGTTCAGCGCGGCTGGGGATCACCGTTCCACCGCAGGGCAGGGTTCGCACTGGCGACAAAGGCGTGTCTACCAGCTCTGGGGCTCATCGATCGACGCCGGTGATGCTCGGCGCAAAGCTGAACGCACCCTTGAGCAACTCAAGTATTTGAAGTACTCGATTTCTGGTCTGATGGACTCGCTGCTGTATCGCGAGGTTCCGAGAAGGGCGTTCGTGGGCACGACCCTCACGATGACGAACATCCTTGCGAATGACGCGCACTATCGCCGGGTTGCGGACATCTGGCTCGCATGGGCGCGATTGGGGCTGGAGCAGTCGCCGAAGCCGGAGAAGCATTTCGAGGAGATGCAGGCGCTGTGCCGATGCTTCGGTTCGTTCGCCTTGTTGCTCGTCATCAGGGGGCTTGAGCAACTGGGCATAGAACCGGTAGACCTGTCGCAGTCTCTCGCTGGGCAAGAGATTGAGCTGACAGGGAAGGGCGCACGGGTGCGGCTGTCCTGGTCGGCCAGCGATGGCGTACTGCGTCTTGCAGTTGACGATGGCAAACCCTTGCGAATCGTACCGATTCCAGCGTCTGTCGCCATGCTTCCGGATGACGGTATCGCCAGCCTGATGCGTGATGCCGATGTGGCCGGAAGTTTGGATGAGATCACATTGGTGCTCTATCCAAGCCCATCGACTGAAGTTGCTTTTCAGCGCATGGAGCCAGCCCACGCCCATCGGCTACACGCTCTCTCGCATGAGATCGCGGAACAGGGCCAAACGAAGGCTGGGTTCTTGCCGGTTTCCCCTTGGGACTTGACCAGCGTCGAACGAATCGCGCGTCAGCTTCGATGGGTAATTTCGGCGCCGGCGTTCTTGGCCTATCCGCCGACTTTCGCCAATCCCCTGGTTGCGGAATTCGCTGCCAACGCACCATGGCTCAAGGTGTCTGGTCCGGAAGTCGTAGTTGTTCGAGCTCCAGGGTCGCACGAAGCGCTATCAGTTGCACAGGTGCTGGAAGCAGAGAAGAGCCGGCTTGTCGCGTTGGAGGCCGAGCACGCAGATGTATCCCAGCAGCTACGCATGGCGGTGCGAGACGGGCGAGCGAGCGGCCCCCTGAACGGTCGAAAGAAGGGGCTCAATGCCGAGATTACCGATCTTCAGTCGCGCATCGGCTTCTTGACTTCGCTTGAAGCCGACTTGGCGGCTGGAGTGGCAGTCGTCCAGTCTCTTCTCGCATGTCCAACTTGTGCATCGGTTGCCGACCCCAGGCGCGATTTCAAGGGAGGGCCCGGTCATCGCTTTTCCTGTGAGTGTCCTGATTGTTCTACCCAGTGGGGCGCAGAGGCCTGCCCAAATTGCACGGCATGGATTCCCACGCTGCTGCCCGCCGTGACGTCTTGGACGGTGAATGAGGCTGAGGTGGGTTGGTTGGATCGGTTCCTTGGGGCGGATTCGCTCGCCGTGCCCTACAAGTTGGAGAGGGGCGGGTTGGGTTACGTGTGCCCTTCATGCGGACACGGGCGTGCATCTGCAGGTAGCGGCTTCACCTTCAGACAGGGAGCGACCGCATGAATCAGGTTCCCAGGAAGCAATACGAGCAGTTGTACGTCTGCGCGGACCTGTTCACATGTTTGACCAGCTGTTCGGTGACTCGAAACCGGGACCTCCTGCGCTTTGCGTCCGTCGCGCGCCATCGATGCAGGAGTCATGGTGATGGCACGAGATCGAGCGGCTTGAGGGCATGGTCATGAAGGTGGAAACGGCCTGGGTTTCACCCCCGCAGGCGATCGGTGGTCTTGATCATCTCGGCACCCAGGCTCCCTGTGTCCTGATCTACAGCCAACTACTACCCGGGATCACGAACGTCACGGATCGCGCGCGGTATTACTCTTTCTACCCATGGTTGATATGGTCATTCGACCAGCGCTATGCCAAGGATGAGGAGGCGCGTTTCGTCGAGTTCTTCAGGCGCGCGGACTGCCTCTTCACACTCCTGTCAGAACGTCATGCACGCAAAACTGATCGGGACAATGAGCGGCACGGTGTGGCCATGGTTGGCAGAGTCCAACTGACGCAGGCACTGGATCGGCTGGAGGCGGGTGAGTACTTGAACCTCTCGCAGTACACGTCCCAGGAATCTCCACTGAGATATTTCAAGAATCCGATGGGCGGTCTCTCTCAGTACTACGCGGGGACCTTGAGTGACCTCAAGCTGATGGATGCCTCCGCAAAGCCGTGGATCAAGTACACGAAGGAGTTGGGTGCGCCGCTGGCCGAGCAAGTCGACTCGAACATTCAGGCCGACCGGTTCTGGAAAGTTGTAGAGAGCGGCACCGCAACGTGTGACGACCTTGATGCTTTGAGCGAGCTCTGCGCCTGTCAGCTGTCTCATAGCGTCGGCGAGTGCAAGACACTCGTCGATCTCTATTTCGATCGCAACGACTCGTACGAACAGGAAGGCGTCCAGCGCCGGCGGTCGCTTGGGCTGATCTTGAACCTGACCCGGTCACTCCCAGACGGCCATGACTTGACGGAGTCGATGTTTCGGGCATGTACGTATTCAGGTGCGCTGCCTGGAAAAACCCCGTGGACAGTGCCCGAGTCATTGCAACCCACGCTGGCCTGCTGGGGGATATATCAACGCAACGACTTACTGTCGATTGCATGCCAGACAGTGCTCGGGCTGGCGCTCCGCGAACTGGAACCCCAGGCTGCGGCGAGCAGGATGGCGTACGGATCGGTCGAGTCTTTCGCAGAGGCCTTCTCGAACGGAGCCGCCGTGACAGCGGTCGCTCAAGACCTCGGTGCCAACAAGGTGGGCGACTTTCTTGACCAGCTCGCCGTTTCCATGCCGCCGCTCGCCTCGTGGGAGAACGACGCACATGAAATTCAATTGGCACTCCGAATGATGGCCAGCTGGTCGCGTAGCGACGATACCCGGACGATCCTTGAACTAGCGGTATCTGTCTTGGCGTTGCTAGCCTGCCGCGACGTGCCTTCTCAAACGCCATATGGTGGCGTAGCGATCTCGCCCGAGGCTCTGGCTGACTACCCGATCAACTTAGCGAGTTTCAGAGTACGGGTGGCAGCCTGGAAGCTGATGAGCTTTTCTGCATTCACCGCTGATCTGGTGACCTGGTGCTTGAATACCCATCTTCGGGTTGCGTTGCGCAAGCTCAGATACACGGGGCGCTCGACCTTCCACCTCAGGCCTTCCGAACGCGGCCTGGAGGTTGTCGGCGAAATACCGCCGCCTGCGAACACCACTCCGCGATTCCGGCAGGCCGTTCAGATCTTGCGCGATGTAGGCGCGCTGACCCGTGATTCGTCAAAGCCGAATCGGCAGACCAGGCTCTCGGACACTGGCGCGGCACTGATGGAGGCATCGAGTGCCTGATCCGGTTTCAATCCTCGATGTCATCAAGCGCGGGGGCTACGAGGCGTCGTTGATAACGACGTTCAACGCGACCCTGCCGTTCTACGAGGAGGTTCTCTTACGCAAGCTTGTGGGTGCAGGGTGCCGTCACAACGTGGTGCTGATGGACCGCTCGCAGTGCGCTGTATCGTGGTCCAGCGAGGCGACACGGCCCAGGCTGGCCGGTCACGCCTATACCCTTCTGCCGATCGGTGCACCGGGCGCATTCCACCCCAAGTTGTGCCTTCTCGTCGGCCCGAAGAAGGCGTCCATCCTGATCGGAAGCCACAACCTGACCTTGTCTGGGTTCGGTTTCAACCGTGAGGTGACCAACTGGATTGAGGTCTCTGGCCCCAAGGACTCCGAGGGTGCAGCGTTGCTGGGGGACTCCTGGCGGATGGCACGTCAATGGATCGAGATGGAGCGCGGTAAGGCTGCCGATTCCCTGCTCGAGGCGGCTCTGGCGGTCGCCAACTTCGTCAATCCTCTCGTCGCCAATGCCGAACCATCGAGTCGTGCAGTTGCGTTGACCCACGCGCCCCTCGGCGATCCGCTGATCGATCAGATTTCCGAGAGGATTTCACCCGCGGTGAGCCGTATCGGAATTGTTGGTGCCTTCTTCGACAGGGAGCTCGCCTTCATCGACGAGCTTGCAAAGCGCTGGCCCAAGGCGCTACTGGTAGTCGGCGTCGATCCAGAGTCTGTGCAAATGCTTGCAGTGCCGCCCACTGGGCGAGCACGATATGTGGATATCCGGAAGTTGTGGCCAGAGCGGCAAGGTTATCTACACGCCAAGATGATTTGGTTCGATTCCGGCGGTGATGGCAGCGCATTTGTGAGCGGCAGTTCCAACCCAAGTCGGCCGGCTTGGATGGGGCCAAGCAATTCGATCAATGTGGAAGCCGTCCTCTTGCGACTCGGTCACGATGCGCACGATGCCGTGGAGTCAATTGGCCTGCTCGGTATCTTCGACCTTGTGGCACTCGACCCTGAGCTTTTCAAAGGTATCGCGGAACGAAGTGCCGAAGAAGTTGCTACATCCGAATCTGCGCCGGTTCCACTGTGGTCAGGGGTCTCAAGCGCCGAATCTGGTGAGATACGAATCGGGACGCGAGGAAGCAAGGCGGCTATCGACCAAGCAGTCTTGTTCAATGCGGACATGAGGGCGCTCGGAGATTTCCCGAGCCCGCAGGTAATCGAGGATGAACTGGTCGTCGTGTTCACGGACGGCATCGCGAACGTTCGATCCTGCTTGCTCTATTCGCAGGGGGCGTTGGTCGCGCGCGTGATGATTCATCACCCCGACGTGGTGTCGGCTTCATCGCAATCCTCGCGACAGAATCAGATTCGAAACGCCTTGAGCGGTCTCGGCTCGAGCGAAGGGGACATTTCGAAGGTGATTGCTTCCGTGGAACGCGTCATCTTTTCGGATGAGACGCACCGGGAAATGGAATCAGTGCTGCGGGGGCACAGGGAAACGCGATCTAGCAAGGGCCAGGTTGCCGGGCCAGAGTCCCTCGCAGTCAGCGTCGCCGATCTACCCAAGGAAAGAAAGAAGCTTCGCCTCTTGAAGTCTGGTGACCTCGCTTACCTGCTGGACGTACTGTTGCGACGTCTATCGGAGGGGCTGGAATCTCCCCCGCCTGGCATCGACTCGGCGGGACTCACCGAAGAAGAGCGAGTTGGCACCGAAGGGGGCGAGGAACCGAGACCGCCCGAGTCGGTCCTTCCGCCGACTGGACTCAGCGATTTGGATGTGGCCAGAGCCGTATCTCGCCGAGCCAGAGCCCTGACCAAGCGGATGGTGGATCAGTTGAGGCTGGCAAGCGCTGATCACACTCGCAGTGCAGCCGCCGTGCTTCAACTCTTCGCCGTGATCGCACTCGTGCGAGAGTTGCGACACCTTGACAAGACGTCTCGCTGGAAGGCGACTGGTCAGCTCCTTGTCGAAGACAGGGATCGTCGTTACCTGTTGGATGAATCCCTAAAGCATCTCCTCGGTTCGTCTTCGCGCATGCTCGAAGAGATCGACATCGGCGATGCCGACACCGAAGAGGGCACCCAACTGCGGGTGCTATTGCTGTGGTTGGCTTGGGATTTGGGCGAGGAACTGACGGACCAGCTCGGACGGATCTGGGATGCCGGCGAGTTGCAGGCCAAGCTACGCGCTAACGCGATGTTCCTGAAACTGATTCCGCCGATAGCGCAAGACGCCGCGGCGCGTTCCGAACTCGAACAGAGCATTTCCCGAACGATCCGCCCGTCTCCCGAAGCAGCGCTCCGCGCAAGCAAATGGTTAGTGGGCCACTTGAAGTTCGGCGCCGCGTGGGCAAAGGGCGTCAGCGACGGTACGGCTCTTCGCGTGGGGGGATATTGCCGTGTCCCTGGCATGGTTGAGGAACCCCGAGTCGTCCTTGAGGTGTCGGACAGCTTGGTCGGCTTCTGGGACTACGACAGGATCCGAAGTTTCGCGCGGGATCGGGTTGTCGCGGTCATGCCTGCTGCAGATGTCTCGTGATCTTAGCCTGGTGCAGCCTTGTGACGGTAAAATTGGCTGTGAAAAAACGTTTGCTGACAATGACTTATGCAATTCGATGCAGTGGGCATGTGTGGTCCTTGTCGAACCTGCAATGGCGTCCATTGATAGCTTCGACAATGCTCGCCGGAGCCGATAGATGTCGATAGATCTCGAAAGGTCACTTTTCGTCGAATCGCCCGGAAACCCGCGCCAATGCTGGTGCCCGACACTTTGACGGTAAAAATGACGGTAAAAATCGAACGCGCTACTTGTAAACACTTTGAAATCAACAGCTTAGAAGGCCCGTTGATGATCGAGTGGGAGTGAGCTCGGGGCGGCCATGTCAGACCAGATGTCGCTGATGGGGTTTGACCCCCATCCCGTCCGCCCCACCGACCGCCTGTTCTTCGCGGTGCGGCCGAGCCTGGCGGCAAGGGACCAGATGGTCGCTCTGACACCCCGGTTGCGAAGGGAGCATGGTTTAAAAGGCACGCCCATCAAACCCGAGCGTCTGCACAGCACCTTGCACCACCTGGGGGACCATGTGGGTGTGCCCCATGCCCTGGTCACCCAGGCGCGCGTGGCTGCGGACAGCCTGACCGTGCCAGCCTTTGAGGTGGTGTTCGATCGGGTGGCCAGCTTTGCCAGACCTCGCAACCAGCCACTGGTATTGCTTGGGGGAGTTGGCCTGGATGGGCTGATGAGCTTGCAGAGGTCGTTGGGCCAAGCCATGGCGCATGCTGGCCTGGGCCGGCATGTGGAGTTGCATTTCACTCCGCACGTGACGCTGCTGTACGACGACAAGGGTGTTGCCGAGCAGTCCATTGCGCCCATCCGCTGGACCGTGAGCGAGTTGGTGCTGGTGCACAGCCTGCTGGGCCAGACCGTGCACAAGACGCTGGCAAGTTGGCCGCTGCAAGGGTGATCGGCAGCCCTCCCGAGGAACGCGGCTGTGGCGGGTGCAGAATGCCGCTGTGCTGTTCAAACGAGGGGGGCGCGATGAAGGGCTTGCTGGGCTTGGTCAGCGTGCTGGTGGTCCTGCTGGTGGTGGCCATCAGCGCGAAGCGCGCGCTGTCCGAGCAGGCCGGCGCCAGGCAGACCAACGCAGCCTCACAGGCGCAGGCCGCGCAGGCGCAGGTGAAAGCCATCCAGCAGCAACTGAACGACGCCATGGCCTCTGCGGCAGCGCGTCAGGCCAGCACCACCGAATGAGCGCGGCATGAGCGACTGGAGCCCACAGGACGAGCACGCCATGCGCATCGCGCTGGACCAGGCCCACAACGCCTGGCTGGTGGGCGAGGTGCCGGTGGGCGCCGTCATCACGCGCGACGGTCAAGTGATCGCCACCGGCTACAACCGCCCCATCACCACCCACGACCCCACCGCCCACGCCGAGTTGGTGGCCTTGCGCCACGCCGCGCAGTTGCTGGAGAACTACCGCCTGCCCGACTGCGAGCTCTACGTCACGCTGGAGCCCTGTGCCATGTGCGCGATGGCGTTGATGCACGCGCGTTTCAAGCGTGTGGTGTACGCCGCCACCGACCCCAAGACTGGCGCTGCCGGCTCGGTGGTGGACTTGTTCGAGCTGAACCAGCTCAACCACCACACCGAGGTGCAGGGTGGGCTGATGGCCGACGCGTGCGGCCAGATGCTGCGCAGCTTTTTTGCCGAGCGCCGAGCCCAGCAGAAGGCCGAGCGCCTGCTGGCGAGCCAGCCGGCTGCGGCGCCCGGCGCCGACCACACCATTCCCGCCGGCGAGGCCACCGAAGTGCAGATGGCCTTGCCGCGCGACACCGACTTTCCAGAAAGCGCTTCCTCATGACCACCGTCCCACCGTCACTCACCCTGTATTCGCCCTCAGGCGTCTTGCTGAAGGCCGCGCCGGTGCGCCTGGCCGCCAGGCGCCTCCAGGCCATGGGCTTTGATGTGACGCTGGACGAAGCAGCACTCACCAAGCACCAACGCTTTGGTGGCGACGACGACACCCGCCTGGCGGCCATCCACCGCGTGGCGCGCGCGGCCCCTTCGATCGCCATGGCCACGCGCGGCGGCTACGGCATCACCCGGCTGTTGCCGCGCCTGGACTGGAAGCTGCTGGCCCGCAGTGTGGAGCAGGGCACGCGCTGGGTGGGTTACAGCGACCTCACCGCCCTGCAGATGGGCCTGCTGGCCCACACCGGCGCCGGCAGCTGGTGCGGGCCTATGGCGGCGGACGACTTTGGCCGCACCGAACTGGACGAGGTGACGCCCGACTGCTTTGCCGAGGCCATGAATGGCGAACTCGAGGCCGTGGGCTTTCGCACCGAAGCCGGCTTCGACGGCCTGGACGCCAAGGGCCTGCTGTGGGGGGGCAACCTCACCGTGCTCTGCAGCCTGTTGGGCACGCCCTGGTGGCCCAAGGTGAAGGGTGGCGTGCTGTTTCTGGAGGACGTGTCCGAGCACCCCTACCGCGTGGAGCGCATGCTGCTGCAATTGCACCAGGCTGGCGTGCTGGATACGCAGAAGGCGGTGCTGCTGGGGGCGTTCAGCGACTGGCGCAAGTCGCCCATGGACCGTGGCTACACGATGAAGTCTGCCGTGGCGCACGTGCGTGGTGTCACGCGCACGCCCGTCCTCACCGGCCTGCCGTTCGGCCACGTGCCCACCAAGGTCACCATGCCCTTCGGCCGCAAGGTGCAGGTGCTGGTGCAGGCACGGGACGTGCTGGTGGGCTGGTGAGCGGTGGGGTGAATTCCTCAGCCATGGCCAGGGCAGGGCGAGAGTTTGGAGTGCTACCTCCAGACTTGAACTGAGAAAACCCTAGGTATGGGCCTGTGGGCAGCCGCATAGAATTTGTCACACTCGCCTTGCCCCGTCCCGGCTACAAGCTGGGCCGCGGCAGGCGGTTTTGTTTTCAACCGCTGGCCGCGCCTATCCGCGCGACGGCCAGCGCAGACGGGGGAGTTCGCATGCTCGGTGTGTTCGCGGCAGATCGCCGTGGTGCTTGGAGCCGTGCCGCGTCCAGGCGCGTCATTTGTGCCTTGGGCACGCTGTCGGTGCTGCTGCTGGCGGGGTGCGACAACAGCCCTTGGGAAAAGGGCGCTGCGTCCACCAACAACATCTACTCGGCGATGTTGGAGAACACCCCTCGGCATCTGGATCCAACGGCCTCGTACTGGTCGAACGACACCCTGGTGACCTACCAGACCTACGAGCCCCTCTACGGCTACCACTACCTGAAGCGCCCCTTTGAGCTGGTGCCCAAGACTGCAGAGAAGGTGGTGGCACCGGAGTACTACGACAAGGACGGTCACCGCTTGCCGGACGACGTGCCAGACCAGATGGTGGCCGAGAGCGTCTACAACGTGCCCATCAAGAAGGGCATCCTGTTTCAACCCCACCCGGCTTTCGCCAAGGATGCGGCTGGCAACTACCTGTACCACCACATGATGGCGGGCGAGGTTGGCAACCGGCGCAGCATCCCGGATTTCGAGCACACGGGCACGCGTGAGCTGGTTGCCGAGGACTTTGTCTACGCCCTCAAGCGCCACGCCACCACGCGCATCACCACCCCCATCTTTGGCGTGTTCTCCGAGTACGTGCTGGGGCTGAAGGAATACGGCGAGCTCATCAAGAAGGAAGACGCCAAGCTGCGCGAGGGCACCGACCCGGCCAGCCAGGACAAGCCTTTTCTTGATTTCCGCCGCTGGCCGCTGGCCGGTGCCACCGCACCCGAGAAGCACCTGTTGCGCATCCGCATCCATGGCAAATATCCGCAGTGGAAGTACTGGATGCAGATGACCTTCCTTTCGCCCGTGCCCTGGGAGGCAGACGCTTTCTATGCCCAGCCTGGTCTGGCCGAGCGTGGCCTGACCCTGGACCAGTGGCCCGTAGGAACCGGGCCTTTCATGGTCACCGAGTTCGTCAAGGACCGCCGCATCCGCATGGTGCGCAACCCCAATTACCGTGGCGAGCCCTACCCCTGCGAGGGCATGCCGGACGACAAGGCGGCGGGCCGCTTGGACGATTGCGGCAAGAAGACGCCGTTCGTGGACGGCATCGTTTCGGTGGTGGAGCGCGAGGGCACACCCAGGCGCAACAAGTTCCGCAGCGGTTACTACGACCTGGAGGTCTTCGAGCGCCCCGACACCGGCATGGACTATGGCGTGGAAGCCAACGACTCGGAGGAGGTGAGGGCGCTCTACCAGCAGCGGGGCTTCATCTTCCCCAAGGTCACCGACGTCAACAGTTGGATCGTCGGCTTCAACATGATCGACCCGGTGATCGGCTGGGGGGATACGCCAGAGCAACGGGACCGCAATCGCAAGCTCAGGCAAGCCGTGTCCATCGCCATCGACTGGGAGGAATTCACCAAGGTCTTTCCGAAGAAAGGTGGCGAGACGGCCATGGGGCCGCTGCCTGATGGCATCTTCGGCTCCCGTGGCAATGGTGAGAAGGGCTTGAACCAGGTGACGCACCAACTTGTGGATGGCAAACCTGTGCGCCGTTCGATTGAAGACGCCAAACGGCTCTTGGCCGAGGCCGGCTACCCCAACGGACGTGACGCCACCACGGGCAAGCCGCTCATCATCAACTACGACTACTACGCTCCACCCACGCCCGAGCGCAAGCCCGAGATCGACTGGATGGTGCGGCAATTCGCCAAGCTCGACATCCAGTTGGAGGTGCGTGCCACCGACAACAACCAGTTCCAGGACAAGGTGCGCAAGGGCAAGCACCAGGTGTTCTGGCTGGGCTGGAATGCCGACTACCCGGATGCAGAGAACTTCCTGTTCTTGCTCTACGGCCCCAACGCCAAGAGCGTGTCGGATGGCGAGAACACCGCCAACTACCAGAACCCCGAGTACGACAAGCTGTTCTCGATGCTCAAGACCATGGAAGATGGGCCGCAGAAGCAGGCGGTGGTTGACCAGATGGTGGCCATTGCCCAGCGCGACGCCCCCTGGAGCTTCGGCTATTTCCCCTACGCCTCGGTGGCCGTGCAAGGCTGGGTGAAGAACTCCAAGCCCGCCATCCTGGTGCGTGACCATGGCCGCTACCTGCGCTTGGACAAGGAGGCCCGGGTCCAGGCCCTGGCGTCCTGGAACCACCCGGTCTGGTGGCCCATGCTGCTGATCGCCGGCGGCCTGGCCGCCGTGGTGCTGGTGGCACGCAGCAGCCTGCGCCGGCGTGAGCGCACCAACGCCCGCGGCGAAGTGCTGGCCTGAGCGGAGAACAACAAGACATGATCGCCTTCACCGTCCGCCGGGTCTTCTACGGCCTGCTCATCCTGCTGGGTGTGAACCTGGCCACCTTCTTCCTCTTCTTCACCGTCAACACGCCCGACGACATGGCGCGTCTGAACATCGGCGGCAAGCGGGTCACGCCGCAGTTGATCGAGAAGTGGAAGGTCGAGCGCGGCTACAACAAGCCGCTCTATGTCAACGACGCCAGACAGGGCAGCGACAAGCTCACCGATACCATCTTCTGGGACCGCTCGGTGTCGCTGTTCCAGCTGAAGTTCGGCCGCGCTGACAGCGAGAGCGCCGGCGACATCGGCCACGAGGTGAGCCAGCGCATGTGGATCAGCATGCAGCTGGCCCTGCCCATCTTCATCCTGCAGGTGGTGGCCAGCACGGCCTTTGCGCTGCTGCTGGTGATGTTCCGCAACACCCGGCTCGATCTGTGGGGCGTCATCCTGTGTGTGCTGATGCTGTCCATCAGCAGCCTGTTCTACATCATCGTCGGGCAGTTCATCTTCTCGCGCGTGCTCAAGCTGGTGCCCATCTCGGGCTATGCGCCGGGGCTGGACGTGGTGCGCTTCCTGGTACTGCCCGTCATCCTCTCGGCCATCGCCCGCCTGGGCACCGAGGCGCGGCTGTACCGCGCAATGTTCCTGGAAGAGATCGGCAAGGACTATGTGCGCACCGCCCGCGCCAAGGGCCTGAGCGAAACGGTGGTGATGTTCCGCCACGTGCTGCGCAATGCGCTGATCCCCATCATCACCAGTGCCGGCGGCTACCTGCCCTATGTGTTCATGGGCAGCCTGGTGTTCGAGACCTTCTTCGGCATCCCGGGCCTGGGCGCCTACGTGATCGAAGCCATCGGCAAGCAGGATTTCGCCATCGTGCGCACCATGGTCTTCGTGGGCTCGCTGCTCTACGTGGCAACCTACATCCTGATCGACATGGCCTATACCTGGGTGGACCCGCGCGTCCGCCTGACCTGAGGAGCTTTTTGCCATGCCCAAGTTTGTGATGTTGTGGACCGACTTCTCGGTCTGGTTCCTGGTGCTGGCCATGGTGGCCTATGGCTGGACGGTGGTGCGCAACCCCAACCTGGCCGCCAACTGGGTGAAGGTGTTTCGCAGCAGCCCGGCACTGGCCTCGGCGGTGGTGCTGGTGGCCTGTTTGCTGCTCACCTTGGCCGACAGCCTGCACTTCAGGCCGGCCCTGTCTGCGGCAGCCGACGCCAAGCCCGGAGCGGCGCAGGTGTACGACACCCGCGTCAAGTCGCTGCTCGACGTCGGGCTGCAGCGCGTCATCAATTCGCGCGAGGCCACCTACTCGCGCCCGCTGGCCTATGTGAGCTTCACCAAGGAATCAGTCCGAGTGAACGGGCAGGTTGAGCGTGTGGCACCACGCCTCAAGTTCGGCGGCGCCCACCTGGCCAACCCCGGCGCCGAGTGGGCCGGCGACGTGGCCTTGCGCACGGTCTTCGGCATGGTGGCGGGCGCCTTGGCGGCGGGGCTGTTGTCCTTGGCCTTGCTGGCCTTGGTGGCGCGCCACGCCAAGTTGGGTCTGCGTGACACCGTTGGTCAGGTCTGGCGCAACGAGACGCGCACGCCTTGGCGCGTGGCCGTGGCAACGCTGCTGGTGCTGGGCCTGGTGGCTGGCGCCATCCTCTCGCTGATGGGCCACTACCACGTGTTCGGCACCGACGTCACCGGCAACGACGTGCTGTACCAGACCCTCAAGAGCATCCGCACGGCCTTTGTCATCGGCACCCTGGCCACCCTGGCCACGCTGCCGCTGGCGGTGGTGCTGGGCATCATGGCCGGCTACTTCAAGGGCTGGGTGGACGAGGCCATCCAGTACCTCTACACGGTGCTCTCGTCCATACCCAACATCCTGCTCATCACCGCCTGCGTGCTGATGGTGCAGGTGTTTCTGGACAAGCACCCCGAGCTGTTCGAGACCGGTGTGGAGCGGGCCGACCTCAAACTCTTTCTGCTGTGCGCCGTGCTGGGCCTGACCGGCTGGGCCGGACTGTGCCGGCTGCTGCGGGGCGAGACGCTCAAGCTGCGCGAGCTGGATTACGTGCAGGCGGCCAATGCGTTCGGGGTGAGCCACACCCGCATCATGGTGCGGCACATCTTCCCCAATGTTGCGCACTTGATGTTGATCGTCACGGTGCTGGAGTTCTCGGCCCTCATCCTTTACGAAGCCGTGCTGGCCCTGGTGGGGGTGGGCGTGGACCCGTCGATGAACAGCTTCGGCGGCATGATCAATTACGCCCGCAACGAGATGAGTCGTGAGCCCGTGGTGTGGTGGCCGTTTGCTTCTGCCTTTGTGTTCATGGTGACGCTGGTGCTCTCGGCCAACCTGTTTGCCGACGGTGTGCGCGACGCGTTCGACCCCCGCGCCCGGGCCTTCCGCCCGCGCGTGATCGGACTGAAGAAAAAGCCGGCCTGAGGATCACGCACATGCTGGAAATCAAGGACATCAAGGTCGAGTTGGACGCCGAGGCCGGCATCGTCAAGGCCATCGACGGCATGCGGCTCACGCTGGCCCGTGGCGAAACCTTCGCGCTGGTGGGCGAATCGGGCTGCGGCAAAAGCATGACGGCGCTGGCGCTGATGCGCCTGCTGCCCGAGAACGGTTACATCACCCAGGGCGATGTGCTGGTGGATGGTCAGGACGTGCTGGCCTTGCCTGAATCGGGCATGCGGGCGGTGCGCGGTGGCCGCATCGGCATGATCTTTCAGGAACCCTCCACCAGCCTGAACCCGGTGATGAAGGTGGGGGCGCAGTTGATCGAGGCCATCGAGACCCACACCGCGCTGCGTGGTGAGGCGGCGCGCCTCAAGGCCATCGACTGGCTGCGCAAGGTGGGCATCCCCGAGCCCGAGCGCCGTATCGACGACTACCCCTTCCGCATGAGTGGCGGTCAGAAGCAGCGCGTGATGATCGCCATGACGCTGGCGGCCGAGCCCGACTACCTGGTGGCCGACGAACCCACCACCGCACTGGACGTCACCATCCAGGCCCAGGTGCTCGATTTGCTCAAGCAATTGCAGGCCGAGCACGGCCTGGGTCTGCTGCTCATCACCCACGACCTGGCGGTGGTGTCGGGCATGGCCCACCGGGTGGCGCTGATGTACGCCGGCCAGATCATCGAGGTGGCGCCGGCGGCCGAGTTCTTCTCGGCCCCCAAGCACCCCTATGCCCAGGCGCTGTTGCGCGCCCTGCCGGATGCCACGCGGCGCGGCCAGAACCTCTCGGCCATTCCGGGCACCGTGCCTCCATTGACGCAGACCTTCCACGGCTGCCGCTTTGCCCCGCGCTGCGAGCGCGCCATGGACCACTGCGCCACCACGCCGCCCGAGTTGTGGGCGCAAGGTGGCACCCGTGAGGTGCGTTGCCTGCTGCATGCACCAGGTGCGGTCGATGTTCAGCCTGGGCTGAAGGACGCAACCCCGGTGCCGGCTGCTGCCACATCCAGCGCTGCACAGGGCGGTTTGCTGCTGGACGTGCAGAACCTGCGCGTGCGCTTCCCCATCCGCAAGGGGCTGCTGCAGCGTGCGCATGGCTACTTCGATGCGGTTGACCAGGTGTCCTACCAGGTGCACCGTGGCCAGACCTTGGCGCTGGTGGGTGAATCGGGTTGCGGCAAGACCACCAGCGGCAAGGCCATCGTGCAACTGCTGCGCGATGTCGCGGTCATTGACGGGCGTGCCGAACTGGGTGGCAAGAACCTGTTCGATCTGGCTGGGCCTGAATTACAGGCCGCGCGCCGCGACATACAGATCATCTTTCAGGACCCCTTTGCCTCGCTGAACCCGCGCATGCGCGTGTTCGATATCCTGGAGGAGGGCTTGCTTTCTCTGCAGCCCGACATGGATACCGCCGCGCGCAGACAGCGCCTGGAGCAACTGGCCGACCAGGTGGGCCTGCGCAAGGACGCACTGGCCCGATACCCCCACGAGTTCTCGGGCGGGCAGCGCCAGCGCATCGCCATTGCCCGTGCGCTCGCGGTGCGGCCACAACTCATCGTCTGCGACGAGCCCACCTCGGCGCTTGACGTGTCGGTGCAGGCGCAGATCCTCAACCTGCTGCGCGATTTGCAGAGGGAGTTGGGCATTGCCTACTTGTTCATTACCCACAACATTGGGGTGGTCGAGTACATCGCCGACCACGTGGCGGTGATGCGGGCGGGAAAGATCGTGGAGCAGGGCGCCTGCGAGGACGTTTTGAACCACCCACAGGATGCCTATACAAGGCGATTGATCGACTCGGTGCCACGCTTGGTGGCCGCCGCCTGAAGTTGCCCCGATTTCCCTCTGTAAAACGCGGCGTGTACGCAACAGTTTCATGGCCCTGGTGGCCATGAAGGGTTTACATCAAGCGGGCCTGCGGCAACGTTGGCTCACAATCAAAAACACATCAATCTGCACAGGCTCGTATCCGCTTCACAAGGTCGGTATACGGCTTGCTTAGGGATTGGGTCCATCCTTCAACCTTCCTCGTCATCAGGAGTGATGTCCATGTTCAAAAGAACGAAGCTCTCTACAGGAATCATCGTTGCCTTCGGCGCCAGCTTGCTGGCCAGCTTGCCGGCGCTGGCCCAGGAAACTCAGCGTGTCGAAGTCACCGGCTCAGCGATCAAGCGCACCTCGACCGAGGGGCCTGCTCCGCTGGAGGTCGTGACGCGCAAGGAAATCGAGCGCACGGGTGCGACCTCGGTCAACGAATTGCTCCGTTCCATCCCTTCTATCGATATCTTCGATCAGGGCGAACTTGCATCCAATTCCCCTGCAGGGTCCGGAACCGCTTCGATCCGCCTGCGTGGCCTGAGCGACAGCGAAACTTTGGTGCTGCTCAATGGCCGCCGCATGCCTGTCAATGCGCTGTATGACTCCTCGGGTGCAGGCGCTGCGTTTGACATCAACTCCATCCCCGTCGGTGCGATTGAGCGCATCGAAATCTTGAAAGATGGCGGCTCCGCCATCTATGGCGCCGATGCTGTGGCCGGTGTGGTCAACTTCATCACCAAGTCCGACTATCAGGGCATCGAAACGACCGCCAGCTACGGCGTCAGCAGCCGTGGTGATGGCAAAGAAATGCGGGTGGGCTTGGCCGCTGGCTTTGGCGACTTGGCCAAGGACAACTACAACGTCTTGGTGGGCTTGGAGTACTTCAAGCGCGACCCCATCCTCCGCAAGGACCGCGATCTGACCCGGTCGGTCGACTTCCGTCGGTTTGGTTCCCGCGACGGTCGCAGCAGTTTCGCGCCGCAGGGCAATGTGATTGACCCGAATTCTGGTGCGTTGGTCGGCTTGCCCTACACCACTTGCCCGCCAGAGAACCTCAGCAGCACCGGCGTTTGCCGGTATGACTTCAATGCCAGCCTGCTGAGCTCCTACAACGGTGCAGACCGCCTCAGCACCATTGTTCTGGGCAGTTTGAAGCTGGGCTCCGACATCCGTGCATTTGGAGAACTGACCGCGTCAACCTCCAAGGACACATTCAAGGCTCACCCGGTACCGGATTACTTCATTGTTCCCATCACCAGCGAGGCTCAACGGCCTTATGAGATTCTGGATGCGAATGGTGCTGGCACTGACACGATCTACATTGCCGGTCGCTTCATGCAAGGTGGCCCCCGCACCACCAAGCGCAAGTCGGATTTCTACAACCTGGCTACTGGCCTGGAAGGGACTTCGGGTGCACTGGACTGGAAGCTGAACCTCAGCCATGGCGTGAGCAAGGTCTCCAACTCTGACAGCAACTACTACAACGCCACGCTGTGGGCCGCAGCCACCGGTGATGGGTCAATCAACCCCACCGTGACCACCAACGATCCCGCATTGGTGGAGAGCTTGAAGGTAAAGCCGGTGCGTGTTGGCAAGTCTGAGTTGACGACTGTCAACGGGCAGGTCAGTGGCGACCTGTTCAAGATGGCTGGTGGTGCTGCCAAGTACGCCGTTGGTGCGGCGTTCAACAAGGAGTCCCTCACCGACACGCCCGATGCTTTGACCCAGCAGGGTTTGGTGGTTGGCAGCATCCAGCAATCGGCTGTGAAGGCCTCGAGAAACTTCAGCGCTGTCTATGGCGAACTGCAGTTGCCGATCCTGAAGGAGCTTGAGGCCCAGGTTGCTGTTCGCTACGACCGCTACCCTGGCGCCAACAAGACCAGCCCGAAGATCGGCCTGAAGTATTCGCCGATGACGAATCTGGCTTTCCGTGGTTCATACACCGAGAGCTTCCGCGCACCGGTGTTGAAGCAGTTGTTTGGCGCCCAGGAAGAGGGGGCCATCACCATCACCGATCCGGATCAATGCGCGGCTTTGGGCGTCACTGGCAACTGCTTGGTCAATGCCTATCAGGTCAACGGCGCGAACCCGAACCTCAAGCCCGAGAAGGCCAAGACCTACAACCTCGGTACAGTGTTTGAGGCCGGCCAGAACTTCAGTGCCAGCCTTGACTGGTGGAAGATTGAGAAGAGTGACGACATCTCGTCTCCTTCCATCAACAGCGCCATTGATCAAGGCTTCTTCCAGAAGATCGGACCGCGCTTCTACATCTATACCAACCTGCAGAACATTGCCCAGCGCTCTACCTCCGGTGTGGACTTGGATGCCCGTTTGCGCATCAAGGGCACGGTCTTTGGCAATTTGACCTTCCGCAACCTGCTGACCTTCTACAGCAGCAACAAGTCGAGGGCCACGGCAGCTGACCCTTGGGCCGAGTACGTTGACACCTATGCGACGCCTCGGTTCCGGAATTCGTTCACCGCGTCCACTGAAGTTGGCCCTTGGAGCCTGTCCGGAACCATGCGTACCACGGGTGGGTTCTGGGACACCGATCTTCCATATCCGATCAAGGCCAATACGCGCTATGTCGGCACGCACGAAGAACTTGATCTGCAGGCGCAGTACTCTGGCTTCTCCGGCTGGGAACTCTCGGCCGGTGTGAAGAACCTGATGGACAGCGCGCCTCCGCTGAGCCTGACCAACGCCTTGGACAACACCTACACCCAAATGGGTTTTGCCGAGATCTATTCGGCACGGGGACGCTTCTTCTACGTTTCGGCGAAGTACGCTTTCCGTTGATTGCCTGAGAGGGGCATGCTCAGTCATGTCTCAACACTGGAAGGGGAGGCGATGTTCGCCTCCCCTTTTTTCTTTTGGTCCAACCCAGCTGATGCAACAGCCGCACTGACATGAGCATCGAATCGTCATTTCCCATTCTTCGTCGCAGTCTGCTGCTTGCGGGCGCCGTGACTCCCGTGGTCAACGCCTGGGCGCAAGCGCCAGCCAGCCCAGGGCTTTTGCCGCTAGACACCTTCTTCAAGGAGAGTGGCATGAGTGGGGTGCGTCTGTCCCCGGAAGGCACGCACATCGTCGCCATCCGCCCGTACAACGGGCGTGACAACCTGGTGGTTTTTGACCTCGCGACGCGCAAGTCCCTGATCATCACCAACTTTCGCGACGCCGATGTGAGATCGGTGCTGTGGGTTACCAATGATCGCCTGCTGCTGACCCTGTACGACCGCCAGCGCGGCCGTGGAGACCAGTTGCCGGGTGGCATGTTTTCCATCCGCCGAGACGGGTCGGAGTACTTGACCTTGGCCGAGCGCAGTTTTGTGTCGGACGGTTCCAAGTTGCTGCCGGCGGGCGCCGATCTTCACTCGTTGGTGCGAGACAAGGACGGCAAGCCCACCGATGAGATCATCGTTGATGTGCCTAGAGGTCAGGGCCGTGGACGCTTTGACAGTGTGCTTTACCGCGTCAACGTGGCCACTGGCCGGTTCACCCTGCTGGACTTGAGCGGGGCGCCGAAAAGCGTGGTGTCGTGGGTGCTCGACAGAAACTACGTGCCGCGGGTGGCAGTCACTGTTGGCGAGGATGGCGAGACCCAGTTGCACACCTCCGAAGGCGCGAAGTCTCCATGGCGAAAGCTTCTGGGTGTGGCTCAGGACGCGGTTGAGAAGACGGTGACACCTTTGGCCTTTGATGCCGCAGGTACCTTGTATGTGGCCGCCTATGCGGGCACCGACTACCAAGGCATCTACAAGTTCGACACCAAAACCGGGCAGACCTTGCCTGAGCCCGTGGTGGCGGCCAAGGGCTTTGACATAGAAGGTGGGCTGGTCTTCACGCGGCGGGGCGACAAGTTGTTGGGCGTGCAGTTCGACGCAGACAAACCAGTCAGCGTTTGGTTTGACCCTGACTTGGTGAAACTGCAGGCCGCTGTGGACCGGTTGTTGCCGGGCACGGTAAACAAGCTGCAAATCCCAGGCGAAGAGTTTCCGACCGCGCCCGTGTTGATCACCTCCATTTCTGACCGTGACCCGGGTCGCTATTTCCTGCTGGACAGGCAAACTGAGAAACTCAGTTCGGTTGGGGCCAGTCGTCCTTGGGTGAAGCCCGAGCAAATGCAGCCTACGCGGTTTTACCGCTATGAGGCCCACGACGGGCTCTCCATTCCCGCTCAGCTGACATTGCCAACGGGCAAGGGGCCGTTTCCCTTGGTGGTCTTGCACTATGGCGGGCCGTGGGTGCGGCCCATACACGGCGAGTGGGATGGCAATGTGCAGTTCCTGGTCTCTCGTGGCTACGCCGTGTTCATGCCCGCACCACGCGCCTCCCGGGGTTTTGGCCACAAGTTGTTCAAGGCCGGCTGGAAGCAATGGGGCCTGGGCATGCAAGACGATGTCACTGTCGGCGTGCGCAAGCTGATTGCTGAAGGCATCATCGACGCAAAGCGGGTCGCACTGGCCGGTGCCAGCTACGGCGGCTATCTGACAATGATGGGCTTGGTGAAAGAGCCGGAACTCTTCCGGTGCGGCATCAACTGGGTGGGGGTGACAGACCCTTCGTTCATGTTCACCGTGACCTGGACTGATTTCAACCAGGCCGAATCAGGCCGCTTTGATCTGCCGTTGCTGATCGGCGACCCCGAAAAGGACAAGGAGCAGTTCCAGCGCACCTCACCGGTGCTGCGTGCGGCAGAAATCAAGCAGCCGGTGCTCATGGCTTATGGCGGGGCCGATCGGCGCGTGCCCATCGTCAATGGCGAGCGCATGAGGGAGGCGCTCAAACCCCACAACAAGCAAGTCGAATGGGTGGTGTACCCCGACGAAGGGCATGGCTGGCAGAAGCTTGAGAACACGCTGGATTTCTGGGGCCGCGTAGAGCGGTTCCTGGCTCAGAACCTGAAAGCCTGATGGCGCCGGCTGCTGCCCTTTTGCAGTCCTTGCCGTTGTGATCTCAGGTCAGTGAGTCGTACCCCAGGGCGTCGCGCAGCGGCTGAAGGTGCTTGGCGTAGTGCTGCCATCTGCCCGACGCCTTCGTGTACATCGGTTGCCTCACTTGCCATGCGCTGGGCGTTCTGACCTGAGAGCTGGTTTCATGGAAGCGCAGGCAGCGCTCATCCCATTCCAGATGGCAGGCGGCAAGCAGCTCCCGCATGGCGACTTCAGGTCTTTGCACCAGGGCGTCATAGTCAAGCTCGTGGATCGCACCGGGGTACGCCCGGTGCCAGTGCTCCATGAGTTTCTGGTATTGCACCGTCCAGTGGCCGATGTCCGACAGGCTCGCTGACCACGGCATGCTGGGGCCGATGTGCTGAAAGAAGATGGCCAACCCGGTGTCAAGCGGATGCCTTCGGGTGTGAACGATGGTGGCCTCAGGGAAGATGGTCTTGATCAGACCGATGTAGAGGAAGTTGTCCATCCTCTTGTCGGTGACGACGTCCGCATGGGGTGCCAGGGCCGTCACGCCCGATGCGTATGTATCCCGTATACCCTGCAGCACCTGCGTGGTCAACGATGCTTTGTTCTCCATCGCCTGCAGAAGGCTGGGCCTGAAGAGCGCGGGCAGCAAATCAATCTCCCCGCCCGCAGTCACGCGTGGGTGGCTGGCAAGGATTTGTTCGGCCAACGAAGATCCCGAGCGGAACAAGCCACAGACAAAGACGCGTGAGCAAAGGTCGTGCTGCTTTTGCGGAAGTGCCGCCGGGCCAGGAAACAGTTCAATGAGCTTGTTCACCAGTCGTTCGTGGGCTGTTCGGTCATAGCACTGCGCTGGGCGCATCAGTTGCTGGCTGGCCTGGTTGGCGGCGCTGAATGCAGCAAAAGCCTCGTCGTATGCGCCGACCATGTCCAGCGCTTTGCCAAGACCAAAACCCAAGTCGGCCCGTTCTGCCAACGGGCGACCCGGCATGGTGGAAAGCGCGTGCTTCAATCGGGAGATCAAAGGATCGTTGGCGCCTTGCAGTGTGGCCACGTTGGGCAATCTGGAAAGGGCCAAGGCGTTGTTGGGGTCTATCTCCAGCGCTCGCTCGTACGACTCCATGGCGGCGGCACGATGACCGCATTGCTCATGAAGATTGCCCAGGTTGATCTGGGCCGGACAGTAGCGTGGGTTCAAGGCCAGGGCCCGCTCAAGCTCCCACTGTGCCTGCTCCGGTTGGGCCAGGGCCTCAGCCAGGAGGACTGCGCGGTTCAAGTGCACTTCCTCCGGGCTGGCCACGCCGTTATCCAGCGCCAGCTGGTACGAGTGCAGTGCCGCCTCGTACTGGCGGTTCCTCTGCTGCAGGTAGCCCAGGTTGTACCAACTGTCAGAGAGGTGCGGGTGCAGTTCCAGCAGATGCTGGTGCGCTGCAATGCCCTCAGCGACCCGGCCTTCGTCCAGGCAACGCTGGGCTGCCTGCAACAACTGGTCAAACGCCTCTTGTGAGGTCATGTGCGCTCAGCTGGCCTGGGGTGCGGTGTACTCAAGGTGCAGTCCCCCAACCGGCGCTGTCACTTGGGTGCCAGCCGAATGGCACCATCCAGCCGAATGACCTCCCCATTAAGCATGTCGTTGGTGATGATTTGCTGCACCAACTTGGCGTAGTCCTCGGGCTTGCCCAGGCGGCTGGGGAAAGGCACGCCGGCCGCCAGTGCGTCTTGCACTTCCTTGGGCATGGCGAACAGCATGGGGGTGCCGAAGATGCCGGGGGCGATGGTCATGTTGCGGATGCCATCGCGGGCCAGGTCGCGGGCGATGGGCAGGGTCATGCCCACCACGCCGCCCTTGCTGGCGGCGTAGGCGGCCTGGCCAATCTGGCCGTCATAGGCGGCCACGCTGGCGGTGCTGATCAGCACGCCACGTTCGCCGGTGGCTTCGGGCTCGTTCTTGCACATGGCCTCGGCGGCCAGGCGGATCATGTTGAAGCTGCCGACCAGGTTCACCGTGATGACCTTGGTGTACACATCCAGCGGGTGGGCGCCGTTCTTGCCAACGGTTTTGCTGGCCGGCGCGATGCCCGCACAGTTCACCAAGCCCATGAGTTTGCCCATCGCCGTGGCAGCGGCCACGGCGGCGCGGCCGTCGGCTTCCTGGCTCACGTCGCAGCGCACGAAGCTTCCGCCCAGTTCCTTGGCCAGGGCCTCGCCTTTGTCCACCTGCAGGTCGGCGATGACGACCTTGGCGCCATTGGCCGCAAGCATGCGCGCCGTGCCTTCGCCCAGGCCCGAAGCGCCGCCAGTGACGATGAAAACCTTGCCTGAAATGTCCATGCTTGCTCCTGAGAGAGTGCGGCGGCGGGATGCTGCCGGTTGACGTTGACGTAAACGTCAATTCTGCAGCATCCCAAGCGGCGTTCGGCTCGGTGTTCGCCTGCATTCCAAAGTTTGTGGACGCAAAAAAGGCCGCCCGGAGGCGGCCTGTGCGCAGCGGCTGGGCGGCGGGCTTAGCCCAGCGCGGCCAGTGCCCGGGCGGTGATTTCCTCCACCGTGCCGATGCCGGCAATCTTGGCGCAGCGGGGCGCTTGCGCGTCGCCAGTGGCGGCCCACTGGCTGTAGTAGTCCACCAGCGGGCGGGTCTGGCTGTGGTAGACCTGCAAACGGGTGCGCACGGTGGCTTCCTCGTCGTCCTTGCGTTGGATGAGGTCTTCGCCGGTCACGTCGTCCTTGCCGGACACCTTGGGCGGGTTGAACTTGACGTGGTAGGTGCGGCCCGAGGCCACATGCACGCGGCGGCCGCTCATGCGCTCGATGATGGCTTCGTCAGGCACGTCAATCTCCAACACCAGGTCGAGCTTGACGCCGGCAGCCTTCATGGCGTCGGCCTGGGGAATGGTGCGCGGGAAGCCGTCGAACAGGAAGCCCTTGGCGCAGTCGGGCTGGGTGATGCGCTCTTTCACGAGGCCAATGATGATCTCATCGCTGACCAGGCCGCCGGCGTCCATCACCTTCTTGGCCGCCAAGCCCAACTCGGTGCCAGCCTTCACGGCGGCGCGCAGCATGTCACCGGTGGAAATTTGCGGAATGCCGTACTTCTGGCAGATGAAGGTGGCTTGTGTGCCTTTGCCCGCACCGGGGGCCCCCAAGAGAATGAGTCGCATGCAGATTGCCTCGTTGGATTGAATTCTGGGTGGCCACATACCGTGGCCTGCGGTGCAGAGCGCTAGCGCCCCAGCACGCTGATGGATTTCATTTCAGCATAGCACGCACAGCCCTGCGCGAGCCTGACGTGCAGCCCCCTCGCGAGCGGTGCTTACCCTGTGAAAAAACGGCGCACCCGGGCCAGGTCTTCTGGTGTGTCCACCCCTGCCTGAGGTGCCTGTGAGGCGACGTGCACGGCAATGCGTTCGCCCTGCCAGAGGAAGCGCAATTGCTCCAACGACTCGACTTGCTCCAGCGGTGCTGGCGGCAGCGAAGGGAAGCGTCGCAGCGTGGCGGCTCGGTAGGCGTACAGGCCGATGTGGCGCAACGCAGGCGTGGGCGGCAGGCTGGCCTCGTTCGGCTTCGAGCCGTCGCGCCACCAGGGGATGGGGGCACGGCTGAAGTACAGGGCGCGATGGGCTTGGTCGGTCACCACCTTGACGACGTTCGGATTGCGGAAATCGTCTGGGTCTTCGATGGCATGGGCGGCCGTGGCCACCGAACACTCGGGGTGGGCCGCCAGCAACTCGGCGCATGCGCTGACCAGGGCCGGGTCGATCAGCGGCTCGTCGCCCTGCACATTCACCACCACATCGTCACCATCAAGGCCAAGCAGTCTGCAGGCTTCGGCCAGGCGGTCGCTGCCGCTGGGGTGGTCGGTTCGGGTGAGCAGGGCGCGCACGCCATGGGCTTCGCAGGCCTCGACGATGCGCGCATCGTCAGCGGCCACCACCACTTGCGTGGCACCGGCCAGTGCGGCGCGCTGGGCCACACGCACCACCATGGGCTGCCCTGCGATGTCGGCCAGGGGCTTGTCGGGCAGGCGGGTGGACGCCATGCGCGCCGGGATCAGCACCGAATAGGTCAAGCCTCTTCCTCGGCCGGCAGTGCGCGCGCTTCGCTTTCCAGCATCACGGGGATGCCATCGCGCACCGGGAAGGCCAGACGGTCAGCGGCGCACACCAGTTCGAGGGGGCGCTGGGCATCGTCACGGCGCAGCGCCAAAGGGCCCTTGCAGATCGGGCAGATGAGCATGTCGAGCAGGCGGTGGTCAGTGGTCATGGGGCAAGGCAGGCGGGTTGAGGCAGCATCTGGTCGAGCGCCTGGGTGAAAGCAGTGGGCAATTGGAAGTCTAGCGTGACCACCCAAACGCGCACTCCGCCCATGGCCTCGGCCTGAAGCTTGACAGCGTCTTTTTCGGTCACCAGCACATCGGCTGTGCTTGCGGGCCAGGGCGGGGGGGTGAAGGACGCGTGGTCAGGCTGAGGCAAACGTACGATGCGAAAGCCCGCAGCTTCCAGCATCCCAAAGAACTTCTCCGGGTCGGCCATGCCGGCAGCGGCCAGCACCGGTTTGGTTTGAGACGTGATGGCGAGGGCCTGCAACTGGTCGTGGCTGCTTGCAACGCCAGCCCACCAATCGGCCAGCAAAACGGCACCGCCGAGTCCACGCACGGCCACCGCACCGGGCAGTGGAGTGCTGGGCTGTGCCGCGTTGTAAAGCACCAGTTGATTTGGGCCGATGCAGGCCGGCATGGGCTCGCGCAGGGGCCCCGCAGGCATGGCCAGCCCATTGCCGACACCACGGGCGTCGAACACCAGCACCTCCACGTCGCGTGGCAAGGGCCAGTGCTGCAGGCCGTCGTCGGCCACCACGATGTTCACCTGTGGGTTTGCCGCAAGCAGGGCACGCGCCGCTTCCAGCCGGTTGGGGGCCACGGCCACCGGGGCCTGGGTGCGCAGGTGCATCAGCAGGGGCTCGTCACCGCAGGCGGTGGCGGGAGTCTGCTCGGACACCAGGGTCAAGGCCTTGTCCTGCCGCCCATAGCCCCTGGAAACGATGCCGGGCTGCCAGCCTCGCTGCCGAAGATGCCCAATCAAGGCCATGGTGGCGGGGGTCTTGCCAGCGCCCCCGACAATGAGGTTGCCCACCACCACCACAGGTACCGGCAGCAAGGCTGCGCGGGGCTTGGGGGGGGTGCTGCGCTGACGGTGCCAGCGTGCCAGTGACAGGTACAACGCTGCCAGCGGTCGCAGCGCCTGGGCTACCGGCGTGGGGTGGGCCTGCCACCACTGCGACTGCAGCCAGCCGGAGGCGGCGCTGACAATGGCACCGTGCGTTGGGGTGGCGGTCAAATCAGCGCGCTGCTGCGGCGCCGGCATTGCCCTGTGCCGCGAAGGTCACCTTGGTCAGACCCGCACGGCGAGCGGCATCCAGCACGTTGATCACACTCTGGTGCGCTGCGGTGGCATCGGCCGAGATGATCACGAACGGGTCTTTGCGGTCTGCGGCCACCTGCCGCAGGGCAGCGGTCAGCACGTCGACGGTGGAACCGTCGACGGCCCTTCCATCCATTGCGTAGCGGCCATCGGCCGCCACCGACACCACGATTTCTGAGGGTCGGTCTCGCGTAGCGTCTGCGTTGGCGGCAGGCAGGGTGACTTGCAGTTCGGTGAACTTGGAGTAGGTGGTGGACAGCATCAAGAAGATGATGACCACCAGCAGCACGTCGATGAACGGGATCAGGTTGATCTCGGGCTCTTCACCGGCGGGGCGGCGGAAATTCATGGCCGTGGATCCTCAGCCCTGCTGGCGAAAGGGCGAGCGCAGCAGGTGCTGCATCAGGCGCTCGGAGGCTTGCTCCAAATCGTGCAGGTAATCGGCCACGCGGCCGCGGAAGAAGCGGTGGGCCATCAGGGACGGGATGGCCACGATCAGTCCGAAGGCCGTGTTGTAGAGCGCCACCGAAATACCGTGGGCCAGTTGGGCAGGGTTGCCGCCGCCACTGGAGGTCTGGGTGCCGAAGATTTCAATCATGCCGATCACGGTGCCCAACAAGCCAAACAGCGGTGCCACGGTGGAAATGGTAGCCAGGGCGTTGAGGTACTTCTCCAGCTTGTGCGCCGCCGCCTGGCCGGCACTCTCGAAGGCCTGCCGCAGCATGGGTTCAGGCACCCGGGGGTCCGCCGAACTGATCCTGAGCCCGGTGGCCAGCACCTCGCCGAGCATGGAGTTGTCGGACAGCTTGGCCAGCATGTCGCTGGACGGCAGATTCTGGCGGGTCACCGCGATGACCTCGTCCACCAGACCATCGGGGGCCACTCTGGCGCGCCTCAGGGCGGTCAGGCGCTCGAAAATCAGGGCCAGTGCAGCCACCGAACAAAGGATCAACGGCCAGATGGGCCAGCCCGCAGCTTGTATGATCGAAAGCAAGGATTCCTCTGGCCTGTGGCCCGGCATGATGGACGGGCGATTATGAACCGATTTGCCGGGCCAAACGCTCCACAGGCGGTGTGGAAAACATTGTGGATAAGCGTTGCAAAAGGCAACGAAACCACCGAATCCCAAGCCTTGCGGGTAGGTTGCTGAAAAAGCGAGCGGCCTCTGCACCTCAACAGGCCCGAGTGGGCAAAGCATGCACATGAACACCTTGCTGGATCGTCAGGCGAGCACACCCGGCGTGCCTCATTCCTGGGGCGTTGCTGCTTTGTTGTTGGCCGTCTCTGATGCGCTTGCGGCGCGCTTTGCTGCGGTGAGCGTGCGGGGCGAACTCTCAGGTTTCACCCGCGCCGCAAGTGGGCATTGCTATTTCACGCTCAAAGACGCCGGTGGTGCCGGTGCGGGGTTGCGTTGTGCCATGTTCCGTCGCGCCGCCGTGGGGCTGAACTTTCAGCCGCGCGACGGGCAGATGGTCGAGGTGCGGGGCCGGTTGGCGGTGTACGAGGCCCGTGGCGAGTTGCAGATGGTGGCCGAGGCCATGTTGTCGGTGGGGGCGGGCAACCTGTATGAAGAGTTCCTCCGTCTGCGCGACCGTCTGCAGGCGCTGGGGTTGTTTGACGCCAGCCGCAAACGAGATCTGCCTGCCTTTCCTAGCCGCATCGGGCTGGTTACTTCGGCTTCCGGTGCGGCGCTGCACGATGTGCTCACCACGCTGTCGCGGCGGGCTCCTCAGGTGGAGGTGGTGCTGTTTCCCACCCTGGTGCAGGGGGCCGACGCGCCGCCGGCCATCGTGGCTGCGCTGGCGTCCGCCAACCTGTTCCCGGCACTCGACGCCGTCATCGTCTGCCGAGGGGGAGGGGCACTGGAAGATCTCTGGGCGTTCAACGACGAGCGCGTGGTGCGGGCGGTGGCCCAGTCTGTGGTGCCGGTGGTCAGTGGCGTGGGCCATGAAACGGATGTGACCCTGGTGGACCTGGCCGCTGATCTGCGAGCGGCCACGCCCACTGCGGCGGCTGAACTGGTTGCTCCGGGGCGGGACGAGTTGTTGCAGGCACTGGCGCAGCGTGCCGGACGGATGGCACGGCGCATGGCCTACAGGATGGAGAACGCGCAGCAGCGGCTGGACCATTGGGCCTTGCGGCTGCAGCGTCCGGCCCATGTGGTGTCGGCACAGCAGTCGCGGTTGGTGGCCGTGGCCGAGCGCCACCATGCGGCCTTGCACCAGGCCCTGTCGCTCAGCGCACAGGCACAACAACACCTGGGGCAGCGCTTTGCTCGCGCTGGCGCGGTCGCGATGGAGCGTCAGCGCTCGCAGGCTGACCGCCTGGGTGCCCGCCTGCAGTCGGTCGATCCCAAACGGGTCTTGGCGCGTGGCTATGCGTGGATGGCCTCGGAGGATGGCCGCCCCATCGTCTCGTCCCGTGCGCTGTCGCTGGGGCAGCGCTTGCGTGCGGTCTGGGCCGATGGCGAGGCGGTTGCGACGGTCAGTGTGTTGCCGCCCCAGCCGGAGGACTGAGGCTTGCGGCCGGGGAGGCCACATCGCGGGCCCACGCCTGCAAGGGTATGAAAGCCGTGCCTACAATGCGCGCGAACCATCCCCGGCGACCACTGAACAGGTGGCCACAACTGCAAGGAACCAGCATGACCCACACCCTGCCCGCACTGCCCTTTGGCCTGGACGACCTGGCTCCGCACATGAGCCGTGAGACCCTGGAATACCACCACGGCAAGCATCACAACGCCTACGTCACCAACCTGAACAACCTGATCCCGGGTACCGAGTTCGCAGAGGCCTCGTTGGAAGACATCGTGCGCAAGTCGTCGGGTGGCGTGTACAACAACGCAGCACAAATCTGGAACCACACGTTCTTCTGGAACTGCCTGTCCAAGAACGGCGGCGGTGAGCCCAAGGGCGCGCTGGCTGCTGCCATCACCGCCAAGTGGGGTTCCTACGCGGCCTTCAAGGAGGCCTTTACCAAGAGCGCGGTGGGCAATTTCGGCTCCGGCTGGACCTGGCTGGTGAAGAAGGCCGACGGCTCGGTGGACATCGTCAACATGGGCGCTGCGGGCACGCCGCTGACCACGGGCGACAAGGCCCTGCTGACCATTGATGTGTGGGAGCATGCCTACTACGTTGACTTCCGTAACCTGCGTCCGAAGTTCGTCGAAACCTTCCTGACCTCGCTGGTCAACTGGTCGTTTGCCGAAGGCAACTTCGCCTGAAGGTGGCACCGCCCCAGCCGGGGCTTGCGAAAAGTAAAAGGCCGGCAGCAATGCCGGCCTTTTGCATGTTGCTCAGCGGAACGGCGCGCCCGACAGCTTGAAGCCCGGCTTGAGGCCACGTTTGGCGAACCATCCCTGGTTCATCTCCAGCACAAAGCGCACCGGTTTTTTGGAGCAGTGTGAGGCATCGGTCTGTGGGGCCATTTCCTCCACATTGACGATGGTGCCGCTGTCGTCCACAAACGCAGCCGCCAGGGGGATGAGGGTGTTGCGCATCCAAAAGCACTGGGTGGCGGGCTCCTCAAAGACGAACAGCATGCCCTCGTGGGTGGCCATCTGTTTTCGGAACATCAGCCCGATCTGGCGCTGCTGGTCCGTGCGGGCCACCTCGGCCACGATGTTGTGCATGCCGGCGCTCAGCGCGACCGTGGGCAGGTGCTGCGCCTGTTGCTGTGCCCAGGCACTGCCGTTGGCACAACCCAGGCTCAAGGCAGCGGCCAGCAGCCAGGGAAGGGCAGGTGTCTTGATATTTGTCATTTCTGATGTCCGGGTTGACGTTAGATTATCGAACGTTGTGCCTGCTGCAGCCTGCCGACCCCAACCTCGACTTTCTTGATGAGCACCACTGCCCTTGTGAGTGAGCCCCAGGCCCCTATGGCGTCGGAACTGGACGTTCTGGACGACCCTGTGGAGCAGCGCGCGTTCACGCGGTTTGTTGAGGCGCCGGGTGGCGGTGCGGTGGCCGAGTCGGCGTTCCTGCTGTCGGGCATGTACTGCGCGGCCTGTGCGGGCACCATTGAGGCTGGACTGCAACAGGTGAGGGGCGTGCACGAGGCCCATGTGAATGCAGCTGGCCAGCGTGCGCGGGTGCGCTGGGATCCGGCGCAGACCAAGGCCTCGGCCCTGGTTTTGGCCGTGCGTCGCGCTGGATATGATGCCGTTCCGGACGCGGCCGCCCCGGCTCGGGAACTGCGCCGCAAGGAGCGACGCACCGCCTTATGGCGCCTGTTTGTGGCCAGTTTCTGCGCCATGCAGGTGATGATGTTTGCCACGCCCAGCTACGTGGCCAACGGCAATGATCTGGCCCCCGACCTGCGGCAGTTGCTGAATTGGGGCAGTTGGCTAGTGTCGTTGCCAGTGCTGGTGTTCTCGGCTGGCAGCATCTTCAAGAATGCCTGGCGCAGTGTGCGGGCGCGGCGCATCGGCATGGACGTCCCGGTGTCCTTGGGGCTGGTGGTGACCTTTGTGGCCAGTTCAGGCGCCACCTTCGCGCCGGGCAGCGTGTTCGGCCAGGAGGTGTATTTCGACTCCTTCACCATGTTTATCAGCTTCTTGTTGGGTGGCCGGTTTCTGGAGATGTCAGCGCGCCATCGGGCGGCCGAGGCACTGGAAAAATCGCTCGCCGGCATGCCGGAAACGGCACAACGGCTGCTTGGTGATGGCGCCGCGGAAGTGGTCAGTGTGCGTCGCCTGTGCCCGCAGGATCGGGTTCGGGTGGCCTTGGGGGCTGCCTTTCCTGCTGACGGGCGAATCGAGGTGGGCACGACCCGGGCAGACGAGTCGCTGCTCACCGGCGAATCGCGCCCTGTCGACCGTGGGCCTGGTGACGAGGTGGTGGGCGGTAGCCTGAACCTCGGGGCCCCCGTGGTGATGCGGGTGGAGCGCGTGGGTGCCGACACCCGGTACGAAGCCATTGTGGCCATGATGCGTGACGCGTTGAGCCAGCGCCCGGCCCTGGCGCGCCGGGCGGACGCCTGGGCAGGCCCCTTTCTTTGGATGGTGCTGGCACTGGCCGCAGGGGCTGCTGCGGTCTGGTCGGTGGTGGACCCAGCTCGCGCGGTCTGGGTTGCCGTGTCGGTGTTGATCGTCACCTGTCCTTGTGCCTTGTCGCTCGCAGCCCCTTCGGCGTTGGTGGCCGCCACCGGGGCCTTGGCACGCCGTGGCGTGATGCTGCAGCGGCTGGATGCTTTGGAGGCCCTGGCCAGCATGTCACGGCTGTTTCTGGACAAGACGGGCACGCTTACCGAAGAGCAGTCGGCCTGGACACACACACGGGCTGAAGCCGGTGGCGAACCCTCTGCCCCTATGGTGCAGATGGCGCTGTCGCTTGCACGCTGGTCCAACCACCCCCTGTCGCAGGCGCTGGCCAATTCACCTCAAGCCCGTGTGGCGGCTGAGGCGGTCGAGTGGCGCGACGTGACCGAAGTGGCGGGTCAAGGCATGCAGGCCGTGGACGGGCAGGGACAGGTCTGGCGCCTGGGCTCAGCCGCCTGGGTGGGTGCATCTCAGACCGATGAGCCAGCCAATATCCCAAGTGAATCGCTGGAAGTCTGTTTCGGCCCGCATGGCCGCATTCAGCTGCGCTTCGGCTTCGAGGAGCGCCTGCGCGACGAGGCACTGGTAGCGGTTCAGGCATTGCAGGCCGATGGCATCCGGTTGGCCATGCTCTCTGGCGATGCGCCTGAGCGGGCCCGGGCGCTGGCGGATCGCCTGGGCATCACGCAGGTTCGTGGGGGCGCGTTGCCGCAGGACAAATTGGAGGCGCTGGCCCAGGCCCAACTGGCAGGGGAAATTGTGGGCATGGTGGGCGACGGCGTGAACGACGCGCCTGTGCTGGCGCGTGCCGATGTGTCGTTCGCGATGGGTCGTGGGGCCTTGGTGGCACGGGTGCATGCCGATGCCGTCATTGCGTCAAGCCGCCTGAGTGAACTTGTGGCGGCGAGGCGACTGGCGGTCAAGACCATGCAGGTCATCCGGCAAAATCTGACGTGGGCCGCCGTTTACAACGCGGCCTGCATCCCCTTGGCTCTGTTGGGCTACTTGCCGCCTTGGGCGGCAGGGCTGGGCATGGCTTTCAGCTCGCTGCTGGTGGTCGGAAATTCGCTGCGTCTGGCTCGCTGAGCTTTATCCATGGACATCCTGTATCTGCTCATCCCCCTGTCTGCCGTGCTGGTGCTGGCCATCATCGGCGTGTTCGGCTGGGCCTTGCACCGAGGCCAGTTCGACGATCTGGAACGTGAGGGTGAGCGGATATTGCAACAGGAGGCGACAGCGGTTGACACCGATCAAGCGTCTCGCCAGCCTGTTCAAAAACAATTCGGCGCTTAGGGTTTAGTGCGTTACCAAGTAGAAGGAGGCCTTTGATGGCAACTAGTTCCGTACCGGCTCAGCCGGTTTACACCGACTCCGTGGTGCGATGGTTCTCCGTCGCGGCCGTGGTGTACGGCATCGTGGGCATGCTGGTGGGCGTGATCATCGCCTCTCAGTTGGCCTGGCCTGAGCTGAATTTCGGCATTCCGTACATCACGTACGGCCGACTGCGTCCGCTGCACACCAACGCGGTGATCTTCGCCTTCGGCGGTTGCGTTCTTTTCGCTACCAGCTACCACGTGGTGCAACGCACCTGCCAGACCGCGCTGTTCCTGCCCAAGCTGGCCTGGTTCACCTTCATCGGCTGGAACCTCATCATCGTCTCCGCGGTCGTGACCTTGCCCCTGGGCTTCACCACCGGCAAGGAATACGCTGAGCTGGAGTGGCCCATTGACTTGGCGATTGCCGTGGTCTGGGTCGCCTATGCCGTCGTGTTCTTCGGCACGGTGGGCATCCGCAAGGTTCGCCACATTTATGTGGCCAACTGGTTCTTCGGTGCCTTCATCATCGCCGTGGCCCTGCTGCACATCGTCAACAGCGCCGAGATCCCGGTCAGCCTGACCAAGAGCTACTCTGCCTACGCCGGCGTGCAAGACGCCATGGTGCAATGGTGGTACGGCCACAACGCGGTGGGCTTCTTCCTGACCGCAGGCTTCCTGGGCATCATGTACTACTACATCCCCAAGCAAGCCGAGCGTCCGGTGTACTCGTATCGCCTGTCGATCGTGCACTTCTGGGCCCTGATCTTCACCTACATGTGGGCGGGCCCCCACCATCTGCACTACACCGCGCTGCCCGACTGGGCGCAGTCGGTGGGCATGGTGTTCTCGCTGGTGCTGCTGGCCCCCTCCTGGGGCGGCATGATCAACGGCATCATGACTCTGTCGGGTGCCTGGCACAAGCTGCGTGACGACCCGATCTTGAAGTTCCTGATCGTGTCCCTGTCGTTCTATGGCATGTCGACCTTTGAAGGCCCGATGATGTCCATCAAGACCGTCAACGCACTGTCGCACTACACCGACTGGACCGTGGGCCACGTGCACTCGGGTGCCCTGGGCTGGGTGGGCATGGTGTCTATCGGTGCGCTCTACCACCTGATCCCTCGCATGTTTGGTCGCAAGGCGATGTTCAGCACGCGCGCCATCGAACTGCACTTCTGGATTGCCACCATCGGCATCGTGCTCTACATCGCCGCAATGTGGATTGCCGGCGTGATGCAAGGCCTGATGTGGCGTGCGGTGAACCCGGACGGCACGCTGGTCTACAGCTTTGTCGAAAGCGTGAAGGCGACCTATCCCTTCTACGTGATCCGCGTCCTGGGTGGCCTCCTGTACCTGACGGGCATGCTCATCATGGGCTGGAACACGGTCAAGACCATGGCCAATGGCCGCGCTGTCACCACGCCGATTCCGGCTGTGGCCGCCCACGCCTGATCAGCCTAGAAGGAGAAAATCAACATGGCTAGCAATCACACGCCCGTCGGTCACGAGAAGATCGAGACCAGCAACTTCCTGATGATCGTGCTGATCCTCATCACGGTCGCCTTCGGCGGCCTGGTTGAGATCGTGCCGCTGTTCTTCCAGAAGTCCACCACCCAACCCGTAGAGGGTCTCAAGCCCTACACCGCGCTGCAACTGGCCGGCCGCGACGTCTACATCCGCGAAGGCTGCTACAACTGCCACTCGCAGATGGTGCGCCCCTTCCGTGCAGAGACGCTGCGTTACGGCCCCTACTCGGTCGCTGGCGAGTTTGTGTACGACCATCCCTTCCAGTGGGGCAGCAAGCGTACCGGCCCGGATTTGCACCGCGTGGGTGGGCGCTACAGCGACGAATGGCACCGTGTTCACCTGAACAACCCACGTGACGTGGTGCCCGAGTCGAACATGCCGGCTTATCCGTGGCTCAAGCAATCGCAGGTGAATCCGGCCGATATGGCGCCCAAGATGAAGGCGCTGCGCATGGTGGGCGTGCCTTACACCGATGACGAAATCGCCAAGGCTGGCGAGGAAGTCAAGGGCAAGACGGAAATCGAAGCCGTCATCGCCTATCTGCAGGTCCTGGGCACGGCCCGCAAGTGACCGGACAGGAGTACGTCATGGACATGGATATCAACACCCTGCGCAGCTTCATCACGCTGCTGTCGCTGGCGATGTTCATCGGCTTGATGGTCTGGACCTGGAACCGGCGGCAGAAGCGCGGCTTTGACGAAGCGGCTCAACTGCCCTTCCTGGACGACGACCAAGTCGTGTCCACGACGCCCCCCCGGAAATGATGTGCAGAGGGCGGCTGCGGCCGCTCTCGAACCACTGGAGCAAACTATGAGTGATTTTTTCAACAGCGGATGGTCGTTGTACATCGACGCTATCGTCATTGGCGGCCTGATCTTCTGTTTGGTGCTGCTGGTGATCGCCAGCAAGCGCACCGTCATGGCCAATGACAACAGCACCGGCCACATTTGGGACGAAGATCTGAAGGAAATGAACAACCCGCTGCCGCGTTGGTGGATGGGGCTGTTTGTCATCACCGTGGTCTTCGCCGCCATCTACCTGGCGATGTACCCCGGCCTGGGTTCCAACGAAGGCACCCTGAAATGGTCGGCCACGGGTCAATGGCAGTCGGAGCAAGCCAAGGCCGCTGAAGCCATGAAGGTGGTCTACGAGCCCTTCAAGAGTCTGTCTGCGGCTGAGTTGGCCAAGAACAGCCAGGCCATGCAAATTGGTGAGCGCCTTTTCGTCAACAACTGTGCACAGTGCCATGGCGCTGATGCTCGCGGCAGCAAGGGCTTCCCGAACCTTGCCGACAACGATTGGCTGGGGGGCGATGGCAGCCCCGAGTACATCCAGAAGACGATTGCCGAAGGCCGTATCGGTGTCATGCCCCCGATGGCCGCTGCCGTTGGCACTGCCGAGGACGTGCGCAACGTGGCCAACTATGTGCTGAGCCTGTCGGGCAGCCCGCACAATTCCGTGGCTGCAGAATTGGGCAAGCCCAAGTTCGCCGCATGTGCAGCATGCCATGGCGCAGAGGGAAAAGGCACGCCCGCACTCGGTGCGCCCAACCTGACCGACAAGACTTGGCTGCATGGCTGGGGTGAGGACGCTGTTTTGGCCATGGTCAACAATGGCAAGCAGAACGTCATGCCGCCTCAGGGTGCTCGCTTCACCGAGGACCAACTGAAGGTGCTGACTGCCTACGTTTGGAATTTGTCCCAAAACACGAAGGTGGCTGCACAGTAAGGCAGAATCTGGGACATGAGCGATACCCCTACCCCTATCAATACCGCCGCAGTAATCTCCGCCAACAACTCACCCGAAGACAGCGACAGTGTCGCGGCGGTGGTATCGCTCTACCAGAAGCAGAAAACAATCTATGCACGGGCTGTCACCGGCCTGTTTGCGACCTGGCGCTGGGGGCTCGTATGGGCCACCCAGCTTCTTTTCTATGGGCTGCCGTGGCTGACGTGGAATGACCGTCAGGCCATTCTGTTCGATCTGGGCAGCCGTCGTTTCTACATCTTCGGCCTGGTCCTCTACCCGCAGGACTTCATCTATCTCACGGGCTTGCTGATCATTTCAGCCTACTCCCTGTTCCTCTTCACGGCTGTGGCGGGGCGATTGTGGTGTGGCTATGCTTGCCCCCAAACGGTCTACACCGAGATCTACATGTGGTTCGAGCGCAAGCTCGAGGGCGATCGCGCCCAGCGCATGAAGCTCGACGAAGGCCCGTGGAACCTCAACAAGATCTGGCGCAAGAGCTCAAAGCAGCTGTTGTGGCTGCTCTTTGGCCTAGTGACGGGTTTCACGTTCGTTGGCTACTTCACACCGATTCGCACTCTGATGTCCGAGTTGCTGACCTTGGGATTCGGCCCGTGGGAGTGGTTCTGGGTGCTGTTCTATGGCTTTGCCACCTACGGCAATGCCGGCTACATGCGCGAGCAGGTATGCAAGTACATGTGCCCCTATGCCCGGTTCCAGAGCGTCATGTTCGACAAGGACACGCTGATCATCAGCTACGACAGCGAACGCGGCGAACCCAGAGGCGCCCGCTCCAAGAAAGCCGACCCGGCCAAGCTCGGTTTGGGTGCCTGTGTCGACTGCAACCTGTGCGTGCAGGTGTGCCCCACGGGCATCGACATCCGCAAGGGCCTGCAATACGAATGCATAGGATGCGCCGCATGTGTGGACGTCTGCGACGGCATCATGGACAAGATGGGCTACCAGCGCGGGCTGGTCCGCTATGCCACCCAGAACGGGCTGGATCAGCACTTGGACCGCACTCAAATGATCCGCCGTATTCTGCGGCCCCGCGTGCTGGTGTACACCGGCATCCTGCTGCTCATCCTCACCGCGTTTGCGCTCAGCATTGCCCTGCGTGACCCATTCAGGGTCGACGTCGTGCGAGATCGCGCGTCTCTGGCGCGTATCGTTGAGGACGGTCGTGTCGAAAACGTCTATCGGCTCCAGGTGATGAACTCCGCTGAAAAGCTGCAGCGGTATCAGATCCGAGTCAATGGCCTGCCATCGATCACCCTTGCCAGCCCTGCCGAAGTCAGCGTGGGGCCAGCTGAGGCACACTGGGTGACCTTGGCGGTGCAGGTCCCGTTCGAAGTGGGCCAGAGCGCTGGTGCCGGTGCCCACGTGATCCATTTTGAAATTGAGCGACTGGCCTCGGGGGACGGGCCAGCCGTGCACCTCTCAGAGAAATCAACCTTCATCGTGCCGCGCTGAAGGTCAACAGGAAGACGAAGCTCATGAATCAAGGCAACACCATCCCATCTGCTGACGAGGCGAAGCGGAGTGCACCGTGGTGGTCCTATCGCATGCTCTGGCTGGTCGTCGGCGGTCCTTTGACCGTGGTTGTGGCGAGCTTGATCACCGGCTACATCGCCATGCGTGGGCAAGATCCCGTGCTGATGCGTGAGGAGGTGCCTGACACTGCCGCCACTGCCAAGGGCGCGGCCGAAACCATGACTCCTGCGATTCAGGCCCGCAACCATGCCGCTACGGCGAAGCCCTGATTTCAAAATCTACAGAAAAAGGGCTGCCACAGGCAGCCCTTTTTTTGCACATCAAGCAAAGTCAGCAGGCGGCACCATTCACCATCTGCTGGAGACCGGCTTGGTCAATGATGCGGATCTGACGCTGCTTTACCTCCAGCAGGCCATCATCCTGGAACTTCGAAAAAGTGCGGCTGACGGTTTCCAGCTTGAGGCCAAGGTAACTGCCGATCTCTTCGCGGGTCATGCGCAGAATCAGGGACGACGCCGAGAAGCCTCGTGCCTGGAGCCGCTGGGTCAGATTCAACAGGAATGCGGCCAAACGTTCCTCCGCACGCATGCTGCCCAGCAGCAGCATCACCCCGTGGTCGCGCACGATCTCGCGGCTCATGATCTTGTGAAATTGGTGCTGCAGGTCGGTGAACTCCCGAGAGAGGTCTTCGAGCTGGTTGTAGGGAATCACGCAGACCTGCGAGTCTTCCAAAGCCACGGCGTCACAGGAGTGGCGGTCATTGCTGATGCCATCCAACCCCAGCAGTTCTCCTGCCATCTGAAAGCCGGTGACCTGGTCTCGGCCATCTTCAGAGGAGACGCAAGTCTTGAAAAAACCAGTGCGAACCGCAAAAAGAGATTGAAACGCATCGCCGGACCGAAACAAGGTGTCACCGCGGGAGACGCTGCGGCGGGTTGCTACCAGAGCATCAAGGCGGTCCAGGTCTGGCCGGGCCAGGCCCACGGGCAAACACAGCTCGCGCAGATTGCAGCTGGAGCATGCGACCTTGAAGGTGTCGGGCTTGACGTGCAGCGATTCGGTCATAGAACTCATTATCCTTCGGGTCAGCCCTCCGCTTGGCGGGGCACGGGTCAGTTCGTCGCAGGATTGAAACATATCCACCCTCAATGTCCGCAACATTCTTCTTCGGGTGTCAAAGCTCTATCTTGAGGCAAATCAAGCCTGAAAGGGCATCCTTTGGCACCATCTCGACATGGCCATCACCTCCACTGCCCCTGAAGTTCAGTTGCCTGTCGACATGCTGCGTCGTTTCGACGTTCCCGGTCCACGCTACACCTCGTACCCCACTGCCGACCGGTTTGTGGAGGCGTTCACCCAGCAGGATTACATCGGTGCGCTCCACCAGCGAGCGCAGGGGGCCCAGGTGGGCGGCATGCAGCCGTTGTCGTTGTATGTGCACATCCCGTTCTGCGAGTCGGTTTGCTACTACTGCGCCTGCAACAAGGTCATCACCAAGCACCACGAGCGTTCAACCGAATACCTCGACGTGCTGGAGGCCGAGATCCAACTCCACCGCGATGTGCTGGGTTCCCAGCAGGCGGTGTCGCAACTGCACTTCGGTGGCGGCTCGCCCACCTTTCTGACCGACGAGGAACTCACCCGACTCATGGGCGCGCTGCAGCGGGCCTTCAAGCTGGCTCCTGGCGCCGAGGTATCCATCGAAGTGGATCCGCGCACCGCCTCGCCGGCCCGCCTGGCTCACCTGCGCAGCATCGGATTCAACCGCATCAGCTTTGGTGTGCAAGACTTCGACCCAGACGTCCAGAAAGCCGTGCACCGCGTGCAGTCCTTCGAGAGCGTTCGAGACTTGATGCAGGCGGCTCGCGAGCAAGGCTACGAGTCCATCAATGCCGACCTGATTTACGGTCTGCCGAAGCAGACGCCCGAATCGTTTGCACGAACCATTTCGCAGATCAGCGAACTGCGGCCCGACCGCATTGCGCTGTACTCCTACGCCCACCTGCCGCAACGCTTCAAACCCCAGCGGCGCATCGACGCCAGCCAGTTGCCGCCGCCCGAGCACCGCATCGCGATGTTGTCTGGCGCCATCGCGGGCTTCCTGGGTCATGGTTACAGCTACATCGGCATGGATCACTTTGCGCTGTCTGGGGATTCATTGGCCGCCGCCAAACGCCAGGGGCGCCTTCACCGCAACTTCCAGGGCTACAGCACCCAGCCCGACTGTGACCTCATCGGCCTGGGTGTGTCTTCCATCGGCCGCATGGGCGCCACCTACAGCCAGAACGCCAAGACCCTGCCCGAGTACTACGACGCGATTCGCCAGGGGCAATTCCCCATCGTTCGCGGCTTGGCACTGACCCGAGATGACCTGCTGCGTCGTGCCGTCATCATGGCCATCATGTGCCAGGGCCGACTGGAGTTCGAGTCGGTCGAACTGGCGCACCTGATCAAAGTCCAGGACTACTTCAAAACCGAGTTGGAAATGCTCAAACCCTATGTGGAAATGGGCCTGGCCACCGTTTCTGACAATTCGGTGCAGGTCACCGCGCAGGGCTGGTTCTTTGTGCGCGCCATCGCCATGGTGTTCGACCGCCATCTGCAGGCCGACAAGGTGCGCGAGCGCTTTTCGCGCATCATTTAGGGGTGGATCTCACCCTTTTCCTGAGTGCCCTGCTGATGGGGCTGGCGGGCTCGGTGCACTGTGTGGCCATGTGTGGCGCCCCCAGTGCCGGCTTGGTGCGCGCCTGCGGTGGTACACGTCCTCGGGCATCCCAAATCCTGTTTCTGCTCGGCCGCGTGGTGGGCTACAGCGCCGCTGGCGCTGTAGCAGCCAGCAGCGTGGCCGTGCTGGCCTCTCTGGGGCAGTGGAGCCCCGCGCTGAGGCCGCTTTGGACACTCGCCCACCTCGCCGCCCTGGCCTTGGGCCTGTGGTTGTTGTGGCAGGGGCAACAGCCGGCGTGGCTGGAGCGACTTGGCCGAGAAGGCGCGCGACAGGCCAAGCCAGGTGACGGCTGGCAACATATCAGCGGGCCAACGCGCGCTGCGGGCGTCGGTGCCATGTGGTTTGCCTGGCCCTGTGGTCTGTTGCAATCGGCGCTGATGGTCGCAGCACTGGCCAACTCCGCTTTCGGGGGGGCGCTGGTCATGTCAGGCTTTGCGCTGGCCTCGTCACCTGCTCTGGGAGTGGCCCCAGCGCTGTGGTTGAAGTGGAGCACCGCGCGTGGGACGGATGGCGCTCGTGTGACACGATGGGTCACCCGACTGTCAGGTGCTGCGCTGGCTGCGGCTGCGGCTTGGGCCTTGGGCCATGGCCTCTGGGTGCGCATCGCTGCGTATTGCTTCTCCTGAAAGCCGGCGCTGCCGCAGTTTCAACCTCTGGGCGAATTCATGATGCCCGTTAGCTGGCCATGAAAAAGCCCGCTGAGCGGGCCATTTGATGTGCTGAACAACATGGCTTCAGGTTCCGGGCTCGCTCATCGCACCTGAATCGGCTTCGGTCGCAATGGGGGCTCCGGAAGCATCGACTGGACGAATGTTCTGGGCCAAATCGCCCTTGGGGCCCTTGGTCATTTCAAAGGCGACGCGGCTGCCTTGTTTGAGGGTGCGAAACCCGTCCATCTGGATGGCGCTGAAATGGGCAAACACGTCGCTGCCACCAACTTCTGGTTCGATGAAGCCGAATCCCTTCGCGTCATTGAACCATTTGACCGTCCCGAAAAATTCCATATCTATCCTCCTGATGCCCATCTTTGGGGCTTATGCCCCTATTCTGGTTTCAGGGCTTTCTCACTGTCAATTGAAAACCAACCGTTTGTGGTGCACCGCACGGAGGGCGGAAAAAAAGCACGGAATGTGGGGGGCTCATCGGCACACCGCTTGCATGCTGGTCCGGCGACCATCCCCCCAGCCTGTGCTGACAAGGGCAACTGGCTATACTGATTTCATGCCTTCAAACCGCCCCAAGCAGCCCCCAAAAGCGCCGACGGTGACCAAGCCGGACGACGGTCAGGGGGCTGTGGTGGCCGAGCGCAAGTCAGCCCGCACCAAACCGCCGCGCATGTACAAGGTGGTGATGCTCAACGATGACTTCACACCCATGGAGTTTGTCGTGATGGTGCTGCAGGAGTACTTCAGACTGGACCATGCTGCGGCCACGCAGATCATGCTGAAGATCCATCACGATGGCCGTGCCGTTTGCGGTGTGTTCACCAAGGATGTCGCGGCCACCAAGGTCGAATTGGTCCTGGCCGCCGCAAGGCGCTCGGGGCACCCGCTTCAATGCACTATGGAGGCAGCATGATTGCCCAGGAACTAGAAGTTAGCCTGCACATGGCGTTCGTTGAGGCGCGCCAGCAGCGGCATGAGTTCATCACGGTCGAGCACCTGTTGCTGGCCCTGTTGGACAACCCTTCGGCCGCCGAGGTGTTGCGCGCCTGTGCTGCCAACATTGACGACTTGCGCAAGAGCCTGGTGGGCTTCATCCGCGAGAACACACCCACCGTGGGCGGCACGGAAGAAGTCGACACCCAGCCGACGCTGGGTTTCCAGCGGGTGATCCAGCGCGCCATCATGCACGTGCAGTCCACGGGCGGTGGCAAGAAGGAGGTGACCGGCGCCAATGTGCTGGTGGCCATCTTCGGCGAGAAGGATTCGCATGCGGTGTACTACCTGCACCAACAGGGGGTGACCCGCCTGGATGTGGTGAATTTCATCGCCCATGGCATCAAGAAGTCCGACCCGCCCGAACCGGCCAAGGGCAGCAACGAGGGCAGTGGCAGCGGTGGTGGTGAGGCCGAGAAGGAAGAGGGGGGAGAGGGCAAGGGTTCGCCCTTGGACCAGTTCACCAGCAACCTCAACCAGTTGGCCAAGGAAGGCAAGATCGACCCGCTGATCGGCCGCGAGCACGAGGTCGAGCGTGTCATCCAGGTGCTCTGCCGCCGCCGCAAGAACAACCCGCTGCTGGTGGGTGAGGCCGGGGTCGGCAAGACAGCCATCGCCGAGGGCCTGGCTTGGCGCATCACCGAGGGCACCGTGCCCGAGGTGCTGGCCGACGCCACGGTCTACGCGCTCGACATGGGCGCTCTGCTGGCGGGTACCAAGTACCGTGGCGACTTCGAGCAGCGCCTGAAGGGCGTGCTCAAGCAATTGAAAGAGAACCCGCGCTCCATCCTGTTCATCGACGAGATCCACACGCTCATCGGTGCCGGTGCGGCCTCGGGTGGCACGCTGGACGCCAGCAACCTGCTCAAACCGGCCCTGTCCAGCGGCGCCATGAAGTGCATCGGTGCCACCACCTTCACCGAGTACCGTGGCATCTTTGAGAAAGATGCGGCCCTGTCACGTCGCTTCCAGAAGGTGGATGTGCCCGAGCCGTCGGTGGAGCAGACCATCGAGATCCTCAAGGGCCTGAAGTCGCGCTTCGAGGAGCACCACAACGTCAAGTACGCTTTGGGCGCCCTGCAGGCGGCGGCCGAACTCTCGGCCAAGTTCATCAATGACCGGCACCTGCCCGACAAGGCCATCGACGTGATCGACGAGGCCGGTGCCGCGCAGCGAATCCTGCCCAAGAGCAAGCAGAAGAAGACCATCACCCGCAACGAGGTGGAAGACATCGTCGCCAAGATCGCACGCATCCCGCCGGCCAACGTGTCCAGCGACGACCGCGGAAAGCTCAAGACGCTGGAGCGCGACCTCAAGAGTGTGGTGTTCGGTCAAGATCCCGCGGTCGACGCCCTGTCGGCCGCCATCAAGATGGCGCGCTCGGGCCTGGGCAAGGCCGACAAGCCCATCGGCGCCTTCTTGTTCAGCGGCCCCACCGGTGTGGGCAAGACCGAGGTGGCCAAGCAACTGGCCTACATCCTGGGCATTGAGCTGATCCGCTTCGACATGTCGGAGTACATGGAGCGCCACGCCGTGAGCCGCCTGATCGGCGCGCCCCCGGGGTACGTGGGCTTCGACCAGGGTGGCCTGCTGACCGAGGCCATCACCAAGAAGCCGCACGCGGTGCTGCTGCTGGACGAGATCGAGAAGGCCCATCCGGACGTGTTCAACGTGCTGCTGCAGGTGATGGACCACGGCACGCTCACCGACAACAACGGGCGCAAGGCCGATTTCCGCAACGTCATCATCGTCATGACGACCAATGCGGGTGCCGAGATCATGAACAAGTCCACCATCGGCTTCACCACCCAGCGCCAGCAGGGTGACGAGATGGCCGACATCAAGCGTCTGTTCACGCCCGAGTTCCGCAATCGCCTGGACGCCATCGTCAACTTCCGGTCGCTGGACGAAGACATCATCATGCGCGTGGTCGACAAGTTCCTGTTGCAACTGGAGCAGCAACTGGCCGAGAAGAAGGTCGAGGTCACGTTCAGCGATGCGCTGCGCAAGCACCTGGCGAAAAAGGGCTTCGATCCGCTGATGGGCGCTCGCCCGATGCAGCGCTTGATCCAAGACACCATCCGGCGGGCGCTGGCCGACGAGCTGCTGTTCGGCCGTCTGGTGGATGGTGGCCGCCTGTCGGTGGACGTGGATGCCGAGGGCAATGCCCAGCTCGACATCCAGCCCACAGGCAAGAGCGGCGACAAGCCGCGCGCCGAGGCCACAGCGGTTTGATCTTCGGCCTAGGCTGGCGACGCACGGGGCACCTTCGGGTGCCTCGTTTCATTTCAAACCACAAACAGCGCCGGGTCTTGCTGGAAGTAGCCCGCCAACAGGCCGTAGAGGGCAGGGTGCTCGGCCCGCATGGCCCGGGGCTGTACAAAGAAAGCCTCTGCCGCCACGGCGAAGAACTCTTCGGGTGCCTCGCCGCCATAGGGGTCGAGGAAAGTTTCCAGCCCGGCGTCCAGATCGTCCAGAAAGGCCTCGTACGCGGTGTCCAGGGTCTGCACCCAATGCTGGCGCGCAGCTTCGTCGGGCAGCGCCGGCATGCCATCGGGCTCACCGTTGCCCATGTCCAGCACATGCGCGAACTCATGGATCACCACGTTGTAGGCGCCGTGGGCGGTCTCGCCGGCCATGGCCACGTCGGGCCATGACAGCATCACCGGGCCGCCTTCCATGGCCTCGCCGGTGAGCCACTCGTCGTACTCGTGCACCACGCCGTCCTCGTCGGTGATGGTGCGGCGGGCCACCACCTCGTCGGCCTGCACCACGATGCCCACAAAGCTTTGGTAGTGCCGCAGGCCCAGCTTCAGCACCGGCAGGCAGGCCTGGGCGGCAATGGCCACGGCCATCTCGTCGGTGACCTGCAGACCGTGGGCGCCGTGGAATTCCTTGCAGGCCAGGAACTCAGAGCAGAGCCCGCGCAGGTGCGCCAGATCGTCGGCTGAGCGCTGGGCAATGAAGGGGTAGCGGCCCAGCACCTCGGCCCAGAGGGCATCCGGGATGCTGGGCGGCTGGCGGCGCCAGCGCGAAAACAGCTGTCGCCAGGACATGGCCTGCGCTCAGTCGGTCAGGGCGTGCCGGGTGAACCCGGCGGCGGTCCAGCGCAGCACTTCTGCGCGGACCGGCTGGGCGTGGTCCAGGTCCCAGTCGCTCAGCACATGGCGTTCGGCACGGCCGGCAAAGGCCTCGCTGCCGGGACGATGGGTGTGGCCGTGCACCAGCGTGTGCGCACCTGCAGCCTGCAGCCACTGGCTTGCCAGCGTGGGGTCGACGTCGGCATACGTCACCGGATCGCGGCGCCACTGGTGTTCGCGGCTGGCACGGCGCATCTGCGCGGCCAATGCCAGGCGCTCGGCCAGCGGCTTGGCCAGAAAGTCCTGCTGCCACGCGGCCGAGCGCACCTGGCTGCGAAAGCGCATGTACTCGACGTCGTCCACGCACAGGGCGTCGCCGTGGCTGAGCAGCACGGTGTGCCCGAAAGCGTGCAGCGGTTGGGGGTCGGGCAGTTCGGTAACCCCGGTGGCGGCGAAGAAGACCGGGCCGAGCAGGAAGTCCCGGTTACCGCGCATCACGTGCAGCTGCCGGCCCTGGCCGCAGGCCTGCAAGGCCTGCACGCACGCCGCCTCGAAAGGCTGCTGCATCGCGTCGTCGCCCACCCAGACCTCAAACAGGTCGCCCAGGATGAAGATGGCATCCGCCCGGGTGGTGCGCAGGTAGCGCTCGAACATGGCCACGGTGCGCGGCAGTTCGGGGCTGAGGTGCAGATCGGAGATGAACTCCACCACCTGCGCCGAAGCGGGCAGCACCAGGGCGGCCGCTTCGGCGGGTGGCAAGGCGTCAGGCAAGTTCGACGGCCTTCAGGATAGTGACGGTCTCGACCGGCACGTCGTTGCGGCCGGTCTGCACCTTCTCGATGGCGTCCACCACCTCGGCACCCGCCACCACCTTGCCGAACACGGCATAGCCCCAGCCGCTGGGCGTGGGGCTGCTGAAGTTCAGGAAGTCGTTGTCCTTGGTGTTAATAAAGAACTGGGCCGAGGCCGAGTGCGGCGCGCTGGTGCGGGCCATCGCGACGCTGTACTTGACGTTCTTGAGGCCGTTGTTGGCTTCGTTCTCCACCGGGGCGTCGGTGGGCTTCTGGCTCATGTCGGCGGTGTGGCCGCCGCCCTGGATCATGAAGCTCTTGATCACGCGGTGGAAGATGGTGCCGTCGTAGTGGCCCTTGTTCACATAGGCCAGGAAGTTGGCCACGGTCTTGGGCGCCAGGGCTTCGTCGAGTTCCAGGCGGATGGTGCCGGCGGAGGTGGTGAGTTCTACGGTCTTGGTCATGGGGTTCACTCCTCGACGGAGGCTTTCTTGATGGTGATGGTGGTGACGGGCACGTCGTTGCGGGTGGGCGTGGTGCGGATCTTGTCGACCACGTCCATGCCCGAGATGACCTTGCCGAACACGGCATAGCCGTCGCCCTGGTCCAGGAAGGGGTTGTCCTTCACGTTGATGAAGAACTGCGAGGTGGCCGAGTGCGGGAAGCTGGTGCGGGCCATGGCCAGCGCACCGCGCACGTTGGTGAGGCCATTGTGGCTCTCAAGGGGAATGGGAGGGCGCGTGGGCTTCTCGCGCATGTCGGCCGTCATGCCACCGCCCTGGATCATGAAGCCGTCGATGACGCGGTGGAAGATGGTGCCGTTGTAGTGGCCGGCCTTCACGTACTGCACGAAGTTGTCGACCGACTTGGGCGCCTTGGCGGCGTCAAGTTCGACCACGATGTCGCCCACCGTGGTAGCGATGCGCACCTTCTGGGCCAGCGCGGGGCTGATGGCACCGATGGCCAGCAGGGCGGCAGCGCCCAGGGCGCGGGCCAGCTTGGAGGGGAAGAGGGGGCGGGTAGAGGTCACCGGAAAAGCTCCTTCGCTATACTGCCGCGATTCTACCGAGCCAGGCCCGCGCCAAGCAGACGTCATCTCCTGAGTGGCCCTCACACCCGCCTCGCAACTCCCCCCTTTTTCCACCGTCGATGACGCTGCGCATCCACAACACGCTGACCCGTCAGGTCGAAGCCTTCACGCCCATTGAACCCGGCCACGTGCGCATGTACGTGTGTGGCATCACGGTCTACGACCTCTGCCACATCGGCCATGCGCGCTCCAACATCGCCTTCGACGTGGCCCGGCGTTGGCTCGAAGCCAGCGGCCTGCGCGTGACCCACGTGCGCAACATCACCGACATCGAGGACAAGATCATCCGCCGTGCGGTGGAGAACGGCGAGACCGTTCGCGCCCTGACCGACCGCATGATCGCCGAGATGTACGCCGATTTCGACGCACTGGGCATCCTGCGCCCCACGCACGACCCGCGTGCCACCGACTACGTGCCGCAGATGCTGGACATCGTGCGCACGCTCGAAGGCAAGGGCCTGGCCTACCGCGCCGAAGGCGGCGATGTGAACTACGCGGTGCGCCGCTTTGCCGGCTACGGCAAGCTCTCGGGCAAGAGCCTGGACGAGCTCAACGCCGGCGAGCGCGTGGCCGTGGCCGATGGCAAGGAAGACGCACTCGACTTCGTGCTCTGGAAGGCAGCCAAGCCCACCGAGCCGGCCGACGCCAAATGGGACAGCGCCTATGGCCCGGGCCGCCCGGGCTGGCACATCGAGTGCTCGGCCATGGCCTGCGCGCTGCTGGGCAACACCTTCGACATCCACGGCGGCGGCGCCGACCTGGAGTTCCCGCACCACGAAAACGAAATCGCCCAGAGCGAAGGCGCCAACGGCGTGCCCCTGGCCAACACCTGGATGCACAACGGCTTCGTCAACGTGGACAACGAGAAGATGTCCAAGTCGTTGGGCAACTTCTTCACCATCCGCGAGGTGCTGAAGGCCTTCGACGCCGAGACCATACGATTCTTCGTGGTGCGCTCGCATTACCGCAGCCCGCTGAACTACAGCGACGTGCACCTGGCCGACGCGCGCGGTGCGCTGCGGCGGCTCTACACCGCGCTGGCCGGGTTGACGCCGGCCGAGGTGACTATTGATTGGGCCGACCCGCAGGCGGCACGCTTCAAGGCGGCCATGGACGAAGACTTCGGCACACCCGAGGCGGTGGCGGTGCTGTTCGAACTGGCCACGGAAGTGAACCGCAGCCGCGACCCGTTGCGCGCCGGCCTGCTCAAGGCACTGGGTGCCACGCTGGGCCTGCTGCAGCAACCCGCCGATGCCTTCCTGCGCGGCGGCGCCGGCAGTGACGAATCTGCCGCCATCGAGTCCCGAATCGCCGAGCGCAATGCCGCCAAAAAGGCGCGCGACTTCGCCACCGCCGACCGCATCCGCGACGAACTGGCCGCCGCCGGCGTGCTGCTGAAGGACGGACCACAAGGCACGACCTGGGTGAAGGCCTGAGATGGGCGCCAAGAGCACCCCCGCAGGCGTCACGCCCGACTACTGGGACGAGGCCTGTCGCCACCTGGCCAAGCGCGACCGGGTGATGAAGAAGCTCATCCCGCAATTTGGCGAGGCCCGCCTGCAAAGCCGCAGCGATGCCTTTACCACGCTGGCGCGCTCCATCGTGGGCCAGCAGATTTCGGTCAAGGCCGCGCAATCGGTGTGGGACAAGTTTGCGGCGCTGGTCGATGGCCCTTCCCACCGCATCCAGCCGGCGGCCGTGCTGGCGCTGGACACGCCCACGCTGCGCAGTGCCGGCCTCTCGACCCGCAAGGCCGAGTACCTGGGCGACCTGGCCCGCCATTTCCAGGACGGCGCCGTGCACGTGCGCCAGTGGCAGGCCATGGACGACGAGGCCATCATCGACGAACTGGTGGCCATCCGGGGCATCGGCCGGTGGACGGCCGAGATGTTCCTGATCTTCCACCTGATGCGACCCAACGTGCTGCCGCTGGACGACCTGGGCTTGCTCAAGGGCATCAGCGAGAGCTACTTCAGCGGGGAGCCGGTGTCGCGTGCCGAGGCGCGTGAACTGGGTGAAGGCTGGGCTCCGTACCGGTCTGTGGCCACTTGGTATTTGTGGCGCAGCCTGGACCCGTTGCCGGTCGAGTATTGAAACTGGGAAAATCCGCACGCGAACGCGACAAGGATGTAAACGACATGAGCAAGCGACATTTCCTCGACTTCGAACAACCCATCGCAGAACTCGAATCCAAGATCGAGGAACTGCGCTATGTGCAAACCGAATCTGCCGTGGACATCTCGGAAGAGATCGACCGGCTGGACAAGAAGAGCCTGCAGCTCACCAAAGACATCTACACCCAGCTCACGCCCTGGCAGGTGACGCAGATTGCGCGCCACCCGCAGCGGCCCTACACGCTGGACTATGTGAACGAAATCTTCACCGATTTCCAGGAACTGCATGGCGACCGGCATTTCGCCGACGACCTGTCCATCGTTGGCGGACTGGCCCGCTTCAATGGCCAGCCTTGCATGGTGCTGGGTCACCAGAAGGGGCGTGACACCAAGGAACGTGCGGCGCGCAATTTCGGCATGTCGCGGCCCGAGGGCTACCGCAAGGCCCTGCGCCTGATGAAGCTGGCCGAGAAGTTCGGCCTGCCGGTGTTCACCTTCGTGGATACGCCGGGCGCCTACCCTGGCATCGGGGCCGAGGAGCGTGGCCAGTCGGAGGCCATTGGCCGCAACATCTACGAGATGGCGCAGCTTGAAGTGCCCATCATCACCACCATCATCGGCGAAGGTGGCTCGGGTGGCGCCCTGGCCATCAGCGTGGGCGACCAGGTGTTGATGCTGCAGTACTCGGTGTACTCGGTCATTTCGCCCGAAGGCTGTGCGTCCATCCTCTGGAAGACCGCCGAGCGGGCGTCCGACGCGGCCGAAGCCCTGGGCATCACCGCCCACCGCCTCAAGGCCCTGGGCCTGGTGGACAAGATCGTCAACGAGCCGGTGGGTGGCGCGCACCGCGACATCAAGCTCATGACCTCGCAACTCAAGCGCGGCCTGGTGGATGCCCTGCGCCAGGTCAGCGGCCTGCCGGTACCCGAGCTGCTGGACCGCCGTTACGCGCGCTTGAAGAGCTACGGCCGCTACACCGACACCACTGCCCGCTGAAGGCCTGGGCCGCTGCATGACTGCGGCCCGCGCCGACGTGGTGGCCGTGGCCGCCAGTGGTGGCCGCGACAGTACCGCGTTGTTGCACGCCACGGTGCGTGCGGCCAAACCGCTGGGCCTGCAGGTGCTGGCCTTGCACGTGCACCATGGCCTCAACCCCCAGGCCGATGCGTGGGCCCGGCATGTCCAAGCCCAATGTGCTCGGTGGCGCCGTGCGGGCTGGCCTGTGGCCTGCGAGGTGGCCCGTCTGGAGGGCCACCCGGCAGCGGGCGAGAGCGTGGAGGCCTGGGCGCGCCAAGCCCGGTACGAGGCGCTGACCCGCATGGCCGCAGCCTGCGGCGCCAGCCTGGTGCTGCTGGCCCACCACCGCCGTGACCAGGCCGAAACCGTGCTGCTACAAGCCCTGCGTGGCGCGGGCCCGGCCGGCTTGGCCGCCATGCCCGCCCAGGCGCAGCGACTGGGCCTGAGTTGGGCCCGGCCCTGGCTGGGCCAGACCGGTGAGTCGGTGCAACGCTATGTGGCGCATCACCGCTTGGGCCACATTGAAGACGACAGCAACCACGACCTGCGCTACGACCGCAACCGACTCCGCCACGGCCTTTGGCCAACGCTGGTGGAGGCCTTTCCGCACGCCGAAGCCAGCCTGGCGCAGTCGGCACGGCAGTCTGCCCAGGCCGCCGTCGCCGTGCAGGAGTGGGCGGCCGAGGACCTGGCCAAGGTTCTTTCAGGGCAAGGCGCCTTGAACGTGCCGGCCTGGCTGGCGTTCAGCCAAGCCCGCCGCTGGCAGGTGCTGCGGGCCTGGTTGGCGGGCCTGGCCCCCGAGGCGCCGGGCAGCTTGGTTGAGCGGCTTGCCACCGAACTGCCCCGCTGCAAGAGCGGCCGCTGGCCGCTGGGTGCTGCGCGGGAAGTTCGGCTGTACAGGGGCACGCTCAGGGTGCAGGTGGCATCGGAGAATGGCCGTGCAACACCCGAACCGCAGGCATGCACGCTGGCGCTGAGTGCCCCTGGCGTCTACGCGCTGCCAAGCTGGCAGGGCCGCCTGCAGGTGCGCAAGGTGAGGGCAGGGGGCTTGCCTCTGGCGCTGCTGGCCGAGGCGCACTGCCTGCCTCGTTCGGGCGGTGAGCAGTTCCAGAGCCACGCATTGGGTGTGCCGCGCAGCCTGAAGAAGCAGTACCAGGCCGCCGCCATACCCGCCTGGCAGCGAGGCGGCCCACTGGTGTGGTCAGGTGGACGATTGCTGTGGGTGCCAGGTCTGGGCGGAGACGCGCGGGCGCTGGCCCCGGCAGGCGTGCCGCAGGCCAGCCTGCACTGGCTGCCCGACTGAGTTTCGCCATGCTGCAATGCAACAGCTAGAATCGCAGGTTTGCGCGGGCCCAGGGGTTCGCGCCGGCTCCGCAGCATCCTGGCAACTCGAACCCGTCCAACCCCATGGCATTGATCGTTCACAAATACGGTGGCACCTCGATGGGCACCACCGAGCGCATCCGCAACGTCGCCAAGCGCGTGGCCAAGTGGGCCCGCGCAGGCCACCAGATGGTGGTGGTGCCCTCCGCCATGAGCGGTGAAACCAACCGCCTGCTGGGCTTGGCCAAAGACGTTTCCCCCGCCGTTCAGACTGCGGCCATGCTGCGCGAACTCGACATGATCGCCAGCACCGGCGAGCAGGTGTCGGTGGGTCTGCTGTCGCTGGCGTTGCAAGCCGAAGGCATGGAGGCTGTCAGCTACAGCGGCTGGCAGGTGCCGATCCGCACCGATTCGTCGTACACCAAGGCCCGCATCGAGAGCATCGACGATGCCCGCGTGCGCTCTGACCTGGCTGCGGGCCGCGTGGTGGTCATCACCGGCTTCCAGGGCATGGACGAGGACCAGAACATCACCACGCTGGGCCGTGGCGGTTCCGATACCTCGGCCGTGGCTGTGGCGGCCGCGATGAAGGCCGATGAATGCCTGATCTACACCGATGTGGACGGTGTCTACACCACCGACCCGCGCGTCGTGCCCGAAGCCCGCCGCCTGCACACGGTGAGCTTTGAAGAGATGCTGGAAATGGCCAGCCTGGGCTCCAAGGTGCTGCAGATCCGCTCGGTGGAATTCGCGGGCAAGTACCGCGTTCCCATGCGCGTGCTCTCCAGCTTCACGCCCTGGGACATCGACATCGACGAGGAAGCCAAGTCCGGCACCCTGATCACTTTTGAGGAAGACGAAAAGATGGAACAAGCCGTTGTCTCGGGCATCGCCTTCAACCGCGACGAAGCCAAGATCACCGTGATGGGCGTGCCCGACAAGCCCGGCATCGCCTACTCGATCCTGGGTGAAGTGGCCAATGCCAACATCGATGTGGACGTGATCATCCAGAACGTCTCGCACGACGGCAAGACCGACTTCTCGTTCACGGTGCACCGCAACGATTACCAGCGCACCATGGACCTGCTGAAGAACAAGGTGCAGCCAGCCACCGGCGCCGCGCAGGTGCTGGGCGACCAGAAGATCTGCAAGGTCTCGATCGTGGGCATCGGCATGCGCAGCCACGCAGGCGTGGCCAGCACCATGTTCCGTTCGCTGAGCGAAGAGGGCATCAACATCCAGATGATCACCACCAGCGAGATCAAGACCTCGGTGGTCATCGACGAGAAGTACATGGAGTTGGCCGTGCGTGCGTTGCACAAGGCCTTCGATTTGGATGCTTCTAACGAACCGAAGGCAGAAACCACGCTCGGTTGAGGTTAGAATTCGCGCTTCGGTTGGAGACGTGACCGAGTGGCCGAAGGTGCTCCCCTGCTAAGGGAGTATGCGCCAAAAGCGCATCAAGGGTTCGAATCCCTTCGTCTCCGCCAACCGACCCAAGGGCCTTCCGCAAGGAAGGCCCTTTTCTTTTGCGGGTCGTCATTCAGAATGCGCTCATGACTCTTGCGTTCACCTCAACAGCATTGTGGGTAGCCGGTGCGGGCGCGGCCCTGATGCTGGTGGGCGGTGCATGGTTGTTCCGGCGTCACCGGCAAACACGGCGGAAGGGGTTTCACTCATCGTTGTCGGCAGAGGGCCTGTCGTCCAACGACATCAGCCACAGCAATGTCGCGCTCAATGAGGTGAAGGGCAAGGTCGGGCTGGAGGACACCAGCCTTTTCTGCGACATCGTTCAGCGCGATGGCAAGACCTATCGGGTTCAAAAGGCCAAGATGGACCGCCACGACGTGCCCGTGGGCAGAAACGGGACCGCCATCTTTGTGGCCCTGAAGGAACTGGACCCCTTTGAAGAGAAGGTCTGGTATCTGGTGGAGGAGCGGGGCGCCTCGTTGCATGTGTTGGGGTTGGCGAGCGAGACCCACCCGGGCCTGATTCACGCGTTTGAAATCATCGCTCGTGCTGGGCAGCAGCCCAGCGCAGCGCTCAACCCGGCGGACCAGGCCTTGCTGAAGAATTTCGGCTGGGGTGTTCAGGACGTGCAGTTGGCTTCGTCGCGAGACCGCAAGAACCACTGATCCATTGCGCCGGCCTGTTCGACAAATGCTGGCAAATATGGCGACTCTTCGCGCAATGCCTGCTGGGGGGCGGTGTTCAGAATGGTCTGGCCATGTGCCTGAACCCTGTCCCAACCCCGCGCAGATCTGGCCTCATTTCGCCTGTAGGTTGCGCTGCGCCACCTGCACGAGGAGTCGCAACATGACCAGCCCCGGCGTGGCCGCCCTGGTGATCCTGGGCGTGTCTGTTCTGCTGATGCTTGGCGCCGCGCTGGCCGTGTGGCTGGGCGGGCGTCAACCCTGACGCCCAGGCTGCTCAGGCATTCTTGATGCGGCTCACCAGGGCCTTGGTGAACTCGGCCGTCTTGGCGGTGCCGCCCAGGTCGCCAGTGCGCACCTTGTCGATGTTGAGCGTGGCGTCAATCGCTAGGCGCAGCCGCGTGGCCTCGTCGGTCATGCGACAGTGATCCAGCATCATCGCGCCGGCCAGCATCAACGCCGTGGGGTTGGCGATGCCCTTGCCGGCGATGTCGGGCGCCGAGCCGTGCACGGCCTCGAAGATGGCCGCGTCGGCACCAATGTTGGCGCCCGGCGCCATGCCCAAGCCACCCACCAGGCCAGCCACCAGGTCCGACAGGATGTCGCCGAACAAATTGGTGGTGACCAGCATGTCGAACTGCCAGGGGTTGAGCACCAGCTTCATCGCGCAGGCGTCGATGATGACGGTGTCGAGCTCGAATTGGCCCTTGTACTTCTGCTCGTACAGATCGAGGCCGGTCTCCAGGAAGATGCCCGTCAGCGCCTTCATGATGTTGGCCTTGTGCACGATCGTTACCTTCTTGCGGCCGGTGGCCACAGCGTGCTCGAAGGCGAATTCCAGCAGGCGGCGGCTGCCGGCGCGGGTGTTGATGCCGGTGGCCATGGCCACGGCGTGCGGGTCTTCGTCGATCTTCACGTAGTGCTCGTGGCCAATGTAGAGGCCTTCGAGGTTCTCGCGCACCACCACCAGGTCAATCTTGTCGAAGCGGCCACCAGGGATCACGGTGAGCGCCGGGCGCAGGTTGGCGTAAAGCTGGAACTCCTCGCGCAGCCGCACGTTGGAACTGCGGTAGCCACCGCCCGAGGGTGTCTCCAGCGGGCCCTTCAGCGCCAGCCGGGTGCGGCGGATGCTGTCCAGCGTGGCGGCGGGCAGTGGGTCGCCTGCCGTCTTCACGCCTTCCAGGCCGGCGATCTGGCGGTCCCATTTGAACTGCGCACCCAGCGCGTCAAAGGCCGCCAGCGTGGCGTCGACGATTTCGGGGCCGATGCCGTCGCCGGGGATCAGGGTTGCGGAGATGGGGTTGGCCATGTGCGGGTTCCAGATGATGAGGACAAAGGTGCAGCATAGAACATGCCAGTGACCCAAGCCTTGCGCCAGACCAGAGCGCAGCCACGAGTTGAAGATCGGTGCCGATGCCAGCTGAAAAACATTCAGTTGCCGTCGGCCGCGCGGGCGCCGAACATGCGGCTCTGAAAGGTGACGCAGATCAGCACTTGCGCGGATTGCCGCCGCGAAGCTTGATCGCAGTCATGGGTTCACTATCATCGTGAAAGCGCCGTCAAGAGCGGCGCGGCCAAGCGAAAGGCAATCCAACATGTTGCAGGTACGCATCCATGGCCGAGGTGGCCAGGGCGTGGTGACGGCGGCCGAGATGCTGTCCATCGCCGCCTTCGAGCAGGGGCGCCACGCCCAGGCATTTCCCAGCTTTGGATCCGAGCGAACCGGGGCCCCGGTGGTGGCGTTCTGCCGCATTGCCGACCAAGAAATCCGTCTGCGCGAGCCCATCCTGGAGCCCGACGTGCTCATCGTGCAGGATCCGACCCTGTTGCACCAGGTGAACGTGTTCCAGGGCCTGCGCCCGGAGGGCTACGTGCTCATCAACAGCCGCAAGGGCTTTGACGAACTGGGCCTGGCCGACATGGCCGCGCAGTTCAAGCGCGAGCGGCTCATCACCGTGCCCGCCACCGAGATCGCCATCAAACACGTGGGCCGGCCGGTGCCCAACGCCGTGCTGCTGGGTGGCTTCGCGGCGCTCTCGGGCCTGATCGCGCTGGACGCGGTGGTGCACGCCATCCGCGACAAGTTCAGTGGCAAGGTGGCCGATGGCAATGCGGCTGCCGCGACGGAAGCCTTTGAGTTCGTCAAGCGCACGATGCAGGAGTTGGCCCATGCTTAAGCAGACAGAAGGCTCACACGCCGTGGCCGAGGCCGTGGCCCTGGCCCGCCCCGAGGTGATTTGCGCCTACCCCATCTCGCCGCAGACGCACATCGTCGAAGGCCTGGGTGAGCTGGTGAAGAACGGCTCGCTCACGCCTTGCGAGTTCATCAACGTGGAGAGCGAGTTCGCTGCCATGAGCGTGGCCATCGGCAGCTCGGCCGCTGGCGCGCGCACCTACACCGCCACGGCCAGCCAGGGCCTGCTGTTCATGGCAGAGGCGGTCTACAACGCCTCGGGCCTGGGCCTACCCATCGTGATGACGGTGGCCAACCGCGCGATCGGCGCGCCCATCAACATCTGGAACGACCACAGCGACAGCATGAGCCAGCGCGACTGTGGCTGGATCCAGCTCTTCGCCGAAACCAATCAGGAGGCGCTGGACCTGCACATCCAGGCCTTCAAGCTGGGTGAAGAGCTCTCGATGCCGGTGATGGTGTGCATGGACGGCTTCATCCTCACCCACGCCTACGAGCGGGTGGACATGCCCAGCCAGGCGGATGTGGACGCCTTCTTGCCGCCCTACGAGCCGCGCCAGGTGCTGGACCCGGCCGAGCCGGTGTCGATCGGTGCCATGGTGGGCCCCGAGGCCTTCATGGAGGTGCGCTACCTGGCGCATGCCAAGCAGACCATGGCACTGGAGCGCATCCCGCAGATTGCCGAGGAGTTCGCCGCACGCTTCGGTCGTTCGTCCGGCGGCCTGGTGCGCAAGTACAAAACCGAAGATGCCGAGACCGTCGTGGTGGCGCTGGGCTCGGTGCTGGGCACCATCAAGGACACGGTGGACGAGATGCGCGCCGACGGCATCAGGGTCGGTGTGCTGGGCATCCAGTCGTTCCGGCCGTTCCCGCTGGCGGCGGTGCGCGCTGCGCTGGAGCACGCCAAGCGCGTGGTGGTGCTGGAGAAGAGCTTCTCGGTCGGTCTGGGCGGGGTCGTCTCCACCGACGTGCGCCTGGCCCTGCACCGCCTGGGCCAGCACGGCTACACCGTGGTGGCGGGTCTGGGCGGACGGGCCATCACCAAGGCCTCGCTGCACCGCACGCTGCGCCAGGCCATCGCCGACAAGTTGGAGCCATTGACCTTCATGGACCTGGACTGGGGCATCGTCAACCGCCACCTGGCCCGCGAGGCGCAGATGCGCCGCAGCGGCCCCATTGCCGAAAGCCTGCTGCGTGACATCGGCACCGTCGCATCGAAGGTGAGCTGAATCATGTCTACCCCCACGCTCACGATGTTCGCTGCCCCCCGAGGGGGCTCGGCCTCCCTTGGGGCGGCCCGGCAGGAGACCGTATGAATGCCCCCATCAAGTTCTACCAGACTGGCACTTTCACGGTGGGCAATCGCCTGCTGGCGCCCGAGCAGCGCAGCGGCCAGGCCAGCACCGAGCGCAACAACTCGCTCAACTCCGGCCACCGCGCCTGTCAGGGCTGCGGCGAGGCGCTGGGCGCGCGCTACGCGGTGGACGCCGCCATGCGCGCGGCCAACGGCCAGCTGATCGCCGCCAACGCCACCGGCTGCCTGGAGGTGTTTTCCACGCCTTACCCCGAAACCTCCTGGCAACTGCCCTGGATCCACTCGCTGTTCGGCAACGCTGCGGCGGTGGGCACCGGCATCGCTGCGGCCATGCGGGTCAAGGGCAAGAAGGACGTGCGCGTCATCGCCCAGGGCGGAGACGGCGGCACCACCGACATCGGCTTCGGCTGCCTGTCCGGCATGTTCGAGCGCAACGACGACGTGCTCTACATCTGCTACGACAACGAGGCCTACATGAACACCGGGGTGCAGCGCAGCAGCGCCACGCCGCCGGCTGCGCGCACGGCCACCACCATGGCCGTCGGGCCCAACCCGGGGGCCGATTTCGGCAAGGGCAAGAACCTGCCGCTGATCGCCATGGCGCACGCCATCCCCTACGTGGCCACGGCCACCGTGGCCGACCTGCGCGACTTGGAGGCCAAGGTGGAAAAGGCCATGAGCGTGCGCGGTGCGCGCTACCTGCACGTGCTGGTGCCTTGCCCGCTGGGCTGGGGCGCAGCCAGCCAAGACACCATCAAGCTGGCGCGGCTGGCGCGCGAGACCGGCATCTTCCCGGTGTTCGAGGCCGAGCACGGTGAGGTCACCGCCGTCACCCACATCCGCAAGCGCTTGCCGGTGGACGAGTACCTCAAACCGCAGAAGCGCTTTGCCCACTTGTTCGGCCAGCCCGGACAACCCGAGATGCTGGCGCGCATCCAGGCCGACGCCGACCGCAACATCCGCCGCTTCAAGCTGCTGGAAGAGTTGGAGAACTGAGATGGACAAACCCTTTGCCATCACGCTCGATGTCGGCTCCTCGCTGGCGAACAAAACCGGCACCTGGCGCACGCAGCGCCCGGTCTACGTGGACAAGCTGCCGCCCTGCAATGCCCAATGCCCGGCGGGCGAGGACATCCAGGGTTGGCTGTTCCATGCCGAGAGCGGCGACTACGAGGCCGCTTGGCGCCACCTGACGCGCGAGAACCCGTTCCCAGCCATCATGGGCCGGGTCTGTTACCACTCCTGCGAAGGCGCCTGCAACCGCGGCCAGATCGATTCGGCCGTGGGCATCAACTCGGTCGAGCGCTTCCTGGGCGACGAAGCCCTCAAGCGCGGCTGGGCCTTCGAGCCGCCCGCGAGAGAAAGTGGCAAGAAGGTGCTGGTGGTGGGCGCCGGGCCTTCGGGCATGTCGGCCGCCTACCACTTGCGGCGCCTGGGCCACGCGGTGACGGTGCTGGAAGCCGGCCCGTTGATGGGCGGCATGATGCGCTTCGGTATCCCGCAGTACCGCCTGCCGCGCGATGTGCTGGAAGCCGAGATGCAGCGCATCGTGGCCATGGGCGTCACCGTGCAGACCGGTGTGAAGGTCGAGCGCATCGAGGACGCGATGCAGGGTTATGACGCCGCCTTCCTGGCCGTGGGCGCGCATGTGGCCAAGCGCGCTTTCATCCCGGCCAAGGACAGCTCGCACATCCTCGATGCCGTGCAGGTGCTGCGCAGCATGGAGAACGAAGACAAGCCCATGCTGGGCCGGCGCGTGGTGGTTTATGGCGGCGGCAACACCGCCATCGACGTGGCCCGCACCGCCAAGCGCCTGGGCGCCACCGAGGCCATCATCGTTTACCGCCGCACCCGCGAGAAGATGCCCGCGCACGACTTTGAAGTGGAAGAAGCGCTGGAAGAGGGCGTGATGGTCAAGTGGCTGTCCACCATCAAGCAGGCCGGCGAAGGTGCACTCACCATCGAGAAGATGGTGCTGGACGAGAAAGGCAACCCGCAACCCACGGGAGAGTTTGAGACGCTGGAGGCCGACTCGCTGGTGCTGGCCCTGGGCCAGGACGTGGACCTGGCGCTGCTGAACGGCGTGCCCGGTCTGGTGGTGCAAGACGGCGTGGTGCAGGTGGACCCGCTCACCATGATGACCGGCCGTGCCGGCCTGTTTGCCGGTGGCGACATGGTGCCCACCGAGCGCAACGTGACGGTGGCCGTGGGCCATGGCAAGAAGGCGGCTCGGCAGATCGACGCCTGGCTGATGGTGCCCCCAAGCTCACTGCGTTCGCTGCCCCCCGAGGGGGCTCAGGTCGCCTTGGGGCGGCCCGGCGGCGACCTGGCTCGGCCCATCACCCCCAAGCACCCACTGGCCACGTTCGAGCGTCTCAACCCCTGGTACTACAGCGACGCCCCCAAGACGATGCGCCCGAGCCTGGACCTGGCGCGGCGCACCAGCAGTTTTGACGAAGTGCAGGGCGGCCTGACCGAAGACAACGCACTGTTCGAGGCCCGCCGCTGCCTGAGCTGCGGCAACTGTTTCGAGTGCGACAACTGCTACGGCGTCTGCCCCGACAACGCGGTGATCAAGCTCGGCCCAGGCAAGCGCTTCCAGTTCAATTACGACTACTGCAAGGGCTGCGGCGTGTGCGTGGCCGAGTGCCCCTGCGGCGCCATCGACATGGTGAACGAGGACGTTTGATTTGAAGCCGCAGAACGTCTATTTCTTCTCCACCTGCGTGGTGGACCTGATGGCGCCAGGCGCCGGCATGGACGCCATTTCGTTGATCCGCTCGGCAGGCATTGCGGTGGATTTCCCGCAAGGCCAAAGCTGCTGCGGTCAACCCGCCTACAGCAGCGGCTTCACCGAAGAGGCCCGGCGTGTGGCGCGGGCGCAGCTGAACCTGTTCCCCCAGCCCTGGCCCATCGTGGTGCCCTCGGGCTCGTGCGCAGGGATGATGGTCAAGCACTGGCCCGAGCTGTTCAAGGAAGACCCGGCACTGGCCGCGCAGGCCACCAGCATCGGCCAGCGCGTGGTGGAGTGGAGCGCCTTTGCGCGCGACGTGCTGGGCCTGGACCAAGCCGCGCCCACCGCAGGCAGCAAGCCCGTGAAGGTGGCCCTGCACACCTCGTGCGCGGCCCGCCGCGAAATGGGCACCCACGTGCCCAGCGAGGCCCTGCTGCGCGCGCTGCCAGGCGTGGAGATCGTGGAACAAGCCCGCGTGACCGAGTGCTGCGGCTTCGGCGGCACCTTTGCCGCCCGCCACCCGGCCATCTCCGGTGCCATGGTGAACGACAAGCTCGACAGCGTGGTGGAGACCGGCGCCGAGGTGCTGGTGAGCGCCGATTGCGGCTGTTTGCTGAACCTGCACCACGCCGCCGACCTGCGCCGCCAGCGCGGCGAGGCGCTGCCGCGCTGCGTGCACTTGGCCAGCTTTGTGCGCGAACGATTGGGCTCGGCCAACGCCGCCCAGCAAGTGACCGACTGAGCCCGAGCGCCCCGTCATGGATGTGCCCAACACCTCTGCTACCCGCAGCCGCATCCTTGGCGCGCTGCGCCAGAATGCGCCGGCCCAGGCCAACCCGCAGCCCGACACCACGCCCTACCTCACCGGGCCCTATGGCCGTGGCACCGTGGGCCCGCGCGTGAACCCCGCTGGATTGCTGGACACCTTCGAGCAGGCCGCGCGCGGCTGGCGTGCCGACGTGCTGCGCAGCGACCCGGCCCTGTGGCCCCAAGCCGTGCGCGCCGCGCTGGACGCACGCCGCTGCCAGACTGTGGCCACCAGCGCCGCCAGCCCCCTGCAGCCCGGCCTGGCCACAGCCCTCAAGGGCCTCAACACCCGCGAGTTCAAGCAGCCGCTCGAAGCCTGGAAGCACGAGCTGTTCAACGCCGTGGATGCCAGCGTCACCAGTGCCCGCGCCGGCATTGCCGACACCGGCACCCTGGTGCTCATTCCCGACCCGCAAGAGCCGCGCACGCTCTCACTGGTGCCGCCCGTGCATGTGGCCGTGCTGATGGCCAGCCAGCTCTACGCCAGCCTGCCGGCGGTCATGCAGGCGCTGCAGCCTGAGCAGGACATGCCCACCAACCTGGTGCTGGTCACGGGGCCGTCCAAGACCTCGGACATCCAGCAGACCCTGGCCTTTGGCGCCCACGGACCCAAAGAGCTGGTGATTGTTCTTGTCGACGATTCGGCGGGGCAGGGGGCCTTCCCATGAATGCGCCTCACACCGCACCGCTGCAGTTCGTGGACCCGCGCCGCTTCAAGGCCAACACCCGCGAGGCGGTGGACGACGCGCATTTGCGCCAGAGCTTTCGCGGTGCGATGGACTTTTTGCAAAGCCGCCGCGCAGCCCACTTCGGCGCGCAGGCAGGCTTGCCCTGGGCGCCCACGTCAGGCAACTCGGCCGACTTCGAGGCACTGCGCCGCCTGGGCGAAGCCATCCGCCAGTACAGCCTCTCGAAGCTGCCTGACCTGCTCGAACTGCTGGAGCAACGCCTCACCGAGCGTGGTGTGCAGGTGCACTGGGCCAGCACGCCGGAAGAGGCCAACGCCATCTTCCTGGCCATCGCCCGCCAGCACGGCGCCAACGGCATGATCAAGGGCAAGTCCATGGTCAGCGAGGAGATCGAGCTGAACCACCGCATGGCGGAGCAGGGCGTGGCCTGCCTTGAATCCGACATGGGCGAGTACATCGTGCAGCTTGCCGGCGAGCGGCCCAGCCACATCATCATGCCGGCCATCCACAAGACCAAGCAGCAGATCGCCCAGCTGTTTGCGGATGAACTGCCCGACACCCCCTACACCGAGGACGTGGACGCGCTCATCGCCATCGGCCGGCGCGTGCTGCGCAACGAGTTCCGAGACGCGAAGATCGGCGTCTCGGGCGTGAACTTCATGGTGGCCGAGACCGGCACGCTGTGCTTGGTGGAAAACGAAGGCAATGGCCGCATGTGCACCACGGTGCCCGAAGTGCACATCGCCATCACCGGCATCGAGAAGGTGGTGGAGCGCTTCGATCACGTGCTCCCGCTCTACAGCTTGCTCACCCGCTCGGCCACAGGCCAGGCCATCACCACCTACTTCAACGTCATCAGCGGCCCGCGCCGCACGGGCGAGCTCGATGGCCCGAAAGAGCTGCACCTGGTGCTGCTGGACAACGGCCGTGCCCAAGCCTACCGCGACACCGACCTGCGCCCCACCTTGCAATGCATACGCTGCGGCGCCTGCATGAACCACTGCCCGGTGTATGCGCGCATTGGCGGCCTGGCCTACGGCACCACTTACCCGGGCCCCATCGGTTCCATCATCTCGCCGCACCTGCTGGGGCTGGAGGCCACGCAAGATCTGCCCACCGCCAGCAGCCTGTGCGGCGCCTGCGCCGAGGTCTGCCCGGTGGGCATCCCCATCCCCGATCTGCTGGTGCAGTTGCGACGTGCCGCCAAGCACGACGCCGACGCCGGCCACCTGCCGTTGCTGGGCCAGGCGCGGGCGCGCGACTGGAAAGAGCTGCTGGCCTGGAAGGCCTGGGCCTGGTTGAGCGAGCGGCCTGCGCTGTACCGCACGGCCATCCACCTGGGGCGCTTGCTGCGGCCGGTGACGCCGCCCTGGCAGGGCGGCTGGACGGCGCACCGCACGCCGCTCAAGTTGGCGCGGCGCGGCCTGCGCGACCGGCTGAACGATCGATGAGGCAGCCGGGGATGGCACGCCTCTGGGGCTGGCTGTGGCGGTGGTTCAAGCCGCGCGACGATGGGCCGCCCGAGGTGCTGCAAGCAAAGGCGTTGCTGCGGTCCATTGATGCCGGCGGCGTGCCGCTGAACCCGGCCAAGGTCAACGCCATTGCGCGCGGCCTGGGGCTGGAGGTGTCAAAGCAAGCGGCCATGGACGACACCCTCGCGCGCATCCGCCTGGCGCTGAGCCGCGCGGGCCACTGACCGCCGGGCAAGCCCTCAGGCGAACATGCCTTCCAGACCTTCGCTGAGCTCGGCCAGAGAGGGCATGGGGTCGATCAGGGCGTTGTGAAGGCCACCCAACGTGGCCTGCTCGGGCAGCCAGCGCAGCGGCAGGCTTACGGCAGAGCAAACGTCCACCGGGCAACTGGCTTCAGCCTGTTCGTTCGACCAGTGGAAGTGCGCCACGCGCGCGCGCCAGGCCGCCACATGCACGATGGCGGCCACGGTGTTCACTGGCTTGAAATCCAGCGGGTTGGGGATTTGGCGCAGCGGCTCGGTGATGGCGAGGGGAAAGTTCCAGCGCTTGGCCAGCTCGGCGCTGACTTGCCCGTGGTGGTAGCCAAAGCGGTTCAGCTCGGCCACGCGGCGCTCGGGCGCCAGCGGGTGCACCTCGCGGTCCAGTTCGTCCAGGCCGGCAGGGCGCACAGCGTGCATCACCAGGTGGCCCAGGCCATGCAGCAGGCCCACGGTGAAGGTCTGGTCGGTGTTGCGGTCGGACACCTGGGCCAGCCAGCTGGCCGCGCAGGCCGTGTGCAGGCTGTGGCGCCAGAAGGCCGGCAGGTCCATGCCTTTCAGGCCCTTGAAGGCGCCGGCCACGCCGCAGCCCGTCACCAGGTTGCGCACCATCACAAAGCCCAGCATGCGCAGCGCGTCGTCCACGTTCGAGACGGTGCGCGAGACATGGAAGTAGGCCGAATTGGCCAGCCGCAGCGTCTTGGCGCACAGCACCGGGTCGGCCGAGAGCTGATCGCCGATTTCAGCGATCGACACGTCGTCGCGTCCGAAGCTGTCGATGAGTTGCTGCACCACCTTGGGCACGGTGGGCAGGCTGGCCGGGTTGGCGAAGAGGGATTCGAGGGACAAGGCGTGCTCCTGAAAACTGCCCGTGAGGGTCGTCCTTCGGTGATTTCGGCAGCTCGGGCTGCAGCCTGAGCAAATCTACAAGCGCTTACCCGTACAGATTGACCGGCCCGTGCCGATAGGAAGGACAGGATCACCGACTGGATCACCCATGCCTTCCCCCAACCCGTTTGCGGCCGCCTTCAGCAACCCCTGGACGGCCCTGGCGGCCATGCCCGGCGCCGAAGTGGCGGTGGACGCCTTGCAGCGCAACGTGCTCTTCCTTGACACCTTGCGCCGCCGTGGCAACACCTATGTAGAGCATGTGAAGGACGGTGCGCCAGCGCTGCTGAAGTTCGAGCACGAGCTGGTGTTGGACGGCCGCACGTTCGAGCGCCCCTGCAACTACGCACTGCTGCGCGTCCTGCCGCCCCCCGACGCGCCCTGCGACCCGTACGCCAGGCCGCTGGTGGTGGTGGACCCGCGCGCCGGCCACGGCCCCGGCATCGGTGGCTTCAAGAACGACTCGGAAGTGGGCGTGGCCATGCGCGCCGGCCACCCGGTGTACTTCGTCACCTTCTACCCGCAGCCCGAGGAGGGCCAGACGCTGTGGGACGTGATGCACGCCGAAGCGCGCTTTCTGGAAGAGGTGAGGGCGCGTCACCCCCAATGCGCCAAGCCCGTGGTCATCGGCAACTGCCAGGCCGGCTGGGCCATTGCCAGCCTGGCCTCGGTGCGGCCTGAACTGTTCGGCCCCTTGATGGTGATGGGCGCGCCGCTCTCGTATTGGGCCGGCGGCAGCCAGCTCAACCCCATGCGCTACAGCGGCGCCACGCTGGGCGGTGCCTGGCTGGCTGCACTTTCGGCCGACCTGGGCGCCAACCGCTTCGACGGCGCCTACCTCGTGGAGAACTTCGAGAAGCTCAACCCGGCCAACACGCTGTGGAGCAAGTACCACCGGCTCTGGGCCGATGTGGACACCGAGGCCGAGCGCTTTCTCGAATTTGAGCGCTGGTGGGGTGGCTTCTTCCGCATGAGCGGGCCCGAGATCGAGGCCATCGTCGAGAACCTCTTCGTCGGCAACCGCCTGGCGCGCGGCCAGGTGATGGCGGGCGACGCCCGCGTGGACCTGCGCAACATCACCTCGCCGGTGGTGGTGTTCGCGTCCTGGGGCGACAACATCACCCCACCGCCACAAGCGCTGAACTGGATCATCGACGTGTGGGGCAATGAGCGCGCCATCGCTGCGGCCGGGCGCGTCATCGTCTACGTGCTGCACGAGAACATCGGCCACCTGGGCATCTTTGTGGGCGCCGATGTGGCCCGCAAGGAGCACAACCAGTTGGTGAACTCGCTGGACGTGATCGAGAACCTGCCGCCCGGCCTGTACGAGCTGAAGCTGCACAACAAGGACGGTCAGGACCTGGAGCGCTGGGCAGAACTGGAGCCCGGCAGCTACACCGCCCATTTCGAACACCGCACCATGGACGACCTGCGTGCGGTGAACCCCGAGGGCCGAGAGGACGAGGCGCTGTTCTCCACCGTGGCCAAGCTCTCCGAGATCAACACCTCGCTGTACAAAACCTGGCTGCGGCCCTGGGTGCAACCCCTGGTGCCGCGCGCCCTGGCCGACGCGATGACGCATTTGCACCCGCTGCGCTGGCAACGACAGATCTTCAGTGACGCCAACCCCGCCTCCGCTGCTGTCGCCACCTGGGCCGAACAGGTGCGCCAGCACCGCCAAGCCCTGCCAGCCGACCACCCCGGCCGCCAGTGGGAGCGCAGCCTGTCCACCACGGTGGAAAGCTCGCTGAACCTGATGCGCGACCTGCGCGACCAGGGCGTGGTGCAGTGGGCGCGCTGGATGTTCGGCCCGCTGGGCCTCGGCGCGGTGCTGCCGCCCGACACGCCCGACGAAACGCTGGCCGTGGCCCGAGCCCATGGTGAACTGGAAGCGGCCCGCCGCGAGGTGCTGGCGCACATCGGGGAGGGCGGTTTTGCCCAAGCGGTGTGCCGCATCGTGCTGGCCGGCATGGTGTCCATCGGTTCGTTCGAGCGGCGCAGCTTCCGGCTGGCGCGCTTGCTGGCCGCCTTGCCCGCTGGCCGCCGTGGCGGCAAGACCGAGGTGGCAGACTGGCAGCAACTGATGCGCGACGAGGCCCGCGTGGCCGCCGTGGCGCCGGTGGAAGCGCTGAACGCGCTGGAACAGATGCTGCCCGACACGGCATCGCGCGAGCGCGCACTGGCCATGGCCGCCGCCGTGATGATGATCGAGCCCACGCTGAACCACCCGCGCTCTGAAATCATCGAGCTGCTCATCGCCACGCTCGATGTCGAGCCGCAACGGGTCATGGACCTGGCGTTCGAGCTCACCGCACCGCTGGCCACCCAGCCGACACCCCGCGTTGCCGCCGCCCGCCGCAGCAAGACCAAGAAGCGCTGACTCAGGGAGTGAACATGGATCTGGGAACCCGCCTGCTGATCTACGGTTTCAGCCGCAGCGTCAGCGCTGAAGATGTGAGCACTCTGCTGGGCCCGGCCTGCGGCGCAGTGGTGGAAATGGTGCTGGTACCGGGCGACAACGACGAGGCCATCGCCGTGGTGCAACTGTCGGGCTACCGGCCCCAAGCCTTCAGCATTGCCGGCCGACTCAAGGCCCGCCGCTACCGGGGCCGGCAGTTGCAGCCGTGGGTGCCCGTGATGGCGTGGTCCTGAAGCCCAGGCGCCTTGACCAGCCTGGCAGGGGCATCGATACTTTTCAGCGCGGGCAGCCACTCGCCCGAGCAAGGATCGCCATGTCCGTCTTCAGAGAGCGCCCCTACACCTGCTTCAACTTCCTGGTCGACCTGGGCGATGGGGTCACCGATGGCCCTCAAGCCGGCTTTCAGGAGGTCAGCCAGATAGGCATGGAAGTCTCCGTCATTGAGTACCGCACCGGCAATGCCAAAGAGAACAACGTGATGAAGCTGACCGGGCTGCAGAAGGTGCCGGACATCACGCTCAAGCGCGGCGCCATCTGCTCACTGTCGCTCTACCAATGGCTGAATGACATCCGCAACGGCAACCAGCAGGCACTGCGCAACGTCACCATCCAACTCCAGAACGAGGACCACACCGCCACCGTGCTAACTTGGAAATTGTTGCGAGCCCGCATCATCAAGCACACGAGTGGCCCGTTCAACGCCAAGGGCAACGAGGTGGCCATTGAAGAAATGGTCTTGGCCTGTGAGCGACTGGAGATGGAGTAGGCCCATGCGCCGCGGCCTCCTGTGATGGCTCAACTGCGCGAGCGCCCATACGGCAACACCAACTTCCTGGTGGACTTTGGCAATGGCTTGGCCGAAACCGCAGTGGGTGGTTTCAGCGAAGTGGTCTTCCCGAGGTTTGAGTCAGAGCTTGCACCCGGCGTTGACAGCGCCTCCTTGAACCGCCTGATCCTCAAGCGTGGCTTTGTCGGTTCACTGGATCTGTACGCGTGGTGGCACAAAGCAAGAGACGGCCGAGCCCCGAAGCGCAAGACGCTGCAGGTCAAGCTGCTCTCCGAGGACCACACCAGCGTTGTGGCCACCTGGCGCTTCCGGGATGTGCGGCCGGTGAGCCTGGGCTATTCGCCGTTGCTGGCCAACGATGGCGGCATCTTGATCGAGACCGTGGAGTTCACGTTCAGCGGGATGGAGATGTACTGAAGCGCATGCCCAGTTTCATACCGGCGCCATTATTTAACATAATATACATTGTCGTGTATTCATGAAAGCCTGAAAATCACCGTTGACCGGACGACTACCGAACGACTTGTCGTTGGCGCGTCGGCCACGCCCGATGGATCGCATCCGCGTGAAGATGTTTTGTCGGGCCTGGCGTGAACCCAGGATGAGTGCAAGCCCAAAGACCTGGCCCAGGCTGTCTCACTCGTCCAGAAGATCGTCCAGTTCAGGCATGGAGTCGTCGAGGTCGATCTCGCGGTCGAAATCCATCTGCTCGGCGGCCATGATCTTCGGGATCAGCGGCTTGTCCAGCGGGCGGCAAATACGGCGCTGAAGGCGGTTCAGGCGGTCGGAACGCTCCACGGCTTGCAGGATGGTTTCCGGGTCCATCATCATCGTGAAGGGGTTGAGCTGGATCTGGGTTGAGCGCATGGTGGTTTCTCCGAAGGGCCCCACAAGACTGGAGCCGATGCCTTGCACTGTAGGCACGAGGCGCTTCCAGATGTAGTCGGCACCCAGACAAACCACCGGTCGGAAATTGCCCTACATGGGCGTCGGGCGAGCCACCCGCGCCTTGTCAGCCGCCGGCCGCTTTGGCGCCCAGTTTTTCCAGCTTGCGCACCATCCAGTCGCGGTCGGCGCGCTGGGCGAAATCCAGCGGCGTCAGCTGGGCATCGTTGCGCTGCTGCAGTTTGGCGCCCTTGGCCAGCAGCAGGTCCACCGAGGCTTCGGCCCCATAGCGTGCGGCCATCATCAGCGGCGTGCTGCCGTTGGGCGAGCGGGCTTCGATGGGCGCCCCCGCCTGCAACAGCAGCGCCACCGTTTCCACGCTCTGGCCCGTGGCCGCGTAGTGGATGGGCGCCCAGCCTTCCTTGTGCGCGGCCGCCCCCAGGGACAGCAAGCGTTTCATCGTGCCCAGGTTGCCGCGCAGCGCTGCGATCATCAACGGCGTCTCGCCGGCCTTGTTCGGCAGGTTGAGGTCAATCCCGGGCCAGGCCAGCAGCAGGTCCAGCACCTTGGGCGAATCCTCGCGGATGGCCAGGAACAGCGCCGTCTGCCCCTGCTCGCTGAGTGCATTGGGGCTGAGGCCGCGCTCGAGCTCGCGCTTCACGCCCCAAGCGTTGTCGGTGCCCACGGCGCGGAAGAAGTCCACCGACGAGGGCTCGTCGGCCGCCAGCGCGCCCGCCGCAGCCAAGCCCAGCGCCAGCGCGCTGCAGAGGGTGAAAACGCGACGCGGGAGGTTCATGGGTGGGCTCCGGGAAATCTAGGTCAGGCCGCGTGGCCGAGGGCCGGCACGCGCACACGGAAAAGCGCCTCAAAGTTGGCGGTGGTCTGCTGCCCCAGGGCTTCGACCGTGCAGCCGCGCTCCAGAGCGATGGCCGCTGCCACATGCGGCACATAGGCCGGTGAGTTGGTCTTGCCGCGGTAGGGCACGGGGGCCAGGTAGGGGCTGTCGGTCTCGATCAGCAGGCGGTCGGCGGGCACCATGCGGGCCACATCGCGCAGGGTCTGGGCGTTCTTGAAGGTGACGATGCCCGAGAGCGAGATGTGAAAGCCCAAGTCCAGCGCGGCCCGGGCCACGTCCACCGTTTCGGTGAAGCAGTGGAAGACGCCGCGCGTGGCACCGGCGCCCTGCTCTTTCAGCATGGCCAAGGTGTCATCGGCCGACGCGCGGGTGTGCACCACCAGGGGCAGGTCGGCGCGCTGGGCAGCTTCGATGTGCACGGCAAAGCGCTCGCGCTGCCAGGCCATGTCGGCGACGCTGCGACCATTCAGGCGGTAGTAGTCCAGGCCGGTTTCGCCGATGGCGATCAGCTTGTCGGGGTGGGCTGCGGCCAGTGCGCAAAGCTCGTCGGCGCTGGGCTCGCGCACGCCTTCGTTGTCGGGGTGCACGCCCAGGCTGGCCCAGAGGTTGGGCGCGGCGCGGGCCACGCCCAGCACGGTGTCGAACTCCTCCATCGTGGTGCAGATGCACAGCGCCGCCGCAACCCGGGCCTGGCGCATGGCCGAGAGCACATCGGGCAAGGCGTGCTGGTAATCCGGGAAGCTGAGGTGGCAGTGCGAATCAACAAACATGGGAGCCCTGAAAAAGCATCAGGGGAGCCTGGCTCCCCTGCCCTGTCGCCCACGGCGGGCCGGGGTGTCAGATGGTCTGGGTGGGCTTGCTGGAGGAGATGGAGGTGCCCAGCAGCTCCTCGATCTTGATCTTCAGCACCCGGGTTTTCTCGTCGGAGGGAAACCTCACGCCCACGCCCTGGGTGCGGCCGCCCGAGGTGTTGGCCGGGGTGATCCAGCCCACTTTGCCGGCCACCGGGTAGCGCTGCGGGTCGCCCGGGAGGGTCAGCAGCAGGTAGATGTCGTCGCCCAACTGGTACTCGCGTGTTGACGGCACGAACAAGCCGCCTTCGGCGAACAGCGGCACGTAGGCGGCGTAGAGCGCGCCCTTTTCGCGGAACACCAGTTGGATGACGCTGGGCCGCCCGGCCGGACCGCCCCCCAGGCCGCCCATGATGGACGGGCTGCCAGACCGGCTTTCAAGTTCACTCATGCCCGCAGTGTACCGACGCGGCCGGCGCCGGCGGTCACCGAGTCGCCACGGCCGTGTGACATAGCCGACGCAGCCAGCGCCCTGTTGCCCTGCGCCAGCAGCGACTCCACCAGCAGGCCGGCGTTCCAGGGGTGGTCTTCGAAGCGGGCGGCCCGCACCAGGGCCTGCTGCCAGGCCACCAGTTCGGCCCAGTCGGGCGGACCGGGCCAGCGCGCTGCGGGGAAGTAGCGCGCTTCGGCGCCCGAGGCCACGGCCATGGCGTCGTGGCACACCTGCTGCAGCGCGCGCACGGCCTGGGGCACGGGCATGGCCATCAGCAGCTCGCTCTGGCCGCGCTGCACCTGGCCAGGCAAGGTCGCCCACAGCTCGGGTGTGAGCCCTTCTGCGGCAGCCGCCAGCGCGGACAAAGGCTCGCCACCAGACGCGCGCAGCAGCGCCTCGCCATCGGCCAGGCCGTTCTGCTTCAACCAAGCCGTGGCCTGGGCCCAGTCGGGTGGCGCCAGGCGCACGCGCTGGCAACGGCTGCGGATGGTGGGCAACAGCCGCTCGGGGTCGTCCACGCAGAGCAGCAAGCGCATGCCGGGCGAAGGTTCTTCCAAGGTCTTCAGCAGCGCATTGGCCGAGACCGTGTTCATCGCGTCGGCCGGGAAAAACACCAGCACCTTGCCCCGGCCACGGCCCGACGTGGCATGGGCCCAGTCGATGGCCTGGCGCACGGCCTCGACCTTGATCTCCTTGCTGGGCTTGCGCTTGCTTTTGCTCTCACCGTCGGCCGGTTCGGCGTCGCCGCCGTCACCGTCGCCGGCATTCCATTTCAACGCCAGCTGCAGGGTCTCGGGCATCAGCACCTTCAGGTCGGTGTGGCTGTGCGCGCGCACCAGGTGGCAGCTGCCGCAGTGGTCGCAGGGGCCCGGGGGTTGCTCGCACAACCAGGCCTGGGCGGCGCGCAGGGCCAGCTCGAACAGGCCCGAGCCCTGGCCGCCGTGCAGGATGAGGGCATGGCCCCTGCTGTCGTCGCGCAGCGCGCGCAGCGGCTCGGCCAGCCAGGGCAGGTCGCGCTCGTCACGCATGGGCCAACCTCTGCAATGCGGCCAGTGCACGCTCGCGCACCACCTCCATCGGGGCATTGGCATCGATGTGGGCAAAGCGCTGCGGTGCGGCCTGCTGGCGTGCGGCGTAGCCTTCGCGCACGCGCTCGAAGAAGGCCTGGGCCTCGCTCTCCAGGCGGTCGGGCTCGCGGGCGGCGGCACGGCGGGCGGCGGCCACGGCGGCCGGAACGTCGAACCACAGTGTGAGATCGGGCTGGCGGCCTTGCTGCACCCAGGCTTCCAGCTGGGTCAGTACGGCCAGTTCAAAGCCCCGGCCGGCGCCCTGGTAGGCGAAGGTGGCGTCGGAGAAACGGTCGCACAGCACGGTGTCGCCGCGCGCCAGGGCGGGTTCGATCACGGTGGCCAGGTGGTCGCGCCGGGCGGCAAACACCAGCAGCGCCTCGGTCAGCGCGTCCATGGGGCGATGCAAAAACAGCTCGCGCAGCGCCTCGGCCAACGGCGTGCCGCCGGGTTCGCGGGTGAGCACCACGGTGTGGCCGGCCGCGCGCAGGGCCATGGCCACGGCCTCGATGTGCGAGGACTTGCCGGCGCCGTCGATGCCTTCGAAGGTGATGAATCGGGCCGGGGCTTGGGTCACCGCGCACTGCCTCGCTGCTGGATCTGGTACTGGGTCACGGCCCGATTATGGTCGGCCAGGTTGTTGCTGAAGACGCTGCTGCCGTCGCCCCGGGCCACAAAGTAGAGCGCCTTGGTGGGGTCGGGTTGGGCCACGGCTTGCAGGGCGGCGGCGCCCGGCATGGCGATGGGTGTGGGCGGCAGGCCGCGGCGGGTGTAGGTGTTGTAGGGCGTGTCGGTCTGCAGGTCTGCCTTGCGCAGGTTGCCGTCGAAGCGTTCGCCCAGGCCGTAGATGACCGTGGGGTCGGACTGCAGCGGCATGCCGATGCGCAGCCGGTTCACAAAGACCGCCGCCACCTTGCCGCGGTCGGCGGCCAGGCCGGTCTCCTTCTCCACCACCGAGGCCAGCACCAGCAGTTGCTCGGGCGTCTGCACCGGCAGGTCGGGCTGGCGTTCGGCCCAGACCCTGGCCACGCGGGCCTGCATGGCGGCATGGGCGCGGCGCAGCACGGTCAGGTCGCTCACGCCGCGGCTGTAGGAGTAGGTGTCGGGAAAGAGCTGGCCCTCCATGCTGCTGGCGGCGCTGCCCAAGGCGGCGGCCACCTGGGCGTCGCTCATCTCGGCCAGGGTGGCGCGCAGGTGTGGCGCCTTGGCCAGGGTGTCGCGCACCTGGCGAAAGTTCCAGCCCTCGATCAGGCGCAGGGTCTCCAGCGTCTCGTCGCCGCGCACCATCTTGTCCAGCAGTTGGCGCGGCGTCACGCCGGCTTCCACCTCGTAGCTGCCGGCTCGGATGCGCCGGGCCTGGCCCGACCAGCGGAACCATTGGTACAGCAGTTCGGGCGAGGTTTGCACACCGGCCTGCACCCACAGCCGAGCGATGTCGCGGGTGGGGGTGCCGGGTTCTACCGACACCTCCACCGCCGCCGCGTTCAGGCGCAGCGGCTGCTGGGTCCACCACAGGGCCGCACCGGCCAGCGCACCCAGCAAGGCCAGGGCCACAGCCAGCCATTTCAGGAGTCGTTTCATGGCTGGGCGGGAGACCTTGCAGGGGTGCGGTTCATGGGCGGCGATGATAATCGGCGCATGACCATGACCGCTCCCGCCCTGCCCTCTTCCGCCGCCTCGCCCACCGGTGCCGTTCGGCTGCCGGACTGGGGTCTGATCCGCGCCGTAGGGCCCGATTCGGCCAGCTTTCTGCAGGGCCAACTGACCCAGGACGTGCAGTCGCTGGCCGTCGGCCAAGCCCGGCTGGCCGGCTACTGCTCGCCAAAGGGCCGCATGCTGGCGTCCTTCGTGGTGTGGCGCGAAGGACCCGAGGTGTTCAACCTGGCCTGCAGCGCCGACCTGCTGTCGCCCACGCTCAAGCGCCTGTCCATGTTCGTGATGCGTGCCAAGTGCAAGCTCAGCGACGCCGGCACAGACACCGCCCTGTGGGGCCTGGTGGGCACCGCTGCAGCGTCCGAACTGGGGGCCGAAGCCGCCACCCCCGCCTGGACGGTGGTGCAGCACGACGACACCCAGGCCGTGCGCCTGCCCGATGTCGACGGCCTGCCCCGCTGGCTGGCCCTGGCGCCCACCGAGCACCGCTTTGGCACCTTGCCCGCCCTGCCCTTGGCCGACTGGCAGGGCCTGGAGGTGGCGAGTGGCGTGGTGCGCATCGTGGCCGCCACGGTGGAGGCCTTTGTGCCGCAGATGGTGAATTTCGAGCTGGTGGGGGGCGTGAACTTCAAGAAGGGCTGCTACCCCGGCCAGGAGGTGGTGGCCCGCAGCCAGTACCGCGGCACGCTCAAGCGCCGAGCCGCCTTGCTGCGCACCGCCGTACCCGCACAGGCTGGCCAAGAGGTGTTCCACTCGGACGACCCAGGCCAGCCTGCGGGCCTGGTGGCGCTGGCGGCCAGTTCGGCCAGCGGCCAGCACCTGGCACTGACCGAGCTGAAGCTCGCGGCCCTGGCGGGCGGCAGCCTGCACCTGGGGGCGGTCGACGGCCCGCCGCTGGTGCTGGCGCCCTTGCCCTACGCCGTGCCCGCCGATGCGGCCTGAGCCCATCGATCACACAAACGCCCCACCCGACTGGGGGCAGTGCCCGGCGTGGTTTGTTTACTATCGCGTTCATTCCTCTCAACTGGACCTTGCGGTGTTGGCAGTACAGCAACAGCAGCAGCAACTTCGGGGTACGCACCCCGGGCTCCAGGCCACGCTCATGCGTCGGTCGGACACCCAGACCGAACACACCACGCTGATGGAGGTGTATGCCGGCTACTGCGGTGATGGGCCTGATCTTGCGTTGGGCGAGGCCATTGAGGCGGCCATGGCCCCGGCATTGGCAGGCCTGCTGCAAGGTGAACGCCACCGCGAGGGCTTTGTGCCATGTGCTTGACCGCCCTTGCGCTGGATGTCAGTCGGCAGTTTCCCCTGGTGGTGGCGGCCAACCGCGACGAGTACTTTGCCCGCGCCGCCAGCCGCCTGGCCTGGTGGACGCCCGAGGGCAGCGAACAGCCCATCCTCTCCGGCCGCGATGCCCAGGCCGGCGGCACCTGGATGGGCCTCACAGCCCAGGGCCGCCTGGCCCTGGTCACCAACATCCGCCGGCCCCACACGCCCGATGGCAGCGCCCCCACACGCGGCCGCATCGTGCCCGACTGGCTGCGCGGTGACATGCCGGCCGAGCGCTTTTGGCCCCACACGGCCTTGTCGGGCCACGAGCCCTTCAACCTGATCGCGGCCGACTTTCGCGCTGGGGACTGCTTCTGGGCGAGCAGCGACCGTGCCTGCCCCCGCCGCATCGAGCGCGGCATCGTGGGCTTGAGCAACGGCACCCTGGACGAGCCCTGGCCCAAGGTGGTGGCACTGAAGCAGGCGGTTCAGCAGGGCTTGGACATCGCTCGCTCGGTGGACGAGTTGGCCAACCAGCTGTTTGCCGCGCTGGCGGACCGCCGCGTGGCGCCCGACGAGGCTTTGCCCAAAACCGGCGTGTCGATGGAACTGGAGCGCATGCTGGCGCCGGCCTTCATCCGCTCACCCGATGGGCTCTATGGCACGCGCTGCTCCACGCTGGTGGTCACCGAGCGCGTGGGCAAGCGGCTGGTGACCCATGTGCTGGAGCGCACCTTCACCTCGGGCCCGGGCCTGGCCTTGCTGCGCCGCGCCAGCCTGAAGGATTGGCCGCCGAAATACCGGCTGGACGGCAGCGGCGACCCTGAGCTGACCGCCGAAGCCAGCCCCGTGTCCGACAGTGAACTGGCCGAGCACCTGCCGGCCCATGAGGCGATCACCCGCAAGCGCCGCGTGCGCAGCCTGCTGCGGCCGGCGGGCAAGCTCTGAGAGGCTGCGCTTTCAGGCCAGGCCGCGCACCATTTCCTGGTGCGAAATGCCAGCTTCCTCAAAGGCCGGCCCGCGCGGCGTGAAGCCATTGCGCAGGTAGAACCCCACGGCGCTGGCCTGGGCATGCAGCATCACCTCGGTGTCGCCGCGCTGGCGGGCCTGGTTGATCAACGCCATCAACAACTCGCGCCCGACCTGGCTGCCGCGCATCGGCCGGCACACCGCCATTCTTCCAATTTTGCCGATGCGCCCCACCCCCGGGGCCTGCGCCAGCAGGCGGCCAGCGCCCAGCGGCACGCCCAGGGCGTTGTAGGCCACCGCGTGCACGGCCGTGGCATCGGCTGCGTCGCCGGCCATCTCGGCCGGGATGTGCTGCTCCTGCACGAAGACCTCGTGCCGCAGGTGGCTGGCGTCGGCCGCAAGCTCAGCCCAGGCTCCGATGCGCACCGACACCATGGGCTGGCCGGCCTCGAAATCGGCCAGCACCTGGCGCAAGGCCGGCGGCACCGGCTGCGAGCGCTTGGCCACCGGGTCGGCGTAGACATAGACCAGTTCGCCGCTCACCAGCAACGCCTCGGCGCGGAAGATGCCGGTGGCAAAGCGCAGCGAGGTGTTGCCGATGTGCTCGCAGCGCAGACCCACGTCCAGTGTGTCGTCGTACTCGGCCGAGCCGTGGTATTCCAGCGTGGCCTTGCGCACGTAAAGGTCGCCACCCAGTTGTTCCATCGTGGCCTGGTAAGGCAAGGCCAGCGCGCGCCAGTAACCGGCCATCGCGGTGTCGGCGTACATCAGGTAGTGGCCATTGAAGACGATCTTCTGCAGGTCCACCTCCACCCAGCGCACGCGCATGCGCTCGGCAAATCGGAAATCACTGCGTTTCATGCCCATGCCCTTTTCAGTGCTTGTGCCGCCAGTTCCTGCGCCTGGCCAGCCTCTTTCAACACCCGCCCGAGCTTGATGAAATCGTGCGTCAAGCCCCGGTACAGCTCCATCTCCACTGGCACGCCAGCGGCCCGCAGGCGGTCGGCGTAGGCCAGGCCCTCGTCCACCAAGGGGTCGCATTCGGCCAGGATGATGCAGGCCGGTGCCACGTCGTCCACATCGGGTGCCAGCAGCGGCGCGAAGCGCCAGTCGCTGCGGTGATGGCGGGCGATGTAGTGGTCGAAGAACCAGGCGATGCCGTCGGCGTCGAGCAGAAAGCCCCGGGCAAACAGCTTGTGCGAGGCGGTGTCGGCATGGGCCGTGGTGCCGGGGGTGATCAGCAGCTGCAGCGCCAGCGGCAAGCCGGCGTCGCGGGCCATCAGTGCACAGACCGCGGTGAGCGTGCCACCGGCGCTGTCGCCACCCACGGCGATGCGCGTGGCGTCCAGGCCCATTTGGGCCGCGCCCTCGCGCTGCAGCCACTGCAGCGCGCCAAAGGCGTCGTTCACGGCGGTGGGAAAACGGTGCTCGGGCGCCAGACGGTATTCCAGCGAGAGCACGGCGCCGCCGCTGCGCAGGGCCAGTTGCCGGCAAAGGCTGTCGTGGGTCTCGATGCCGCCAATCACGAAACCGCCGCCGTGCAGGTACAGCAGCACCGGCAGCGCCGCCTGGCTGGGCGCGTAGAGGCGCGCCGGCAGCAGCGCGCCGTCGGCCGTGGGCACATGCAGGTCTTGCACGCGGGCCAGCGCTGCGCGCGGCAGGTCCAGCACCTCGGCGCCGGCCACATAGGCCAGGCGGGCCTGGTCGGGTGGCAGGCTGTGCAGCGGCGGCCGGTTGGCGCGCTTCACGCGCTCGAGGATGCCCGCCATCGCGGGGGTGAGAAGTCGTGTGGCCAAGGGGTTTGCGGGGTGTCGGATCGGTGCAGCCGCCAGCATACTGTGTCCTTCTCGCAAACCACTTGGCCCCAGCGCCGTCCCAGACCATGGCCCGCATCCTGTACCTGACCCAGATCGACATCGATTTCGGTGTGGTGAACCAGCTCTCCGAGGAGTGCCAGCGCATCGGCATCCACCGCCCGCTGGTGGTGACCGACGCCGGTGTGCGCGCGGCCGGTGTGCTGGAGCCGGCGCTGAAGGCCTTGGCCGGTCTGCCCGTCAGCGTGTTCGACGGCACGCCGTCCAACCCCACCGAGGCCGCTGTGCGCCTGGCGGTGCAGGCCTATGAGGCCGGCCAGTGCGACGGCCTGGTGGCGGTGGGCGGCGGCTCCAGCATCGACCTGGCCAAGGGCGTGGCAATTGCCGCCACCCACCCCGGCCCGCTCAAGACCTACGCCACCATCGAAGGCGGCAGCCCGAAGATCACCGAGCGCGTGGCGCCGCTGATCGCCGTGCCCACCACGGCCGGCACCGGCAGCGAGGTGGCGCGCGGCGCCATCGTCATCGTCGACGACGGCCGCAAGCTGGGCTTTCACAGCTGGCATCTGATGCCCAAGGCCGCCCTGCTCGACCCGGCCCTCACGCTGGCCCTGCCACCCATGCTCACCGCTGCCACCGGCATGGACGCCATCGCCCATTGCCTGGAGACCTTCATGGCCCACGCTGTGAACCCGCCGGCCGACGGCATCGCGCTGGACGGCCTGGCCCGCGGCTGGGCCCACATCGAGCGCGCCACGCGCGACGGGCAGGACCGCGACGCACGCTGGAACATGATGTCGTCCAGCATGCAGGGGGCGATGGCCTTCCAGAAGGGCCTGGGCTGCGTGCATTCGCTCAGTCACAGCCTGGGCGGCGCCAACCCGCGCTTGCACCATGGCACGCTCAACGCCATGTTCCTGCCGGCGGTGATCCGCTTCAACGCCAGCGCTGAGAGCATGCAGCGCGACAACCGCCTGCAGCGCATGGCCCAGGCCGTCGGCCTGCCCTCGTGCGACAGCCAGGGCACCGAGCTGGCCGAAGCCGTGCGCGAGCTCAACGCCCGTCTGGGCCTGCCCACCGGGCTGGCCGCGATGGGCGTGACGCCTGAACTGTTCGACAAAGTGATCGCCGGCGCGCTGGTGGACCACTGCCACAAGACCAACCCGCGCCTGGCCACGGCCGACGAGTACCGCGACATGCTGTACGCCTCGCTCTGAGCCCACAAAGAAGAAGGCCCGGACGCTTTTGGCGACCGGGCCTGGCAACACCCGCAGGTCTGCGGGTGGTTACCCATTCAATGGCTCAGTGGAACTGCTCTTCCTCGGTCGAGCCGCTCAGCGCCTTGACGCTGGACGAACCGCCCTGGATCACGGTGGTGACGTCGTCGAAGTAACCGGCGCCCACTTCCTGTTGGTGCGACACGAAGGTGTAGCCCTTGTCGCGCGCGGCGAACTCTTGCTCTTGCACCTGGTTCACGTAGTGCTTCATGCCTTCGCCGCGGGCGTAGTCATGGGCGAACTGGAAGGTGTTGTACCAGTTGATGTGGATGCCAGCCAGCGTGATGAACTGGTACTTGTAGCCCAGCGCCGAGAGGTCTTCCTGGAACGAGGCGATCTGCTTGTCGTCGAGGTTCTTCTTCCAGTTGAACGACGGCGAGCAGTTGTAGCTCAGCAGCTTGCCCGGGCAGGCGGCGTGCACGGCCTGCGCGAATTCACGGGCGAAGCCGATGTCGGGCACGCCGGTTTCGCACCACACCAGGTCGGCGTAGGGGGCGTAGGCCACGCCACGGCTGATGGCTTGCTCCAGACCGTTCTTGACGCGGTAGAAGCCTTCTTGCGTGCGCTCGCCGGTCAGGAAGGGCTTGTCGTTGGCGTCGTGGTCGCTGGTGATCAGGTTGGCGGCTTCGGCGTCGGTGCGGGCCAGGATGATGGTGGGCACGCCCATCACGTCGGCGGCAAAACGGGCCGAGATCAGCTTCTCGATGGCTTCTTGCGTCGGCACGAGCACCTTGCCGCCCATGTGGCCGCACTTCTTCACGGCAGCCAACTGGTCTTCGAAGTGCACGCCGGCAGCGCCGGAGGCGATCATGTTCTTCATCAGTTCGAAGGCGTTCAGCACGCCACCAAAACCGGCTTCAGCGTCCGCCACGATGGGCAGGAAATAGTCGATGAACTCCTTGCTGTCCGGGCCGATGCCACGCGACCACTGGATCTCGTCGGCGCGCTTGAACGTGTTGTTGATGCGGCGGACCATGGTGGGCACCGAGTCGTACGCGTACAGCGACTGGTCGGGGTACATGGTTTCGCTGGTGTTGCCGTCGGCGGCCACTTGCCAGCCCGACAGGTACACGGCTTCCAGGCCGGCCTTGGCTTGCTGCATGGCCTGGCCGGCGGTGATGGCACCGAAGGCGTTGACGTAGCCCTTCTTGGCGCCGCCGTTGACCTTGTTCCACAGCACCTCGGCACCGCGCTGGGCCAGCGTGTACTCGGGCTGCAGGCTGCCGCGCAGGCGCACCACGTCAGCGGCGCTGTAGCCGCGCTTCACCAGCTTCCAGCGGGGGTTCTCGGCCCAGTCTTTTTCGAGGGCGGCGATTTGCTGTTCGCGGGTCAGTTGCTTGGTCATCTGAAACTCCTTGAGTTGAAGAGGGTGTGGCGAAAACTTGGGCTCAAGCTTAAGGGGGCTGGCCGGGCCTGGCAAGACTTATGTCTTATATAAGACTAAAGTTGTTGATCATATGAATCAATGACTTATGCCGAACGTCCCGTAATGCGAAATTTCGAATTTCGCTATGAAAAAATCTGCTGCAGCGCAACACGCTCATCCACCACATTGTGAAAAGCATTTCCTGTCGTGGAATTCCCTAGGTCGGTACCTCGGCAGCAGGTGAAGAACCCGTGCTCCTTATGATGGCCGGCCCTGCCTTCAAGCAACGTCCAAGCCATGTCCGGTTTCCCCTTCCTGTCGCAATCCAGCTTTCTGCAAGCACCGCCGCTGGCGCCCAGCCAGCGTTTTGGCATCGCTGGTGTGGCCTGGGACGGCTGCGTCACCAACCGGCCAGGCGCTCGCTTCGGCCCCCGCGCGTTGCGCGAGGCCAGCCACATGTTGTGCGACGGCACGCACCCGTGGTTCAACGTGGACCTGCGGGGCGCGTTGGGCGACGCCGGTGACCTGCCCCTGCCCAACACCAACCTGGACGCCATGCGCGCCGCGATGATGCCGCTGGTGACGCCGCTGATGGCCCGGCACCACATGGCCTGGCTGGGTGGCGACCACTCCATCACCCTGCCCCTGTTGCGTGCCTACCGCGCCCATTTGGGGCGCCCTCTCGCGGTGGTGCACTTCGATGCCCATTGCGACACCTGGCAAGACCACTTTGGCGAGCCCAGCGGCCACGGCACCTGGGTGTACGAGGCCTTCCAGGAGGGCTTGGTGGTGCCCGAATGCTTCACGCAGATCGGCATCCGCTCGGCCGCTGTGCAAGAGGCACGCGACTACGTGCACCTCCAGGGCGGGCAGATCTTCACGGCCCGCGCCCTGCGCGGCCATGAAAGCCCGGCGCAACTGGGCGTGCTGGTGCAGGCCATCCGCGAACGCTGGTTGGCCCACGGGCAACCGCCGCTGTACCTGAGCCTGGACATTGATTGCCTGGACCCCGCTTTCGCACCCGGCACCGGCACACCCGAGCCAGCCGGACTGACCAGCAACCAGCTCTTCAGCATCCTGGAAGACCTGGCCGAACTGCCCTTTGTGGGCATGGACTGTGTGGAGGTGTCCCCCCCCTACGACCACGCCGAACTGACCTCCAGCGTCGCCGCCCAGGCCGTCTGGACCTACCTCTGCGGCCAGCGGGCCAAGCACCCGGCTTGATCTTCAGCAAGCTCCCTCGCGAGGCAGGCCCGAAGAATAGGCCGCATCTTGGCGTCGATGAGGAGAGCAGCATGGTCACCCCCCGCAACCCCGCTCCGCAAGGTTCGCTGGCCGCTCGGCTGGCCCCGTTCGAGGCGTTGGACGCCTGCCACCGTGAGGTGGTGTCGCACCTGCAGTTGCTGAACCGCCTGGTGGTGCACCTCGATGCCCAGGGCATCGACGCCGAGGCCCGCCGCATGGCTGCCGAGGTGGTGCGCTTCTTCAATGAAAGCGCCCAGCAGCACCATGCCGAGGAGGAACGCGTGGTCTTCCCGCCCCTGCTGTCCGGCCACGACCTGGGCCTCATCGAGCACATCCGCCACCTGCAGATGGACCACGGCTGGCTGGAAGAAGACTGGAAGCAGATGGAACTGCAACTGGGCGCCGTCTCGGGCGGCTACAGCTGGTTCGACCTGGACGAGTTGCGCAGCGGCGCCGAGGTGTTCACCGCGCTGTACCACGACCACATCGCGCTGGAAGAGTCGCTGATCTACCCCGAGGCCCGGCGCGCCGTGAACGCCGAGGTGGACGGCATCGGCCGCCGGCTGGCCCAGCTCAAGCGCGAATCAGCCAAGCCGTGAGTGCACGCCGCCTCACAGCGGCAGCGCGGTGGTCTTCTTGACGGTGCGCAGCACCAGCATGGAGTTCGAGCGCTCTACCCCGGGCAGGCGCATCAGCACCTGGGTGTGAAAGCGTTCCAGGTCCTCCGCGTCGCGGTACGAGAAGCGGATCAGGTAATCGTTCGAGCCGGCCACGTAGTAGCAGTCCAGCACCTGGGGTTCGTCGCGAATGGCCTGCTCGAAGGCCTCCAGCAGCGTGTTGCTCATCGACTCCAGGTTGATGATGGTGAAGCTGGTGCCGTGCTGGCCCACGGCCTTGGGGTTGAGCAGCGCCACGTACTGGGCGATGACGCCGTCGTCCTCCAACTGCTTCACCCGCCGCAGGCAGGCCGAGGGCGACAAATGCACCCGCTGCGCCAGCTCCACGTTCGAGAGTTTTCCGTTGGTTTGCAGCTCGGTCAGGATCAGCCGGTCGATCGCATCCAATTGCAGAGATTTCGATGTACTTCGCATGATCTGCGAAGTATCTCATCATGCGCAGCACAAAATTGCGCGCAGCAGGGTAACTCCAAGCAGATCGCGCAAGCACATTGCGCGCGGCCTTGAATAGACTCCGGCCTATCGATATCGACACCGCGCACCGGCCGTTCGAAAGGCCCGCGCCCTCCTGATGAGCACCGACAACAAGCCCTCCCTCGACGCCTACTGGATGCCGTTCACGGCCAACCGCCAGTTCAAGAAGGCCCCGCGCCAGTTCGTGCGTGCCGCCGGCATGCACTACTGGACCGACGACGGCCGCCAGGTGCTGGACGGCGTGGCCGGCCTGTGGTGCGTGAACGCCGGCCACGCCCGGCCAAAGATTGTGCAGGCCATCGCCGCCCAGGCGCAGGAGCTGGACTACGCGCCGCCCTTCCAGATGGCCCACCCCAAGGCCTTTGAACTGGCCGAGCGTGTGGCGGCCCTGGCGCCGGCCGGGCTGAACAAGGTGTTCTTCACCAACTCGGGTTCGGAGTCTGTCGAGACCGCGCTGAAGATGGCCATCGCCTACCACCGCGCCCGCGGTGAAGGGCAACGCACCCGCCTGATCGGCCGCGAGCGGGGCTACCACGGCGTGAACTTTGGCGGCATCTCGGTGGGCGGCCTGGTGGCCAACCGCAAGGCCTTCGGCCCCCTGCTGGGCGGCGTGGATCACCTGCGCCACACCCACGACGCCGCGCGCAACGCCTTCAGCGTGGGCCAGCCCCAGCACGGCGCCGAACTGGCCGATGACCTGGAGCGTTTGTGCGCCCTGCATGACCCGTCCACCATCGCCGCCGTCATCGTCGAACCTGTGGCAGGCTCCACCGGCGTGTTGATGCCGCCGCAAGGCTACCTGCAGCGCCTGCGCGACCTCTGCACCAAGCACGGCATCCTGCTGATTTTCGACGAGGTCATCACAGGCTTCGGCCGCACGGGCCAGCCGTTTGCGTCGCAAACCTTCGGCGTCACGCCCGACCTGATCACGGCCGCCAAGGGCCTGACCAACGGCTGCGTGCCCATGGGCGCCGTGATGGTGCGCCAGGACATCCACGACACCTTCATGCAGGGCCCCGAGCACCTGATCGAGTTCTTCCACGGCTACACCTACTCGGCCCACCCGCTGGCTTGCGCTGCCGGCCTGGCCACACTGGACACCTACGCCGAAGAAGGCCTGCTCACCCGGGCCGCCGAGCTGGAAGCCTATTTCGCCCAGGGCGTGCATTCGCTCAAGGGCTCGCCGAATGTGATCGATGTGCGCAACATCGGCCTCGTGGGCGGCATCGAACTCGCCCCGCGCGAGGGTGCCCCCGGCACACGGGCCTTTGACGTGTTCCTCGACTGCTTTGCCAACGGCCTGCTGGTGCGCACCACCGGCGACACCGTGGCCCTCTCGCCGCCACTGATCATCGAGCGTTCGCACATCGACCAGGTCATCGACACCCTGGGCAACGCCATCCGTCGCGTGGCCTGAAGCTTGCTAACTTTTCAAATGATTCAACGAGGGCTTGCCTAGCGCCTACCTTATGAGACTCCTCAGCGTCGACCGCGAACTCTCGCGCCACTCCTACTACGCCGCCACCGCCCCGCGCACGCAGGGCCACCTGCCATTGGCCAGCGACGTGGATTGCGATGTGGCGGTGGTGGGCGGGGGCCTGGCGGGCCTCACGGCGGCGCTGGAGTTGGCCGAGAGCGGGCACAGCGTGGTGCTGCTCGAAGCGCGCGAGGTGGGCTGGGGCGCCAGCGGCCGCAACGGCGGCCAGGCCATCCACGGCCTGGCTTGCGACCAGGAAGAGATCGAATTGCAACTGGGCCTGGACGACGCCAAGCGCGTCTGGGCCATGACCAACGAGGCGCTGGACCTGCTGCGCCAGCGCAGCCAGCGGCACGGCATAGCCTGCGAATGGCGCTCGGGCTACCTGGGCCTGGCCACCTCGGCCCGCAAGGGCGCCGCATTGGCCGACTGGGCCGACCGCATGGCGCGGGTGTACGGCCAGGCCTTCACCCGCATCGCGCCGGCCGAGGTGCGCGCCTGGATCGACAGCCCGCGCTTTCACAGCGGCATCCACGACCCCCGCTCGGGCCACCTGCACCCGCTCAAGTACGCGCTGGGCATCGCCCGCGCTGCCGCCAACGCTGGGGTGCGCATCTTCGAGAACACGCCGGTCACCGGGCTGACCCACGGCGCTGCTGCGCAGTTGGCCACGCCCCACGGCCAGGTGCGCGCCAGGCAGGTGCTGCTGGCCGGCAATGTCTACCTGCAGGGCGTGGCGCCGGCGCTGGAGCCACGCATCATGCCGGTCGGCACCTACATCGTGGCCACCGAGCCGCTCGACTCGCAACTGGCCGATTCGCTGGTGCCCAGCCGCTCGGCGGTGTGCGACACCAACTTCGTGCTCGACTACTTCCGCACCACCAACGACCAGCGCATGCTTTACGGCGGCCGCGTGAGCTACAGCACCGTCACGCCGCCCAATTTGGCGGCCAGCATGCACAAGCGCATGGTGCAGACCTTCCCGCAACTGGCCCACACCAAGGTTGAATTCGCCTGGGGCGGCTTCGTGGACATCAGCATGAACCGGGCGCCAGACTTTGGCCGCCTGGCCGGCAACGTCTACTACCTGCAGGGCTTCTCGGGCCACGGCCTGGCGCTCACCGGCCTGGCTGGCAAGCTGGTGGCCGAGGCCATCAACGGTGACGCCAGCCGCTTCGATGTCTTTGCGCGGCTCAAGCACAGCCCCTTCCCGGGCGGGCAGTTGCTGCGCACCCCCGCCCTGGTGCTGGGCATGGCCTGGTACCGTCTGCGCGACCTGCTGGGATGAACGCCATGAACGACATGACCCCGCCCACCACCGCTGCCACCACGGCGCGCCCATTGGTGCGTCCTTTGGTGCGTCCTTTGGTTCTGGTGCCCTCGTGCAACCGCACCCTGGGCGAGCACCCCTTCTACATCGCCGGCAAGAAGTACATCGAAGCCGTGCGCCTGGCCGGCTGCCAGCCACTGATCGTGCCGTCGGCACGGCCCGATGAACTGGCCGACCTGCTGGCCCTGGCCGACGGCGTGCTGCTCACCGGCTCGCCCTCCAACGTGCACCCCAGCCACTTCGGCGAGGCGGTGCACGACACCACGCTGCCGTTGGACCCGGACCGCGACAGCTGGACCCTGCCCTTCATCCGCGCCGCGCTCGACCGGGGCATCCCGCTGTTCGGCATCTGCCGTGGCACGCAAGAAACCAACGTGGCCCTGGGCGGCTCGCTGCACCAGGCCGTGCACGAGGTGGACGGCCACCAGGACCACCGCCCCGCCGACCAGGCCCCGGCCGACCAGGCCTATGCGCCGGCGCACCCGGTGCAGGTGGTGCCCGGTGGCGTGCTGGAGCGCATCGTGGGCACGCGTGAGTTCAGCGTGAACTCGGTGCACGGCCAGGCCGTGAACCGCCTGGCCGATGGCCTGCGTGTGGAGGCCCGCGCGCCCGACGGTGTGGTGGAGGCCTTCTCGGTCGCCGACTCCGCCGGCTTCAGCCTGTGCGTGCAGTGGCACCCCGAATGGCTGGCGGCCGACAACCCGGTGTCGGTGGCCATGCTGCAGGCCTTTGGTGAGGCTTGCCGGCAGTACCGCAGCCAGTTCCGCGACCGCCACCGTGGCCCCGAGCCAACCCGCGCTGCCCGATGAGCGCGACCAGCCGGGGCCCGCGCGGCCCGGCGCCTGAACCCTCAGGCCCAGTCCAGATACCGTGCGCAACGAACCTCCAGGTGCCAACCATGGCCAGCAAAGACAACTTCACCTTCGCCGACCTCGAAACGTGGCTCGACCAGCAGCGCGTGACCGAGATCGAATGCCTTGTGCCCGACCTCACCGGCGTGGCGCGCGGCAAGATCCTGCCCCGCCAGAAATTCACCGAAGACCGCGGCATGCGGCTGCCCGAAGCCATCGTGGGCATGGGTGTGACGGGCGAGTTCCCCGAAGAGGGCCCGTACTACGACGTGATCAACCCCACCGACCGCGACATGCACTTGCGGCCCGACCCCAGCACGGTGCGCATCGTGCCCTGGGCCACCGACCCCACCGCGCAGGTCATCCACGACTGCTACGACCGCGACGGCCACCTCGTGCCGTTTGCACCGCGCTCGGTGCTGCGCCGGGTGTGTGATCTGTTCGACGCCGAAGGCTGGGCCCCGGTGGTGGCGCCCGAGCTGGAGTTCTACCTCGTGGCGCGCAACACCGACCCGGACATGCCGCTCAAGCCGCCGGTTGGGCGATCGGGTCGCAGCGAGACCTCGCGCCAGGCCTATTCCATCGACGCGGTGAACGAGTTCGACCCGCTGTTCGAGGACGTGTACGACTACTGCGACAAGATGGAGCTGAACGTCGACACGCTGATCCACGAGATCGGTGCCGGACAGATGGAGATCAACTTCTTCCACGCCCACCCGCTGGGCCTGGCCGACGAGGTGTTCTTCTTCAAGCGCACGGTGCGTGAGTGCGCGTTGCGCCACGACATGTACGCCACCTTCATGGCCAAGCCCATTGCCGGCGAGCCTGGCAGCGCCATGCACGTGCACCAGAGCCTGGTGAGCAAGCTCACCGGCAAGAACATCTTCAGCAACCCCGACGGCACGGCCAGCGACGAGTTCTACTGGTACATCGGCGGCCTGCAGAAGTACATCCCGGCGGCCATGGCGCTGTTCGCGCCCTATGTGAACAGCTACCGCCGCCTGGCCCGCTTCACGGCCGCGCCCATCAACATCCAGTGGGGCACTGACAACCGCACCGTGGGCATCCGCTCGCCGGTGGCCACGCCGCAGGCGCGCCGTATCGAGAACCGCGTGATCGGCGCCGACGCCAACCCTTATTGCGCGCTGGCCGCCACGCTGGCCTGTGGCTACCTGGGCATCAAGAACAAAATCGCCCCCAGCCCCGAGTGCAAGGGCGACGCCTACCTGGGCGACTACCAGCTGCCCCGCAGCCTGGGCGAGGCCCTGGAGCTGCTGCGCAACGAGAAGGACCTGGCCGAGGTGCTGGGCGAATCCTTCGTCACCGTCTACACCGAAGTGAAAGAGACCGAGCACGCCGAGTTCATGAAAGTGATCTCGCCGTGGGAGCGCGAGCACCTGCTGCTGCACGTTTGATGAATCCCGTCATTCCCGCGCAGGCGGGAATCCACGCGCCGACCCGGCCTGGATGCCCGCCTGCGCGGGCATGACGAAGAACAGTTTCAGGAGAACACCATGCAAGACAACATCGTCATCCAAGCCCCTGCCGTCGCGCAAAAGCGCAGCACCCAAGAGTGGCAACGGGCCGACGCGGCCCACTTCCTGCACCCCTTCACCGACTTTGCCGCGCTGGCCAAGAAGGGCTCGCGCATCATCACCAAGGCCGAGAACATCTACCTGCAAGACAGCGAGGGCCACAAGATCCTCGATGCCATGAGCGGGCTTTGGTGCGTCAATGTGGGCTATGGCCAGCAGGCCCTGGTGGACGCCGCCACGCGACAGATGAAGGAGCTGCCCTTCTACAACGCCTTCTTCCAGACCGCCACGCCGCCGGCCATCGAGCTGGCCGAATTGCTGGCCCAGGTGACGCCGCCGCAGTTCCAGCATGTGTTCTTCACCGGCTCGGGCTCGGAAGGCAACGACACCGTGGTGCGCATGGTGCGGCGCTACTGGGACGTGCTGGGCCAGCCCGATCGGCAGGTCATCATCAGCCGCAAGAACGGCTACCACGGATCCACCATGGCCGGCGCCTCGTTGGGGGGCATGGCCGGCATGCACGCCCAAGGGGGGCTGCCGATCCCCAACATCGTGCACATCGACCAGCCCTACTGGTACCAGAACGGGCAAGGCCTGAGCCGCGACGAGTTCGGCAAAGTGGCGGCCGGCTGGCTGGAGGCCAAGATCCTGGAAGTGGGCCCCGAGAAGGTGGCCGCCTTCATCGGCGAGCCGGTGCAGGGCGCCGGTGGCGTCATCGTGCCGCCGGCCACCTACTGGCCCGAGGTGCAGCGCATCTGCGACCAGTACGGCATCTTGCTGGTGAGCGACGAGGTCATCTGCGGCTTTGGCCGCACCGGCAACTGGTTTGGCTGCGAGACCATGGGCACCAAGCCCGACCTGATGACCATCGCCAAGGGCATCACCTCGGGCTATGTGCCGCTGGGTGGCGTGATGGTGGGCTCTCGCGTGGCCAAGGTGCTGATCGAGCAAGGCGGCGAGTTCGAACACGGCTTCACCTACTCGGGCCACCCGGTGGCGGCGGCCGTGGCCGTGGCCAACATCAAGCTGATCCAGCAACTGGGTCTGGTCGAGCGCGTGCGCAACGACACAGGCCCGTATCTTGCTCAGCAGTTCGAGGCCTTGCGTGACCACCCGCTGGTGGGTGAAACGCAGACCTGCGGACTGATGGGAGCCGTGATGCTGGTCAAGGACAAAGCCAAGGCACAGCCGTTTGACGGCGAGCTGGGCGTGGGCATGGTTTGCCGCGGCCACTGCTTTGGCAACGGCCTGATCATGCGCGCCGTGGGCGACCGCATGATCATCGCGCCGCCGCTGGTGATGACCCGTGCCCAGATCGACGAGATGATGGCCCTGATCCGCCGCTGCCTGGACCTGACCCTGGCCGACGTGCGTGCCAAGGGCTGGATGTGAACACCCGGTGGGTCTGGCGCCGAACCAACAACGCTGGCTTTACCCAATGCTTTACCCGTCAACCCACGCCTAGACTCACCCGCTGATGCAGCGCTGGCCACATGGTGTGGCCGCGCTCACCCCGTACTCTCACCTGCATGACCACTGGAGGTTTCTTCATCATGAATTTGCGCACTGTCCGTTCGGTTCTGTCGCTGGCTGCAGCCGCCCTGCTGGCTGTCGGGGGCGCGGCCCAGGCCCAGGAAGAGGAAAAGGTCCTCAACGTCTACAACTGGTCGGACTACATCGCCGAAGACACGGTCAAGAACTTCGAGAAAGAGACCGGCATCAAGGTCCGCTACGACAACTTCGACAACAACGAAATCCTGCACGCCAAGCTGGTGGCCGGCAAGACCGGCTACGACGTGGTGGTGCCCTCCTCCAACTGGGCCGGGCTGCAGATCCAGGGTGGCTTGTTCCGCAAGCTCGACAAGGCCCAGATCCCCAACCTGAAAAACGTCGACCCGGCGGTGGCCGCCCAATTGGCCAAGATCGATCCGGGCAACGAGCACGTGGTCGACTGGCTCTGGGGCTACGACACCGTGGGCATCAACGTCGACAAGGTCAAGGCCGCGCTGGGCAACCTGCCCATGCCCGACAACGCCTGGGACCTGGTCTTCAAGCCCGAGTACATCTCCAAGCTCAAGTCCTGCGGCGTGTCCTTCCTCGACTCGGGTGACGAGGTCGTGCCCTCGGTGCTGCACTACATGGGCAAGCCCCGTGTCTCGAAGAACGCGGCCGACTACCAGGCCGCGCTGCAACTGCTCAAGTCCATCCGCCCCTACGTGACGCTGTTCAGCTCCTCGGGCTACATCAACGACATGGCCAACGGCTCGGTCTGCGTGGCCCTGGGCTGGAGCGGCGACATCAACATCGCCCGCCAGCGCGCCATCGACGGCAAGACTGGCCAGAAGATCGAGGCCCTGATCCCCAAGATTGGCGGCCTGCTGTTCTTCGACGTGATGGCCATCCCGGCCGATGCGCCCCACCCAGGCAATGCGCACAAGTGGATCAACTACATCCTGCGCCCCGAGGTGTCGGCCAGCCTGACCAACAAGGTCTTCTACGCCAACCCCAACAAAGAGTCGAAGAAATTCATCAAGCCAGAGGTGGCCAACAACCCCACGGTGTTCCTGGCCGACGACGTCATGAAGAAGATGATCGGCACCGCCGAGTTGCTGAACAACGAGGTGCGCAAGAACCAGAACCGCACCTACACGGCCTTCAAGACCGGGCTCTGAGGCCGGGGCGACGACAACACCGAGGAGGGCGGATGGCCAACATGAGCAGCCAGGACGCGAAGTTCCTGCAGATCAAGGACGTGGTGAAGGACTTCGGCGGCTACAAGGCCGTGAACCACGTCAGCCTCGACATAGCCAAGGGCGAGATCTTCGCCCTGCTCGGCTCGTCGGGCTGCGGCAAGACCACGCTGCTGCGCATGCTGGCCGGGTTTGAGACACCCACCTCGGGGTCCATCGTGCTCAACGGGCAAGACTTGTCCGGCCTGCCGCCTTATGAGCGGCCGCTGAACATGATGTTCCAGTCGTACGCGCTGTTCCCCCACCTCACGGTGTGGGACAACATCGCCTTCGGCCTGCGCCGTGACGGCCTGCCCAAGGACGAGGTTGCCCAGCGGGTGGAAGCCATGCTCAAGCTGGTGCAACTGGGCAAATTCGCCAAGCGCAAGCCGCACCAGCTCTCCGGCGGCCAGCAGCAGCGCGTGGCCCTGGCCCGCAGCCTGGCCAAGCAGCCGCAAATGCTGCTGCTCGATGAACCCCTGGGGGCGCTGGACAAAAAGCTGCGCGAGGAAACCCAGATCGAGTTGGTGAACATCATCGAAAAGGTGGGCGTGACCTGCGTGATGGTGACCCACGACCAGGAAGAGGCCATGACCATGGCCTCGCGGGTGGCGGTGATGAGCGAGGGCCGCTTCCTGCAGGTGGGCTCACCGGCCGACATCTACGAAACGCCGCAGACCCGTTTCGTGGCCGACTTCATCGGCAACGTCAACCTGATGGACGGAACGGTGTCCGTGGACGAGGCCGACCACGTCATCATCGACTGCGCCGATTGCAAGCACTACGTGGGCCACGGCATCACCGGCACGCAGGGCATGCCGGTGACGGTGGCGCTGCGGCCCGAGAAAATCCAGGTCTCGCCCGACCAGCCCGAGGGCGAGCACAACGCGGTCAGTGGCGTGATCCAGGAGCTGTCCTACTTCGGCAGCTACACGGTCTACCGCGTCAAGCTGGCCAGCGGCAAGGTGTTGGCCGTGAGCCAGGCCAACACCGAGCGCCTGCGCGAGCACAACCTCACCTGGGGCGACAAGGTGTGGGCCCACTGGTCGGACAGCGCCCAGGTGGTGCTGACGCAATGAGGGTGCCCACATGAGCGCTCCTTTCAAAACCCCACGCTGGTGGCGCGGGCGCAGCGCCGTCATCGGCATCCCCTTCGTCTGGCTGTTCGCCTTCTTCCTGGCGCCCTTCCTCATCGTCCTGAACTACTCGGTCTCCGAGATGGGCGCGGTGCGGCCTGAGGACGTGATGACCATCATTGACGGCCACCTCAAGCTGGACTTCAAGTTCCAGAACTACCTGGCCCTCACGCAGGACAACCTCTATTTCAAGGCCTACCTGTCCAGCGCCAAGTACGCTGGCATCACCACGCTGTGCTGTTTGTTCATCGGCTACCCCTTCGCCTACTTCATGGCGCGGGCCAAGGCCTCGCTGCAACCACTGCTGCTGATGCTGGTGATGCTGCCGTTCTGGACGTCCTTCCTGCTGCGCGTCTACGCCTGGAAGGGCCTGCTCGATGAAGGCGGCTGGGTGGCCGACCTGCTCAGTTGGCTGCATCTCGACCACTTGCTGCTGGCTGGCGGCATGATCGAAGCGCCGGGCATGTACATGCACACGCCCTTCTCGCTGGTGGTGGGCATGACCTACACCTACCTGCCCTTCATGATCCTGCCGCTCTACGCCAACCTGTCCAAGATGGACCTGCGGCTGCTGGAGGCGGCGGCCGACCTGGGCGCCACACCCTGGGTGGCGTTCTGGAAGGTGACGGTGCCGCTGTCCAAGGCCGGCATCATCGCGGGCTCGATGCTGGTCTTCATCCCCTGTGTGGGCGAGTACGTGACGCCAGAATTGCTGGGCGGCCCGCAGACGCTGATGATCGGCCGTGTGCTGTGGGACGAGTTCTTCAGCAACAACGACTGGCCCATGGCCTCGGCCGTGGCCGTGGTGCTGGTGCTGCTGATCGTGGTGCCGCTGGCCTTGTTCAACAAGTACCAGGCCGAGGCCCAGGAGCAACGCTGATGAAGTCCTCCCGCGCACTCTTCGGCACCCAGTTTGCGCGCGGCTTCGGCCGTGCCTGGCTGGTCGGGGGCTTTTTGTTCCTGTACCTGCCCATGCTGACGTTGATCGTCTACTCGTTCAACAAGTCGCCCCTGCCCACCAACTGGGGTGGCTTCACCCTCGAGTGGTACGCCAAGCTGGCCCAGGACACCGAGATCCTGAACGGCCTGTGGCTGTCCATCAAGATTGCCTTCATGTCGGCCTGCTGCTCGGTGGTGCTGGGCACGCTGGCCGCCTTTGCGCTGGTGAAGTACCGCCGCTTCAGTGGCCGCACGCTGTTCAGCGGCATGGTCAACGCACCGCTGGTGATGCCCGAGGTCATTCAGGGCCTGTCCCTGTTGCTGATGCTGGTGGCCATCCAGCGCCTGATCGGCTTCCCCGAGCGCGGCATGATGACCATCCTGCTGGGCCACATGATGATGGGCCTGGCCTATGCCGCGGTGGTCATCCAGGCGCGCCTGCAAGAGGTGAACCCGCAGCTCGAAGAAGCCGCCATGGACCTGGGCGCACGACCCTGGCAGGTGTTCACCCTGGTGACCCTGCCCATGATCTCGCAGGCCCTGGTGTCGGCCTGGCTGCTCACCTTCAGCCTCTCGCTTGACGACGTGGTGGTCTCAGCCTTCCTCAATGGCCCCGGCTCCACCACCATGCCGCTGGTGATCTTTTCCCGTGCACGCCTGGGCCTCAACCCCAGCGTGAACGCCGTGGCCACCGTGATCATCGTCGTCGTGGCCATTTGCGTCACGGTGGCGAGCATCCTGGTGGCGCGTGCCGAGCGCCGCCGCGCCGCTGAAATCAGCGCAGCCCAACGAGACGATTCATGAACAACGACAACCCTGGAGAACGCATGAAGACATTCAAGCCCACCGCCCTGGCGCTGTCCCTGGTGGCCGCTTTTGCCACCACCGGCGTGCAGGCCCAGAGCAACGAAGCCCTGGTCAAAGAGATGAAGGCCCTGCGCGAGCGCATGGAGCAGTTGGAGAAGAAGCTGGCCGAGCAGCAGCAGGCGCCCAAAGAGCCCAAATGGGGCATGACGCCCGAGCAGGCGCAGGAGTTCAACCGCATCGCGGTCAAGACCGAGGCCATTGAGGATTCGCTCGAAACCCTGGGCCACAAGAACCTGAAGATCACCGGCTTCGCCGACCCGACCTTCATCTACAACCAGAAGCGCCACCGCGCCGGTTTCCAGTTCCTGAACCCGGTGGCCGACGACGGCTACAACTACGACAACTCCTACTTCGGCGTGGTCAGCCTCGACCTGCTCAAGGAGATGGAAGGCGGCACCAAGTGGCACCTGACACTGGTGCCCAACCGCGGCACCCTGGCCGTGACCAATGGCGACAACAGCATCGTGCAGGAGGCCTCGGTGCTGGTGCCCCTGGGCGACCTGAACCACCGTTTGATTGCCGGCCACCTGCCCGACTGGTCGGGCTACGAGTACCAGCCGGCCACGCAGAACAAGCTCATCTCGCACAACCTGCTGTTCGACTTCACGCTGCCCACCTCCTACACCGGCATCGGCTACGAGATGCAGGACGGCAAGTGGCTGGTGAAGGGCATGCTGGCCAATGTCAACGCCACCAAGCTGCCCGATGGCCGCACCGCACCGGCCCTGGTGGGCCGCGTGGATTACTCCAAGGGCGAGTTCAACGGCTGGGGTGCTGCGGCGCTGGTGGGCAAGACACCGAACTACGCCACCGGCACCGACTCGATGACCCACCTGCTGGAAGTGGATGGCTATTTCATCCGCGGTGACTGGACGGTGCAGGGCCAGGTCAGTTACGGCAAGCAGGCCAAGGCCGGCAATGACCTGCTGGGAGGTGACGCCGAGTGGTATGGCCTGTCCACCCTGGCCGCCTACAAGTTCATCCCGCGCTGGGAGGCCACCGCGCGGTTTGACTACCTCTACAACCGCAAGAACGGCGGTGGTCTGCTGGGCTACACCGGATTCACCGACGCCGACGGCAATGCATTGTCGGGCGACTACCGCAACGGCATCGGCTCGGCCCCCGGCGGCGACCCGAGCCGCGGCACCAACCGCATGGCCCTCAGCCTGGGCCTGAGCTACCTGTACAACCTCAACACCACGTTCAAGCTGGAAGGCCGCTTCGACCGCGCAGATCAGGCCATCTTCGAAAACGCAGCCACCGGTTACTTCGGCAAGAACAACTTCATGCTGGGCACCGCCATGGTGGTGGCCTTCTGAACCTGCCCGCGCCCATGACGGGCGTGGCAGGTCTTGTTCTCCGTGCGGCCGCCCTTCGTGGCGGCCGCTTTGTTCTCTGAGGAATCCACCATGAGCACACCCAGCACTTGGGCCGAGCGCGCCAACACGCTGCGCCTGGACGGCCGCGCCGTCATCGACGGCAAGCGTGTCGACGCCGTGCAAGGCCAGGCCTTCGTCAAGCACTCGCCCATCGACAACCGGCGCCTCACCGAAGTGGCGCGTGGCACCGCGCCCGACATCGACGCCGCCGTCAAAAGCGCCCGCGCCGCCTTTGACGACCGCCGCTGGGCCGGCAAGGCCCCGGCCGTGCGCAAGAAGATCCTGCAGCGCTTTGCCGACAAGATCCTCGCCGCCAAAGATGAACTCGCCCTGCTCGAAACCCTGGACATGGGCAAGCCCATCCAGTACGCGCTGGCGGTGGACGTGCCGGCCACGGCGCGCTGCATCGCCTGGTATGCCGAGGCGGTGGACAAGGTCTACGACGAGATCGCGCCCACGCCCGACAACGCACTGGCCCTGATCACCCGCGAGGCCATGGGCGTGATTGGCGTGATCGTGCCCTGGAACTACCCCATGATCATGGCCGCCTGGAAGCTGGGGCCGGCCTTGGCCGCCGGCAACAGCGTGGTCTTGAAGCCCAGCGAGAAGAGCCCGCTCACCGCGCTGCGCCTGGCCGAGCTGGCGGTGGAAGCGGGCATCCCGCCCGGCGTGCTCAACGTGGTGCCCGGCTATGGCCACGAGGCCGGCGAGGCCCTGGCCTTGCACATGGACGTGGACGCCATCGGCTTCACCGGCTCCACCCGCGTGGGCCGCCGCATGCTCGACTACGCGGGCCAGAGCAACCTCAAGCGCGTCTACAACGAACTGGGCGGCAAGTCGGCTTTCTTGGTGTTCAACGACTTCGACGACATCGCCCGCGCCGCCCGCACCGTGGCCGGCAGCATGTTCTTCAACCAGGGCGAGAGCTGCAACGCGCCCTCACGCGTGCTGGTGCAGGCCGACATCGCCGACGAGTTCGTGGGTCTCGTGGCCGCCGAAGCCCCCAAGTACCAACCTGGCGACCCGCTCAACCCGGCCACCGAACTGGGCGCCCTGGTGGACGAAACCCAGATGAAGACCGTGCTGGGCTACATCGCCGCCGGCCATGAAGAAGGTGCGCGCTGCGTGGCCGGTGGTCTGCAGGCGCGGCAGGAGACCGGCGGCTACTACGTGCAACCCACAGTGTTCGACGGCGTGTCCAACAGCATGAAGATCGCCCGCGAGGAGATCTTCGGCCCGGTGATGAGCGTGCTGCGCTTCAAGGACGAGGCCGAGGCCATCGCCCTGGCCAATGGCAGCAGCTACGGCCTGCAGGCCAGCGTGTGGAGCCACAACATCAACCGCGCCCACCGCGTGGCCAAGGCCCTGCGCGCCGGCACCGTGCACGTGAACCAGTACGACGAGGACGACATCACCGTGCCCTTCGGCGGCTACAAGCAGAGCGGCAACGGCCGCGACAAGAGCCTGCACGCCTTCGACAAGTACACCGAGCTCAAGACCACCTGGATCCGCCTTGATTGAGCCATTGAAGAAGAAGCTGGCCAGCCAGGGCATCCACACCCTGCTGGCCCAGTTCACCGACGTGCACGGCGTGGCCAAGGGCAAGTACGTGCCGTTGGAAAAGCTGGAAGAGTTGGTGCATGTGGGCGCCGGTTTTGCCGGCCCGTCGATCTGGGGCACCGCCCTGCCCCGCATCGGCCCCCGCGCCGAGTACTACGCACGGGCCGACCTGGCCCGTGGCATTCAGCCGCTCCCGTGGATGCCCGGCTATGCACGCGCTGTCTGCAGCGGCTACGTCGACAGCCAGCCATTCGACGCCTGCCCGCGTCAGGTGCTGCAACGCGCCACCGCCCGCCTGGCCAAGCGCGGCTGGACGCTCAAGACCGGCATCGAGCCCGAGTTCTTCCTGCTGAAAAAAGAACAAGGCCAATGGCGGCCCGCCGACGACGCCGACCGCCTCGACAAGCCCAGCTACGACCTGAAGTCGCTGCTGCGCCAGGCCGGCTTTCTGCACGAGCTGCACAGCGTGCTCAAGGCCTGGGGCCTGGACGTGCTGCAACTGGACCACGAGGACGCCCACGGCCAGTACGAGGTCAATTTCGCGTTCGACGAGGCCTTGGTCAGCGCCGACCATGTGATGGGCTTCAAGCTCGCGGCGCAGGCCCTGGCCGAGGGGCGCGGCATGGTGTTCTCGATGATGCCCAAGCCCTTCGCCAACCAGCCGGGCAGCGGCCTGCACTTCCACCTCTCGCTGTGGGACGCGGCGGGCAGCAACCTCTTCGAGCCCGATGCCACCGAGCGCGTCAGCGACACGCCGCTGTCCACGCTGGGCCGGCAGTTCATGGCCGGCCTGCTGGCGCATGCCCCTGCGCTGTGCGCGCTGGCCGCCCCCACGGTGAACAGCTACAAGCGCCTCACCGTGGGCGAGAGCCTCTCGGGCACCACCTGGGCACCGGCCTACGTGGCGCACGGCCCCAACAACCGCACCGCCGTGCTGCGCAGCCTGCCCGGCCGTTTCGAGTGGCGCTTGCCCGACGCCAGCGCCAACCCCTACCTGGCCTCGGCCGCGTTGATCGCCGCCGGGCTGGACGGTGTGGACCGCGGCCTCGACCCAGGCCCGGCCTGCACCGAAGACCTGTTCAACCTCTCGTTGGCCGAGATCGCGGCGCGCGGCATCGCCGTGCTGCCGCAATCGCTGCACGAGGCGGTGAGCGCACTGGAAGCCGACGCGGTGGTGTGCGAAGCCCTGGGTCCTGCGCTGGCGGCTGAGTTCATGCGCCTCAAGCGCGACGAATGGCTTGGCTATGCGCGTCATGTGAGCGCCTGGGAGTTGGACCGGTACGCCGCCGCGTTCTGAAGCCCGGTGCGAGGTTGTCTAATCCGCGCCCTATGAAGCGCGAACACATCCCCTGGCTGGCCTATGGCAGCCTCGCCGCCAGCATGGTGCTGGTGGGCAGCTATGTGGGCCTGTCCAAGCTGCTGGTCGCCACCTTCCCGGTGTTTCTGCTGGCTTGGCTGCGCTTCGGCATCGCCGCCGTCGCCATGCTGGGTTGGGTGCGGCGCGGCCCTGCAGATGCACCGCTCAGCCCGCACGACCGCAAGCTCTTGTTCTGGGAGAGCTTCCTCGGCAACTTCCTGTTTTCCATCTGCATGCTGTTCGGCGTGCAGGCCACCTCCGCCGTGGCGGCGGGCGTGATCATGGCCGGCATCCCGGCGGCGGTGGCGGTGCAGTCGCGCCTGTTCCTGGGCGAGCGCATCGTGCCGCGCGTGGCCTGGGGCATCGCCTGCGCAGTGGCCGGCGTGGCCCTGTTGGCGCTGGCGCGCGGCGGTGAGGCCTCGGGCGGCGGTGCCTGGTGGGGCTACGCCCTGCTGGTGGCGGCCGCGCTGTGCGAAGCGGCCTATGTGGTGATCGGCAAGCGCCTCACCGGCAGCGTCTCGCCAAGGCGCATCAGTGCCCTGATCAACCTCTGGGGCCTGGCCCTGGTGACGCCGCTGGGCCTGTGGCAGGCGCTGTCGTTCAACTTCGCGGGCGTGACGACCTGGCTCTGGGGCCTGCTGCTGTTCTACGCGCTGGCCGCCAGCGTGGTGACGGTGTGGCTGTGGATGCAGGGCCTGCGCCACGTGCCCGCCCCGCGTGCCGGCGCCTTCAGCGTGATGCTGCCGCTGGCGGCCACGGCCGTGGGCGTGCTGTTCCTGCACGAGCCGCTGGGGCTGGCCCAGGTGGTGGCGCTGAGCCTGGCCGTGGCCGGCCTGCTGCTGGCCACCTGGCCGCAGCGTCTGGCGGCCTGACACTCGTTCCGAATTTGCAGAGCCGCGAGGCGGATTTCGGCGCGTTGCCGTCATCCCCGCCACCGCCGTCATTCCCGCGTAGGCGGGAATGACGGCGGTGGCGGGGATGACGGCTCTGCGCCGTGAGCAGTCCCGAGGCGGGTCAGATTCCCCTCAACTGGTGCGCGTCACCTTGCTGAGGTGGCGCGGATGGTCGGGGTTCAGGCCCCGGGCCTCGGCCAGCCGGGCTGCCAGCATGTAGAAGGCCTGGATCGCGACGATGGGGTCGAGGTCGGGCGTGGGTGCCACTGGCAGGGTCAGGTCGCGGCCCACCACCTCCTCAGGTGCGGCCAGCAGCACCCGTGCGCCGCGTTGCCGCATCTCGGCAGCCAGTGCCAACAGGCTGCCCTGCGCGGGGCCCCGGGTAGCGAAGATCAACAGCGGGTAGCCTTCGGCGATCAAGGCCATGGGGCCGTGCTTGATCTCGGCCCCGCTGAAGGCCTCGGCCTGCAGCGCCGAGGTTTCCTTGAGCTTCAGCGCCGCTTCCATCGCCACCGGGAAGCCGATGCCACGGCCCACCACCATGGTGTCGCGCGCCGGGGCCAGCACCTCGATGGCGGCGCCCCAGTCGGCGCGGCTGGCCTGGCGCAGGGCGTCGGGCAGCGCGGCCAGGGCGTCCATCAGCGCGGCGTCGTCCTGCCAATGGGCCACCAGACGTGCGGCGGCGGTGAGGCTGGTGATGTAGCTCTTGGTGGCCGCCACGCTCAGCTCGGGACCGGCGCGCAGTGGCAGGGTCCACTCGGCCGCTTCGCCCAGCGGCGAGGCCACGTCGTTCACCAGCGCCACCGTGGTGCCGCCACCGGCGCGGAAGTAGCGGATGGGCTCGACCACATCGGGGCTCTGGCCCGACTGCGAGATGGCGAGGGTGAGGGTGTCGTGCGCGATCAGCGGCGACTTGTACAGCGTGAGCAGCGACATGGGCAGCGACGCCACCACCCGGCCCAGCCGGGCCATGATGAGGTAGGCGGCGTAGCTGGCCGCGTGGTCAGAGCTGCCACGCGCCACGGTGAGCACGGTTTGCGGCGGCCGCGCGCGCAGCCGGGCCCCCAGCTCGGCATAGCGGGCTTCGTCGGACGCCAGTTGCTGGGCCACGCAATCGGCCGCCGAGGCCGCCTCTTCAAGCATCCGTGAGCGCACAAGGCAGGACGGGCCGCTCCCGAGGGCCTTGCCACCCTCGGGGGGCAGACCGGGCGACTGCCCGGGCTTAGGGGTGGTCATGAAATTGCCCTTCCACGAACACGTGGGTGACGTTCAGTTGGCGGTCGAGCACAACCAGGTCGGCATGGCCGCCGGGTGCGATGCGGCCGCGGTCAGGCAAGCCCAGGTAGTCGGCCGCGTGGGTGGACACGCGCCGCGAAGCGTCGGCCAGGCTCAGCCCCAGCGACACCAGGTTGCGCAGCGCCTGGTCCATGGTGAGCGTGCTGCCGGCCAGCGTGCCGTCGGCCAGGCGCACGCCGCCCAGGCACTTGTGCACCGTCTGGCGGCCCAGCTTGTAGGCGCCGTCGGGCATGCCGGTGGCGGACGTGGCGTCGGTGACGCAGTACAGGCCAGGGATGGCGCGCAGGGCCACCTGGATGGCGCCGGGGTGCACGTGCAGCAGGTCGGGGATCAGCTCGGCAAAGGCCGCGTGGGCCAGGGCCGCGCCCACCATGCCGGGCGCCCGGTGGTGCAGGCCACTCATGGCGTTGTAGAGGTGGGTGAAGCTGCTGGCGCCCTGGGCCAGCGCGGCCACGCCGTCGTCATAGCTGCCAGCCGAGTGGCCCAGTTGCACCCGGATGCCCAACTGGCTCAGCGCGCTCACCAGCGCCAGGTGGCCGGGCACCTCGGGGGCCAGCGTCACCACCTTGATGGACGCCAGCGCCTGCCACCGCTGCACCTGGGCCAGGGTGCCGGCCTGGGCGCAGTCGGGTTGCGCACCCAGCTTGCCGGCGTTCAGGTAAGGCCCTTCCAGGTGCACACCCAACAGGCGCGCGGTGCCGGGCCGGCGTGTGCGGGCGGCCTCGCCCACGGCGGCCAGCGCCCGCTCGATTTCATCAGGTGGCGCCGTCATGGTGGTGGCCAGCCAGCTGGTGGTGCCATGGCGGGCGTGGGTGCGGGCAATGGTGTGGGCGGCGTCGCCACCCTCCATCACATCGGCACCGCCACCGCCGTGCAGGTGCAGGTCGATGAAGCCGGGCAGGATGCACGGCTCGGTGTTGCGAGCGGGGTCCACCGGTTCGCCCACGATGCGGTCGACGCGCTCACCAAAGTGCAGCGTGCCCAGTACCCAACCCTGGGGGGTAAGGATGTTGCCGTGCAGACGCTGGCTCATGGTGCAAGGGCCTTGCGGATGAGTTTCAGCGCACCCCAGGACGAGTCGTGTTCGGGGGCGCGGGCGCGGGCCTGCAGTGTGGCCGGCAGGTAGGCACGCAGTCCGCCGCTGAGACCGCCGCACAAAGCCAGCGGCAGTTGCTGGCCGGGGTCGAGCGCCTGGGCCATGCGCTCCACCTGCTCGCCGGCGTCCACCACGAACTGCAAGGCCATCTTGTCGTGGGCCGCCTGCTGAAGCACCAAGGGCGCCAGTTGCGCGTAGCGGGTCTGGTTGGCGCGGTTGACCCAGCCAAACAGCTCGTCGCGCGTGCTGCCACAGACTTTCATCAAAGCCTGGGCCAGGGCCCCCCCCAGTTGACGGCCATCGATGACCTGCTCCAAGTGGTTCACGGCCCGCATGCCCAGCCAACCGCCACTGGCCTCGTCGCCGGTCTGGAAACCCCAGCCGCCCACCTCGCGGCGCTGGCCGTCGGGCCACCATGCCAGACCCACGCTGCCCGTGCCCAGCGCCACGATGCAGCCAGGCTGGCCGGCGTGGGCACCCATCAGCGTGGTGTAGGCGTCGGTTTCCAGCACCAGCGTGTCATAGCCAGGGTTGGCGCGGATGAACTTCTCGGCCCACACCGTCACATTCACCCCGGCCAGGCCCAGGCCCAGGCCCAAGTGGCTGCGCAGCGGGCGCTTCAGGCCTGCGTGGGCAAAGGCATCGTCCACGGCCTCGTTCACCGATGCCCAGGCGTTGCTGAGCCCCAGGCCCAGGCCGGAAGGGCCGGCCTTGCCCTGGGCGATCTCGCGGCCATCGGGCTCGGCCAGACGCACGCGGGTGCCGGTGCCGCCGCCGTCCACGCCGATCAGGTACTGCAGGCTGTGACGCGTCATCTCAGAGCTTGATGTAGATGCGCTTGCGGTCCATCCACCAGGCGACCAACCAGCACAGCAGCATGTAGGTGAGCGCGTAGACGAGCGAGCCGGGCTTGTCACCCGCCAGCGGCCGGAAGACGTGGAAATACAGCCCGTCGAACAGGTTGTACTCGCCCCAGCGCAGGCGCCCCATGGCGATCTGGCCCAACTCGGCCAGCAGGTAGATGAACAGCGTGTTGCGGCCGAAGACCTCGAAGAAGCCGGCCCAGCGGCGCTGGCCACGCATGTCGATGACAAACACCAGCCAGGCCAGCACCATCAGGTCGATGGCGATGCTGCACAGCGCGTACGACGAGGTCCAGAGCTTTTTGTTAAAGGGCAGCACCCCACTCCAGGCCATGGCCACACCCAGCGCCAGCGCACCGGCCAGCAGCAGCCGGGCCACGGTCTTGTCGGTGTTGCCACCTTCGATCACGAAGCGGCCCGCCGCATAGCCGGCCAGCGTGTTCACCACGGCCGGCAGTGTGCTCAGCAGGCCCTCGGGGTCGAAGGCCACGCCCTCGCCGTGGTAGAGCCGGCCAGGCCCGAACACCAGCAGGTCGAGCTTGAGCACCGCATTGCCGGCCAGCGTGAGGTCGCCAAAGCCCAGCAGCAGCGCCCAATAGCCCAGCAGCGCCAGCACGCTGTAGACGATGGCACCGCGCAGCCCGAAGCCATGCAGGATGAGCGCCGCCGCGCCGTAGCCCAGCGCGATGCGCTGCAGCACGCCGGGGATGCGGGTGTGGTCCAACGGCGGCAGGCCGAAATGGCCGGTGGCGTCCACGCCGGCGTAGGGCAGCCAGAACAGCAGGTAGCCGGCCAGGAAGATCAACGCGGTGCGCTTCAAGACCTTGCGCACCAGCGCGGCCGTGCCCTCGGCCTGCAGCCGCCCCAGCGTGTAGGCCAGCGCCGTGCCCGAGACAAACATGAAGCTGGGGAACACCAAGTCGGTGAGCGTGTAGCCGTCCCAGCGCGCATGCAGCAGCGGCGCGTAGGTGTACTGCTCGTTGATGGCCATGTTCACCACGATCATCAAGGCCACGGTCATGCCTCGCATGGCGTCGATGGCGTGGGAACGGTTGGGCAAGCTGCTCATGGTTCGTCAGGCTATCACCGCGCGCAGGGCCTGGCGGGGCCGCCAACGCTTCCCAAGAATTACATACGCAAGCTTACAGAGCGCCTGGCCACGGCCGTCATTCCCGCCACACCCCTCGTCATTCCCGCGCAGGCGGGAATCCATGGGCGGCGGTGAAGGAACAGCCTGGATTCCCGCCTGCGCGGGAATGACGAAATCGGGACGCAGGGATGGCGAAATCGGGACGCAGGGATGACGGATCAGACCGGCAGCCGGATGCTGGCCAGCAGGCCGCCTTCGGGGTGGTTCTCCAGCAGCAGCTGGCCGCCGTGGGCCTGCACGATGGAGCGGGCGATGCCCAGGCCCAGGCCCATGCCGCCCTCGTTGCGCTCGCGGCCGTGCACCAGGCGCACGCGGGGCTCAAACAGGCTGGCCAGGGCGTCCTCGGGCACGCCGGGGCCGTGGTCGCGCACGCGGATCACCAGCCACGCGCCTTCTCGGTCCACGCCCATCTCGGCCCGCGTGCCATAGAACAGCGCGTTGTCCAACAGGTTGCCAATCGCCCGCTTGAGCGCCAGCGGCTTGGCCCGCACCGTGAGCCCCGTGTCGGTGTACTGCACCACGTGGCCAGCAAGCCGCGCGCCGCGCACCATGCGGTGGACCATGCTGTCGAGCTTCACCTCGGTGGGGTTCTCGTGGATGTCGCTGTCCTTCACCGTCTGCAACGCGCCCTTGACCATCATGTCCAGCTCGTCCAGGTCTTCCTCGAACTCGCCGCGCAGCGCGTCGTCGTCCAGCAGCTCTGAGCGCAGCTTCAGGCGCGTGATGGGCGTGCGCAGATCGTGCGAGATCGAGATGAACAGCCGCTCGCGGTCCTCCAGGTATTTCTGGATGCGCTGGCGCATGGCGCCGAAAGCCCGTGCCGTGGTGAGCACCTCGTGGCTGCCGCTGGTGGGCAGCTCGGGTGTGCGCTCGTCCTGGCCAAAGGCCTCGGCCGCGTGGGACAACATGGCCAGCGGCTTGGTGATGGAGCGCAGCACCACGCCGATGAGCAGCAACAGCACCACCGCCAGCGACAAGCCCTGCAGCACCAGCTGCTCGGTGGTGAGCGGGTGGATGCTGGCCAGGAAGTACGGGTTGGGCATCAGCGTGGCCAGGTAGAGCCAGTTGCCGGGCTCCAGCTCGGTCTGGATCACCAGCACCGGCGCCGGCTTGGGCTGGATCAGCAGGATGTGCTGCACCCAGTTGTCGGGCAGCTCGGTGACGCGTATGCCCTCCTTCGAGATGGTGAGCTGGTCGGGCCAGGCAAAGGCGAGCTTGAAGCCGGGCAACTGCGGCAGATCAGCCTTGAGCGTGGCCAGCACACCGGCCTTGGCGGCCTCGGCCAGCGGGTCGGCGTCTATCTCGTGCACCGGCACTTCGGCGCTGTCGATGTTGACGAAGAAGCGCGTGCCGCCCATGTCGCGGAACTGCTGGATGATCAACGGCCGGTAGTTGGCCGGCAGGCTACGGAAGAAGCGGATGGTGTTGGACGCGCTGTGGCCCAGGTAGACGGATGCCGCACGCGTATCCACCTCGGCACGCGAACGCAGCTGGCTGGCCCAGATCAGGTTGCCCACGATCTGCGTCACCAGCACACCCGCCAGCAGCACCAGCGAGAGCCGCCCCATCAGCGACTGGGGCAGCCAAAGCTTCAGTCTTGGCATGCGGGCATCTCAGGCCACAGGCGGTATTGGCCGTCATCCCCGTGCAGAAAAATCCCTGCCCGTTTCGCCGTCATTCCCGCGTAGGCGGGAATCCATGCGGTGCAGAGGGCTGGACTCCCGCCTGCGCGGGAATGACGAGGTGTGCGTGCCCTGTTGCTCATGAGCTGGCCACGTCCGCCGAAAAGACGTAGCCGGCACCACGCACCGTCTTGATCAGCTTGGGTTGCTTGCCATCGTCGTTCAAGCGCATGCGCAAGCGGCTGATCTGCACATCCAGCGAGCGGTCCAGCGGGCCCGATTCGCGGCCGCGGGTCTGCTCGCACAGCTGGTCGCGGTCGAGGATGACGCCGGGGTGCTCGACGAAGTATTTCAGCAGCTGAAAGTCCAGCCCGGTCAGCACCAGTTCGGCGCCTGCGGCGTCCACCACCTTGCGCTCCACCAGGTCGAGCGTGAAGCCGTCGAAGCGGTGGTAGCGGATGGCCGCCGGGGCATCCGTGGCGGTGCGGCGCAGGATGGCCTTGATGCGGGCCAGCAGCTCGCGCGGGCTGTAGGGCTTGGCGATGTAGTCGTCGGCGCCCAGCTCCAGCCCGACCACGCGGTCGGTCTCGTCCGAGCTGGCGGTCAGCATGATGATGGGCACGTTCGAGCGGCTGCGCACGGCCTTGCACAGGGCGAAGCCGTCGGTGTCGGGCAGCATCACGTCCAGGATCACCATCGACAGCTCCTGCGCGTGGCGCTGGAACTCGGCCAGGAAGCTCTCGCCGTCGTGCGCCAGCGCCACCTCGTACTGGTTCTTCTCCAGGTAGGTCTTGAGCAGCACCCGGGTCTTCTGGTCGTCGTCCACGATGAGGATCTTGCGTCCCATGGGCTGGTTCTCTCAGGGGTTGGGTTTGTTGGGGCCACCGCGCAAGCGCAGCGCCCGGAAGATCGCGCCCAGGCGCTGCTGGGCGTCGGCCGGGGTGGCCTTGTCGTCCAGAAAATAGCGGTGGATCTCGGCCACGATCACGTCCTTGCCGGTCTCGTCGGTGGCCATGCGGTGCGTGAGGCTGGGGGCCTGTACCGCCGCGCCCTGCATGAAGGTGCCCCAGGAGGCGCGGGCGCAGGCGTCCATGCGGGCCGGGTCGGCGTCAGAGCGCACCGGCACCGAGCCCTTGATGGCGTTGTACTCGGCCTGCACCGCCGGCTGCACCACCAGCGCGGCCAGCTTCTGCTGGGCCTCGGCATGGCTGTAGTCGCTGGCGAACATGGTCAGCGTGTCCACGCTGTAGAGGTGCCAACGCGCCGTGCCCGGCGCAGGCAGGCAGCCGAAATCGGCCTCCAGCGTGCGGCCGGCGGCCAGCAGCTCGCCCTTGGCCCAGTCGCCCATCACCAGCATGGCGGCCTCGCCGCGCTGCACCTGGGCCACCTGCTCGTGCCAGGGCCGCTCGCGCGGGGTGGGGCCCATCCAGGCCTTCAGGCTGCGCAGCCGCTGCAGGGCTTGCACCAGGCGCTTGTCGGCCAGCGCCACCTCGCTCTGGCGCGCAAACAGCTCGCGGTGCAGGGCGGGGCCGCCTTCGGCCAGCACCAGGTTCTCGAACAGCGTGCTCACCTGCCAGGGTTCGCTGCTCTGGGCCAGCGGCAGCACGCCGGCGGCCTTCAGGCGCGGCGCGATGGCGTCGAACTCGGCCCAGGTGGCGGGCGGCTTCAGGCCCAGCTTGTCAAACACCGCGCGGTTGTAGAACAGCGTGTTGATGCGGTGGATGCCCAGCGGCGCCGCCACCACATGCTCGCGGTGCTGCACCAGCTTGTAGATGGTGGGGCTCAGCACCTGCTGCCAGCGGCCCGCACGGGCCACCGCGTCGATCTCCAGCAGCAAGCCGATGCCGGCCCACTCCTGGATGGCCTCGCCGATGATCTGCGTCACCTCGGGCGCCTGGTGCGCCAGCACCCGGCTGCGCAGCACCTTGCCGGCGCCCAGGCCCGCGCCACCGGGAATGGCCGCGTCCTGCCAGGTGACACCTTCGTCGGCCAGGCGGCTGGCCAGCACGTTGGCGGCCTGGCGCTCGCTGGCCGAGGTCCACCAGTGCAGCACCTGCAGGGTGTTGGGGCTTGGTGCCGCCTGGGCTGCCGCGGCCACGGCCCAGCCGCTCAGCAGGGCAGCCATGGCGTGGCGAGAGAAAACGGCAAGGCGAGGCATGACCCGCTCATTGTGCGTTCAAGCCGCATGGCATTCCGTCATCCTCTCCCTCGTCATCCCCACCCGGCTCCGTCATTCCCGCGCAGGCGGGAATCCATGTCTTGGCGGCGGGTGGATTCCCGCCTGCGCGGGAATGACGGGGAATGCTGTTCACCGCAGCGCACGCGCCAAGGCCGGTTCGACCAAGCCCTGCATCACGGCATAGCCGGCGTCGTTGGGGTGCACGCCGTCGCCGGCATGCTCAGGCCCCAGGCCCTGCTCGGCATCGGCCAGGGGGGTGTGGAAGTCGACATGCACCAGGCCCTCGCGGGCAGCGTAGCGGCTGATCCACTGGTTCAGCGCCACGATCTGCGGGGCCGGCTGCAGCGCCGGCGCCCAGGGGTAGCGCTTGGCCGGCAGCACCGCGCACAGCAGCACGCGGATGCCATGGGCGCGGGCCAGGTCCACCATCGAGGCGATGTTGTCGGCGATCTGCGCCACCGTGGTGGGGCCCGTGTTGCCGGCAATGTCATTGGTGCCGGCCAGGATCACCACCGCGCGCGGCTGCAGCGCGATCACGTCCTGCCGGAAACGCAGCAGCATTTGCGACGTGGTCTGGCCGCTGATGCCGCGGTTGATGCGATCGGGCCCGGTGAACACGCTGGCCCTGCTGGCCGACCAGCCCTCGGTGATGGAGTCGCCCATGAACACCACGCGCTGGCTTGGCTTCCCGGCCGGGGCCAATGCGGCGTTCGCTGCCTTGAAGTGGCCCAGGCCCGCCCAATCCTGTGGGTCGGCGGCTTGGGCCAGGCCCATGGCGGCGAAAAGAATGGTGGCGAGCCACCATCGCTGCTTCATGCCCAGGCACTTCCCCTTCGTCATTCCCGCGCAGGCGGGAATCCATGCCTTGGCGGCGGCGGGTGGATTCCCGCCTTCGCGGGAATGACGGGAGAGGAGGCGGCGTTGACCGCAGAGGATGCGCCCATGCCGGAGGAGGATGCGGGCAAGCACAACGGTGCTCGGTGGCGCTTGCTTCATGGTGCCTTGCCTTTGCTGAAGTCAAACAAATTCATCAGGTCACCCACCGCTGGCCGGTTCAGCGGCACATAGGGGTTGGCCTTGGCGTGCACGGGGTTGGGCAGGTTGTCGCGGCTGCGGTGGGAGAGCGGCGCCAGACCCCAGTTGCGCTGCACGAACTTGAGGATGGAGGCGTGGTCGTAGTAGGTGTGGTCCACATGGCCGCGCCGCGCAAACGGCGACACCGCCACCATGGGCACGCGCGTGCCATCGCCAAAGAAGTCGATGAACTGGGTGTAGCCCGAGTCGTAGTAGCCGCCGCCCTCGTCGAAGGTGACCAGCACCACCGTGTGCTTCCACAGCGCAGGGTTGCGCTGCACATGCGTCACCACGTCTTTCACCAGGTACTCGAAACTGGGCTGCAGCGAATAGCCCGGGTGGCCCGAGATGCTGTCGTAGGGCGCGATGACCGAGAAGGCCGGGAAGGCGCTGGCCTCGCCCCGCACGTCCACATAGAACTGGCCCAGGTCCTGCAGCTTGTGGCGGTCGGGGCCGGTCATGGTGGACGTGAACTGGGTCAGCGGGTCGCAGGTCTTGCAGTACTCGTTGTTGGCATCGTCGCCGTGGTTGCGGCCGCCGCTGTACCACTTCCAGGAAACGCCGGCTGCGCTCAGCGCATCGCCGATGTGGGGCAAGGTTTGCGGCGGCACCAGAAAGCTCTCGGGCTTGATCTCCTGCAACTGGCCAGTAGCCGTGTAGGCCGGGTCCAGGTTGTTGACCATGTACCAGGCGCCGGACGCGCAGTTGCCATCGTTGAAGGCGCGGTACGGTAGGCTGGCCAGCAACTGGCGTATGCCGGCCACGCCGGGCTGGGCGGCGTCGGCGCAGTTCACATAGGTGCCCCCGTCGTAGCCGTCCTCCACCCACCAGTTGTTGGTGCCGGGGCGGGTATTGGGGTTGGTGATGCGCTTGGCCGGTGGCACCGCCAGCACGCCAGCTTCGTTGTAGACCGCCATGTCGGCCGTGGCCAGCGAGAAGTAGTTGGCCGTGGTGCCGCCCATCACCGACTGGTGGTAGTTGTCGGCCAGCGCGTAGCGGTCGGCCAGGTGCTTGAAGTACGGCGCATCGCCCTGGGCCATGTTGTAGTAGCCCATGGCGATGCCGCCCTGGAACGTGCCCTTGGGCGGCCCCGCAGGGTGGCCGGTACTGGGCCCGGCGGCGGCGGTTTCGGAGGTCCACACAAACAGGTCGCCCTGGCCACCGTCGAGCTGCTGCCACATCTGGAAGAAGCGGTGCACCGGGTCGCCGGTGTGGGCGCCATAGCTCACGTGCCGGGTGATCTGGTAGGGGCCGTTGGGCAAGGGGCCGGCCACGCGCAGGTCGGCGCCACGGTGGCCCTGCCCTGCCGCGCCCAAGGCGTGTGGCGGCGGCAACTGCGCATAGTGGCCATCGCGCTCGGGCGTGGGGGTGTAGTCGCCCAGCTGCTGCGCCGTGGCCTGGCGCGCCAGTGCGAAGTTGGGGCCTGGCTGCCCCTGCGCCGTGACGATGCCCTGGCTCAGCAGGTTGCTCACGGTCTGGCCACGCCGGGGTTGGTAGGTGGCGTAGAGGTTGTCGAACGTGCGGTTCTCGCCCACCACCACGATGACGTGCTCGATGGGGGTGCGGGCGGCGGGCTGCGCCCAGGCGGTGCTGCCTGCGGCCAGCAGTGCGAAAACCAGCGTTCGTGGCATGCCGTGCATGGTGTCCTTCATGGAACGATTTCACCAAGAAGAAGGGGCGGCCCTGAGGCCGCCCCGGCTGCGAGGGCAGCCTCAGGTCAGAGCTTGTAGGTCACGCCCAGCAGGTACTGGCGGCCGTACTTGTCGAACTTGGTGGGATACAGCAGGTTGGGCACCGTGCCCGTGCTGTCGCTCACGCCCTGCATGGTGCGGTAAGGCTCATTGGTGAGGTTGTTGATTTCAAACAGCACCGAGAAGCCCTTCATCGGACCACTCTCGAAACCGTAGCCGATCTGGAAGTCCAGGATCTTCTCGGGTTCGATGGTGGTCAACGTGTTGTCACCCCAGATGTTGCGCACCGCAGCCAGGTAGCGCGAGCGGGTACGTTGGCCGACGCGGGTCTGGAAGCCGTTCTTCTCGTAGAACGCCACCAGGCTGGTCACCGTGCCCGACAGCCCCTCCAGCGGGTTGTTCAGGTCGTTGCCCTGGTGGATGTTGCTCTGCGTGAACGAAGCCGACGCCGTCAGACCGAAACCGTCCAGGGCCGACACGAAGCGACCCGCGTCGATGGACGCGGCCCACTCGGTGCCGCGCACCCAGCCACCCTGGCCGTTGACCGGGGAGTCCACCGTGCCCAGGTAGTTGCCACCCAGCGGCAGGCAGTCGGCAGAGGTGCAGGGGTCGATGAAGCCCGTGAAGTCGTAGGCCCGCTTCTGGGTGTAGACGGTTGACTTCAGGTCCTTGTAGAACGCGGCCACCGCCACGTAGCTGCGCTTGCCCAGGTACTTCTCCAGGGACAGGTCCACCGCATCGGCACGCCAGGGTTCGAGGTTGGGGTTACCACCGCTGGCCGACCATGGGGGCGTTGCGCCTTGCGGCTTGGCCGCGCGCGAAACGCCGCCAATGCCGGCCCGCATGTCCTCCAGATTCGGGCGCGCCAGCGTGCGTGCCAGACCAAAGCGGGCGACGGTGGTGGCGTCTACCTCGGCCACCAGGTTCAGGCTGGGCAACACGTCGGTGTAAGTCCGGGTCTGGCTGAGGGAAGTGCCGAAGCCGGTGCCTGTGGCCGGGTCCACCTGCCAGGCGATGCCCTTGCCGGTCTGGCTGGCGTTCACCACCTGCAGGCCCAGGTTGCCGCGCAAGGGCATGCCGGCCAGGCTGGAGTCGATGCTCAGCATGCCGTAGGCGGTGGTGATGGTTTCCTTCACACCCCAGTTGCGGTTCGGCGTGCTGCTCAGGTCATCCGCACGCGAGGTGAACAGGCCCGTGTCAAGCAGGGTCTGAACATCGAAGTTCACCACCTTGGGGATCGCGCCAAAGCCCAGCGTGGCCGGGGCCATCAGCACGCCGTTGGGGAACGGGGCCGCGGTGGCGCCGCTGGCCAGGTCGTAGGCCGTCTTGTCCTGCCGATAGTCCTTGCTGCGCTGGTTGACGTTCACACCGCCTTCGAAGCGCGAGAACATGCCCCACTCCACGTCGCGCTTGGCGCCCAGCTTGAGGCTCTGCATCTCGTCGCTGACCTTGAAGACGCGGGCGGCACCCATCTGGCCCCAGAACTGCTGCAGCTGCATCACGGCCGGGTCAGACCAGTCCAGCGAGGGCACGAACTGCGAGACGCCATTGCGCTTGATGGTGAAGCTGGTGAAGTCGGACGCGTTGTTGCCAGGGCCGGCGTACATCTCGGCCGTAGTCTCGTCCCGGTCGGCCTTGGAGTAGGCCAGATCGGCGATGGTGGTCCAGTTGCCCAGCTTCAGTTCGTTGTTGACACCGATGGCACCGATGGTGTCGTCGCGCTTGTTGCGGCGGGTCAGGATCTTGCCGTTGATGTGTTGGGCGGTGCCGCCCACCAGCACCTTCTCGCCGTCCCAGTTCTCGTAGGTGGGGTTGGTGATAGTGGTGCCGCTCCAGGTGTTGAACCCGTCTTCCTGGAACTCGCGGCCCACGTACTTCTTGCTGAACTGCGAGTAGTACAGGTCGACCACCGTGTGCAGGTCCTTGTTGGGCTTGAACTCCACCACGCCCATCAGGCCGTCACGCACCTGCTTGGTGGAAAAGGCGGTGGCCTCAAAGCCCTGCAGGGCCACGGCGTCGGCCGCCACGCCCGGCGTGGCGCAGGTGGTGCCGCACCAGTCGGCCGGGTATTTGGCCATGTTGGTCCACCACCAGTTCTCGTAGTGCTGCTGCTGCTCCGGGGTTTCCAGGTGGGCATAGCCCAGCGCCACGCCGATGGTGCGGTTGGCGAACTGGTCGACGTACGAGGCGCTCAGGCGGTTGCCCTTGCTGGAGAGGCCGGGGATCTGCTCGCCGTTGGAGTTCTGCTCGCCACGGGCGCTGAACACCATTTGGCGGCCGGTCATGTCCAGCGGGCGCACCGTCATCATGTTCACCGTGCCGGCCAAGCCTTGCGTGCCCAGCGAGGCGTTGGGAGTCTTGTAGACCGTGGCGCCGCTGAGCAGTTCGGCAGGGAACTGGTCGAACTCGACCGAGCGGTCAGATCCGCCGCTCACCATCTCGCGTCCATTGAGCAGGGTGACACCGAACTTGGCCGGCATGCCACGAATGGAGATAGTGGTGGTGTTGCCGTTAACACGCTGGCCGGCCAGGCCAGGCAGGCGCGAAAGAGACTCTGCAATCGACAGATCGGGCAGCTTGCCGAGGTCTTCGGCGGTGACCGCTTCGACGATGGAATCGGAATTCCGCTTGGTGGCGATCGAGCTCTCGATGCTGCTGCGGATGCCCGTGACGACGACGGTTTCGGTGGCGGCCTGCGCATGGGCGCCGCCGGTCATCATCAGCGTGGCGCAGGCCACCGCGATGGGCGTGATGGTGCCCAGCGGGCGCTGTCGTCCGTGGGCTTTGTCTCCAATGTGCTTCTTCATGTGCGATCACCTCTCGTGTGGATTGAATTGCCCTGCTACGGGTCTGCTTGAACGTGTACCGAACTTCCCTGGGACTCTTAGTTATGAATCTGTGATGACCGCCCCCGGCGGTGGTTGGTGTCGAATGCCGCCACCCGCAGGTGGCCGCGCGCGCTGATCTGGCCGTCTGACACGGTGGGGCTGTCCACCGTGGGCTCGCTGCCATCGGTGGTGTAGCGCAGCACCAGGCCCGGTATCTGGTGGTTCACGCGCACGCTGCCTTGCGCCAGCGCCAGGCCCGGTGGCGCAATGCGGTAGCGCACGTCGGGGCGCTCGGCGTCCAGGCGGGGCAGCACCTGGCGGCCCAACTGGTGCACAAACACCGACCAGGCGGCGTCGTGCTGGGCGGCGGCCTGAGCCGGGTTGCGTTCACGCGCCCAGGCGGGGTCGGGGCTCCAGGCGCGTTCGGCCAGGGCCAGCAGGCGTGGCATGAAGAGGCCATAGAGCCGGTCGGCGTCGCGCACGGTTTCGGCGAACAGCGTGCCTTCCAGCCCCAGGATGTACTGCTGGCCCACCGGGGTGAGCCGCGCAAAGCCAGGGCGTGGTGTGGCGTCGGTGGGCTGGGTGCGGATGTCGTCGAAGGGGATGAAGTCGTACACCGTGTCGAGGTCGGTGTAGGCGGCCCAGTTCACGCCCTCTTCCTCGGGGTTCTTGTTGGCGGCCATGTCGAAGTACAGCCGTGTGGCTGGCGCCAGAACGGTCTTGTAGCCGGCGTTGGCCAGGCGGTAGGCCAGGTCTTCCGAACCCTCGACGTTGTTCCACACATAGAGCGTGTAGCCCTGGCGCATGAACAGCGGGTTGGGCACGAATTTCTCGGTGCCGTTCATCTTGGCCTTGATGGCGCCCAGTTCCTCCCAGCCCGCCGCCACGGCGCCGTGCTTGCGCAGGATCTTGTCGACCTGGGTGTAGAAGTGGTCCCACAGGTCGGCCTTGGTTTTCAGGCCCAGCTTGGCCATCAGGGCCAGGCTGGCGGGGGATTTGTCCCAGGCGCCAGCGGGCACCTCGTCGGCCCCCACGTGGATGCTGCGGGCCGGCACGCCGGCCTCGCGGTGCATGGCGGCCAGCTCGGCCACCACCCGTTCAATGAAGGCGTAGGTGGAGGCCAGGCCCGGGTCCATCATGTGGTCGGTATAGAGCTGGGCCGAGCGGTACACCGAGGCGTCGGCCGGGTCGCTGAGCAGGTAGTCGTCGGCGCTTGGCAGGCCGGCGGCGCGCCGCTGGGCCGAGCGGCTCTGCATGGCCTTCACCGCAGCGCGCGCGTGGCCCGGCATCTCGATCTCGGGGATGACGTCGATGTGGCGGGCGGCGGCGTAGCGCAGGATCTCGATGTAGTCGGCCCGCGTGTAGTAACCGCTGCCCGGGCCCTCGCCCGCCGTGGGGCCCGAGCCGTAGGCCGGGGGCAGGAACTCGCGTGAATCCTGCGTGTGGCCACGCCGCGCGCCCACCGTGGTGAGCTCGGGCAGGCCCTGGATGGCCAGGCGCCAGCCTTCGTCGTCGGTGAGGTGGAAGTGGAACTTGTTGAGCTTGTAGCGGGCCATCAGGTCCAGCAAACCCAGCACCGTGGCCTTGGGCTGGAAGTTGCGGGCCACGTCCATCATCACGCCGCGGTAGGCAAAGCCCGGGGCGTCCTGGATCTTCAGTTCGGGCAGCAGCACCTCGCTGGCTGCAGGCTTCACAGGCAGCAACTGCCGCAGCGACTGCAGCGCCAGCGCCATGCCGGCGGCCGTGGGGCTGGTGAGGGTGACACCCTGCTTGGCGTCCACCACCAGGCTGTGGGCCTCGGGCGAGGTCTCGCCAGCGATGCGCGCCAGCACCAGGCGCAGCGGGCGGCTGGCGTCGACCGCGCCTTTGCCAACGGAAGTGCCCGGAAAGTGCGCGTCCAGCAGGCGCTGCGCGGTGGCCACTTCCAGCGCCAGGCCGGCGGCGGCCACCAGCTTGGGGCGCTGGGCCCAACGCAGTTGGCCGGCACCCCGGCTGAGGCTTTGCGGGGTCGGAAACACCGGCGGCAGGTCGGCATCGTCCACAGGCTGGATGCGGGCGTTGCGGCGGTACAGGGCCTCGGCGGTGATGACGGGCTCGGGGTCGCTGGGCCCCTTGGTCAGCTGCTCGGGTGTGGTGAGCGGCAGCAACTGGTAATCGGCGATGGCGTGGCCGCGCGTGGGCTCGGCGTCCAGCACCAGGTAGGGGCCGGCCGGGGCCTTGTCGGGCTTGGCCATGGGTTCGCCATGCACAAAGCCCACCTGGGTGCTGGCGCCGGGGGCCAGGCCGCCAAACTCGGCTGTGGGCCGCAGGCGGTACAGCGTGCCGGTGACCTGCTCGATGCGGAACGGCCCCTGCACCGGCTCGCCCGTGGCCACGCCAGCAATGCAGTTGAAGTAGAGGGCCCAGCCCTGGCCCGGCAACGCCTGGTTGCCCGTGTTGGCGATGCTGAAACGGGCCAACCCCTGGCCCCAGGGCTTGTCGGCCGGAAAGACGTTGCGCTCCAGCGCCCAGCGCAGTTGCAGTGTGGGCACGGCCTGGGCCAGTGCAGCGCCGGTGCCCGCGAGCCCCAGCACCGCGCCCAGCGCCAGGCACAGCCACCGATGGAGGAAGCGCCGCCGGTTCATGCAGGCGACCCCTCGGCTTGCGGCGCAACCGACGCCGAGCGGCCCCGGCTGGAGGCCAGCATGTTGCCCGGCTGCAGCCGGCGCATGGCCAGGCCGGCGCCGTTGAACACATGGAAGGCCGAGGCTGGCGCCGAAAACGTGAGCGGCGCGCCCAGTTCCACGGCGTGCTCGCCATCGCCCCGCAGCACCACCTCGCTGCCATCGGGCAGCGTGGCATAGAGGTAGTTCGACTCGCCCAGGTGCTCCACCACCTGGACCTGGCACTGGAAGACCTCGCTGCCGGCGCGGCCCTCAAGCACGTGCTCGGCGCGCAGGCCCAGGGTGACGGCTTCGCCCGGCTGCAGGCGGCTGGCCTCCACCGCCGCGTTCACCATGGCCCCCCCGGCCAGGCGCACCTGGGCGCCCTGGGCACCGGCGGTGACCACCACGCCGGGCATCAGGTTCATCTTGGGTGAGCCGATGAAGCCGGCCACGAACAGGTTGCAAGGCTGCTGGTAGAGCGTGAGCGGCGTGCCGGCCTGCTGCACCCTGCCCTCGTGCATCACCACGATCTTGTCGCCCAGCGTCATCGCTTCCACCTGGTCGTGGGTGACATAGACGATGGTGGCGGCCAACTGGCGGTGCAGCTTGGCGATCTCCAGCCGGGTCTGCACGCGCAACGCGGCGTCGAGGTTGGACAGCGGCTCGTCGAACAGGAACAACCGCGGCTCGCGCACGATGGCTCGGCCGATGGCCACGCGCTGGCGCTGGCCGCCGGAAAGCTCGCGCGGCAGGCGGTCGAGCAGGTGGTCGATCTTCAGGATGCCGGCGGCCTTGCGGATGCGGGCGTCGATCTCGGGCTTGCCCGCGCCGGCCACCTTCAGGCCGAAGGCCATGTTCTTGTACACGCTCATGTGCGGGTACAAGGCGTAGCTCTGGAACACCATGGCGATGCCGCGCTCGGCGGGCGGCAGATGGTTCACCACCTGGCCGCCAATTTGCAGCGTGCCGTCGGTGATGCTCTCCAGCCCACACAGCATGCGCAGCAGCGTGGATTTGCCGCAGCCCGAGGGGCCCACCAGCACCACGAACTCGCCGTCGGCAATTTCAAGGTCGATGCCGGCCAGCACGTCGGTCTTGCCGTCGTAGGACTTGCGGAGTTGCTGCAGGGTGACGCTGGCCATGGGTGTCTTCAGTCTTGATATTTACTTCACGGCGCCAGAGGTCAGGCCGCGGATGAGTTGGCGCGAGAACAGCGCATACAGCACCAGCATGGGCACCACGGCCAGCGACAGCGCCGCCAGCACCGAGTTCCAGTCGGTGACGTACTGGCCGATGAACTGCTGCACGCCCAGCGTGACGGTCTTGGTCTCGTCGCCGGGTGCCAGGATGAGCGGGAACCACAGGTCGTTCCAGGCCGGGATCATGGTGAACACGGCCACCGTGGCAATGGCCGGGCGGATCAGCGGCAGGATGACCTGGAAGAAGATCTTGAACTCGCCCACGCCGTCACAGCGGGCGGCGTCTTTCAACTCGCCGGGCACCTGGCGGATGAACTCGGAGAGGATCATCACGGCCAGCGGCAGGCCCTGGGCGGTGTAGACCAGCACCAGCGCGGTGAGCGTGTTGATGAGGTCCAGCTTGACCACCAATTCGAGGATGGACACCGTGCCCAGGCGGATGGGAATCATGATGCCGATGGCCATGAACAGGGCCAACCAACGACGCCCCTTGTAGTCGTATTCCGACAGCGCCCACGCCGCCATGGCGCCGAACAGGATGATGAGCACCAGCGAGCCCAGCGTCACCACCAGGCTGTTGGCAAAGAACTGCATGAAGTTGGTGGCCGAGAGCACCTTCTGGAAGCCCACCAGCGAAAACGACTCGAGCGTGGGCAGCGCCAGCGGGTCGTCAAAGATCGCGGCGCGGCTCTTGACCGAGTTGATCAGGATGAGCGCGATGGGGAACAGTGCCAGCGCCGTGTAGGCCAGCAGCACCACGTGCACGCTGAGCCGGCCAAGCTGCGGGCTGAAGAGGGGGCGGTTCACGGCGGTCATGGTCATCGCGTCATTCCCGCGGAGGCGGGAATCCACCCGCTGCCGCCAACGCATGGATTCCCGCCCCACGCCTTCGCGGGGGCAGGCTCTTCGCGGGAATGACGAGGGGCGCGAAGTTCAAAGCGCATACCGAGTCAGCCGCCGCTGCACCGCAAAGAAATACAGGCCCACGCCGGCAAGGATCACCAGGAACATCAGCGTGGCCACGGCCGCGCCCATGCTGGGGTTGCCGATCTGCGCCTGGTAGCCGAAGAAGGTGCGGTAGAACAGCGTGCCCAGAATGTCGGTGCTGTAGTTGGGCCCGGCCAGCGCGCCCTTGACCGAATAGATGAGGTCGAAGGCGTTGAAGTTGCCCACGAAGGTGAGGATGGTGACCAGCCCCAGCGTGGGGTAGATCAGCGGCAGCTTGATGCTCCAGAAAATGCGCCAGGCGCTGGCGCCTTCCACGTGCGCGGCTTCCACAATCTCTTCGGGCACGGCCAGCAGCGCGGCGTAAATCAGCATCATCGGAATGCCCACGTACTGCCACACCGACACCAGGGCGAGTGTGACCAGCGCGGTTTCCTCCTGCCCCAGCCAAGGCTGGAACAGCGAAGCCGCGCCCACGAAGCCCATGAGCTTCTCGCCCACACCCCACAGCGGCGAGAGGATGAGCTGCCAGATGAAGCCGATGATGACCACCGACATCAGCGTGGGCAGAAAGATCAGCGTGCGGTAGCTGCGCTCGCCACGCAGGCCCTTGAGGCCCAACAGCGTGGCCAGCAGCAGGCCGATGGGGTTTTGCACCAGCATGTGCACGAGGAAGAACTGGGTGTTGTTCCACATCGCCTTCCAGAACGCGGCCGACCAGTCGGGGTCGGTGAGGATGGTGCGGAAGTTGGCCAGGCCCACGAAGCTGCGGGCGCCGGCGTCGTCGGTGGCGTAGAAGCCCAGGCGCAGCGTGTCCATCAGCGGCAGCGCGCTGAACAGGGCGTAGACCCCCACCGCCGGCCCGAGGAAGACCAGCAGTTGCCAGGGGCGTACGGTTTGCGCGGTGTCTTTCACGAGGCAGTCACTCGACCATCACTTGGGCTGCGGGACGTACCACTTGGCGAAGCCGGCCTGGATCTTGGCCGCTGCGTCCTTGGGCGCCAGCTTGCCGTTCAGCACCTGGGCGTTCACGTTCCACAGCTCGTTTTCCATGCTGGGCGTGCCGCGGTTGAGCACCTGGGCATTGACACGGATGGTGGACGCGCAGTTGGCACGCCAGTCGGCCATCTGCTTGGCCACCGGGTCGCGCACGGCGATCAAATGGGTGGAGAGCGAGAAGAAGCCGGTGACCTTGTTGGTGTAGATGTCGGCAAACTCCTGCGAGCCCACCCAGGCCAGGAACTTGTAGGCGTCCTCCTTGTTCTTGGCCTTCTTGTTCACGCCCAGGCCAATGTCCATGTGGTCGGAGATGTAGCACTTGTCGCCGGCCTTGGGCACGGGCGGCGGGAAAGCGCCGAACTCCAGGCCGGGCGTCTGGTTGAAGTAGGCGATGTCCCACGAACCCGTGGGGTACACCGCCGCGCGGCCCAGCGCGAACTGGTTCTGGCTGTCGCCGTAGGTTTGGGAACTGGCACCCTTGGGCAAATAGGCACCCAGGCGACCCATGAACTCGAAGGCCGACACGAATTGCGGGTCGGTGAACTTGGCCTTGCCGGCGATCAGCGCCTTGCGGCCGTCCTCGCCATGCCAGTGGTTGGGGCCGATGTTGGTGAAGACGATCTGGTTCGCCTCCCATTGGTCGGCCGTGCCCAGGGCCAGCGGGGCCACGCCGCCACCGTCCTTCTTCACGACGTCCAGCACCGCAAAGAACTCGGCTTCGGTCTTGGGCGGCTGCAGGTTCAGCTTCTTGAAGATCTTCTTGTTGTAGAGAAAACCGTGGATCACCGCCGCCATGGGCATGCAGAAGCTGTCCTTGCCGTCGTCGGTCTGCCAGGCCACCTTGGCGGTGGGTGCAAAGTTCTCCATGCCGGGCTTGTTGTCCAGCTTCTCCAGGTGGCCCTTCTTGTACAAGGCCAGCGAGACATCAAAGGGGCGACAGGCGATCAGGTCGCCCGCCGTGCCGCCGGTGAGGCGCGCGGTGAGGCTGGAGTCGTACTCGGTGGGCGCCGTGGGAGCGAACTTCACCGTGATGCCGGGGTTCTTCTTCTGGAAAGCGGGGATCAGCACCGTCTCCCACAGCGCCTTGTCGTCCACGCGCCAGCTTTCGATCACCAGCGTGCCCGCCTGCGCGCTGCCGGCAACCGCCAGCGCGGCCAGCACCGCCTTCTTCGTCCATTGCCCCAATGTCATCGTCATGCCTTGCCCATGGTTGCGCTTTCAGGGCGCCAGACTAGCACCGCCCACCAGGTGACACCACGCGCCGCACCAGGGCCCGTGTTTATCGGCCAAGTGCTTGTCGCACAAGGTTTTTATGGCGCCAGGCCCAGGGCAAGCGCATTACGCTTCCTTACCGCCCAGGGTGGGCTGAAAGCGCTTGCCGGGGCAATCCGGGTGGGCCTGTGCTTGGCGTGGACGAGACCGCAGCAGACAACGCAAGATAGCCTTACAAAACCATACAGAGCAGGACATGGCCACCCGGACGCGACGCGGCCCCCGTGCAACAGCGGGGTCAACCCGGATTCACAAGCAGCGGCCGCTTTCCGTCAGGCCACAGCAGGCGAGCGCGCGTGCGCCAGCACCGACACCGCCTGCGCCGGCTCGGCCTTGAGGTGGTGGTCGCTCCACACCCGACGCCAGCGGCGCGCGGCGGGCAGGCCGTTGCGCAGGCCCAGCATGTGGCGGGCGATGTGCGACCAGGGCACGTTGGCCCGCGCCGCCTCGCGGGCCATGTAGGCCACCATCGCGTCTTCCACCGCCTCGCGCGAGGCGGCGGTGGGCTCGGAGGCGCCGAAGAAACGCTGGTCCCAGTCGGCCATGCGCCAGGGGTTGTGGTAGGCCTCACGGCCCACCATCACGCCATCCACCAGGGCCAGTTGGGCTTCGATCTCTTCTGCGGTCTTGAGGCCGCCGTTGAGCACGATGGTGAGCTGCGGAAAGTCTTGCTTGAGCTGCGCTGCGAACTCGTAGCGCAGCGGCGGGATCTCGCGGTTCTCCTTGGGGCTCAGGCCCTGCAGCCAGGCATTGCGGGCGTGCACGATGAACACCTCGCAGCCGGCGTCGGCCAGCGTGCCCACGAAGTCGCGCACAAAGCCGTAGCGCTCGTTGCGGTCCACGCCGATGCGGTGTTTGACCGTGACCGGGATGCCCACCGCGTCGCGCATGGCCTTGACGCCGTCGGCCACCAACTGCGGCTCGTGCATCAAGCAGGCGCCGAAGGCACCGCGCTGCACGCGCTCGCTGGGGCAGCCGCAGTTGAGGTTGACCTCGTCGTAGCCCCAGCGCTCGGCCAGCTTGGCGCAGGCCGCCAGGTCGGCCGGCTCGCTGCCGCCGAGCTGCAACGCCACGGGGTGCTCTTCGGGGTTGAAGTCGAGGTGGCGGTGCTGGTCGCCGTGCAGCAGCGCGCCGGTGGTGACCATCTCGGTGTACAGGCGCGTGTGGCGGGTGATCAGGCGGTGCAGGTAGCGGCAGTGCCGGTCGGTCCAATCGAGCATGGGCGCCACGGTGAGGCGCCAGGGGTTGTGGCCGCTGCTCATCGGCGGCCCCGGCCTGGCTGGCGGGCCTGCTTGCGCTCCTGGCGCTGGGCTTCCGCCACGTCGGCCGCGGCCTGCCAGGCGGCGAACTCTTCGGGGGTTTCCAGCGTGATGCGGCCCAGCGCCGTGGCGCGGAAATCGTTCAGCACGATCTCGGCCGCCTTCTGCATGTGGATGCGGCCGCCGCTCCACATCGCGCCGCGTGCACGGCCTATGGCTTCGAGCAGTTGCTCGGCGGGCATGGCGGCCACGTCGCTGAGGCGGTAGCGGGCTTCGATGCGGTCGGCATAGGCCGGCTGCAGGGTCTCCAGCAGTTCCAACGCCACTTCCTCTTCGTCGTAGGCGTTCTTGCCCACCGCCCCGCTCGCGGCCAGGTGGTAGCCACCCTTCTCCACGGTGAGCTTGGGCCACAGCATGCCCGGGGTGTCGAACAGGGTCACGTCGCTGGCGAGCACGATGCGCTGCTCCACCTTGGTGATGCCGGCCTCGTCACCGGTCTTGGTGGATTTCTTGCCCACCAGGGTGTTGATCAGCGTGGATTTGCCCACGTTGGGGATGCCGCAGATCAGCACCCGCAGCGGCTTGGCCATGCCGCCACGCAGGGGGGCCAGCTCGCGGCAGGCGGCCACCAGCTTCTGCGCCGGCGCGGTCTCGCTGGCGTCCAGCGGCAGCGCACGGGTCTCGGGCAAGGCGTTGAAGTGGGCCAGCCACAGGGCCGTGCGGGCCGGGTCGGCCAGGTCCTGCTTGTTCAGCAGCTTGAGTGCCGGCTTGCCCTCGGTGAGCTGGGCCAGCAAGGGGTTGGTGCTGGAGCCCGGCAGCCGCGCGTCCAGCAGTTCGATCACCACGTCGATGCCCTGCTTCATGCGCTCGGCAATCGCCTTGCGCGTGGCATTCATGTGACCGGGGAACCATTGGACAGACATCGGGGAGGCAGCTCAGCAGACAGACAGGGCCGCCATTGTCGGCGATGGACCCCCGTCATTCCCGCGCAGGCGGGTATCCAGAGTTTGTTCGGCGCGCCAGCATGGATTCCCACCTGCGCGGGAATGATGGGGAGGACGCTACAGGGCCCGCGCCGCGTTGCTGGCGATGCCCGCCGCCAAGCGCGGCATCAGTGGCACCGGGAAGTCGTGCCCCATGCCGGGGACGATGTCCACGGTGGCGCCGGCGATGTGCTGCTGCAGTTGCTGCGCCGCCGCCACCGGGATCAGCGGGTCGTCGGCCCCGTGCACGATGTGGGTGGGTGCCTGGATGCGCGCCAGCATGGCCGTGCGGTCGCCGTCGGCCACCACGGCGGCCAGTTGGCGCGCGGTGCCCAACGGGCGCCAGGCGCGCTGCACGCTGGTCATCATCTGCGCGTGGAAGGCAGACGGTTCCGGCCGGTAGGCCGGGCTGCCGATCACCTCAAACAACTGCTGGTAGTGGTTGGCCAGGCCCTGGGGCGAGGTGTCGCCCGGTTGGGCCAGGAGCTTGCGCGACACCTCGGTGGCCGGCTGGGGCAGCGCACGCGCGCCCGAGGTGGTCATGATGAGGGTGAGGCTCAGCACCCGTGCGGGGAAGGTGGCCGCCACATGCTGGGCCACCATGCCGCCCAGCGAGGCGCCCACCACATGGGCGCTGGCCACACCCAGCGCATCGAGCACGCCCACCGCGTCACGGGCCATGTCGGCCAGGCCGTAGGGCGAATGCACCGGCAGGTGCACCAGGTGCTTCAGGCCGGCCCACAGCAGGTTGGGCGAGCCCAGGTCGTCAAAGCCCTGGCTCAGGCCGGCGTCGCGGTTGTCGAAACGAATGACGCGAAAACCCCGGCCCAGCAGGTCGTCCACCAGCACCTGGGGCCAGGCGGTGAGCTGCATGCCCAGGCCCATGATGAGCAGCACGGCCGGGGCCGAGGGCGGGCCCTGGTCGTCCACTTCGATGGCAATGCCGTTGGCGCTGATCTGCATGGGGTGCTCAGGCTGCTGCGGCGGCGGCCACCACCGGACCGTTCATGGGGCGGGTGAACCAGCGCGAGGCCCCCTGGGCGTCGAAGCGGCGCCACTGGCCTTCGGGTTGCGCCAGGCGGTCTGCGATCACGGCCAATGCCAGCGGGTTCATGCCCATGCCGATGTGGCTGGCCATCACGGCCACGTTCTCGCAGTGCGGCTCGTCGGGGTTGATGCTGCATTGCCAGGCCACCACGCCGTCGGTGGCCGAGAAGATGGAGGTGGTGGGCACACGCGGCGCCACCTTGATTTGGTCCACCAGTTCATGGTCCTCGGCCGACTGGCCGCTCACCAGCTCGAAGAAGCGCCAGGCGTTGGTGGCCCGCGGCGGGCCGGAGAACGGCGAGCCCAGCGTGATGACGCTGCGCACCAGGTCGGGCAATTCCTTGGCGAGCTCGCGGGCGTAGATGCCGCCCAGGCTCCAGCCGATCAGGCTCACCTTCTGCCGGTGCCGGTAATGCAGGGCCTTCACCTGGGCCAGACAGGCTTCAAGCACGCCGGCCCGGGGGCCGAAGTTGAAGCCCTGGCGCCAGGGATGCGGGTCGTAGCCACGGCCGGCCAGGAAGTGCCGCAACGGTGCGGTGCTGAGGTCGGCCGCGCCCAAGCCGGGGAACACGATGACCGGGTGGCCGTCACCTTGGGGCAGACGCTTGAGCAGCGGCGTGGCGGCCAGCAGGGCGGCGTACTCCCAGGGGGCGCGGGCTTCCAGCGCCAACTTCCACAGGCCGGGTGCGCGCACATCGGCGCCGGCTTTGGCATTCATGTCGTGGAGGTTTTCAGCCATCCAGGGATCTTAGCCAGCCGTGCGCCGTGGCTTTGGGGGTCTCGCCCTAGGTGGGGCCGTCACCTTGGCGACAGCTTGGCGCGCCTTCGCGGTCTTGGCCGGCACTTTCGCAGGCGCGGCGGTAGCGGGCACCAAGGCCGCCAGCTCCAACCAGGCCTCGTGCACCGACCGGGCCAGCAAGGCCACATCGGGCATGGCGGCGGCATCGGCCATGAAGCCGATGTCGAGTTGCTGGTCGATGCTCTGGGCGGTGATGTTGAGCGCCATGCCATGCACCACGATGCTGGTCGGGTAGTTGGTGGTCAGCCGCGCCCCGGCGAAGTACAGCGGCACCGTGGGCCCGGGCACGTTGGAGATGACCACATTGGCGATCTGGGGCACTTTCTCGGCCACCTTGGCCTTGCCGTACAGCGAGGCCGCGGCCTCCATCAGCCAGGGCACGCCGATGCTGGGAAAGTCGGTGGGCAGCACGCTCTTGAGCCGGCCCATGGTGGCCTTCATCGCACGGGTGGCCGCGCGGATGTGGGCCCAGCGTTTGCGTGTGTCGGCCAGGTGGGTGCCCAGACTGATGAAGCTCATCGACACCTGGTTGTCGGTGCCGGTGTCTCCCGCCGCTCGCAGCGAGATGGGCACCGCCGCCACCATGGCCTTGCGGGGCAGCGGCAAGCGCTTGGCCTGCCAGTAGCGGCGCAGGCCGCCGGCGCACACCATCAGCAGCACGTCGTTGAGCGTGGCCTCGTGGGCCTTGGCGGTGGCACGCAGGGCCAGCAGCGGCAGCGTGAGCGTGGCGAACGCCCTGCCCTCGCCCACCGAGACATTCAGCGGCGTGCGCGGTGCCAGCCCGAGGTTGCTCACCGCGCCGGCCTTGCGGCCACCCAGCAACCGGGTGTGGGACAGCACCTGGCCCGCCGCCTTGCCCAGCGTGCCCACGGTGGCCGGCAGCTCTCGGATGATTCGGCCCACCTGCAGGGCCTCCTGCCCAAGCGCGCCACGCAGCATCTCGCTCATGTCCAGGCTGAAATGGCGCGGGCGCTTCGAGGGCTTGAGCGGGATCTGGCGCGGCTCGGGCGTCACGTCGAACAGGATGTTGGCCAGCGCCACCGCCGCCTGGCCGTCCACCGCCGCGTGGTGCAGCTGGCTGTAGATGCCCACGCGCTTGCGGCCGTCGGCCGTGGGGGCCAGGCCTTCCAGCACATGGAACTTCCACAGCGGCCGGCGCCGGTCCAGCAGGCGCGGGTGCAGTTCGCCCACCACGGCCTCCAGCGCCGCGCGGCCGTCGCCCTGTTTGGCCGCTGCGGGCAGCTTGATGGCGACGATGTGCTGGCGCAGGTCGGGTTCGGCGTCGACCCAGGCCGGGTTGGCCAGGTTCAGCGGCATCCACCAAAGGCGGCGACGCAAGGCCGGCATCAGCGGCAGGCGCGCAGCCACCAGCTTGCGCAGGTCGTCCACGTAGCGGCCCTTGTAGCCCTGGGGCAGTTCCATCACGTGCAGCGCACCCACATGCATGGGCATTTGCGGTGACTCCAGGTACAGAAAGCTGGCGTCCAGGCCGGACAGTTGGCGCATGGGCAGGGTCCTCGGTGAGGCGTCTTGAACTCTCTCGGGCCGCTCTCATCTCAGGGACATGGCCGAGGGTCTACAGTGTGGGCCCGCCCGGGATGCGCACGCGCCAACCCGGGTCAAGGTTTTCCCGGTGACGGGTTCATCACGAAGGATCACGATGATCGAGAAAGTTCTGTCCACTCTGGTGCTCGCCATCAGTGTGGCCTCGTTGGGTCTCACCACGCTGGACGCCGAGGCCAAGCGCCTGGGCGGTGGCCGCCCGGCCGGCATGCAACGGCAGGCGCCCACGCAGCCCGCCAACAACACCGCCACGCCGCAGCAGCAGGCCCCCAAGCAGGCGACTGCGCCCTCGCCCGCCACGCCAGCGGCTGCGCAGGCCGCGCCCCCCAAGCGCTCGTGGCTGGGCCCCATCGCCGGCCTGGCAGCGGGTCTGGGCATTGCCGCGCTGATGAGCCACTTCGGCATGGGCGAAGCCTTGGGCAACTTCCTCACCATGGCGCTGCTGGCCATGGTGGCGCTGTTCGCCATCCGCTGGGTCATGGGCCGCATGCGCGGCGCGGCCCCGGCTGGCCCGCAATTGGCTGGTGCCGGCGCACCGGTGGGTGCCAACGGCTGGCAAGGCTCGCCCGAGGCCAGCAACGTGACGCCACTGCAGCGCGAGGCCCTGGCCCCGGCCGCAGGCCTGACCGGTGCCGCCGCCACGGCGGCCCTGGGCACCGACGCGGCCAGCTTTGAGCGCATTGCCAAGATGATCTTCGTGCGCATGCAGGCGGCCAACGACACCGCCGACCTGGAAGACCTGCGCAAGTTCACCACGCCCGAGCTGTTCGCCTCGTTGCGCCTGGACCTGCAGGAGCGTGGCTCGGCCCAGAACCAGACCGACGTGGTGCAGCTCAACGCCGCCGTGGTGGACACGGCCCAGGAGGGCACGCAGCAGATCGTCAGCGTGCGTTTCGACGGGCTGATCCGCGAGGATCTGGGCGGCGCGGCCAACCCCTTCGCCGAGATCTGGCACCTGGTGCGCCCGCTGGACGGCAGCCGCGACTGGGCCATCGCGGGCATCGCGCCCATCCAGTGATCTGGGCGCCGGCAGGGCCCCTGGCCCTGCCGAGCGCGGCCTGGCTCAGGCCGATGTGGTGGGGCGCTTGCCCAGCAAGGCCATGAGTTCGTTGCCTGCCAGCGCCGCCAGCACCAGGCTGCCACCGCCGATGACGGCGGGCGTGGGCGCCTCACTGGTGCCCATCCAGGTCCAGGCCACGCCGAACAAGATTTCCAGCAGGCCCAGCAGCGCCGCTTCGGGCGCCTTCAGCACCCGGCTGGCCGCCACGGCCATCACGCAGGGGATGGCCAGTTGTACCACGCCCAGCATCACCAGCAGGCCCACGTCATGGGCCGTGGCCACGAAGGGCAGCGAAAGCGGCAAGGTCACCACGGCCGAGACCGCCGCGCCGATCAGCACGGCCGGCGTCATGTCCAGCTTGCGCTCCGGATGCTGACGCGCGTTGTATTGGGCCAGCGCCCACATGGCCGAGCCGCCCATGGGCACGGTGAGCGACACCAGGGTGCCCAGCAGCGTGGTTTGCGCGCCGCCCAGTTGCGAGCCATACATCCACCCAATGCCCGCGCCGGCCAGCACGATGGCCACCCAGGTGCGCGCCGGCAGGCGCTGGCCCAACGCGAAGCGGGCGATCAGCGCGGTGAACATGGGCGCCAGCGACATGGTGATCAGCACGTTGGCCACCGTGGTGAGCGTCATGGCCACCATGAAGGCGGTGAACATCACCGCCCAGCACAGGCCCGACCACCACAGCAGCGCACCACCGGTGCGGATGGCACGCCACAGCGCGCCAAAGCCCATCTGCCAGCCCAGCAACAGCCCCAGCGCCACAGCATTGGCCGCGCTGCGCCAAAAGGTCACCTCGAACGCCGCCGCCGACTGCAGATGCCGCGTCACCACACCAGCGATGCTCCACAGCAGCGTCACCAGCACCATCGTGGCCACAGCCTTTCGATGTGTCATTGCCAAGATCAACCACCGCCCTACAAAGTAAGAAGCGGCCCCACAGGGCCGCCATCAACACTCACGCCAGAGCCCCCTCCCGGAGGGCGCGCGGGGGAGCCCCATCCAAAACCGGAAGCGCGCCGTGCGCTCTGGCGCTCAAGCGCCGGAGCGCGCGGCGCGCTTCCGGTCGTGTTCGCTCAGGTGGCGCTTGCGCACCCGGATGCTCTTGGGCGTGATCTCGACCAGTTCGTCGTCGTCGATGAACTCGACGCCGTACTCCAGCGTCAAGTCGATCGGCGGGGTGATCTTGATCGCGTCTTCCTTGCCGCTGACGCGGAAATTGGTCAGCTGCTTGGTGCGGGTGGCGTTCACCACCAGGTCGTTCTCGCGGCTGTGGATGCCGACGATCATGCCCTCGTACACCGGGTCGTTCGGCTTGACGAACATGCGGCCGCGGTCGTCGAGCTTGCCCAGGGCGTAGGTGAAGATTTCACCGGCGTCCATCGAGATCAGCACGCCGTTCTTGCGGCCGGCGATGTCGCCCTTGTGCGGCTCGTAGCCGTCAAAGATGTTGCTGATCAGGCCCGAACCGCGGGTGAGGTTGAGGAACTCGTTGGTGAAGCCGATCAGGCCCCGCGCCGGGATGCGGTATTCCAGGCGCACGCGGCCACGGCCGTCCGGCTCCATGTTCACCAGCTCGCCCTTGCGCTCGCCCAGGGCCTGCATCACGCCACCCTGGTGCTGCTCTTCCACGTCGGCGGTCACCAGCTCGATGGGCTCGTGGCGCACACCGTCAATGTCGTGAAACACCACGCGCGGCTTCGAGACGGCCAGCTCGTAGCCTTCGCGGCGCATGTTTTCCAGCAGGATGGTGAGGTGCAGTTCGCCCCGCCCCATCACTTCGAAGACGCCGTCCTCCTTGGTTTCGGAGACGCGCAGCGCCACATTGCTCTGCAGTTCCTTCTGCAGGCGGTCCCAGATCTGGCGGCTGGTGACGTACTTGCCTTCGCGGCCGGCCAGCGGGCTGGTGTTGACGCAGAAGTTCATGGTCAACGTCGGCTCGTCCACCTTCAGCATGGGCAGTGGGCTGGGGTTGGCCGGGTCGGTGACGGTGACGCCAATGCCCAGTTCGTCGATGCCGTTGATCAGCACGATGTCGCCAGCGCTGGCCGAGGTCACCTGCACGCGGTCCAGGCCTTCAAAGGTCAGCACTTGGTTGACACGTCCGGTGACGGTCTTGCCGTCCGGGCCTTCCATCACGGCCACGTTCATGCCCGGCTTGATGGTGCCCTGGCTGATGCGGCCCACGCCGATGCGGCCGACGAAGGTGGAGTAATCGAGCGCCGAAATCTGCAACTGCAAAGGGGCATTCGGGTCACCCGCCTGTGAAGGCACGTGCTTGAGGATGGTGTTGAACAGGGCCGACATGTCGGGGCCCCACTGCGCACCGGGCTCGCCTTCTTCCAGAGACGACCAGCCGTTGATGCCCGAGGCGTAGACGACCGGGAAGTCGAGTTGCTCGTCGTTGGCGCCCAGCTTGTCAAACAGTTCGAAGGCGGCGTTGATGACGGCTTCAGGCTTGGCGCCCGGCTTGTCCACCTTGTTCACCACCACGATGGGCTTGAGGCCCAGGGCCAGTGCCTTCTTGGTGACGAAGCGGGTCTGCGGCATCGGGCCTTCCTGGGCATCGATCAGCAGCACCACGCCGTCCACCATGGAGAGAGCACGTTCCACCTCGCCGCCAAAGTCGGCGTGTCCGGGGGTGTCGACAATGTTGATGTGCGTGTCTTGCCAGCTGACGGCGCAGTTCTTGGCCAGAATGGTGATGCCGCGCTCACGTTCGATGGCGTTGCTGTCCATCACGGTGTCGACGACCTTTTCGTGGTCGGCGAAGGTGCCGCTCTGGCGCAGCAATTGGTCCACCATGGTGGTCTTGCCATGGTCGACGTGGGCAATGATGGCGATGTTGCGGATTTGACTCATGTCGTGCTTTCTGAAGTATCCAGGAGGGCCTGCACCTCGGTGGGGCTGAGCAGGCGGTCGGCGATCAGTTCGCCGGCGGTGATGTGTGCGCTGCCCAGGAAGGCAGCCGGTTCGGGGCCGTAAACGCGCACGGCCGGCGCGTCGGGCTGTCGGATGCGGCGCCGCAAGCCTTGCAAGAAGCGTGCGGCTTCGTCGGGCGGCAGCCGCACCTCCGGCCAGTCGCGCACCAGTTGGTCGGGGCTCAGCAGTTGTGCATCGCGCTCGGTCTCGCCCATGGCGGCGAGTTGTTCCAGCGTCACCACGTTCTTGAGCCCCAGGCCGCCGCTGCCGGTACGGCGCAGCGCGGCCAGGTGGGCGCCACAGCCCAGGGCCTCACCGATGGCCTCGGCCAGGGTGCGGATGTAGGTGCCCTTGGTGCAACGAATGGCCAGTGTGAGCTGCATGGCGGCATCGTCCCAGCCCAGCACGTCAATGCTGTGAATCGTCACCCGACGGCTGGGCCGCTCCACCTCGATGCCGGCACGGGCGTATTCGTACAGCGCCTTGCCGTCTTTCTTCAGCGCCGAGTGCATGGGCGGCACCTGGTCCTGCTCGCCGGTAAATTGGGCGCAGGCCAGGGTGATGGCCTCGGGCGTGACGCGCACCGGGCGCTCTTGCAGCACGGCGCCTTCGCGGTCACCGCCCACCGTCGTCTGGCCCAGGCGCAAGGTGGCGGCGTAGGCTTTGTCGGCGTCCAGGCTGGCCTGGGCAAACTTGGTGGCCGCGCCGAAGCAGATGGGCAGCAGGCCGGTGGCCAGCGGATCGAGCGTGCCAGTGTGGCCGGCCTTCTCGGCGCGGAAGATGCGCTTGACTTTCTGCAGCGCGTCATTGCTGGACAGGCCCAGCGGCTTGTCCAGCAGCAGCACGCCATGCAGCGCGCGGCGCGGCACGCGCACTGCGGCCGACCGGCGCTGGCGACCGCCGGCGCGCGGCTGCCCCCGTGACGCGGCAGCGTCCTCGGTGGCAGGCACGGTCGGGAGGTCTTGGGCGTTCATGGCGCTTCAGTCGTCTTTCGCACGGGTGGCGTTGGCCTTGAGGATGAGCTCATTGAGCTCGGCCGCGCGCTCGGTGGTCTTGTCAAACTTGAAGTGCAGCGTGGGCACCGTGTGGATGGCCAGGCGCTTGAACAGGCCGTTGCGCACAAAGCCGGCGGCTTCGTTCAGGGCCGTCTCGGTTTCCACCGGGTCACCGACCAGCAGTGAAAACATCACGTTTGCATGCGCGTAGTCGGGCGTCACGTCCACCGCATTGATGGTGAGCATGCCGATGCGCGGGTCTTTCAGCTCGCGCACCAACTCGGCCACATCGCGCTGGATCTGGTCGGCCACGCGGAAGCTGCGGTTGGGGATGTTGCGTTTGTGTCGCATGCTGTGAGCCTCTCAAGTGAAAACCCCGCCGGGGTCGGCGGGGTTTCGCGGGTATGAACCCTCCCGCCGTTAAAGAGTGCGTGCCACTTCCTTGATTTCGAAGAACTCCAGCTGATCGCCCTCGGCGATGTCGTTGTAGTTCTTGAGCTTGATACCGCACTCGAAGCCTTCCTTGACTTCGCGGACATCGTCCTTCTCGCGGCGGATCGAATCGACCTCGCCGGTGTAGACCACGATGTTGTCGCGCAGCAGGCGGAAGCGGGCGTTGCGGCGCACCAGGCCCGAGGTGACCATGGAGCCTGCCACCGTGCCGATCTTCGAGGCCACGAAGACCTTGCGGATCTCGGCCGTGCCCAGCGCCTCTTCGCGCTGCTCGGGTGCCAGCATGCCGCCCATCGCCGCCTTCACCTCGTCCACGGCGTCGTAGATGATGTTGTAGTAGCGGATGTCGACGTCGGTGTGCTCGGCCAGCTTGCGGGCCTGCGCATCGGCACGGACATTGAAGCCGATGATGATGGCCTTGGAAGCGATCGCCAGGTTGACGTCGGATTCGCTGATGCCGCCCACCGCCGCGTGCACGATCTGCACCTTGACTTCGTCGGTGGAGAGCTTGAGCAGCGAACTGGCCAGCGCTTCCTGCGAGCCCTGCACGTCGGCCTTGATGATCAGCGGCAGTGCCTGTGCGGCGCCCTGGCCCATGTTCTCGAACATGTTCTCCAGCTTGGCGGCCTGGCGGCGGTTCAGCGTCACTTCGCGGTACTTGCCCTGGCGGAAGGTGGCGATTTCACGGGCGCGGCGCTCGTCCGACAGCACCATGAAGTCGTCGCCGGCCTGCGGCACTTCGGTCAGGCCCTGGATTTCCACCGGGATGGAGGGGCCAGCCTCGGCGATGTTCTTGCCGTCTTCGTCCAGCATGGCGCGCACGCGGCCATAGCTGGAGCCGGCCAGAATCACGTCGCCACGCTTGAGGGTGCCCGACTGGATCAGCACGCTGGCCACCGGGCCGCGGCCCTTGTCCAGACGGGCTTCGATCACCAGGCCCTTGGCCATGGCTTCGGCCGGGGACTTCAGCTCCAGCACTTCGGCCTGCAGCAGCACCTGCTCTAGCAGCGCATCGACGCCCTCGCCGGTCTTGGACGACACACCCACGAAGGGCGAATCACCACCGAATTCTTCCGGCACCACCTGCTCGGACACCAGCTCGCCCTTCAGGCGCTCGGTGTTCGAGTCGGGCTTGTCGATCTTGGTCATGGCGACCACGATGGGCACGCCGGCCGCCTTCGCGTGGGCGATGGCTTCCTTGGTCTGGGGCATCACGCCGTCGTCCGCCGCCACCACCAGGATGACGATGTCGGTGGCCTTGGCGCCGCGGGCACGCATCTGCGTGAAGGCCGCGTGGCCCGGGGTGTCCAGGAAGGTGATCATGCCGCGCGGGGTTTCCACGTGGTAAGCACCGATGTGCTGGGTGATGCCGCCGGCTTCGCCTGCGGCCACACGGCTGCGGCGGATGTAGTCGAGCAGCGAGGTCTTGCCGTGGTCGACGTGACCCATGACGGTGACCACCGGAGCGCGCGGCAGCGCCTCGCCGGAAACAGCGGCTTCTTCTTCTTCCGAAAAGGCCTCCGGGTCGTCCAGCTTGGCAGCCAGCGCCTTGTGGCCCATTTCCTCCACGACGATCATCGCGGTTTCCTGGTCCAGCTGCTGGTTGATGGTGACCATCTGCCCCAGCTTCATCAACTGCTTGATGACCTCGCTGGCCTTGATGGCCATCTTGTGCGCCAGATCGGCGACCGAAATGGTTTCCGGCACGTGCACTTCCTGCACCACCGCTTCGGTGGGGGCCTGGAAGTTGCTGGTGCGATCGCCATCACGGGCGTCGCCACGGCGGCCGCCACGCGGCGACTTCCAGCCAGCGCGGCCCGCGTTGGCGTCCGGGCGGCCCTTGCCGGCCGGCGCGCCACGCTTCTTGGCGTCGTCGGCCCAGCTGGAAGACAACTTCTCGGACTTGACCGACTTTTTGTCACCCGCCTTGGCCGCGGTGGTGGCGCCAGGCGCCGAGCCCGGTGCGCCCTTGGCCTTGTGAATGGTGCCCTTGATGCCTTCCTTGGTGGCGGCTGCCTCCACAGGCTTTGGCTCTTCCTTCTTGGCCACCATGACCTTGGCCTTGCGATTCATCATGTCGCGAATCGCAGAAGCTTCGGCCTCCGCTGCCTGACGGCGTCTGGTGAGTTCGCCCAGGCGCTTTTGTTCGTCGGCTTCGGCGTCGGCCGCCTTGACCACGCGCACGGTGGGCTTGGGCGGCTCCACTGGGGCGGCAGGTGTGGGCTCAGCCACCGGGGCGGCGGGCACGGGCGCAACTGCAGCCTTCTTGCTGGTGGCCTTGGGCGCGGGTGCGGCCTCGGCGGCAGCCTTGGCCAGCGCGGCCGCAGCTTCGGCCGCAGCGGCTTCCGCAGCCGCTTTGGCGGCGGCGGCTTCGGCGGCGGCACGCTCTGCGGCCTCGCGCTCGGCGCGCTCTTGCTCTTCGCGCAAGCGCCGCTTCTCGGCCAGCTCTTCTTCCTGCTGGCGGATCTGCTCGGCCTGGAGACGGGCCTCTTCCTCGCGGCGGGCCAGTTCAGCGGCCTCGGCGGCGCCGTCGTCTTCCACCACGGCAGAGCCCGGCAGATCGTCGCGCTTGACGAAGGTGCGCTTCTTGCGCACTTCCACCTGGATGGTGCGGGCCTTGCCGGAGGCATCGGCCTGCTTGATCTCGGAGGTGGACTTGCGCGTCAGCGTGATCTTCTTGCGATCAGCGCCTGCGGTGCCGTGCGAGGTGCGCAGGAAGTCCAGCAGACGCTCCTTGTCCGACTCGGTCAAAGAATCGTCGGTCGACTGCTTCGCGACGCCGGCCGACTGCAGCTGCTCAAGCAGCGTTGCAGCGGGACGGTTGAGCTCCGCAGCGAGTTGAGCGACGGTGGTCACTGCCATTCTTGGTTTCCTTGGTCTTTCAGATGCCGGGTGCGTGTGAAGCAGATGCGTGTTGGCCTGTGCGATCAGGTGGTGAACCAGTGTTCACGCGCCTTCATGATCAGGGCCTTGGCCTGCGCTTCGTCCACGCTGGTCATCTCGACGAGTTCGTCGACCGCGAGGTCGGCCAGGTCGTCGCGGGTGTGCACGCCGCCGTCCGCCAGCTTGGCGATCAGCTCGGGGTTCAAGCCTTCGAGGTCACGCAGATCCTGCGACACCTCATCGACCTTTTCCTCGCGCACGATTTCCATCGTCAGCAACGCATCCTTGGCACGGGTGCGCAGCTCGTTGACGGTGTCTTCGTCGAAGCCTTCAATTTCCAGCATTTCCTGCAGCGGCACATAGGCCACTTCTTCCAGGCTGGTGAAGCCCTCTTCAATCAGGATGTCGGCCACTTCCTCGTCCACATCGAGTTTGTCGACGAAGAGCTTGCGGACCGAGCCGGATTCTTCGGCCTGCTTGGCGGCCGATTCTTCGGCCGTCATGATGTTGATGCGCCAGCCGGTGAGCTCGGACGCGAGCCGCACGTTCTGGCCACCACGGCCGATGGCGATGGCGAGGTTTTCCTCGTCCACCACCACGTCCATGGCGTGCTTTTCTTCGTCCACGACGATGGACTGCACGTTGGCCGGTGCCAGTGCGCCGATGACGAACTGGGCCGGGTCTTCCGACCACAGCACGATGTCCACGCGCTCGCCGGCCAGTTCGTTGGTGACCGCCGTGACGCGTGACCCACGCACACCCACGCAGGTGCCAATGGGGTCAACGCGCTTGTCATGCGACACCACGGCGATCTTGGCGCGAGAGCCGCTGTCGCGGGCACAGCTCTTGATCTCCAGCAGTCCCTGCTCGATCTCGGGCACTTCCTGGGCGAACAACTCGACCATGAAGCCGGGTGCCGATCGCGACAGCATGATCTGCGGGCCACGGGCCTGGTTGTCGATGCCGGCGATGAAGGCCCGCACGCGGTCGCCCGTACGCAGGTTTTCCTTCTGGATCATCTCGCCGCGCTTCAAGCGGCCTTCCACGCGCCCCGACTCGACGATGATGTCGCCCTTGTCCAAGCGCTTGACGGTGCCGACCATGATCTTCTCGCCGCGCGAGAGGAAATCGTTCAGCAGTTGCTCACGCTCGGCATCGCGGATCTTCTGCAGGATGACCTGCTTGGCGGCTTGTGCGCCGATGCGGCCGATGGGCACGGATTCGACCGATTTCTCTATGAAATCGCCCTCCTCCAGCTCAGCGAGTTGCTCCTGGGCTTCCGAGAGCAGTTCTTCGGCGTCCGGATTCTGAAGGCCAGCCGAATCGGGCACAACCAGCCAGCGGCGGTAGGTTTCGTATTCGCCGGTGTCGCGGTCCACCGTCACGCGGATGTCCACCTCGCCGCCGTGCAACTTCTTTGTTGCCTGGGCCAGGGCGGCCTCGACAGCCCCGAACACAACGTCGCGCTCGACGCTCTTTTCGCGCGAGATCGCGTCCACCAGCATCAACATTTCGCGGTTCATTCTTTTGGACCTCCGTCAACCGTGTCAGCCGGCACCTGGGGTGCGGCCGGGTCGCCTTTGCCTCGGCGACCCTTGAAATCAAGCACCGGCACCAGCCGGGCTTCGCGAACTTCGTCGAAGGCGAAATCGAGCACCTGCTCGACCTTGCCGTCGCTGAAAACCAATTGCCATGCCGTGTCGCTCTCGGTCGAGTGCAGCACGCCCTGGTATTTTTTTCGCCCTTGAAACGGCAGCTTCAGCGTGATCAGCACCTGCTGCCCGATGAACCTGGCGTAGTGCTCGGGCGTCTTGAGCGGTCGATCCAACCCCGGCGAGGACACCTCAAGCCGTGCGTAGTCGACGTTTTCAACCTCCAGCACGTGCTGGAGTTGGCGCGTGACCGCCTCGCAGTCTTCAACGGTGACAAACTCGTGCTCGCCCGTGAGGTAGCTGCGGCCGGGGACGCGGTCGATCGAGACGCGCAACAACCCGCCGGCCGAACGTTCGACGTCGACGAGTTCGTAATCCATACCGGTCACGGTGCCTTCAATGGCCTGCATCCAGCTCATCAGCTCTTGAAAACCTTCTGTGCAAAAAGCGTCACGCAAAAAAAATGGGCTGGATGAATCCGCCCACTAATGGAATTCTAGCGAAGCTCGGATTGTAGCCTTGTTATAGGGTTTGCGACAAGCCGTAGCTGCCAAACTGACCTCGTCCATGCGAAAATCCGGGCATTGAAGACACAGTTTCAGGAGCCACAATGGGTTTTCTCGCCGGCAAGCGTTTGCTGATCACTGGCCTGCTCAACAACCGGTCCATCGCCTACGGCGTGGCGAAGGCCTGCCACCGCGAGGGCGCCGAGCTGGCCTTCAGCTACCAGGGCGAGCGCTTCAAAGACCGTGTTTCCGAGTTTGCAGCCGAGTTCGGTTCCAAGCTCGTGGTGGAACTTGACGTCAGCAGCGACGCGCAGATTGACGCAGCCATCCAGCAACTGGCCGACGCGTGGGGGCAGTTCGACGGTTTCGTCCACGCCATCGCCTTCGCCCCGCGCGAATCCATTGGCGGCGATTTCCTCGATGGTCTGTCGCGCGAGAATTTCCGCATCGCACACGACATCTCGGCCTACAGCTTCCCCGCCATGGCCAAGGCCGCCCTGCCCTACCTGCGCGACAAGTCGTCGCTGGTGACCATGTCCTACCTGGGCGCCGCGCGCCGCGTTCCCGACTACAACACCATGGGCCTGGCCAAGGCCTCGCTGGAGGCCAGTGTGCGCTACCTGGCCGATTCGCTGGGCCCGCGCGGCATCCGGGTGAACGGGGTGTCGGCCGGCCCCATCAAGACGCTGGCCGCTTCAGGCATTGCCAACTTTGGCAAGAAGCTCACCCAGTTCGCTGCCAACGCCCCCATCCGACGCAACATCACCATTGAAGATGTGGGCAACGCCACGGCCTTCCTGCTGTCCGACCTGGCCTCGGGCATCTGCGCCGAGACCGTCTACGTGGACGGGGGTTTCAGCCACATGGTGACGGCCGCCACTGACGCCGAGTAAGCCCCCCCCCAGGCTCAGACGCGGATCAGCACCACGCGATTGCGCCCGGCCTGCTTGGCTTCGGCCATCGCCTGGTCTGCCCGGGCGATGGCAGCATCCAAGGGCTCGTTCAGGTTCACTTCGGCGATGCCCATGCTGACCGTGAGGGTCAGCACCTCGCCACTCTCGGGTACCCGCACCGTGGCCGCCTGCACCAGCGCGCGCAGGCGTTCACCCACCATGCGCAAAGCGTGCCCATCCCCGCCGGCCAACAGGGCGATGAATTGGTCGCCGTCCCAGCGGGCCAGCAAGTCGCGCTCACGCAAACCACGTTGCATGGCGGCCGCCACGGTGCCAAGTACCTGGTCCCCGGTGGCGTGGCCGTGGCGGTCATTGGTGGCCTTGAGATGGTCCACCCCAACGATGAGCACGCCCACGGCACCGTGGCGCTCCTGCTGCCGCGCCCGCATCAACAAAGATTCGGCGTTCTCAATCCAACCGCGCCGGTGAAGCAAGCCTGTGAGCGGGTCGGTGCTGGCAGAGCGCTTCAGCCTGGCCTGCACCGCACGGAACTGGCCGGCGAACACCCAGGCCATCACAGCCAGCAGCAGCAGCCCGACCACAGCATTGGTGCGGTACAGAAAGGGTGCAACACCAGCCGGCAGCGACCCCAGCGGCCCCAGCGCATCCAGCAGCACATAGGCCAGAACCGACAACAGCGCGGCAGTCAGGCGCGTGGTCATCGACCAGCGCGCCTGCAGGGCCAGCACGGGCGGCACGATGATCAGGTAGTGCTGGAATCCCGAGGGCGCACCCCACAGCGCCACGCCGACGGCGCCAAGGCAGCCGGCACACCAAGCCGTGGTGTTGAACACGCGCTCAGCGCCCGCCGGGCCCGGATGGGCCTGGGAAGGCGAAGGCGACCGGGCGGGTGTTTCGGCCATGGGCTTCCGGGCATGTGTGCCGAAGAGGTTGCCCCCCCGAAGGAGGGGCGTCAGCCCAGTATCGACCGAGCCGGCTCGAAATTGAAGCCGGCGTAACGCCCGGACACTCCGAGGTCAGCCCTCGTCGCGCACGCAGTCGACGTAGTAGCGCTTGTGCCCGCTGGCGTCTTCCTCGGCCACCAGGCCGTGCACGTCGGCACCAAAGCCCGGGAAGGCCGCGTTGAACTCGCGGGTGAAGCTGAGGTAGTCGACGATGCGCTTGTTGAAACGCTCGCCCGGAATGACCAGTGGGATGCCAGGCGGGTACGGCGTGAGCATGGCCGTGGTCACACGGCCTTCCAACAGGTCGATCTCCACGCGCTCGGTCTTGCGGTGGGCGATGTAGGCGTAAGCATCGCTGGGCTTCATCGCCGGCTCCAGCTCCGAGAGGTAGACCTCGGTGGTCAGGCGGGCGATGTCGCCCTTGGCATAGGCCTCGTGCACGCTCTGGCACAGGTCGCGCAGGCCCATGCGCTCGTAGCGCGGGTTGGCCTGGCAGAACTCCGGCATGATGCGCCACAGCGGCTGGTTGCGGTCGTAGTCGTCCTTGAACTGCTGCAGTGCGGTGAGCAGCGTGTTCCAGCGGCCCTTGGTGATGCCGATGGTGAACATGATGAAGAACGAGTACAGGCCGGTCTTCTCCACCACCACGCCGTGCTCGGCCAGGAACTTCGTGACGATGCTGGCCGGAATGCCGGTCTTGGCGAACCGGCCCTTCACGTCCAGACCCGGGGTGATCAGCGTGGACTTGATCGGGTCCAGCATGTTGAAACCGTCGGCCAGATTGCCGAAGCCGTGCCATTCCTCGTTGGCGTGCAGCGTCCAGTCGGCAGCGCGGCCGATGCCCTCGTCCGCCAAGCGGTCCGGCCCCCAGACCTGGAACCACCAGTCCTGGCCATATTCCTCGTCCACCTTGCGCATGGCGCGGCGGAAGTCCAGCGCCTCTTTCAGGCTTTCCTCCACCAAGGCGGTGCCGCCCGGGGGCTCCATCATCGACGCCGCCACATCACAGCTGGCGATGATGGCGTACTGCGGCGAGGTGGAGGTGTGCATCAGGTAGGCCTCATTGAAGAGGTGCCGGTCCAGCTTCTGCTCCTGCGCGTCCTGCACCAGCACCTGCGAGGCCTGGCTGATGCCAGCCAGCAGTTTGTGGGTGGACTGTGTGGCGTAGACCAGCGCACGCTTGGGCCGCACCCGGTTCTTGCCCATGGCGTGGAAGTTGCCGTAGAACTTGTGGAAGGCCGCATGCGGCAGCCAGGCCTCGTCAAAGTGCAGCGTATCGACCCAGCCGTCCAGCTTGCGCTTGATGGTTTCGGTGTTGTAGAGCACGCCGTCGTAGGTGCTCTGGGTCACGGTCAGGATGCGCGGCTTGACCTTCTTCGCATCGATACCCTTGAGCAAGGGGTGGCGGGCAATCTTCTTCTGGATCGACGCCTTCGAGAACTCGCTCTCGGGGATGGGCCCGATGATGCCGAAGTGGTTGCGCGTGGGCGTGAGAAACACGGGCACCGCGCCGGTCATGATGATGCTGTGCAGGATGGACTTGTGGCAGTTGCGGTCCACCAGCACCACGTCCCCCGGCGCCACCGTGTGGTGCCAGACCATCTTGTTGCTGGTGCTGGTGCCGTTGGTGACGAAGAAGCAGTGGTCGGCGTTGAAGATGCGCGCCGCGTTCTTCTCGCTCGCCGCCACCGGGCCGGTGTGGTCCAGCAACTGGCCCAGTTCCTCCACCGCGTTGCAGACGTCGGCGCGCAGCATGTTTTCGCCAAAGAACTGGTGGAACATGCGCCCGATGGGGCTCTTCAGGAAGGCCACACCGCCCGAATGCCCGGGGCAGTGCCAGGAGTAGGAGCCGTCCTGCGCGTAGTCCATCAGCGCTCTGAAGAACGGCGGCGCCAGGCCGTCGAGGTAGCTCTTGGCCTCGCGGATGATGTGGCGCGCCACGAATTCCGGCGTGTCCTCAAACATGTGGATGAAGCCGTGCAGTTCGCGCAGGATGTCGTTCGGGATGTGCTGACTGGTGCGCGTCTCGCCGTACAGGTAGATCGGGATGTCCGCGTTGCGGAAACGAATCTCGGTGATGAAATTGCGCAGGTTCAGCACGGCGGGGTCCAATTCGGGCCCCGGGGTGAACTCCTCATCGTCGATGGACAGGATGAAGGCGCTGGCCCGGCTTTGCTGCTGGGCAAACTGCGACAGGTCACCGTAGCTGGTCACGCCCACCACCTCGAAGCCCTCTTTCTGGATGGCGTCGGCCAGGGCACGGATGCCCAGACCGGAGGTGTTCTCGGAACGGTAGTCCTCGTCAATGATGACGACGGGGAAGTTGAAACGCTGCATGGCGGCTCCGGGCAATCGGGCGGACGAAAAACGCGAAGCGCGAAGTGTAGGGCCGACGACGGAGCCGTTTCGTGAATTGGCCGCCAAACTCGCAGGACCCCAGCAAAAGCTGGGCTAGAATGTCGGGCTACCTCAGCGGAGGGGTGGATGAGCGGTTTAAGTCGCACGCCTGGAAAGCGTGTGTGGGTTAATCCCCACCGCGGGTTCGAATCCCGCCCCCTCCGCCAAGCATCACGGGCCCATCGGGCCCGTTTCCATGTGGGTCATTTGCTTTCAAGCCATCGGCAAGGCCTTGAGCATGGTCAGAAATGAGCCCGATCCGCGGATGTGCACGCCAACACCATGCAGTGCTCCAACGGCCTGCGGCGCGGAGCGGGCCATCTCTTCGTCGCTGAGCAGGCGGCACCAGGCCACGTTGGCCAGAAATTCGATCTTGACCCCGCTGGTGCGAACCACGATGGAAACCTCCTGGCCCACCGGAAGCGGTTGGCGGACCGCCAAACCCGCACCATTGGCTGACACGTCAAACAGGCTCACCACAAGAACATTGCCTTGTTCCGCCGTGCGCAGCAAGACTTCGTCACCGGTCTTTCTCGCCCACGAATAGCGTAGTTCCCTGCGTGCGTCGGTCGTCGTGGCCATTTTCAATTGCTCCATGGATCGAGACTCTAATGTCGCAGAACCGCGATGCCGATAGCAAACCTAGAGTCCTCGGCGACGCTCGGCAGGAGGCTTTGAGCAACGCCGTGGGCCAAGTCGCACCGCCTGGGCGGCGCAGCGAGTGCGCATCTGTGTCCACAAGCGCACACCCTGGGGGGGTTGTGCGCCGGATACAGGCGGGCATTGCAGAATAGACTTGCGAGCTTGTATGTCCGCATCATGCGGCCCCAGTTGAACCCGTCCAGAACATGCCAATCAACATGCACCTCGGTTTGAGTCAGAAACGTCATCCGCGCAAAACGGCCGCTGGTTTCACGCTGCTGGAACTGTTGGTGGTCATGGTCATCATCGGCCTGCTGGCCGGCATCGTCGCGCCGCAATATTTTGCGCAGTTGGGCAAGAGCAATGCCAAGGTGGCCAAGGCCCAGATTGAGTCCTTCGGCCAGGCGCTGGACCAGTTCCGGCTGGACGTGGGCCGCTATCCCACCACCGAGCAGGGCCTGGCGGCCTTGCGCGCGGCGCCCGCCGGCGTCGCCAAATGGCAAGGCCCTTACCTGAAGCGCGAGATCCCGCTGGACCCCTGGAACAACGCCTACCAATACCAGGCGCCCGGCCAGCATGGCGAATACGACCTGCAAAGCTTCGGCTCCGACGGCCAGCCCGGCGGTGAAGGCGAAGCCGCTGACGTGGTCTCCTGGTGACACTGGTGGCCCTGCAGTCCGCGACCCCTTCCGCCAGCGCCACCAAGCCACGTGTCGATGGGCGGGACGCGCCCGCCAGCGATGTCGCGGCCATCGACGAAGAACAGTTTTCTCAAGACATTGCCCTGATGCTGAAGTCGGGGCTGACCTTGCTGGACAGCCTCAAGACCCTGCGCGAGAGGGCTGAGCCTCGCCGCGGGCGCACGCTGGACCGTCTGATGCGCCTGTTGCGCGAAGGCGATTCGCTGTCGGTGGCCATGAACGCCTGTGGCGGCTTCAAGCCAGGCCTGCTGGCCTGTGTGCGCTCCAGCGAACTGACGGGCGACCTCTCCGAGAGCCTGCAGCGCTATGCCCAAAACGCCACGCGCCTGCGCAAGATGCGCTCTCAAATGGTGTCCGCACTGGTCTACCCGGTCTTGCTGATCAGCGTGGCGTCGCTGGTGGTGCTGTTCCTGCTGATGTACGTGGTCCCGCGTTTTGCAACCATCCTCGAGGGCAGCGGCCATGATTTGCCGGCCATGTCGCGGTTGCTGATTGCCGTTGGGCGCTCACTGGGTGCTGTGCCCACGGTGGGCTGGCTGGGCCTGGCGGCGCTGCTGGCGTTTGCGGTCTGGCATGTCGTTCGCGCGGCGCGTGAAGGCAAACTCGAAGCACTGCTGTCCGAATGGGCCACCCATGTGCCCGGCATTCGCGAACTGGTGATCACCTTTTCCCACGCGCAACTGGCCCGCAGCGCTGGCATGTTGGTGGCCTCCGGCGTGCCGGTGCTGAAAGCCCTGGCGATGTGCCGCGAACTGCTGCTGGCCCAAGACCGCGGCCGTCTGGACCGTGCCGTGGCCGCCGCAAGCTCCGGCACACCGCTGGCCGGGGCCCTGCACGACCACGGATTGATCGACACGCTGGGCCTGCGCGTGCTGCGGGTCTCGGAACAGACGGGCCAAATCCACGCCGCGCTGGACCGGCTGGCCGACATCCATGACCAGCATGTCGAGCGCGCCCTGGAGCGTGCCGGCCGGTTGATTGAACCCGTGCTCATGCTGGGCATCGGCCTGGTGGTGGGCGGTATCGTGGTGCTGATGTACCTGCCTATCTTCCAGTTGGCCGCGAGCGTGGGATGAGCGAGCCCATGGAACCCACCCAACAACCCACCCCCATGTCCCAGACTTCGGGCTTTCCCCTGGCCCAGTTGGTCGCCCGCAGGCCCGACGAGGCCGATGTGTCGGTGATCCCTTTTGCCATCGGGCAGCGCCGCCAGTGTCTGTCACTGCGGCGCGAGGACGGCCTCATCGAGATCGTCATGGCCGACCCGAACGACGCGGGCACGCGGCTGTGGATCGAGTCGCGCGTGCGGGCAGCCGGCCGGCCCCCGGTGAACTGGTCGGTGGCGTCGGCCGAAGACATCGCGGCTTTCTATGCCCGGTTGGAGCGCGAACTCAAGGCACTGGACCAGCAACTGCCAGGTCTGGCTGACGAGGGTGGTGCCGACAACGACCCCGATGTCATCACCCTCTCGCTGGCCCAGATCAGTACCGATGAGAGCCCGGTCGTCCGCTTCGTCAACGGCACGCTGTATGACGCACTCAAGGCCGGCGCCAGCGACATCCACCTTGAGACCACGCCCCAAGGCCTGGTGGTGCGCTACCGGCTTGATGGGGTGCTGCAGGCCATCACCCGGCTGGACGGACGCGATTTTGCCGACCGTGCCATCTCGCGCATCAAGGTGCTGGCCGACCTCGACATTTCCGAGCGCCGCGTGCCTCAGGATGGCCGTCTCAAGCTGCGCCTGGCCGCCCGCTTCATCGACGTGCGCGTGTCCATCATGCCCAGCCTGCACGGCGAAGACGCCGTGCTGCGTATCCTGGACCGCTACCAAATCGCCTCCGAAGACACGCTCAGCCTCAAGCACCTGAGCTTTGGCGAGGCCGACGGCGCCTTCATCCGCCGCATGGCGCAGTTGCCCTACGGCCTGTTCCTGGTCACTGGCCCCACCGGCAGCGGCAAGACCACCACCTTGTACGCCGTGCTGTCCGAGGTGAACACCGGCCTGGACAAGATCATCACCATCGAAGACCCGGTGGAGTACCAGGTGCACAACGTGCTGCAGATCCCGGTCAACGAAGCCAAGGGGCTCACCTTCGCACGCGGCCTGCGCTCCATCTTGCGGCACGACCCCGACAAGATCATGGTGGGCGAAATGCGCGATGCTGAAACCGCGCAAATCGCCATCCAGGCCGCCCTCACCGGCCACCAGGTGTTCGCCACGGTGCACGCCAACAACGTGTTCGACGTGATCGGCCGCCTAGCCACCATGCAGGTCGATTCCTACAACCTGGTCTCGGCCCTCAACGGCGTACTGGCCCAGCGCCTCATCCGCCAGCTCTGCCCAGCCTGCGCCGCACCGCAGCGGCCGTCGGCGGCGGTGCTGCAGGCCAGCCCCCTGCCCCCCGAGGCCGAGGGCTGGCGCTTCATGCACGCCGTGGGCTGTGCCCATTGCCGCGGCACCGGCTACAAGGGCCGCCGTGCCATCGCCCAAACGCTGGCCATGGACATCGAGATCCGCAGCCTGATCGCCGAGCGCGCCACGCCCGTGCGCCTGCGCGACGCCGCCCGCGCACGCGGCCTGCGCACCTTGCGCGACGCTGCGCTGGACCTGGTCCAGGCCGGCCTCACCTCATTGGAAGAAGCCAATCGTGTCACTGCTGCTGAAGAGTGAGCTTCGCCTGCGCATCGGCGCTCGCCATTGCCTGGCGGAAGTCTGGTCCGCCGGGCTGGTCGCCCGGTGTGGCGCCCGCGTCATGGTTGGGGATGCGCCCCAAAACCCTGTCGAGGCCGCACTCACCGCCCTGTCCGCCCAAGGCGTTGAGCTGCCCCGCCGCGCTGCGGTGCTGGTCGAAGACGAACTGCTGTACCACGCCACCCTGCCGGCCAGCGGTGGCATGAAACAAGGGCTGGAGGCCGCCCGCGAGCACTTCGGTTCGGCCATGCCCGAACAGGAGATGGTGGTGGGCGTCACGTTGATGGACGGCGGGCAGCGCTGGCTGGCCTCGGCCTTGCCCTCTGACTTGCTGGAGACCTGGCGCCTGGTGCTGGACGCCCACGACGTTCAACTGGCCCTGGCCCAACCGGCCATCCAGCAGGATCTGTTGGCGTTGAGGGCATCGCAGCGCCTGCGCGATGGCCTGGTGGTGGCCTTTGGCTCAGAAGGCCTGGGCCTGGTCACACTGCAGAACGATGCGGTCAGCGACCTGCGCTGGGAACGCCGCGACTTGGCCGATCTGCCCGGCCTGGCCGCGCGCTTGCGCGCGCTGCTGTCCGAGCAGCTTCCCAACGCCTCGGCCGATCTGGCCCCGGCCTCGTTGGTGCTGCTGCCGCAATCGCCCGCGCAGGCAGCGTCCCTGCGGCCCTGGGCCGAATCCAACGGCTGGCGGCTCGCCGCGCCGGCCATGGCCACGGTGGAGTGAGCCCGCATGTCGCCCTTGACGCCCATTGATTTCATCCCGCGCCGCAACTGGCCGTCGTTGGGCCTGCTGGTCTTGCTGCTCGCCCTGGGCTGGGCCGGCCGGGAGGCCTGGCAGACCGCCGAGACCTCGCGCCTGCTGGCCAGCGAGAAGGCCGGCATGTCGGCCCTGGTGCGAAACGCCAGCAAGCCTGCGCAAACCATGTCTGCCGAAGAGCGGCAACGCCATGCGCAAATCGAGTCCTACGCCCGCTACCTCGCCATGCCCTGGGGTACCTGGCTGGCCGTGCTGGAAGACCACGCCGATGGCAAAGCCATCGTGCGCCGCGTCGAGCAGGACGCCTCCGCCGAAACCCTCAAGGTCACGGCACGATCGGCCGATACCGGCGCCATGATGGCCTACGTGCTCGCCTTGCAGGCCGACACCAGGCTCCAGGGCGTCAAGCTCCTGAGCCACGAACTGCTGCGCACCGAGCCCGGCTCCCCGGTGCAATTTGAGCTGAGCGCAGGCGCGGTGGCCGCGCCCTTGGCCGCCGTGCAGGCGGCCAGCAACCCCAAAGGCCAGCCATGAGCCAGCAGGGACACCCCCTTCCCAGTGCCAGCCAGGCCCGCTGGAACCGTTGGTCCTGGTGGTGGCAGCGCCGCCTGGGCTGGCCGGGCGCCCTCGGTGTGGCGCTGCTCCTGGTCAGTCTGGTGCTGGCCGGTGTGGTTCGGCCCTCGTTGGAGCGCGCCCGTGCCGACAACCTCAAGCTCCAAGTGCAGCGCCTGGCTGCGCTCAGCAAATCCCAGCCGGCCGATGCCAGCAACCAGCCCGACCCACGTGACGCCTGGCGTGCCGCCTTGCCGGGTTGGAGTGAACGCGGCCAGGTGATCCGCAAGATGCTGGTGGCGGCCAAGGCCTCCAAGGTCGAATTCGAGCGTGCCGACTACACCACCGAAACCAAGGAACCGGGCATCGTCCACATGCACGCCACACTGCCCCTGAGCTCGTCGTACGAGCAGGCTCGCCTGCTGATGGCAGCCGTCCTCAACGAGGTGCCCAACGCGGCCCTCGATGCCCTGGAGCTGGAGCGCAGCCGCGATGACCCCAACCTCCTCACCGGCCGCTTGCGCGTCAGCTTCTTCTTCAGGGAGGAAGGCTGATGGCCACTGCCGCCTCCTCCAACAAGCGCCTGATCGTGCTGGTGCTGGTCGCGCTGGGCCTGTGGTTCTTCAAGGACAGCTTCGACACCGAACCCGTGGCGCCCGCCAAGCGCGCCAGCGCCAAGCCTGCGCGCACCGAGCCCGCCGGCGGCGCCACCGCCAACCGCACGACGCGCAACAGCCCGCCCGAGGACATCTGCACCGTGCCCGCCGAATTGCCGCTGCGCACCGCATTGCTGGCCAAGGCCAGGGCCAATCCATTCGTGGCGCCACCGCCGCCGCCGGTGAAAATGCCCAAGCCCATCCAGTCCGCTCCGGTGGTGGCGGTGGTCCCCGTGGTGCAGACACCCGCGTCGGCCCCTCTGCCACCGCCACGGCTACCCTATGCCTACATTGGCCAATTCGTCGACCCAGGCCAGCCCACCACGGTGTTCCTGACCATGGGCAATGCCCTGCTCAACGCCCATCCGGGCGACACCCTGGACGGCGGCTTCCGCCTGGAGTCCATACGCCCGCGTGAGCTCGTCTTCCTGCACGTACAACGCAATGTCACGCTGCGCATGCCCATTGAGGGAGACCGCTTGTGAGAAATCAAATGCCCGAACACCACCACGACCACCTGTCCCGACGCCTGATCACGGTCTTGGCGACCCTGGCCCTTGCAGGCTGCGCGGCCGACCGCGAACACACCCAGGGGCTGGACCTCGTCAAGCAGGGCCTGCCGATCAAGGGCCTGGAGAGCCTCAAGCGCGCGGCCGAGATGGACCCACAGAACCCGCGCTTCCAGATCGACTACGTGAACAAGCACCAGGAGACCGTCCGTGCCCTGCTGCTGCAGGCGGACAACCTGGCCTCCAACCAAGCGTGGGAGGCCGCGGCCAAACTCTACCGAGATGTGCTGGGCATCGAACCCGCCAATGTGCAGGCCCAGAGAGGCATCAAGCAGATGGACGCCGAGCGGCGGGCAGTCGCTCAGTTGGCCACCGCAGAGCGCCTGCTGCAGGCAGGCAAGGCCGACCAGGCGGCCGAACTGGCTGGCCAGGTGCTGCGGGAATTGCCGCGCCACCTGGCGGCCGATCAACTGCGCCGCGCAGCCGAAGAAAAAATGGAAGGCGATCGGCAGGCCCGGGAGGAACAACTCGCCGCGAAGGCGGCCTTCCGTCGCCCCATCTCCCTGACCTTCCGCGACACGCCGCTGAAGATGATCTTCGAGGCGCTCTCCCGTGGCGCCAGCATCAACGTGGTGCTGGACCGGGACGTGAAGTCCGATGTGAAGAGCACGATCTTCGTCAAGGACGCAGCGATCGAAGACGCCATCGACATGCTGCTGCTGCAGAACCAACTCGACAAGCGGGTACTCAACAGCAACACCATCCTCGTGTTCCCCGCCACGGCTGCAAAACAGAAGGAATTTGCCGAACTGAAGGTGCGCAGCTTCCAGCTCAGCAACATCGATGCCGCCCTGATGGGCAACATCCTCAAGACGATGCTCAAGACCAAGGACATCGTCACCGACCCCAAGACCAACATCCTGGTCATGCGCGACACCGTCGAGGCCATCTCGCTGGCCGAACGCCTGGTTGCCGCCAACGACGTGCCTGACGCCGAGGTGATGCTGGAGGTCAAGGTACTGGAAGTTGGCTCCAACCGAACCAACGAACTGGGGCTGAAGCTGCCCACGGCGGCCACCTTCAGCACACCAACCGTGGGCACCAATGCCGATGGCACCGCCAGCAGCGCCTGGACCATCAGCGACCTGCACGCCCTCACCCGCGGCCAGATCCGTGTGAGCCCGATCACGGCCACGCTGAACATGTTGATGACCGACGGCGACACCCAGTTGCTGGCCAACCCCAGCATCCGCGCTCGCAACAAAGAAAAGGCACGCATTCTGGTGGGCGACAAGTTGCCGCAGATCACCAACGTGCTTTCCGCCACTGGCACCACGGCGGGCAACACCAGCGGCTATTCGGCGCTCACCGGCAACATCCAGTACATCGACGTGGGCATCAAGCTGGAGGTGGAGCCGGAGATCTACACAGACGGCGACGTGGGAATCAAGCTCATGCTGGAAGTCAGCAACGTCACAGGCAACGTCGCCACGCAGAGTGGCACGGCCTACCAGATCGGCACCCGCAGCGCCCAGACCAACCTTCGGCTGCACGATGGCGAAACGCAAATCCTGGGCGGTCTGATTCGCAACAGCAACAGCGACAGTGCCCAGCGCTTGCCCGGGCTGGGGCAGTTGCCGGCCGTGGGTCGCCTGTTCTCCAGCAACAAAGCGGAAGGTCAGAAGACCGAAATCATTGTCGCCATCACGCCCCACATCATCCGTGCGCGCACCATCCCCGAGTTGCGCTACTCCGATGCCTGGTCCGGCAGCGACACGATGGTGCGTGACCGGCCCCTGCGCCTGGACCCCATCGGCGCGCTCAAGCTTGCGCCTCCCAAGGCCGATGCGGGTGCGGCTTCCACCGGCAATCCGGCGGTGCGCACGCCAGTCGTCACGCCGCCGCGTCCTGCAGCACCCGCTTCAGTTGCCCCCGCACCCGAGGCCTCCTCGTCAGACGCCGCTGGACAGCCGGAGCCTCAAGCAGCCGGCGCCGCCAAGCCAGCCAATGCAACCGTGCCCAGCGGGCCGCCGCGCTACGCGCCACCGGTTGTGCCGCGCACGGTGCCGCAAGGCATCCCACGCCGCACCGAGCCCGAACCAACGCCAGCGCCGGCACCCGCTGAGCCAGCAGACACACCTGCAGCGCCGGAGCCCAAGAACTGAGCGATGCGTCGCATGCATCCCGCAACCTGCCCTCGTCTTCGTTCGGCCGGATTCACCCTCATCGAACTGGTGGTGACGTTGGCCCTGCTGGGCGTGATGGCCTTGATGGTGCTGCCACTGGCCGAGGTGACGGTGCAGCGCCAGCAGGAGCAGGAACTGCGGTCCGCGCTGCGCGAGATCCGGGAGGCCATTGACCGCTACAAGCTGGCCGGCGACCAGGGGCTCATCCAGCGCAAAGTTGGCGATTCCGGCTATCCGCCTGACCTGGATACGTTGGTCAGGGGCGTCCCCAACCAAACCTCTCCCACCGGCGAGCGCCTCTACTTCTTGCGCCGCATCCCGCGCGACCCGTTCCACCCTGATCCTCGCCTGTCTGCAACCGCTTCGTGGGGCCTGCGCAGTTCCACCAGCCCGGCCGAGGCACCCAGTGCCGGCGCGGATGTGTTTGACGTGGTGTCCACGGCCAAGGGCGTGGGTCTGAACGGCGTGCCCTACAGCGAATGGTGACCACTGTGCCCTCCCCAGCCCGACACCACCTCCCAGCACGTGGCTTCACGATGATTGAACTCGTCGTCGTGATGGCGGTTCTGGGCTTGCTCCTGTCCATCGCCGTACCCCGCTACCTCGATTCGCTCGAACGTGGCAAGGACCAGGTGGAAGCGCACGATCTGGTGCAACTGCGCAAGGCCATCGACCAGTTCTACGGCGACCGCGGCACCTACCCCGAGCGTCTGGAAGACCTCGTCACGTACCGGTATTTGCGCGAATTGCCCGTCAACCCGCACACCGAGACGGTCGATTGGGTGGTGGTACCGCCACCAGGCGGGCAGAAAGGCGGCGTGTTCGACGTGCGGGCTCCGAACAACCCGAACCCGCGACCAGGCACAGCCGCGGCTGACGCGCCCGATGGCCAAGCGCCCGTACCGGCGGACGCTGCCTCGGACAACCCGCCATGACCCGCACTCGCCGCCACCTGGGTGCCGGCCACCACGGTCCGCGCGGCGCTATTTTGCTGGCGGTACTGGTGACGCTGGCCCTGGTGGGCCTGGCGTCCACCATCGTCTACCAGCGCACCTCGGCGCAACAGCAACGTGCGAACGAGGCGGAACTGCTCTTTGTGGGCCAGCAATACCGATCCGCCATCGAGTCCTACCTGCGTCAGGCGCCCAATGGTGTTCGTCGCTACCCGACCAAATTAGAAGATCTGCTGGCCGACGACCGGTACCCGCAACCCAAGCGGCACCTGCGCAAGCTCTTTCGAGACCCGATGACGCCCAATGGGGAGTGGCAATTGATCAAGGTCGGCAACGCCATCATCGGCGTTCGCAGCCAGTCGACGGGAACGCCCTTCCGAAAGGTAGGGTTTCCGCCGGCGCTCGCCGACTTCGCCAGCGCGCAGACCTATGCCGACTGGCAGTTCAAGGTGAGCCCGCCAGCGCTGCCAGGCGCGCAACCCGGCACGGCCCCCGGCACATCACCTGTGCCGAAGCCCACGCCCCGGGCGCCGCAGACACCAGCGTTCCGCTGAGGTCTGTGGCCGGCGCCGGTCAGCAAAAGCGCGCTCAGCGCTTCATGCACTCGACGACGGCCGTCTTGTACTCCACGCCATTCAGGCCCTTGTCGGACGCTTCCTTGCGGCAGGCGCCGTTCTTCACGCTTTGGGCCTTGGAGGCCACAGCGGCACTGTGCGCTTCCACTTTGGCGGGAGCCGAAGCGGCTGCGGCAGGCGCCGTGGCTTCGGCAGCAAAGCTGGCGAAGGGGATGGCGAAACAGGCGATGGCAAGCAGAGACTTGTTCATGGTGTGCACTTGAGGTTGATGCTGGCTGGCCAGCGGTTGGTGATCCAGGGACGAAACAAATACTTCAACGGGTCTTGCCCGGCTCGGCGCGGGCCAGAAGCTGGTGGTATTCCTGCACGAGCACTTCGGGGCTCACGAACCCGTCCAGGCGCACCCAGGGCTTGCCAGGTGCCGCACGCAGGTAGGTGGTGGGCTGGTGGTTCATCTTGTCGCCCCGCCAGGCGTCGAGGGCGCGCTGTATCTCGGCCGAGCCGGCCGCGCTGCTGGTGTAGTGCGACCAGACCCCGGCAGAACCAAATCGCTGCGCGTATTCTGTCAGGCGGCGCGGCGTGTCTTGCTCGGGATCGATGGATACCGACACCATGTTCACCTTGCTGCGCTCGGCGCCCAGGCGCTCGCGAAACTCCAGAAACACCTGGCTGGTGACCGGGCAAATGGCGTTGCAGGTGGTGTAGATGAAATTCAGCACCACCGGGCGACCGTCGTCCAGGGCCTGGGACAGGCTCATGCGCTTGCCGTCGGCATTCACCACCTTCACATCGGGCAGGCGATAAGCCCTCTCGCTGCGCACCACGCCAGGGGCCATCGTGTGCCCGGCATGCGGGTCGGCCGCTGCGCCAGCCTGTGGCAGCACCGCCAGACACACCAGGCCAGCGACAACCCGGGCTACACAAGCCAAGTTCAGGAGCTTCATGGAATCACCCAATCCGTTTCGGCTCGCACCTTGCCGTTGGTATCGGCGTCAAGGCGCACGATGTAAGCCCCCTTGCTGGCGTGGCGCTGCCGCTGGCCCAGGCTCAAGCGGGGATAAACGTTGGTGCTCTCCGGCAGACCTGTCACCTTTGACATCCCCGCCTCGGGCTTTTCGCTGCCAGCCGCCATGTCGGAATGTCCTGGCTCGGTCATCGGCTTGGCCAGGGGCCCTTGGCCTTTCACGATCGGCCCGGTCGCCTGAGCTTGGCCGTCGTCCCGCGCGAAGGCCTGGCTGGGCCGGGGCACGTTGCGGGGAATCATCATGCGCTGGGTCATCTGGCGCAGCGGCTTGACCTTGGGGTCGATCAGATTCATCTTGGGCAAGGCGAGGTCACGTGCCTCGTCCTCGGCGCGGGCCGCCTCCCGCAGGCTCAGCATGTTCTCACCACGCTCCAGCAGGTAATCGCGGTGCACGTTGTCCAGCATGTCCACCATGGTGTCGTTGAAGTAGTTCAGCGAGAAGTACACCTCGGACTGCAGCAACTCGTCCTCCAGCTTCAGGTTGCGCACCCGAAGCAGTTCGCGAAACACCGTCATGCCACGCTGACGCAACTCGGGCAACTGGTAGGGGTAGATCACCCGAGCGGCCACCCGCCAGGCCGGGCTCACGGCCAAGCCCTCGCCCCCGGCCAAGCTGGCCGAGAAATAGGGCGTAGCCTTGGTGAGCAGTCGTTCGCCCAGGCTTCCGAGCTGCTGCGGACTCAGCCAGAAGACCACGCTGTCGCGCTCGCCCAGCTTGGCCAACTCGGCACTCAGCGCCTGGGTGTCGCCGCTCAGGCGAAGTTCGCTGAGTTTCAACGGCCCGCCGGCCATGCGGTCGGCCAACGGCTTGACTGCACTGGCCGCAATGCCGTCGTCGGCATACACCTGCAGCAGACGCGCGCCCTTGGCGGCGCTCTTGGCCTGAGCCTCCAGGCGCTGGGCCAGCACGTCGGCCTCCAGGCCCACCCCGCGGGTGAAATACATGCTGTAGAAGCCGGCGTCGCTGTCCGCAGGCACCGCCGCCACGCTGGGGAACCAGCACGGCACCGCCGTCACTTCACAAAAGGCATGCACCGGGGCCCAGTTGCCCGCCCCCAGGCCCGAGACGATGGCAAACACAGGCTTCTGGGCGTACCGCTGCGCCAACTGCGCCTGCCAGGTGCTGGCAGGGCCTTGCAGTTCCCACACCTGCAGATCCCAGCTGCGGTCGGTCTGCAACACCATTTCTGCGCCACTGGACATGGTGCGCTGCCCGTGGATCAGGTTGCCGTTCTTCTGACCCACGATGCCATTGACCATGTCCAGAAAAATCCGCCGCCGCTCAGGGTCGGCGTCGGGCGTGATGATGGTGGCGATGTTCACGACCTTTTCGCTGACGCCCGGCGACCAGGTATTGGATACCCCGCGCAGATAGCTGGCCACCGCAAGCACCTCGGCGTCCGTCATCTCGTAGCGCGGCATCAACGGGTCCAGCGCGCGGCCGCTCTGGTGCGTGCCCTTGCGCAGCGCGGCGGCCAGGCTGGCCAGATCATAGGGTTCGTGACGGCGGTTGAAGCTCTTGTTCGACCGCAGGTTCATGTTGGTCACGGCGCGGCGATCTTGATCGAACAGGTAGCGGCCCGACACGGGAGAGATCTGGTTCGGCCCTTCCACAGCACCCAGGGCACTGCGCCGGTGGCACAGCACACAAGCAGCCGAGGCGCCGGTGATACGCACCTGCCCCTCCAGCCGCAGGCCCACCAGGGGTTGGCCGTCGGCACGCACACCCTCGTGGTAGATGCGCCGGCCTGCAGCCAGCACGGCCGGGTCGGTGGACAGCTCTGGCATGGCCTGCGCCTGGCCGGCGGCCACCGCCGTGTCGCTGCGCCAAACACGCGCCGAGGTCTTGGCCCGCAATTGCCTCGACGCCATGAGCGCATCTGGAATCGCTTCACCCGCAACGGCCGGCGCCTTGGCTGTCACTGGCTGGGCCTGAGCCATGCCCGCCCAGCCACCGGCCACCAGGGTGGCGGTGATCAGCCAAGAGGGAATCAGATGTCGCACGGCCACACCACCCACCTTCACTGCACCACGGCAACCAGCTCAACGCTGAAGATCAAGGTCTCGTTCGGCCCGATGTTGCCGGCGCCACGGGTGCCATAGGCCTGCGCAGGCGGCACCACCATCTCCAGCGTGCTGCCGGCAGGGATGCGCTTGAGGATCTCGCGCCAACCCAGGATGGCGTCGCCCAGCCGCACCGTGGAAGTCTTGCCCTCGGGCGTGGCGTCGAACTCGGTGCCATCGACAAAGGTGCCTCGGTAGCGCACCACCACCGTGCTCAGCTCACCGGGTTTGTCACCCTTGCCTTCCTTGGTCACGCGGTACATCAGGTTGCCGGGCAATGTCACGACACCTGGCTTGGCCTTGAATTCGTTCTGGTAGACCGTGCCACGCTCCTTGGCCGCACCGGCCTTGAACGCACGGTCGTTTGACATGCGGCGGGTGATGTCGGTTTGCATGGCCTGCAGCACCGCCTTCAGTTCTTTCTCGCTGATGCGGATGGGGCCGCCAGCCATGCCATCCCGCAGGCCTTGGATGATCAACTCGGCGTCAAACGGCACATCGTTCTTCATCAGCGTGCGCGCGGTCATTACGCCCGTGCTGTAGCTGATCTTGTCCTTGTTGGTCACCAGCGGGGCACCCGGCGCCGGGGTTTCGGTTGCATTGGCCGCGGGGGCCTTGGCGCCGTCCTGGGCCCGCACCGGCAGGCTGATGAGCGCGGCGCCCAAGGCGGCACAGAGCACGGCGATCTTGAAGGGGTTCTGGCGGTAGCTCACAGATTCAATCATGGCAAGGCTTGTGTGGTGAGGGAGAGGTTTCACGGTATTTTGCAATCACCGCGGTGCGGTCGACCTATTTCGAACCCGATGGTTCAGTGCATATTGCCGCCGAACGGCATCCTGAGCTTCCTTCTTTTCACCACTGGGCCCCATCCGGGCACAGTGGTGAAAAGAAAAAGCCGATCAAACGGTGGCCCACTCAATCGGCTTTGGGGTGACAGGGGCTGGGAGCGCCCAAGGGCGCTCCCAGTCACCGGTCAGAAGTTGGCGACGATGGAAACGGGCGTCGAGTACGCCGAGTTGCCAAAGTTGTTGTTGGCACGGACACGGTACAGGTACGGCGCGGCACGCTTGACCACCAACTGGTTAAATGTCAGGTTGGCGGTCGTTGTCGCGTTGGCCCAGGTGAGGCCGCCGTCGTTGGAGCGTTGGAGGGTGTAATTGACCGCTCCCTGCACCGCACTCCAGTTCAACGTCACCCTGTCGGACACAAACGGGATGACGTTCACAGCCGTGGCAGCCAGGTTGGCCGGTGTGGCCGGGGCCGCCAACACCGCCGTGGCCGTGGCCGAGTTGGCCGACACCACCGTGCCGTTCTCGGCCACCACGTAGTACACGTAGGTGCTGCCCGGCGTCGTGATGTGCTGGTAGGTCACCGCCGTACCACCCGTGGCATTGCCCTGGGCCGCCGTGCGTGCCACTGTGGCGACCGACGCCACAGCCCCACCGTCGACCGACGCGTACACCCGGAACTGTTGCTCACCCACGCTGGCGTCGGTCCAGCTCAGGTTCACACGGGTGCCATTCAGGTTCGGCGTGGCAGTCAGACCCGTGGGCGCCGCCATCCCGAAGAACGCCGTTGCGGTGTTCGACGGAGCCGAGTTGCTGACCACCGGGCCGGACACATTCTGGGCCACCACACGGTAGATGTAGGTGCCGCTGGCGGTCAGGCTGGTGTCGATGAAGGTGGTCGGGGTCGGAGAACCCGCCGCCACCGAGCCCACTTCCACGAAGTTCACGCCGTCGGTAGAACGCTGCACGCGGAAGGACGTCTCGTTGTTCGAGTTGTCCGTCCAGGTCACGATCACGCGGTTCGGGCCGGCGTACGAGAACGACGCCGTCGCCGCTGCGTTCAGCGGCGTACCCACCACCACCGAGCTGGCCGTGGTGCCGCTGAAGCTGGCGGCAGCCGAGTCACCCCCCGCACCGGTCAGCACCACCGTGACGGTGTAGCTCGCGCTCGCCGGCAGACCCGTGAAGGCCGCCGTCTTGGCGCCGCCCGCCACCACATTCACGATCTGGGTGCTGGCACCCGTGGTGAGGGTCACGGTGGCGGACAGGTTGGTGTTGTTCGGCTGCACGTCAGCCCAGTTCACGGTGACCGAGGTCGTGCCATTGACATCCAGGGCCGAGCTGCCGGTCACGTTGGTGGCCGCCGCCGGCAGGGTGGTGGCGCTGACCGGGCCGGCCGAGGCGCTGCCGTCACCGTTGGTGGCCGTCAGGGTGAAGCTGTACGGCGTGTTGGAAGCCAGCCCCGTCGCCGAGGTGGTCACGGTGTTGGCGGCCAGCGCGGGAACAATATCCACGCCGTTCTGCGTCAACGTGTAAGCCGTCTCGTTGGCCGAGTCGGTCCAGCTCAGCGACACCGTGTTGGTGGTGTAGGCCGTCACCGCAAAATTGCCCGGTGCGGTGGGCAGCACCACCACGGCGCCCGTTGCCGACGTGCTACCGGCCTGGCCCACGGCCGTCACGCGGTAGACCTTTTGGTTCGCGTCGAAGGCGCTGTCGGTGTAGGTCTGGGTGTTCGCCAGTTCCTTGTCCGACAAGGTGGTCCAGGGGCCGGCGGCGCTGGCGGCCTTTTCCACCACGTACTTGAATTCGCTGACCGAGTTGTCGGTCCAGCCCAGCACCACCGAGTTGCCCACCAGGCTGGCGGTCACGTTGGTCGGCACAGCCGGCACCGGGTCGTTGGCGTGGAACACCCAGGGGCGCATGAAGTCGTTCTCTTCGTGGCCCAGGATGTGGCAGTGCCACACGTATTCCCACCCAAAGTCGTACATCACGTTGGCCATGGTGGCCGGCGTGCCGGTGTTCGGGTCGATCTGGGTGAAGCCGGTGAGCGCGCCTTCGGGCTGCGACGGGTCGAGCAGGCGCACGCTGTTGGGCACACCCCAGCCAGCGGTCTTGGGCTTCTTGGCACGCACGGCGACGATCACGTCCTCCAGCGGGCTCATCTTGATGGTTTCCTTCCAGCCCAGCTCGTTGAGTTCCGGCGGGTTGATGAAGTTGTCCCAGCCCACGCGGTTGATCAGCTGCACGTTGAGCAGGTGGAAGTGGATCGGGTGGGTGTCCACGCCGTTGTGGGTGATCTTCCAGATCTGCGTTTCGCCGTTGGCAAACTCTTCGGTCGGCGCGTCCACATAGCCCAGCGGGATGGTGGTTTGGGTCAGCGCGCTGGTGTAGGGGATCTCCACACCGAAGGTCGCGTTCAGGCGGCCATAGGTCGGGTCGAACAGTTCCTGGATGGCCTTGGTCTTGACCAGGATGGAGCCCAGGGACTTGCCGGCCGCAACGTCGGTCCTGGCGGTGGCTTGCACCACGGCGCCGAAGCGCGCCGTTTCGTTGGCGGCGCTGGTGAAGGTGACCGTCGGCTGCGTCGTGACATAGCCCTTGCCGGGGTTGACCAGGGTGACGTCGAAGACGCGGCCCGAGGCACCCGCCGTGGCGGTCACGGCGGCGGGCATGCCAACCGGTGCGGCGGGCGGCGCGGTGAACGTGATGTTCAGGCCCGGGGCCGCGTTGGCCGGCTCGGAAGCGGCCGTGCTCAGGTCCACATAGCCACCACCACCAGCGGAAGCGGGGTTCAGCGGGTCAGGGATGTCCACCGTGACGGCGTTCACACTGCCGAACGCCACACCCTTGGCTTGGTTGGCGGGGGTCAGGCCACCACCGGCGAACGAAACGGTCGGCATGACGCCGTAGCCGGAACCCGCGGTGGTGATGCTGACGCCCACCACCTTGCCGGTGCCTGCAGCATTGTTCGACATGATGGCCGTACCGACGGCCTGCACACCACCCGGGGTGGTGGGCTTGGCGAAGGTCACCGTGGGGCGCGAGGTGTAGTTGCCCACGCCACCCGAGGTGATCTGCACATCGCTCACATTCATGGTGGCGGTGGCGGACACGCCGCTGCCAGGGCCGTTGGCAACCACGTTGACCACCGGGGCCACGCGGTAACCACGGCCGCCGTTGATGACGTAGAACTTGTCAATCTTCAGCGAGGCCTTGGCCGTGGCCTGCTCCAGCGCGGCACCCACTGCGGGGTCGTTCGGGGCGCTGAGCGCCACGTTGGGCACGCGGGTGTAGCCCGAGCCCTGGGTGTCCATCAGGATGGAGTTGAAGAACGCGCCGGTGGTGCCGGGCACGAACTGGAAGCTCGGCTCCTTCAGCGAACCGGTGTAGATGTGGGCGAAGGCCTTGGCGTCATCCCACTGGGTGTGGGCCGGGTTGGCGGCCGTGAAAGCCGCGTTGTAGGCCGACTGGGCCACCACCGGAGACTCTTGCGACGCCATGTAAGCGCCCTGAATCGTGGTGTTCAGCGCATTCGGGTCCAACGACGTTGCTGCGGGTGCCGCATTCACCACGATCTGCATCAGGGTGCGGGTGTTGGGGCCATAGCCGGCCACCGTGTCTTCAGCACCGCCGGTGGCCGAGTTGTCACCGTAGCCCGTGAAGTACTCGTTGCGCGGGTCCGCGGCGGGAATGGGGGCGCCCGCGTCGTTGTAGACGATCAGGGTCTTGCCGGCATAAGCCGAGAAGTCGACGATCACGTCGGCACGCTCGGCGTTGCCGATGTGCAGGCCGGTGAGGCCGTAGTCGGTGTTCAGCACCGCGGCACGGCCCTTGTCGAGCAGGAAGTTGTTGGGGCCCGGGTCCTTGGGCGCCACGCCCGGCAGGAAACCGCCTTCACTGCCGATCTGCCACAGGGTCGGGCCCTGGCTCTTGTAGTCGGGCACGCCACCGTTGTGGCCGTAGACGTCGGTGCTCCAGGTTTCGGGCACGCAGGGCGTGGTGACGCCGGGGCCGGCGTCGCTGCGAGAAGCCAGACCGGTGAACGGGTTGGTGGTCGTGCAGGGCGGGTTGGCCACCGGGTCGGCGGTCCACGACGCCGTCGGGATCATCTTGACTTCGGTGTTGGTGCGGCCATCGTCGGTGGTGACGGTGCTGTCGGCCACGAACATGTTGAACGTGAACGTGCGGTCGTTCGAGGCGTTCAGGATGCGCAGGCGGTAGGTCTTGGGGTCCACCGTGAGCGTGGGGTAGGCCACGCCGTTCACCAGCGGGGTGTCCATCCAGGCTTCAGGCGTGAGCGTCACATCGCCGTAGGCGCCGCTGGGCAGGTTGTACAGCGAGGGGAACATGGGCCAGAACCAGGGGCCCCAGTGCCAGCGGCCCACCGAGTTGAACATGGTCCACTGGTTGGGGTCTTGCACGGTTTCGTACACGTGCGGGTACCACATGTCGCCAGGGGTGCCCCAGGCGGTGGTGTTCCAGCGCTCGTCCTGGAATTCAATGTCGTCGGGCACGAACATCTTGTCCTGCAGCACCATCGGGATGGTGTCGGCGGCGGCCGGCAGTTTGCCAGTAGCGATCAGGTCTTGCTCCACGCTGTCGGTCAGCACATAGGGTGCGGCCATGCCGGCGTAGACGTTCAAACGGGTGATGCCCACCGTATGGTCGTGGTACCACTCCAGGCGCGACGATTGGCCGTTCGGGAAGTAGTAGGTCATGCCGCCGGGGCCCGGGTCGTTCATGTCGGGCACGTTCAGGGCGCCAGGGCCACGCATGAAGTGGTCCAGCAGGGACGGGTCAATCTTGCCTGCAGACACATCGGCAGCCACGGAACCGGCAATGCCCGCATCGCCTTCACCACCCGGGGTGATCCACTGGTGCGGGGTGCCGTCAGAGATCCAGGGGTTGTCGCCACCGTGCAGGTGCAGGTTGGCGCGGTTCTGGGTGTAGTAGGTGCTGCCATCCGGGCCCAGGCCCGAGCCGGGCACCGACGGGTCCAGCGGCAGGAACAGGTCGCCGTTGCGCTTGGTGATGACGGCCTGCTGGTTGATGGACAGCAGGTTGCCCAGGTCGTCGTAGGTGTAGGAGGCCTGGGTGCCGATCTCGGCGCGCCCCACGGGCAGCAGGTTCAGGAACTTGACACGGGTGGGCGTGTCCTTGGTGGCCACGATGGCCGGGCCAAGGTAGTGCGGGGCGTCGAACACGCGGGCCTGCACCTTTTCGCCGGTGTAGTTGCCGCTGGCGTCGGTGATGCGCTTGCCGTTCGCATCGGTCTTGAAGATCATGATGGGCTGGGCGTCGCCAGGAACCACATCAAGCGCACCAAACGCCACCTTGCCCGAGCTGTTGGGGTAGTACAGCTTCAAGTTGCTGCTGCCAGCCATGGCGGAAGCACCGTCGCTGTTGCTGGCCACCGGGTCGATCTGCACATAGCCGCGCAGGGTGGTGGCCTTGCGCAGGTCAGAGTGGAACTTGTCGGCGTACTCCACCACGGCGATTTCGTAGTAGTCGTCACCGCTCACGGTGCCATCGGGCTTGACCCACTTGGTGGCGCTGGCCACCGGGATGTACTTGCTGGTGGTGCCATCGTTCATGGTCTTGGCATTGGCCTTGCCCAGCAGGGGCAGCGGGTCCACGAACTTGCGCAGGGCCTTGCCGGTGCCGGCGTAGGCGCCAGCCACGTTGGCCTTGGAGTTCGGGTACTTGGCCAGGAAGGCCTGCACCCTGGCTTGATAAGCCAGCCGGTTGTCCGGGTGGTAGCCCGCGGGTGCGCCCGTCACTGGGTCGGCCACGCCGGTGTCGTTGCCATAGGCATCCGTCGCCGTCCACAGCCGCTGGCCGGCCGGGCTGCTGACGAAGTAGCTCTGGACGACGAAGGGGGTCTGGGTGTCGTTGCTGTAGGCGTCGCCAAAGCCGGGGCCGGCAAAGGCAGAGGACGCAGCGAGCATGCCGATGAGGGCGCCGACCGCCTGGGTGACCGGCTTGGGCTGGAACTGGATGCGATGGTTCATGTGGGCTCCGGACGTGGGTGGCAAGGTTGAAACTGAGGGGTAAAACTGCGGCTTGTCGAGGGACCCACCGCACCATTGCGTTGGGTCGATTTCCCCGCCAAGCCATGTTGACTTTCGAGGTAAGCAAGTATCACTGATGAGTGCACCGTTTACCTATCCCCCCTAGGTTGTAAAGTTCGTGTGATTTCTCACAGGCGGTGTGAGTATGTGCGATTTGTCAAATGAAACGACCTGTATCACCCCCCAAGGCTTAGGGAGGCCCCCCACGAACGAATGGGGAAGTTCCTGCCGACCACCCTTACAGCAGGTAGATACCCAAGAGGGGCGTGTTTCAGGCGGGTGTTCGGGGTCTGACCAGGCGGCGCTGTCCTAGCGCAAAGGGCGGGTAGATCAGACGGGGGTTTGTTCAAAAACCCGTGAAAAGTGTTTCATGAAGCCCAGAACGCGGGGCAGATAGGCTTGCGTTTCCGCAAAGGGTGGGGTACCACCGGCCCGGAAGACGGCTTGTTCGCCAGCGTTGTAGGCGGCGATCACCTTGGGCAGATCGGCCTGGAACTGCCCGGACAGCCACCGCAAGTACGCCGCCGCTCCGCGCATGCTTTGTTCAGGCGAGAGCCGATCTGCCACCTGAAACCGCCGCGCGGTGTCGGGCATCAGTTGCATCAGGCCCAGGGCACCCTTGGGTGAGCGCGCCTTCGCGTTGAAACCCGACTCGGCCGCAGCCACGGCGGCCAGCAGAGGCGCCGGTACATCCTGCTCCTTGGCAACCTTGAGTATGAGTGCCCGGTAATGCGCGGGCATAGGGGGTACGGGCCCGCCCGTTGTGGACGCCATGCCGGGCAACGCCAGCGTGGCGGTTGACTTCGCGGCAGGCAAAGCGGGTGGTGCTGGGGGGGCGCTGACCAGCAGGTCTGGTGCCTCGGTACTGGCCATGTAGGACAGCACGATGGTGCCGTTGGCCTGCTGCCCGCCGTAGACCTGCGCAGCAGCAGGCCCACCTGCCAAGGCCAGACCGGCGCAGGCCAGGCCCGCCGCCAGGCGGAAGGCAGAGCCCGGAGGCCAGGAACTGGTGGGCATGCCGGGCGGATACGTCAGAAGCGCTTGCCCACGCCTACGCTGAGGAGCAGTGGGTCGAGGTTGTAGCGGCCTTGTTCTATGGCATTGAGGCTGACCTTGGTGGACATTTGCAGCTTCTTGAGGTCGAGGTTGAGTTGCCAGCCTGCCCCAAGGTGCCAATCGGCTCCCAGTTGCAAAGCCAGGCCCATGCTGCGGCGCTGCAGGTCTGCGCCGCCACTGACCAACTGCACGCCTGAAAACTGCGTGAAGTTCAACCCAGCCCCCAGATAGGGGCGCAAACCCCAAGCCACATCGGTGAAATGACGTTGTGCCAGCACGGTGTTGGACTGCAGCTTGAAACTGCCTATGTTGTCCGCGAAACCGGACGAATAGGTGCTGAGGCTCTGCGGCGTGGTGACTGCCACCTCCACCGCGTCATTGGCCGTCCAGAAATAGCTCAGGCTCAGTTCGGGCATGGTCTTGTTGGCCACGGAAAGGCCCAGCGAACTCTTGTCGTTGTCGGCCGAATCCAGGTGCGCCGCGCGCATGCGTACCAGCCAAGACCCGCTGTCTTGGGCGGCAGCCAGGGTGGGGGCCACAAGGCCGATCAGGGTGGCAGCCAGGAGGGGCAACGGGCGCATGGTGTTCCTTCGCGGTTTTCAGGGTGCAGGGATTCTGACCGCACCGCGCCGCTTCGGCAGGGGCCGCTGTGCGCGTGGGTTCAGGCAAGCGGCAAGTCTGCAACGTATTTGGCAAATCGCGCAGCCCGGTTTTGCCCCATCACGCCGGGCGCGCCGTGGCGAGCGACTTGTCGAAGTGCTGCAGGTAGCGCAGCACCCGGGGCAGGTATTCCACGGTTTCGGGCAAGTTGGGCAGCCCGCCAGGGCTGCGCTCGACGCTGCCCTCGCCTGCGTTGTAGGCGGCAATGACGCGCGGCAGGTCGTTGTTGAAGCGGTCCGACAGCCAGCGCAGGTACTGGGCCCCACCCCGGAGGTTGTCTTCGGGCGACAGCAGGTTGGTGACGTTGAATCGGCGCGCGGTTTCGGGCATGAGTTGCATCAGCCCCGTGGCCCCCTTGCGCGATCGGGCCATGGGGTCGAAGCCCGATTCGGCGGCGGCCACGGCGGCGATCAGGGCAACGGGCACGCGCGACTCCTTGGCCACCTGCAGAAACAAGGCCTTGTAGTGGGGCGGGAACCTGGGCACCGGCCCGGGCTTGGGCGCATCGAGGGGCAGGCCCACCGGTTCGGGGTGCGACCTGGGCACAGGCACCTGCAGCACGTGCACCGCGCCCACCAGGGCCAGGCTGGCCTCGATGCCGACGACGGTGGGCAGCGCCTGAAGGCCCAGTGCCACCTCGCCCGCCCGCACCGGCAGTGCCGCCGCGCCCAACAGCAGCGCCAGGCACCAGGGTGCGAGGCCGGGGTGGCGGTGGGCGGCGGGCTGGCAGAACATGGGGCGGCGGGATGGCCGGGCCAGTATGGCCAGCGCCCTCGCCTGCCCTAACCCCTAGGCCGGGTGAGCGCCCCCCTAGAAGCATGAAAAAGCCGCCTGGCTTGGACACCAGGCGGCTTGGTCGCTGGGGCTGGGTTGGCTCAGCGCACCACAGCGATCTGCTCGCGGTTGCCACCCTTGTAGGTGTAGAGCGTGAGCGCGCCGTTCTTGATGTCGCCCTTCTCATCGAACGAGATGGTGCCCGTCACACCCTTGTAGCCACTGGTCTTGGCCAGCACCGGCAGGTACTTGGCCGGCTCGGCCGAGCCAGCCTTGACCATGGCGTCCACCATCACCATCGTGGCGTCGTAGACGTAGGGAGCGTAGATCTGCACGTCGGCGTTGAACTTCTTCTTGAAGTCGGCCTTGAACTTCTCCATGCCCACCTTCTGGCTGCCTTCGACGCCGCCGGCTTCAGCGCACACCACCTGGCCGTCGTCCATGGCGCCGGCGGCCAGCTTGGGCAGTTCGCCCGAGCAGATGCCGTCGCCGCCCATGAACTTGGCCTTGATGCCCAGTTGCTTCATCTGGCGGATCATCGGGCCGGCCACGGCGTCCATGCCGCCGTAGAAGACGACGTCGGGCTTGGTGGCCTTGATGCTGGTCAGGATGGCGGTGAAGTCGGTGGCCTTGTCGTTGGTGAATTCACGCTTGGCGATCTTGCCGCCCTTGCCCTTGACGCCCTTTTCGAACTCGTCGGCCACACCCTGGCCGTAGGCGGTGCGGTCGTCGATGACGGCAATGGTCTTGCCCTTGATCTGTTCAACGGCGTAGCGGCCCAGGGTGCCGCCCAGGTGCACGTCATCGGCCACCACGCGGAAGGTGGTCTTGAGGCCCTGGCGGGTGTACTTGGGGTTGGTGGCCGAGGGGCTGATCTGGGGGATGCCTGCGTCGGAGTAGACCTTGGAGGCGGGGATGGTGGTGCCGGAGTTCAGGTGGCCCACCACGCCGTTGACCTTGGCGTCGACCAGCTTTTGCGCAGCGGCGGTGCCTTGCTTGGGGTCGCCTGCGTCGTCTTCGGCCAGCAACTCGAACTTGGCCGTCTTGCCGCCGATCTTCACGCCCTTGGCGTTGAGCTCGTCAATGGCCATGCGGGCGCCGTTCTCGTTGTCCTTGCCCAGGTGGGCAATGCCGCCGCTGGTCGGGCCCACGTGACCGATCTTGACCACCACGTCTTCGGCGTAGGCCGAGGTGCCCAACACGGCCACAGCGGCCGCCACGATCACATTCAGTTTGACTTGCATGAGTTGAAACCTCCAGTTGAGGAAATGTTGAAGGGAGTGCTGCAAGCGGACCCGCTTGCGCCCAACCTTTGGAAGATACCCCAAAAGAAACGCTCTCCCCATCGGGGTCAAGCCTGAGCGGGACGCCTCAGCTCAACGCCCGCCCTGGAACAAACGCAGCGCGGTGTCGAAGGTCCAGGTGTACCGGATCTCGACCACGTCGAAGTCTTGCGACAGGTCGGGCGAGAAGGGCCTGAACGGGGCCAGCGACTGGACGATCTTGCGCACCGCGTCGTCCACCTCGGGCAGGCCACTGGACTTGTTGAACACGATGCTTTCCACCGTGCCATCCGGGTTCAGCGCCACGGTCACCAACGGGTTCTCGAAGCTGCCCGGCGCAAAGCCCTTGAGCAGTTCGAAGTTCGCGTTCTGCTCCACCTTCTGGCGCCAGGACTCTGCGTAGATGCGCGCCGCGATGTGCCGGTCGGCCCGGCTGGTGAGCAACTTGCGCCTGGGGTTGGGCGGCGCAGGCAGCGGTACCTGCAGCACGGCGGTGGCCTTGGGAATCGGTGCCCCGCCCGTTTCGAGCGCGCGGGTGGAGCCCGAACCGGAACTGGCCGGCGAGACCGAACGCTCGGACGAGGTCTGGCTGGGCGTGCGCCCGCGGTTGCCGTCGCCCAGCATGCCCTCGGGCCCAGTGGCACCCTGGCCTGGCGCCACCGACTTGGCCGTGCCTGCGGCGGCCAGTTCGGCTTCCGCAGCAGCTTTGCGCCGGGCCTCGGCCTCGGCAGCGCGCCGCCGGCCCTCTTGCTCGGCCACCCTGGCGGCTTCCTGTGCTGCCGCCTTGCGGGCCGCATCTTGCCGGGCCGCGTCTTGCCGGGCCGCATCTTGCCGAGCTGCCTCTTGCCGAGCTGCCTCTTGCCGCGCTGCTTCTTGCCGGGCCGCTTCTTGCCGGGCCGCTTCTTGCCGGGCCGCTTCTTGCCGGGCCGCTTCTTGTTTAGCGGCTTCCTGCGCTACAGCCTTGCGGGCAGCCTCTTGCCGAGCTGCCTCTTGCCGAGCTGCCTCTTGCCGAGCTGCCTCTTGCCGAGCTGCCTCTTGCCGAGCTGCCTCTTGCCGAGCTGCCTCTTGTCGAGCTGCCTCTTGTCGGGCCGCCTCCTGTCGCGTCGCTTCTTGCCGAGCCGCTTCTTGCCGAGCCGCTTCTTGTTTAGCGGCTTCCTGCGCTACAGCCTTGCGGGTAGCCTCCTGCCGAGCCGCCTCTTGCCGAGCTGCCTCTTGCCGAGCTGCTTCCTGTCGCGCTGCTTCCTGCTTAGTTGCTTCCTGCCGGACCGCCTCCTGCCGGACCGCCTCCTGCCGGACCGCCTCCTGCCGGACCGCCTCCTGCCGGACCGCCTCCTGCCGGACCGCCTCCTGCCGCGCTGCTTCTTGTCGCGCTGCTTCCTGCTTAGCTGTTTCCCGCCGCGCTGCCTCTTGCCGGGCTGCTTCCTGCCGGGCTGCTTCCTGCCGCGCCGCTTCCTGCCGCGCAGCCTCTTGCCGGGCCGCCTCTTGCCGGGCCGCCTCTTGCCGCGCCGCCTCTTGCCGCGCCGCCTCTTGCCGCGCCGCCTCTTGCCGCGCCGCCTCTTGCCGCGCCGCCTCTTGCCGCGCCGCCTCTTGCCGCGCCGCCTCTTGCCGCGCCGCCTCTTGCCGGGCCGCCTCTTGCCGGGCCGCTTCTTGCCGGGCCGCTTCTTGCCGGGCCGCTTCTTGCCGGGCCGCTTCTTGCCGCACAGCCTCTTGCCGGGCCGCCTCTTGCCGTGCCGCTTCTTGCCGTGCGGCTTCTAGCCGGGCCGCTTCTAGCCGGGCCGCTTCTAGCCGCGCCGCCTCTTGCCGCACCGCCTCTTGCCGGGCCGCCTCCTTCCGGGCCTCCTCTTGCGCGCGGGCCAACTCGTCGGCCTCGGCTTTCAGTCGCTTCGCCTCGGCTTCGGCCCACAGCGCCGCAGCTTCGATTTCACTGGCCCGCAGGTCGGGCGCGCGTGCCACGGCCTTGGGCACGGCGGCCAAGGCTTCGGCGGTGTGAATCTCTTCGGCTTTGATGGGCTTGATCGCCTCCACAGGAACCGTGCGCGGTGGCCTGGGTGGCACCTGGGGCACCGGACGCAATTGCTTGATGGCAGGCTTGGGGACGCGGGGCTCAGCTTTGGGCTTGGGTGGGCTGGGCTTGACGGGCTCAACGAGATCCGGCCGGGGTTTGGCCTGGGCGCCGACGGCTGTGCCGGTTGTGGCCGCGTTGGGCGCAAGCGTTGGGCCGGTGGCGTTGGGGGCCGCATCGGCCAGCAGCGGTGCCGGACCGGTGGCAGCAGGTTTAGCGTCTTTCGCGGGCGCGAGCACCACCCGAAGATCCAAGGGCGGCGAGACGTTGCCTGCCGGCGAGGCGATACCGGGCATCCCAGGGGCGGGGTCCGCCAGCCTCAGAAGCAACAGCAGCGCGTGCACGCCGAGGGACATGCCCAGCGCCTTGCGCAGGGTGATGGGTTTGGGGCTTCTGCGCCAACGAATGCGACGCTTGCGCCTGGGCTGCACGGAATCTCCGGCAGTTTCCGAGGCGGGCTCTTGCGCGGCCTCGTCGGGCGGCAGCTCGTCAGCCGGCTCCACTATGTGTCACACCTGAAAGTCGATGCCTGAGCCACTCGGCAGGCTGGCACAGCAAGGGAAGCGCTGGGGTTGGGACAAGGCACAGAGGTCAAACAAAGGAGAAGACGGGCCGCAAGGTTCGCGGGGATGGGCCAACCTCGAATCTTGACTTGAGACACGAGTTTGAACCTTGTTCAATTGAAACAGCGGTTCCGCTGTCTGGTGAAGACCGCAAATTGTCGCCGGACCAGGGCTGCCCTCTTCGGGCCACAGCCCTGAGCTAAGACAGTGTTCAGGAAGCCCCCGCGCCCTGGGGCCTGTGCACCAAGGCATGGCCATGCGCCTTGTACTGCCTCCAGCGCAACTGGCCCTGGGCCCGGTCGTGCTCGTCCAGGCTGACGACCTCGGCCACGCGGTCGTGGCTGGCCAGCGCCGCCACGTCCTCTGCCCCGAGGTTGACCGCGCTGTCGCAATGGAGCCCGGGCACGGCAGACTCCAGCAGCCACACCGGCGTCAGCGCGGCATCGGCCGGTGCCGCCTCGCCCCGGCGCAGGCGTTGGTGCGGCAGGAAATCCAGTTGGGGCTCGGCCCACAGGGCCTGGTCCAGCCGGGTCAGCAGCGGTGCCGGGCCGTACACGGCCACGCGGCTGCCTTCGCGGAACTTCTTGCGCAGCAGCCGGCAGGCGAACGACAGCTTGTCGTCCACACCGGTGAGAAAGACCACTTCGGCCATGCCAGCGCCTGCTCGCACGCTCAGCCCTTGCGGGCGCGCGACAGCACGAAGTGCGTGAGCAAGCCGACGGGCCGCCCGGTGGCACCTTTGTTGGCGCCTGAGCGGTGCGCCACGCCGGCCACGTCCAGGTGCGCCCAGGGGTACTTGGCGGTGAAGCGCTGCAGGAACTTGGCGGCGGTGATGGAACCGCCGGCACGCGAGCCCACGTTGGCCACGTCGGCGAAATGGCTCTTCAGGCCTTCGTCGTACTCGTCGTCCAGCGGCATGCGCCAGCAGGGGTCATGCGCCGTGCGCGAGGCGGCCAGCAGTTGCTCGGCCAGGGCGTCGTCGGACGCGAATAGGCCAGCCTGGTGGTTGCCCAGCGCGATGATGATGGCGCCGGTGAGGGTGGCCACGTCCACCACGGCGGCCGGCTTGTAGCGCTCGGCATAAGTCAGCGCGTCACAGAGGATGAGGCGGCCTTCGGCGTCGGTGTTGAGGATCTCGATGGTCTGGCCCGACATGCTGGTCACCACGTCACCCGGCTTGGTGGCGCGGCCGCTGGGCATGTTCTCGCAGGTGGGGACCAGGCACACCACGTTGACCTTGGGCTTGAGCTCGGCCACGGCGCGCATGGTGCCCAGCACGCTGGCGGCACCGCCCATGTCAAACTTCATCTCGTCCATCTCGGGGGCCGGCTTGAGCGAGATGCCGCCGGTGTCGAAGGTGATGCCCTTGCCCACCAGCACGATGGGGGCTTCGGTTTTGGCCGCGCCCTGGTACTCGACCACGATGAAGCGCGGCGGCTCGTCGGAGCCGCGGGCCACCGACAGGAACGATCCCATGCCCAGCTTCTCGATGGCCTTGCGGTCCAGCACCTTCACTTTCAGGCCATGGGCCTTGCCCATGCGCTGGGCCTCTTCGCCCAGCCAGGTGGGCGTGCAGTGGTTGCCGGGGCGGTTGGCGCACTCGCGCGCCAGGGTCACGCCAGCGGCGATGGCCTGGCCTTGCTTCAGACCGGCCTTCACGGCGGCCAGGCCGGCGGCCTCGCTCACCAGGCTGACCTTGGCCGGCGCCTTGGCCAGCACCGCGCTGGGCTTGGTGTGGCTGTAGACGTAATGGGCGTTCTCCAGCGCCAGTGCCAGCGCCTCGGCGTGGGTGGCGTCGGCCTGGGCGCCGGCCAGCGCCACCGCCAGATGCCGAACGGCACGGCCCTTGAGCGCCACCAACGCCGTGTTCAGGGCCGCGCGGAAGGCCTTGGCCGACGCGTCTTTGGCCCCCACCAGCAGCACGCGCGGGCTGGCCATGCCGGCGGCCTGGTGCAGGTACAGGCTGTGGCCGGCCTTGTGTTCGTAGTCACCCTGCTTCACGGCCGTGGCCACCAGGCCGTCCAGGGTCTTGTCGCCGCTGCTGCGCTTGCCGTCAACGGGCAGGACCACCACCAGTGCGTCCGCCGAAATTCCAGCCAGCCCTTGTGGGGTCGTCGCCAACGCTTGCAAGTTCATAATCTGATCCATGGCCCGAGGAAAAATGAGCCTTTGATGTTATTCGATTCGACTGTTCGCAAGGAATTGGCAAGGGCTTTCGGCGCCACGCTGGTGGTCATCCTGACCATCGTGCTGACCCAGATGCTGATCCAGACCCTGGGCAAGGCCGCCGATGGCGCGGTCTCGCCGCAAGACGTGGTGCTGCTGCTGGGCTTCGGTGCCATCAAGACCCTGCCCACGGTGCTGGCGTTGTCGCTGTTCGTGGCCGTGGTGGTGACCCTGGGTCGCATGTACCGCGACAGCGAGATGGCCATCTGGTTCGCCTCGGGCATCGGCCTGGCGCGCTTTGTGCGGCCGGTGCTGCACATGGCCTGGCCGGTGCTCACGTTGGTGGGCTTGCTGGGCCTGGTGATCTGGCCCTGGAGCAACCAGAAGATCGAGGAGATGCGCCAGCAGTACGAACAGCGGTCGGACCTTTCGCGCGTGGCGCCCGGCACCTTTCAAACCTCGCGCGACGGCAGCCGCGTGTTCTTCGTGGAGCGAGAGGGCGAGAACGACGCCGGTGGCACGCGCCGCAGCGTGTTCATGCTGGGCCGCAGCGGCGAGCGAGAAGCCGTCACCACGGCCCGAACCGGCCGCATCGACACCATCGCCAGCGAACGCCAGCTGGTGCTGGACGGCGGCCACCGCAACGAGCAGAACACCGAGACCGGTGACAGCACCCACACCCAGTTCGACAGCTTCCGCATGACCATGGACCCGGGGCGAGCCGCGGCGGTGACCGTGGCATCGCCCAAGGTGCTCTCCATGTCGGCGCTGATGCGGGCCCCCACGCCCGCCAACCTCGGCGAGCTCACTTGGCGGCTGGGGTTGCTGTTCGGCGCCACCAACCTGATCCTGCTGGGCATCGGCACTTCGGCCACCAACCCACGCCGCGCCAGCAACTGGAACCTGATGTTCGCGCTGCTGGCCTTCGTGGTCTATTACAACCTGCTCAACCTGAGCCAGGCCTGGGTCAGTTCCGGCCGCACCAGCATGGCCGGCGCCCTGCTGATGTTGCACGGGGGGGCCTTCGTGCTGGCCACGGTGCTGATCTGGTGGCGCGACCATGCTTGCGTGTTGGCCCTGTGGCCGCGACGGGGTGGTGCCTGCCCATGAGGACGGTCCGCGCCCTGCTCTACCGCGACCTGGTCTGGTCCATCGTCTTCGTGTCGGTGGCCTTCCTCTCGCTGTTCTTCTTCATCGATTTTCTCGACCAGCTCGAAGGCGTGGGCCGCAACGGCATGACCATGTGGCATGCCGTGCTGGCCGCCCTGCTGGTGGTACCGGCCCGCCTGTACGAGCTGAGCCCGATCTCGGTGCTGATCGGTGCCATCTACGCCATGGCCCGGCTGGCCCAGTCGTCCGAGTTCACCATCCTGCGCACTGGCGGCCTGGGCCCGGGCCGCGCGTTGCGTCTGCTGGCTGGCCTGGGGGTGCTGCTGGCCGCCCTCACCTTTGTCACCGGCGAGTACCTGGCGCCGCTGGCCGGCCAACAGGCCCTGGCCATGAAGGCCCGCCTGCGCGGCGGCCAGAGCTTTGGCGTGGCCGGGGCCTGGCTGAAGGAGCGGCGCGACACGCCCGACGGCGTGCGCGCCTATTCCATCAACGTGGAGCGCACCACCGCCAACGGGCTGATGCAGCACATCCGCATCTTCGAGCACGACGCTTCGGGCAGGCTGCTGTCACGAACCGAAGCCGCCACCGCGCAGGCCCGACCCGCCCAGCGGGGCTCGGTGTGGCGTCTGGAGAACGTGGTGCAAACACAGTGGCCCGCCAGGGCCGCAGCCGACGCCGCCGTGCAGACCCGGCACCTGGACACCTTGGACTGGGCGACCACGCTGGACGAGAAGCTGGTGGCGGCGGCCGTGTCGCCCATCGACAGCATGAGCACCGCCGAGCTGTGGCGGTACAGCCAACACCTGAGCAACCAGGACCAAACCTCGCAGCGCTACCAGCTGTTGTTCTGGAAGCGTGCCCTCTACCCCCTGGCCTGCATCGTGATGATGGCCCTGGCGCTGCCCTTCGCCTATTTGCAGGCCCGCTCTGGCGGCGTGAGCCTCAAAGTGTTTGGCGGCATCATGCTGGGCATCTCGTTTGTGCTGCTGAACAACGTGGTGGGCCACCTCGGCCTGCTGCGCGACTGGACCCCCTGGATGGCCGCTTCGGTCCCCAGTCTGGTCTACCTGGCCCTCTCGATGGCCGCTTTCACATGGTTGGTGCGATTTCGATGACAACACGCTGCGGTTTGATCCTGCTGGCCCATGGCGCACGCGATGCGACCTGGGCCAGGCCTTTCGAAGCAGTGGCCCAGCGCGTGCGCGACGAAGCGCCCGACCTGCTGGTGCGCAATGCCTACCTGGAGTTCATGTCACCCAACCTGGTGGATGCCGGCCAGGCACTGGCCGAAGCCGGCTGCACGCAGGTGGAGGTGCTGCCCGTCTTTCTGGGGGCCGGCGGCCATGTGCGCAAGGACGTGCCGCTGCAGCTCTCGACCCTGATGGAACGCCATCCGCTGGTCAGCTGGCAGCTGCGCCCGGCCGTGGGTGAATCACCGGTGCTGGTGGATGCGCTGGCCCGCATCGCATTGGAGCCGGCACTGTGAATTTGCACCAGCTGCGCTTCGTGCAAGAAGCGGTGCGGCGCAACCTCAACCTCACCGAAACCGCCAAGGCGCTCTACACCTCCCAGCCCGGCATCTCCAAGGCCATCTTGGAGCTGGAGGAAGAGTTGGGCATCGACATCTTCGTGCGCCATGGCAAGCGCCTGCGCCGTGTCACCGAGCCGGGCCAGCAGGTTCTGAAATCGGTGGAGGTCATCCTTCGCGAAGTGGCCAACCTCAAGCGCATCGGCGAAGAGTTTTCGCAGCAGGACAGCGGCCGCCTGTCCATCGCCACCACCCACACCCAGGCCCGCTATGTGCTGCCCGAGCCCGTGGCGCAACTGCGCAAGCGCTACCCCAAGGTGCAGGTGACGCTGCACCAGGGCTCGCCCGAGCAGGTGGCGCAGATGCTGTTGGACGACACCGCCGACATCGGTCTGGCCACCGAATCGCTCTCGGAGTTTGACGAGCTCATCACCCTGCCCTGCTACGAATGGCAGCACGTCATCGTGGTGCCCGTGCACCACCCGCTGGCCTCGGTGGACAAGCCCACACTGGAGCAACTGGCCGAGTTCCCACTGGTCACCTACCAGCCGGCCTTTACCGGTCGGCGGCGCATCGACCAAGCTTTTGCGCAGCGTCGGCTCTCGCCCAGCATTGCACTCGAAGCCATCGACTCCGACGTCATCAAGACCTATGTGCGCTCGGGCCTGGGCGTGGGCATCGTGGCCGAAATGGCCATGTTGGGCGAACCCGCGCAAGGTGACCTGCTGAGCAAGCCGGCCCAGCATCTGTTTGGGCAGAACACCTCGCGCGTGGCCTTCCGCCGCGGTGCCTACCTGCGCAGCTATGTGCTGGGCTTTGCCGAGCTGCTGTCACCGCGCCTCACCCGCCCGCTGATCGAACGGGCCATGACCGGACAAGGCGACGACTATGCCCTCTGACATCCGCACGCCGGCCATCACCAGCCGCCTGCCGGAGGTGGGCACCACCGTGTTCACGGTGATGTCGGCCCTGGCCCAGCAGCATGGTGCCGTCAACCTGGGCCAAGGCTTTCCCGATTTCGACTGCTCGCCCACACTGCTCGAGCACGTGCACGACGCCATGCGCGAGGGCCTGAACCAATACCCGCCCATGACCGGCGTGGCACCGCTGCGCGAAGCCATCACCGCCAAGGTGGCACGGCTGTACGGCCACCACTACCACCCCGACACCGAGGTCACCGTCACCGCCGGCGCCACGCAGGGCATCCTCACCGCCGTCCTGGCCCTGGTGCACCCTGGTGACGAGGTCATCGTCCTCGACCCTTGCTACGACAGCTATGTGCCGGCCATCCACCTGGCTGGCGCCACCGCCGTGCGGGTGCCCGTCCATGCGCAAAGCCAGCGCCCCGACTTTGCCGGGCTGGCGGCGGCACTGGGTCCGCGCACGCGGGCCGTGGTCATCAACACGCCGCACAACCCCACCGGCATGGTCTGGACGGCCGAGGAGCGTCAACAGCTGGCCGACCTGCTGCGGCCGACCAAGGTGCTGGTGCTGTCCGACGAGGTTTACGAGCACATGGTGTACGACGGCCGCAGCCACACCAGTGCGGCCGGCCACCCCGAGTTGGCCGCGCGCAGCCTGGTGCTGTCGAGCTTTGGCAAGACCTACCACGTCACAGGCTGGAAGGTGGGCTATGTGGTGGCCCCGGCCATCCTGATGGCCGAGTTCCGCAAGGTGCACCAGTTCAACGTGTTCACGGTGAACACCCCCATGCAGCACGGCCTGGCCCGCTTCATGGCCGACACCAGCCAGGCCGACAGCTTGCCGGCCTTCTACCAGCGCAAGCGCGATCTCTTCAGGGCCGGCCTGGCCGGCAGCCGTTTCGAGTTGCTGCCCTGTGAAGGCAGCTACTTCCAGTGCGTGGCCTACGACGCCATCAGCGACCTGGCGGACGATGCGTTCTGCCGCTGGCTCACCACCGAGGTGGGTGTGGCGGCCATCCCGCTCTCGGCCTTCCATGCCGAACGCCCGACCCGCGCCTTGGTGCGCTTCTGCTTTGCGAAGAAGGACGAAACGCTGGCCGCCGCACTGGAGCGGCTCAGCCGACTTTGACCGAGGCCGGCCAAGCCCAGGCTCAGAACTTGGTGGGCGGTGAGTTGGGGCCGGACACCACCGCGCCACCGTCGGGCAAGTCGAGCGAAAACGCCGTCATGTCGTAGGCCGACGGGCGCTGGGCCTGTGGGAGAGGCTCGCGCACATGGTCGCTGTGCTCGCCCAAGGGCAGCAACAGGTCAACGTCGGCCACCGAAACACCCTCCTGCTGGTACAGGTCGCGCGCCAGCGAATACAGCAGCAACACGTCCTTGTAGGCCGGCAGGTCGAACAGCTCCTGGCGCTCGTCATTGCGGAACAGCATGGCCTCCAGCACCGCCATGGCGTTGAGGTGCGAGGGCCACAGGTCCTGCAACTGGGCGATCACGTCGGGGTAGTCCTCCAGCGTGCGACCATGCAACGGTCCCACATCCCAATCCGGCGCATAGACGTTGAAGCGGCGGTTGAACCGGGCGCGAATGCGCTCGTAGGCAGAGCGGTCGCCCTGGCGGCGGTAGATCTCCAGCAGCTTGGTGTAGGGCAGCGGGCTCAAGCCACCGGTGCTGCGCACATGCGACATGAGCAGGTCGCCCGCAGCGTCCTCCTGGCCCAGCGCGATGAAGAAATCGGCCTGCTGCTCCAGGTCCAGCAGCTCTTCCACGGTCACCTCGCGTGCCGGAGCGCTGCCGTCGATGATGGACGCCATGCCTGCTGGCTCAGCGGGCACTGAACCCATCGGCAAAGGCTGGGTTCTTTGGGGGTCGAAGTAGGGTTGGGTGTCGGCGGCGATCTCGGCAAACAGCGGGTCGCCGTCGGACTGGACCTTCGCCTGCGCCAACCTGCCGGGCACCACCTCGGGCAGGGGAAGATCGATCAGATCGCCAGGGTCTGACGGCGGGGGCTCGGGCACCGGCCCTTCATTCTGTCCCGGCTGGCCGCTCCACCAGGCGCCGGTCTTGTCGGCCTTGCCCTGGGCACCGCGCAAGCGCAGCGCCAACCAGATGGCCACCCCGGTGGCCAGCAGCAGCAGCGCCGACAGCCAAGGCAACATGCGGCCTTTGAACTCGGCCTCGCTGAGCTGGGCCCGCAAGGTCAACTCGTTGGCCTGTTTGGTTTGACTGTCCTTGCGCAGATCGTGCAAGGATTTTTCCAAGGCCTGCAGTTGGGCCAGTTCGGTCGCGTTCTCGCCCTCGGCCGCCGATGCGGCAGAACCCGGTGGCATGAAGATGGGCTCTTCCATGTCCATCTTCAGACGCGGGCCGGAGCCCACATCCAGCAGCAAGCGCGCCACCTGGTCATTGCGAGGCACCACCGACGCTGCCGCTTTGGCTACAGCGCCGGTGGCTGGCGCCTGCACCACGGAGGTGGACTCTGCGACGCGGCGACGCTTGTGGGTTTTCTTGTTCGCAGGCGGCTGCGCTTCGGCGTAGGGCACGCTGCGTCGACGCTCTGCGCTGACCAAGGGCATGTCGGCCTCGGCCCCTGGCAGGGCCGAAACCATGGGAATGCTGGGCGCCACCACCGGTGCCGACAAAGCCATCAAGGGAGGATCGGCAAAGGCCGTGAAGCGGCGCATGAAGCGGCGCTCGCACCCTGCACTGACACTCACCTCCACCACCGGCTCCTCGATGGGCACCACGGTGCTCACACGGGCCTGCCATTCGGCGGGGTTGGCGGTGGGCACCACCGCCACGCGGACCTGGCTGGGCAGCAACGGCACGTCGCCAGAGGTCACCTCGGCTTGCACGCACTCGGCGTACATGCGCTCACCCTGGTCGAGCCGGATGGGGATCAGGACATTCAGCGGTTGCCCCAGCGTGGCGGTGGGGGACACCTTTCCAAAGCTCACCGCGTGAACACCGGAAGATGCCGCCATGGCGGCGCAGCAGATGATCAACGTGGGACGAAGAAAGGCCATGCCTTGGATGAAAAATCAGTAAAAAGTGCCGGGGCACTCTAACACGCCTGGATACGTTCACAGTCGCGTCCCAGGGGCACACAAGCCCCTCAGTTCGGCGCTGTGTGCAGCCCTGCACACCCCGCATTCGGGCCGCCACACCCAACCCCGTCTCACAGGGGAAACGACAACATGGACAATACCGAGGGCGGCAGCGCCGTTGCTGTCGCGTCAGGGACAAATGATGAATACCCCCGTTCTTACAATCGACGAGCGTCTCAACATCGACTCCGGTGCATGGTTCACGTCCCTGTCTCACACCCTGCGTTCGGCCATTCTGGCCAGGGCCACGGTGCGGCGATTGAGCGACGGGGGCTCGCTGGCGGCCCGGGGCACCCCGGCCGAAGACTGGATCGGCGTGGCCAAGGGCGCGGTGCGGGTCAGCTCGGTGTCGCTCTCGGGCAAGCAGGTCACCCTCACCTATGCCGAGCCGGGCACCTGGTTCGGCGACATCGCCCTGTTCGACGGCATGCCCCGCACGCACGACGCCTCGGCCCATGGGCAGACCACGCTGCTGGTGGTGCGCAAGGCCGATTTCAAGGACTTGCTCAGCCAGCATGTCGAGTTGTACGACGCCCTGCTGCGCCTGAATTGCCGTCGCCTGCGCCTGATGTTCAACCTCATCGAGGATCTGAACACGCGCCCGCTGGCGGCACGCTTGGCCAAGCAACTGCTGCTGCTGGCCAAGAGCTACGGCATTGCGCAGGGCGAAGAGATCCGCATCGGCCTGCAATTGGCGCAAGAAGATCTGGCCCAACTGCTGGGTGCCTCGCGCCAGCGCGTGAACCAGGAGCTGAAAGAACTCGAGCGCGATGGCGTGCTGCGCGTGGAGCCCACCCGGCTCGTGGTGCTGTCGCGCGACAAGCTGCTCGCCGCATCAGAACGCTGAGGGCCGTGCGGGCCCTCTGCACACACAGAGGACGACCCCATGGAAGATTTCTCCGGCACGCGCCCGGTCTCTGAAACCCACCAATTCGATGTCGCTGCGCTGCAGCGCCACCTGGAGGCCCACCTGCCCGGTTTTGCCGGGCCGCTCAGCGTCGAGCAGTTCAAGGGCGGGCAGTCCAACCCCACCTTCAAGCTCACCACGCCCAACCGGCGCTATGTGATGCGTGCCAAGCCGGGCCCGGTGGCCAAGCTGCTGCCCTCGGCGCACGCCATCGAGCGCGAGTTCCGGGTGATGAACGCCTTGCAAGGCAGCCAGGTGCCGGTGGCCCGCATGCACCTGCTGTGCGAGGACGAAGCGGTCATCGGCCGCGCCTTCTACGTGATGGAGTTCGTCGAGGGCCGCGTGCTGTGGGAGCAGTCGCTGCCCGGTTTCACACCCGACCAGCGCGGCCCCATCTACGACGAGATGAACCGCGTGATCGCAGCGCTGCACAGCGTGGACGTGGCCGCCGTGGGCCTGGCCGACTACGGCAAGCCCGGCAACTACTTCGAGCGCCAGATCGGCCGCTGGAGCAAGCAGACCCTGGCCTCGGTCACCGGCCCCAACCCGGCGATGGACAAGCTGCTGGAATGGCTGCCCAGCCACATCCCAGCAGGCGCACGCAACCCGAGCGACGTGTCCATCGTGCACGGCGACTTCCGCATGGACAACCTGATGTTCGATGCGCACGAACCTCGCGTCATCGCCGTGCTCGATTGGGAGCTCTCCACCATCGGCCACCCGTTGGCCGACTTCAGCTACCACTGCATGGCCTGGTACATCCCGCCGGGCACCTTTCGCGGCATCGGCGGGCTGGACCATGCGGCGTTGGGCATCCCCTCGGTCGACGACTATGTGCAGCGCTACTGCGAGCGCACCGGCCGCACCGACCGCGTCGCGCTGATGACAGACTGGAACTTCTACCTCGCGTACAACCTGTTCCGCATCGCCGCCATCGCCCAGGGCATTGCCAAGCGGGTCGAGAACGGCACGGCCGCCAGCGCCCAGGCCAAGGCCACGGGCGCTGCGGCTCCCAAACTTTCGGAACTGGCCTGGAGCTTCGCCGAGCGCGCCTGAACCCCGCGCACCGGCAGGCCTGATATCACGCACACCCACAGGAGACACCATGGACTTCGGCTACTCACCCCGCACCCAGGAACTGAGGGCCGCCGTCTCGGCCTTCATGGACGAGCACGTCTTCCCGAACGAGGCCCGCTACTGGGACGAACTGCAGGCCAACACCGCTGCGGGCAAGCGCTGGACGCCACTCAACGTCATCGAGGAACTCAAGCCCAAGGCCAAGGCCGCCGGGCTGTGGAACCTCTTCCTGCCCGAGAGCGAGCTGGGCGCTGGCCTGACCAACCAGGAATACGCGCCGCTGGCCGAACTGATGGGCCGGGTGCTGTGGTCGTCCGAGGTGTTCAACTGCTCGGCGCCCGACACCGGCAACATGGAAACCATCGTGCGCTACGGCACCGCCGAGCACAAAGAGCGGTGGCTCAAGCCGCTGCTGGCCGGCGAGATCCGCTCGGGCTTTGCGATGACCGAGCCGGCCGTTGCCTCATCGGACGCCACCAACATCGAGGCCCGCATCGAGCGCCAAGGTGACGAGTACGTCATCAACGGCCGCAAGTGGTGGACCAGCGGCGGCGGCGACCCGCGCTGCAAGATCCTGATCTTCATGGGCAAGACCGACCCGGAAGCGCCGCGCCACTCGCAGCAATCGATGGTCCTGGTGCCCATGGACACCCCCGGGGTGAGGCTCATCCGCCCGCTGAGCGTGATGGGCTACGACGACGCGCCGCACGGCCACATGGAGATCTCGTTCACCAATGTGCGTGTGCCGGTCAGCAACATCCTGCTGGGCGAGGGCCGCGGCTTCGAGATTGCCCAAGGCCGCCTGGGCCCGGGCCGCATCCACCACTGCATGCGCCTGATCGGTTTGGCCGAGCGCGCACTGGAGCTGATGTGCCGCCGCGCCACCCAGCGCGTGGCCTTTGGCCGCACCATTGCCGAGCAAGGCGTGACGCGCGAACGCATCGCCGAGGCGCGCTGCATGATCGAACAGGCCCGCCTGCTCACGCTCAAGGCGGCCTGGATGATGGACGTGGCCGGCAACAAGACCGCCAAGGGCGAGATCGCGATGATCAAGGTGGTGGCGCCCAGCATGGCCTGCCAAGTGATCGACTGGGCCATCCAGGTGCACGGCGGCGCCGGCATGTGCCAGGACTTCCCGCTGGCCTTCTACTACGCCCAGGCCCGCACACTGCGCTTTGCGGACGGCCCTGACGAGGTGCACCGCAACGCCATCGCCAAGATGGAGCTGGGCAAGTACGCGGCCAAGTGATGCCTGTCAGGAAGCGGGCGGGTGTTCGCCCAGTTTCCTGGCCTCGGCCAGCGCCACCTCAAACAGGTGGATGGCGTCGGCGATGTAGCCCAGGTCGGGCCTGTGCATGCCCATGCGCAGCGTCAGCCGGCCTTGCTGGGCGATCAGCACCAGCGGTGGCGCTGCCGGCGCCTGCAGCCAGGCGCTGAGCTGCTGCCCGGCGGGCCCTGCCAGCCAGGTTTGCATCCAGGGCGTCACATTGCCCACGGCGGCCAGCACCTGGCCCACTGGTCCCAGCGCCTTGGCGTCGACACGCGGAGACACCGCCAGCCAGCGCACCTCCTCGGGCGTCTGGTCATTGGCCTGGGTCTCCACACCGTCGACATACTGTTGGAACAACTCGCGGTCCAACAGCTCCAGTTGGTCGCGTGGCATCACCACGCCAAAGGTGTGGGGGTCGATGCCGGTACGCCCCCGCAGACGCAACTCGTACTCGCCGAGGTAGCGCCGGTGTGAAGTGCCCCACTCCAGTCGCCAATGCCGCTCGGCTGGCGGCTCAACCGCAAACCCATCGTGTGCCTGGTTGACCTTGCAGACCCAGCCTTGCTGTTCGGCCCAGGTTTGAACAGCGTGAAAGTCCAGCGGCTCAGGCCCGCGCTTGAGCCAGCGGCGCAGCGTTTTCAGCATGGATGGATTAGAGTGGTGAGGCAGCCTCGCGCCTCTGGAGACAACACCATGATTGAAGTGTATTCGTGGGCCACACCCAACGGCCACAAGGTTCACATCATGCTGGAGGAATGTGGCCTGCCCTACCGCGTCATCCCGGTGGACATCGGTGCCGGCGACCAGTTCAAGCCCGAATTCCTGGCCCTCAGCCCGAACAACAAAATCCCCGCGCTGCACGACCCCGACGGCCCCGAGGGCCAGCCCATCTCGCTGTTCGAATCGGGCGCCATCCTGCTCTACCTCGCGGGCAAGACCGGCCGCTTTCTGCCCGAGGGCACCGCTGCCAAGTACGAGGCGCTGCAGTGGCTGATGTTCCAGATGGCCAGCGTGGGCCCGATGCTGGGCCAGGCTCACCACTTCCGCATCTACGCGCCCGAGAAGATCCCGTACGCCGTCGAGCGCTACACCAACGAGGCCAAGCGCTTGTATGGCGTGATGAACAAGCGCCTGGCCAAGTCCACCTACTTGGCCGGGCCGCAGTACAGCATCGCCGACATCGCGGTGTTCCCGTGGCTGCGCTCCTGGAAGAACCAGGGCATCGCCTGGGCCGACTACCCGCACCTCAAGGGCTGGTTTGACGAGGTCAGCGCGCGCCCGGCCGTCAAGCGCGGTGTGACGGTGCTGGCCAACCTGCGCAAGCCCATCACCGGCGAGAAAGAGCGCGAGGTTCTCTTTGGCGAGCGCCAGCTGAAGCAGCACTAGCGCAGGCCAGCACACGGCCGCTCCGAAACGGCCTGCGACCCGCATGGCGGGTGGCCGCGCATGTCGCGGCCGGGTGCCCCTGTCAGGCCCTAGAATCCGCACCCGCGCTGCCCGTAGCTCAACTGGATAGAGCAGCTGCCTTCTAAGCAGCAGGTCGGGGGTTCGAGTCCCTCCGGGCAGGCCAGCCTTGGCCCTTCGCCGCCCCCATGGCCGCCGCCCCGCCATGGCCCCCTTCCCCACACCCCGCTGGATGCCACGCTCAACGTGGTGTGGCTGCGCCATGGCGCGCGCTGCGGCTGGCCATGGGTCCCTAACCTGAAGCGGCTTGGAAAGCCAATAGGTCAGCTTCGGCAGCGGGACGTTGGCCATTTTTCAGGCCGGTTTAAGAAACACCCCAAGACCCACCCCCAGGTCCGCACCCGATGGGGGATTCCCCCCAATTTCAATGGGTCACCTGCCCCAGCGACACAAAAGCTTGCGCGCAATACCTTGACAACCGCTGATATCTCTCAATCGGCCACGCGCTGAAACAAGCTGCGTGGCGAAGCCGCAGGGGTTGCCATGAACCACGTCCTGACCCAAGCCTCACTGGACTCGCACCCGGTCTCCACCGAGGGCCCCAGACATGTCCGCCCCAGCCGGGCCCAGGCCCTCTGGGTCTACCTGCTGGCCTTGCTGGCCTATCTGGTGCTGGCCCTGAGTGACCTGGCCACGGCCTCTGCCGCGCCGGTGAGCCTGAAGGTGGTCAGCGCGCGCGCCGAGCCCAAGGCCTTTGGCGGCAGCGGTGTGGCCAAGGGGGCAGAGGTCAGCCAGTACAAGTTCCTGATCAACATCGACAACACCGGCACCACGGTGCAGCGCTCACCCGCAGCGGGCACGGGCTGCAACACCGGTGACCCAGGCTACCCCGACAGCTGCAAGTGGACGTCGGTGTCGGGCGCGGCCAGCTCCAGCCCGGTCTACACCCAGGGCAACCAGGCCGACGCCGGCTCACTGGACCTGCCCGCCGGCCGCTACCTCATCTCGGTGCTGGCGGAGGGCTACAAGCTGGATGGCCGGCATTTCACCGTCACCGCCGCAGGCGCCGTCACTTGGCAAGGCAAGGGCGGCAGCGACCCGGCGAGCGAGGTGAAGGTGGAAGTGCAACCCACCCCGCTGCCGGATGCACAGATCCAGGCCGCCGTGTTCGAGGACATCTCGCCCGTCAACAGCGCCCCCGACCTGCCGGCCGAGCACGGCCTGGCCGGCTTCCAGGCCCACATCACCGACACGCTGGGCGAGGTCACCACCGATGTGTACGGCGCACCGCTCTGCGGCACCGGCCGCTGCCTGAGCAAGTGCTACATCGTTGACGGCGGCGTTGACAAGGGCGAGGCCAATCCCCTGGATGCGTTGGGCCGCTGCCCCACCGACATCGCCGGAGCGGTCAATGGCTACACGCTGTACCCCGGGCAGACCTTGAGTGCCACCGCAGTGGTGGAAGGCAAGGTCAAGATCCCCAACGTCGGCCCCAACCGCTACGCACTCTCGGTCACCCCACCGGACGGCGTGGGCTGGATACAAACCACCACCCTGGAAGGCAACCACGACTGGGACGCGTGGGTGATGGAAGGCGCCACCGGCCTGGACACCGAATTCGTCATTGCGGGCGAGCCCTTCCCGGCCATCATCTTCGGCTACGTGCGGGCCACCGCCGAGCTGCCCGCCACCGCCAACGCCGGCAGCATCACCGGCGTGGTGGACGCCGTGAAGATCTACGTGCCCACCACCGGCGGTGTTGGTGGCCTGCCCGGCGAGATCTGGGGCGGCATGCAAGGTGCGGTGATCGACAAGCCCATCCCCTTCCCCTGGGTCACGCTGACCGACTTGGGCAATGGCGACACCATGATCTGGGCGGGCAAGGGCGACGCCAATGGGCGCTTCACGATCAACAACGTGCCACCGGGCAACTACACGCTCACCTGGTGGGACGAGCCACAGAACACCATCCTCGACCTGGTCAGCGTCACGGTGGGTGCGGGCGAGACCGTGGACATGGGCATCCTGCCGCTGGCCGGCTGGTGGACCGTCTTTGACGGCTACGTCTACAACGACCTCAACCGCAACGGCGTGAAGGACCCCGACGAGCCCGGCCTGCCTGGCTACGCGCTCACCATGCGCCGCCGCGACAACAGCCTGATGGACCGCGGCACCACCGCCACCATCACCGACGCCACCGGCTACTACAAGTTCGAGGCCGCCTACCCCATGACCCAATGGCTGGTCATGGAGGCCTACGACAACCTGCACTACACCACCGGCGTCACCTACCAGGCCGACAACCAGCCCGAGCCCACCACGGTGCTGGGCGCCGGCGTGGACGTGAGCGTGCTGCCCATCATCGGCCTGAGCGGCCACATGGACTGGGGCAAGCATGTGTACGACGCCACCGGCGCCACCGGCGGGCTGGACCCGCGCAATGGCGGCATCGTGGGCACGGTGAGCTATGACACCACCCGCAACGAGCTCGACCCGCGCTACGCGGCGGTGGAAGACTGGCAGCCCAGCATTCCCAACCTGTGGGTGAACCTGTATGCGCCCGTGTTCTGCGGCACATCGACAAGCTGCGATGCAACAGGACGCTACGCACTCGACACAGACGGCTCCTTCCTCAAAGGCCCTCTGCTCAACCACTACCTGACCGAAACCTGGCAGCGCCCCACGGGCTGCACCGCCCGCGGCGCCGACAAGCAGCCGCTGGTGCACGGCGTGGATGAACAAGTGCTGCCGCTGGACGACGCCACGGCGCCCTGCATCGAAGGCCCGCTGATGGGTGTGCAGTTCGGCACCTACCCCACCCCCGACGGCAACTTTGGCGCGGCGGTGGACGGCAACTACGGCTTTGGTGACGGCTGCTTCGTGTCCACCTCGCCCGTGGTGTACGGCGTGTTCGACCCCATCACCGAAACCTGCACCACCGGCACCCTGCAAACCCTGCCCGGTGGCCGCGACTACCTGGTGCACGTCGACCTGAATTCGCAGCTCGACCACCTGAGCCGCCCCATCTACAAGGTCACCCGCGAGGAGGACATCAACATCGCCAACGGCGACGAGTTCATCCCTGCGGCGCTGCCGCCCGAGTGTGCGGGCGCCCTGCACACCGTGGACTCCACCGGCAATGCCACCTTCATGGGCATGGGCGGTTCGCCCTACGAAGGGCAGCAGCGCCCGCTGTGCGATGTGAAGCTGGTGCGCCTGAGCAACGGCAGCTCCATCGCACCGTCGTTCAACCTGTACACCGACGTGCCCCTGCCCGGTCGGCACTGGTTCATCATCATCGACGACCTGAATTTCTCCACCAATGCGCAGTCCATCACGCTGGGTGAAAAGGCCGGCATGCCCTTCATCCCTGTGGGCATCTACGACTGGACCGACCGGCTCATCACCACGGTGGAATCCGACTACAACGGCCTGGCCGACGTGCTGCTGCCGTCCACCAACCGCATCAACTGCCCCACCCCCTCGGGCGTGTGCGCCAACGTGTACCGCTATGTGGGCAACGACCCCGGCGTCCCCGGCCGACTGAACCTCAACTACAACCCCACCTACCGCACTATCGCGGCCGAGTTCGAGGTGCTGCCCGGCCAGATCATCCCGGCCGACCTGGCCCCGACCCAGGTGGGTGTGACCGTGCAACTGCCCGGCGCACAGAACACCTCGCCCATCATGTGCATGCTGGACAACAGCACGCCGCAGCTCTATGCCGTCTCCGACCCCTTCGTCAACGCCAGCTCGCGCAACATCATCATCAGCGGCGCAGGCTTTGGCGCCGGCGGAACGCTGACCCTGGGTGGCATCGCGATCCCCGCGACGTCAATCTCCTGGACCGACAGCGTGATCACGGTCAACGTGCCCTTCAGCATCCCCTCGGGCCCGCAGCAGCTGATGATCACCCGCGCCGACAACGGCCAGCACCTGGTCAGCGGCATCACGATCCACGTGTTCGCCAGTGGCAGCGCACGCACCGACAACGCCAACACCTTCGACGGCCGGCTTGTGGTCGACCCGCTGGTCAATAGCGGCGATGTGGGCGCCACGGTCACTGGCACTGGCATCCCCACAGGCACCACCATCACCAGCGTGGGTGGCACGGGTCTGCAGCGCTACTTCATCATGAGCAATCCAGCCTCGGCGACGGGCTCGCGCAGTGTCACGATCACCAAGGCGCACAACGTGACAGTGGGCCTCGGCGCCAACGCCACCGCAGGACACACGGCCACCGACTCGGCAATCAATGCCTTGGACGTGCTGCGCACCGTGACGTTCAGCCCGAATACCAATGGCCTGACCGGCTCGCGCACGATACTTTCCGTCAGCGGTGGAAGCAGCTTCGTGTTCAGCCCCATCAATCTGCTTGGAGGCGGACGAAACGGTGGCACGGCCGATCGCGTTGCCACCATCACCACGACGCACACGGTGGTCACCTTCGCCGCCAATTTCGTCCTCGACAGTTCCGCCGTCACGTCGGACGTCGGCTCGGCCGTCAGCGGCCTCGGCATTGCCAGCGGCGCCACGGTGACTTCGGTCCAGACCACACCCGCTGCGCTGCGTGGCTTCACCATGAGCCTGCCCGCAACGGCCAACGCCTATCCGGGCACGGTACAGGTGACGCTGCTCAACGCTGGTGCCGTCGGCCCCAACGACTACAACCCGATGGTGTTCAAGGTCGGCCCCGGCCAGACCTATGCCCCTGCCGAGACGCTGCCGGCTGCAGCCGACCACGCCATCCAGCGTGCGCTCGACGACGCCGCAACCTGGGTGGCGACATCGAGTGCCAATTCGAACCAAGGCGCCCTGGTGGTTGTGTACCCGAACAACCCGACCGAGAACTCGCGCCAGAACCCGCGCGGCGCCTACTACGAGAACCTCATCATCACCAGCAGGGTCAAGCTGCAGGGCGTGGGCCCGGGCAGCCCTGACGGTGCCGTGCGCGGCGCCATCATCGACGGCGGCGCCTTTGCCGGGGACAGCCCGGTGGCCGCCGACTGGTACACCCGCATCCTGCAGGAAACCACGGCCGACGCGAACGGCAACGCGGTGCCCACCTGGGGTGGCAACCCCGCCATCAACGACGGCGCTGTGATCTCGGTCTTCGTGCCGCCGCCCAGCAGTGGCGCCTGCACCGCGGCCGCCTGCCGCAAGGCCTTCCCGGTGGCGCCTGGCCTCAACACGGCCCCGTCCATCGACGGCTTCGACCTGCGTGGCGGCAACCAGGCCGGCTTCCCCGGCAACATCAATGCCATCGGCGGCACGCCCACCGGTCTGCCTGGCGGGCTCACCACCCAGGGCGGCGCTGTGTTTGCCAATGCCTATGCCCGCAACCTGCGCATCACCAACAACGTGGTGCAGAACAACGGTGGCGCCTACGGCAACATCCGCATCGGCACGCCCGACCTGCCGGCGCCCTACACCAACAACGAGAACGACGGTGTGGTCATCGCCAACAACCGCGTGATCTCGAACGCGGGCACCAACCTGGCGGGCGGCATTGGCCTCTTCACGGGTGCAGACGGCTACCAGGTGTCGGGCAACGACATCTGCGGCAACTTCTCTTCGGAATACGGCGGCGGCATCAGCCACCTGGGCCTGAGCCCTGGCGGCAGCATCCGCAACAACCGCATCTACTTCAACAAGTCCTTCGACGAAGGTGGCGGCGTGATGATCGCCGGCGCTCTGCCTGCCGACACCACGCAGGTCTCACCGGGCGCCGGCGCGGTGGACATCTACAACAACATCATCCAGGCCAACCTGTCGAACGACGACGGCGGCGGCATCCGCTTCCTGATGGCGGGCACGGCCCCGATGAATGTCTACAACAACATCATCGCCAACAACGTGTCCACCCACGAAGGCGGCGGCATCTCGCTGAACGACGCCACCAACGTCCGTGTGTACAACAACACCATCATGAAGAACCTGACCACGGCGACGGCCATCACCAGCAATGGTGCGGCCGCACCGGCAGGCCTGGCCTCTTCGCAGAACAGCGCCCTGCTGCAGGCCACGCTGCCGGTGGGTTCCCCCATCTTCAGCAACCCGGTGGTGTTCAACAACATCTTCTGGGACAACCGGGCCGGCACCCGCGCACTGACCAAGGTGACGGGCCTGGGCAGCGATGGTGACACCACGCCGATCGACCTGTGGGATCTGGGCCTGGCCGACGGCACGGGCGTGCTCGCACCGACCAACTCCATCCTCCAGCAGACCAGCACGGCGGCGCGCCCCTACACCGACGTGGGCAACCTGCACAGCGACCCGGCGGTGGTGCAAGCCATCGACATCCCGGTGACCTTCAACACCTGGCGCAACAACCCGGCCTTCCTGGGCGCCATCCTGATCTCTGTCGACCTGCCGCCCAACCTGTTGAGCGACTACCACCTGGCGGCCGGCTCGCCCGCGCTGAACCTGGGGGCCGCCACCAAGACCGTGGTGACGGGTGCCACAGCCGTGACGGTGACAGCGCCTGGCTTTGACATCGACAACGAGGTGCGCCCCTTCAACGGTGGCATCGACGCCGGTGCAGACGAGTTCGGGTCCACGCCCTTGCCGCCTGCCACGGTGCCCGCTGCCAACGCCACGGTGGGGCTGCTGTCGACGTCGATCGGCAGCCTGAGCGGCGGCACGCTGAGCCTGGGCAACCTGGCCGGGGCCTACAACCAGGTGACGCTGACCTTGACGGCCACGGGCGGCGCCGTGCAGTTCGGCGCCGTCACGGTCAGCAGCAACGACGGCGGCCGCTTCAGCGAGCTGAATGGCGGCACCTGCCAGGACGCCCTGGTGCCCGCAGGCGGCAACTGCACGGTGCTTGTCAACTTCAACGCCAGTGGCAACGACCAACGTCGCGGCACGCTGACGGTGAAGCACAGCGGCAGCAACAGCCCCTGGACCCTGACCCTCACCGGCCGCTGACCCAGCCCCGCTGGACCAGCCCACCGCAACCAACCGGGCGGCGACAACCACCGCCCGGTTTTCCGCAGGAGTCGCGAGATGAGCAAGCCCCACAACGCCAACCCCTCGGGCCGCCGGCGCTTCGTCAAGGCCATGGGCCAGGCCACCTTGGCTGCAGCAGGTTTGGGCCTGCTGCCGCTCAAGCGCCTGCTGGGCCCCATCGCCATGTCCGAGGCCCAGGCCCAGAGCGCGCCCGACCTGTACTACGCCGGCACCGACGGCTGGATCAGCCTGCCGGACACGCCGATCTTCTCCAAATCGCTGGGCGTCTGGACCCACCCGGACGACCTGGCCCCGGCACCGTTCAACACCTACATCTTCGGCTTCCGCGACGTCACGCGCCACTCTGACGCGCAGCGCGCCAACCAGAAGAACAAGGCCCAGCACAGCGCGCCCATGTTCTGGCTGGACCAGTTCGACCCGGCCCACCCCAAGGACTTCGTGGTGCAGCTCACCAACCTGGGCATGGCGCAGCGCCCCGACCTGTTCGACGCCCACACCCTCCACTGGCATGGCTTTCGCAACGTCATCACCTTCTTTGACGGCGAACCCACGGGCTCGGTGGCGGTGATGACCGGGCGCACCTTCCAGTACGTCTACCGCCCGCGCGACCCCGGCACCTACATGTTCCATTGCCACGTGGAAGACACCGAACACGTGCACATGGGCATGACCGGCCCGGTGTTCGTGCGGCCCTTGCAGAACGGCAACACGGCCCTCTACCCCAGCGGCAAGTACGCCTACAACGACGGCGACGGCTCCACCGGCTACGACCGCGAGTTCGCCATGTTCTGCTCCGAGGTCTGGGGCGATTCGCACTGGGCCGACTCGCACATCCAGTTGCCCGAGTGGACCGACTACAAGCCCGATTTCTGCCTGCTCAACGGCCGCGTCTACCCCGACACGTTGGCGCCGCACGCCCCCATGGACACCTTCGAGCCAGGCATGCACTCGCTGCCCTTCACGATCAATGCCGACGGTGAGTTGACGCCCATCTCTGAAGACTTGGCGCGCCTGCAGTACCAACCTCTGTCTGGCCTGGTGAACTGCAACGCGGGCGACCGTGTGCTGCTGCGCTTTTCCAACCTCGGGTTCCGCGAATCGGCCATGACCCTGGCAGGCATGAAGATGAAGGTGGTGGGCAAGGACGCCACACCCATGCGGGGCCGCGACGGCACCGACTCCAGCTACTCGGCCAGCACCGTGTCGTTTGGCGCGGGCGAAAGCATCGACGCGATCTTCACCGCGCCCGCCTACAGCGGCGCAACGGGCACCTCGGGCCAGGGCTACGACACCTACCTGCTCTACGACCGGGCCTACGAGCGCAGCGACAACCTGGGCGGCGGCGGCCGCCGCACCGAGGTGCGCGTGTACCCGGCCAGCACGCTGGCCGCGCAGCGCTTCCCGAACGACCTTGGCGCCTGACCCCCCTGAACCAGGAGCACCACACCATGACGACCTTCCACCTCGGTCTGACGAACACTGAAGCCGCGCGGGTGCCCACACTGGGCTCGCTGTGTGCCGGCCTGGCGCTGACGGCGGCCTCGGCCGTGCAGGCGGCGCCACCGCAGACGGGCGTGCTCTGCACCTCGGGCGTCGGCCCCAACCCGACCTTTGTGCTGGACGCCAAAGAGGGCTACATCCAGCTGCCCGACGGCACCACGATGTACATGTGGAGCTACGCCAAGGGCGGCCAGCCCTTCCAGTACCCCGGCCCGGTGCTGTGCGTGAACCAGGGCGACACGGTGACCGTGGTGCTGAACAACCAGCTGCCCGAGCCCGCGTCCATCATGTTCCCCGGCCAGGACAACGTGTTGGCCGGTGGCGCCCCAGTGCAGCCGCAGGGCAGCGGGGCCGCCCTCACCTCGCTCACCAACTCGGCAGCGCCCGGTGGCAGCGTCACCTACAGCTTTGTGGCCAGCGAGCCGGGCACCTACCAGTACCTCAGCGGCACGCAGCCGCAGCAGCAGGTGCGCATGGGCCTGATGGGCGCCCTGGTGGTGCGGCCCACCGCCGGTGCCAGCCAGGTGTACAGCAGCGCCAGCAGCAGCTTCACGCCCACCGAAGAGTTCATGGTGCTGCTCTCCGAGATCGACCCCTACCTGCACTGGGCCAAGGAGAGTGGCGCCCCGTACAACCTGAACAACTACCAGGCGCGCTACTGGCTCATCAACGGGCGCGGCTTCCCGGATTCCGTCTCGGACAACCTCTCGCCCTTCCTGCCCGACCAACCCTATGGCGCGCTGGCCCGCATCACACCCTTCGACCCTGCCCTGCACCCCTTGCCCGGCGCCATCCGCTACCTGAACTTCGGCACCGAAGAGTTCCCCTACCACCCGCACGGCAACAACGGCCTGGTGATCGGACGCGACGGGCGACCGCTGGCCGGGCCTGCAGGGCAAGACCTGTCGATGGAGAAGTTCGCCATCAACATCGGCCCCGGCCAGACCTGGGACGTGCTGTTCAGCTGGCACGACGCCGAGAAGTACGACCAGGACACCAACCCGGTTCCTGTGACCATCCCGCAGGTCAACAACCAGGAGTTCGGCATCTACTACAGCGGCAGCCCCTACCTGGGCAAGCAAGGCCCCCTGCCACCGGGCGCCTCGACGCTGAACGAATGCGGCGCGTATTACGTCATCTCGCACAACCACGCGCTGTTCCAGATGTCGTCCTGGGGGGTGAACGCCACCGGGCCCATCACCTACGTGCGGGTCGACCCGCCGCTGCCCAACAACTGCCCCTGAACGGCGAGGGAGTACCACCGTGGAAACCATCAACACCTTCTTTCGCGGCCTGGCCACTGCGCGGTCCGGCGTCTGGTCTGTGGCGGCTGCGGGTGGCCTGGCCTGGGCGGCCGTGGCCACGGCCCAGACAGCCTTGCAGCCCCAGACCATCAGCTTCGGCACGCTGCCCGACCGGGTGGCCGGCGAAACCGACTTCAGTGTCAGCGCCACAGCCAGTTCTGGCCTGGCCGTGGCCTACTCGGCCAGCGGCGATTGCACCGTCACCGGCGCACTGGTGCACCTGCTGGCGCCCAGCACGCTGCTTGGCAGCTGCACGATCACGGCCTCGCAGCCCGGGGACACCGTCTGGGCCGCCGCGCCCAGCGTGGCCAGAACCTTCTCCATCTCACCCTTCGGCATGGCAGCGGGGGTGGACCTGTATGCCGTGGCGGGCGGCGTGGCCCTGCCAGGCCAAACGGTCAATGTGTTGGGCTACAGCCCTGTCAATGCGCCGGTCACCCAGCCCGGTGGCCCAGTGCTGGTGGTGAACCAGGGCGACACCGTCACGGTGCGCCTGCACAACACGCTGGGCGTGCCCACGGGCCTGCTGTTCCAGGGCCAGGCCATGCCGCCCGACACCGTGGGCGTGGCCGCCGGCGCCACCGGCACCTACAGCTTCGTGGCCGGCGCGCCCGGCACCTACCTGTACGAGGCCACGCCGCTGCCTGGCACCCAGTACCAGGTGGCCATGGGCCTGCACGGGGCCCTGGTGGTGCGCCCCGCTGCGGCCGGCCAGGCCTATGACGACCCGGCCACGGCCTACGACCGCGAGGCCCTGCTGGTGCTGAGCGAAATCGACCCGGCGCTGAACAACAGCGTCGACCCGGCCGCGTTCGACATGCGCAACTATGCGCCGCGCTACTTCCTCATCAACGGCAAGGCTTACCCGGACACCGCCGCCTTGCCGGCCCTGCCGGGCAACCAGTTGCTGCTGCGCTATGTGAACGCCGGTGCCAAGCACCACGCCATGGCCACCCTGGGCCTGCGCCAGAACTTCATCGCCAAGGATGGCAGCCTGCTGCCACAACTGAACCACAACGTGGCCTCTGAAACCCTGGCCCCGGGGCAGACCGCCGACGCCCTGAGCTTGGTGCCCGCAACCGCCGCGCCAGGCAGCCGCTACGCGGTGTACGACGCGGGCCTGCTGAGCCTGCGCAACAGCAGCCAGGCCGGCTTTGGCGGCATGCTGAGTTTCGTGACGGTGGACGGTGCGCCCGCCGCCACCGACACCCAAGGCCCGGCCACCTCGGCCCTGGCGGTTTCCAACGCGGGCCTGGTCACCGCCACGGTCAGCGATGTCGATCTGGGCGGCTCCGAGGTCACCGCCGCCGAGTACTTTGTGGACACCATCGGCGCCAACGGCACTGGCACGGCGGTGACCCCGTTCACACCCGGCCTGACCGTCAACGTCGGCGCGAACATCACCTTGCTGGCTGGAAGCCACACGCTGTACCTGCATGGCCAGGATGCCGCCGGCAACTGGGGCTCGATGCAGGCCAAGACCTATGTGCTGGACAACACCGGCCCGGTGACCTCGGCCTTGAGCCTCAGCCCCAACCTCACCAATGGCACCGTGCCGGTGGCCTTGAACGCCACGGCCAACGACACCGCCACCGGCGGCTCGAACATCGGCGCTGTGCAATACAGCATCGACGGTGGTGCGCCAGTGGCCATGGCCATCACCCCGGCGGGCAGCAAGGTGGCCAGCGCCACGGCCAGCATCCCGGCCTCGGTGGTGAACGGCCTGGCGAACGGCAACCACACGGTCTCGGTGCGCAGCCAGGACACGGCGCTGAACTGGGGCACCGCTGCCACCATCACCCTGCAGGTCAACAAGGTGGGCGCCACCACCAGCGGCGTCAGCGTGTCGCCCAGCCCGAACAACGGTGCGCGGGCTCTGAGCGCCAGCCAGCCGGTGGTGCGGGTGACCGCCAATGTCACTTCGGTGCGCGTGGCAGCGGCCGAAGGCTTCATCGACACCGTGGGCGCAACGGGCACGGGCTTCCCGTTCTCGCCCACCGATGGCGCGTTTGGCGGCACCACCGAGGCCGTCTACGCCGACATCCCGCTGGCCACGGTGGCCTCGCTGTCGGCCGGCACGCACAGCATCCTGGTGCGCGGCAAGGACGGCGGCGGCACCTGGGGCACCGCCGTTGGCGGCACCCTGGTCGTCGACAAGCAGGCCCCCACCCTCACCGTCTCAGCGGTCAACAGCACCATCGCGTTCGGGGCCACGGCCACCTTGAACGTCACGGCGTCCGACAACCTGCCCAACATCACCACCCGCCAATACTGGGTGGACGGCACGGCCACGCCACCAGCCTCACCGCTGAGCTTCAGCGGCAACAGCCTCAGCCTCGCCGGGCTCAGCGCCGGTGCCCACACGGTCTATGTGCGGGTGCGCGACGAGGCCACCAACTGGAGCAACGTCGCCAGCGTGACCGTGCAGGTGGTGCAGGCCGTGGCGGACACACGGACGATCAGCCCGAACGGGTCGGCCAGCCAAAACTCCGATGCCAATGCCGCTGCCGGCGTGCTGACCAATGACCAGCCGCTGGGCGTGGCCGGCCGCACGGCGCGTCTGGCCTCGGCGCCGGTGAGAACCGCTGGCACCGGCACCGGCACGGTGGCGCTCTCCTGCCCCGCCTCGTTGGGCACGGCGGCCACGCCAGCGGTGAGCGGCCAGACCATCTGCACCAACGGCGCCTACCGTGTCACGCTGACCGGCGTGGGCGGTACCAACAACGCCCGCCAGAACTCCAAGCGGGGAACGTTCAGCTTCGACTACACCGAGGTTCTCAACGGCGTGACCAGCACCGCCACGGTCACCCTCACGGTGAACTGACGACAAGGCCACCACCATGACACGACACCCTGCCCTGTTGCGCCCCGTGGTGGCCCTGCTGGTGCCGCTGTGGGTCGCGGCTTGCGCCACCGCCCCCACCCCGGCCCACGGGCCTGGCGCGGCCAACCCCGCTGCAGCGAACGGTGGCCAAGCCGTTGCGGCCCGGCCCCGCACCCTGCAGACCCTGCCCCCGCCCAGCGACGCCGAAGCCCGCTCGGGCCTGCAGGTGGCCCACATCGGCGTGACGGCTTCGGGTGGCCTGATCGACGCCCGCTTCAAGGTGCTGGACGCGGCCAAGGCCAAGGCTGCGCTGGCCAACCCGGCGAACGCGCCCCGGCTGCTGGCGGGTGACACGCCGCCCATCCTGGCGCCCCACCACGCGCTGCGCGGCGCGCGCTTCAGCCAGGGACAGGTCTTCTACATCATGTACCCGAACACGCGCAGTGCGGTGAAGCCGGGGGTGGACGTCTCCGTGGCCCTGGGGGACGTGACGCTGAATTCGGTGAAGGCTGAGTAAGGAACAACAACATGCGTGCACAGACCGTGGTCACCCCCCACCGCGCCCGGCGCACGCTGCAGCGCTGCAGCGCCGTGCCGGCCTGCATTGCGCTGGCCTGCGCCCTGCTCACCGGCAGCGCCCAGGCCCACAGGCCCGAGCGCTTTGTGGAGGGCGAACTGCTGGTGGGCCTGCAAGCCGGTGTGGGCAGCACGGGCCGGTTCAAGCTGCTGCGCGAGCACGGCGCCACCCACCTCGAAGACATCGGCCGCCATGGCCGGGTGCTGCGCATCCGCGTGCCCGCCGCGATGCTGGACACCGTGCTGCGCCGCCTGGCACAGCGCAAGGAAGTGCGCTTCGTGGAAAGGAACGTTGAGCTCGAACCGGCCCTGGTGCCCAACGACCCGCAGTACGCCGAACAGTGGCATTTGCCCACCCTGCAGGCCCCGCAGGCCTGGGACCTGACCCAGGGCTCGCCGGCGGCCGTGGTGGCCATTGTTGACAGCGGCGTGGACGGCAGCCACCCCGAGTTCAGCGGCCGCATGGTGCCGGGCTACAACCTCTACGACAACAACACCAACACCACCGACGTGACCGGGCATGGCACCGAAGTGGCCGGCGCGGCCGGTGCCGCCACCAACAACGGTGTGGGTGTGGCGGGTGTGGCGGGTGGGGTGCCCATCATGCCGGTGCGGGTCACCAGCCCCACCGGCACCGCCACGGCGGCGCGCATCGCCAGCGGCATCGTGTGGGCGGCCGACCACGGCGCGCGCGTCATCAACCTGAGCTTCAGCGGCGTGGCTGGCAATGCCACCATCGCCACCGCCGCGCAGTACGCCTACGACCATGGCGCCCTGGTGGTGGCGGCCGCCGGCAACTGCGGCTGCACCGACGCCACACCCGACAACCCCTACATCCTCTCGGTGTCGGCCACCGACGAGGGCGACGCGCTGGCCTATTTCTCCAGCACCGGCCCGTTTGTGGATGTGGCCGCGCCGGGCAACAACATCACCACCACCGCCCGCTACGGCGGCACCACGGTGGACTCGGGCACCTCGCTGTCCAGCCCCTTGGTGGCGGGTGTGTCGGCCTTGATGTTCTCGGTCAACTCCGCGCTCACGCCCGCCCTGGCCACGCAACTGCTCGAAAGCACCGCCGCCGACCTGGGCCCGGCCGGCTACGACCCCGGCTTTGGCCACGGCCGTGTGGACGCCTGGGCTGCGGTGTCTGCGGCAGCCCAGGTGGTGCCGCCCGCCGACACGCAGCCGCCCAAGGTGGCGCTGACGCAGCCTGCCGACGGCGCGACGGTGGCCGACACCGTGGTGGTTTCGGTGGATGCCACGGACGACGTGGGCGTCACCCAGGTCGACCTCTACGTGGACGGCAGCTACTTTGCCAGCGACACGGCCGCGCCCTTCAGCTTCGCCTGGGACACCAGCACTTGGGCCAATGGTGCGCACAGCCTGTTGGTGAGGGCCCATGACGCCGCCGGCAACGTGGGCGAAGGCCTGGCGGTGACGGTGCAGGTGGCGAACGTGGTGCCCGACACCACCGCGCCGGTGGTGGCCTTCACCAGCCCGGCGGCGGGGGCCACGGTGTCGGGCAGCGTGGCCATCGGCGCCACCGCCACCGACAACGTGGCCGTGGCCAAGCTGGAGTTGCTGGTGGACGGCGTGCTGAGCAGCACCGACACCACCAGCCCCTATGCCTTCGTGTGGAACAGCACCGGCGCCACCGCAGGGGCCCACACGCTGGCCCTGGTGGCCACCGACAGCTCGGGCAACGTGGCCACGGCCAGCCGCACGGTGAACATCCAGGCCCCCAACCGGGCGCCGGTGGCGTCCAACGACAGCGTTGTCGCGCCCTACCGCCCCAGCACCAGCTACACGGCCCAGGTGCTGAACGTGCTCGCCAACGACACCGACCCCGACGCCAACTTGAACCCCGCCAGCGTGAAGGTGGTGAGCGCCCCGAACAAGGGGGGCACGGTGAAGGTCAACGCCAACGGCACCGTGTCGTACACGCCCAAGCAGCGCTACAGAGGTACCGAGAGCTTCAGGTACACCGTCAGCGACAGCCTGGGGCTCAGCTCGAACCAGGCCACCGTGACCGTCACCGTGCAGTAGGCCTCGGCCATTTCAGGACGGGCACGAACCCATGGGCATGTTCGGCTGGCAACCCGCAGCGGCACGGGCCCGGCGTGCCATCTCCGTGGCGCTGCTGCTGGCCCTGGCGTGCGCGCAGGCCATGGGGCAGAGCGACCCGGTCGAGATTGGGCGGCGCATCTACCGCGAAGGGCTGCTGCCTTCCGGCGCACCGCTGCGGGGAACGGGCCAAGTGGGTGTCGCACGCGTGGGTGCCGACGCGGCTTGCGCCAACTGCCACCGCCGCAGCGGCTATGGCGCGGGTGAGGGCTCGATCGAAATCCGCCCCATCACCGGCCCGTCCCTGTTTGGTGAGCGCGTGGCGCCCAGGCCGCCCAGCACGCCCGCACTGGGCGACGTGGCCTCGGCCGCCGTTGAACGGCCGGCGCCCACCCCAGCCGCGCAGGCGGCTCGCGACCAGGCGGCAGCCTTGCGCGCGGCCCGCACGGCCGCCCTGGCGGGCACGCGCCAGCGCCCGCCCTACGACGAGGCCACGCTGTCGCGGGCGATACGCGAGGGAGTGGATGTGACCGGCCGGGCCATGGACGCCACCATGCCCCGCTTCGAACTGGACGCGGCGGCCCTGGGCGCCCTGACCGCTTACCTCAAGACCCTCTCGACCCAGAACTCGCCCGGTGTCACCGACGACGCCGTGCATTTCGCCACCGTCATCCAGCCCGGTACCCCACCGGCCCAGCGGCAGGCCCTGGTGGACGTGCTGCAAGCCTTTCTGCACGACCGCAACCAGGGCTTGCTGGAAGAGGTGCAGCGCCAATCTGCCGGCCGCACCGCGCAGGGCCGGCGCTACCGCGAATGGGTGCTGCATGTGTGGGACTTGCAAGGCTCCAGTGGCAGCTGGGAAGCCCAGTTGGAGTCCCAGTACCGCACGCAACCGGTGTTCGCCTTGTTGAGCGGCATCGGGCCGTCAAGTTGGCAGCCCGTGCACAACTTCAGCGAAAAGTTCGAGTTGCCCTGCGTGCTGCCCCAGACCCCCCTGCCAGCGGACCAGGGCCCCAACCAGTACACGGTCTATATCCACCGTGGTGTGGCGCTGGAAGCCGAGGCCCTGGCCAAGCACCTGCACGACCAGGCCGAAGGCGCAGCCGTGACCCAGGTTTACCGGCGTGGCAGCACGGGCGAGGCGGCGGCACTGGCCTTCCGCAAGGCCTATGCGGGCAGCGGCCTGGGCCGCCTGACCGACCTGCCGCTGGACGCCACGGCCGACGAGGCGCTGTGGCGCGCTCACGGCGCGCGCGCGGCAGGTGAGGTGCTGGTGCTGTGGTTGCCGCCGCAGGACCTGGCACCCGCGCAGGCGCTGCTGGCGGGCGCGGCTGCCCCCAAGACCGTGTTTCTCTCCGCCACCCTGGCCGGTGAGCACCGCAGCGGTCTGGCCGCCGACCAGAGCGGCCGGGTGCAGATGGTGTGGCCCCAGGACACGCCAGACGCCCGCGAGCAGCGGCTGGTGCCGGTCAAACGCTGGCTGGCACGCCATGGCCAGTCCATGACCGACGAGACCGTGCAGGTCAACGCCTACATGGCCGCCACCGCCACCGCCATGGTGCTGGCCCATGGCCGCGAGTTGTATTCCAGAGAGTTCCTGCTGGAGCGGCTGGAGCACCGGCTGGGCACCGGCATGGAACTGACGATCTACCCCCGTTTGAGTCTGGGCCCAGGACAACGCTACGCCTCGAAGGGCAGCTACGTGTTGGGGGTGCGGGGGCCTGGGAACGACCAGTTGGTCAGGCTGTCGGAGTGGATCGTTCCGTGAGCCAAGCTGCGAACGGAACGAGGGCCTGAACGAAATGGTCGGGGTGATACGATTCGAACGTACGACCCTCTGCTCCCAAAGCAGATGCGCTACCAGACTGCGCTACACCCCGACGAAGCTCGGCATTGTAGCGGCACACAGCGGGCCCATCGCCCGCCCTTTCAAGGTCTGCACTTCCCCACCCTCGCCATGGGTTCTTCCGCCCCGCTGGCGGCAGGGTTTCCCACGCTCTTAAGTGTGCTCTAAGCCTGGTCCGCACACTGCAGGCACCGAGTGTGCGGCCTTGCAATTCGGCCCAGCCTAGGAGGGTTTGAACATGAGCACCCGTTTGCTGATCGTGGATGACAACATGTTGTTCCGCAAGGGGCTCTCCGCCTTGCTGGCCACCCACCCCGATTTCACCGTGATCGGCGATGTGCGGGGCGGTCGCGAGGTGGCCCAGCACGCGGCGCAGCTCAAGCCCGACATCGTGGTGATGGACATCCTGCAATCGGGCGTGAATGGCCTGGAGAGCGTGGCCCAGATCAAGCGCCGTCAGCCCAGCATGAAGGTGCTGCTGCTGACCTATTTCAAGACCGAGGATTACGTGCGCACGGCCCTGCGCTCAGGCGCCGACGGCTACCTGGTAAAGGACAGCACGCCGGACGAATTCCTGCTGGCGCTCAGCAGCCTGGCGCAAGGCAAAAAATACCTCAGCCCCGACGTGTCGGCCCACGTGGTGGAGAGCTTTCTGCACCCCGAGCACAACGGTCGCCAAGCCTCACGACTGGAGCAGCTCACGACCCGCGAACGCAGCATCTTGCAGTTGGTGGCCGAGGGCAGAACCAACCGTCGCGCGGCCGAGTACCTGAACGTGAGCCCCAAGACCGTGGAAAAGCACAGGGCCAGCCTGATGCACAAACTGGGTCTGGTGAACGCCGCCGAGATCACCCTGGTGGCGCTGGAAATGGGCTTGATCGAGCGGCCCATGCCCTTGGCCCGGCTGGCCCACACACAGGGTGGCCAGTTGGGCTGCGCAGACAGCCCTGCGACCGAACATGGCGGGGGTGGCCTGGACCCGGCCGCACTGGCCCATGACCTGCAAGCCGACGGCGTCCCCCTGCGTGGCTCCGCCAGCCTGCACGCCTGGACCACCGGCATGGACCTCGCTGCGGCGGGCTGACCGACAGTTCGGGGTGTGCCGCTCAGGCGGCTACAACCTGCACGCCGCTCTGTGACAAGGCGTCGTTGTTGGGGGCCAGCCTGAAGCTGATCTGCGCCCGCAAGCCCCCAAGCGGAGAGTCGAGCAATTGGATGCGCGCCTGGTGGCGCTCCACCACCGTCAGGACGATGGACAGGCCCAACCCGGCGCCGCCCCCATCTTCCTGGCGTCGATCCAGCCGGTTGAAACGCTCGAAGGCGCTCTGCCGTTGGGCCAGCGGGATGCCCGGCCCGGTGTCATCCACACAGAGCACCAAGGCGCCATCGCGCTCACAGGTGGACACCTGCAGCCGGCCATCGGCGTGCCCGTATCGCAACCCGTTGACCACCAGGTTGCGCAGCGCCAGGAACAAGCCAAAGCCGTGCCCGTGCACCTCTTTGGCCTGGATGTCGGTGGTGATGGCAATGCTGCGCGACGCTGCAATTGGGCCCACATCCTCCACCACGTCTTGCACCAGCGCGTCGAGGTCCACGGCCTGGAGGCCCTTGTCGTCGGTGGCGAAGATGGTCTCGATGCGCGCCATGTCCAGCAACTGGTCCAACACATGCGACGAGCGGTCGACCCCCAGCATCAGCGCCTGCAGGGCCTCGCGGGCCTCTTCGGGGGTTTCGGCCTTGGACGCCAGTTGCGCCTGCGCCCGGATGCCTGCCAGCGGGGTGCGCATCTCATGCGCGGCGATGGAGGTGAAACGCCGCTCTGCACACAAGGCCGTCCCAGTGCGCTCGAACAGCCGGTCGATGGAATGCAGGATGGGCATGACCTCCTTCGGCGGCGCATCCACGTGCAGGCGGGACACGTCCAGCGGATTGCGCGTGGTCAGCTGTGCGGCTATGGCCCTGACAGACTTCATGGTCTGCGCCAGCAGCCACTTGTTGGCAAAAATCAGCAGCGCAAAAGGCAGCAGGGCCAAGACGATGTAGTGCCAGGCCACCGACGCCAGTGCCAGGTGACGATGGGCGAGGTTTTCGGCCACCTGCACCACAAAGCCGTGGATGGGGTCGGTCATCGAGTGGACGCGGTAGGTGGTTTCGCCCTCGGCCACCGACAGGAAGCCACTCTGGTCGAGGGGCATCAGCGGTTCTTCGCTGCTGGAGTTCAGGCTGCGCAACTGGAGCTTGCCGTCTGCCGACCAGACCTGAAACTGGTAGAGCCGATCCGCCTGAGTGGCGTCGATGGGCGCCACGGCGTCCTTGAGATTGCCGTCTGGCCGCTCGGCGAGTTCGTGCAGCACAAACCCGTCCATCATCACGCACATCTGCTCCAGCCGACGGTCAAGCATGATCTCGTCCTGGCCTTGCGCGGCGCTGTACATGGCCAAGCCGCTGACCACCAACGAGGCGACCATCGACACGACCGCGATCAGCATCACGCGGCCACTGAGGGTCCAGGTGGATTCAGGTCTGGGCATGCTCTTTCAGTGGGGCGAGCTGGTAGCCCACGCCGCGCACCGTCTGGATGAGTTCGGGCCCCAGTTTGCGGCGCAGGAAATGCACATAGACCTCCACCGCGTTGCTGTCGATCTCCTCGCCCCATCCGTACAGCGTTTCTTCCAGTTGGGCACGGCTCATCACCAGGTTGCGGTTGCGAACCAGGGCCTCCAGCACCCAGAACTCCCGGTGCGTCAGGGGCACCGGCTGGCCCTGCCAGGTGACATGAAACCGCTTGGGGTAGAGGCGCAGCGGGCCATGCTCCAAGGCGCCATCACTGCCGTCGCTCACTGGTGCACGACGCAGCACCGAGCGCACGCGCGCGGCCAACTCGTCCAGATCAAAAGGTTTGACGATGTAGTCGTCAGCGCCCAGGTCCAGCAGCGTGACGCGGTCTTGCACGCCGCCACGGGCCGTCATCACGATCACCGGCACATGCCGGCGGCCTGCCTGCAACTGCTTCAGCAACTCTTCACCGCGCTGGTCGGGCAAGCCCAGGTCCAGCAGCACAAAGTCGTAGTGGTGCGTGGCCAGTGAACTGAGGCAGTGCGCGCCCGACCGCACCCAATCCACGGCAAAACCGCTGCGGCCCAGCGCCTTGTGTACAGCCTGACCCAGCAACTCATCATCCTCGACCATCAACAGCCGCATCCCACCTCCGGCACTTATGTTGCCAATTGCAAGCGTCGAATCTAGATGCGGGGCAATGGCCTGAACATCCCTCACTTGCGATTTATTCAGTCCCAGGCCGATGAACCCGGCCGGAGCATGAACAAGTTGACAATTCGCACAGAAGAATCACCGGGCAATTGCGGCGGCCTCGCAACGGGCACACCCCCAAACGAATGGCATCAGCCCGTACAGGGTCAGCCCTGAGGGCCGTGCGGCATCAACACCATGCCGTCCTCGTCGGCATACAGCCAATCGCCAGGCTGCACGCGCACACCCGCCACCTGGACGGGCACATCGCGCAAGCCTTGGTCTCGCCGGTCGGTGGGAAGGGGCATCAAGGCCAGCGCCCGGATGCCCACGTCACAGGCTGCGCATTCGGCCTTGTCTCGCACCGCGCCATACACCACCACGCCGGCCCAGCCATTCTTGGCTGCCGCAGCGGCCAGGTTGCCGCCCACCAGCGAGCGGCGCAGCGAGCCGCCACCGTCCACCACCAACACGCGGCCTTCGCCAGGTGAATTCACGGCTTCGCGCACCCGCGAGTTGTCGTCCAGGCATTGCACCGTGGTCACCGGGCCGCTGAATGTGCGGCGCGCGCCGTAGTCGGTGAACAGCGGCGGCAGCACGCGAAAGCTGCCGTCGCTCGCACCCTTGTGCTCGTCGCAGAGGTCGCAGGTAGAAAAGTCGGTAGAAGAGGTCATGACGGACGATGTTTGACGTGGTTGAGAGAGCCTCAAGGCGCCAGCGCGCCAGTGGTCAAAAGCCTAGCACGGCAGCCATGGTGGCCACCGACGCTGGGTACCATGGCCGCATGTCCTCTGCCACCCCCGCCAGCGCCACGCCGTCGTTCCATTTCTCGCCGCTGATCTTGGCCTGCCTTGCCGCCACCTGGCTGGTTTGGGGCTCCACCTACCTGGCCATCAAGTTCGCGCTGCTGAGTTTTGAGCCGTTCTGGCAAATGGGCTCACGCTTCGTGGTGGCGGGCGTGTTGCTGGCGGTCTGGATGCGCTGGCGCGGCCAGCCCTGGCCCGATGTGCGGGCCTGGCGCAATGCGTTGGTCTTGGGCGGCCTGATGCTGGCCGGTGGCATGGGTGGCACGGCGGTGGCCGAACAAACCGTGGGCTCGGGCCTGGTGGTGGCCTTCATCGCCGTGGTGCCGATGATGATCGCGCTGATCAACCTGCTGACCGAAGGCATACGGCCCGGCCGGGCCGAGCTGGCCGGCATCGTGGTGGGTTTGGTGGGTGTGCTGATGCTCACCCAGGGCGCGGGTTTTCAGGCCTCACCGGCAGGCTTGGTGGCGATTGCCACAGCCTGCATCACCTGGTCGGTGGGCAGCGTGCTCAGCCAGCGCCGCCTGCCGCTGGCGCCGGGCGCCATGGGCTTCGCCAGCGAGATGATCTGCGGCGGGCTGGTGCTGTTGCTGCTGGCCGTGGCGACGGGGGAGCCCTTCCACTGGCCACCGCGCGCCGACGCCCTGCTGGCCTGGGCCTACCTGGTGGTGTTTGGCTCGCTGATCGCCTTCAACGCCTACATGGTGCTGCTGGCGCAGGCGCCGGCCGGCCTGGCCTCCAGCTACACCTTCGTGAACCCGGTGATCGCCATGCTGCTGGGCGTGGCCCTGGCCGGCGAGGTGGTGACCCGGTTTGAATGGCTGGCAGTGGGCGTGGTGTTGGCTGGCGTGGTGCTGCTGGTGCGCACCCGGCACTGAAGCGGGCTCAGACGGCGGCCGCGCCGGCCTGCGCGCGACGCCGCGCCACATTCGCCCCCACCAGGCTGGCCGAGGCCACGCCAGCCACCAAGGCCAGGGCCGAGCCGTAGAAGATGGCGCCCGGCTGATGGCGGTCCATCAACGCCCCGAACACAGGCGCGGCCAGCGCAAAGCCGATGTCCAGCCCCGAGTACACCGTGCCATAGACGCGCCCGGTGGCGCCGGGAGGCGCGGCGCGCTTGATCAGCATGTCGCGCGAGGGCCCTGCCAGGCCGGTGCCGAACCCGGCCATCGACGCCACCACCAGGGCCGCCACCCCAGGCAGCACGCCCAGGCCCACCAGCGCCAGCGCGGCGCCCGAGCCGAGCAGGCACACCGCAATCAACTTCTCCAGCCGCTCGGTGCGGCCCACCAGGAAGCCGCCCAGCACCATGCCGGTGGCACCGCAGAGCATGAAGCCGGTGACGATGAACGAGGTCCACTCCAGCTTCAGCCCGTACAGCTCGTGCAGGGCCGGGCTGGCAAAGCCCTGGATGGCACTGAGCGCGCAGGTGGTCCAGAAGAAGAACGAGAAGCACAGCCACACCGAGGGCAGCTTCAGGAAGGCCATGGGGTGCTCGTCCACCGGCGCGCTGTGCGCAGCAGCCCGTGCCGTGGTGCCAGCCTCGGCACGGTCGTTGATGGCCTCGCGGTGCCACCACAGCACCCCCAGCACCACGAGGGCCCAGGCGCCTGCGGCCGCCTCAGCCACGCGCCAGTTGCCGCTCCAGGCCGTGATGCCGGTCAGGAACACCGGCGCCGCCGCCCAGCCCAGGTTGCCGGTGATGCCGTGCACCGAGAAGGCATGGCCCAGGCGCGGCGCGGACACGCGCTTGTTCAGGATGGTGAAGTCGGCCGGGTGGAAGGGCGCGTTGCCCAAGCCGGCCAGCGCGGCGGCCAGCATCAGCCCGGCATAGCCCGTGGCCATCGACGAGGCCAGGCCCGCCGCCGCAAAACTGCACATGGCCAGCATCAGCACCGGCCGGGCGCCAAAGCGGTCCACCACAAAGCCCGCCAACGCCTGGCCCACGCCCGAGATGATGAAGAACACCGACACCAGCAAGCCCAGCTCCGAATAGCTCAGCCCGAACTCGCGGATGAACACGGGGAACAGCGGTGTGAGCAGCAGGTGGAAGAAATGCGAGGTGCCATGCGCCAGGCCCACCATGGAAATGGTCGTGGCGTCGGTGCGCCAGTGCGTGGTGGTGGTGGTGGCGGTCATGCGATTCAAATGGCCAAGCTGGGGTTGAGGCGAATGGTAGCCGTGGCCAGCCCATTGCCGCACCGCCACGCCACAAGCCCCTGCGGCGCGGTCGTGGGAAAGAGGGCTCGGCTAACATTCCATCCATCAGCCCCCCCTTGACGCCATTGCGTCGTGCCATGACCGCAGCCACCTTCGAATACACCCGCCAGGACGCCACCGGTGCCAGTTGCACCGCCAACGCCTGGGCCAAGGTGCCGCCCGCCCTCACACCCGCCCAGCGGCAAGACCTGAAGGCCCGCGCTGCGGCGCTGCTGAAGGCCAAGAACGCCGTGCTGGTGGCCCACTACTACGTGGACGGCGACCTGCAGGACCTGGCCCTGGAAACCGGCGGCGTGGTGGCCGATTCGCTGGAGATGGCCCGCTTCGGCCGCGACCACGCCAGCCAGACCCTGGTGGTGGCGGGCGTGCGCTTCATGGGCGAATCGGCCAAGATCCTCTCGCCCGCCAAGACCGTGCTGATGCCCGACCTGGACGCCACCTGCTCGCTGGACCTGGGCTGCCCGGCGGACGACTTCGCCGCCTTCTGCGACGCCCACCCCGACCGCCAAGTCGTCGTCTATGCCAACACCAGCGCCGCCGTGAAGGCCCGCGCCGACTGGATGGTCACCAGCTCCTGTGCGCTGGCCATCGTCAGGCACCTGAAGGACCAGGGCCAGAAGGTACTGTGGGCGCCCGACCGCCACCTGGGCGCCTACATCCAGCGCGAGACCGGCGCCGACATGCTGCTGTGGCAGGGCGACTGCATCGTGCACAACGAGTTCAAGGGCGTGGAGCTGGAGCTGCTCAAGGCCCAGCACCCGAACGCCCTGGTGCTGGTGCACCCCGAGTCGCCCGAATCGGTGGTGAAACTGGCCGACGTGGTGGGCTCGACCTCGCAGATGCTGAGCGCCGTCATCCACGGCGGCGCCCAGGAATACATCGTGGCCACCGACAACCTCATCATGCACCGCATGCGCCAGTTGGCGCCGGGCAAGACCCTGATCGAGGCGCCCACCGCCGGCAACGCCGCAACCTGCAAAAGCTGCGCGCACTGCCCCTGGATGGCCATGAACGGCCTGCAGGGCGTGATCGACTGTCTCGAACAAGGCCAGGGCGAGATCACGGTGGACCCGGCTGTTGGCAAGGACGCCGTGCGCTGCATCGACCGCATGCTGGCCTTTGTGGCCGCCAACCCCTCTGCCCTCGCGCCCAAGGTGCAAGGCCTGGTGCGCGGCATCGGTGCCGCCTGACCCATCCCGCCCATGTTTGACCATAACGAAACCCTGGAAGAAGCCCGCGCCCGCAACGTGCGCGAGGCCCTGCTTGAAGACATCGGCCGTGCCGACTGGACCAGCCTGCTGGTGCCCGCCGGCCGCCGCGTGCAGGCGCGCGTGCGGGTGCGCGAGCACGCCGTGCTGTGTGGCCGCGACTGGTTCAACGCCTGCGTGCTGGCGCTGGACCCGGCCGCCACGGTGCAGTGGCATTACGCCGAAGGCGCGCGCATGACGGCCGACACGCCGGTGTGTGAGATCGCCGCCGACGCCCGCGCCCTGCTCTCGGCCGAGCGCCCTGCCCTGAACTTCCTGCAGTTGCTCTCGGGCACGGCCACCGTCACCCGCGCCCATGCCGACGCCATTGCCGGCGCCTCGCCCAACCCGCGCGGCTGCGTGGTGCTGGACACCCGCAAGACCGTGCCCGGCCTGCGCCAGGCCCAGAAATACGCGGTGCGCGTGGGCGGCGGCAGCAACCAGCGCCTGGCGCTGTGGCATGGCATCCTGATCAAAGAGAACCACATCGCTGCGGCCGGCGGCATCGCCCCGGTGCTGCAGCGCGCGGCCGAGTTGAACGCCGGCGTGGAGATCCAGATCGAGGTGGAAAGCCTGGCCCAATTGCAACAGGCCCTGGCGGCCGGTGCCACCAGCGTGCTGCTGGACAACTTCAACCTGGCGCAGATGCGCGAGGCCGTGGCCTACACCAATGGCCGCGCGCTGCTGGAAGCCTCTGGCGGCATCACCTTCGACGCGCTGCGCGACATCGCCGCCACCGGGGTCGACCGCATCTCCATCGGCAAGCTCACCAAGGACGTGACCGCCGTGGACTACTCCATGCGCGTGCTGGATTCGCTCGGCACCTGAGCTCAAACCCGGATCTGAGCCGGGTTTGCAACGCTTTTCCACGACACAGGCCCAGGCTTGCCCCGGACACTGCTGCGATGGACATCACCTCCATCCACAACTTCTACGAGCGCGCCGTCTTCAACGAGGTGCTGGACCAGGCCCAGGCCTTTCCCCACCTCAAGGGGGCCGATGACGTGCTGGCCGACATCGCCTGCGTGGCGCTGAACCGCCTGCCACCGCGCTACATCCGCCACGACGTCGACCTGGCCTTCTTCCAGACCGAGCGCGAACGCAGCGATTCGGAGCGTGCTGTGAAGGAAGCGGTGGAGTTCGCGCTCAGCTTCGTGCAGGCCCGCAACGCCATGCGCGCTCGCGCCTGAGTCAGGCTCAGATGTCGTCCATCAGTCCGTAGACCCGCTCGGGCGGGATGCGCGGCAGGCCCTTGCGTTCTTTGTCGGGCAGGGCTTCCACGATGGCGTATTCCGGCAAGCTGGTGTCGCGTGGCTCGGTGGATGCCACCGCCTTGCCCACACGGTTGGTGATGCAGGCCACCCTTGGGGTCGTGGCCGTCTTGCCGCGGTGCGTCACCACGGCCACCTCGCCACTCTTGAGCCGCACCAGTTCGCCAGGCGGGTACAGGCCCAGCGCCTTGACGAGGCCCACTGCCAGCGGCCCCCCTTGTTCTTCCTGGAACAGTTGCTTGGCCGCCGCCTGGATGGCCATGGGTTGGCGAATGGCGCGCGGGCTGATCTTGGCAGTGAACACATCGCCCAGCCTCAGCGCATGGGCCAGTTCGCCCACCTGGGTCAGGCCGCGCGGGTAGCCGCTGCCATCCGAGCGTTCGTGGTGGTCGCGCACGGCCGTCAACCACTCGCTGTCGTTCACGCCAGCTGCCCGCAGCAGGCGCTCGGACTCGTAAGGGTGGGAGCGGATCTGATCGTGCTGGCGCTTGCTGGGTGGGTCGGGTTGCTGGGCCATCACCGCCTGCAATTCCAGCGTGGAGACGTTCATGGTCAGCGCGGCCAGAACCAAGCACTTGATGCGGTCTGCCGGCCAGCCCAGGTGCTGGGTGAGCTCAATCAGCACCGTGGCCGTGTGCAATGCGTGCTGCAGGGCATAGAGGGCGAAACGGGCCTCGGTCTGGCGGATGGTGACGAACAAGGCCACGTCCAGGTCGCGTGCCACCAGCGCCAGCAAGTCGTCGGCCAGGGCACTCAAGGCGGGCACGGCGGGCTGGCCCGCCAGCACCTTGCGCAAAGCGCCGTCCAGGTCCCAGATGAGGTGCTCCCAATGGTCAAACAGGGTGTGCGCACGTTGGGCCACGCTGACCTGGCCCGTTGCGGCTGCCCGCTCGCGGCGCAGGGCCTCGGCCACTTCGGCATGCACCCAGGCACCCCGGTTGATCAACGCTTCAAGCTGGCTCTCGCTCAGCACCACATTGCCTTGCCCAAGCAAGCGCCGGTCCTGGGGGTCGTGCACATGGAAGGGCAGCGGCTCGCCCACCACCATCAAGTCCAGCACGTCAGACAGGGGCAGGCGTTGGCTCATGGCGCTAGCGCTTCGTGGCCTGGCGGCTGCGGGCCTTGCGGGTGAGCACCGTGGGAAAGCTCACCGGCAGGGTCTGAGGAAAGTCTCGACTGAAATGCAGACCGCGGCTCTCGTGGCGCATCAGCGCCGAGCGCACGATGAGCTCCGCGCACACCACCAGGTTGCGCAACTCCAGCAGGTCGCGGTTGACCTTGAAGTTGCGGTAGTAGTCGTCGATCTCGTCCTTGAGCAGCTTGATGCGGTGCAGCGCCCGCTCCAGCCGCTTGGTGGTGCGCACGATGCCCACGTAGTTCCACATCAGCAGGCGCAACTCGTCCCAGTTGTGCGAGATCACCACCTGCTCGTCGGCGTTTTCCACCAAGCTCTCGTCCCAGGCGGGCACCTTGGCGGCCGGCGGCACCGGGGCCTGCAGGATGGCATCGGCGCAGGTCTTGCCGATCACCACGCATTCGAGCAGCGAGTTGCTGGCCAGGCGGTTGGCGCCGTGCAGGCCGGTGTAGGTGGCTTCGCCCACGGCGTACAGGCCGCCCAGGTCGGTGCGGCCTTGCAGATCGGTCACCACGCCGCCACAGGTGTAGTGCGCGGCCGGCACCACGGGGATAGGCTGCTTGGAGATGTCGATGCCCAGCTCCAGGCAGCGTGCAAAGATGGTGGGAAAGTGTTCGCGCAGGAAGGTCTCGCCCAGGTGGGTGGCGTCCAGCCACACGTGGTCAACGCCGTGCTTCTTCATCTCGAAGTCGATGGCGCGGGCCACGATGTCGCGCGGCGCCAGCTCGGCCCGCTCGTCATGGTCGGGCATGAAGCGCGTACCCCAGGGGGCGCAATTCTGGCCATTGGGCAACTTGAGCAAACCGCCTTCACCCCGCAGCGCTTCGGTGATCAGGAAGCTGCGCTCCTGCGGGTGGTACAGGCAGGTGGGGTGGAACTGGATGAACTCCATGTTCGCGGCGCGGCAGCCGGCCCGCCAAGCCATGGCGATGCCATCGCCGGTGGCCGTGTCGGGGTTGGTGGTGTAGCGGTAGACCTTGCCCACGCCGCCCGTGGCCAACACCACGGCGCTGGCCGGCAAGGCCTCAACCTTCTGGCTGACGATGTTCAGCGCATAGACGCCATGGCAATGCGGCGTCGACTCAAGGTCATCCGGTGCCACATGGCGGTTGGTGATCAGGTCCACCGCAATCCACTTCTCCAGCAGCGTCACCCTGGGGTTGGCCTTGGCCTGGGCCAGCAAGGCCTCGTGGATGGCTCGGCCCGTGGCGTCGGCCGCGTGGGCGATGCGGCGCACCGCATGGCCGCCTTCGCGCGTGAGGTGCAAGCCCAGCGGACCGGTGGGGTCGGGTGAGAACGGCACGCCCTGGTCCACCAGCCAGCCCACAGCCTCGGCGCTGTTGGTGGCGATGAAGCGGGCGGTGTGCTCATCCACCAGGCCGGCGCCGGCGTCTTGCGTGTCGCGCACATGCGATTCCACGCTGTCGTCCGACCCCAGCACGCCGACGATGCCGCCCTGGGCCCAGGCGGTGGCACCCTCGCCCAGCGTGCGCTTGGCCAGCACCGTCACAGGCCGGCCTTGCGAGGCCAGGTGCAGCGCCACGGTCAGGCCTGCCAGACCGGCCCCCACCACCACCACGGGCAGCGCTTCGGCGCCGGTTGCATATTCATGGATGGCCTGCTGGGCCTGAGCCTGGGACATGGCGTTCTTCGTCCGTGGTCACCACGGCGTCATCAAGATGCGGGCGATTCTAGGCGCCACCTGTGGCGCGGGTACTCCTGGGCATGACGGCTGGCGGCGCATTGCCGTCATCCCCGCCACCGCCGTCATTCCCGCGTAGGCGGGAATCCAGCATTCAACGTCGATGGCATGCAGAGGTCGCCGGGGCTGGCGATTTCTGGGGCGCTGAGGAGCGCAGGCTTCGGGGTGGCGCGCGCAGCGCGCTTCGTGAACATGCTTGCCGCATCTTGTTTGAGTGCAGCGAGCAAGGCGAGCGAAACGAGTGATGCGGCACACCCCGAAGGCGAGCACCGCAAGGCAGTCGGCGCGCAGCGACGCGCCGCCACAGCATGAGCCAGACCCGGCTGGCCGCCTGGCGTGGGCGCACACCAAGCCAGAAGGCATGGATTCCCGCCTACGCGGGAATGACGGCTATGCGCCGCCAGCAGCCCCTCAGTGCACCGTGCGCCCGAAGCTGAACGCGCCGTCCTTCCAGGTGACCGGGATCACGTCCTTGGGCCCGAAGCGGCCTTCGAGGATGAGCTTGGCCACCGGGTTCTCGATGCGCTGCTGGATGGCGCGCTTGAGCGGGCGGGCGCCAAACACCGGGTCGAAGCCGACCTTGGCGATCTCGACCAGCGCCTCGGGCGACACGTCCAGCCCCATGTCCATCTTGGCGATGCGGGTCTCCAGGATCTTCAGCTGGATCTTGGCGATCGACTGGATGTTGGCCTGGTCCAGCGCATGGAACACCACCGTCTCGTCGATGCGGTTCAGGAACTCGGGCCGGAAATGCGCCTTCACCTCGGTCCACACCGCTTCGCGGATCAGCTCGCTGTCCTGCCCCGCCATCTGCATGATCATGTGCGAGCCCAGGTTGCTGGTCATCACGATCACGGTGTTTTTGAAGTCCACGGTGCGGCCCTGGCCGTCGGTCAGGCGGCCATCGTCCAGCACCTGCAGCAGCACGTTGAATACGTCCGGGTGCGCCTTTTCCACCTCGTCCAGCAGCAGCACGCTGTAGGGCTTGCGGCGCACGGCCTCGGTGAGGGCGCCGCCCTCGTCGTAGCCCACGTAGCCCGGGGGCGCACCGATGAGGCGGCTGACCGAGTGCTTTTCCATGTACTCGCTCATGTCCACTCGGATCATCTGCTCCTCGCTGTCGAACAGGAAGCCTGCCAGCGCCTTGCACAGCTCGGTCTTGCCCACGCCGGTGGGGCCCAGGAACAGGAAGCTGCCCAGCGGCCGGTTGGGGTCGGAGAGGCCGGCCCGCGAGCGGCGGATGGCGTCGGCCACGGCCACGATGGCTTCGTCCTGGCCCACCACGCGCTCGTGCAGCTTGGCTTCCATCTTCAGCAGCTTGTCGCGCTCGCCTTGCATGAGCTTGCTCACCGGGATGCCGGTGGCGCGGCTCACCACCTCGGCGATCTCTTCAGCACCCACCAGGGTGCGCAGCAGTTGCGGGCCGCTCTTGCCATCCTTGCCGGCCTTCTTGCCCAACTCCTTGGCCTGGGCTTCCTTGAGCTTCTTCTCCAGCTCGGGCAGCTTGCCGTACTGCAGCTCGGCCACCTGGTCGAAGTTGCCCTTGCGCTTCAATTCCTCGATCTGGAAGCGCATGCGGTCGATCTCTTCCTTCACCTGCGCGCTGCCCTGGGCAGCGGCCTTCTCGGCCTTCCAGATTTCTTCCAAGTCAGCCGATTCGCGCTCCAGCTTGGCAATCTCTTCCTCGATCAGGCCCAGGCGCTTTTGAGAGGCCTCGTCCTTCTCCTTCTTCACCGCCTCGCGCTCGATCTTGAGCTGGATGAGGCGGCGGTCGAGCTTGTCCATGGCCTCGGGCTTGGAGTCGATCTCGATCTTGATCTTGGCCGCCGCCTCGTCGATCAGGTCGATGGCCTTGTCGGGCAGGAAGCGGTCGGTGATGTAGCGGTGGCTCAGCTCGGCCGCGGCCACGATGGCCGGGTCGGTGATCTCCACGCCGTGGTGCACCTCGTACTTCTCCTGCAAGCCGCGCAGGATGGCGATGGTCGCCTCCACCGTGGGCTCGGCCACCAGCACCTTCTGGAAGCGGCGCTCCAGGGCAGCGTCCTTCTCGACGTACTTGCGGTATTCGTCCAGCGTGGTAGCGCCTATGCAGTGCAGTTCGCCACGCGCCAGCGCGGGTTTGAGCATGTTGCCGGCGTCCATGGCGCCCTCGGCCTTGCCGGCGCCCACCATGGTGTGCAGCTCGTCGATGAACAGGATGATGCGGCCCTCGTCCTGGGCCACTTCCTTCAGCACGGCCTTGAGCCGCTCCTCGAACTCGCCGCGGAACTTGGCGCCGGCCAGCAGGCCGGCCATGTCCAGCACCAGCACCTTCTTGCCCTTGAGCGTGTCGGGCACCTCGCCGTTGACGATGCGCTGCGCCAAGCCCTCGACGATGGCGGTCTTGCCCACGCCGGGCTCGCCGATCAGCACCGGGTTGTTCTTGGTGCGGCGCTGCAGCACCTGGATGGCGCGGCGGATCTCGTCGTCGCGGCCGATCACCGGGTCCAGCTTGCCCTGGCGGGCGCGTTCGGTCAGGTCCAGCGTGTACTTCTTCAGCGCCTCGCGCTGGCCTTCGGCTTCGGCGCTGTCCACCGTCTGGCCGCCACGCACCGCCGTGATGGCGGCTTCCAGCGCCTTGCGGGTGAGACCATGGCCACGCACCACGCCACCGATGTCGCTCTTGGCGTCGGCCAGGGCCAGCAAGAACATCTCGCTGGCGATGAACTGGTCCCCGCGCTTGGTGGACTCCTTGTCGGCCGCCTGCAGCACCTGCGCCAAATCGCGCCCGGCCTGGGTCTGGCCGCCGCCCTGCACGCTGGGCAGGGCATTGATGGCCGTGTCCATGGCCGTCTTCAGCGCCGCAGTGTTGGCCCCGGCCCGGTCCAGCAGGGCCTTGGGGCCGTCGGGCTGCGCCAGCATGGCGGCCAGCACGTGGGCCGGCTCGATGTAGGGGTTGTCGCGGGCCACGGCCAAGCTTTGGGCCTCGGCCAGGGCTTGTTGGAACGCGGTGGTGAGCTTGTCGAGTCGCATGGGAAACCTCCGATTGCTGCATGGTGCCCCCAAACCTGTCGCTTCGCGCCAGCCCCCCGAGGAGGTCAAGCAAACTTGGGAGCGGCCCTGCGTTTGCTTGAGAACGTGAGGCACACCGCCCCGTTTTCAAGACCACACGGCCGGCAGGGCTTGCGTCAGCGCAAGCCTGGCGCCATCAGGCCAGCGCCGGGCCGCTCCCAAGCGGCCTGATCTCCCTCTCCGAGGGTAGCAACGGCAAGCCGTTGCCGGGTGCCCCATGACTAGAGGGTGCGGCCCAGTTGGTGGTAGTGCCCGGCCTGGAACACCAGCGGCGTCAGCGCGGCATCGGCCACCGCCAACACACGGCCGATGTAAAGCATGTGGTCACCCATGGGCAGGTGCTTCTCGGAGGCGCACTGGAAAACCGCAGCGCAACCGGCCAGCACCGGCGCCGCGCCCTGGCCGGGCTGCCAATCTACGCTGGCAAAGCGGTCGTGCACCGGGCTGGCAAAGCGGCGCGAGAGCTCAATCTGAGACTCGGCCAGCACGTTCACCGCAAAGTGGCTGGCCGCAGTGAAGGCGGCCAAGTTGGGGCTGGCGCCGCGCAGCGACCACAGCACCAGCGGCGGCTCCAGCGAGAGCGCGTTGAAGGAATTGGCCGTCAGGCCCACGGGCAAGCCGTCCGGCCCCTGGCAGGTGACGATGGTGACCCCGGTGGCAAAGCGGCCCAGCGCTGCCCGCAGGGCCTGGGCGCCCACGGCGGCCGCCATCAGGCCAGCACCTGGCGGGTGAGCCACCAGCCCAGCGCAGCAAAGCCCAGGCCGCCCACCACATGGGCCAGGGTGTGGGCCAGTGCCAGTGGCACCTGGCCGCGCACGAGCAGCATCAGCGATTCCGCCGAGAAGGCCGAGAAGGTGGTGAGCCCACCCAAGCCACCGGTGACCAGGGCCAGGCGCAGCACGTCGTTGGGAAAGCGCTCGAACCACACCAGCGAGGCGCCGATCAGCAGGCCGCCCACACAATTGACCGCCAGCGTGCCCGCAGCAAACGGCAGGCCCATCGGGTTGAGCCACAGCGTGCACAGCCAGCGGGCCATGGAGCCCAGCGCGCCGCCCACCCCCACGGCCACCAGGCCCGGCACCAGCAACGGGGTCATGACATCCCCTTGACGCTGCGCGTCGTCCACACAAGGGAGAGTGAGCACCTTCGGAGCGGCCGTGCGGTGCTCACGCCCCCTCCCCGGCTTGCGCGTTGTTGGCCACGATGCCCCAGCGCGACAGCGCGGCGTCGTCGCTCACGCGGGCGTCCACCCAGCGAGCGCCCTCGGGCGTGGTTTCCTTCTTCCAGAACGGTGCCTGGGTCTTGAGGTAGTCCATCAGGAATTCGCAGGCCTGGAAGGCTTCCCCGCGGTGGGCCGAGGTCACCAGCACCAGCACAATCTGGTCACACGGCTGCAAAGGACCCACGCGGTGGATGACCCGCACTGCCCGGATATCGAAGCGCGCGAGGGCCTGGTCGATCATGGCCTCGATGGCCTTTTCGGTCATGCCGGGGTAGTGCTCCAGCGCCATCTGGCTCACGCCGGCGCCGTCGCTGCGGTCGCGCACCGTGCCCACAAAAGCAGCCACCGCGCCCACGCCGGGGTCGCCGGCACGAAGCGCGGCCGCCTCGGCGCTGAGGTCGAAGTCGGCGGTCTGGATGGAAACGCGGGCAACCGTCATGTCACCCCCCCGTGACCGGCGGGAAGAACGCCAGTTCGTCCCCGGCCTTCAGCGCTGCAGCTTCGTCGCACAACGTCTGGTTCAGTGCCGCGCGCAAGGCACGGCCGCGTGCCAATGCGGTGTCGAACGGCGCCCCCCGGGCGATCAGCGCATCGCGCGCCTGGCCCACGGTGGCACCTTCAGGCAGGCTGAGCTCGCCGCTGGCGCCCAGGGCCTCGCGCAGCGAGGCAAAGAATCGGAGTTGAACGTGCATGACAGGGCTTGGTGTCTCAGGCGCTGATCAGGGCCTGCAGCGGAAGGAAGCGCACCGTGTCGCCACGGGCGATGGTCTGCCCTGCGGGATTGTCCAGCAAGCCGTCTGCCCACACCGCCGAAGTCAGTACCCCGGAGCTCTGGTTGGGAAAGAGCTCCAACTGGCCGGCGGCCCCCAGGCGCACGCGCAGGAACTCGCGCCGCTTGTCGGGCTTGAGCCAGTTGAACCCGGCCTGCAGCGGCAGCGCAGGCGGCAACGCGGTGGCCGCCGTGAGCGGCACGCCCTGCATGGCCCGCAGCACCGGCGCCACCACCAGCAGGAAGGTGATGTAGCTGGACACCGGGTTGCCGGGCAGGCCCAGCAGCAGCGCCTCGCTCGGGTCGGCTCTGCGGATGGCGCCAAAGGCCAGCGGTCGCCCGGGCTTGGTGGCCATCTGCCACAGCGCGATGCGGCCTTCGGCCTGGGCGGCCGGGCGCAGATGGTCTTCCTCGCCCACCGAGACACCGCCCGAGGTGAGGATGAGGTCGTTGCCTTCGGCGGCGGCTTTCAGCGCGGCGCGGGTGGCGTCCAACCGATCGGGCACGATGCCCAGGTCATTCACTTCGCAGCCGGCCGCTTCCAGCAGGCCGCGCAGCGTGTAGCGGTTGGAGTTGTAGATGGCGCCGGGCGGCAGCGGCTCGCCGGGCATCACCAGTTCGTCACCGGTGGAAAACAGCGCCACACGCGGCCGGCGCACCACACTCAAGCTGGCGGCCCCCACCGTGGCAGCCAAGCCCAAGGCCTGGGGCGTGAGGCGAGTGCCCGCGCTGAGCACGGTGGCGCCGCTGAACACGTCCTCGCCACGGCGCCGCACCCACTGGCCGGCGGCGGGCGGGGTGTTGACCTTCACCTGGCCCAGGCCCTCGGCCGACAGGCCGACCACATCCCCAGCAATGGCCTCGCAGACCTCCTGCATCACCACCGAGTCGGCCCCGGCGGGCACCTGGGCACCGGTGAAGATGCGCGCCGCCGTGCCGGGCAGCAAGGGCTGGCCCACGCTGCCGGCCGGGATGCGCTGGCTCACCGGCAACACCGTGCCCGCAACGGGCACATCGGCCGCACGCAGGGCGTAGCCGTCCATCGAGGTGTTGTCGGCGGGCGGCACATCGACGCTGGACACCACGTCCTGCGCCAGCACCCGGCCCAGTGCCGCAAAGGTGCTGAGCGTCTCGGTCTCGCGGATGCGGTGCGCGCCGGTCGCGGCGATCAGCGTCGCCAGCGCCTCGTCCAGCGAGATCATGGGGGCCTTGTGTGGGGCGTTCATCGCCACGCCCTCCCCTTCACTGGCAATGCTTTTCAATGAAGGCCTTCACCGCAGCGGTGTCGGGCTTCATCACCGAGAAACGCTTAGGCAGGCCCTCTATGTCTTCCAGGGCCGCAGGACGCTCGGCCTCGCGCCCCAGTGCCTCGCGGATGGTCTCGGCGAACTTGGCCGGCAAGGCGGTCTCCAGCACGATCATGGGCACGTCGGGTTCCACCCGCTCGGCCGCCACCTTCACGCCGTCAGCGGTGTGGGTGTCGATCATGGAGCCAAAGCGCTCCCAGGTGCTGCGGATGGTGGCCAGGCGGTCGGCGTGGGTGCTCTTGCCGCTCTGGAAGCCAAAGCCAGCGATGCGGGCGAACTCGCCGGCCGTGATGGTGAAGGCGCCCTTCTGGTCAAGCGTTGCGCCGAACAAGGCCTTGCAATGGGCGCCATCACGGCCCAGCAGGTCGAACACGAAGCGCTCGAAGTTCGAGGCCTTGGAGATGTCCATCGACGGGCTGCTGGTCTCGTGCGTCTCGGCGCCCTTGCGCACCCGGTAGGTGCCGGTGCGGAAGAACTCGTCCAGCACGTCGTTCTCGTTGGTGGCAACCACCAGGTGCTTCACCGGCAGGCCCATCATGCGGGCCACATGGCCGGCGCAGACGTTGCCAAAGTTGCCCGAAGGCACGGTGAAACTCACCTGTTCGCCATTGGTCTTGGTGCCCTGGAAATAGCCGGCGAAGTAGTACACCACCTGGGCCAGCAAGCGCGCCCAGTTGATGGAGTTGACGGTACCGATCTTGTACTGGCGCTTGAAGGCCAAATCGTTCGAGACGGCCTTGACGATGTCCTGGGCGTCGTCGAACACGCCTTCCACGGCGATGTTGTGGATGTTGGCGTCCTGCAGGCTGAACATCTGCGCCTGCTGGAAGGGGCTCATGCGGCCGTGCGGGCTGAGCATGAACACGCGCACGCCCTGCTTGCCGCGCATAGCGTACTCGGCCGCGCTGCCGGTGTCGCCACTGGTGGCGCCCAGGATGTTGAGCTCTTCGCCACGGCGGGCCAGTTCGTACTCGAACAGGTTGCCCAGCAGCTGCATGGCCATGTCCTTGAAGGCCAGCGTGGGGCCGTTGGACAGGGCTTCGATCAGCAGGCCGGAGTCGCCCAGCTTGCGCACAGGAACGATGGCTTCGGTGCCGAAAACCTGCTTGGTGTAAGTCTTGGCCACCAGGGCCTTCAGGTCGGCCGCCGGGATGTCGTCGATGAACAGCGAGAGGATCTCGAACGCCAGGTCGGCGTACGAGAGGCCACGCCAGCGCGTCAGCGTGGCATCGTCGACCTTGGGGTAGGCCACGGGCAGGTAGAGGCCGCCGTCGGGCGCCAGGCCTTCGAGCAGGATCTCGCAGAAACGGCGCTCGGTCTGGTCGCCTCGGGTGCTGATGTACTTCATGCTGAGTGCTGACTGGGGTTGCGCTCAGGCGAGCTCTTCCTTGCGGATGCTGACGATGGGTGCCAGCACGGTGGCCAGCGACTGCATCTTGGCCAGCGCGGTGCGCATGCGACCTTCGATGGTGTCATGGGTCAGGATGATCAGGTCGGTCTGCTTCTCGCCCTCAGCCGATTCGCGCTGCAGCACGGCGTCGATGGAAATGTTGTTGTCGGCCAGGATGGTGGTGATGCTGGACAGCACACCGGCCTCGTCGGCCACGCGCAGGCGCAGGTAGAACGAGGTCTGCACCTGGTCGATGGTCAGGATGGGCGTGTCGGCCAGCGAATCGGGCTGGAAGGCCAAGTGCGGCACCCGGTGGTCGGGGTCGGCCGTGGCCAGGCGGGTGATGTCCACCAGATCGGCCACCACCGCGCTGGCGGTGGGCTCGCTGCCCGCGCCCTTGCCGTAGTACATGGTGGTGCCCACGGCATCGGCCTGCACCACCACGGCGTTCATCGCGCCCTCCACCGACGAGATCAGGCGCTTGGCCGGGATCAGCGTGGGGTGCACGCGCAGTTCGATGCCCTCGACCCCACCAGGGGTCGCTCCCGCGCCCGTGCGCTTCTTGGTGATGCCCAAGAGCTTGATGCGGTAGCCCAGTTGTTCGGCGTAGCGGATGTCGGTGGCCGAGAGCTTGGTGATGCCTTCCACATAGGCCTTGTCGAACTGCACCGGCACGCCGAAGGCGATGGCCGACATGATGGTGGCCTTGTGGGCGGCGTCCACCCCTTCGATGTCGAAGGTGGGGTCGGCTTCGGCATAGCCCAGGCGCTGCGCTTCCTTCAGCACCACATCGAAGTCCAGTCCCTTGTCGCGCATCTCGCTGAGGATGAAGTTGGTGGTGCCGTTGATGATGCCGGCGATCCACTCGATGCGGTTGGCGGTGAGGCCTTCGCGCAGCGCCTTGATGATGGGGATGCCACCGGCCACCGCCGCCTCGAAGGCCACGGTGACGCCCTTGGCACGGGCTGCGGCGAAGATCTCGCTGCCATGCACGGCCAGCAGGGCCTTGTTGGCCGTGACCACGTGCTTGCCGGCGGCGATGGCTTCCAGCACCAGCGTCTTGGCGATGCCGTAGCCACCGATCAGCTCGACCACGATGTCGATGGCCGGGTTGGCGATGACCTGGCGGGCGTCGTTCACCACCTGCACGCCCTCGCCAACGATGGCCTTGGCACGTTCAACATCGAGGTCGGCCACCATGGTGATCTCGATGCCACGACCCGCACGGCGCAGGATCTCCTGCTGGTTGCGTTGCAGCACCTTGAAAGTGCCGGAGCCGACGGTACCGATGCCAAGAAGGCCGACCTGGATGGGTTTCATGGGGTGTGCTCTGGTCTATAGGGGAACGGGAAACGGGGCGAGGCCTCAGGCGCCGTGGCGCCTGCGGTAGTGCTCGAGGAAGCGGGCGATGCGCGCGATGGCCTCAGTGAGGTCGTCGGTGTTGGGCAGGAAGACGATGCGGAAGTGGTCCGTTGTCGGCCAGTTGAAGCCCGAGCCCTGCACGATCAGCACCTTCTCGTCGGCCAGCAGGTCGTAGGCAAACTGCTGGTCGTCGTCGATCGGGTACATCCTGGGGTCGAGCCTGGGGAACATATACAGCGCCGCCTTGGGCTTGACCACGCTGACGCCAGGAATCTGGGTGAGCAGTTCGTAGGCCAGGTCGCGCTGGCGGGCCAGGCGGCCGCCCGGGGCCACCAGGTCCTTGATGCTCTGGTAGCCGCCCAGCGCCGTCTGGATGGCCAACTGGCCCGGCGTGTTGGCGCACAGGCGCATCGAGGCCAGCATGTTCAGGCCCTCGATGTAGTCCTTGGCGCGCTTCTTGTTGCCCGACACCACCATCCAGCCGGCGCGGTAACCGCAGGAGCGGTAGTTCTTGGAGAGGCCATTGAAGGTCAGGAACAGCACGTCGTCGGCCAGCGAGGCAATGCTGGTGTGAGTGACGCCGTCGTAGAGCGTCTTGTCGTAGATCTCGTCGGCAAAGATGATCAGTTGGTGCTGGCGCGCGATCTCGACGATGCCCTTCAACACCTCGTCCGGGTACAGCGCGCCGGTGGGGTTGTTGGGGTTGATGATGACGATGGCCTTGGTGTTGGGCGTCACCTTGGCGCGCATGTCGGCCAGATCGGGCAGCCAGCCGCTGCCTTCGTCACAGTGGTAGTGCACCGGCGTGCCACCCGAGAGCGACACCACGGCGGTGTAGAGCGGGTAGTCGGGCGACGGGATCAGCACTTCGTCGCCGCCGTCGAGCAGCGCGTTCATGCTCATCGAGATCAGCTCGGAGGCGCCGTTGCCCAGGTAGACATCATCCACCGTCACACCCTGGATGTTCTTTTCCTGGCAGTAGTGCACCACCGCCTTGCGCGGCGCGAACAGGCCCTTGCTGTCGGTGTAGCCGGCGGCATCGGGCAGGTTGCGGATCATGTCCTGCACGATCTCATCGGGCGGCATCAGCCCGAACGCGGCCACGTTGCCGATGTTGAGCTTGATGATCTTCTGGCCCTCTTCCTCCATCTGGCGGGCCTTGTCCAGCACCGGTCCACGGATGTCGTAACCGACGTTGGCGAGCTTGCTGGATTTGGCAATCGGCTTCAAACCGTTGTCTCCTGTGGATGGGTGGGGCTGCAGTGCATTTGTTGCGCCGCAAAAACCTATAATTTAACCATAGGCGTCGCCTGCCACCGCGGCATTTCGGGCGACCTTCCCCCCACAAGCACCACAGCACCCGAGCCCCGCGTGGCATGCCGCGCGGGCCGGCACGGAGGCCGATTGAAATTCCAACCCGACAAACTGGACGGCGTGAACGTCGTCTCGCGGCTTGAGCCCGGCAAGATCTGGGTGCACCAGACACCCTTCACCACCAGCCTGCTGGTGCCCTGGCAAGGGGAAGTGCAGGTGTGGCCGGTGGGCACACCTGCCGAGTTGCAGGCCACGCACTTTGAGCAATTGCTGGGGCTGCAGCCTGAACTGGTGATCTTCGGCAGTGGCGAGCGCCAGCAGTTTGTCTCGCCCGCGCTGTACCGCTGCCTGATCGAGCGCCGCATCGGCATCGAGACCATGAATTCGGCGGCCGCCTGCCGCACCTACAACGTGCTGGCTGGCGAAGGCCGCAAGGTGGTGGCCGCCCTGCTGCTCAACCAGGGTGGCGCCCCGGCCCCCCACGAGTGAAGGCCTCTGTTCACTCTATAATGCTGGATGTTGCCTCTCAGGGGCGCACTCGGAAGACCTGATCCTCATGACGCCTGCCCTCAACAAATCGCTCCCTGAAATCGAAGCCCAGGCCACTGGCGGCGTGAAGTTCACCCCCCAGGCCTTTCACGGTCGCGCGGTGGTGCTGTATTTCTACCCCAAGGACAACACACCGGGCTGCACCACGGAAGCCATGCAGTTCCGTGACCACCACAAGGATTTCGTGAAGGCCGGTGCAGTGGTGTTTGGCGTCTCGCGCGACAACATGGCCTCGCACGACAAGTTCAAGCAGGCACTTGAGTTGCCCTTTGAGCTGATCGCCGACACCGAAGAGAAGCTCTGCCACATGTTCGGCGTGGTGAAGAACAAGATCATGTACGGCAAGAAGGTCAAGGGCATCGAGCGCTCCACCTTCTTGATCGATGCCAGCGGCGTGCTGCGCGCCGAATGGCGTGGCATCAAGGTCGCTGGCCATGTGGAAGAAGTGCTCAAGGCCGTGAAGGATCTGAAGAAGGCCGCCGCCTGACCCAGGCGCCACGTTGACCCCACAGAAAGCCGGCAGCATGCCGGCTTTTTCACATCTGGCGCCATCCGTATCCTTGCATGCATGTGGCGTCACACCGCTTGTGCATAATGGTTCACATGCCCGAGATCAACGCATCGCGCATCCCACCTAGAGCCGCACGGTCGCCTGTGCGGCTTTTTTGTTTTTGTGCCCCTTAACCGGTTCAAACCCAAGCCTCCATGCCGCTGCCCAAGCCCCCTGCATCCCGAGCCACCATCCTCCCCAACACGGCCTACGAATCCCAAGCGGCCCCGCGTTCCCCCCGCAGCAGCCCCAAGCACAGCAGCCCAGAGCAGGCTGAGAGCGCACCGGCCCTGGAATTGCGCGACGACGCCGCCTTCAGTGCCGCCCCGGCCTTGAGCGCCAAAGGCCTGCCCACCAAGGCCATCAGCAAGGCGCCGGCCAAGACCACCCCGAAGATCGAGCCCTCTGCCAAGGCGCGCAAGCCCAAGAGCGGCGGCCCGGCCAAGCTCTTCGTGCTCGACACCAATGTGCTGATGCACGACCCGATGTCGCTGTTCCGCTTCGACGAGCACGACATCTACCTGCCGATGATCACGCTCGAAGAGTTGGATGGCCACAAAAAGGGCATGAGCGAGGTCTCGCGCAACGTTCGCCAGGTCAGCCGCGATCTGGACGCCTTGGCTGCCGCCTCGTCCACCAACGGCAAGTTCGAGCCCGAGCACGGCATCGCCCTGGCCAAAACCGGCCACCGCGAGGCGGGCGGCAAGCTGTTCTTCCAGACCACCTTCCTCGACGCCAAGTTGCCCACCGGCCTGCCCCAGGGCAAGGCCGACAACCAGATCCTGGGCGTGGTGCAGTCGCTGCGCGATGCACAGCCGGGCCGCGAAGTGGTGCTGGTGTCCAAGGACATCAACATGCGCATCAAGGCGCGTGCGCTGGGCCTGGCGGCAGAGGACTACTTCAACGACAAGACGCTGGAAGACGGCGACCTGCTCTACACCGGCGTGCTGGCGCTGCCGGCCGACTTCTGGGACCGCCATGGCAAGACCATGGAAAGCTGGAGCCAGGGCGGTCACACCTACTACCGCATCAGCGGCCCCCTGGTGCCCAGCCTGATGGTGAACCAGTTCGTGTTCCTGGAGACCCCAGGCGAGGCGCCGCTGTACGCTCGCGTGAGCGAGATCACCGGCAAGACGGCCGTGCTCAAGACCCTGCGCGACTACACACACGCCAAGAACGCGATCTGGGGGGTCACCGCGCGCAACCGCGAGCAGAACTTCGCGCTCAACCTGCTGATGGACCCAGAGTGCGACTTCATCACCCTCACTGGCACGGCCGGCACGGGCAAGACGCTGATGACGCTGGCCGCAGGCCTATCGCAGGTGATGGAAGACCGCCGCTACACCGAGATCATCGTCACCCGCGTGACGGTGCCGGTGGGCGAGGACATCGGTTTCCTGCCCGGCAACGAGGAAGAGAAGATGGGCCCTTGGATGGGCGCGCTGGACGACAACCTGGAAGTGCTGGCCAAGAGCGATACCTCGGCCGGTGAATGGGGCCGCGCGGCCACGAACGACCTGGTGCGCAGCAAGATCAAGATCAAGAGCCTGAACTTCATGCGCGGTCGCACTTTCCTGAACAAGTTCGTACTGATCGACGAGGCGCAGAACCTCACCCCCAAGCAGATGAAGACGCTGATCACCCGGGCTGGCCCGGGCACCAAGATCGTCTGCCTGGGCAACCTGGCCCAGATCGACACGCCCTACCTCACCGAGGGCTCATCGGGCCTGACCTACGCGGTGGACCGCTTCAAGGGCTGGCCACACTCGGGCCATGTCACGCTGGCCCGCGGCGAGCGCTCGCGGCTGGCCGACTTCGCCTCGGAAGTGCTCTGACCCGGTTCCGCTCCGGCATGGAAAAAGGGGCGCCCTGGGCGCCCCTTTTCTTTTCAAGACCCTGCCGCTTCAGCGCGCCAGGTCTTCGTAGAAGGCCTTGGAGTTGAACTCGCGGCCCAGGAAGTTGCGCACCAGCACATCGGGCGCCTGCTGGCTGCCTTGGCTGAGCACCGCACTGCGGTAGCGCGCACCGACCGCCGGGTCCAGCCGATCTTCCTTGAACGCGGTGCGCAGGTCCATGGCCACCACCAGGCTCCAGAGGTAGCCGTAGTAGCCCGCACCGTAGTTCTGCGCCACATGGCTGAAGGCCGCAGGGAACAGCGAACCCGGCACATAGCCCAGCGGCGTGGCGCCTTCCATGTGCTGCCACAGCGTCAGCGGGTCATCTTTCTGGCCGCTGTACAGGGTGATGTCGTAGTTCGCGTAAAGATGCTGCCGCGCAATCTGCACACCCTTGGCGAAGTCGCGTGCCTTGCGCGCCTGGGTCACCATCTCGTCGGGCACCGGCTTGCACTCGGGGCAGACCTGCTTGAACTGCGCCAGCACGCGGGGGTCCAGCACCCAGTCCTCCAGCATCTGCGAGGGCGCCTCGACGAAGTCGTGCTTCACGCTGGTGCCGGCATTGATGCTGTAGCGGGTGGCCGACAGGTTGGTGTGCAGCGCATGGCCAAACTCGTGCAGCAGGGTCTCCAGCTCCGAGAGCGTCAGGCCCTTGCGGTCAAAGTTGACCACCAGCATGGCCTGGGACAAGCGCTTGGACGACGTGGCGCCCCCCCGCAGTGGCCACACCGCCGCATGGCCGTATTTGCCTTCACGCGGGTACAGGTCCACCACCAGACCGGCCAGGGGCTGGCCGGTCTTGGCGTCGCTCACCTGGTAGGCCTGGGCCTCGGCGTGCCACAGGGGCATGTCCACCTGGGTGTACTTGATGCCGAACATCTGCTCGGCCAGGCGCATCACGAACTGCAGGCTCTGCTGTGGCGGGAAGTAGGGGCGAAAGGCCTCTTCGTCCACGCTGTAGCGCTCGCGGCGAATGCGCTCGGTGTAAAAGCTCACGTCCCAGCGGTTCAGCGTGGTTGCTTCCAGCGGCTGGTTCAGGTGCCGGGCCTTGGCGACGCGGAACTCTTCCAGGTCGCGTTTCTCGCGCTCGGTCACCGCAGCCTTCACATCGCCCAGGAAGCCTTGCACCTTGCCCAGGCTCTGTGCCATGCGCCGGCGAAGAACGAAGTCGGCAAACGACTTGTGGCCGAACAAGCCGGCGTACTCGTTGCGAAGCTGCACGATCTCGGCCAGCACCTTGAGGTTGGCCTCGCCGCCTTCGTTGGTCTTGGCGCGCCACATGCGCTCGCGCGTGGCACCGCTGAGTGCCTGCTCCATCACCGGCACATAACTGGGATAGTCGAGCTTCAGGCGCACCTTGCCATCTGCCGTGCGCGGCGCCTGCTTCCAAACGCCTTCAGGTACACCGGCCAGTTCGGCTTCGGTGAACTCGACCCAGGTGCGATCCACCTCGTCGCGCACGTTGGTACCGAACTGCTGGCCCAACAGGTTGATGCGGTCCTGCAATTGCTTGGCCTTGGCCCGCTCTGCTGGCGGCAGACTGACGCCGGAATCCTCGAAGCCGTCCAGCATGTCCTGCAGGGTCTGGCGGTCGATGCTGTCGGCCGGCTTGACCCGCTTGGCAGCGCGGTAGAGCGGCTCGCTCTGGGCCAGGCTGGAGCTGAACTGCTGCCAGCGTTGCTCGCAGGCCTCGGACGCGTCGCGGATGGCCTTGTCCGGATGAACGTTGGAAACAAACTGCAAGGGCCCACTGGTGTCGTCCAGCCAGCCCGAGAAGGCGTCGAAACGCGCCAGCCAGCGCGCGTCGGGCTTTTGCCGCTCCATCTGGCGCTGGCGCAATTTGGCCTGGGCCAGCCCTGCATCGCAACGCTGGGTGAGATCGGCCGCGTTCTTGAAAACCGGGAACGCAGGCCCGGGAAAGGAAGGTGCAGGGGCGGCCCAAGCGGCACCACCCCACACCGCCACCGACAGTGCAAAACCTTGAACAAGAGCTTTCATGCCATTCCTTGTTGAACATGCAAGGCGCCGGGCCTTTGGGCCCGACACCGCTTTCTTCCGTCCCCGACCCTTGTGGAACCCGAGTGCGGAAAGCGGGTCGGATTGTGGCCGCTGCAACAGCCCTGACACGGCGCCGGGCCATTGCACCAGCCCAGAAAAAACCCTTGAGGGTTGACCCCTTGAAACCCTGAGTCAGGTCACAGATTGATCCAAGTGATTGAAATAGCAGGACTTTTTTCTTGACAGCCCCGAACCACCCCCCTATCCTGCGCCGCGTGAAACCCTTGCCGCACCTCCGGATGAACGCCGGGCTCAGCAGGCGTCTCCGGCTGGCAAGCCTGGGCGTGGTGCTGTGCTGCTCGCTCATCGGCCCTGCGGCCATGGCCGCGCCCGAGGCCAAGCCCAACGGCCCGGATGCCATCATGCGGTTGCTGGAAGAACACAAGCTGCTGGGCACAAATGCGGGTGCCACGGCCGACACAACGGAGCCCACCCTGTTCACCCAGGTTCGCGACACCACCTCTGATCTGGTGATGACCGCAATGAATTTCATCGGCGTGCGATACCGCAAGGGTGGTACTTCGGCCGAAACCGGCTTCGATTGCTCGGGCTTCACCCGGCACATCTTCGAGAACAGCATTGGTCTGGTGCTGCCACGCCGCGCGATCGAGCAGGCCAACGCCCCCGGCCTGTTGAGCATCGGCAAGGACGAACTCAAGCCCGGTGACCTGGTGTTCTTCAACACCCTGCGCCACACCTTCTCGCACGTGGGCATCTACGTCGGCGACGGCAAGTTCATCCACTCGCCGCGGGCCGGAGCTCAAGTGCGGGTGGAAGACATGCGCATCGCCTACTGGACCCAGCGGTTCAACGGTGCCCGCCGTGCGCCCGACGCGGCCGAGGCCACCACACGCACCAGCCCCTGATAACCGCACATCTTGCGGGGCCGCCCCCTCGGGCAAGGCCGTACAGACCGGCACAATCCGGTCATGGGTGAACAAATCATCGCGCTGACCGATCTGCGCAACACGTCCGACGTGCCGGCCATTCCGGCGAACCAGCCACCGCCTTCGGGCCTGCTGGCCGATGCGCTGGGCCGCCCGCTGCGCGACCTGCGCATCTCGGTCACTGATCGGTGCAACTTCCGCTGCAGCTACTGCATGCCCAAGGAAGTGTTCGACAAGGACTACACCTTCCTGCCTCACAACGCCCTGCTGAGCTTCGAAGAGATCACCCGTGTGGCGGGCCTGTTCGTGCAGCACGGCGTGAGCAAGATCCGTCTCACCGGCGGCGAGCCCCTGCTGCGCAAGAACCTGGAGGTGCTGGTGGGCATGCTCAGCGTGATGCGCACGCCTGACGGCATCCCGTTGGACATCACGCTCACCACCAATGGCTCGGTGTTGGCGCGCAAGGCCGAGGCGTTGAAGGCGGCCGGCCTGAAGCGCGTCACCGTGAGCCTGGACGCATTGGACGACGCCATCTTCCAGCGCATGAACGATGTGGGCTTTCCGGTGGCCGATGTGCTGGGCGGCATTGACGCTGCGCTGCAGGCCGGCCTGGGCCCGGTGAAGGTCAACATGGTCGTCAAGCGCGGCACCAACGAGCATGAGATCGTGCCCATGGCGCGCCACTTCCGCGACCGCTATGGCCCCGCCGTCATCCTGCGCTTCATCGAGTTCATGGACGTGGGTGCCACCAACGGCTGGCGCATGGACGACGTGCTCTCATCGGCCGAAGTGCGCCGCCGCATCCATGACGTCTGGCCCGTGCAGCCATTGGACCCGAACGCCCCCGGCGAAACGGCAGAACGCTGGCGTTACCAGGATGGTCGCGGTGAGATCGGCTTCATCTCCAGCGTCACCCAAGCCTTCTGCCACGACTGCAACCGCGCGCGGCTTTCCACCGAGGGCAAGCTGTTCACCTGTTTGTTCGCCTCGCGCGGGCACGATCTGCGCCCATTGCTGCGGGGCGGCACCAGCGATACCAACCTGGCGGCCGCCATTGCGGGCGTCTGGTCGCTGCGCGGCGACCGCTACTCCGAGCTGCGCGGTGCCGGTGTGCCGCTCAGCCAGGGCGACGAGCGGCGCGTGGAGATGCACTACATCGGCGGGTGAGTGGGGCACCCGGCTGCGGGGTACCGCAGCCACCCTCCGAGAGGGTGCTCAGGCCGCTTCGGAGCGGCCGTGCGCTGGCCTGAGCGCGCCGCCCGCGCTTCAGCGCCCGGCCAAGGCCTTCTCGACACCCTTGTTGGCCAAGGCATCGGCCCGCTCGTTGCCAGGGTCACCGGCATGGCCCTTGACCCAATGCCAGGCCACCGTGTGCTGCTGCACCAGTCCGTCGAGCTTCTGCCACAGCTCCACGTTCTTCACCGGCTTGCCATCGGCGGTGCGCCAGCCACGGCGCTTCCAGTTGTGGATCCAGGTGGTGATGCCATTGCGCACGTATTCGCTGTCGGTGTAGACGGCGACCTTGCAGTGCCGCGTGAGCGTGCCCAGCGACTCGATGACGGCGGTCAGCTCCATGCGGTTGTTGGTGGTTTGCAGCTCGCCGCCGCACATCTCTTTTTCGTGCCCGCCAGCGCTGAGCCAGGCGCCCCAGCCCCCAGGGCCTGGGTTGCCCTTGCAGGCGCCGTCGGTGTAGATCGTCACATCGGTCATGCGCGCATTGTCGCTGCAGCGCCTCAGGCTTCAGCGCAGTTCGTCGCGGCGCGCCACCGGGCTCGGTACGGCCCGCGCCGCACGCGCCGGCCGGGGCACCAGGCCCACCAGCCGCATGCCACGCACGCGCTTGACGGCCTGCACGAAGTACACCGCCCCCAGCACCGGCCACCAGCGCTCGCCCACGGGCTCAACCCAGGCCCCCCGCGCCAGCCAGGTGTCGCTGCGCAGGGGTGGGCGGTAGCAGCCAAAGCGTGCACATTCCACCTCCAGGCTGAGCAGGCGCAGCCAGTCGCGCAGCCGCCAGTAGCCGATGAAATCCCCGGTGCGCGGCAGGAAGAGCTCGCTGCGGCCCAAACCCAGCCCTCGGCGCAAACGCCCCAGCTTCTGGCGCAGCGCCCACAGGCTGGCGGGGTTCAGGCCCACCAGCACCAAGCGCCCTTCCGGCCGCAGCACTCGCGCCACCTCGGCCAGGGCCTGGTGCGCGTCGCGGGCCAGCTCCAGCGTGTGCGGCATCACCACCAGGTCCAGCGATTGGTCAGGGAACGGCAGGGCCTCGGGCAGGCAGTGCAAGGTCAGCGACTGGGCGCCGGTCAGCGTGGTGGTGGCCTCCAGCGTGGTCGGCGGCAAGGGGATGGGCGACGGCACCACCAGGCCTTCACTGGCCACCCACCGACAGGGCATGCGGTTGGTGCGCAGCGCATCCATTTCAGGCAGACCCAATTGCAGCGCGTGGAAGCCGAACAGATCGGCCACCGCCTCGTCCAGGCAAGCCTGTTCCCACTCCAGCAGGCAGCGGCCCGGAGGGGTCAGCAGCCACTCGCCCAACTCTATAATCAAGGCTTCACGCGTCATGAATCTGGTCGCACTGCCTGCCTTCGCCGATAACTACATTTGGATGCTGCACGATGGCCCCGAGGCCCTGGTGGTTGATCCGGGCGAAGCAACGACCGTGCGGGACGCGCTGCGCAGCCGGCGCCTGACGCTCAGCGGCATTCTAGTAACGCATCATCACATGGACCACGTGGGCGGCCTGGATGGTTTGCGCGGCGAACTGCAGGGCCCGGTGCTGGGGCCGGCCACCGAGGCCATCCCCGCGCCGTTCGCGCCGGTGCGCGGTGGCGATCGCAGCACTTGGCGCACCGCACGCATCGACGTGCTGGACGTGCCGGGCCACACGGCGGGGCACGTGGCCTATGTCGTGACAGCCAACGACGCTTCGCCCGCCATGCTGTTCTGTGGCGACACCTTGTTCTCTGGCGGCTGTGGCCGTTTGTTCGAAGGCACCGCCGAACAAATGCACCGCTCGCTGCAGCGCCTGTCCGCACTGCCCGATGACACCCTGGTGTGCTGCGCCCACGAGTACACCCTCTCCAACCTGAAGTTCGCGCTGGCGGTGGAACCCGGCAACGCCGAACTGATCGACCACCATGCGCGCTGTGTCCAACACCGCGCCGCCGGCGAACCCACCCTGCCTTCCACCATGGCAAGGGAACGCCAGATCAACCCCTTCTTGCGATGCGAGCAGCCTGCCGTGGTGACCGTAGCCCAAGAGCATGGTGCCACTGGCACGACCCCGGTCGAGGTCCTGGCCGCCTTGCGAACCTGGAAGAACACGTTTCAATGAACTCCCTTCATCTGCGCCGGCTGCGGCTGAGCTTGTCCCTGCTGGCCGCCGCCGTGCTGTGCGCCTGTGCCGTGCAACCCCTGCAGCCGTCCGCACCCCTGGCCCAAACCTCCGCCATGGAGGGCTCGGCCATGAAGCTCGACGCCGCACCGCCGCCGTCCGAGGCGGCCTCGGAACCTGCAACGCCGGTGGCTGTGGCCACGCCAGCGCCTGGCAGCGCCGATCCGGCCAACGAGAACGGTGCCGAGGTGGCGGGCACGCCCATCGACCCGCTGAGCCCCGATCGCCCGGTGGACCTGAACGCCGACGCCGCCACCACCGACCTGTGGGCCCGCGTGCGCCGCGGCTTCGCCATCCCCGACCTGAACGACGACTTCGTGCGCAGCCGCGAGCAGTTCTACGGTGGCAAGCCCGACTACATGAAGCGCATGACCGAGCGCGGCGGCCGCTACCTGTTCCACATCGTCGAAGAGGTGGAAAAGCGTGGCATGCCCACCGAGCTGGCGCTGCTGCCCTTCGTGGAAAGCGCGTTCAACCCGCAGGCCATGTCCACGGCCCGTGCCTCGGGCATGTGGCAGTTCATCCCCGGCACCGGCCGCGACTACCGCCTGAAACAGAACATCTTCCGCGACGACCGGCGCGACGTGCTGGCCTCCACCCGCGCCGCGCTGGATTACCTCGGTCGCCTCTACGGCATGTTCGGCGACTGGCAGTTGGCGCTGGCCGCCTACAACTGGGGCGAAGGCAATGTACAGCGCGCCATCGCGCGCAATCAGAAGTCGGGCCTGCCCACAGACTATTCCAGCCTGAGCATGCCCAATGAGACGCGCTACTACGTGCCCAAGCTGCAGGCCATCAAGAACATCGTGCTCAGGCCTGAGGCCTTCCAACTCGCGCTGCCGGCCCTCAAGAACCACCCCTATTTCCTGAGCGTGCCCATCGAGCGCGACATCGACGTCGATCTGGCCGCCCGCCTGGCCGAGGTGTCGCACGACGAGTTCAAGCAGCTCAACCCGCAGATGAACAAGCCCGTCATCCTGGCCGCCGGCACCGAGCAGGTGCTGCTGCCCTACGACAACGCCAACCGCTTCATCAGCAACCTCAAGGCCCACAAGGGTCCACTCGCCACCTGGACGGCCTGGCAGGCGCCCAAGACCGTGCGCCCGGCCGAGGCAGCCAAGCTGGTGGGCATGAGCGAAGCGCAACTGCGTGAGATCAACCGAATCCCGCCGCGCATGCTGGTGAAGGCCGGCTCCACGCTGCTGGTGCCGCGTTCGGCCAAACGCGACACCGACGTCTCGGTGCACGTGGCCGACAACGCCAGCATCGCGCTGGCGCCCGACCTGCCGCCGATGAAGCGGCTCACACTGCGGGCCGGCAAGCGCGACACGGTGTCCTCCATCGCCAAGCGCTACCGCACCAACCCGGCGCAGGTGGCGCAGTGGAACCACGTGGCGGCCAATGCCAGCTTCAAGCCTGGCAGCAGCATCACGGTGATGGTGCCGAACAAGGGCCGCGCCGTGGCCGCCGCTGCCGGCCGCGGCAAGGCCGCCGCTGCGCCACGAGGGGCAGCCAAGCAGACTGGCCGCACCGCCGCCCGGGCGGCCGCAAGGCCTGCCACCCGCGCCCCTGTGGCCCGTGCGCAGGCCCACAGCCGCAAGCGCGGCTGAATCCAGCCGTCGTCAGGGGCTGGCTCAGCGCCGGTCTACCAGCGCGTGGGCGATCGTCGAGAGATCGACGTATTCGAGTTCGCTGCCGGCCGGCACACCGCGCGCCAGGCGCGTCACCCGCAGGCCGCGCGCGCGCAGCCCCTCGGTCAATACATGCGACGTGGCTTCACCCTCGGCGGTGAAGCTGGTGGCGAGGATGACCTCTTCCACCACGCCGTCGAGGGCGCGCTCCATCAGGCTGATCGCACCCAAGTCATCGGGGCCTACGCCATCGAGCGGGCTGATGCGACCCATCAGCACGTAGTACAGGCCGTGGTAGCTGCCGGTGCGCTCCAGCGCGGCCTGGTCGGCCGGGGTCTCCACCACACAGAGCTGGCGGTGGTCACGCGCGTCATCTGCGCAGATGCTGCACACGTCCTGCTCGGTGAAGGTGTGGCAGCGCTGGCAGTGGTGCATGGCGTGCACGGCCGTGTCCAGCGCGGCGGAGAGCTTCAGCGCGCCGGCACGGTCGTGCTGCAGCAGGTGGAAGGCCATGCGCTGCGCCGACTTGACGCCCACGCCAGGCAGCAGGCGCAAGGCCTCCACCAGGGCGTCGAGGGCGGTGGGTTGCTGGGCCACGCCGTGGCCGTCAGAACGGCATCTTCATGCCCGGGGGCAGCGGCATGCCGGCGGTGATCTTGCCCATCTTTTCCTGGCTGGTGGCCTCGGCGCGGCGCACGGCGTCGTTGAAGGCGGCGGCCACCAGGTCTTCCAGCATGTCCTTGTCGTCGGCCAGCAGGCTGGGGTCGATGGTGACGCGCTTGACGTCGTTCTTGCAGGTCATCACCACCTTCACCAGGCCGGCACCGGACTGGCCCTCGACCTCGATCTTGGCCAGTTCGTCCTGGGCCTTCTTGAGGTTGTCCTGCATGGCCTGGGCTTGCTTCATCAAGCCGGCGAGTTGGCCCTTCATCATGGTCGTGTTCCTTTGGGGTGCGTGTGTGTGGACAAGGTGCAAGTCGGCCCGAAGGCCCGGCCTCACACCGGCTTGATCGAGCCCGGCACGATGCGGGCGGTGCGGAATTGCGAAAGCATGGCTTGCACCAGCGGGTCACCCTGGATGGTCTGCTCGGCCTCAAACTGGCGCAGCGCGGCAGCTTCGGCATCGCGCCGGGCCGGCGAATCCTGGGCCACGCCGGCCACGGCCTCCAACTGCAGGTTGTCCTGGCCCAGCGCCATCTTCAGCGCCGCCAGCAGCTTGTCGGCGTTGGTGGCGGTGCGCAGCGAATCGCGCTCAACAGTGAGGCGCCAGACCTCGTTGGGGCCCACGCGGCGGATGTCGCAGAGCTCGGCCTGCAGGGCCAGTTCGCGCACCAGAGCGGCAATGCTGCCGGCCGACGCCAGGCCGGACACCAGCGCGTACCAGCGGTCGCCCAGTGGCGTGCGCTGGACGGCCAAGGGCAAGGTGCTGCGGTCGGCAGGGACCTCAGCCACCGAGGCCGATGGCGCGGCCACCGTTGCGGGGGCCGACACAGGCGCAGGCGCCGGGGCCACCCGGGGCACTGCAGCCACGGTGGCCACGGTGACCACGGAGTTTTCGTCCTCGGGCGGAGGCTCGTCCATCCAGGGCGGTGGCTCATCCTCGGCGGCACGCAACACCCTGGCGGCGGGTGCTGCTGTCGGCGCAGGTGGAGGTGTCGGCACCGAAACCGCTGCGGGCACCACAGGCACCGGCTGGGCCGGCACGGCGGCGCGCTCAGTGCTGCGCGCCAGCAAGGGGGCTGCTGCGGCAGGGGCAGCACGTGGCGTGGGCGTGAGCCCGGCCGGTGAGGCAACCGCCGGGGGCATCGAAACTTCCACAGGTGAGGCGGGCCGCTCGGGCGCGGCGCGGCGCGGTGCGCCCTCATCCGCCGGGAAGGCCATGAAACGCAGCAGCACCATCACCAGGCCGGCGTATTCGTCGGGTGCCAGGCTCAACTCGGCTCGGCCTTGCAGGCAGATGCTGTAGAGCAGTTGGGTCTCGTCGGTGGCCAGCAGGCCGGCCAGTTGGCGGGCAGCCTCAGCCTCGGGATCGGTCTCGTCCAGGGCGCCAGGCACTGCCTGTTCCACGGCCATGTGCTGCAGCAGGCGGGCCAATTCCTCCAGCGTGCCGGCGGCCGACAGACCCTGTGCCCGCAACGCATCGCACTCGGCCAGCACGCTGCGGCCATCGCGGCCCGCCAGGGCCTGCACCAGGCGCAGGGCGTGGCGGCGGTCCACCGTGCCCAGCATGGCGCGCACGGCCAGCTCTTCGAGCTTGCCGCCGCCGTAGGCGATGGCCTGGTCGGTGAGCGACAGGCCGTCGCGCATGGAGCCGCGGGCGGCACGGGCCAGCAGGCGCAACGCACCGGCTTCCACCGGCACCGACTCGGCCTCCAGCACGCGTTGCAGATGCTCGGCCACGGTCTGCGGCGCCATGGGCCGCAGGTTGAACTGCAAGCAGCGGCTCAGCACCGTGGGCAGCATCTTCTCGGGGTCGGTGGTGGCCAGCACGAATTTCAGGTACTCGGGCGGCTCTTCCAGCGTCTTGAGCAGGGCGTTGAACGCGTCCTTGGTGAGTTGGTGCGCCTCGTCGATCATGAAGACCTTGAAGCGGCCCACCGAGGGCTTGTAGGCGGCGCGCTCGATCAGGTCGCGGATCTCGTCGATGCTGCGGTTCGAGGCCGCATCGAGCTCGACGTAGTCGATGTAGCGGTCGGCGTCGATCTCGCGGCAGGCACTGCACACGCCGCAGGGCCGCGCTGTGATGCCGCCGCTGCCGTCGGGCCCGGTGCAATTGAGGCTCTTGGCCAGGATGCGCGAGACCGTCGTCTTGCCGATGCCGCGGGTGCCGGTGAACAGGTAGGCATGGTGCAGGCGGCCCTGCTCCAGCGCGTGGGTCAGGGCCCGCACCACGTGGTCCTGCCCCACCATTTCCTCGAAACTGCGGGGCCGGTATTTGCGGGCCAGGACGACGTAACTCATGTCAGCGCCGCCCGGCCACCAGCAGGCGCTGACGCGCCCCTTGGGGGCCGCGAACGCAGTGAGCTTGGGGTCGTTTCATGTTTGGCATTCTACGGGGGCGACCTGCCGGGCCCGGGGTCTGACAGACACGGCCTGACGGATAATCTCGGCCCATGACTTCCCACGCCGCCCCCGACGCTGGCGCCACCCTGAGCTACGAGCAGGCTGGCGTCAATTACGACCTCATCGACCCCTTGAAGGTGGCCGCCCAGCGCGCCGCTGCCGCCACCGCCGGCCACCTCACGGCCCACGGCTTCAGCGAGGTCAAGGCCTCGCGCGGCGAATCGGCCTACGTGGTGGACGTGGGCCCGTTCTACCTGGCCAGCATCGTCGAATGTTTGGGCTCCAAGGCCCTGGTGGCCGACGAGATGCACGCCCTCACCGGCAAGAGCTATTACGCCGGCATCGCGCAGGACACCATCGCCATGGCGGTGAACGACCTGATTACTGTGGGCGCCACACCCCTGGTGGTGCAGGCCTATTGGGCCGCCGGCGGCAGCGACTGGTTTGGCGACGCCCAGCGTGCCCAGGCCCTGGTGGAGGGCTGGAAGAAAGCCTGCGACGTCTGCGGCGTGGCCTGGGGCGGTGGCGAAACGCCGGCCCTGGCCGGCATCGTCGAAGGTGGCCGCATCGACCTGGCAGCCTCGTGCACCGGCATCATCAGCCCCAAGAGCCGCTTGAGCGTGGGCGACGAACTGGCTGCGGGCGACGCCATCGTGCTGCTGTCGTCGAGCGGCATCCACGCCAATGGCCTGAGCCTGGCGCGCAAGCTGGTGGAGCGCCTGCCCCAGGGCTACCTCACCGAGGTGGCCCCCGGCCTGGGCTACGGTGAGGCCCTGCTGGCCCCCACCACGCTCTACAGCCCGGTGACCGAGGCCCTGGCCAAGGCCGGCGTGGTGATGCACTACTGCGCCAACATCACCGGCCACGGCTGGCGCAAGCTGCTGCGCCACCCCAGCGCCCTCACCTACCGCATCCACAGCGTGCCCGCCGTGCCGCCGGTGCTGGGCTTCATCCAGCAGCACGCCCACCACGACGACCGCGAGGCCTACTCCACCCTTAACATGGGCGCCGGCTTCGCGTTGTTCGTGAAGGCCGAGGACGCCCAGCGTACCGTGGAGATCGCCCGCGCCCAGGGCGTGGAAGCCATCGTGGCCGGCCGTGTGGAAGCCGGGGCCAAGCAGGTGGTGATCGAGCCCATCAAGGTCACCTTCACCGACGACGACCTGCAATTGCGCTGAGGCACCTCAGTCCGGCGCGATGGCCCGGGCATAGTCGGCCAGGGCCTTCAGCACGCCCAGACCGCGCTCGTCAGCGGTGGCGGCCAGGGTATTGAGCTTTTCCTCAAATGCGTCCAAGGTCAGCCCGCCGGCGCTGCCGTGCAGCAGGCGGTCGACGCGCAGTTGCTCCCAGCGCTCCTGCTCGGCCTCGGTGAGCGTGTCGGCAAAGTTGCGGGCGCGCCAGCGAAAGAACAGTTCGTCCAGCCGAGGGTCGTCGAAGCTCGCACGCTGCATCGCCACATCGTCAGGCCGCGTGCGGCGCAGGCGATCGAGGCGGGTGCGATCCTGCGGGCCCAGGAAGCCGCCGTACAGGTCCTCGTCCACATCGGGCGCCTTGTCGGGCGCAGGCCGGTGGAACACGTCGGGCCAGATGCCGGCCATGGTCACACCCTTCCGGGCCGCCTGCTCGGCATGGGCCAGGCACAGGGCCACATCGAAGCCCCAGCGCTCGGCCAGGGCCGGGGTGAGGGTCTTGAGGTTGCCGATGACCACCGGCGACTTGTTGATGTGGATGGTCTTGATGGGCAGCCGGGTGACGCCCTCGGGCAGGTCTTCGGTGCGCGTGAACATGCGTTGGCGAATCGCGGCAGCATCCAGCGTGAACAACTCGGCGGGGTCGGCCTGCAAATCCCAGACGATGAGCTCGTTCTTGTTGGTGGGGTGCGGCGCCAGGGGCCACACCAGGGCCAGGCAGCCGCGCTCGGGGCCGTACATGCCCGAGATGTGCAGGAAGGGCTTGCCCACGCCGATCTCGGCCCATACGGCGTTCTTGCCGCGCAGCTTGAGGCAGAAATCCCAGAGCTTGGGCTGCACCGCCTTGATCAGCCGGGCCAGGCTGATGGTGGCGCGCACGTCGGAAAGCGCGTCGTGCGCGGCATCGTGGGCCAGGCCGTTGGCCGCGGTGAGGTGCTCCAGCTTGAACGACGGGCGGCCGTCTTCATGCTTCGGCCACACCAGGCCTTCGGGCCGCAGCGCGTACATGCAGCGCACGGTGTCCAGGATGTCCCAGCGGCCACAGTCGTTCTTGTACTCGCGGGCATAGGGGTCGTAGAGGTTGCGCCAGAACAGGTGGCGGGTGACCTCGTCGTCGAAGCGGATGGAGTTGTAGCCCACGCCCACCGTGCCCGGCTTGGCCAACTGGGCTTCAATCTCGGCCGCGAAGCGGTGCTCGGGCACGCCGTGCGCCAGGCAGTGCTGGGGCAGGATGCCGGTGAGCAGGCAGGCCTCGGGGTCGGGCAGCGTGTCGGGCGCCGGTTGGCAGTACAGCACCACCGGTGGTGCGATTTCGTTCAGGTCGGCGTCGGTGCGCACGCCCGCGAACTGCGAGGGGCGATCCCGGCGCGGAACGCGGCCGAAGGTCTCGTAGTCGTGCCAGAAGAAGCTGAAATCACTCATCAGCACCGCCCGGCCGTCCGAAGGTGCTGAGCGCCCCTTGGGGGCTGCGAACGCAGTGAGCTTGGGGTCGTTTCATGACCTCACGATACCCCAGGCCTCCAGCGCCAGACCGATCAAAGCCCGGTTTCGCGCACCCGCCACAGCGTGGCAAAGCGCGGCAAGCCCGTGCGGGTCAAACCGCGCCAGCGGTAGCTGACGGTGCTGCCCAGCGGCGGGGGGCTGCGGCGCTGCGCGTCGGTCAGGCCCGAGCCGATGCGAAACACCCGACCGTCGGCGTCGCGCACCACCAGCGCCCCCACCTGCCCGGCGTACTTGCCTTGGCCGGGCTCGTGGGCCATCACCACCGCGTCGGCGTCCTGCACGGGCTTGAGCTTGAGCAGCACCTCGCTGCGGCCCGTCACATAGGGCGCGTCGGCACGGTGCAGCACCAGGCCCTCGCCGCCCTGGGCCACCACCTCGTCCAGACGCTTTGCCAGTGCCTTCGCGTCGGACAGGCGTTGCTGAGCCACCGCCTGCAGCGCAGGATGCTTGGTCTGCGCCACCAACTCGCGCAAAGCCTCAGCCCGCTGCGCAAAGCTGCCCGCCGCGCCAGGCAACTCGAACACCAGGTAACGCACATCGCGCCAGTCGGCATCCACAGTGTGCTCGCGCCGCACCAGGGCCGAGAGTTCGTCAAAGCGGCCCCGGCCCAGCCAAAGTTCGCCATCGAGCGGCTGGCTGGGCAGGCCGGCTGTGAACCAGGCCGGGGCCCTCACCTCGCCACCCCCGCGCAGGCGCAGACGGCGGCCATCCCACAGCGCGCGCACGCCGTCGTACTTCTCGCTCACCAGGTAGCCGGCGGGCGACAAGCCCAGCTTGGCCTCGCGTGCCAGCAGCAGCTCGGGTGCGGCTTCAGCCGCCAGCACGGGCAGCGCATGGGCCAGACCCAGAGACAGGGCCCACAGGCCCAGGCCAGCCGGCCCGCAGGGATGGATGGGATTGCACATTCAGGGCCTCCTTGGCGGCCCGGCTGGTCGGTGCCGCCGGGCTCGTTGACGAACGTCGCCATCAGCTTAGGCGCAGGCGCCTGCCACAGCCATCGGTAGAACAGCCGATCGGCCGCGAAATCAGTGGCGCGGCAAGGCCACCGGCCGGGCCAGGTCCTCGGCCGTCAGGCCCTGTGTTGCCAGCAGCTTTTCCAGCGCCGGCATCAAGGGGCCCAGGCGCTCGTCCAGCGCATCGCGCACCGTGTCCACAAACACCTGGGTGGCGCGCTCGATCTCGATGTTCAGCGCCGCACCCACCCCCTTGCTGCCGAAGGTGGTCATGCGCAGCGTCTCAGGGATCAACCAGACCTCGAACCAGCCCTCGGCGCGGTTGGCCTCGGCCACGGTGAGGCTGGCGCCGTTGATGGCGATGTAGCCCTTGGCGAACACATAGCGCATCCACGGTCTGGGTACGGCGATGCGGATCACGTGGTTGTTCTCGGGCTGGCGGATGGCCGCCACCGTGGCCGTGAAATCCACATGGCCTGAGAGCGGGTGGCCACCGATCTCGGCACCATCCCTGGCCGCACGCTCCACGTTGATGACGTCGCCCTCCTTCAAGGCACCCAGGGTGGTGAGCGCCAGGCTCTGCTGCATCACGTCGAAATCGGCCGCGTCATCGCCGTGCAGGCGCGTGACCGTGAGGCACACGCCGTCGCTGGCCACGCTGGCGCCTATGGCCAGGTCCTGTGCGAAACCGGGCGGAAACTGCAGCGTGAAGCTGCGCAGGCCTGGCCTGTCGGTGATGCGGGCCACGCTGGCCACGCCTTGAACTATGCCGGTGAACATGGACGATCCTTGCGGTGAGCTTGGGATTATCGACGCCACCCAAGTCCTCGCGAGGCATCGCCTACAATGGAACCTGACGGGCCTCCTCGCATGGAAGCACGGCCAACCGGGTCAGGTGGGGAACCAAGCAGCCCTAACTGTTGTGACCAGTGCCGGGGGTAAGGCTCGTCAACCCCAACACCTTCAGGCCCTTGCCAGACCGCGCGTCTCGCAAGGGCTTGGTTCTTTCTGGGGTCAGGGCACCGCCTTCGCGCCCTTCCAATCGCGGAACACGTCGATGTCGACGCCGTCCGGGTAGTTCAGCAGTCCGGGCTTGTGGCCCTTCACGCCCAACTGGCCGTACTGCCAGATGATGGCCTTGGTCTTGCGGTCCACGACGATCACCCGGTCGTGCAAGTCGTCCACGATGAGGATGTCGCCTGTGTCGGGCAGCTCACGGGCGATGGAGGGGTGGTCCAGCGCGCCTTCGCCATCCTTGTGGAAGTACTCCCAGGTGGACTTGCCGGTGGCGGGGTCGAAGATCACCACGCGGCCGGGCTTGGCGAAGTCGGCCACGATGAGCTGCTTGCCGTCCACCGTGGGGAAGGTGTCGGACGGGTAGCGCAGGCCCGGGGCCTTCACGCTCCACAGCACCTTGCCCTCGCGCGTGATGCGCGAGATCCAGGCGTCGGTGATCTCGGTGACCAGGATGTCGCCGTTCTCCAGCGGCGTGGCGCCGTTGGGCCAGGCCAGTTGCTGCGGCGGGTTGTGCTTGCACTGGCCGTCGCCCCACTGGGTGGTGATCTGGTTGGTCTTGGGGTCAATGATCAGCACGCGGCAGTTGCGGATGTCGGCAGTGAGGAACTGCCCGTCGGCCAGCAAATGCGAGTCGTCGGGGTAGTTCAGCAGCCGGTCTTTCTTGCCACGGTGGTCGGGGATGCCCCAGGTCCAGGTGACGGCCTTTTGTTCGATGTCGACGATGTGCAGGTCGAAGTTGTCTTCCTCGCTGACGGCCAGCAGCTTGCCGTCGGCCGAGAAGTTCACGTCCTCGTTGCCGCGGTAATAAGTCAGGTTGGGCGACGGGAATTCCCAGACGATGCGCTTGTCGGGGGCGATCTCGATGAGCCGGTTGTTGCGCCGGTCGGCAATCATGATGGGGTAAGGCAGCGGCTTGCCCCAGGAGGCCACGGGCTTCTGGCGGCTCCCCGTCACCGGGGGCAGCGGGGGCAGCTTGGCCCCACTGGACACCTGGCCGGCGCCGGTCATCTCGGGCGTCACTTTCACCGGCACGCCGCTGCCGGCATCCACCTTGGCGGGACCTGCCGCCTGGGCGCCGAGGCACAGCACAGCCAGCGCACACACGCCCAAACCCTGAAAACGTCCGACGATGCCCTCGCCGCCGCGCGTTGCTGCGCTCATGCCATCACCTCACTCTGAGAATCAAAGGCAGGCACGATGCCTCAGCGGGCTTAAGCCTGTCTTGACTCCGGTCAGGGGCTCTCCAGCACCTCGCGCCCATGCAGGGCTTGTGTGGGCCGCGCGTTGTCGGGGAACAACCGGTGCAGCGCTGCAAGCTGCGCGGCCGAGACTTCCAGCGGCTGCTTCATCACCAGCCACAGCACGCCCTCGGTGCAGGGCGGCGCAGTGAGCGAGCCCTCGTAGCGGTAGTAGGCCTTGTTCGCCGGCAACCACTGGGCCGGGTTCAGCTGCACCTGGGCCAGGGTCTGCTCGGCCATGCCGGCCGCAGGCATGTGGGGCAGCAGGGCCTGCAGCGCGGGGTTCTCGGCCCCCTGGCGGAACAGCAGCACCAGCGACACCAGCCGCCCCGAGGAGCCTTTGTGAAGGAAGTGCATGCCCATGGGGAATTCCTCGCCGCGCAGCTTGTCGCCCCCGGGCGTGTGAAAGTGGAACTGCTGCAGCGTCAGCACCTCGCCGCTGCCCAGTTGCAGCTTGCTGCCGTTGGCGAAGCGCACCCGCACGGTGTGGCCGTCGTTGACGATGCGCAGCGGCGCGGGGCGGTAGCTGAACTGCAGCGGCGCAGCGGGCCCCGGCTGGCTGGCCACGATGTCGATGGGCGACTGGCGCCGACCCTGGCGGCACACGGCCCATTCGCGCTTCAGGTCGGCCCAGTGCGCGGCACCCAGCTCGCCGCGGTAGGTCCAGCGGGGTTCGGCTGCAGCGACGCCAGAGGCCGTCACACCCATCAGCCCGGCTGCCAAGGTCGGCCGCAAACCCTTGAGAAACAAGACTCGCAGGACTGCCCAACCCTTCCCCGTCATTCCCGCGCAGGCGGGAATCCAGGTGGTGGCCGACTGTGGATTCCCGCCTGCGCGGGAATGACGGGGGTGGTGCTTCATGCCGCGCCCTTGGCGCCCCAATTTGGCGGCCGCTTGTCGATGAAGGCCTGCACGCCTTCCAGCGCGGCCTCGTCCATCATGTTGCAGGCCATGGTCTGGCCGGCGTCGGTGTAGGCGGCCTCGATGCCCGATTCGAGCTGGCGGTAGAACAGACCCTTGCCCATGGCCACGGCCACGCGCGGCTTGGCCACGATGCTGGCCACGAGCTTTTCGACGGCGGCGTCCAGCTCGGCCGGCTCGGCCACGCGGTTCACCAGGCCCTTGTGGCGTGCCTCGTCGGCGCTGATGAACTCGCCGGTCACCAGCATTTCGTAGGCGGCCTTGCGGCCCAGGTTGCGGCTCAGCGCCACGGCAGGGGTGGAACAGAACAGGCCCAGGTTGACGCCACTCACCGCAAAACGCGCGGTGCTGGCCGCCACCGCCAGGTCGCACATGGCCACCAGTTGGCAACCCGCCGCCGTGGCGATGCCCTGCACCTTGGCCACCACCGGCACCGGCAGGCGCTGGATGGCCAGCATTACCTTGGCGCACTGGCCAAATAGCTGGCGGTAGTAGTCATCGGAAGGCTGGGCGCGCATTTCCTTCAGGTCGTGGCCGGCGCAGAAGGCCTTGCCCGCCGCTGCCAGCACCACCACACGGGCGCGTTCGTCCTGGGCCAGTGCGGTCAGCTCGGCCTGCAGCGCGGCCAGCATGGCCTCGGAGAGCGAGTTGAAGGCCTGGGGGCGGTTCAGCGTCAGCGTCACCACGCCGCGCTCGTCCATCTCGCGCAGCAGCAGGGGGTCGTCGGTGGTCAGCATGGGATGTCTCCTGTGGTGATGGGTGGTCGGTGTCAGGTGGTGCCAAAGAAGCGCACCAGCGACATCGCCAGTGCGAAGGCATAACCATAGGCGAAATGGTCGATGCCCAGGGTTTGCTGGCCGTGCTTTTTGCGCCAAGCCCCCACGATGGACATCGTCAGGCCCATCGCCACGGGCGCGAGCAGCAGGTTGGCCAACCGGCCCAACGTGGAATGGATGAACAATTGCGGGTGCAGCCACAGGCTCAGCCCGCCCGCCAGCAAGCCCAGCAGCACGTGGCCGGCGGCACGCAGCCAAGCGCCGGGGTCGGCATCGCCATTGGGCTTGCGAAACAGGTGCAGGCCGATCTCGGCCAGGCCCTCGAACAACAGTTGCAGCAGCAGTTCGCCAAAAATTTCGACCAGCAGCTCGATCAGGAACATGGCAGCAAAAGCACCTGTCTGACGCGGCGAATTTCGGGGCCTGGGTTCGGAGGTCTCATGAAGGTGTCTGCGGCAATGCTGCCTAGAATCGCGACCACGTTGGACCGGGACAAAGACTGACGCCGCACAAGGCGCATCCGGCCAACCAAACCAACCGAGGGAGGATACCTTGCAGAACCCATCCGACGAATCGCCGTCCGAGTTCCCGTCGACGCAGTTCCAGTCCACACAGTTTCAGCCCACCCAGATACAGCAGCCCCCCCGCGGGCCGCAAACCCTGGACATCCGCTTCACCGGCTCGGGCAGCGAATACTTCCGCATCTGGATCGTCAACCTGCTGCTCACGGTGGTGACGCTCTCGCTCTACCTGCCGTTCGCCAAAGCGCGTCGGCTGGCGTACTTCCAGGGCAACACGGTGGTGGGCGGCCACGCGCTGGGCTTTCACGGCGACCCGTGGAAGATGTTCCGTGGCTACCTGCTGGTGCTGGCGCTGGGCATCACCTATTCGGTGGCCTCGCGCATGTCGCCCATGGCCGGCCTGGTGGCCATGGGGGCATTGGCGGCGGTGTGGCCCGCCCTGTGGCGAGCCTCGCTGCAGTTCCGCGCCGCCAACACCAGTTGGCGCGGCGTGCGCCTGCGCTTCACCGGCAGCCTGAACGACGCCTACAACGCCATGCTGCCGGTGTTTCTGCCGGCCGTGCTGATCACGGTGTTCACGCTCAGTGGCACCCACGCCGAAGAGCTGGACGACGTGGAAATGGCCCGCACCGCCGGCGAGCGCGTGGGCATGCTGGTGGGCCTGATCATGCTGGCATCGCTGGCCGCCGCCCCCTGGCTGGTGGCACGCGTCAAGCGCTATCAGCATGGCCACTATGCCTATGCGTCTGAACAGACCCAGCTCAAGGTGGGTGCCGGCCCGTTCTATGGCCTGTGGTTCAAGTCCATGGGCGTGTCCTTTCTTACCCTGCTGGGTGCCATCGTCGCGGTCGGGGTGCTGGTGATTGCGCTGGGCGGCATGGCCCTGTTGCAGAACATCTTCGCGGGTGGCCGCGGTGGCATGGGTGGCGGGGCAGGCGCCCTCATGGCCACGGTGGGGGTTGTCGGCGTTGGCCTGATCTACCTGGCCATGTTCGCCATCCCTGGCCCCTACTTGCAGTCACGCTTTCAGAACCTGCTGTGGGGTCACACCGCCAGCCCACACCTCCAGTTCCGCAGCGACCTGCGTCTGTGGCCGCTGGGCAAGCGCACGGTCATCAACCTGCTGCTCACCGTCATCACCCTGGGCCTGTACCGCCCGTTCGCCGCCGTGGCCATGGCGCGGCTGCGCCTGGAGGCCGTGAGCCTGGACGTGGACGGCAACGTGGACGACTGGGTGAGCACCCAAAGCGCCCGCATGGACGACGCCACTGGCGACCTGGCCGGCGACTTCTTCGGCATCGATCTGGGCCTATGAGCGCCGCACGGCCGCTCCGAAGGCGCTCGCTCCCCCTTGGGGGGACAACGCGCAGCGTCAAGGGGGCGACATGAGCGACACCCCCGCCGAGCTGCCCAGCAGCCTCTTCGATGGCCGCCAGGCGCGGCCCATCCCCGTGCGGCTCAGCCTGCGCGAGGGTGTGTTGCACATCCACGGCGAGGGCGTGATGCTGCAGTTCCCCGAACGCCAAGTGCGCTGGCCCGAGCGCCAGCGCCATGGCGCGCGCATCGCCTACCTGCCCGACGGCAGCACCCTGCAGCACGCCGACGGCCAGCAATGGGACCGTTGGGCCCGCGCCAGCGGCCACCGCGAAGGCCAGGTGGTGGGCTGGATGCAAAGCTGGCGCAAGGCCCTGGCCGCCAGCGTGCTGCTGGTGGCCGCCAGTGTGGCCACGTGGGTGTGGGGGGTGCCGCTGGCCGGACACGCGGCCCTGGCCTTCATCCCGCAGCGGGTGGACGAAAGCGTGGGCGAGCAGGCCATGCAATCGTTCGAGCAGGGCATGCTGCAGCCCAGCAAGCTGGGTGCGCAGGAGCAGGCCGCCATCCGCCAGCGCTTCGAGCAGGCCATGAAGGCGGCCTTCCCGAATGGCAGCGCGCCGCACTGGCAGCTCTACTTCCGGGGCAGCAAGAACGGCGCCATCGGCCCCAACGCCTTTGCCCTGCCCGGTGGCCACGTGGTGCTCACCGACGAGATGGTGGCGATGCTGAAAGACCGGCCCGACACCTTGGTGGGTGTGCTGGCCCACGAGCTGGGCCACGTGCAACACCGCCATGGCATGCAGATGGTGGTGCAGGCCAGCCTGCTCAGCGGCATGAGCGCACTGGTGCTGGGCGATGTCTCCGGCCTGCTGGCCGTGGTGCCCGTGGTGCTGGCCCAAAGCGCCTACTCGCGCGACGCCGAGCACCAGGCCGACGTGGAGGCTGCGCGCACGCTCAAGGCCGCCGGCATCCCGCCCACGGTGATGGTGGAGCTGTTCGAGCGCATCGCCACCGAGCGCGAGCGCCGGCACATGGGTGACTTGCCCATCGCGCTGGCCGATCACCCGGCCGACGCCGAGCGCATCGCGTTCTTCAAGAACTACCGCTGAGCGCCACCACTCACGGCAAAACAGGCAAGGCCAGCCATTGTTCGAGGGCGTGCATGGCCTTGAACACGTCGTCTCTGGCCCGCAGCAGTTCGGGCACCAGTGCCCTGGCCTGGTCAACATGCCCGTCGCGCCACAAGCTGTCGATGCGGCCCGCCACCTCGTGCACGCGCTGGTGAGGTTCGTCTATGCCCACGAAGGCCGCAGAACCCGTGCACGGCGCCTTCAATGCCAGGGCCTCGTCGTACCACCGGCCCAGGCGGCAAGCGTGGGGATCGTCCAGCCGGGTCTGGGTGGGCACCAGGCCCTCCTGCAGGGCATAGGTGATCTGATCGACCCAGTTCCGGTGCTCAACCTCCGCGATCAACACGGGGTAGATGCCCTCGTCCCAGCGCAGGTGCCGGATGTCCTGCCACGCCGCGGGGCAGGTCCATTGCGCCAGCCATTGAGGCAGCTGTTCCGCTGGCATGGGCCTGGCCACACCATAGCCCTGCGCCAGGTCACAGCCCAGCTGCAGCAGCATGCGGCCGTGCTCCTCGGTCTCCACGCCCTCGGCGATCACGCCGCGCTCGAAAGACTGGGCCAGTTGGATCACGCTCTGCACGATGACCAGGTTGTTCGAGTCCTTGAGCAGTTCGCGCACAAAACTCTGGTCGATCTTGATGGTGTCGGCCGGCAAGCGCTTGAGGTAGGTGAGCGAAGAGTAGCCCGTGCCGAAGTCGTCCAGCGCAAAGCGCACCCCCAGGTCGCGACACTGGTCGATCAGGCGTGAGGTTCTCACCACGTCTTCCAGGCCAGAGGTTTCCAGGATCTCCAGCTCCAGTTGGCTGGCCACGCCGGGGTGGTTGTTCAGCGCCGCCCACAGCTTTTGCACGAAATCGGGCGCCTGCAGCTGACGGCCCGCCACGTTGACACTCACCGGCAGCTGAAGCCCCTGGGCCTGCCAGGCCTGCATCTGCGCCAAGGCCTGGCGTATCACCCAGTCGCCCACCTCGAGAATCAGGTTGTCGTCCTCGATCAGCGGCAGGAAATCGTGCGGCAGCACCAGGCCCCGCTCGGGATGGTTCCAGCGCAGCAAGGCCTCGGCGCCCACCACGCAGCCGCGGCGCATGTCGACCTTGGGCTGGTAGTGCAAGACGAATTCACCCTCCTGCAGCGCCAGCTGCAGGCGCCCGATGCGGCTGTTGAGGTGCCGCACGTGCCGGTCGTCCTCGGCATCGAAGAAGTGGCAACGGTTCTTGCCCCCCTGTTTGGCGCGGTACATGGCCTGGTCGGCATGGCGCATCAGGGCGTCGGGCTCGGCATCGTCATGCGGGTACATGGCCACGCCCACGCTGGCCGACAGCTTCACCGACACCGTGCCGACCGGCATCGGCTGGGCCACCAGGTCGAGCGCGCGGGCCACCGCCTGGCGGCACTCTGCGGCGCTGGCCAGGCCTTGCAGCAGCAGCACGAACTCGTCGCCACCGATGCGCGCCACCGTGTCGCCGCCCCGGATCACCGCCTTGAGGCGATGGGCCATTTCGACCAGCACCTTGTCGCCAGCCTCGTGGCCCAGTTGGTCGTTGACGGGCTTGAAGCCGTCCAGGTCCATGTAGCAGACCGCCAGCAAGGTGTTCTGCCGCTGGGCCTGTGCCAGGGCCTGCTGCAGGCGGTCGGCCAGCAGCACGCGGTTGGGCAGGCCTGTGAGGGCGTCGTAATAGGCCATCTGGGCGAGTTGCTTCTCCTGCGCCTTGAGGCGTCGGATGTCGGAGAACACGGCCACGAAGTTGGTGATCCGCCGTTGCGCGTCGCGGATGGCCGAGATCGACAGCAATTCGGGGTACACCTCACCATACTTGTTGCGGTTCCAGATCTCGCCGTTCCAGTTGCCGGTTTCCAGCACGCTCTTCCACATGGCCTGGTAGAAATCGCGGTCGTGGCGCCCCGAGCGCAGCACCCTGGGGTTGCGCCCCAGCACCTCGGAGCGCTCCCAGCCGGTGATTCGGGAGAACGCCGGGTTGACGTCCAGGATGGCGCCCGTGGCATCGGTCAGCGTGATGCCGTCGTAGGCGTTCCTGAAAGCGGTGGCGTGCAGCAACAGTTGCTGCTCGGTGGCCAGTTGCGCGGCGTAGCGTCCGCTCAGGGCGTGGTGGGCCGATTCCAGCGCGCGCCGGGTGGCATCGAGCTTCATGAACACCCAGGCCAGGAAGGCCGTCAGCGCCACCGCCAGCAGGTACAGCAGCTTGCGGTATTGCAGGCCTCGCGCCACGGCATGGCCATGGCCCTCGTTGTAGCGTTGCTGCAGGCTGCCCATGCGCTGGGCCGTGTCGAGTGCCTCGGCGCCGCGCATCAGCCATTCGAGCTGTTCCGAGCGCTCCACCACCACGGCGCCATGGACCAGCAAACTCTCGACCGCGTCAGCGCCCGGCGCGCCCCTGGCCGCCTTGGCGAGTTGTGCGGCGGCTTCGGCCAGTGGGGCCCTGGACTCCGCGTCGGGGGCACGCGCACTGGCCAGCACCAGCCGTGCGTAGCGCTCAACCTGCCGGCGCGGGCCGGCGCCGCCGTGGTCGAGCAGTTGCGCCGCCAGCACGGGAAAGTAGGCCTGCGAGTTGCGCAGCACCGAATCGTCGCGTTTGAAGGTGTCCACCAGATCCACCTTGCGCTGGAGGCCCTCCTGCAGGCCCTGGGCCGCCTGCGCCACCGCCTGGCGGTCGACCTCGTCGAGAAAGGCCGGCACAGCCTGCGCGGCCTCAGCCTTCAGCACCACCTGCCGGGCATGCTCGGTCAGCGCGTCGTAGTTGCGCACCCGCTCCAGGCGGTTGGCCAACAGCTCGGCATCCAGCTGGACGTCGGTTTCCCGCAGCCCGTGCAGCAACTCGGTGTAGGCCTGGTGCTCGGCGTCCGGCACGGCATCTGCGCGCAGGTAGACCCAGGTCAGTGCCGCCAGCAGCAGCACCACCACCGCCGTGATGCGCGCGTACCAGCCGCTCGGCAAAACGCCGGTGGGTTCGGAGGGATGGGTCATTGCAGGGGACGGCCGTCCCATTCGCCGGTGAGGGTGCCGAGAAAACCCACGATCAACGCGATGTCGGTGTCGGACAGCTCGCGGCCGAGTTGCGCACGGCCCATGACGGCCACGGCCTCGCCCAGGGTGGCCGCACGCCCATCGTGGAAGTACGGCCCGGTGACCGCCACGTTGCGCAGACTGGGCACCTTGAACACATGGCGGTCCTGCTCCTGGTGGGTGACATTGAAGCGCCCCAGGTCGGCAGGACCCAGCACCAGCCCGGCCGGGCGGGGGCTCACTGCCCCAAAACGCTGAAACAGGTTGCCGCCGGCATTGACCCCCTGGTGGCAGGCCACGCAACCGTAGTCCATGAAGCGCTGGTAGCCGGCCACCTCGGCCGGCGACAAGGCCGTCATGTCGCCCCGCAGATACCGGTCCAGTCGGCTGTTGGGCGTGAGCAGGCTGCGCTCGTAAGTGGCGATCGCATCCGAAATGCTCTCGGCCGTGATGCCCAGCGCCGGGTACGCACGCTCGAACGCTAGCTTGTAGCCGGCGTCCTGGCCCAGCTTGCCCACCACCTCGGCCCAGGTCGAGGCCATCTCCACCGGGTTGTTCACGGGGCCCGCCACCTGGGCTTCCAGCGTGGCGGCGCGGCCGTCCCAGAACTGGGCGATGTTGAGGGCTGCGTTGAACACGGTGGGGGCGTTCATCACACCACGTTGACCGGCCACCCCCACCGAGACCGGCAGGCGGTCCACCCCGCCGCGGCCCAGGTCGTGGCAGCTCACACAGGCCACGGTGTTGTCGCGCGACAGGCGCTTGTCCGCGAACAACTGGCGCCCCAGCGCCACCTTCTCGGGCGAAAGGGGCGGCACAGGCGGCAGCGGCAACAGGCCCTCACGGCCGTACGGGCGTGTGGCGCTGGCGGCCTGCCCGGGGGGCAGCGCTTCGGCCACGCGCTCGCTCGGGGCCGGTGCCAGCAGCCACGCGACCGTGCTCAGCGCGCCCAGGCAAGCAGCACCCCACAGCAATGCATGTCGAAACTTCATCTGACCCCGTTGGCGGCAAACATTCCCCAGAAGGGAGGCCGCAAAGCAGCGCATTCTGAGAGCGCGCCCAGGCGGCACGCCTGACTCACATCAAGGTCCGGGCCTCGGGTACACTGGCTACTTGTCAGGAGAGAGCCTCAAATGAGGCCGCCGAAGGCGCAGAGGCACCCCCTCGAACGCTCAGGCAAAAGGACTGACAAGCGCGCCGCCTTCGCCAGCAGCGCGTTCCTCACTGGAGAGAGGTGGGAGCCGGCCGCAACGCCGGGAGCCCACCCACCGAAGGGGCAAGCGGTGCCTGTGCAACCCACAGTGCCGTCAATCTCTCAGGTAAAGCGGACAGCGGGGGCTTATTTCAACCACTTGGTCTGAAACGACGCCCTCGAAGGAATCCGCCATGTCTGACGCTCCCAGCTCCGCCCCCCTGCTCCACACCCCGCTGCACGACCTGCACGTCGAGTTGGGCGCACGCATGGTGCCCTTCGCCGGCTACGCCATGCCTGTGCAATACCCCGCCGGCCTGATGGCCGAGCACCGCCAGTGCCGCGAGGCGGCCGCGCTGTTCGACGTCTCGCACATGGGCCAGATCCGCCTGGTGGGCGCAGGCGCCGCCGCCGCGCTGGAAACGCTGGTGCCGGTGGACGTGATTGACCTGCCCGCCGGCAAGCAGCGCTACGCCCTGTTCACCAATGCGCAAGGTGGCCTGCAGGACGACCTGATGGTGACCCACCCGCAGCCGGCCGACAGCAAAGCCTTCGGCGACCTGTTCGTGGTGGTCAACGCCGGCTGCAAGGACGCCGACATCGCCCACCTGCAGCAACACATCGGTGCTGCCTGCCAGGTGCAGCCGCTGCCCGAGCGCGCGCTGCTGGCGCTGCAGGGCCCGCAGGCCGCTGCCGTGCTGAGCCGCCTCAACCCCGGCGTGGCTACCCTCACCTTCATGACTGGCGCCGGCTTCAACCTGGCCGGTGCCGACTGCTTCGTCACCCGCTCGGGCTACACCGGCGAAGACGGCTACGAGATCTCGGTGCACCAAGACCAGGCGGTGGCCCTGGCCCGCGCGCTGCTGGCCCACGCCGAGGTGAAGCCCGCCGGCCTGGGGGCCCGCGACACCCTGCGCCTGGAGGCCGGCATGTGCCTCTACGGCCATGACATCAACACCATCACCACGCCGGTGGAAGCGGCCATCGGCTGGGCCATCCAGAAGGTGCGCCGCCCCGGCGGTGCGCGTGCGGGTGGCTACCCCGGTGCCGACGTCATCGGTGCGCAACTCACGAACGGCGCCGCGCGCAAGCGCGTGGGCCTGGTGGGTGCCGAACGCGCCCCGGTGCGCGAGGGCGCCAAGATCGTCGCGGCCGATGGCACCGAGTTGGGCACCGTCACCAGCGGTACGCTGGCCCCCACGGTGAACCAGCCCATCGCCATGGCCTACCTGCCCACCGCCTACGCAGCCGTGGGCACGCAAGTCTTCGCTGAAGTGCGCGGCAAAAAGCTGCCCATGGCCGTGGCCGCCATGCCCTTCAACCCGACCCGCTACTACCGCGGCTGAGCCGGTTGATACTCCCTCCGTTTTCGTCCCTCACCAACGTTTTCTCCAGGAGCCGTCCCATGACCACCATGTTCACCGCCGACCACGAATGGATCAACATCGAAGACCATGAGGCCGCCGTCGTCGGCATCACGCTGCATGCACAGGACGCGCTGGGCGACGTGGTGTTCGTGGACCTGCCCGAAGTGGGCAAGACCTACAACAAAGGCGACGTGGCCGGCGTGGTCGAGTCGGTGAAGGCGGCGGCCGACATCTACATGCCCGTCACCGGCGAAGTGGTGGAGGTGAACGAGGCCCTGCGCGCCGACCCGGCCCTGGCCAACACCGACCCGATGGGCACGGGCTGGTTCTTCAAGGTGCACGTGACCGACATGGCCCAGTTCGACGAACTGATGGACCCGCCCGGCTACGACGCGCTGCTGAAGACGCTCTGAGAGCCGACCGCCGCGCCCGTCGCTGTCATTCCCGCGCCCTTCCTGTCATTCCCGCGCAGGCGGGAATCCAGACCCTTCCGTTGCCACCGTGGATTCCCGCCTGCGCGGGAATGACGAACACACCCGCCCGCCATGACCACCTCTGCCCTCGCCCTGCTGGAAGACGCCAGCGCCTTCGCCGCCCGCCACATTGGCCCCCATGCCGCCGATGAAGCCAAGATGCTCAGTGCCATCGGCGCGGCCACGCGCGAAGCGCTGATCGCCACCATCGTGCCCGAGAGCATCCGCCGCCCTGCACCGATGGAGCTGCCGCCCCCCGTGAGCGAAGCCCAGGCGCTGGAAGAGCTGCGTGCCATCGCCGCGCAGAACCAGGTGCTCAAGAGCTACATCGGCCAGGGCTACCACGGCACGCACACGCCTGGCGTCATCCTGCGCAACATCCTCGAGAACCCGGCCTGGTACACCGCCTACACGCCCTACCAGGCCGAGATCTCGCAAGGCCGCATGGAAGCGCTGGTGAACTTCCAGACCATGGTCTGCGACCTCACCGGCATGCCCATGGCCAACGCCAGCATGCTCGATGAAGCCACCGCCGCCGCCGAGGCCATGACCCTGGCCAAGCGCAGCGTCAAGAGCAAAAGCAACAACGTGATCGTGGCCGGTGACTGCCACCCGCAGACCATCGAGGTCATCCGCACCCGTGCCGAGCCGCTGGGCATCACCGTGCTGGTGGGCATGGCCCCGCAGCTGATGGCCGAGCACGACTACTTCGCCGTCATCGCCCAGTACCCCGCCACCACCGGCCTGATCCACGACCTCAAGGCCCATGTGGACGCGGCCCACGCCCAGCGGGCCGCCTTCATCGTGGCGGCCGACCTGCTGGCCCTGACCCTGCTGGTGCCCCCGGGCGAGTTCGGTGCCGACATCGCCGTGGGCAACACCCAGCGCTTCGGCGTGCCCATGGGCGCCGGTGGCCCGCACGCGGCCTACCTGGCCTGCCGCGACGAGTACAAGCGCTCCATGCCCGGCCGCCTGGTGGGCGTGAGCGTCGATGCGCATGGCAACCCGGCCTACCGGCTGGCGCTGCAGACGCGCGAGCAGCACATCCGCCGCGAGAAGGCCACCTCCAACATCTGCACGGCGCAGGTGCTGTTGGCGGTGATGGCCAGCATGTACGCGGTCTACCACGGCCCGGCGGGCCTGACGCGCATCGCCACCCGCGTGGCCACCTACACCGCCATCCTGGCCCAGGGCCTGGAGCAACTGGGCCACAAGCTGCTGGCTCGATCAGTCTTCGACACGCTGACCGTGGAAACCGGCGAGCGCACCGACGCCATCCTCGCCAAGGCCCTGGCCGGTGGCGCCAACCTGCGGCGCCTCTCGGACAAGCACCTTGGCATCGCCCTGGACGAAACCACCACCCGCGCCGACCTGGCCGCGCTGTGGGGCTGGTTCGCGCAGGAGGGCCAGAGCCTGCCCAGCGTGGATGCGCTGGCCGATGGCGCGCAGCCGCTGATCCCCGCCGCCCTGCGCCGCCGCAGCGCCTTCCTGACCCACCCGGTGTTCAACCGCTACCACTCCGAGACCGAGATGCTGCGCTACCTGCGCATGCTGGCCGACAAGGACTTGGCGCTGGACCGCAGCATGATCCCGCTGGGCTCGTGCACCATGAAGCTCAACGCCACCAGCGAGATGATCCCCATCACCTGGCCGGAGTTCGCCGAGCCCCACCCCTTTGCGCCGGCCAACCAGCTGCGCGGCTACCAACTGCTGAACGAGCAACTCACCGCCTGGCTGTGCCAGGCCACGGGCTATGCCGGCATCAGCCTGCAGCCCAACGCCGGCTCGCAGGGCGAGTACGCGGGCTTGCTGGCCATCCGCGGCTGGCATGCGGCGCGCGGTGATGCGCAGCGCACCGTCTGCCTCATCCCTGAGAGCGCCCACGGCACCAACCCGGCCTCGGCCAACATGGCCGGCATGCAGGTGGTGGTGGTGAAGTGCGACCCTTCGGGCAACGTGGATCTGGATGACCTGAAGGCCAAGTGCGAGCACCATGCCAGCACCCTGGCGGCCGTGATGATCACCTACCCCTCCACCTATGGCGTGTTCGAACCGCGCGTCAAAGAGCTGTGCGCCCTGGTGCACCAGTACGGCGGCCGTGTGTATGTGGACGGCGCCAACATGAACGCCCTGGTGGGCGTGGCCGCGCCGGGTGAGTTCGGCGGTGACGTGAGCCACCTGAACCTGCACAAGACCTTCTGCATTCCGCACGGCGGCGGCGGCCCGGGCGTGGGCCCGGTCTGCGTGGTGCAAGACCTGGTGCCCTTCCTGCCGGGCCACGCCACGTCGGGGCTGGAATCTGGCGTGGGCGCGGTGAGCGCGGCCCCCCTGGGCAATGCCGCCGTGCTGCCCATCAGCTGGATGTACGTGCGCATGATGGGTGCCGAGGGGCTGAAGGCTGCGACCGAAGTGGCCATCCTCAGCGCCAACTACGTGGCCGCGCGGCTGGACGGCGCCTATGCCATCCACTTCAGCGGCGGCAAGGCCGGCATCAAGGGCGGCGGCGTGGCGCACGAGTGCATTCTTGATTTGCGCCCACTGAAGGAAACCTCGGGCATCGGCGCCGAGGACGTGGCCAAGCGCCTCATCGACTACGGTTTCCACGCCCCCACGCTGAGCTTCCCGGTGCCCGGCACGCTGATGGTGGAGCCGACCGAGAGCGAACCGCTGGGCGAGCTCGACCGTTTCTGCGACGCCATGCTGGCCATCCGTGAGGAGATCCGCAAGGTCGAAGCCGGCGAGTGGCCGCGCGAAGACAACCCGTTGAAGAACGCCCCGCACACGGCGGAAAGCCTGCTCACCGCCGACTGGCCCCATGCCTACAGCCGCGAAGAGGCCGCCTTCCCCGTGGCCGCCCTGCGCCGCCACAAGTACTGGGCGCCGGTAGGCCGCGTGGACAACGTCTGGGGCGACCGCAACCTCAACTGCACCTGCCCGCCGATGGCGGACTACGCCTGAACCGAGCGCGGCCATGACTCGGCGTCATTCCTGCAGCCCTCTCCGTCATTCCCGAGCACCTCTCCGTCATTCCCGCGCAGGCGGGAATCCATGCCCCCGGCGAACAGCCCTGGATTCCCGCCTTCGCGGGAATGACGGCGGTTGAGTCGCGCGTTTGACGGCGGCTGAGTCGCAGGTCTGACGGCGGCTGAGCGCCACCAACAGGAGCCCACCATGGCCGTGTCTGTCTTTGACCTCTTCAAGATCGGCATCGGTCCCAGCAGCTCGCACACGGTGGGGCCCATGCGCGCGGCGAGGCTGTTCGCGGCCCGCTTGCGCAGTGACGGCCTGCTGGGCCAGACCACCCGCGTGCGCTGCTGGCTCTACGGCTCGCTGGGCGCCACCGGCAAGGGCCACGGCAGCGATACCGCCGTGCTGCTGGGGCTGATGGGCCACGAGCCCGACACGGTGGAGGTGGAGCGCATCCCCGCCATGCTGGCCGAGGTGCGGCACAGCGGCTTCATCCCCTTGCTGGGCGACCTGCTGCTGCCGTTCAACGAGGCCGAAGACCTGCTCTTCCTGCGCCGCGAGACCCTGCCCTTCCACGCCAATGGCATGCGGCTGGCCGCCTTCGACACCGCTGGCAACCAGATCGCCAACCGCACCTACTACTCGGTGGGCGGCGGCTTCGTGGTCAGCGAGGAGGTGGCCGCCGACGGCACGCGGCAGAAGGCCATTGCCCCCGACGCCACCGTGCTGCCCCTGCCCTTCGCCAGCGGCGAGGCCCTGCTCAACATCTGCCGCAGCGAGGGCCTGAGCATCGCCCAGGTGATGCGGGTGAACGAGCGGCACTGGCGCAGCGACGCCGACATCGACCTCAGTCTGCTCAACCTCTGGCAGGTGATGCAGGACTGCGTCACCCGAGGCTGCAAGGCCGAAGGCGTGCTGCCCGGCGGCTTCAAGGTCAAGCGCCGCGCGGCCTCGCTCTACCGCGCGCTGACCAGCAACCCCGAGGCCGCGCTGCGCGACCCGCTGCAAGTGATGGACTGGGTCAACCTCTACGCCCTGGCCGTGAACGAGGAGAACGCCGCCGGCGGCCGCGTGGTGACGGCACCCACCAACGGCGCGGCCGGCATCGTCCCCGCCGTGCTGCACTACTACAGCCGCTTCGTCTTCGGCAGCAACGATCTCGGCGTGATGGACTTCCTGCTCACTGCCGCGGCCATCGGCATCCTCTACAAGGAGAACGCCAGCATCTCGGGCGCCGAGGTGGGCTGCCAGGGCGAGGTGGGCGTGGCGTGCTCCATGGCGGCGGGCGCACTGGCCGCCGTGATGGGCGGCACGCCCGAGCAGGTGGAGAACGCCGCCGAGATCGGCATGGAGCACCACCTGGGCCTCACCTGCGACCCCGTGGGCGGCCTGGTGCAGATCCCCTGCATCGAGCGCAACGCCATCGCGGCGGTGAAGGCCATCAACGCCGCCCGCATGGCCCTGCGTGGCGACGGCACCCACCACGTGAGCCTGGACAAGGTCATCAAGACCATGCGCGAGACCGGCGCCGACATGAAGACCAAGTACAAGGAAACGGCGCGCGGCGGGCTGGCGGTGAACATCGTGGAGTGCTGAGGCGCAGGCCGGCCTGCTGCCGATAGACTGGCCAGCTTCTTCACAGGGGACCGGCCATGTACCGCAGCACAGTTCTCCGTCTCGTCGTACCAGTGGTCGTGCTGGCCACTTCCGCCACAGCTGGTGCACAAGGCACCGGTTCCGCCCATACCGTGGTGGACTACCCCGCGGGCAACGGCCCATTTCCTGCGGTGGTGCTGGCGCCCGGTCAGGGATACCACCTGGGCCTGCCAGCCATGAGCGAAACCGCCAAGACCCTGGCGCAGCGGGGTGTGGCGGTCTATCGGTTCAACTGGAGCTATTTCATCCGCGAACCCAAGGGCCAGCCATCAGACGACCTGTCAGCCGAATTGCTTGATCTGCAGCGCGTGGTGCAGGCGGCCCGCGCCGACGCCCGGGTGGACGCGACTCGCATGGGCGTGGCGGGCAAGTCGCTGGGGTCGCTGGTGGCCTGGCAGGCATTTCGCCTTGACCCCAAGCTGAAGTTCGCTACCCTGCTCACGCCGGTGTGCACCGACCAGGTCGTGGGCCAGGGCGCGCCGCTGGCCTTCGCCGCCAACTACCCGGCGTTGGAGACCGAGGCCCGTCCCTTGCAGTTCGTGCTCGGCGACGCCGACCCCGCTTGCGAACCCAAGTTCCTGTTCCGGCAAGCGGCCGAGGCCAAGGGGCCGGTGCGCATCAACGTGGTGGGCGGCAACCACGGCTTTGCAGGGGACAGCCCTGACAAGGCCAGCCGCGACGCCGCCCAAGCACGCATCATCGGTGCAGTAAGTGAGTCGGTGGCCGACTTTGCGGCCCACGCGCTGGGCCTGGCGCCCTGAGGTGACGCGGCCGCTGCATACGGCCGTCACGGACGAAACCGCCCGTCCTGGGTCAGGCACGCCCACCGGTCGGTCTTGAACGGCGATGCTGGCAGGCCCGCACCATCCACCAGGTTGCCCTGCTCAGCGCTCCACAGGCGTGAGCAGGTAGCACTTGTTGTCGGTGCTTGTGGCCGCGATCTGGCCCTTGTCGTTGATGCCGCTGGCTTGCCAAAGTATGCGACCTTGGCCCAGCGCAACGAGGCTGTTCAGGTCCCAGTATTTGCCAAATCGGGTCGCGAGAAAGGCGTACTGCGGTACGGCCGCAGGCCAGTTCAATACGGTACCAACGATCATGCCCTTGTTATTGATCTTTGCCGGTACCACGACCATTCCGGGAACACCAAGATCGCGAAGATTTGCGCCATCGGCATCGGTCACGAAGCCATGGGTTGAAGTGCCATCAGGCGACGACCCCGCACCAACAACCTCTTTGTTTCGGTTCACAGACGTTGCATAGGTCATGGAGCCGCCAAGGCTTGCCAGTTGCCGCATTCCAGTGGCATTGGGCCCCGTGATGAACGCCGCACTGCCAGTGAAATTTCCAGTGACGGACTCGCCGACAACGGTACCGTCGTCCGTCAATGAAAACGCGTAGTTGTTTTGCCCAAGAGACACCATGGTCTGCGGGGAACCTTTCGCAGTGATGAATCCCGCGAAAGTCTGATCCGGCAATTGAGCGCCGCCCACCACCCGCCCCTTCTTATTGATGTCGCTGGCTCCGCTGTACTTGCCGCCCATGCCCCCGAGGTCGATGGGTGTGGATGTGCCAGGCTCAACGAGGATGGCGTTCCTGGATGCGTTATTGACCGTGGTGGCGGAACCGACTGCCCGGCCATCGTCATTGATGGCCGCCAGGGTAGATTGATCTCCACCCAGCGTATCGATCAGCCTGACGCCTGCCCCGTTGGGGCCAGTCACAAAGCCTCGGCCCGCCTGCCCGGTCAGGTCCGTGTTGATTGTCCCCACAACTTGTCCGCTGGCGTTGACACCATTGGCAAAACACACCGTTCCACCAGGGGGCGAAATCTCCAGTGCGGTGTATCGGTCGGCTGCCACGGCAGACCCCACCGCAAGTTGGGCCACCAATGCTGCAACAGGCCAGACCCCAAACGCTGATGAACCCATTTGCTCTCCTCGGTTTGAATTTAAATGGCCGCCTTGGCGCGGCTACACGACTTTAGGTCCGGTGGTCGGCCAACTCATCGGAAATTACGCTCACGGCCCGAACCGCCCACCCTCCGTCACCCACAGCCACCGGTCGGTCTTGAACGGCGAAGCCGGCAAACCAGCCCCATCCACCAGGTTGCCCTGTTCGGGGTTGTCCACCCAGCCGTAGCGCACAGCCACGGGTTGTGGCACGGCGTCGGCCCAGACGCGCACACGCTGGCCGTTTTCGATCACGGCGCGGGCGGGCACGAAGCGCTGGTCGGCGCCGGCGATGGCAAAGCCCTGCACCTCCACGCCACCACCACGCACCTGCAGGCCTTGCGCCACAGCACTGAACTGAAGGCGCATCGAACGGCCTTCGCGGCGTGCCTGGTGCAGCACCGGGCCGCTGTCGGGCATGGCGTGCCGGTACTGGCGGTTCAGCGCCAGGCGGGCCAGGCGCTCGCCCACGGCGCGCTTGTTGCGCGGGTGGATGTCGTTCGCATTGCCCACGTCGGTGGCCACCGCCATGCCGGTGTGGGGCAGGCGCAGCGCCAGGCGCTGGGCTTCGCGCAACTCGGCCCAGGGGCTGCCAGCCAGGCTGTTCTTTTCCAGCGGCAGGAAGGCCGCGAGTTGCACCCAGTAGAACGGCAGGTCACGGCGGCCGAACTGGGCACGCCAATCCTTGATGAGGTTCTGGAACGCGGCCACGTAGCGCGCCGCGCGCGGCACATTGCTCTCGCCCTGGTACCAGATGACACCGCCCAGGGCCATGGGCGTGAGCGGCTGCACCATGCCGTTGAACAGCAGCGTGGGCAGGTCGTTGTGGCCAGGGGCGGCTTTCTCCACCAGGGCCGCCACCCGGGCGCGCCAGGGGCCGGTGAGGTCCACGTCGCCAGCGGCCGTGACCAGGTGTGGCTGGATGTCGCCGTAGAAGCCGCCGTCGCCGCCGCCGTCGGTCACCCGCACGGCGACCACGTTGCGGCCGGGTCGCAGCACGCCGGGCGCGATGGCGTAGCGGCGTTGCGCGTCCCAGTCGGGCGAGGCGCCCACGCGCTGGCCGTTGACGAAGCTCTCGTCGCCATCGTCGATGGTGCCCAGCACCAGGGTGGCGGGGCCTTGGGCCTGCTCGGCTGTCAGTTGCACCGTGCGGCGGTACCAGACGATGCCGTCGAAGCCCTCCAGGCCCTGCTCTTCCCACACCTGCGGCACCTTGAGCGTGGGCCAGGCGCTGTCGTCCGCGTCGGGGTGGGCCCAGCCGTGGTGGGCCGGCTCGGGCTGCTGGAGTGCGTCGGGCTGCCAGTGCCGGGCGATGGCGGTCATGCGCTCGCGGTACACGCGGGCAAAGCCGCCCTGCTCTTGCGGCATGGCCCGCACCAGCGCGGCCAGGTCGGGGTCGCGCAGCGCGGCGGATGGGCTGGTCCAGGTTTCCAGGTGGCTGCCGCCCCAGGCGCTGTTCACCAGCCCCACGGGCACGTTCAGTGCCTGCTGCAGCTTGCGAGCGAAGAACCAGGCCACCGCGCTGAAATCGCCCGCCGTGGCGGCGCTGGCCACCTGCCAGGGCGCTGGCAGGATGTCGTGCTGCGGCACCAGCGCCGCGTGGTGCGGCACTTTGATGTGGCGGATGTTGGGGTGGGCGTCGGCACTGGCCAGGGTCTCGGCCGCGCCTTCCGAATCCCTCAGCGCCCACTCCATGTTCGACTGGCCTGAGCACAGCCACACCTCGCCCACCAGCACGTCCTGCAACTGGCGCTCGACGGTGGCGGTGCGCACGCTCAGCACATGCGGACCACCAGCCGGCAGCGAAGGCAGGCGCAGCAGGAAGCGGCCGTCGCGGCCGGCCACGGTGCGGGCATGGTGGCGCGCCAGGCTGGCGTGCACCACCTCGCCGGGCCGCGCCCAGCCCCAGATGCGGATGGGCTGCTCGCGCTGCAGCACCATGTGGTCGCCCAGCACGGCGGCCAGGCGCAAGCTGGGTTCTTCGGCCTGTACCGGCAGGTTCACGGCCAAGCCCAGGCCGGCGCCCATGCCCAGCAGTTGGCGGCGGGTGATGTCTTGGGTCATGGGTTCCAGACCAGGGTGGCGATGCTGCTGGCCGGCAGGCTGTACTGCAGCACCTGGCCGTTGTGGCGCACCGAGAAGCGTTGTTCGCTGGTGGCCGAGTTGCTCACCACCAGCACCAGGCTGCCGTCGTCGGCGTTGCGGAAGGCCACGTTGTCCAGCCCGCCGATGGCGCCGGTGGACGCGATGCGCTGCGCGCCCTGGCGCACGAACCTGCTGGCATGGGCCAGCGCGTAGTAGTCGAGGTTGCGGGTGACGGCGCCGGTCTTGGAGTCGATGGTGACCACGCCGCGGCAATTGGTGCAGCCGCCCAGGTGCGGGCCGTCGTTCTCGTCGAGCGCCAGGTTCCACATCAGCGCGCCCCGGGCCCAGCCCCGCGTGCTGCCGATCACGATGTTCTTGACCGTCATGGGCAGCGCCACCTCCCAGCGCGGCTCCCAGCGGCCCCCCGAGCACTCGGTGAACCAGGCGTCCTTGTCGGGGTAGGCGTCGTGTACCGGGCCCTGGGCGCTCACATTGCCCTCGTAGCAGTGCCAGCCCACGCCCGAGACGTAGGGCCGCGCCACCGGGTCGGCCAGCACGGCCAGCGGGTTCTCGGGCAGGTTCCAGTTGTGGTCCCAGTCGATCACCTGGGTCTTCAGGCCGCGCTGCGCCAGCAAGGGGCCCAGGTGCTGGCCGACGAAAGCCGCGCGCTGCGCGGGCGTGACCTTCATGCCGGGGTAGTCGCCCGGCTCGAAATTGGGCTCGTTCTGGATGGTGAGCGCGAAGATGGGCACGCCCTCGGCGCCCATCTCGTCCACGTAGCGCACCAGGTAGCGGGCAAAGGCGTCGTAGCGGTCGGGCCGCAGTTCACCCCGGATCAGGCTGTCGGTGGTTTTCATCCAGCCCGGCGCGCTCCAGGGCGAGGCCATCACCTTGAGCTTGGGGTTGATGGCCAGGGCCTGCTTCACCACCGGCAGCACGTCGGCGCGCTGTGGCCCCAGGCTGAAGTTGGCCAGCGCCAGGTCGGCACCGCCCTTGGGTTGGTCATCGAAGCTGTAGTGGCTGCGCGAGAAGTCGGAAGCGCCAATGGTGAGGCGCGTGAAGTCGAAGCCCACGCCGCCCTCGCCTCGCCCGAACAGCTCCTGCATCAGCGCGTCGCGCTGGGCGGCGCTCATGCGGTTGGTGATCAGCCAGGCCGAGGCGTCGGTGATCGCAGCGCCAAAGCCGGCCATGGTCTGGTAGCGGGTGCCAGGGTCCACGTCGATGTTCGCGGCCAGCACGGCGGCGCCACCAAATCGGGGGGCGTTGGCGTCAGGCGCCAGCAGACGGCTGCGGTCGGCGCTGGTCACCCAGGCCTGGGTGGGCACGCCGTTGGCAGCTGGCGCATCGCTGCCGCCACCGGCACAGGCCACCAGGCTGGCACAGGCGGTGGCCAGCAACACGAGGGAGTTTTTGAAGGGTGACATGTCAGGGCAGCAGCACGCGGGTGACGAGCGGGAAGTGGTCGGAGGGGAAATGCCCGCGCGCCGAATCGGTGAGCACACCGTACTTCTGGATGCGCACGCCGGGCGTGACGAAGATGTGGTCGATGCGGTCAAGGGCGGCCGCGTCGATCTTGAAGCCGTTGAAGGTGCCCACCGGGCCGTAGGGCGGCGTTTCGCTGATGGCGCGCGCATCGCTCAGTCGGCTGGCCGCCGGCCCCGAGAGCATGGTCTGGATGGGTTCGGACCCGGGCACGGCGTTGAAATCCCCCGTGCACAGCACCGGCAGGCCCTGGCCCAACTCGGTCACCTTGCGCAGCAGCAGCCTGGCCGATTCGCGGCGCGACACCTCGCCCTCGTGGTCGAAGTGCACCGAGATCACCACAAAGGCCTTGCCGGTGGCCTTGTCTTGCAGCCGGGCCCAGGTGGCCAGGCGGTGGCAGCAGCGCGAATCCCAGCTGATGGAGGGCTTTTCTGGTGTGGCGCTGAGCCAGAAGTCGCCCTGGCCTTGCAGCACGAAGCGCTCGGTTCGGAAGAAGATGGCCGAGTGCTCACCACCCTGCTTTCCGTCGTCACGGCCCACGCCCACGCGCGCCCAGCCGGGCATGGCGGCCAGCGCCTCAATCTGCTCGATCAGCCCCTCCTGGGTGCTGACGATGTCGAGCTCGTGGTACTGGATGAGTGCCTTGACCGCCTCCTGCCGGTGCGGCCACGCGTCGGCACCGTCCTCGGCCAGGTTGAGCCGCAGGTTGTAGGTGGCCAGCTCGATGGCCGGCGCCTGGCCGGCCAGGGCCGCCCCCCCACCCAGGGCCAGCAGGCCGCCCAGCGCCCAAGGTGCGAGCCGCTTCATGCGGCCCCCGCTGCGCAATGCGCCGCGATGAACTCGGCCTGGGTGGGCATCACCGCCACGCACTTGGCCACCACGCGCTGCACATCGCCCAGGATGGCGTCGATCTCGGCGTCGCTCTTGAGCGCTGCCATCGGGTGGTAGGCCTTGGGCACCAGGCGCTGCCCCGCCATCACCTGCAACCAGCTGGACTCGCCGAACAGCTCGTTGTTGTCGCGGAAGATGCGGCCATTGGCGAGGAAGAGGTCTATCTTGCGCTGCAGGTTCTCGGGGATGTCCATCGTGCGGCAGTGGTTCCAGAAGCGCGAATCGGTGCGCGTGGTGGCCTTGTAGTGCAGGATCAGAAAGTCGCGGATCTGCTCGTATTCCTGCGCCGTGTTCCGGTTGTACTCGGCGATGTCGGCGGCGTCGAACCCGTTCCAGGGGAAGAAGGCCAGGATGCGCATGATGGCCGTCTGGATCAGGTGCAAGCTGGTCGACTCCAGCGGCTCCATGAAGCCGCTGGACAGGCCCACCGCCACGCAGTTGCGCTTCCAGCACTGGCGCCGCCGGCCGGTGGTGAACTTCACCAGGCGCGGCTCGGCCAGCTGCTCGCCGTCCAGGTTCTTCAGCAGGATGCCAGTGGCTTCGTCCTCGCTCATGAAGCTGCTGCTGTACACGTGGCCGTTGCCAATGCGGTGCTGCAGCGGAATGCGCCATTGCCAGCCGGCCGTGTGCGCGGTGGAGCGCGTCATGGGCAGCAGCGGCTGCACCGAGGCGCAGGGCGCGGCCAGCGCGCGGTCGCAGGGCAGCCAGTGCGACCAGTCCTCGTAGCCGGCCTTGAGCGTCTGCTCGATCAGCAGCGCGCGTATGCCCGAGCAGTCGATGAAGAAATCGCCCTCCACCTTCTCGCCGCTGGCCAATTGCACCGATTCGATGTGGCCGTCGCCCTCGCGCTGGTGCACCTTCACGATCATGCCCTCCACGCGCTGCACGCCCCGCTTTTCAGAAGCACCGCGCAGGTAGCGCGCGTACAGGCTGGCGTCGAAGTGGAAGGCGTTGGCGATCTCGGCCAGCGGCGAGCCCCGCATGTCGGTGCGGGCGCGCATGAACTTAGCCTCGCGCGGCGCCATGGCGTTGATGGACAGCGTGTCCAGCTCGGGCGCCTGGCCGGCCAGGCGGCGGCGCAGCCAGTAGTGGTGAAAGCCCACGCCCTCGATGGCCTGGCCAACGTTGCCGAAGCCGTGCATGTAGCGGTCGCCCAGCGCGCCCCAGTTCACGAACTCGATGCCCAGCTTGAAGGTGCCCTGGGCGATGCGCAGGAACTCGTCCTCGTCCAACCCCAGGAGCTCGTTGTAGAGCTTGATGGCCGGGATGGTGGCCTCGCCCACGCCGATGATGCCGATCTCGTCCGACTCCACCACACGGATGCGGCAGGCCTCGCCCAGCAACTTGGACAGCGCAGCGGCGGTCATCCAGCCGGCCGAGCCGCCACCGACGATGACGATGTTCTTGACGATCTGCGCTGGCATGGGGGGTGTCTCCTTCACAGGCGAAGGCCTGAGTCTTGGTCGAACAGCGACAGGCGGCGGCGATCCAGGTCAAAGCGGATGGCTTGCCCCGCCGCAAGGGCCAGCGGCTCGTGCACCACCGCCGCCAACTGCCGCAGGCCTTGGGCCACCCACACCACCTGGTGGTTGCCCATGGGCTCCACCAGGTGCACGCTGCCGGCGTGCTCGCCGTGCTGGTTCAGATGCAGGTGCTCGGGCCGCAAGCCCAGCACCGCGCGGGCGCCCGGCTGCAGCGGGGCACTCGGCTGGTAGTCGGACAGGCTCAGCAGCAGGCCGTCGGCGGCAAAGCAGGCCGCACCTTCCGACACCTGCACGCGACCTTCGATGAAGTTCATCCCTGGCGAACCCAGAAACCCCGCCACGAACAGGTTGGCCGGCCGCTCGTACACCTCGCTGGGCGCGCCGATCTGCTGGATCTGCCCGCCCTTCATCACCACGATGCGCGTGGCCAAGGTCATGGCCTCCACCTGGTCGTGGGTGACGTAGACCATGGTGGTGCCCAGGCGCTGGTGCAGCAGCTTGAGCTCGCGGCGCAGGTCGCCCCGCAGCTGGGCGTCGAGGTTCGAGAGCGGCTCGTCGAACAAATACAGCCCGGCGTCGCGCACCAGGGCCCGGCCGATGGCCACGCGCTGGCGCTGGCCGCCCGAGAGCTGCGCCGGCTTGCGCTGCAGCAGCGGCTCCAGCTGCAGCATCTGCGCGGCGCGCTGCACGCGCTTGGCCACCTCGGCCGCCGGCAGGCCGGCCACGCGCAGCCCGAACGACAGGTTGCGCTCCACGCTCATGGTCGGGTAGAGCGCATAGCTCTGGAACACCATGCCGATGCCGCGCTCGGCCGGCTCGGCCCAGGTCATGTCCTCGCCGCCGATGGCAATCTGCCCGCCGGCCACCTCGATCAGCCCGGCGATGCTGTGCAGCAGGGTCGACTTGCCGCAGCCCGAAGGGCCCAGCAGCACCAGGAACTCGCCGTCCTGCACGTCGAGGTCGAGCCCGCCCAGCACGGTGTTGGCGCCGAAGCGAACAGCCAAATCCCTGATCTGCACACCCGCCACGCCCTACCCCTTCACCGCGCCGGCCGCAATGCCGCGCACAAACCACCGGCCCGAAAACAAATACACCGCCAAGGGCACGGCCGAGGTGAGCAGGGTGGCCGCCATGTTCACGTTGTAGAGCCGCTCGCCGGTGGTGGTGTTGATGACGTTGTTCAGCTGCACCGTCATGGGCAGGTAATCATTGCCCGCGAACACCAGGCCCAGGATGTAGTCGTTCCACACGCCGGTGACCTGCATGATGGCCGCCACCACCAGCATGGGCAGCGACATGGGCAACATCAGCTGCACGAAGATGCGCCAGAAGCCGCCGCCGTCCACCCGTGCCGCCTTGAACAGCTCTTGCGGAATGCTGGCGTAGTGGTTGCGGAACAGCAGCGTCATCACCGGCATGCCGAACACCGTGTGCACCAGCACGATGCCGGGCAGCGAGCTGAACAGGCCCAGCGCCGCGAGGATCTTCACCATGGGGTAGACCATCACCTGCACCGGGATGAAGGCGCCCAGCATCAGCAGGCCAAACAGCACATGGGCGCCGCGCGGCCGCCAGAAGCTCAGGGCATAGCCGTTGAGCGCGCCCAGCGCGATGGGCACGAGGGTGCTTGGCACCACGATGGCCACCGAGTTCCAGAAGCCCACGCGCACGCCCTCGCACGACACGCCCGTGCACACGGTGCTCCAGGCGGCCTGCCAGGCGTCCAGGCTGGGGTGCAGTGGCCAGGCGAAGATCTGGCCGCCACGGATCTCGTCCATGCCCTTGAGCGAGGTGCTCAGCATGATGTAGAGCGGCACCAGGAAGAACAGCGCCGCGGTGACCAGGAAGGCGTAGACGCCCACCCGGCCCACGTTCAGCCGCCGCGGGCGCGGACGCACCGCGGGCATGGGGGGCAACGTGGTGGTGTTGCTCATGCCCGGGCCTTGGCGCCTTCGCGGCGCTGGCGCCACAGCAGCAGCGGCACCACCAGGGCCACCACCATGGCCAGCAGCACCATGGAGCCGGCCGAGGCCAGCGCGATGTTGGCGCGGCCGAACAGGTGGTCCATGATGAACTTGGCCGGCACGTCGCTGGCCGTGCCGGGGCCGCCCTGGGTCATGGACACCACGGCGTCGAACACCTTGACCACGCCGGTGAACAGCAGCACGAAGACCGTGGCCACCGTGGGCCCCATCATGGGCAGCACGACGCTGAGGTAGACCCGCCAGGTGGGGATGCCGTCCAGCCGTGCGGCCTTCCAGATCTCGTCGTCGATGCCGCGCAGCCCCGCCAGCATCAACGCCATCACCAGGCCCGAGGCCTGCCAGACGGTGGCGAGGACCACGGTGTAGATCACCAGGTCCTGGTCGATGATCCAGTCGAAGGTGAAGCCCTCGAAGCCCCCCTGCTGCACAGCCACCTGCAGACCGCTCTCGGGGTTGAGCAGCCACTGCCACACCAGGCCGGTGGCCACGAAGGACATGGCATAGGGGTAGAGGAAGATGGTGCGCAGCAGGCCCTCGCCGCGCACCTTCTGGTCGATGAACACCGCCAGCAGGAAGCCGATGGCCATGCAGGCCACGATGAACAGCACACCGTAGACGGCCAGGTTGCCCAGCGCGTGTAGCCAGCGCTCGTTGTCGAACAGCCGCTCGTACTGGGCCAGCCCCACGAAGTCGTGCTGCGGAAAGGTGCGTGAGCTGGAGAGCGATACCCGCAGCGACCACAGCACCGTGCCCAGGTAGCCCACCAGCACGGTCAGCGCCATGGGCAGCAAGGCGCCCCAAGGCGCCAAGAGGCGCCAACGCTTGAGGGTTCGGAAGGACATTGGGGCAGGTTTCGTCACGCCAGAAGTCGAGCGGCAAGGACTAAGGCAGCGGGGCAATGACCACCACGCCATGACCCGAGGTGATGTAGAGCGAATTGCCGTACAACGCCACACCTTGCGGAGTGTCCAGGCCGCCAGGCAACGCGCCGGGAACGAATCCCCGCACGCCGGCCACGCCAGCCAAGGTTGTCACCACACCTGCCGCCGAGACCTTGCGCACCGTGTGATTTTCTGAATCGGCGACATAAAGATTGCCTGCGCCGTCGACAGCAAGGCCCAAGGGCAGGTTGAAGGAGGCGTAGGAGCCGGCGCCATCCAAGGCACCGGGTTGAATCGGTTGGCCCGCCAGGGTGGTCACCAAGCCCGCTGGAGTGACCTTCCGAATCTCGGCACTGATGGTGTCGGCCACAAAGATGTTGCCGTAAGCGTCGCAGGCAGCGCCGCGCGGCTGCCAGAAACGTGCCGCAGATCCCAGACCGTCTACTGGGCCAACGGTGTTGGCGTAAGCCATGCCAGCGAGGGTGCTGACCCGACCATCCGTGGTGATCTTGCGCAGCGCATCGTTGTAGGTATCCGCGACATAGATGGTGTCCGATGGATCGACACAGACGCCCATGGGAAAGTTGAAGCTCGCGGCGTAGCTGGGACCATCTGCGTACCCGAAGCGATCTGGCGTACCCGCCACGGTGGAGACCTGTCCGGCCAAAGTGACTCGCCGAATCGTGCGAGTACCGGCGTCGGCCACCACCAATCGGTTCGCGCTGTCCAAGGCCACCCCAAACGGAAAATGGAATCGGGCAGCGCTGCCCTGCCCATCCAAGGATCCTTCCATGGTGGCCAGGCCCGCAAGGGTCATGACCGTGCCATCTTTGGAAATCTTGCGGATGGTGTGATTCCAGTAGTCCGCCACGTAGGCATTGCCAGATTTGTCGACAACGACGCCGGCGGGCGCATTGAACCTTGCCGCAGTCCCACGTCCGTCGGCTGAACCGGCTTGCAAAGGATCACCCGCCAACCAGGTCAGCGTTGGTGGGCCAGACGGTGCCGTGGGCGTGCTCGCCGAATCCGAGCCACCCCCACCGCATGCCGTGAGCAGCAATACCAAGCACGCAACAGCGGTCTGGATCAGGTTGTTCATGGGTCGCATTGGGTGAGCCCAAAACTCACCGCAATGCAGCGGCGATGTCCTTCTGCACCTTCTCCACCGGCGTGGCGCGGTTCCAGTAGGCGGTGAGGATGTCGGCCAGCGCGCCGTTCTGGTCGGGCGTGATGTAGATCTCGCCGCTGGCCAGGTGGCGGCTCTTGTCTTTCATGATGGCGATGCCCTGTTGGGCGCACACGTCCATCTTGCTGGCGTCCACGTCGGTGCGGATGGGGATGGAGCCCTTCTTGCTGTTGAAGGCCACCTGCACCGCCGGCGTGGTCACCACGCTGGCCAGCAGCTTCTGGGCCTTGATGGCCTCGGGCTTGTCGGTCTTGGGGAAGACCAGCACGTCGCCCTGGATGATGTAGGGCGCGTTGGCGGCCAGGCCCGGCAGGCAGCCGTAATCCTTGCCCGGCGCCTGGCCGGCCTGGGCGAACTCGCCCTTGGCCCAGTCGCCCATGATCTGCACGCCGGCCTTGCCAGTGATCAGCATCGCGGTGGCGTCGTTCCAGTTGCGGCCGGGCGAGCCCTTGTCCACATAGCCCTGCAGGCGCTTGTAGGCCAGCAGCACGTTCTTGAAGCTATCTGACAGGATGGCGTTGCGGTCGCGGTCACGCATCACCTTGAGGTACAGCTCGCGCCCGCCCACGTTGACCAGCACGGCGTTGAACACGATGTTGTCCTGCCAGCTCTGGCCGCCGTGCGCCAGCGGCACCAGGCCGGCAGCCTTGAGCTTGTCCAGCACCGCGAACAGTTCGTCCATGCTGTGCGGCTCGGCGGTGATGCCCGCCTTCTTGAACGCGGCCTTCGAATACCAGAACCAGGCCGGCATGTGGATGTTGACCGGCACGGCGTAGTAGTGGCCCTTGACGCGCACGGCGTTCAGCACCGTCTCGGGCAGGAAGGTGGCCCAGCCGTCGCGCTGCGCCACCTCGTCCACGTTGTTCAGCAGGCCCTGGTCGACGATGTCGAGGAACTGCTTGGAGGTGTTGAACTGCGCCGCCGTGGGCGGGTTGCCGCCCACGATGCGGTTGATGGCCACGGCGCGGGCCTGCTCGCCCAGCGCCACGGCGTTGTCCGACCACTGCCCGCCCTGGGCGCGGTAGGCGTCGGCCAGGGCCTTCACCGCGGCCGACTCGCCGCCCGAGGTCCACCAGTGGATCACCTCGGCGCGCGGGCCAGTCTGGGCCTGGGCCGCAGTGGCCAGCGCAGCGGCGGCCAGCGCCAGCAGAGACTTGTGAACGCGGGTGCGCAGCATGGGCTCAGCCTTTCAGGAACTGCCGATACCAGTGGCCGCTGGCCTTGAGCGTGCGCTGCTGGGTGGTGTAGTCCACCCAGGCCAGGCCGAAGCGGCGGATGTAGCCCTCGGCCCACTCGAAGTTGTCCAGCAGGCTCCAGTAGAAGTAGCCCTTGAGCGGCACGCCCTCGGCCAGGGCCTGGCGGGCGGCGGCCAAGTGGCGCACCAGGTAACTCACGCGCTGGGCGTCGTTCACGGTGCCGTCGGGCAGCATGGTGTCTTCCCAGGTGGAGCCGTTCTCGGTGAGGTAGATGTCGCCCGGCGCGTAGTCGCGGTGCACACGGGCCAGCAGGGTCGTCATGCCCTCGGGCGAGACCTGCCAGCCAAAGGCGGTGCGCTCCACGTCGTGCGACTCCACCACCTGGCTGTGCGTGATGCCCTGGCCCGGCGCGTCGGCCACAACCTCGGGGAAGTAGTAGTTCACGCCCAGGAAGTCGGCGGGTGTGGCCATGGCCTCCAGGTCGCCCGCCTGCACCTTGGGCGCCAAGGGGCCCAGCATCTGCAGCACGTCGGCCGGGTAGCCACGGCCGTAGAGCGGGTCGAGGAACCAGCGGTTGCGCGTGCCATCGTGGCGGTGCGCGGCGGCCACGTCGGCCGGACTCTGCGTGGCCGGGGCGATGGGGTGCAGGCTGAGCGTGATGCCCACTTTGGCGTCGGCCACGTTGCGCTTGATCAGCGGGATGGCCTGGCCGTGCGAGAGCAGCAGGTGGTGGCAAACCTGCAGCGCGGCGGCATGGTCGCGGATGCCGGGCGCATGGTTGCCCTCGGAGTGGCCCAGGAAGGCCGAGCAGAAGGGCTCGTTGTGGGTGATCCAGTGCTTCACCCGGTCGCCCAGGTGGCGGGTGACGGCGTCGGTGTAGGCCAGGTAGGCGGCCACGGTGTCGCGGTGTACCCAGCCGCCACGGTCTTGCAGGGCCTGGGGCAGATCCCAGTGGTAGAGCGTGGCCCAGGGCTGCAGGCCGCGCTCGAGCATGCCGTCCACCAGGCGCGAATAGAAATCCAGGCCCTTGGCATTGGGCGTGGCACCGGTGCCCTGCGGGAAGATGCGCGGCCAGGCGATGGAGAAGCGGTAGGCGTTGACGCCCAGGCTTTGGGCCAGGCTCAGGTCTTCGGGCCAGCGGTGGTAATGGTCACAGGCCACGTCGCCGTTCGAGCCATCGCGGATCTTGCCCGGTGTGGCGCAGAAGCGGTCCCAGATGGATTCACCGCGACCGTCCTCATGGGCGCCGCCTTCAATCTGGAACGAGGAGGTGGAGCAGCCCCAGCGGAAGTCGGCGGGGAAGTCGGTGCGGGCAATGGTGGGCAACACAGCGGTGCGAAGGGGGTCTGTCATGTCAGGCTTGTGGGGGTACAGCGGATGGGCGTGGGGAAGGGTCAGACTTCAAGGTCGGTGCGCCTGGGCTCACACGGCAGCGCAATGGGCCTTGATGTAGTCGGCATGGGTGGGCATCGCGGCCACACACCGCTGCGTCACCGTCTCGATATCGCGGATGAAGGCGCCAAGTTCCTCGTCGGAAGGAAGCCCCGCGAGCGGGTGCCAGCCCTCAGGGATGAAGTGCTGACCCATCAGAACCTGAACCCAGCTCGATTCGGCAAAGAGCTGGATGGAGAGTTCGCGCGAGATGCGTCCGTTGCTGCGGAACAGCTTCAGACGTTGGGCAAGGCTGTCGGGAATTTCCATCGTCCGGCAATGGTTCCAGAACGGCGAATCGCTGCGCTCGGTGACGTGGTAGTGCGCGATGATGAAATCCCGAATGCCCTCGTATTCGAGCCGGGTTTCACGGTTGTAGTGGTCGATGTCTGCTTGCGAAAAACCGAGATGCGGGAAGTTCGAAAGAATCCGCATCACCGCCGTTTGTATCAGGTGGATGCTGGTCGATTCGAGTGGCTCGAGAAAGCCGCTGGCCAAGCCCACGGCCACGCAATTCTTCTTCCAGAAGGTGGTGCGTCGCCCGGTGACGAACTTGATGAGCCGCGGCTCGCCCAAGGGCTTGCCGTCCAGGTTGTTCATCAGCACCGATGCCGCTTCGTCGTCTGAGATGTAGGGGCTGCTGTAGACATGGCCATTGCCGATGCGGTGCTGCAGCGGGATGCGCCATTGCCAGCCCGCTTGGTGCGCCGTCGAGCGCGTCAAGGGGATCAGCGGCTCAACCGACTCGCAAGGCACGGCCAGCGCACGGTCGCAGGGCAGCCAGTGCCGCCAATCCTCATAGCCCGCTTCGAGCGCCCCCTCGATGAGCAGTGCGCGGGTGCCGGTGCAGTCGATGAAGAAATCGCCTTCGACGCGCTCACCGCTGTCCATCACCAGCGCGCGAATGTGGCCGGCTAGCGGGTCGATATCGACCGAGGCGATCTTGCCCTCGGTGCGCCGGACGCCGCGTGCCTCGGCGTACTTGCGCAGGTAGGCGGCGTACAGCCTGGCGTCGAAATGGTATGCGCTGGGCAAGTCTGCCAGCGGCGAGCCCTGCATCTGCGGCTGCGCATTGACGTACTTCGCCGCCTGCGGTGCACTGCAATTCAGTGAAAAGGCGTCCAGATTGGCGACGCTGGCGGTGGCGCGCTGCCGCAGCCAGTAATGGTGGAACGCCACCCCAGACAAGGGCGAACCCACCGGACCGAAACCGTGGGTGTAGCGCGCGCCGACACGCCCCCAGTTGACGAACTCAATGCCGAGTTTGAAGCTGCCCTGGCAGTGCTTCAGGAAGTCGTTCTCGTCGAGGCCCAGCAGCTCGTTGAAAACGCGTATGTGCGGGATCGTGGCCTCGCCCACGCCCACGATGCCGATCTCGTCCGACTCGACCAGATGAATCCGGCAGCTGCTCCCGAGTACACGCGAAAACAGCGCCGCCGCCATCCAGCCTGCGGTGCCCCCGCCGGCGATGACAACGTCTCGAACATATTGAACGGTCATGGTCAGTCTCTCAAAGGAATGCGCGTCAACGAGACTTTGCCATCCTGGGGCCCAAAACAAACAACGGCGAGTGATTCGCCGTTGCTTCTGGGGCTCGGCCGCCCCATCCCCCTGTTGGCTTGCCCTGACCAGACAGGCGCGCGCCGGAGAACGAGGCGGTGGACTGCCGGTTTAGAACTTGTAATTCACGCCGAACAGCATCTGGCGGCCGAAGTGGTTGACCCATTTGGTGACCAGTTGCTTGGGATCCGGCGTCGGGTTGGCGCCACCCAGGCTGTTGATCGAGGACATCTGCTGCGTGGCGCTGTCGGTCAGGTTGTTGACCTGGAACAGCAGCGACAAACCCTTGAACTGACCTTGCTCGAAGGCATAGCCCAATTGCATGTCCACCACGTCGTCGGAGTTGATCGTGGTCGTCTGGGGTTGGAACGTCACGCTGCGATAGGTCGTGGTGAAGGGAGAACGATGGCGCTGGCTGATGCGCGCAGAGAAACCGTCCCGTTCATAGTACGCCGTCAGGTTGTACGACTGGCCCGACATGCCCTCTGGCTTGACCTCACCTCCAGCCATGTCAAAGAGGCTGCTCGCAGAATTGGTGGCGTTGAAAACCACGCCGATGCCATCAAGCGACTTGCTGAAAAGCCCGCCGTCAACAGAGACCGTGAACTCCCCGCCACTGACGTCGCCACCCTTGCTGTTGACGGGTACCGTAGCGAACCCGTAGGGCGACACCGGTGTCACACCAGAGCTGTTCGGGAAACCGGTGAAATCGCGCAAGAACTTCGCGTTGTAGACCCAGGACTGCAGCTTCTTGTAATAGCCGGCCACGGCGATGTAGCTGCGCTTGCTGAAGTATTTCTCCAACGACAGGTCATAGGCCGTCGCACGCCACGGCTCCAGACCTGGGTTGCCACCGCTACCGCCCGACCAGGTGCCATAGTCAGCGCCCGGCTTGGTGTTCACGGCCGGGCTGCTCATGCCGGCGCGCAGGTCATTGATGTTGGGACGCGCCATTTGCTTGCCGATACCCATTCGCACAACGGTCTGCTGCGGCAGATCGAAACGCAGGTTCATGCTGGGCAGAACATCGTTGTACGCCTTGCCGCCGGTGACCGCATACAGCTTGGAAGGATCGGGGTTAGCCGTGTCGCCCAAATAGACCCAACCGCCAGAGGACTGATCGGTGCGCACGAATTGCACACCCAAGTTGCCGCTGACCGGAATCCCGCCCACGTCGGTGTCCAACTTGGCCATGGCGTAGGCGGTGCTGACCTTCTCGCGCACGGTGGAGTCATCACCGGCCTTGCCCCAGAAGACGTTCTGAGGAACCAGAACACCGCCGTCGACCATGTTCTGCACGTTCAGGCGGGGCATGCCCGTCAGACCGGCAAAGTCAAGGTTCACATTGCCCAGCACAGCACTGCTGGGGATGGTGGAGGTGTAGCGCCCACCGTTGTCGGTCAGGATGGTGGTGGGGTTGGCGATGTTCAGGCGATAACGGTTCATCTCCACCGCCTTGTCGCGCTGGGTGTAGTTGAACCCGAAGTCGATTTCGCTGAAGACACCATCCAATTTGCGCGTGGCCGTCAGACGCAGGGTCTTCATTTCGTCGGTGACATGCGGCTTGTTGATGTTGCCGGCAAAACCGACGTCATCACCCACCCAGTTCATTGGGTCGCCAATGCGCAGACTGGACGCCCCGAACGAAGTGCCGGCCCCCGGGCTAAGCTTGATCAGGTTGGTGCCCACCGGGTCGGCCACAAAGTTGTAGGAACCCATGACCCACTGGCTTTTTGCGCTGTCGTACGGCGCAGCAAAGGTCTCGAGGTATTTCTCGTCTCGGGTGTCCTTGGAATAGCTCAGGTCACCACCCAGCTTCCATTTGTCACCGAGGTTGTAGGTGGTGTTCCAGCCGATGGCCTTGATTTCGTCGGTGCGGCTGCCGTTGAAGCTCTGCAGCACGGTCTGGCTGTTGTTGCTCGTGCCGCTGGTCACGAAGGTGTTGGCACCAATGTCCGTGGTCTTGGCATTGCTCAGGAACGGCATGGTGGCAGGGCCATTCCACAAGCCCCAGTTGCTGATTTCAAACTTGAAACCCTGATCCGCCGCCTTGAACTTGGAGTAATACACGTCCACCTGGGTGTGCAGATCCTTGTTCGGCTTGAATTCCAGAACGGCCATCAGACCGTCACGTTGATTGCTCCTGGAATCGGCCGTCACTTCCATGCCCATGGGCATCAGCGCATTGCCGCCGCGGGTGGCCTTGGGCAAACCAACGACCGTGTTTGAACCCCAGTCGTTCGCCGGCGCCGCCCAATCCCACATCTGGCTCTGGCGCACTTGGGTCGGGGTGTCGAGATGGGCAAAACCCAGCGCCACACCAACCGTTCGGTCGGCGAACTGATCGATGTACGAAACGCTGAAACGCTTGCCGTACTTGCCAGCGACGCCGGCAATCGCCTCGCCATTGGAGTTGGATTCGCCGCGAACGTTGACCGCCACTTGACGGCTGGAGAGGGACAACGGAGCGATGGTGCGCAGATCCACGGTGCCCGCCAAGCCCTGGCCGACCAGGCTGGCCGTGGGGGTCTTGTACACCACGGCGGCACTGAAGAGCTCTGAGGGAAATTGGTCGTATTCGACCGAGCGGTTGTCGCCCGAACTGACCATCTCACGCCCATTCAGCGTGGTGGTTGCAAACTGCGGCGGCAGGCCACGGATGGTGATCGACTGCACGCGACCGTCTTGGCCGCGGATGCCGGACACGCCGGGCAGACGAGCCAGGGACTCGGCAATCGACACGTCCGGCAGCTTGCCGATGTCTTCCGCCGTGACCGCCTCGACGATGGAGTCGGCCTCCCGCTTGGTCTGGATGGCCGTTTCAATGGAGCGGCGGATGCCGGTGACGACCACCGTCTCGGTGGGAGCCGCCGTTTGGGCCTGGGCAGCCCCCATGGCCAGCAGCAGCGTGCAGGCGGCCGCCACGGGGTGCACCCGCAGCAAGGGTTCAGGGGTCTGCGATCGGCTGTACGGCTTGGCAGCTTTCGTCATGGTGGGTCTCCTGTGGCTCTGGGGTCGAAACGGGGGCCTGTCGCGGGCTCCTCGGGCATACGGCGAAGGCAGATCGGGGAGGATCTGGCGGGATTGTTAAGGCAGCTCACAAACAGTTAATCTATTGTTAACCCTAGTTTTCGGCTTGGGAACCACACTTTTTTGAAAGCGCTTTCTTGAAAGCGTTTTCGCAAGCCCGTTGAAGGGCCGGCACGGCCGCCCTGTGCCTGCGCGGACGGTGTCCGTGCAGGGGTGCCCGCTATAGTCGCCCCACCCTCCCCGCCCGCCCCTCACGCATGAACCTGCTGCTCGCCGAAGACGACGCCATCCTGGCCGACGCGCTCACCGCGCAGCTGCAAGGTGCGGGCTTCAGTGTGGAGCACGCGCCCAACGGCGCGGTGGCCGAGTACCTGCTGCTCAAGCAACCGTTCGACCTGGCCATCCTCGACCTGGGTTTGCCCATGGTGGACGGGCTCACCGTGCTGCGCCGGGCGCGGGCCGCCTCACGCCACCTGCCGGTGCTGGTGTTGACCGCGCTCGACAGCCTGGACGACCGCGTGGCGGGCCTGAACGCCGGGGCCGACGACTACCTGACCAAGCCCTTTGATTTCCCCGAGCTCGAAGCCCGCCTGCGGGCCCTGCTGCGCCGCAGCCGCCCCGCCAGCCACCACGCGGAGTTGGGGCAGCTGATCTTTGACCGCGACACCCGCCGTGCCGCCGTGCAAGGCCAGCCGCTGGACCTGAGCCCGCGCGAGTGGGTACTGCTGGACCTGTTGCTCTCGCAGCGCGACAAGGTGGTCACCAAGGAGCAGATCGGCCAGGCCTGGGAGCTGGACCGCGCCGAGGTGGGTGGCAACAACGCCATCGAGGTCTACATCCACCGCCTGCGCCGCAAGCTGGAGGGCTCGGGCTTGGCCATCCGTACCGTGCGCGGCCTGGGCTACCTGCTGGAGGCCGGCGCCGAGCCGGTCTGAGGTTTTGCACGCATGAGCGGTCGGCCCTCGTGGCCAGCCTGGCTGCGGCGCCTGGGCCATGCCTCGGGCGCCCGCTCGCTGCACCGGCAACTGCTGATGTGGCTGCTGCTGCCGCAACTGGTGCTGTGGATGGCCGGGGCCTACTTCACCTACAACCTGGCGGCGCGCTACGCCAACGGCGCCATCGACGCCACGCTCTCGCAGGCCTCGCGGGCGCTGGCGCGGCAGGTCAAGCCGATCGACAGCGGGCTGTTCATCGACTTTCCCCGTGCCGCGCAAGACATCCTTGAAAGTGACCCCGACGACCGCGTGTTCTACACCGTGAGCTCGCCACCGGGCCAGTTCATCCTGGGCAACCGGCAGCTGCCGGCATTGCACATCGCCCAGCCCGCGTTCGGCGAGCCCTACTTCTACGACGCCCAGGTACCCAACGACACCAACCCCGCCGTCAGAGACGCCGTGCGCGTGGCCGCCCTGTACCTGCGCTACGCCACCGCCAGCTCGCCCGACCAGACCATGCTGGTGCAGGTGGCCCGCAGCCGCGCCAGCCGCGAGGAACTGGCCCGCAGCATCCTGGTGGACACGCTGCTGCCGCTCTCAGGCGTGATCTTGCTGATGAGCATGGGCGTGTGGGCCGGCGTGCGCGCAGGCCTGGCGCCGCTCACCCTGCTGCGCCGCCAGGTGGAGGGCCGCGCCGCCAACCTGCTGGCGCCCATACAGCTCGACGCGGCGCCGCTGGAAGTGCGCTCGCTGGCCCGCGCCATGAACGACCTGCTGGAGGAGGTGAACCACAGCGTGGCCACGCAAAAGCGCTTCATCAGCGATGCGGCCCACCAGCTGCGCACGCCGCTGGCCGGCCTGAAGAGCCAGACCGAACTGGCGCTGCACGACGCCACCGACCCGGCCCAAACCGCCCGGCTGCAGCGCGTGGTGGAGAGCGCCACACGCAGCGCCCACCTGGTGAACCAGCTGCTCACGCTGGCCCGGGCCGAACCCGAGTCCGCCAAGCTGCAAGACCGCCAGCCCGTGGACCTGCTGCGCCTGGCCCGCGAGCTCACCGCCGAGACCGTGCCCCGTGCGTTGCAGGCCGGCGTGGACCTGGGCCTGGACGAAGCCGACGCCCACGAGGGTGCCAGCCTGACCGTGCACGGCATTGCCCTGCTGCTGCGCGAGGCCCTGGCCAACCTGCTGGACAACGCCATCCGCTACGCCGGCAAGGGCAGCAGCGTGACGGTGCGGGTGCGCCAGCAAGGCGGGCTGGCCGTGCTGGAGGTGGAAGACAACGGCCCCGGCGTGCCCGAGGCCGAGCTGGAGCACGTGGTGCAGCGCTTTGTGCGCGCCACCCAGGACGGCACCGGTTGCGGCCTGGGCCTGGCCATCGTGCGCGAGATCGTGGAACGGCACGCCGGCCAGCTCCAGCTCCACGCCGTGCAGCCGCATGGCCTGCGCGCCCAGGTGCAACTGCCCCTGATGGGCAAGGGTAAGCACGGAACTTGAAACATTAATGGTTCATTAACATGGCGCCGCGCCGGCCATGGGGCCTGCGCAACCCTGTCCCGAGGACCCGCCATGCCTTTCGCCACCCGCCCCACCCACATTGCCCAACCCCGCCGCCACTGGCTGGCCCTGGCCGCGACCCTGATGACCTTGGGTGCCACCGCCCAAGCCGGTGAGGTGGAAGTGCTGCACTGGTGGACCAGCGGCGGCGAGGCCAAGGCGGCCGCCGCGCTGCGCAGCACGCTGCAGGAAAAGGGCCACACCTGGAAAGACTTTGCCGTGGCCGGTGGCGGTGGCGACGCCGCGATGACGGTGCTGAAGTCGCGCGTGGTGGCCGGCAACGCCCCGGCGGCCGCGCAAATCAAGGGCCCCTCGCTGCAAGAGTGGGCGCGCAACGGTGTGCTGGCCAGCGTGGACGACGTGGCCAAGGCCGACCACTGGGACGACGTGCTGCCCAAGGTGGTCAGCGACATCATGAAATACAAGGGCCAGTACATCGCCGTGCCGGTGAACGTGCACCGCGTGAACTGGCTCTGGGCCAACCCGGCCGCCTTCAAGAAGGCCAATGCCAAGGTGCCGACGACGTGGGACGAATTCTTCGTGGCCGCCGAGGCGCTGAAGAAGGCCGGCATCACCCCGCTGGCCCACGGCGGCCAGCCCTGGCAAGACCTCACCACTTTTGAGGCCGTGGCCCTGGGCGTGGGCGGGCCCGATTTCTACCGCAAGGCCCTGGTGCAGTTGGATGCGGCCACGCTCAAGAGCCCGACCATGGAACAGGTGCTCACCACCTACAAGAAGCTCAAGCCCTACACCGATCGCAACGCCGCCGGCCGCGACTGGAACCTGGCCACGGCCATGGTGATCAAGGGCGAGGCCGGCATGCAGATCATGGGCGACTGGGCCAAGGGCGAGTTCGTCGCCGCCGGCAAGGTGCCGGGCAAAGACTTTGTCTGCACGCCCGCCCCCGGCACCGCCAAGGCCTACACCTTCAACATCGACTCGTTCGCGATGTTCAAGCTCAAGAACGAGGCGAACGTGAAAGCGCAAAAGGATTTGGCCGCGGCCATCATGTCGCCCGCCTTCCAGGAGACCTTCAGCCTGAACAAGGGCTCCATCCCTGTGCGCATGGGCCTGAAGATGGACAAGTTCGACGACTGCGCCAAGGCCTCGGCCACCGATTTCGGGGCCACCGCCAAGGCCGGCACGCTGCTGCCCTCGCTGGCGCATGGCATGGCCGTGCCAGCATCGGCCGAAGGCGCCATCAAGGACGTGGTGAGCCTGTTCTGGAACTCCGACAAGATGACGGCCAAGGACGCGATGGACAAAATCGCCTCGGCGGCGAAGAGCAAGTGACGCCTCAATCGCAGTGGCTGCCCAAGGCGGTCATTGCCCCCTCCTTCGTCGTTTCGTTCCTGTTCATCTATGGCCTGATGGCCTGGAACGGCTACCTCTCGCTCTCGGCCTCCACGCTGCTGCCCAACTACGAGTACGTGGGCTTCGAGCAGTATGGTGCGCTGTTCGAGTCCGAGCGCTGGTGGGTGGCGGCCAAGAACTTGGGGCTGTTCGGCGGCCTGTTCATCGGCGGCAGCATGGCCCTGGGCCTGCTGTTGGCCATCCTGCTCGACCAGAAGGTGCGCGCCGAGGGCCTGCTGCGCACCATCTACCTGTACCCGATGGCGCTGAGCTTCATCGTCACCGGCACGGCCTGGAAGTGGATCCTCAACCCCGGCCTCGGCATCGAGCACCTGATGCAGCAATGGGGCTTCACCAATTTCGAGTTCGGCTGGCTGGTGGATGCCGACATGGCCATCTACTGCGTGGTCATCGCCGGCATCTGGCAATCGGCCGGCTTCGTGATGGCGCTGTTCCTGGCCGGGCTGCGCGGCATCGACGACAGCATCGTCAAGGCGGCGCAGGTGGACGGCGCCAGCCTGCCGCGCATTTATTGGCGCATCCTCATTCCCACGCTGCGGCCGGTGTTCTTCAGCACGCTGATGGTGGTGAGCCACCTGGCCATCAAGAGCTTCGACCTGGTGATGGCGCTCACCGCCGGCGGGCCCGGCTACGCCACCGACCTGCCGGCCACCTTCATGTACACCATGGCCTTCTCGCGCGGGCAGATTGGCCTGGGCGCGGCCAGCGCCACCATCATGCTGGCCACGGTGGCGGCCATCGTGGTGCCCTACCTGTATTCCGAATTGCGGGTGAGGAAATGAACCTGGCCGCACCTCGCATCAGCCTGGGACGCATCGCGCTGTTCACCGCCCTGCTGCTGTTCGCCGCCTTCTTCCTGACGCCGCTGTACGTGATGCTCTCCACGTCGCTCAAGACCATGGACGAGATTCGCACCGGCACCCTGCTCTCGCTGCCCGCCAGCCCTGGCTTTGCAGCCTGGGCCACGGCCTGGAGCAGCGCCTGCACCGGCACCGATTGCGGCGGCCTCAAGCCCTTCTTCATGAACTCGGTGCTGATGGTGCTGCCGGCGGTGGCGGTGTCCACCAGCATCGGCGCCGTCAACGGCTATGTGCTGAGCAAGTGGACCTTCAAGGGCAGCGAGTTCATGTTCGCGCTGTTGCTGTTCGGCGTGTTCATGCCCATGCAGGTGGTGCTGCTGCCCATGAGCCAGGTGCTGGGCTGGCTGGGTATCGCCAGCTCGGTCTGGGGGCTGATCCTGGTGCACGTGGTGGCCGGCATCCCCAGCACCACGCTGTTCTTCCGCAACTACTACGTGGGCCTGCCGGACGAACTCATCAAGGCCGCCATGCTCGATGGCGCCGGCTTCTGGCAGATCTTCTGGCGCATCGTGCTGCCGCTCAGCACGCCCATCCTGGTGGTGACGCTGATCTGGCAGTTCACCAACATCTGGAACGATTTTCTGTACGGCGTGGTGTTCTCGGGCGCCGACAGCAAGCCCATCACCGTGGGCCTGAACAACCTGGCCAACACCAGCAGCAGCGTCAAGGAATACAACGTGGACATGGCCGCCGCGATGATCGCCGCACTGCCCACGCTCATCGTCTACATCGTGGCGGGCAAATACTTCGTGCGGGGCCTCACGGCCGGCGCGGTCAAGGGATAGGAACAGGCAAGCGATGGGCGCACTGACAATTCAGCAGGTCCGCAAGACCTTCGGGCAAACCGAAATCCTCAAGGGCATCGACATTGCCATCGAAGCCGGCGAGTTCCTGATCCTGGTCGGCCCTTCGGGCTGCGGCAAGAGCACGCTGCTGAACATGATCGCGGGGCTCGATGCCCCCACCTCGGGCAGCATCCTGATGGGCGAGCGCGACATCACGCATTTGCCCAGCAAGGACCGCGACATCGCCATGGTGTTCCAGAGCTACGCGCTCTACCCCAACATGAACGTGGCGCAGAACATCGCCTTCGCGCTGGAGATGCGCAAGGTGCCCAAGCCCGAACGCGACGCCGCCGTGCAGCGCGTGGCCGCCATGCTGCAGATCGGCCACCTGCTGGAACGCAAACCCGGCGCGCTCAGCGGCGGCCAGCGCCAGCGCGTGGCCATGGGGCGGGCGCTGGCGCGCGACCCCAAGCTGTTCTTGTTCGACGAACCGCTCAGCAACCTCGACGCCAAGCTGCGCGTGGAGATGCGCGCCGAGATCAAGCTGCTGCACCAGCGCACCCGCACCACCACGGTCTACGTCACGCACGACCAGGTGGAGGCCATGACGCTGGGCGACCGCATCGCGGTGATGAAGGACGGCCAGGTGCAGCAGTTCGGCACGCCGGACGACATCTACACCCGCCCGGCCACCCGCTTCGTGGCCGAGTTCATCGGCTCGCCGGCCATGAACCTGGTGGACGCTCGGCCGGCCGCGAACGGCGTGCTGTGCGCGGACCACAGCCTGCCGCTGGACGACGCCAGCCAGGCCGCGTTGGGCCGCACCGCCGCCGACACGCTGGTGTACGGCGTGCGCCCCGAAGACCTGACGCTGGTGGCCGACGGCCCGCTCGGCGGCACCATTGCCATGCTGGAGCCCACCGGCCCCGAGACCTATGTGAAGCTCGACACCGCCGTGGGCCAGCTCACCGCCCGCGTGCCTGGCCATGTACCTCAGCCGGTGGGCGCCCAGGTGCGCCTGGCCTGGCCCGCCGATCGCGTGCACCTCTTTCACCCCAAAACGGGCTTGCGCCTGAACTGAAGCCATGACCCGCGCCATCCCCCGTCCCCGTCATGCCCGCGAAGGCGGGAATCCAGCGGGCCATGACGCCATGCGACCGGCAAACATCTGTCATTCCCGCGCAGGCGGGAATCCAGGTCTTTTCTGGCAGCGCCCATGGATTCCCGCCTTCGCGGGAATGACGGGGTGGCTGCGCCACCTCGCCCTGGCCCTGGGCCTCTTGGGCGTGCTCACCGCCGCCCAGGCCATCGACCTGCAAGGCCACCGCGGCACACGCGGCCTGGCGCCCGAGAACTCGCTGCCCAGCTTCGAGATGGCCATCCTGCAAGGCGTGACCACGCTGGAGACCGACGCCGCTGTGACCCGCGACGGCGTGGTGGTGTTGCACCATGACCTGGCCCTCAACCCGGACCACACCCGCAATGCCAAGGGCGAGTGGTTGAAGGACTCGCCGGCCCCCATCCACGACATGAGGCTGGCCGAGCTCAAGACCTACGACATCGGCCGCATCAAGCCTGGCACCCAGTACGCCGCGCAGTTCCCAGACCAAAAGCCGGTGGACGGCACCCCGGTGCCGCGCCTGGCCGAGCTGTTCGAGATGGTCAAGGCCAAGGGCTACGACAAGGTGCGCTTCGCCATCGAGATCAAGTCCAACCCCGAGTGGCCCGAAGCCACACTGGCGCCCCAACCCTTTGCCCAGGCGCTGGTGGACGAGGTCCGCCGCCACGGCATGGCGCCGCGTGTGCAGATCATGTCGTTCGACTGGCGCAGCCTGCAGGCGGTGCAGCGCATCGCGCCCGAGATCCCCACGGTCTACCTCACGGCGCAGCAGCCGTGGATGGACAACATCCGCGCCGACCAGGCGCAGGCCTCGCCCTGGACGGCCGGCGTGCTGTACAGCGACCATGGCTCGGTGCCGGCCATGATCAAGGCGGCCGGCGGTCGGTATTGGTCGGTGTTCCACCGCGACCTCAGCCCCGCGCTGCTGGCCGAGGCCCACAAGCTTGGCATCAAGGTGCTGGTGTGGACGGTGAACGACGCCCCCACGATGGCCAAGCTGGTGGACATGGGCGTGGACGGCCTGATCACCGACCGGGGCGACATTGCCCACCAACTGCTGGTCGACAAGGGTGTGGCCTTGGATTGACGGGCCGCACTGGATTCCCGCCCCCGCTTTGTCATTCCCGCCCCCGCTTTGTCATTCCCGCGTAGGCGGGAATCCACCAGCCGCACCAACCGCCAGGGTTCCCGCCTGCGCGGGAATGACGAGACAGGCACTTGCGCACGGCGCGTCCCACCCCCAAGGCCAGGGTGGCGCAACCGACCCCTGAGGTCGTAGCATGAGGCCATGAAGCACCTGCCCGACTTCCGCAGCCCCGCCTTCCTGCGCGAGCATCTGCTGCACACGCTGGCCTTCTACGATGGCCGCTGCATCGACCCCAGCGGGGGCATGTACCAGCACTACAAGGACGACGGCACGGTGTACGACAGCGCCACCCGCCACCTGGTGAGCAGCGCCCGCTTCGTCATCGTCTTTGCCAATGCAGCGGCGGCCTTCCCCGAACACCCCCGCGCCGACGAGTGGCGGGGGGTGGCCCGGCACGCGCTGGAGTTCCTGCACCGCGGCCACCGCCAACCCAGCTCGGGTGGCTACGCCTGGCTGCTGCAGTGGCACGGTGGCGAAGCGCAGGTGCTGGACGCCACCAACCACTGCTATGGCCTGGCCTTTGTGCTGATGGCCCAGGCCCAGGCGCTGCGTGCCGGCATTGCCGAGGCACGCGCCGGCCTGGTCGAGACCATCGCGCTGATGGAAAAACACTTCTGGGAAGCCGATGCCGGCCTCTACGCCGACGAAGCCACACGCGACTGGCAGCTGCGGCCCTACCGCGGGCAAAACGCCAACATGCACGCCTGCGAGGCCATGCTGTGCGCCTACGAGGCCACCCAGGACACCTTCTGCCTGATGCGCGCCACCACGCTGGCCGAGGCCGTCACCCGCCGCCTGGCCAGCCAGACCCACGGCCTGATCTGGGAGCACTACAACCCTGACTGGACCGCCGACTGGGACTACAACCGCCACGACGACTCCAACATCTTCCGGCCCTGGGGCTTCCAGCCCGGCCACCTGGCCGAGTGGGCCAAGCTGCTGCTCGCGCTGGAGCGCGCCACGCCGGGGCTGCAGGCTTCTGACCCCGACAACTGGATGGTGCACCGCGCCCGCGAGCTGTTTGGCCAGGCTGTGCTGCACGGTTGGGACCGCCACCACGGCGGCATGGCTTACGGCTTTGCCCCGCATGGCTCGCCCGCCACCGACACCCACCAGCACATCTGCGACCCGCACAAGTACCACTGGGTGCAGGCTGAAACCCTGGCCGCAGCCGCCGTGCTGGCCGAGCGCACCCACGACGGCGGTTACTGGGACTGGTACGACCGGCTCTGGGCCTACGTGTGGACCCATTTTGTCGACCACGAGCACGGCGCCTGGTTCCGCATCCTGGGTGCCGACAACCGCAAGATCACCCAGGACAAGAGCCCGGCCGGCAAGGTGGACTACCACAACATGGGCGCCTGCCTGGAGGTGCTGGCTGCCCTGGCGCGCTGAGCGGGCCCCACTCGGCCCGCCCGGTGCGGCCTTGAGCGACAACAAGGCGGCCTTGCCCCGCTTGTTCAACGGATGCCTTTTGGCGCCGCCCGGGCACCATGGCGCCTCGGCTGGCTCTTGCTGCGCGGGGGCTTTGGCCGTGTGCAGCCCGTTGTTTCAAGGAAGTCCCCATGAGCGCCATCTTTGCCCGCTTGCTTGCACCCGGTGCCAAGGCCATGCGCGGCCTGAGGGTTCCCATGAAGCTGGCGCTGCTGGGCAGCATGCTGCTGGTGCCCCTGCTGGTGCTCACCACTTTCTCCGCCCGCGATGCCCTGACCGGCCTGACCCTGGTGCGCAACGAACTGGCCGGCGCCACGACGGTGCAGGCCCTCACCGCCTTGGCCGTGCAGGTGCAAGACCACCAGGCCCTGACCCACCGACACCTCTCGGGCGACACCCGCGCTCAGAGCGCCCTGCCCGCGTCGCGCCAGCACATCGGTGCCGGCATGGCGGCCGTGAAGCAAGCGCTGGACGCATCCCCGGAACTGGGCGTGGCGCTGTCGTCCGACTGGCAGCAATTCAGCGGACGGATTGAACCCCTGGTCAACGCCGGTCAGAGCCAAGGCACGCCCCGCGACCAGGCCTTTGCCGACCACCAGGCCGCGCAGGACGCCTTGCGCCGCGCCATGCTGCGCGCGGGCGAAGACTCGGGCCTGCTGCTCGACCCCGACGCCGACACCTACTTTCTGGCCGACCTGTGCGTGGAGCGCCTGCAACCCTGGGCCCAGGCCATCAACCGCGCCCGCGCGCTGGGCGGCGGTGCACTGGCCCGTGGCGACGCCGGTGCGGCCGAGCGCGCCACCCTGGTGGGCGGCGCCGACATGCTGCAGTCCCTGCGCAACGACCTGGACTTCCGCCAAGCCGCGCTGGAACGCGCCGGCGTGGCCATGCCCCCGGCCTGGGACGCGGCCATCACCGCCACGGCGGCCTTCGAACAAGCCCTGCGCGGCAGCTTCCAGCAGGGCGAGGTGTCGGCGGAACAGGCCGGCGAGTTCGACGCCCAGGCCGGCAAGGCCCTGGGCCAGGTGCTGGTGCTCGACCAGCAGTTGCTGAGCGAGCTGGCGCAGCGCCTGTCGTTGCGCGAGCAAAGGCTGGCGCACGGCATGGCTTGGCAACTCGGCGGCGCCGGCCTGGGCCTGCTGCTCATCCTCTACCTTTCGGCGGCCTTTTCGGTCAGCCTGCTCGGCGCCCTGCGGGCCCTGCACAAGGGGGCGCTGGCCACGGCCCATGGCGACCTGGCCACCGCCATCAACGTGCGCGGCCGCGACGAGCTGGCCGAGATCGGCCGCGCGATGGAAGACATGTCCAAGCAGCTCTCGGCCATGGTGGCCGACATCCGCAGCAGCGCCGTGCGGGTGGGGATGTCGGGGCAGCAGGTGGCCACCAGCGGCGAGGCGCTGGCGCAGCGCACCCAGGCCCAGGCCAGCAGCCTGCGCGAAACCACCCTCACCGTGGAACACCTCAGCCAGGCCGTGGCCGGCAATGCCAATGCCGCCCAGGCGCTGGACCAGCTCACCATCCGCCTGCGCGACCAGGCCGAGGCCGGCGGCCAGGCCATGAGCGAGACCGTGGCGTCGATGGGCAAGCTCGAATCCAGCTCGCGCCGGGTGGGCGAGATCATCAGCGTGATCGACGGCATCGCCTTCCAGACCAACATCCTGGCGCTCAATGCCGCCGTGGAAGCCGCCCGCGCCGGCGAGGCCGGCCGCGGCTTTGCCGTGGTGGCGGCCGAGGTGCGCCAGCTCGCGTTGCGCAGCAGCACGGCGTCGGGCGAGATCCGCAAGCTCATCAGCCAATCGGGCGAACAGGTCAGCGAGGTGGTGGGCCGCATCCAGCAGGTGGGCGGCACCCTGTCCACGGTGGTGGACGGCGTGCGCACGGTCTCGGACCAGTTGCGCGGCATCGCCCAGGCCAGCGCCCAGCAAAGTGCCGGCCTGGCCCAGGTGTCGTCCAGCGTGGGCGAGCTCGACAACCTCACCAAGCAGAACGGCGAGATGGTGACCGAGTCGTCCGCCGCCGCCGATGCCCTGGTGGCCCGCGCCGCCGCGCTGAACGACGCCGTGAGCTCCATCCGCCTGCGCCAAGGCAGTGCCGACGAGGCGCAGGCGCTGGTGCGCCGCGCGCTGGAACTGATCGAGGCCAAGGGCCTGGAAGGGGCTGCCCGCGTGTTCCGCGAAGCCGATGGCGGCTACCGCGACCGCGACCTCTACATCTTCGTCACCGACCGCGAAGGCCGTTACCACGTGCATGGTGCCAAATCTGCCATGGAAGGGCACCGCGTGCACGAGCTGCCAGGCATCGACGGCGATCGGTTCGCCCGAGAATCCTGGGAAGCCACCACCGGCTCCCACTGGGTGGAGTACGACATCACCAACCCCGATACCGGCCAGGTGCAGCCCAAGGCCAGCTACGTGGTGGCCCTGAACGACCGCCTGCTGATCGGTTGCGGCATCTACCGGCAGACCCAGACCAGCACCTTCGGCACCACCGCCCCAGCCTGACGACGCACCACAGGAACCGCCCAATGAAGACCCCCTCGGCCGCCGCCCTCGCCTGCCTTGCCCTGGCCCTGCCCTGTGCCCATGCCGGACGCCCGCTGGGCACCGACGACGCCGGCACCGCGGCCGAGCACACCTGCCAGGTCGAGGCCTGGTACGCCCACCAGGGCACCGACACCACGGCGGTGCTGGCACCGGCCTGCGCCTTGGCCGATGGCCTGGAGCTGGACCTGGGCCTGGCCCTGCCGGCCCAGCGCCGCGAAGTGCTGCTGGGGGCCAGTCTGGCCCTCAAATGGGTGCCCGCAGCGTGGGCCATCGACACCGCCTGGGGCAAGCTCAACCTGGGCCTCAAGCTGGGCGCCGACGCCACGCACCTGGCGGGCACTGGCTGGCAGCACGCCGACACCACGGGCCTGCTGCTGGCCAGTTGGGTCCCCAACGACGCCTGGGCCGTCCATGCCAACCTGGGACGCGGCGAATGGCGGCCTGCTGGCGCCCCGCGCCTGCAGGCCACGCTGTACAACCTGGCCGCCACCTGGGCACCCTGCGAGCCCGCACTGCTGTTTGCCGAATGGCAGGGCAACAGCCGCCAAGCCGACGTGGGCCCCGCTTGGCGCACCGCCGGTGGCCGCTGGTGGCTGCAAAAGGACAGGCTGGGTCTGGACCTGACATTGGGCCGCCCCAGCGGCCCTGGCGCCCGCACCCAGATCAGCCTGGGCTTTGGCTGGTACGGCCTGGCGTTCTGAGCCACGGGCGCGCAGCGCCCATAGGCACCTGTTCGGTGCATTCACGCACAAGCTTGATGCACACCACCGCCAAGGCGGTGCACTGGCGCTGACGACTGCCAGGCCCAACCTGCACCAAACACGGCACACCGCTTGCTTTCCTGGTGCGGTCTCGCGCAGTGCTGGTGCATCTTTCCAGTGAGCGCACCTCACCGGAGAGTTTCCATGGATCAGGTCAAGCAAGGCACCGACGCCTTGTTCATTCTGCTGGGCGCCATCATGGTGCTGGCCATGCACGCGGGCTTCGCCTTTCTGGAGTTGGGCACGGTGCGCAAGAAAAACCAGGTCAATGCCCTGGTGAAGATCCTGGTCGACTTCTCGGTTTCCACCATCGCCTACTTCTTCATCGGCTACACGGTGGCCTATGGCGTCAGCTTCTTCAGCGGCGCCGAGGTGCTGGCCGCCAAGAACGGTTTCGAACTGGTGAAGTTCTTCTTCCTGCTCACCTTCGCGGCGGCCATCCCGGCCATCGTTTCGGGTGGCATTGCCGAGCGGGCACGCTTCCATCCGCAGTTGCTGGCCACCGGCGTGATCGTGGGCCTCGTCTACCCGTTGTTCGAGGGCGTGGCCTGGGGTGGCAAGTTCGGCATCCAGGGCTGGATCAAGGCCGTGGCCGGCGCCGAGTTCCACGACTTCGCCGGCAGCGTGGTGGTGCACGCCGTGGGCGGCTGGATCGGCCTGGCCGCCGTGCTGCTGCTGGGCGCTCGCGCCAACCGCTACCGCAAGGACGGCGCCATGAGCGCCCACCCGCCCTCCTCCATTCCCTTCCTGGCGCTGGGCGCCTGGATCCTCACCGTGGGCTGGTTCGGCTTCAACGTGATGAGCGCGCAGACCATCGACAAGATCTCGGGCCTGGTGGCCGTGAACTCGCTGATGGCCATGGTGGGCGGTACCCTGGTGGCCGTGGTGATGGGCAAGAACGACCCGGGCTTTGCCTACAACGGCCCGCTGGCCGGCCTGGTGGCCGTGTGCGCCGGCTCTGACCTGATGCACCCCGCCGGTGCCCTGGTGGTGGGCGGTGTGGCCGGGGCCATCTTCGTCACGCTGTTCACGCTCACGCAGAACAAGTGGAAGATCGACGACGTGCTGGGCGTGTGGCCGCTGCACGGCCTGTGCGGCGCCTGGGGCGGCATCGCCTGCGGCATCTTTGGCAGCCCCACGCTGGGTGGCCTGGGCGGCGTCACGCTGGGCGCACAGCTCATCGGCACGCTGATGGGCGTGGCCTGGGCGCTGGCCGGTGGCTTCGTGGTTTACGGCGGCATCAAAGCCCTGATGGGCCTGCGGCTGAGCCAGGAAGAGGAATACGAAGGCGCCGACCTGTCCATCCACAAGATCGGCTCGACGCCGGACCGCGAAGTCAGCTGGTGAGTTCGGCCTGCACGGCGGGCTGCTGCTCAGGCGCCACTTCGCTCGTCGGCAGCAGCGGCAACCACAGGTTGATCTGGGTGCCCACGCCAGCCTCACTCTGCAACTCGACCCGACCGCCGTGGCGGGCCATCATCTCCTGGATGATGGCCAGACCCAAGCCTGCACCCAGTACGTGGCCAGAGGGGTCGGCGCGGTAAAAGCGCTCGAAGGCGCGGGCCGTTTGCTCGGGTGTCATGCCCATGCCACGGTCGGTCACGCTGACCACCGCCCAGCTGGCACCTTCGTGTGGGGCCTGCCGGGCCTGAATCTGGATGGGGCTGCCGGCCGGCGAATACTTCTGGGCGTTCGACAGCGCGTTCACCAACGCCTGTCGCACCTTGGTGGCGTCCACCATCACCCACAACGGATCTTGCCCGAGTTCGGCGGCCAGCGGATGCTGGGCATCTGGGGTGCGCACGGACTCGATGGCGGTGCCCACCACGTCGCGCAGGTCGCAGCGGGCCCGGTGAAAGTCCTGGTCACCCCGTGCATCGATGCGGGCCAGGTCGAGCAACTGGTCCACCAGGTGCTTGAGCACACCGGCCTGCCGGTAGACGATCTCGATCAGCCGGTTGCGCTTGGCCTCGGGCATGTCGGGCCGCGTGAGCAGTTCGGAAAAGCCATAGACGCTGGCCAGCGGCGTGCGCAGTTCGTGCGCCGCCGTGGTGAGAAATTCGTTCTTCAGCCGGTCCACCTCCGACTCGCGGGTCACATCTCGGAAGTAGTAAACCCGTTGGCGGCCATCGGCACGTGCGCTGCGCTGCAGCACGCGCGGCGAGGTGCCCGCCAGTTGCAAGCTGGCGTCGGCGTCGCCCAGTGGTGGCATGTCGCCTGAGTTGGCCGCCAGGCCCGAAAGCCATTCGTCCACCGCCGACTCGCTCAGCCCCAACAGATCGGCAGGGCGCAGATTGAACAGTTCGCTGAAGGCCGGGTTGGTGAACACCAACCGGTGCTGGCCGTCCTCGTCACGCTCGAACACCAGCACGCCGTCGGGCGAGAGCCCGCTCACGGCGTCCAGCCACATCGTGCGTGCGCTGACCTCGGCGCTGCGCTCGCGCACCTCGCCCTCGGTCAGGCGCTTGCGGCGGGTCTGCAGCATCAGCATGCCGAACAGCAACAGCTCCAGCGCCAGCCCGCCCACCGCCACCAGGGTGGGCGGCAGCAGCAGGGGCATGCCCACCAGGTCGGCCGAGCGGTAGCGCACCAGCCAGTGGCGCCCGCTCACGCGCAGCAGGCGGTCACGCTGCATGGGCTGCGCCGTGAACACCAGGTCAGCGCTGCGGCTGTCGTAAAACTGCCGTTCGTTGTTCGCCTCGTCGCCGTCGTAGAGGCTGAAGCTCAGGCTCCCTGCCGTTTGGCCCATCACGCCCGCCATCAGGTCGCCGACGCGGAAAGGGGCATAGACCCAGCCCCACAGGTTGGCACGGCGCTCTGCCTCGCTCTGCGGCGAGGTGCCACCCTTGTAGACCGGCAGGTAGACGATGAAGCCGTTCTGCACCCGACGCCCATCCTCCTGCTTGAGGATCACGATGGCCGAAGTGGCGGGCAGGCCCGTGTCGCGGGCCTGCAGCAAGGCGGCCCGGCGCCTGGGCTCGGACAGCATGTCGAAGCCCATGGCGCGCTGGTTGCGCACGTTCATGGGCTCCAGGTAGATGATGGCACTCTCAGGCTTTTTGCGGCTTTCGGGGCGCACGGCGTCGTCGCCACCACCGAGAAACTGGCTCACCCCCAAGCCTTGCACACCGGGGTAGTGTTCGTTCAGACCCAGCGAATTCACATAGCGGGCCCAGGCCTCGCCCGTCACCATGCCGCTGTTGGCCGCGAACAGCGAAGCACCGCCGCGCAGCACGGCCTCATAGGCCTCCATGCGGGTGGCCAGCTTGGCATGCAATTCGTCAGAAGCCTGTTCGAAACGGGCCGTGGCCTCGTTGCGAGCATGCTGCAGCGACAGCGTCCAGGCCAGCACCGTCAGCGCCAGCGACGCAAACAGCACACTCCAGACCACACCAGGGCGCGACAGCAGTCGCTCCACCTCGTCGGGCTGATGGCCGGGGTCCATGCGCGGCAACGCGCGGTGGTGCTCGATGACTTCCATCGCCTGCAGGTGGCTCGCAGCGGTGTCAGACCATGCGGCTCACCGCCTGCAGCAACTGGCGGGGGCTGAAGGGCTTGACCAGGTAGTCGTCGGCCCCGGCGTTCAGTCCGGCCTGGCGATCAGAGGCCTGGTTGCGGGCCGACAGTATCACCACCTTGGTTCGTTTGCGCAGCGGGTCGCGCTTGATGCGCTGGCAGACGCCCAAACCGTCGACGGTGCCTGGCATCATCACGTCCAGCAGCATCAGATCGGGGCTGAGCCTGGCGGCCATCTGCAAGGCCATGTCACCGTTTTCAGCCTCATGGATCTCGTACGGCCCCATCTCCAGGCTCATGCGTATGAGTTCGCGGATGTCGGATTGGTCCTCAACGATCAGGATGCGCTTCATGGTCTGGCCCGCCTTGTGTGCTCACATTGCCGCAGGGTGCTCACCACGCGGGCAGGGTGCTGCCAGCCTGGGAAACTGCCGCCGACTCTAGCCAAACGCCTGCCCTGGCATCGTCTCAATTGACGGCATCAGGCCTGCCATTTCCAGCGCTGCGAAATGCCACTGGGCCCTAAGCTGCAGGTGCTCGACTTGCGGGTGCCTCACCTCAGCATTGCCCTCCCATGAAGCTTTACGCCAACGTCACGCCATGGGTCTTGAGTCTGTCGCTCACGGCCAACGTGGCCTACCTGCTCTGGCAAGGTGGCCTGACCGGTGCGCTGCCCACCGCCGCTGCTGCAGTGGCGGTGGGCCTGCTGCCCGTGGCTCTGGCGCTGACGCTCAAGAGAGGCTTGCTGAATGCATCGCTGGGCGTGGCGCTGTCGGCCATGGCCGCTGCGCAATTGCTGCTCCCGGTTCAAGGCGCGCTCTACATCGCCAACGCCATGTTGACCCTGAGCCTTCTGCCCACGCTGTGTCTGGTGTGGCTGGTGGTCGCGGCCGGCCTGGCACTCAGTGCGCTGCCCTGGCTGGTGACCATGCCCACCATCACCCCCGAGTTGACCGCCCTGCTGCTGCTGCAAACGGCCATGCTCGCCGTGCGTGCGCGGCAAATCATCGTGCGCGAGCACGAGAGCCATGACCTCGAATTCCTGATCCGCGCCATGGGCTCCAACGGCCCCATACGGCTGGACCTGTCCGTGGTGCGTGCCGAATCGGCGCTGGGACAGCGGCTCAAGCATGTGCAAGAGCGCATGGCCGCCGCCTTGCGCCAGGCACGCCGCGCCGCACAGGGGGTGCAGAACGCATCGAACGAGATCAGCAGCGACAGCCAGGCCTTGGTGGACCGCACCGAGCACGGCGCCTCGGGCCTGCGCGATGCTGCCATGACGCTGGAGCAGATCAGCGTGATCGTGAAGACCAGTGCCGACGCGGCCCTGGAAGCACGCGCCACCGCCGAGCGGGCATCGGACCAGGCCGTGAATGGCGCCGCCCTGTTCTCGCAAGTGATCGACAAGATGCGCGAGATCGACAACGCCTCGCGCCAGATCGGCGACATCATTGGCGTGATCGACGGCATTGCCTTCCAGACCAACATCTTGGCGCTCAACGCTGCGGTGGAGGCCGCCCGCGCCGGCGAACAGGGCCGAGGCTTTGCCGTGGTGGCCGCCGAGGTGCGTTCGCTGGCCCTGCGCGCCACCACCAGCGCGTCGCAGATCAAGGCCCTGATCCAGCAATCGAACGAGACCGTGCGCAGCGGCACCAGCCTGGTCGACCAGGCGGGCGTGGCCATGACCGAGATCGTTTCCTCGGTGAAGAACGTGGGACAGGTGTTTGCCACGCTGTCGGCCGACACCTCCGAGCATGCTGGCAGCATTGAAGGCGTGACCGGATCGGTGCTGGAACTCGACAAGATGACCCGCGAAAACGTGCGCATGGCCGACAGCCTGGGCCGCATCGCCACCGACCTGCTGTCCCAGGGCCACGAACTCGACCAGGTGCTGGGCGCTTTCCGTCTGGGCGACGCAGCCCCGACACTCACCGAGCCCACTGCGGCCCGGCCGTCAGCGTCACCGGCCCCTGCCCCTGCCCCTGCGGCCGCTGTGGCACGGTCGGCGTCCGCTGCAAAGGCCGCACCTGCAGCAGCCTCTTCGGAGGCTGACCAGAACGTCGAGTTCTTCTAGCCCAGGCGCTCGCATGCGGCGCATAGCCGTCATTCCAGCCACCGCCGTCATTCCCGCGTAGGCGGGAATCCAGGCCTTCTGGCTTGGTGTGCGCCCGCGCCAGGCGGCCAGCCGGGTCTGGCTCATGCTGTGGTGTTCGTCGCTGCGCGCCGACTGCCTTGCGGTGCTCGCCTTCGGGGTGTGCCGCATAACTCGTTTCGCTCGCCTTGCTCGCTGCACTCAAACAAGATGCGGCAAGCATGTTCACGAAGCGCGCTGCGCGCGCCACCCCGAAGCCTGCGCTCCTCAGCGCCCCAGAAATCGCCAGCCCCGGCTGCCCGCCTGTCGCTCCACAGGCCTTGTTTGCATTCCCACAGGTTCGGCGCCACCGCCGGTTCCTGGCAGAAGGTGTCGGGTGAGCGATTGACGCAAGTATCAGGAGGAATGGCCGCGCCCTGGTCAGGGCGCGGCACTGGGGGCATGGCGTCAATCGCTCACCCGGCGACCTCTGCACGCCACCGACGTTGAATGCTGGATTCCCGCCTACGCGGGAATGACGGCAAAGCGCCGTCAACCGCCTCATGCGCCGCGCTCGCGCAGTCGCCGGTACAGCGTGTTGCGGCTGATGCCCAGGCGACGTGCGGCTTCCGAGACGTTGCCGCCGCTCTGCGCCATGGCCAGATCGAGTCGCTGCGAGGCCAGGTCCCTGAGCGTGCCGGCAGGCACGGCGTCGTCGCTGGGTGCGAGATCAGCGTCGATGGCGCGCAAATCTTCGGCCAGATCATCGGGCAGGTGCTGCCAGTCAATCCAGGGCTCGGCATCGTCCATCAGCGCGCAGGCCGTGCGCAGCGCGTTCGAGAGCTGGCGCAGGTTGCCGGGCCAGGCGTAACGGGCCATCAGGCGGGCCATGTCGGGCGCCAGAGCGCGCGGCAGATCGGGGCTGATCTCGGCCAGCAACCGGGCCACCAGGGCGCCCAGGTCTTGGCGCTCGCGCAGTGGCGGAAGCGGCAGGCTCAGGCCGTTGATGCGGTAGTACAGGTCTTCGCGGAAGCGGCCGGCCTTGAGCTCGTCGCGCAGGGGCCGGTGCGTGGCGCACACCAGTTGCACGTCCACCGGCACTGGCTTGCCGCCACCCAGCGGCAGCACCTGCCGCTCTTGCAGCACGCGCAGCAGGCGACCTTGCATGGCCAACGGCATGTCGCCGATTTCATCGAGGAAGAGCACGCCGCCATCGGCCTCGCGGATGCGGCCGGGGGCACCCTCGCGGCTGGCACCGGTGAAGGCACCGGGGCGGTAGCCGAACAGTTCGGATTCGATCAGCGTCTCGGGCAGGGCCGCGCAGTTCACCGCCACAAAGGGCTTGTCACGCCGAGGCCCGCTGGCGTGGGCGGCACGCGCAAAGACCTCTTTGCCGACGCCGGATTCGCCCAGCAGCAGCAGGGCAATGGGCTTGTCCAGCACGCGGCGGGCGCGGTCGAGCGCGGCGCGCAAGGCGGGGTCGCCGGTGTCCAGCGCGGACAGGGCGTCTCGTGCCAAACCATCACGCGCCAAGGTGTTGTGGGCCTGTGCAGGCGCCGCAGCCGTGGGCCGGCCCGCCGACACGGTGATGCCCTGGACGGCTGCCTGAGCGCGCAGCCACAGCACACGGCCGTCGCGCGTGCGCACCGGCACCGCGCGCTGGCTGGTTTGGCGGGCCAGGTCGTGCAGGCCGTCGGCGCTGAGCTCGAACAGCTGGTCGAGTTGCCGAGCCCCGATGTCGTTCCAGCCCAAACCCAGCGTGTTCAGCGCGGCGTCGTTGGCACCGATCACCCAGCCGTCGTCCGAGAGTGCCAGCAGACTCTCGGTGAGCGTGGAGATGCCCTCGGGCCGCGTGTGCAGGCGCAGGCGCAGACCGCCGGCGTGGCGGGTGTCGAACAGGCGGTGCTCAATCATGCGCACCGCCGAGCGCACCAGGCCCAGGGTGTGGCGGTGGTAGCCACGGTGGTCGCCCGAGAGATCCAGCGCGCCCAGCAGGCGGCCAGAAGGGTCGTGGATGGGCGCGGCCGCGCAGGTGAGGAAGGCGTTGCGCTCCAGAAAGTGCTCGCCCGCGTGCACCACCAGCGACTGCCCCTCGGCCAGCGCCGTGCCGATGGCGTTGGTGCCGCGCCAGCGCTCGTGCCAGGTGGCACCGGGCCGCAGCGCCACGCGCTCGGCCCGGCCCACGAAGCCGGCGTCGCCCAGCGCGTGCAACAGCATGCCTTGTGCGTCGGCCAGGATGACCATGCTGTCGGTGTCGCGGGTCTGCTCGTACAGAAACTCCATCACCGGTGTGGCGTGGGCCACCAGGTCGCGCTGCAGGTCGAGCGCACGTGCCAGTTGCGGCGCCGACGCATGGGGGGCCCCTTGAGGCCGGCCACCCGGCGTGAGGCCGGCCTGTGCGCTGCGCTGCCACGAGCGGGCCAGGCTGGCGCCCAGCAGCTCGGCTGAAATCTCGCCGCCGTTGTTCAGTTGGCGGCGCGCCTCGCGCACCTGGTGCGGGGCCAGGGTGGGGGTGAGGGCATGGTGCATGGCGGTTCTTGTCTCGCTGTGGTTCGTTATGCAAACACTTGCATGAGGGTGTCTACCGGGGCCCTGGCCAGCGTGGAGCGCGGCCGGGGCAGGTTCTGCAGCTTCTCTGGGGGTGTTTGCGCTGGCTTGGTACAGGTGTTGCGCACCCTGGGGTGCATGGCACACCTATCCGCAGGATTGGTGCCCGCTTCGCGCGGGAAAGGCGCCTGCGGCCGCACAACTTGCGCTGGCACAAGCCGTGCAATGGGCCGCCCCGCACTGCACACCTGTTCCGTTGAACACCTGCAAGGGCTTTCACCTCACCACCAGCCAGGAGACATTCATGACCGTTTACGCCAACCCGGGCGCCGCTGGCGCCCCCGTCGCCTTCAAGGCCAAGTACGACAACTTCATCGGCGGCAAGTTCGTGGCGCCCGTGGGCGGCCAGTACTTCGACGTCATCACCCCGATCAACGGCAAGGTCTACACCCAGGCCGCCCGCTCGACCGAGGCCGACATCAACCTGGCCCTGGACGCTGCCCACGCCGCCAAGGACGGCTGGGCCGCCACGCCCCCCGGCGTGCGCGCCAACGTGCTGCTGAAGATCGCCGACCGCCTGGAAGCCAACCTCGAAAAGCTGGCCTACGCCGAGTCGGTGGACAACGGCAAGCCCATGCGCGAGACGCTGAACGCCGACATCCCGCTCACCGTCGACCACTTCCGCTACTTCGCCGGCTGCCTGCGTGCGCAGGAAGGCGCCCTGAGCGAAATCGACGGCAACACCATCGCCTACCACTTCCACGAGCCCCTGGGCGTCGTCGGCCAGATCATTCCCTGGAACTTCCCCATCCTGATGGCCGCCTGGAAGCTGGCCCCGGCCCTGGGTGCCGGCAACTGCGTGGTGCTCAAGCCCGCCGAGTCGACCCCGATCTCCATCCTGGTGCTGGTGGAGATGATTGCCGACCTGCTGCCCCCGGGTGTGCTGAACATCGTCAACGGTTTCGGCCGCGAAGCCGGCATGCCGCTGGCCAGCAGCAAGCGCATCGCCAAGATCGCCTTCACCGGCTCCACCGCCACCGGCCGCGTGATTGCGCAAGCCGCTGCCGGCAACCTGATCCCCGCCACGCTGGAGCTGGGCGGCAAGAGCCCCAACATCTTCTTTGAAGACGTGATGGCCCAGGACGACGCCTTCCTCGACAAGGCCATCGAAGGCATGGTGCTGTTCGCCTTCAACCAGGGCGAGGTCTGCACCTGCCCGTCGCGCGCCCTGATCCAGGAATCGATCTACGACCGCTTCATCGAGAAGGTCGTCAAGCGCGTGGCCGCCATCAAGCAAGGCAACCCGCTGGACACCGACACCATGATCGGCGCGCAAGCCTCGGCCATGCAGCAGGACAAGATCCTGTCCTACTTGGAAGTAGGCAAGGCCGAAGGCGCGCAGGTGCTGATCGGTGGCAACGCCGCCAAGATGGGTGCCGACTTGGCCGGCGGCTACTACATCGAGCCCACGCTGTTCAAGGGCCACAACAACATGCGCATCTTCCGCGAAGAGATCTTCGGCCCGGTGCTGGCCGTGACCACCTTCAAGGACGACAAGGAAGCCCTGTCCATCGCCAACGACACGCCTTACGGTCTGGGCGCCGGCGTGTGGACCCGTGACGGCAGCCGTGCCTACCACTTCGGCCGCAACATCCAGGCTGGCCGCGTGTGGACCAACTGCTACCACGCCTACCCCGCGCACGCCGCCTTCGGTGGCTACAAGGAATCGGGCATCGGCCGCGAAACCCACAAGGTCATGCTCGACCACTACCAGCAGACCAAGAACCTGCTGGTCAGCTACGACCCGAACAAGCTGGGCTTCTTCTGATCGGCTGAAGTCCTGTCGTTGGGACCTCGTCACGGGGCGGCTTTCGAGCCGCCCCTTTTCGTTTTGAACCGGAGATCCGCCATGAATGCGCCCCCTCCCCCGCCACGCGTGGTGGCCACGGCCGCCGCGCTCATCCTCATCGACCGGCTGCACCAGCGCCACGGCGAGCTGTTGTTCGTGCTCTCCCACGGTTGCTGCGACGGCAGCAGCCCCATGTGCCTGACCCGGGCCGAGCTGACGCTGGGCCCCGACGACCTGCCCTTCGGCGAAGTGGGCGGCGTGCCCTTCCACATCAGCCGCTCGCAGCTGGCGTACCTGCAAGGCACCCAGCTGACGCTGGACGTGGCGCCGGGCAGCCAGGGCAGCTTCTCGCTGGAGGACGCCGAGAACCTGCACTTCGTCACCCGCTCCAGGCTGTGGACCGACGCCGAACTGGCCGCCCTGGCGCCGCTGGCGTGACCAATGCCACGATTTGGGCTCAACGCCCCCCATTGATCGACCGATAGGCAGAGGGCGCATTCAAGTGCAATGGCGCATGGGTGCCCTTGTCATAGAGGGTCAGGGGCGCCTGGCAATGGTGCTACACAACAACCGGAGCGGACCCACCGTTCACCGCCATGCGAGTCAATCTGCCTGTCACCCAGCGCGAGCATGCCTTCCCTGCGGGTGAAACGCTGGTCTCCACCACCGATCTGCAGGGGCGCATCCTCTACTGCAACCAGACCTTCATCGAGGTCAGCGGCTACACCCGTGAGGAGTTGATGGGCCAGCCCCACAACCTGGTGCGCCACCCCGACATGCCGGCCGAGGCCTTCCGCGACCTGTGGGCCACCGTGAGCGCGGGCCAGCCCTGGTCGGGCCTGGTGAAGAACCGGCGCAAGAACGGCGACCACTACTGGGTGCTGGCCAACGTCACGCCGCTGCTGGACGCCCAAGGCAAGGTCACCGGCTACATGTCGGTGCGCACCGAGCCCGACAAGGCCAGCATCCCCGGTGCCGAGGCGCTGTACTGCCGGATGCGTGAGGAGGCAGATGCCGGCAAGGCCAGCCTGGGGCTGGAGCGCGGCCAGGTCCTGCCTACCGGCACGTTGAAGCGCCTGCTGCACCGCTGGCGACCCGGCCTGCGCGGCAAGATGTCCATTGCCGCCGGGTTGATCGGCATGCTGGGCTTCCTGCTGGGTGAGTTGGAAGCCGACGGCCTGGCCCACATGGAAGCCACCGAGTTGCTGATTGGCTTGACCGCCGTGCTGCTGTGCACCGCCGTGGGCGGCTGGTACCTCAAACGCCTGGCCGTGAACCCGCTGCACACGCTGCTGGCCTTTGCCAACCAGCTGGCCGGCGGCAACCTCACACAAACCATCCACAGCAGCCGCAGCGACGAGATCGGGCAACTGACCCGCGCGCTGGCCCAGCTGAACGTGAACCTGATGTCCATCGTGCGCGACGCCCGCAGCGGCGTGCTGCAGATGCGGCAGGACACCAGTTCCATCGCCGAAGGCAACCAGGACCTCTCAGCCCGCACCGAATCACAGGCCAGCAGCCTGGAGCAGACCGCCTCGTCGATGGAAGAGATCACCAGCACCATCCGCACCAGCACCGACATGGCCGCCCAGGCCACCCAACACGCCCAGCGGGCCCGCGACGTGGCAGCCAACAGCGGCCTGGCGGTGCAGGCGCTGGCCGGCACCATGGACGGCATCAGCGAGGCCTCGCGCAAGATCAGCGAGATCATCCAGGTGGTGGACAGCATCGCCTTCCAGACCAACATCCTGGCCCTCAATGCGGCCGTGGAAGCAGCCCGCGCCGGCGAGCAAGGCCGCGGCTTTGCGGTGGTGGCCAGCGAGGTGCGGGCGCTGTCGCAGCGCACCACGGTGGCGGCGCGCGAGATCCGCGGGCTGATCCAGACCTCGGTGGAACGCGTGGAAGAAGGCGGCCGCCAGACCGGCAGCGCCATCTCGGCCATGAACGAGGCCCAATCCGCCGTGAACGACGTGCACCAGTTCATCGAGCAAATCAGCCACGGCATGCGCGAACAGATGCTGGGCGTCACCCAGGTCAACCAGGCCGTGGCCGAAATGGACACGCTCACCCAGCAGAACGCCGCACTGGTGGAAGAGATCGCCGCGTCGGCCAGCCACCTCAGCCACCAGGCCGGCGACGTGGCCGACTCGGTGCGCGTCTTCCAGATCAAGGGCCAGGCCGCCGCCTCGGCGCCCGTCGACGCCGTGAGCCTGCGCAAGGCCAGCAAGGCGGCCACACAGGCCACCCGGGCCGCCGAGCCCGTGCAGGCACGCAAGCCTGCGCCAGCACCGGCCCCGCGCAGTGCGCCCGCTCCCGCCCCCGCCTTGACCAGCTCGGCCGACGACGGCTGGGACACGTTCTGAGGCCAGGCTGACGCACGGCAGCGCGCCGACCGAGCGGCGGGCATAGACTGGCCTGGCAGGAGTTGCCATGCCCCCATCCCCGTCCGCCACCCCGCCCCCCCAACCCGCGCAGCGCACACTGCTGGCGGGTGCCACCGGCCTGATCGGCCGCGAGTTGATGCACCAACTCGCCAGCGCGTCCACACCGCTGCTGCTGCTCACCCGGCGCCCCTTGCCCGCTGGCTACGCGCCGGCCGGCGCGCAGGTGCTGGAGGTGCCCTCTCTCACCCAGCCCGGCACGCTGCCCGCCCTGGACGCTGCCTGCATCGCCCTGGGCACCACCATGGCCCAGGCCGGCAGCGAGGCCGCCTTCCGCGCCGTGGACCTGGACGCCGTGGTGGCCGTGGCCTGCGCCGCGCGGGCGGCGGGCGCCACACGGCTGGCCGTGGTGTCGGCGCTGGGCGCCAATGCCAAGTCCGCCGTGTTCTACAACCGTGTGAAGGGCGAGGCCGAAGCGGCCCTGGCCGCCATGGGCTTTGAGCGGCTGGTGCTGGCCCGCCCCTCGCTGCTGGCTGGCCAGCGCGACACCCTGGGCCAGCCCACCCGCCGCGGCGAGGTGTGGACGCTGCGCCTCACCCGGCCCATTGCCCGCTTCATCCCCGCCGCCTGGCGGCCCATCGAGGCCCATGTGGTGGCCCGTGCCATGCTGCGCGCCCTGGACCAGCCCGGGGCACACGGTGTGCGGGCCATCGAATCGGGCGAACTCCAGCGCCTGGGCGCACCCTGACCTGAGCCAACACCATGACGATGCAGATCGACTTCCTCGGCGCCGCCGACAGCGTCACCGGCTCCAAGCACCTCGTCACCTGGGGCGAGCGCCGCGTGCTGCTCGACTGCGGCATGTTCCAGGGCTACAAGGTGCTGCGCGAGCGCAACTGGCAGGCCCCGCACCTGGACGTGCACAGCCTGGACGCCGTGGTGTTGAGCCACGCCCACCTGGACCACAGCGGCTGGCTGCCCGCCCTGGTGGCCCATGGCTACAAGGGTCCCATCTACGCCTCGCCCGCCACGCGCGCGCTGGCCGAGGTGCTGCTGCTGGACGCCGCCCACTTGCAGGAAGAAGACGCCCGCCGCGCCAACCGCCACGGCTTTTCGCGCCACGAGAAAGCCCTGCCGCTCTTCACCCGCAACGACGTCAAGCGCACCCTTGCCCAGTTCGTGCCGCTGCCCGAGGGCAAGGCCCGCGAGATCGGCAGCCGAGGTGGCAAGGGCCGTGGGCCGCAGGTGCAGCTCAGCCCCGCCGGCCACCTGCTGGGCGCCTGCAGCATCACCCTCAGTGTTGGCGGCGAGCGCCTGGTCTTCTCGGGCGACCTGGGCCGCCAGAACGACCTGCTGATGCCACCGCCGCAAGCCCTCACCGAGGCCGACGTGCTGCTGGTCGAATCCACCTACGGCAACCGCCTGCACCCCGATGAAGACGTGCTGGCCCGGCTGGCCGAGGCCGTGCGCAGCACGCTGGACCGGGGCGGCTCGTTGCTGCTGCCGGCCTTTGCTGTGGGCCGCGCCCAGGCCCTGCTGGTGGCGCTGCAACGCCTGAAGGCGCGCGGCGAGATCCCGGCGCGGCTGCCCATCTTTGTCGACAGCCCCATGGCCGCCGAGGCCACGGCCCTGTACCGCCAGTACCGCCGCCAGCTGCGCGTGCCGCAGCGCGAGATGGCCAACCTGCTGGAGGGCGTGACCCTGGTGCCCAACGCCCAGCAGTCGATGCGGCTGGCAAGGGCACAGGCGGCTGGCCGGCTGCCGGCCGTCATCATCTCGGCCAGCGGCATGGCCACCGGCGGGCGGGTGCTGAACCACATCGCCGCGATGGCGCCCAATCCCTCGCACCACATCCTGTTCCCCGGCTTCCAGGTGGGCGGCACACGCGGTGCGCTGATGGTGGCTGGCGAGCGCGAGGTGAAGATCCATGGCGACTACGTGCCTGTGCGGGCCCAGGTGAGCCATCTGGAGAGCTTCTCGGGCCACGCCGACGCCGACGAACTGATGGCCTGGCTGCGCAACTTCAAAACCCCGCCACGCCAGACCTTTGTGGTGCACGGCGAGCCCGAGGCCAGCGACGCGCTGCGCCAGCGCATTGCCCGCGAGCTGGGCTGGCCTGTGCGCGTGCCGCCGCAAGGTGGCCGCTTTGTGGTCTGAGTGCCCGGCCGATACCACAGTTCGCCAAGACCCCAGGCAGGCGCCCACGCGGGGCGCCGCCTAGACTCGCACGGTCGTTCTATTTTCTCTCAACCGGATCCCAACATGCCCTTGCTCGACAAGCTCGCCTGGCGCTACGCCACCAAGAAGATGAACCCCGCCAAGGCGGTGCCGCAGGCCACCGTGGACCGCATCGTGGAAGCCGCCCGCCTGGCGCCCACCAGCAGCGGCCTGCAGCCCTTCGAGGTCATCGTGGTCACCAACCCCGAGGTGCGCGCCCAGATCCAGGCCGTGGCCTGGAACCAGGCCCAGATCACCGAAGGCTCGCACCTGCTGGTGTTTGCCGCCTGGGACAACTACACCGCCGAGCGCATCAACCATATCTTCGACTACACCAACGAAGTGCGCGGTTTCAAAAACGAAGGCTGGGAGGCCTACCGCCAGAAGCTGCTGGCCTGGTACCCCGGCCGCGACGCGCAGGTGAACTTCGAGCACGCCGCCCGCCAGGCCTACATCGGCTTTGGCGCCTCGGTGATCGCCGCCGCCTTCGAGGGCGTGGACGCCACCCCGATGGAAGGCTTTGAGCCCGCCGCCGTGGACGAGATCCTGGGCCTGAAGGCGCGTGGCCTGAAGAGCGTCACCCTGCTGCCGCTGGGCTACCGCCAGGAAGAAGGCGACTGGCTGGCCAAGCTGCAGAAGGTGCGCCGCCCGCGCGAGCAGTTCGTCACCGAGGTGAAGTGAGGCCTGGGCGTCGGGCGCTATGCTCGGCGCCATGCCGCGCTTGAAGATCTACCTGGCCGGGCCCGACGTGTTCCGGCCCGATGCCCAGGCCCACGGCCTGGCGCTCAAGGCCCTGTGCGCCGAATTCGGCCACACCGGCCTGTACCCGCTGGACCACGCCCTGCCTGCCGGCCTGAGCGGCCCTGCCGCCGCGCACTGGATCTGCCAGGCCAACCTGGCCTTGATCCGCGAGGCCGACGTGGTGCTGGCCAACCTCAACGACTTCCGGGGTGACGAGCCCGACTCGGGCACCGCCTTCGAGGTCGGCTACGCCGTGGCCCTGGGCAAACCCGTGTGGGCCTACCTGGACGACACCCAGCCCCTGCGCACCCAACTGGGCGGCCCGCACGACAAGCTGGGCTGGACGGTGGAAGACTTCGGCCTGCCGCGCAACCTGATGCTGGCCACCACGGCCCGCATCGTCCAGGGCGACGCCCGGGCAGCGCTGGCGGCCCTGCTCACCTGAGTCCGCCGGATGGCCCGTGTGATAGATTCAAGTATCTATTCACACATTCATTCAACATCATGACCGAGCGCGCCGCGACACAGCATGCCGACGCTATCCGCCGCGTGCTGGCGCTTGGTCCTGGAACGGCGCTTTCCCTGGCGAATCGGCTGGGTTTGAGCCAGCCGACGGTGTCCCGCGCCATCGCTGAGTTGGGCGACACGGCCGTGCGTCTCGGAGCCGCCAGATCTATTCAATACGCCTTGCGTGACACCCTGCGCGGCCTGCCCGATGTGCCGGTCTACCGGGTGGACGCCAGCGCGCAAGTGCAGCCGCTGGGCGTGCTGGTGCCCGTGCGGCCCGAGGGCTATGTGTTCCGGCCGGCCGCGCCGCCCGGCGGCACAGGCGCGCGCCCGGCCACGCACAGCGAGGGCCTGCCCTGGTGGCTGCAGGACATGCGGCCGCAGGGCTTTCTGGGCCGTGCCTACGCTTCGCGCCATGCGGCTGCGCTGGGCCTGCCGCCCTCGCTCCCCGATTGGGGCGACACGCAAGTGGTGCACGCGCTGCTGCAGCATGGCCACGACGCCGTGGGCAACCTGCTGCTGGGCGACGCGGCGCGCGACGCCTTTGTGCACGCACCTGCGCCGGTGGCCTTGCGGGCGGCCGAGCGCGCCGCCGCCTACGTGCAACGCTCGGACGACGCTTCGCGCGGCGAACTGCCCGGCTCGTCTGCGGGTGGCGAACAACCCAAGTTCCTGGCTTATGCCGAGGGCGATGAGGGCCAGCCGCGCCATGTGCTGGTGAAGTTCAGCGTGCCGGGCGACCACGCGGTGAGCCGCCGCTGGCGCGACCTGCTGCTGGCCGAACACCATGCGCTGCAAACCCTGCGCGAGGCCGGCGTGGCCGCTGCCCATTCGACGGTGGTGGACCGCGGGACGCAGCGCTTTCTGGAACTGGAGCGCTTCGACCGCGTGGGCCCGCTGGGCCGGCGGGCGTTGTTCTCACTCGCCGCGCTGGAGGCCAAGTTCATTGGTGACGCCAGCGCGCCCTGGCCGGTCCTGGCGCATCGGCTGGCGCAAGCCGGCCACATCACCCGCGCCGCCGCCGACACCGCCGCCCTGCTCTACGCCTTCGGCACGCTGGTGGGCAACACCGACATGCACCATGGCAACCTGTCCTTCTTGTCCGACGCCGGCCCGCCCTGCGACCTGGCCCCGGCCTACGACATGCTGCCCATGGGCCTGGCGCCGCGCAGTGGTGGCGCTCTGCCCCACGACCTGCCCGCGCCCCGGTTGCACGCCGCAGTGCCCAACGCCACCTGGCGCCAGGCGCTGACGCTGGCGCAGGCTTGGCATGCCCGGCTGCAGGGTGAAGAGCGGTTCACGTCGGAATGGGCGCCGTGCCAGCAGGCACTCAACCAGCATCTGGCCCTGGCCACCACCCAGGTGCAGCGCCTGGGTTGAATCAGCCCTTGCGCGCCGCCTCGATGGCCGCGATGTCGATTTTGGTCATCTGCATCATGGCCTGGAAGGCGCGCTTGGCCGCGGCGCGGTCGGGGTCGGTGTAGGCCGCCGTCAAGGCGCGCGGCGTGATCTGCCAGCGTATGCCCCAGCGGTCGTGGCACCAGCCGCAGACGTTGGCCTCGCCGCCGTGACCGATGATGGCGTCCCACAGCCGGTCGGTCTCGGCCTGGTCGTCGGTGGCCACCTGGAACGAGAAAGCCTCGCTGTGCTGGATGCCCGGGCCGCCGTTCAGTCCCAGACAAGGGATGCCCATGACGGTGAACTCCACCGTCAGCACATCGCCCTCGTGGCCGGCGGGGTAGTCGCTGGGGGCGCGGTGCACCGCGCCCACGGCGCTGTCGGGGAAGGTGGCGGCGTAGAACTGCGCGGCCTCCAGGGCCGCGCCGTCGTACCAGATGCAGATGGTGTTCTTGCTGACCATGGGCGCTCTCCTTCAGGTGCCAAGGCGGTTGCTTTAACCGCTCAGTGTGCCTGCTTGGAAAGCCCCCGTCGTCAGCCCAGGCCTCAACCCACCCAGGTGCGCGCGTTGCGGAACATGCGCATCCAGGGGCTGAGCGCGCTGACATCGCCGTCGGTCCAGCTCATCAGCGCGTTGCGGAAGACGCGCTCTGGGTGCGGCATCAGCACGGTGAAGCGGCCGTCGGCCGTGGTGACCGAGGTGAGGCCACCCGGGCTGCCGTTGGGGTTGAGCGGGTAGACCTCGGTGGGGGCGCCGCTGCCGTCCACGAAGCGCGCCGCGCGCTGCACCTGGGCCGCGTCGCCACGCTGGCTGAAGTCGGCAAAGCCCTCGCCATGGGCCACGGCGATGGGCAGGCGGCTGCCGGCCATGCCCCGGAAGAAGATGGAGGGGCTCTCCAGCACCTCCATCATGGCGAGACGGGCCTCGAACTGCTCGCTCTTGTTGCGGGTGAACTTGGGCCAGTGCTGTGCGCCCGGGATGATGGGCGAGAGCGCCGCCATCATCTGGCAACCGTTGCAGATGCCCAGCGCAAAGGTGTCGTCGCGGCCGAAGAAGGCCTGGAACTGCTCGGCCAGCTGCGGGTTGAACATCACCGACCGGGCCCAGCCTTCGCCGGCGCCCAGGGTGTCGCCATAAGAGAAGCCGCCGCAGGCCACGAAGCCCTTGAAATCGCCCAGGCGGGCGCGGCCGGCCTGCAGGTCGCTCATGTGCACGTCGAAGGTGTCGAAGCCGGCCTGTGCGAAGGCGTAGCTGGTCTCCACATGGCTGTTCACGCCCTGCTCGCGCAGGATGGCCAACTTGGGGCGGGCGCCGGTGGCGATGAACGGCGCGGCGATGTCCTCGGCCGGGTCGAAACTGAGCTTCACGTGCAGGCCAGCGTCGTCGCCACCGGCCACGGCGTGTTCGCTGTCGGCGCAGGCCGGGTTGTCGCGCAGGCGGGCGATGCGCCAGCTCACCTCGTCCCACACCTGGTGCAGGGCCTGCAGCGGCGCGGCGAACTGGCTCTTGGCGTCGCGCCACACCTCCACCACCGCCTTGTCGTTGGGCTTGCCCACCACGTGGCTGCACTTGGACAGGCCGTGGGCACGCAAGGTGCCCAGCACGGCGTCGCGGTCGGTGGTGCGCACCTGCAGCAGCGCACCGAGCTCTTCGTTGAACAGGGCCTTGAGGGTCAGCTCCTCGCGGCGGGCGCTGGTCTGCGTGGCCCAGTTCTTGGCGTCGCCCATGTCGGCGCGGCTGTCCGAGATGCCGTCGCCCTCGGTGACCAGCATGTCCACGTTCAGGCTCACGCCGCGCTTGCCGGCAAAGGCCATTTCGCAGGCCGCCGCCCACAGGCCGCCGTCGGAGCGGTCGTGGTAGGCCAGCAGACGCCCTTCAGCGCGCAGTTGGTTCACGGCGTTGATCAGGCCCTTCAGCTGTTCGGCGTCGTCAAGGTCCGGCACTTGGTGGCCGAACTGCTGCAGCGTCTGGCCCAGGATGGAGCCGCCCATGCGGGCTTTGCCGTTGCCCAGATCAACCAGGATCAGCGTGGTGTCGCCGGCCTGCAGCTGCGGTGTCAACGTGCCGCGCACATCCGAAAGCGTGGCGAAGGCGGTGACGATCAGCGACACCGGCGCGACGACCTGCTGCTGCACGCCGCCGTCGCCTTGCCACTTGGTGCGCATCGAGAGGCTGTCCTTGCCCACGGGGATGCTGATGCCCAGTTGCGGGCACAGCGCCATGCCCACGGCCTTCACGGTCTCGTAGAGCGCGGCGTCTTCACCGGGCTCGCCACAGGCGGCCATCCAGTTCGCGCTGAGCTTCACGCGCGGCAGCTCGAACGGGGCGGCCAGCAGGTTGGTCAGCGCCTCGCCCACGGCCATGCGGCCCGAGGCGGGGGCGTCCAGCGCGGCAAGCGGGGTGCGTTCGCCCATGCTCATGGCCTCGCCACGGAAGCCAGCGTAGTCGGCCAGGGTCACGGCGCAGTCGGCCACCGGCACCTGCCAGGGGCCCACCATCTGGTCGCGGTGGTTCTGGCCACCCACGGTGCGGTCGCCGATGGTGATGAGGAACCGCTTGCTGGCCACGGTGGGGTGGCGCAGCACGTCCAGCGCAGCCTTGTCCAGCGCCACACCGGTGAGGTCCATGGCCGGCAGCTCGCGTGCCACGCGCTTGACGTCGCGGTGCATCTTGGGCGGCTTGCCCAGCAGCACCTCCATGGGCATGTCGATGACGCGCTCGCCACCGGGCCCGTCTTCGAGGATCAGCTCTTTGTCATCGGTGGCCACGCCCACGATGGCGAAGGGGCAACGCTCGCGCTCGCACATCTGCTCGAACTGCGCCAGCTTGGCCGGGTCCACGGCCAGGGTGTAGCGCTCCTGGCTCTCGTTGCACCAGATTTCCTTGGGCGCCAGGCCGGTCTCTTCCAGCGGCACCTTGCGCAGGTCAAACCGCGCGCCCTTGCCGGCACCGTCCACCAGCTCGGGGAAGGCGTTGCTGATGCCGCCGGCGCCCACGTCGTGGATGGCGACGATGGGGTTGCCCTCGCCCAGGCCCCAGCAATGGTTGATGACCTCTTGCGCGCGGCGCTGGATCTCGGGGTTGCCACGCTGCACCGAATCGAAGTCCAGCGACGCGGCGTTGGTGCCGGCCGCCATGGAGCTGGCGGCACCGCCGCCCATGCCGATGCGCATGCCCGGGCCGCCCAGCTGGATCAGCAGCGTGCCGGCGCCAAACGGCAGCTTGTGGGTCTGGCCTGCGCTGATGGTGCCCAGGCCGCCGGCGATCATGATGGGCTTGTGGTAGCCACGCCGAACACCGCCCACGTCCTGTTCGAAGACGCGGAAGTAGCCCGCCAGGTTGGCCCGGCCGAACTCGTTGTTGAAGGCCGCGCCGCCCAGCGGGCCCTCGGTCATGATCTGCAGCGGCGAGGCGATGTGCTCGGGCTTGCCGACGCCGCCCGCCTCCCAGGGCTCATTCGTGCCCGGCAGATTGAGGTTGGAGACGCTGAAGCCGGTCAGGCCCACCTTGGGGCGCGAGCCGCGGCCGGTGGCGCCTTCGTCGCGGATCTCGCCGCCCGCACCGGTGGACGCACCGGGGAAGGGCGAGATGGCCGTGGGGTGGTTGTGCGTCTCCACCTTCATCAGCACGTGCACGGTCTCGTCGCTGGCGCCGTACTGCGGCGCGTTGGTGTAGCCCTGGGGCAGCCAGCGCTGGATGCGGCCACCTTCCATCACGGCGGCGTTGTCGCTGTAGGCCACCACGCTGTGCTGGGGGTGCAGCTTCTCGGTGTTGCGGATCATGCCGAACATGGACAGCGGCTGCTTCTCGCCGTCGATGCTGAACTCGGCATTGAAGATCTTGTGGCGGCAGTGCTCGGAGTTGGCCTGCGCGAACATCATCAGTTCCACGTCGCTGGGGTTGCGGCCCAGGCCCTGGAAGGCGTTCACCAGGTAGTCGATCTCGTCGCCCGACAAGGCCAGGCCGAACTCGGTGTTGGCCTTTTCCAGGGCACCCCGGCCCTGGCCCAGCACGTCCACGTGGGCCAGCGGCTCGGCGGGCTGCTCGTCGAACAGGTGGCGGGCGGTGTCGCGCTCGAACGCCACGCTCTCGGTCATGCGGTCGTGCAGCAGCGCGGCGCAGGCCTGCAACTCTTCCGCGCTCAGGGGCTTGGCACCGCCGGTGAGGCTGCTGACGAGGCCACTCTTGAGGCTGAGGTGGAATTCGGTCACGCGCTCGACGCGGTGGATGCCCAGGCCGCAGTTGTGGGCGATGTCGGTGGCCTTGGAGGCCCAGGGCGAGACCGTGCCCAGGCGAGGCATCACCACCAGCAGGGCGCCAGCCTTGTCGCCTTCGAAGGCGTCGCCGTAGTTCAGCAGCGCGGCCAGCTTGTCGTTCGTGGCGCCGTCCAGCGGCGAATCGCTCCACACCCAGTGCACATGCCTGGCGCTCACGCCCGTCACCCGGGGGCAGACGGCCTGCAGGGCCGGCAGCAGCGCGGCGGCGCGGAAGGCGGAAAGGGCGTTGCCGCCCTCGAAGTGCATCAGGTGCTTGGAAGCTGTGGACATGGGGGTTCCGTCGGTTGGCGGCGGGGTCGGGGGCGTGGTGCCCGCATGCGGCGCAGGGCCTGCATCCGGGAAAGCCCGCGATTTTACGATGCGATGGGACAATGCAACTCCCCGCCCAGGCAGCCCCGCCGGGCCCAGAGATAATTCCCACCATGACGATCACCCTCAAGAGCGCCGCCGACATCGAAGGCATGCGCATCGCCGGCCGCCTCACCTCCGAAGTGCTGGACCGCCTGGCCGAACATGTGAAGCCCGGCGTGACCACCAACGAGCTGGACAAGATCTGCCACGACATGATCGTCCACGAGCAGAACGCCATCCCGGCCCCGCTCAACTACGCGCCCAACGGCTACAAGCCCTACCCCAAGTCGCTGTGCGCGTCGGTGAACCATCAGGTGTGCCACGGCATCCCCAACGACAAGCCGCTGAAGAACGGCGACATCGTCAACCTCGACGTCACCGTCATCAAGGACGGCTGGCATGGCGACAGCAGCCGCATGTACATCGTGGGCGAAGGCTCCATCGCCGCCAAGCGGCTGTGCCAGATCACCCACGACGCGATGTGGAAGGGCATCGAGAAGGTCAAGCCCGGCGCGCGCCTGGGCGACATCGGCCACGCCATCCAGACCTTTGCCGAGAACCAGGGCTTTTCGGTGGTGCGCGAGTTCTGCGGCCACGGCATCGGCCGCGGCTTCCATGAAGAGCCGCAGGTGCTGCACTACGGCCGCCCCGGCACGCTGGACCTGCTGGTGCCCGGCATGGTGTTCACCATCGAGCCCATGATCAACGCCGGCCGGCGCGAGATCAAGGAAATGGGCGACGGCTGGACCATCGTCACCAAGGACCGCTCGCTCTCGGCCCAGTGGGAGCACACCATCGCCGTCACCGAGACCGGCTACGAGGTGCTGACGCTCTCGGCCGGCACGCCGCCGGCGCCCGCCTTCATCAACGGCTGATGGCCACGCCCGCCAAGCCCGCTGCGGCTGCGGTGGCCCCGCTGAGCGTGGCCGAGCTGCGGGCGCACTTTCGCGACGGCAAGGCCGCGCTGCTGGAGCACTTCCGCACCTCGCGGCCCACCACCACCAGCGCCACGCAGCTGATGCGAGGCCTGGCCCGCCATGTGGATGCAACCTTGGCGCAGCTGTGGCAGCAGTCGAACATGCCCGCCGGGGCGGCCTTGCTGGCCGTGGGTGGCTATGGCCGGGGTGAGCTCTTCCCCTACTCCGACGTGGACGTGCTGGTGCTGCTGCCGGCCGGTGATGCCGCTGCGCAGGCCGCGCAGGAAGCGGTGCCGGGTTTCATCACCGCCTGCTGGGACATTGGCTTGGAAATCGGCTCTTCGGTGCGCACCGTGGCCGACTGCGTGGCCGAGGCCGAGCGCGACGTCACCGTGCAGACCGCCATGCTGGAGAGCCGCTTGCTGGTGGGCGCGCGCCGGCTGTTCAACGCCTTTCGCACCGAAACCGACGCGGTGCGCGAACCGGCAGCCTTCCTGCAGGCCAAGACGCTGGAAATGCGCCAGCGCCAGATCAAGTACGAGGACACGCCCTACTCGCTGGAGCCCAATTGCAAGGAAAGCCCGGGCGGCCTGCGCGACCTGCAGGTGGTGGTGTGGGTGGCCCGCGCCGCTGGCCTGGGCCGCACCTGGAGCGAGCTGGCCACCAAGGGCCTGATCACGCCCTTCGAGGTGAAACAGTTGCAGCGCCACGAAGGCGCGCTCAAGCTCATCCGCTGCCGTTTGCACCTGGTGGCCGGCCGGCGCGAAGACCGGCTGGTGTTCGACCTGCAGACCGCCGTGGCCGAGAGCTTTGGCTACCACGGAACCAAGAACGAGCGCGCCTCGGAGGTGCTGATGCACCGCTACTACTGGGCGGCCAAGGCGGTGACGCAGCTGAACCAGATCCTGATGCTGAACATCGAGGAGCGCGTGGCACAGGCCGAGAGCGCGCCGATGCGGCCGATCAACGCGCGCTTCCTCGACCGCGCCGGCATGCTGGAGGTGGCGCACGACAAGCTCTACGAAGAGAACCCGCACGCCATCCTGGAGACCTTCCTGGTCTACCAGCAGACGCCCGGCATCAAAGGCCTCTCAGCACGCACGCTGCGTGCGCTGTACAACGCCCGCAACGTGATGGGCACGGCCTTCCGCAAAGACCCGCTGAACCGCGAGCTGTTTCTCGACATCCTGCGCCAGCCCGAGGGCCAGACCCACGCCTTCCGGCTGATGAACCAGACCTCGGTGCTGGGCCGCTACCTGTGGGTGTTCCGCCGCATCGTGGGGCGCATGCAGCACGACCTGTTCCACGTCTACACCGTGGACCAGCACATCCTGATGGTGCTGCGCAACGTGCGGCGCTTCTTCATCCCCGAGCACGCGCACGAGTACCCCTTCTGCAGCCAGCTGGCCGCGCAGTGGGACCAGCCCTGGCTGCTCTACATCGCCGCGCTGTTCCACGACGTGGCCAAGGGCCGCGGCGGCGACCATTCAGACCTGGGCGGCGTGGAGGTGCGGCGCTTTGGGCGCGACCACGGCCTGGAAAAAGACGACATCGCGCTGGTCGAATTTGTGGTGCGCAACCATTTGCTGATGAGCCGCGTGGCGCAGAAGGAAGACCTTTCCGACCCCGATGTGATCTCTGCCTTCGCTGCCAAGATGGGCAGCGCGCGCAACCTCACCGCGTTGTACCTGCTGACCGTGGCCGACATCCGCGGCACCAGCCCCAAGGTCTGGAACGCCTGGAAGGGCAAGCTGCTGGAAGACCTGTTCCGCTACACCTTGCGCGCCCTGGGCGGCGCCACGCCCAGCGCCGACGCCGAGATCGAGGCCCGCAAGCAGGAGGCCCGGCAGATCCTCGCGCTGCGCAGCGCCCTGCCCGGCACCGAGGAGCCGCTGTGGAAGACCGTGGACGTGAGCTACTTCGCCCGCCACGACGCCACCGAGATCGCCTGGCATGCGCGCGTGCTGTGGCGCTACCTGGAGACGCAGACCCCCATCGTCAGCGCCCGCCCCTCGCCCATCGGCGAAGGCCTGCAGGTGCTGGTGTACTCGCCCGACCGGCCCGACTTGTTCGCCCGCATCTGTGGCTACTTCGACGGCGCGGGCTTTTCCATCCAGGACGCCAAGGTGCACACCACGCGCACCGCCTATGCGCTGGACACCTTCCAGGTGGTGAACCCCAACGCCCACGACCAGAGCCCGGCCACCTACCGCGACATGATTTCGCTGGTGGAAACGCAGGCCACCCTGGCCCTGGCCAGCGACGGCCCGCTGCCGCCCCCCGGCAAGGGTCGTGTGTCGCGCCGGGTGCGCTCGTTCCCGGTCAAGCCGCGCGTCTCGCTGCGGCCCGATGAAAAGGCCCAGCGCTGGCTGCTGTCCATCAGCGCCAGCGACCGCTCGGGCCTGCTCTACGCCGTGGCCCGCGTGCTGGGGGCCCACCAGATCAGCCTGCAACTGGCCAAGATCTCCACGCTGGGCGAGCGCGTGGAAGACACCTTCCTGGTCAGCGGCCCCGAGTTGCAGAAGCCGCGCCTGCAATTGCAGGTGGAGGCCGAATTGCTCGATGCCATCGCAACCCCGACATGACATGCCGCTGCTGACACAACCCTCCCCGTCATTCCGGCGTAGCGCCTGCCCCCGCGCAGGCGTGGGACAGAAATCCATCCCTGCGTGGGCAACACCATGGATTCCCGCCTGCGCGGGAATGACGGAGGCGGCGTGAGCCTTTCCCAAGCCACGGCATCGCAGTTGCTGGCCGACCCGCAGCGCTTTGATGCCGTCATCGACGTGCGCTCGCCGGCCGAGTTCGCCGAGGACCACCTGCCGGGCGCGGTGAACTGGCCGGTGCTGGACAACGACGAGCGCGCCCGCGTGGGCACGGTCTACAAGCAAGTCAGCACCTTCGAGGCGCGCAAGATCGGCGCGGCCCTGGTGTCCCGCCGCATCGCCACCACGCTGGAGCAGTTCGTGGCCGACAAGCCGCGCGACTGGCGTCCGCTGGTGTACTGCTGGCGCGGCGGCCAGCGCTCGGGCAGCCTCAGCCTGGTGCTGGCCCAGGTGGGCTTTGCCACCACCCAGCTGGCCGGCGGCTACCGTGGCTTTCGCGCCCAGGTGCGCGAGCAGTTGGAGACACTGCCAGAGCTGTTCCGCTTCACCGTCATTGGCGGGCGCACCGGCAGTGGCAAGACCCGTCTGCTGCAGGCGCTGCGCGCCGCCGGCGGCCAGGTGCTGGACCTGGAAGCCCTGGCGGCACACCGCGGCTCGGTGCTGGGCGGCCTGCCCGACCAGCCCCAGCCCACGCAGAAGCACTTCGAGTCGCTGGTGTGGCAGGCCCTGCGTGCCCTTGACCCGGCCCGGCCGGTGTTTGTGGAAAGCGAAAGCCGCCGCATCGGCCGCTGCCAGGTGCCCGACGCCTTGCTGGCCCGCATCCAGGGCGACAGCCCGCTGGTGGCGGTGGACATGCCCATGGCCGCACGCTGCGAGCTGCTGATGGAGGACTACGCCTTCTTCACCCAGGACGCCGGCAGCCTGTGCGAGCGCCTGGAGCCGCTGGTGGAGCTGCGTGGCAAGGCCCAGGTGCAGCACTGGCAGGTCCTGGCCCGCGCGGGCGACTGGGCCACGCTGCTGCCGGCGCTGGTGCACGAGCACTACGACCCGCTGTACGACCGTGCCATCAAGCGCCACGCCGACCACCGCAGCACCGTGCAGGCCCTGCACCTGCGTGACGGCCACGCCGACACGCTGGCCGCCGCAGCCGCGCAACTGCTGAACGCCGCGCCGCCCCCCCCGCCTCAGCCCTGAACCCAGGGCATCATGGCGGCCCCGGCGAGGCTTGCCGTGCGTCAAGCCACCCGCCCCCACCGCCTGTCAGGATCACCCCCCATGTCGAATCGAATGGCCGAGAAGGCATTGCAAGAATCCCGCAGCTTTGGCGTGCGCCGTGTCCCCGTGTTGCGGCCGCTCGGCTGGCTGGCGCGTGGCTGGACCGACCTGATGACCTGCCCAGGCCCGGGCCTGTTGCACGGCCTGGTGCTGGCCGTGTTCGGTGGGGTGCTGTTCTACGTGGCCAGGAACCATTTCTGGCTGTTGGCCGGCGCTTTCTCGGGCTTCCTGTTGGTGGCCCCCATCCTGGCCATCGGCCTGTATGCCGTCAGCCGAGCCATCTCGCGGGGTGAGAAGCCCAACCTGCGCACCGCACTGGCGGCCTGGAAACCCAACGACGGCCGGCTGGTGATCTTTGGCGTGCTGTTGGCCTTTGCCGGCACCGGCTGGGTGATGACCTCGGCCTCGCTGATCACCACCCTGGGCCAGGGCCTGATCCACACCCCAAGCGACTTCCTCAAACGCGTGGTACTGACCGACCAGGACCATCTGTTCGAGATCTGGCTGGCCATGGGGGCGGTGCTGGCCGCGCCTGTGTTCGCGTCCACCGTGGTGGCGCTGCCACTGCTTCTGGACCGGCAAGTGGGTGTGCTGGGGGCCGTCTTCACCAGCTGGAAGGTGGTGTTGGAACACCCGCTGCCGATGGCCCTGTGGGCGGGCCTGATCATGCTGCTGACCGGGCTGGGCATGGCCACGCTGATGCTGGGTTTGGTGGTGGTGGTGCCCTGGTTGTCGCACGCCAGCTGGCATGCCTATCGTGACCTGGTGGACACCTCCGGGTGGTCGGAGCGCGCCTGATGTTTGGTTATACGGAAGAACAAATCGCATGGTTTGGCCTGAGCTTCGGCGTCACGGCCTTCATGCTGTACATGGTGTTCATCATCTTTCAGCTGGCGCGTGAATCGAAGGCCGGCAGGTTCGGCACTTTCGTGCTCTTCCTGGGCCTGGGCGTGGGCCTGATCGGCTTCGCCGCCAAGGGCCTGATCAAGTTCTTCATGGCCGGCATCATCGAGTGAGCGCTGAAACCGAGCCGACTGTCCAGCGGCACTCCCTGTTCGACGATGCCCAGGCGCTCGTCACTGGCACGCTGTTTGTCGGCTTGGGCCTGCTGTTGTTCCGCCAAGTGGGCCTGGTGACGGGCGGCACCGTGGGCATCGCCTTCCTGGCGCACTACGCCACTGGCTGGCCCTTTGGCGCACTGCTGTTCGCCGTGAACCTGCCCTTCTACGCCCTGGCCTGGCGGCGCATGGGCAAGCGCTTCACGCTCAAAACCGTGGCCGCGGTGACGCTGCTGTCCTTCCTCACCGAGGCGCTGCCACACTGGGTGGTGCTGCAATCGGTGGCGCCATGGTTCGCGGCCATCGGCGGCGGTTTGCTGGTGGGGGCCGGCTTCATCATCCTGTTCCGTCACCGCGCCAGCCTGGGTGGCCTGAACGTGCTGGTGCTGTGGCTGCAAGAGCGTTTTGGCTGGCGGGCCGGCGTGGTGCAGATGGGCATCGACGGCCTGATCCTGCTCAGCGCCCTGCCGTGGATCGACGCCCGGCGTTTGGCGCTCTCGGTGTTGGCGGCTGTGGCGATGAACTTCGCGCTGGCCGTGAACCACAAGCCGGGCCGGTACATGGCCTTCTGAAGGCCGGCGGCTCAGGCCAGCGCCGGGCCGGTCCACGTTCGGGCTTGCAAGCCCGAACGCCTCGGCAGGCGTTGAACAGTCCGCAGGGACTGTTCAGCGTCCGGCCTCAGCCCAAGCGACCTGAGCACCCGCTCGGCGGGTGGCTTCGGTACTCCGAAGCCGGGTGCTCCATTCACTCAAACGGCCGCTCGCGCATCCACTTGGTGGCCACCCATTTCTCACCGGCCAGCACCGGCGCCCCACCGTGCAGCGTACGGGTGCTGGGGTCGGGCCGGTTGTAGCTGAAGAACACGGCGTTGCCCTTCACCGGGGCCACCTCCAGCCCCAGTTCGGGGAAGGTGGTGCCGCCGCCGCGCTGGGGCGTGTTCAGGTACATCACCAGCGTGCCCACGCGCTGGCCGCCCACGGCCACGATGCTGGGCGTGCCGGGCTGGGCCGGGTCGAAGTAGTCGTGGTGCGGGCGGTATTCGGCGCCCGGGCGGTAGTGCAGCACCTGCAGGCCCTCGCCGTTCACGGCCGGCCAATTCACCAGCGCGGCGATGCGGTTCTCGATGCGCTCGCACAGTGGCAATTCGGCGCGGCCGAAGAACATGCCGTCGCTGGTGCGGGCCTCGTTCACCTCGTTGCCGCCGGTGATGTGCACCACGGTTTCCGAGCGCACCATGCGTGGCGCGGCCAGGGCCACCAGTTCGTCGCACTCGTCATGCGAGAGGAAGTTGCCAAACACCACCACGCGGGGCAGCGCCAGGCTCAGCAGCACCTGCACCTCGCGGTCACCGGCCCACACGCTGCTGGGCGAGTCTTTCAGATCAGGTTCGGGTACGGCCAATGGCTGGGTGTGCTGCCCGGCAGCGGCTTGCTCGGCCAGCATGCGTGCATGGGCCTGCGCCAGGGCTTGACGGCCGACATCGTCCTGCCAACCGCTGCTGCGCATGGCCGCCAGCACGTCTTCGGGGCGGCTGCCGCCTTGCAACTGCGCGATGGCCCAAGACAACAACTCGGGTGAGGCGGTCTGCTGCTGACTGAACTGAACCTTGCTCATCGTTCACACTGCTCTGGGTGGCACCTGGGCAAGATTTTGTCAGCCCTGGCTGCGCCGGCGAAACACCAGCCGGTCGGGTGTGGATTCGGCCACATCGAAGGCATAGCCCTCGCTGTCGAAGCCGGCCAGGTCCTGCGGCCGGGTGATGCGCCGCTGGATGGCAAAGCGCGCCATCAGGCCACGTGCCCGCTTGGCATGAAAGCTGATGACCTTCCACTGCCCGCCATGCCAATCCTCGAAATGGCAATCCACCCAACGCGCCCGCAGCAGCTTGCGCTTCGCGGCCTTGGAATATTCCTGAGAGGCGAGGTTGACGACCACCGGCACCTTGTCGCGCGCCTGGCGTGCGTTGAGGTGTTCGGCCAGCATGTCGCCCCAGTAGCTGTACAGGTCGGGCCCGCTGGCATGGGCCAGGCGGGTGCCCATCTCCAGCCGGTAGGGTTGCAAGCGGTCCAGCGGGCGCAGCACGCCATACAGGCCAGAGAGGATGGCCACATGCTGCTGGGCCCAGGCCAGGTCGGCCTTGCTCAGCGTTGCGGCCTGCAGGCCCTCGTACACATCGCCATTGAAGGCCAGCGCGGCCGGCTTGCTGTTGTGCGCGGTGAAGCGGGTGGACCAGGCCGCGTAGCGCGCCACGTTCAGCTGGGCCAGGGTGTCCGAGAGGCTCATCAGCGTGGCGATCTGTGCGGGCGTCTTCTGGCGCAGCACGGCGATCAGCTCGGCCGCTTGGGCCACGAATTCGGGCCGGGTGGCCAGGGCGGCCACGTCGTCGGCCACGGGGGTGTCGTAGTCCAGCGATTTGGCGGGCGAGAGCAGGTAGATGAGGGGCATGTCAGTCGTTGGGCTCGTCGTCTTCACCCCCGTGGGGCTGGCGTTCTGAGAGGCCTGGCACCTGGCCCAGGGCTGCGGCCCAGGTGCGCTGCGGGATGTGGTTGCGCAGGCGGAAAACGGCACGCTGCAGCAGCGCGCCGTTGATCTCGTGGCCCAGGCCTTCGGCGATGTCGATGGTGGCATCGCCGTGCAGCTCGGCCAGGCGCTGGATGCCGTCACGCGCATGCTGGGCGGGCACCACCTCGTCGGCACCGCCATGGAAGAAGTGGACGGTGGTGTGCTCGGGCGCATATGTGGGCAGCACGGCGTAGCGGCCGGCAAAGGCCAGCACCCGGCCGGCGATGCCGTCGTGGGCCTGCGCCAAGGCCAGCGACATGATGGCGCCTTGCGAGAAGCCCACCAGCGCTGTGGCAGCAGGGCCCACGCCAATGTCGGCCTGCACCTGCTGCACCCAGGCGGCCAGCGGCGGCAAGGCAGCGGCAATGCGCTGGGCACGGTTGGCCTCGGTCACGCCCGTGCGCGAGAACCACTGGCGCGCGCGGCCCGAAGGGTCGCCATCCAGCGCCTCGAAACCATCGGGGGCCACAAAAGCCGCCTGCGGAAACTCACGTTGCAGCCACTCGGCCAGCGGCTGCATGCCAGCACCGTTGGAACCCACGCCATGCAGCAGCAGCATCAGTTGCTCGGGGCGGCCATTGGCTGGCAGCCATTGAAGGGGTTTGCTCATTCCCAGAATTGTCGCCGCTGCGGCCTTCAGCGTCTTGGCATGCACCGTTCAAGGAAATGCTGCATGCGGCGCATAGCCATCATCCCCGCCACCGCCGTCATTCCCGCGTAGGCGGGAATCCAGTATTCAACGTCGGTGGCGTGCAGAGGTCGCCGGGTACCCGCCCGACTCCATCTCCCCCTGGCTCACGCCCTCAACCGGGCGTGAGCCATTCCTCCTTAAGTTGCGTCGGGCGGATACCCAACGCCCTCTGCCTGAGACGGCGGTGGCGCGCCACCACGTGGACCGCCACCGTCGGTGGTTGCAGGGCAGTGGTGGTGCCTTCGGACAGAGGGCACATTCGCGTGTGGGTTGACAGCGCCGAGGGCCAAGGCGGGACAAGAGAGCGCAGGTGCGACATGGGGCACGGTGCATGTCCGCGAGGAGCCCGTTGGCCGAAGGCGCCGCCGCTGCGCTGCTGCAGCCAAAGCTAAAACCTGGATGCCCGCCTGCGCGGGCATGACGGAGCGGCCATGCGCGGGAATGGCGGCGGCTGTGGCGGCGAGGGAATGACCGCAACGCGCCGAACCCAGCCGCTCACACCTCCAGCCACTCCTTGCGCACATAGGCGTCGGCCTTGAGCGACTCGGGGGTGCCTTCGAAGACGATGCGGCCGTGGCCCATCACCAGGCAGCGCTCAGAGACCTCCAGCGCGATGGTGAGCTTCTGCTCCACCAGCAGCACCGAGATGCCACGGCGCTTGAGTTCGCGCAGGTACTCGCCCACCAGCTCCACGATCTTGGGGGCCAGGCCCTCGGTGGGCTCGTCGATCATGATCAGGTCGGGGTCGCCCATCAGCGTGCGGCACAGCGTCAGCATCTGCTGCTCGCCGCCAGAGAGCACGCCAGCCTCGGTGTGCTGGCGCTCCTTCAAGCGCGGGAACATGCCGTACATGTCGTCGAAATCCCAGCGGCCTCTTTTCTGCCCTCGCTTCTGGCCCAGGGCGAGGTTCTGGTGCACCGTGAGCTTGGGGAAGATGTCGCGGTTCTCGGGCACATAGCCCACGCCCAGGTGGGCGATTTCGAAGGCCTTGCGGCCCACCAGCTCCTGGCCCTTGAAGGCGATGGACCCGGCGGCATCCACCAGACCCATGATGGCCTTGACGGTGGTGGAGCGGCCTGAGCCGTTGCGGCCCAGCAGGCTGACGATCTCGCCCTCGCCCACGGTCATGCCCACGCCATGAAGCACATGGCTCTTGCCGTAGTAGGCGTGGACGTTGTCCAGTTTCAGCAGCGGGGAACTCATCAATGCGCTCCTTCCGCAGCCTGGGTCTCAGCCAGCACGCTGCCCAGATAAGCCTCTTGCACGCGCGGGTTGGCGCGCACGGCCTCGGGCGTGTCGAAGGCGATGACCTCGCCATACACCAGCACAGCGATGCGGTCGGCCAGGCCGAAGACCACGCCCATGTCGTGCTCCACCGTCAGCAGGGTCTTGCCCACGGTCACCTCGCGGATCAGCTGGATGAAGCGCTTGGTCTCGCTGCGGCTCATGCCGGCCGTCGGTTCGTCCAGCAGGATGACGCTGGAGCCGCCGGCGATGGTGATGCCGATCTCCAGCGCGCGCTGCTCGGCGTAAGTGAGGTTCATGGCCAGCTGGTCGCGGCGCTTGTCGAGCTTGATCATCTCCAGCACCTGCTCGGCCCGGTCGTTCACCGCGTGCATGTCGGCCAGGAAGCGCCAGAAGCTGTAGCGCTGGCCCATGGACCACAGCACCGCACAGCGCAGGTTCTCGAACACCGACAAGCGCGTGAACAGGTTGCTGACCTGGAAGCTGCGCGACAGGCCCTGGCGGTTGATCTGGTACGGCGCCAAGCCGTCGATGCGCTGGCCGTGCAGGCGGATCTCGCCGCTGGTCAGGCCGAAGCGGCCCGAGATCAGGTTGAACAGCGTGGACTTGCCGGCGCCGTTGGGGCCGATGATGGCCACCCGCTCGCCCGGCTTCACCTGCAGCGTGGCGCCGCGAATGATCTGGGTCTTGCCGAAGCTCTTGTGTGCGTCCAGCAGTTCCAGCGCGTACTCGGAAGTGGTTGTGGCGGCGTGGCTCATCACAGCGCCTCCCGTCGTTTGATTTCCTTCTCGATCTCTTCCTGCACCTCGCCCCACTCATGGGCAAAGTGGCGGCGCGAGAGCTCGAACAACGCTGCCCCAGTGAGCGTGACCAAGGCCGAGCCCATCCAGCTGTCCACCCCCTGGGCGTTGAGGGTGGCCCCCATGAACGAGAGCTGCGGGCCCAACGCGGCGTTGAGCTGCAGGTGGTAGAGCATCTCGATCATCGCGGCCACACCCACCAGCACGGCCATGCCCGCGCCGCCCAGGGCCAGGTAGCCCGTCCAGAGCTTGCGCAGCTTGCCGAAGGCAGCCACGCGCAAATTCATCATGATCAGGCTGGCGAAGCCGCCTGGCGCGTACATCACCATGAACAAAAAGGTCAGGCCCAGGTAGAGCAGCCAGGCCTTGGTTATCTCGCTCAACAGGGCCAGCGCCACCACCATCAGCACCGCGCCAATGATGGGCCCGAAGAAGAAGGTGGCACCGCCCAGGAACACGAACAGCAGGTAAGCGCCCGAGCGCGCCGCGCCCACGACCTCGGCGGTGACGATCTCGAAGTTGATGGCCGCCAGGCCGCCCGAGATGCCGGCAAAGAAACCCGAAATCATGAAGGCCATGTAGCGCACGCGCTGGGTGCTGTAGCCAATGAACTCGACGCGCTCGGGGTTGTCGCGCACCGCGTTGAGCATGCGGCCCAGCGGCGTGCGCGTCAGCGCGTACATGGCCACCGTGCTGATGAAGCAGTACAAAGCAATGAGGTAGTACACCTGAATCTGCGGGCCGAAGCTGATGCCCATCACGGCTTGGCCCACGACGCGGTTGCCCGAGACGCCGCCCTCGCCGCCGAAGAACTCGGGGATCATCAGCGACATGGACCACACCAGCTCGCCCACGCCCATGGTGATCATGGCGAAGGTGGTGCCCGACTTCTTGGTCGAGACATAGCCCAGCAGCGCGGCGAACAACAGGCCGCCCAGACCACCCGCGATCGGGATCAGGCCCACCGGGATGCCCAGCTTGCCGGCCGTGACCATGTTGAGCGTGTGGATGGCCAGGAAGCCGCCCAGGCCGCTGTAGACGGCATGGCCGAAGCTGAGCATGCCGCCCTGACCCAGCAGGATGTTGTAGGCCAGGCAGGCGATGATGGCGATGCCCATCTGGCTCAGCATGGTCTGGGCGAAGCTGCTGGTCCACAGCAGCGGGGCCACGGCCAGCAGGGTGGCGTACAGCCCCCAGATCAGGGCGCGGCCCACGTTCCAGGGCTTGAAGTGGAAGTGGGGGCGGGATTCGGCGGTGCGGGTGTTCATGTGGTGTGCCCTCAGCCTTCCCGCGCGCCCAGCAGGCCCTTGGGTCGGAAGATCAGGATGAGCACCAGCAGCAGGTAGGGCAGGATGGGTGCGGCTTCAGAGAGTTTGATGCGCAGCAGCGGCCAGGCCAGGTCGCCGGCAGCGGCATGCCCGCCCAGGCGGTTGATGAGGTCGGCCGCCGAGGCGTCCACCGTGAGCGGCAGGGTCTGCAACAGGCCCACCAGCAGCGAGCCCACAAATGCGCCCGAGAGCGAGCCCATGCCGCCAATGACGATGACGGCGAAGATGATGGGGCCGATGTTGGCCATGTTGGGCTCGGTGACGAAGGTGACGCCGCCGATCACGCCGGCCAGACCGGCCAGCGCACAGCCACCGCCAAACACCAGCATGAACACGCGCGGCACGTTGTGGCCCAGGGCCTCGGCCATCTCGGGGTGGGTGAGCGCCGCCTGGATGACCAGGCCGATGCGGGTGCGGGTGAGCAGCAGCCACAGCGCCACCAGCATGCCCAGCGCCACCATGGCCATGAAGGCGCGGGTCATGGGGAAGCGCGAGCAGGCGGCACCTGCGGCGTTGCAGACCTCGGCCGGGGCCGCGCCCAGGGCCAGTGACAGGCTATGCGACGCCGATGTTGCGGCACTTTGCACGATGGTGAACGCTGGGCCCTGCAGCCAGGTGGGTGGCTCAAAGGTCAGCGGCGAGCGGCCCCAGACCAGGGCCACCACCTCGCCCACCACGTAGGTGAGGCCGAAGGTGATGAGCAGTTCGGGCACATGGCCAAACTTGTGCACGCGGCGCAGCGCGGTGCGCTCGAACAGCGCGCCCAGCGCACCGGCCAGCAGCGGCGCCACGAACAGCGAGATGGTGAAACCCAGGTCGCCCGGCACATTCGCGCCAATCAGCCCCGCCACGGTGTAGGCCAGGTAGGCCCCCACCATGTAGAAGCTGGCGTGGGCAAAGTTCAGCACGCCCATCATGCTGAAGATCAGCGTCAGCCCCGAACTGAGCATGAACAGCAGCAGGCCGGAGCTCAGGCCGTTGAGGAGGTTGATGAGGATCTGGTCCACGCGCAGGCCGCCTGGCAGGAGTTGAAATGAAAGGGGCCCGACGGATGGTCGTCCGGCGGACCCCGGTGCTGGGCAAGGCTGGCCCGCGTGGGGGCCAGGCCTCAGGCCATCACGGCCGCTTCATCTGGCACGAGGTGGGCGTGCTCGACACGTAGGGGTCGTAGGCCTTCACCGGCGCGAAGGTGTAGCCGGTGTTTTCGACGCTGTACTTGTTCTTGGCGTCGGTCTTCTGCCAGATGGAGATGTAGAGCGCTTGCTGCATCTGGTGGTCGCTCTTGCGCATCTCGCTGTCGCCGTTGAAGCCCTTGAACTTGTGGCCTTCCATGGCGGCGGCCACCTTCACCGGGTCGGTGGACTTGGCCTTGGCCATGGCTTCCGACAGCAGCAGCAACTCGTTGTAGACATCTTGCGTGTACAGGTCGTCGTTGAACTTGGCCTTGAACTGGTCACCCAGCTTGCCAATCTCGCCCGGCATGTTGGAGTGGCCGTAGGCCACCATGTACACGCGGCCCGCACCGGCCGCGCCGATGGCGGTGGGCGCGCCACTGACCGAGGCGTAGTAGGTGTAGAACTTGAGGTTCAGGCCGGCGTCGTTGGCGGCCTTGATCAGCAGCGTGAGGTCGGAGCCCCAGTTGCCGGTGATCACGGTGTCGGCACCGGCGGCCTTGATCTTGGCCACGTAGGGCGCGAAGTCCTTCACCTGGGCCAGCGGGTGCAGGTCGTCGCCCACAAACTGGATGTCGGGGCGCTTGCGGCCGAGGATGTCCTTGGCGAACTTGCTGACCTGGTGGCCGTGCGAGTAGTTCTGGTTGATCAGGTAGACCTTCTTCACATCCGGCTGGTCTTTGATGAAGGTGGTCATGGCCTCCATCTTCATCGAGGTGTCGGCGTCGAAGCGGAAGTGCCAGTAGCTGCACTTGCTGTTGGTCAGGTCGGGGTCGACCGCGGCGTGGTTCAGGTAGATCACTTCCTTGCCGGGGTTGCGCTCGTTGTGCTTGTTCACGGCGTCCACCAGGGCCAGCGCCACGCTGGAGCCATTGCCCTGGGTGATGTAGCGCGCGCCCTGGTCGATGGCCGACTTCAGCGCGTTCAGGCTTTCGGCCGGGCTGAGCTTGTTGTCGATGGGGATGATCTCGAACTTCACACCCGCCGGGTTGCTCTTGTTGAAGTGCTCCGCCAGGAACTGGAAGGTCTTGACCTGGTTCTGGCCCACGGGCGCCATCAGGCCGGTGAGCGGGTCAATCCAGGCGATCTTGACGGTTTCACCCTTCTGGGCAAATGCCAGGCTGCTGGACAGTGCCAGTGCCGCCGTGACCGACAGACCAAGTAGCTTGCGGGTGAATGTCATCGGGGTGTCTCCTGTAGGTGGGTCGGCCATCCCAGGGCCGTGCCGAACGGTAGCGGATGCGCTGGCGCTTGAGCTTCAGGGACTACCACTAAGGCTTGTCGCACCGGAGACAAGCCCCTCAATTCAGCATGTCGGCCAGGGTCAAGCGGTCAAAGCCGGCACTGGTGCGGAAGGCCTGCACGCGCGCATCCGCCGAAAGCAGCAAGGCGTCGATCAGCGCGGTGGCTGGCGTTTGATGCGGGTCACACAACAGCACATGGCGTTGGCTGCCGCCTTCGTCCAAACGGGCCACCCAATCGTGGGTGATGAGCTCGTCCAGCACGGGCTCCACCTGCAGCGGGTCGGTGCGCAGCGCGGCGGCGATGTCGGGCAAGGCCAGGCCGCGTTGGCCGCTGCGCCGGGCCTCGGCCAATTGCCCCACCACCGACAAGGCCAGCGCAAAACGGTGGCCCGGGGTGTTGGGCAGGCGCACCGCGCGCATCTGCAGGCTGGGCGCGTAGGCCGCCACCACGGCACCCAGCAACACGATGACCCAACCCAGGTACAACCACAGCAGAAAGATGGGTGCCGACGCAAAGGCCCCGTACACCGTGGAGTAGGTGGAGGCCGAGCTGAGATACCAGGCCATGCCGCTCTTGGCCAGCTCGAAGCCCAGGGCCGCAAACAACCCGCCCGCCAGCGCATGGCGCCAGCGCACGTGGGTGTTGGGCACGTAGTAGAACAGGCCCGCCATGGCGGCCACGAGCAGCGCAAACTGAACCAGGTCCAGCACCAGGCTCACGCCGCCCGGCAGCGCCCCCACCAGGCCCTTCGAGGCCGACAGCGCGTAGGAGGTGAAGCTTAGGCTCACGCCCAGCGCCAGCGGGCCCAGCGTGGCGGCCGCCCAGTACACCAGCACCCGCTGGGCAATGGGCCGCGGCTTGCGCACGCGCCAGATGCCGTTGAGCGTGCGGTCGATGGTGAGCATCAAACTCAACGCACTCGCCAGCAACACCAGCAGGCCGGCGGCACCCAGGCGGTTGGACTTGGCTGCGAACTGCGTCAGCGCCCCCATCACCTGCTTGGCTATCGCATCGGGCACCAGGCTTTGCAGAAAGTACTTCTGCAGCGCCACCTGGAACTGCGAGAACATGGGAAAGGCGGTGAACACGGCCAGCATCACCGTGAGCAGTGGCACGATGGCGATCAGCGTGGTGAACGTGAGGCTGCTGGCGGTGAGACCCAGGCGGTCCTCGCGAAAGCGCAGGCGCAGCGTGCGCGCGGTGTCCCACCAAGGCCAGGTTCTGAGGGTGCTGAGCAGGTCGGCCAGGGCAGCTCGCCAACGGCCTTGCAGGTCGGTCCAGGAGGTCATGGCGGCTATCATGCCAGCCCATGTCTCAGCCCTCTCCCGCACCTCAGGCCGCCGACGCCGTCACCCGCCTGACACGGGCTGTGGCGGTGGGCGCGCTGCTGGCCATGATCGCCCTGGGCCTCGCCTGGGAGCTGTGGCTGGCGCCCACCGGCCGAGGCACGCTGGCCATCAAGGTGCTGCCCCTGCTGCTGCCCCTGCCCGGCCTGCTGCGCCACCGCATGTACACCTACCGCTGGCTCAGCCTGCTGGTGTGGGTCTACTGCGCCGAGGGCCTGGTGCGCGCCACCAGCGAGAAAGGCCTGGGCGCCTGGCTGGCCCTGGGTGAAGTGCTGCTGAGCCTGGTGCTGTTCACGGCCTGCGCGGCCCAGGTGCGCTGGCGCCTGAAGCGCGCCAAACTTTCCCAAGCGGCATGAGCCCCGCCCGGCCGCCCGCAGGGGCGAAGTCCCTCCTGGAGGGTCAGGCCCGCGGGGCCCAGGGTGCACCATGACCGAAAAACTGCTGGCGGCCCTGCGTGCCGCTGTGGGCCCCACCCATGTGCTGACCGACGGCGACCTGAGCGCCTATGAGCTCGACTGGCGCAAGCGCTATCGGGGCAAGGCCCTGGCCGTGGTGCGCCCGGGCAACACCGCCGAGGTGGCCGCCGTGGTGCGGGCCTGTGCGCAGGCCGGCGTGGCGCTGGTGCCGCAGGGCGGCAACACCGGCCTGGTGGGGGGGGGCGTGCCCGACAGCTCGGGCCGCCAAGTGCTGCTGAGCCTGGGCCGCATGAACCGCGTGCGCCAGATCGACGCCGACAACCTCACCTTCACGGTGGAGGCCGGCTGTGTGCTGCAAGCCTTGCAGGGCGCCGCCGAGGCCCAGGGTTTCCTGTTCCCACTGAGCCTGGCGGCCGAAGGCAGTTGCACCATCGGTGGCAACCTGGCCAGCAACGCCGGCGGCACTCAGGTGCTGCGCTACGGCAATGCCCGCGAGCTGTGCCTGGGCCTGGAGGTGGTGACGCCCCAGGGCGAGGTGTGGGAGGGCCTCTCCGGACTGCGCAAGGACAACACCGGCTACGACCTGCGTGACCTTTACATCGGCAGTGAAGGCACGCTGGGCATCATCACCGCTGCCACGATGAAACTGTTCCCGCTGCCCGGCGCCGTCACGACCGCCTTGGCCAGCTGCAACACCATAGAAGCCTGCGTGGCCCTGCTGCGCCTGGCCCGGCAGCACCTGGGTGACGGCCTGACGGGCTTTGAGGTGATGGAGCACTTCGCCCTGGGCCTGGTGCGCAAGCACTTCCCGCAGCTGCCGCGCCCCTTGCCCGACGCGCCCTGGACGGTGCTGCTGGAACTGGCCGCGCCAGACGAGACCACGGCCCGCGCCCGCCTGGAGGCCCTGCTGGAAGCCGCACTGGAAGCTGGCATGGTGGGCGACGCTGCCGTTGCCGAAAGCCTGGGCCAGGCCCGGGCCTTGTGGCATTTGCGGGAGTCCATACCCCTGGCCCAGGCCGAGGAAGGCCTGAACATCAAGAACGACATCGCCCTGCCCGTCTCGGCCATCCCTGAGTTTGTGGCCAGCACCGACGCCGCCTTGCGTGCGGCCCTGCCGGGCGTGCGGCTGGTGAACTTCGGACACCTGGGCGACGGCAACCTGCACTACAACGTGCAGGCCCCGGAAGGCGGCTCGGCCGCAGAGTTTTTGAAAGCGCACGAGCACACGGTGAACACCCTGGTCTACGACGCAGTGCAGCGCTGGGGCGGCTCGATTTCGGCCGAGCACGGCATTGGCGCCCTCAAGCGCGAGGAGCTGGCAGTCCGCAAGTCGCCCGTGGCCCTGGGCCTGATGCGGGCCATCAAGGCCGCGCTGGATCCTGCTGGTCTGATGAACCCGGGACGCATGCTCTAAGGGCTCTGGCCAGCGCGCGGCCGCTCTGGGGCGGCGTGAGCAGTCGACCCAACGCCTCAGTGTGCTGGGCCCTTGAGCCCGTCGGGGATGGGCAGGGCCATGATACTGATGCCCTCTTCACTCAAGGCAGCCCGATCTTGCGGGCTGGCTTGGCCGCGTATGCCCCGGGGCTCGGCCTCGCCGTAGTGGATCTTGCGGGCTTCCTCGGGGAACCGCTCGCCCACGTCCTCGGTGTGCTTGATGACCTCGCGCACCGTGTGCAGCCACACCGCCTGCAGTTGCTCCAGCATCTCGGGAAGTGGCGAGCCCGCTGCGGCGGCCACAGTGGTGCTGTTGGGCGTAGCGGGCGCCTGGGCCCCCGAGAGGTTCAGCCGTGGCGCCGAAGGCAACTTGTGCACCTGCTTGCCGCCACACAGCGGGCACTGCACGAGGCCGCGCTCGGTCTGGCTGGCGTAGTCAGCTTCCGAGGCGAACCAGCCCTCAAAGCCGTGGCCTTCATCGCAGCACAGGTTGAGTACCTTCATGGCCCGATTATGGGGAAGGCGCCGGACCTTGTGGCCCATGCCAATTCAAGGCCCACCGGCCAGAACGCCACTTTTGCAGCCACAGCAGCGCGATCAGGGTTTTGGCGTCGGTGAGTTCGCCTCGCGCCGCCAAGGCATCCAATTCGGACTCGTGCATCAGGCACACATCCAGGAACTCGCCCCGATCAAGCTGGCGCTCGCCCAGGGTCAGGCTGCGAGCGAACCAGATCTCGATGAACTCGTTTGAGTAGGCCGGCGCGTTGTGCAGCGTTGCGGCCCTCGCCCATTCAGCGGCTCGGTAGCCTGTTTCCTCGGCCAGTTCGCGCTGGGCGCAGCGCCAGCGCGACTCACCTGGGTCCAGCTTGCCGGCGGGGAACTCCAGCAATACCCGGCCCAACGGGTAGCGACACTGGCGCTCCAGAACCAGGCGGCCATCGTCAAGGATGGGTACGACCATCACCGCGCCCGGGTGCACGATGTACTCGCGTCCCGCCGTGTCACCGTCGGGCAGTGCCACGGTGTCGCGGCGCACATCCAGAAAATGGCCCTGGTACACCTGTTGCTGTTGCAGCGGGCGCTCCATCAAGTGGTCGTCGCCCGCCGACATGGACACGCAGGGGTGGGGCGGCATCTTCACAGATGCCGCCAGGCGTCAGCCGGCCAGCGCAGCGACGATCACGTCGCGGCATAGCGCCATCAGACCATCGGGCACCAGCCCCAGCACCAGCGCAGCCGCACCGTTGAGTGCGAGCAGCACACCCACGCCGCCGCGCTGCGGCACGGCCTGGGTTTCGGTGGGCTCTTCGAAGTACATGATCTTGACGACGCGCAGGTAGTAATACGCCGCCACCAGCGACAACATCACCGCCACCACAGCGAGCACGATGTAGCTGGTCAGGCCGGTGCTCACCAGGGCCTGCAGCACGGCGAACTTGGCGTAGAAGCCCACCATCGGCGGCACGCCGGCCAGCGAGAACATGAAAACCGTCATCACGCCCGCCAACCAAGGGCTGCGCTTGGCCAGGCCGGCCAGATCCGACAGTTCTTCGCTCTCGAACCCCTGGCGCGCCATGAACAGGATCAGGCCGAAGGTGCCCAGCGTCGTCAGCACATAGGTGATGACATAGAACATGGCCGAGCTGTAGCCGTTGGCGGCCAGTTGGGTACTGGCCCCCACCACCGTGGGCGTCAGGCCGAGCAGCATGAAGCCCAGTTGGGCGATGGCCGAATAGGCCAGCATGCGCTTCAAGTTGCTTTGCGCAATGGCGGCCAGGTTGCCGATCAGCATGGACAGCACCGAGAGCACCACCAGCATTTGCTGCCAATCGTTGGCCAGGCCCACCATGCCTTCCACCAGGATGCGGATGGTGATGGCGAAGGCCGCGAACTTGGGCGCACCACCGATCATCACGGTGACCGCCGTGGGCGAGCCCTGGTAGACGTCGGGCACCCACATGTGGAAAGGCACCACGCCCAGCTTGAAGCCCAGGCCGGCGACGATGAACACGGCGCCGAAGGTCAGCACGGTGGCGTTGATCTGCCCGGTGGCGATGGCAGCGAAGACCTTGCGCAGGTCCAGCGAGCCGGTGGCGCCGTACATCATCGACATGCCGTAGAGCAGGAAGCCGCTGGCCAAAGCGCCCAGCACGAAGTACTTCATCGCAGCCTCGGTGGCCACGGCATGGTCACGGCGCAGGGCCGCCAGCGCGTACAGCGACAGGCTCATCAGCTCCAGGCCCACATAGATGACCAGGAAGTTGTTGGCCGAGATCATCACCGAGATGCCCATCAGCATGAACAGCGAGAGCGTGAAGAACTCGCCCTTGAGCATGTCGCGCTCGGCGATGTAGGGCTGGGCATAGGCCAGCGTCAGCATCATGGCCAGGGCGGCGCACAGCGCCAGCAAATGGCCCATGGGGTCGGACACCACCAGGCCTTGCATGCCATAGACCGAGGCGGCAGCACCCTGGGCACCCAAGCCGGCCTGCAGCACATTGGCATGCATCAGTGCCACGGCGGCCAGCGTGGCCTGCGTGAGCCAGAAGGTCAGGCGACGCTTGGGGTCGGCAGACCACACGTCCACCAGCGTGATCACAAGCACCGCGATCAGCAGCAGGATTTCAGGGTAGACAACGAGCCAGTTCATTTGAGTCATGGTGTGCATCCTGGCTGAATCACTGAAGCTTCGACACAGCCACGTGCTTGAGCAAGGCATCGACCGAGGTGTGCATCACGTCGGTGAAAGGCTTGGGGTACAGGCCCATGACCAGGGTGGCCACGGCCAGCACGGCCATCATGAAGAATTCGCGGGCGTTGATGTCGGTGAGAGCACGCACCTTGTCGTTGGTGATGTCACCGAAGTACACGCGCTTGTACATCCACAGCGAATAGGCGGCGCCAAAGATCAGGGCGGTGGCCGACAGCGCACCGATCCAGAAGTTGAACTTCACCGCTCCCAGGATCACCATCCACTCGCCGATGAAGCCCGCCGTGCCCGGCAAGCCGCAGTTGGCCATGGTGAAGAACAGCGCGAAGGCCGCGAACTTGGGCATGGTGTTCACCACGCCGCCGTAGGTGGCGATCTCACGCGAGTGCACGCGGTCGTACAGCACGCCAATGGACAGGAACATGGCGCCCGAGACGAAGCCGTGCGAGATCATCTGCACGATGCCACCGGACATGCCCAACTCGTTGAAGATGAAGAAGCCCAGGGTCACGAAGCCCATGTGGGCGATGGACGAGTAGGCCACCAGTTTCTTCATGTCGGTTTGCACCATGGCCACCAGGCCGATGTAGATCACGGCGATCAGGCTCAGCGCGATGATGACGCCGGAATACTGGTGCGCGGCATCGGGGGCGATGGGCAGCGAGAAGCGCAGGAAGCCGTAGGCGCCCAGCTTCAGCATGATGGCGGCCAGCACCACCGAGCCACCCGTGGGGGCCTCGACGTGGGCGTCCGGCAACCAGGTGTGCACCGGCCACATCGGCACCTTGACCGAGAAGGCGGCGAAGAAGGCGAAGAACAACAGCGCCTGCGCGTTCAGCGGCAGCGGCAGCTTGTGCCAGGTTTGAATGTCAAAGCTGCCTCCCGACTTCAGGTACAGGTAGGTGAGCGCGATCAGCATCAGCAGCGAACCCAGCAGCGTGTACAGGAAGAACTTGAACGCCGCATAGACCCGGCGCGGGCCACCCCAGACGCCGATGATGATGTACATCGGAATCAGCGTGGCCTCGAAGAACACGTAGAACAGCATGCCGTCGGCGGCGGCGAACACGCCCACCATCAGGCCCGACAGGATCAGGAAGGCGCCCAGGTACTGGTGCGCACGGTCGGTGATGACCTCCCAGCCAGCGATCACCACGATGACCGTGATGAAGGCGGTGAGAAGCACAAACCAGACCGAGATGCCGTCCACGCCCAGGAAGTAGTGGACGTTGAAGCGCTCGATCCAGACCATGTTCTCCTGGAACTGCAGGGCAGCCGTGTCCAGGTGGAAGCCGGTGATCAGCGGCAGGGTGACCAGGAAACTGAGGAGGGCACCGACCAGGGCGATCCACCGGGCAGCACCCGGGTTCTCGTCACGGCCCACCGCCAGCAGGATGGTGCCGAACGCGATCGGCAACCAGATGGCAACGCTCAAAAGACCCATTTTGTTGTTCTCCGCCCGGTCAGCGAGCCAGCAGGCTCTGCAGGAAGGGCCACAGTTGCCAGGTCATCAGACCAAACACACCCAGCACCATTACCAGGGCGTACCAGGAGAGGTAGCCCGTTTGAATGCGGCGCACGATACCCGCGAAACCACCCACCGCGTTGGCCGAGCCGTTGACCAGCGCACCGTCGATCAGCGCCATGTCACCGCCCTTCCACAAACCGTTGCCCAGCAAGCGGGCACCCGCAGCGAGCACGTTCTCGTTGAACCAATCGAGGTAGTACTTGTTTTCGAGAATGCGAACGATGGGCGCGAAGGTGCGCGCAATGGCCGCAGGAATCTCGGGCTTGACCATGTAGAAGAAGTACGACACCGCGACACCAGCCAGCGCCAGCCAGAACGGCAGCGTGCTGAAGGCATGCAAGGCCATCGCCGTGGCGCCGTGAAACTCGTGCGCAAGTTCTTCCATGGCGTGGTGGGCCTCGCCGTTGACGAAGATGGCGTCCTTCATCAGGTCACCGAACAGCATGGGCTGAATGGTGAGGAAACCGATCACCACCGAAGGGATGGCCAGCAGCAGCAGCGGCGCAGTGACCACCCAGGGCGACTCGTGCGGATCATGGTGCTCACCGTGGTCGTCGTGGTGGTCATGCTCACCCGGGAAGGGCTTGTGATGGAAGCGCTCCTTGCCGTGGAAGACCAGGAAGTACATGCGGAACGAGTAGAAGGCTGTCACGAACACGCCGGCGACCACGGCGAAATTGGCGAAACCGGCGCCCGGCAGGTGGCTGGCGGCCACGGCCTCGATGATGGAATCCTTGGAGTAGAAGCCCGCGAAAAACGGCGTGCCGATCAGCGCCAGGGAGCCCAGCAGCGAGGTGATCCAGGTGATGGGCATGTACTTGCGCAGGCCACCCATGTTGCGGATGTCCTGGTCGTGGTGCATACCGATGATGACCGAGCCGGCCGCGAGGAACAGCAGGGCCTTGAAAAAGGCGTGGGTCATCAGGTGGAACACCGCCACGTTGTAGGCCGAAACGCCCAGCGCCACCGTCATGTAGCCCAGCTGCGACAGTGTGGAGTAGGCCACCACGCGCTTGATGTCGTTCTGGATGATGCCCAGGAAGCCCATGAACAAGGCGGTGATGGAACCGATGACCAGCACGAAGTTCAGCGCGATGTCGGACAGCTCGAACAGCGGTGACATGCGGGTGACCATGAAGATGCCAGCCGTCACCATGGTGGCGGCGTGGATCAGCGCCGAGATGGGCGTGGGGCCTTCCATCGAATCGGGCAGCCACACGTGCAACGGGAACTGGGCCGACTTGCCCATGGCGCCGATGAACAAGCAGATGCAGGCCACGGCCAGCAGCGGCCAGTCAGAACCCGGGAAGGTGAGCGCCGCCAGTTGGCCTGACTTGGCGAAGACCTCGGCATAGTTCAGCGAACCGGCGTAAGCCAGGATCAGACCAATGCCGAGGATGAAGCCGAAGTCGCCCACGCGATTGACCAGGAAGGCCTTCATGTTGGCGAAAATGGCCGTGGGCTTCTTGAACCAGAAGCCGATCAGCAGGTAGGACACCAGGCCCACCGCTTCCCAGCCGAAGAACAGCTGCAGGAAGTTGTTGCTCATCACCAGCATGAGCATCGAGAAGGTGAACAGCGAGATGTAGGAGAAGAAGCGCTGGTAGCCCGGGTCTTCTTCCATGTAGCCGATGGTGTAGATGTGCACCATCAGCGACACGAAGGTCACCACGCACATCATCATCGCGGTCAGGCCGTCGATCAGGAAGCCGACTTCCATCTTCAGGCCGCCGACGTTCATCCATTCGTAGATGGTCTGGTTGTAGCGGGCACCGGCCGACACATCCATCAGCACAGAGGCGGAGATGATGAAGGCGATCAGCACGCCGAGAATGGTGACGATGTGCGAGCCGCGGCGGCCCAGCGTCTGGCCAAAGAAGCCGGCCAGGACGGAGCCGGCCAGCGGCGCCAGCGGCACCGCCAGAAGCAGATTGGTGGAGAGTTGTGCAGACATGTTCTTCGGGGCTTTCTGTTGGGGTCAGCCCTTGAGGGTGTCAAGCTCGTCCACCGCGATGGTGGAGCGATTGCGGAACAGCACGACCAGGATGGCCAGGCCAATCGCCGATTCGGCCGCCGCCACCGTGAGGATGAAGAACACGAAGACCTGGCCCGCCATGTCGCCCAGGTAGTGCGAGAAGGCCACGAAGTTCATGTTCACCGCCAGCAGCATCAACTCGATGGCCATCAGCAGCACGATGAGGTTGCGGCGATTCAGGAAAATGCCCACCACCGACAGCGCGAACAGGAAGCCGCCCAGCGTCAGGTAGTGGTACAGGGTGATGCCATTGGCGCTCATGCCTGGCCTCCTTCCGGGGTCTTGGGCAGCGACTGCGCCTCGATGGTCGGGGCCATCTGCACCATGCGCAGACGGTCAGCGGCCTTCACGCGCACCTGCTCGCCAGGGATCTGCGACTTCGAGTCCTTGCGCTGGCGCAGCGTCAGGGCGATGGCCGCCACCATGGCCACCAGCAACAGCACCGCCGCCACTTCCAGCGGGTACAGGTACTGGGTGTAGATCTGCACGCCCAGTGCGTGGGTGTTGCCCTGCTTCATCAGCACCGGGTCCATTGCCCGGGCTACCGGCAGATTGAAGCCGGCCTTCATCACCAGGGCGACTTCCAGTGCAATCAGCACACCGACGAAACTGGCCATGGGAAAGTGCGTCCAGAAGCCTTCGCGCATGCTCTCGGAGCTGATGTCGAGCATCATCACCACGAAGAGGAAGAGCACCATCACGGCACCCACGTAGACCAGCACCAGCGTGATGGCCAGGAACTCGGCCTGCAGCAGCATCCACACGCACGAGGCATTGAAGAAGGCCAGCACCAGGTAGAGGGTGGCATGCACCGTGTTGCGGCTGGTGATGACCAGGAAGGCCGACACCAGCAACACGGCTGAGAAAAGGTAGAACAAAGCGGAGATGGTGTTCATCGTGTGTTCGCGCCTGGTTGCGTTTCACCTGTTGGGCCAGGAGGTTGCCCTCCCCTGCCCAACGCAGGCTCAGCGGTACTTGGCGTCGGCCTCCTTGTTGGCGGCAATTTCTTTTTCGTAGCGGTCACCGATGGCCAGCAACATGTCCTTGGTGTAGTACAGGTCGCCACGCTTCTCGCCGTGGTAGTCGAAGATCTGGGTTTCGACGATGGAATCCACCGGACAGCTTTCTTCGCAGAAGCCGCAGAAGATGCACTTGGTGAGGTCGATGTCGTAGCGGGTGGTACGGCGCGAGCCGTCCTCGCGCTGACCGGCCTCGATGGTGATGGCCATGGCCGGGCACACCGCTTCGCAGAGCTTGCAGGCGATACAGCGTTCTTCACCGTTCTCGTAGCGGCGCAACGCATGCAGACCACGAAAACGCGGCGACAGCGGCGTGCGCTCCTCGGGGTACTGCACCGTGATCTTGCGGGCGAAGAAGTGCTTGCCGGTGACGGCCAGGCCCTTCCACAGTTCCAGCAGCAGGAAGCTGGAGAAGATGTCCTTCAGGGACGCGGATTGGGATGTAGACATGGTGTTGCTTGCCTCGCCTTACTTCCAGATGTTGAAAGGCGACTGGATCCAGAAACCCACGACAGCCAACCACACCAGCGTGACAGGGATGAAGATCTTCCAGCCCAGCCGCATGATCTGGTCATAGCGGTAGCGGGGGAACGAGGCGCGCACCCACAGGAACATCGTGACGACCACGAACACCTTGAGGCCCAGCCAGATCCAGCCCGGAATCAGGTTGAACAGCCACGAATCGATCGGGCTGGCCCAGCCACCGAGGAAGAGCACGGTGGTGAGCGTGGACACCAGGATCATGTTGGCGTATTCGCCGAGGAAGAACATGGCGAACGACATGCCCGAGTACTCGATCATGTGGCCGGCCACGATTTCCGATTCGCCTTCCACCACGTCGAAGGGGTGGCGGTTGGTCTCGGCCAGGCCGGAAATGAAGTAGATGAGGAAGATGGGCAGCAGAGGCAGCCAGTTCCAGGACAGGAAGTTCAAGCCGGCGCTGGCGAACATGCCCTTCTGCTGGCTCAACACGATGTCGGTCATGTTCAGGCTGCCGGTCACCATCACGATGATCACCAAGGCAAAGCCCATGGGAATCTCGTAGCTGACCATCTGGGCCGTGGCACGCAGAGCACCCAGCAGGGCGTACTTCGAGTTGGAGGCCCAGCCGGCAATGATCACGCCATACACCTCAATGGAGGTGATGGACATCAGCAGCAGCAGGCCGGCGTTGACATTGGCCAGCACCACATCCGGACCGAAGGGCACCACCACCCAGGCCGCCAGGGCGGGCATGATGGCCATGACCGGGCCGAGGTAGAACAGCACCACGTTCTTCGCGGCGGTCGGCTTGATGACCTCCTTGAAGATCAGCTTGACGGCGTCGGCAATCGGCGTGAGCAGGCCGTAGGGGCCCACTCGGTTGGGACCGGGGCGTATTTGCGTCCAAGCAATACCCACACGCTCCCACAGCGTCAGGTAAGCCACCAGGCCCATCAGCGGCGCCACGAGCACGACGATCTTGATCAGTGTCCAGACGACGGCCCACAAGGAGCCGCCCATCAGGTTCAGACCGAATTGGTTGATTTCTTGAATCATGGGTGCATTCCTGCTGCGCTCAGGCCTTCTCGACCGAGATGGTGCCGAACATGGCGCCCAGGGTCACAGTGCTGGTGTGGCCCGCCGCCACGCGCACGGCATTGGTGGCCAGGCTGGCGTCTTCACGAGCCGGCAACACTGCGGCAGCATGGCCCTCTTGGCTGACCTTGACCCTCGCCCCGGCTTGTAGACCGAGCTGAGCCCACAGGGCGGACGGCAAGCCCACCACCGGCTCTTTGGCGTCGGCTGTGTGCTGCAGCGCCTGCGCGCGGCGCACCAGCGAATCGGTGCTGTACAGCGGCACGTCTGCCACACGCTGCAAACCACCAGCCGGTGCGGCCACCTGGAAGGACGCAGCACTGCGGTTGCTCAGGCGGCCAGCAATGGCGTTGGCGTCACCCAGGGCCTGGGACCGGACTTCTTCGACCGATTCCTGGCTGAAACCCTCCAGTCCCAGCAGGTTGCCCAGCACACGCAGCACCTTCCAGGCCGGGCGGCTGTCGCCCAGGCCCTTGACCACACCCTGGAAGGCCTGCAGACGACCTTCGGCGTTGACGTAGGCACCGGCGGTTTCGGTGAACGGAGCAATGGGCAGCAGCACGTCGGCGTTGGCCACGGCGGCGTCCTTGAAGGGCGTGAGCGCCACCACCAGGCCCGAGCCGTTCAGCGCGGCCGTTGCGGCAGCGGCGTTGGCGGCGTCCAGCGCGGGCTCGACGTTCAACAGCAGCAGCGCCTTCATGGGCTGGCTCAGCATCTGGCCGGCGTTCATGCCACCGTTTTGTGGCTGTGCACCCACCAATTGGGCGCCCACCGTGTTGGCGGCTTCAGTGAGGTAACCCACGGTGGCGCCGGTGTGCTGAGCGATGAAGTTGGACAGCGCCAGCAGCGTGGAGGCTTGCGGGTGCTGCGCGGCAGCGTTGCCCAGCAAGACGGCCTTGTGCTCACCGCTCAACAGCACGTTGGCAACGGCTTCGGCATCGGCATTGACCAGGGCCTGCACAGGGGCAGCCACACCACGGGCGGTGGCCACGTAGCCGGCCACATCGGCCAAGGCCTGGGCCCAGGCGTCGGGGGCCGCAGTGATGCGGGCTGCCACGGGCATGGCCCAGTCGTCATGCACCGCCTGCAGGCTCAGCACCTGAGCGCCATGGCGCGCAGCCTGACGGATGCGCTGGGCCAGCAGCGGGTGGTCCTTGCGCAGGAAGGAGCCGACCACGAAGACGCGGTCCAGCTTGCTCAGCGAGGCAATGGAGGTGCCCAGCCAGCGGGCACCGTCACCGGTGGTGAAATCGGCGTGACGCAGACGGTGGTCGATGTTGTCGCTGCCCAAGCCGCGCACCAGCTTGGCCAAGAGGTGCAACTCTTCCACCGTGCTGCTGCCAGCGGCCACGGCACCGATGCCCTGGCCGTCAAACTCCACCTTCACGCGCTTCAGGCCGTCGGCCACATAGCCCAGGGCTGTGTTCCAGTCGACTTCGCGCCACTGGCCACCCTGCTTGATCATGGGCGTGGTCAGGCGTTGGTCGCTGTTCAGGGCCTCGTAGCTGAAGCGGTCGCGGTCCGCGATCCAGCACTCGTTGACGTCTTCGTTCTCCAGCGGCACCACGCGCAGCACGCGGTCGTTCTTGACCTGCACGATGATGTTGGTGCCGGTGCTGTCATGGGGGCTCACGCTCTTGCGGCGCGACAGCTCCCATGTGCGGGCGCTGTAGCGGAAGGGCTTGCTGGTGAGCGCGCCCACAGGGCAGACGTCGATCATGTTGCCCGAGAGCTCGGAGTCGATGGTCTGCCCGATGAAGGTGGTGATCTCGGCATGCTCACCGCGGTTTTGCATGCCAAGTTCCATCTGGCCGGCGATCTCCTGGCCAAAGCGCACGCAACGGGTGCAGTGGATGCAGCGGCTCATCTCTTCCATCGAGATCAGCGGACCCACGTTCTTGTGGAACACCACGCGCTTTTCTTCTTCGTAGCGCGAGTTGGTGCCACCGTAGCCCACCGCCAGGTCCTGCAACTGGCATTCGCCGCCTTGGTCGCAGATGGGGCAATCGAGCGGGTGGTTGATGAGGAGGAACTCCATCACCGACTTTTGGGCCTTCACGGCCTTGTCGCTCTTGGTGTGCACCACCATGCCCTGGGTGACCGGCGTGGCGCAGGCAGGCATGGGCTTGGGGGCCTTCTCAACCTCCACCAGGCACATGCGGCAGCTGGCGGCGATGGAGAGCTTCTTGTGGTAGCAGAAGTGCGGGACGGTGACACCGGCGGCGTCGGCCGCATGCATCACCATGCTGCCTTCGGGTACCGAGACCTTCTGGCCGTCGAGTTGGATTTCAAGCATTTTTGTCGTGCCCCGCTCAGGTGTTGGCCGGGACCATGCAGGTCTTGTGTTCGACGTGGTGGACGAATTCGTCGCGGAAGTGCTTCAGCATGCCGCGCACCGGCATGGCCGCTGCATCGCCCAGCGCGCAGATGGTGCGGCCCATGATGTTCTCGGCCACGTTGTCGAGCAGGGCCAGGTCATCGGCACGGCCCTGGCCGTGCTCGATGCGCTGCACCAGTCGGTACAGCCAGCCCGTGCCTTCACGGCAGGGCGTGCACTGGCCGCAGGACTCGTGCGCATAGAAGTACGACAGGCGCTCCAGGCTCTCGACCATGCAACGGGTCTCGTCCATCACGATGACGGCGCCCGAGCCCAGCATGGAGCCAGCCTTGCTGATGGAGTCATAGTCCATCGTGCACTCCATCATCACCGCAGCGGGCAGCACTGGGGACGAAGAGCCCCCCGGGATCACGGCCTTGAGCTTTTTGCCGCCCTTAACGCCACCGGCGAGTTCCAGCAGCTTGGCAAACGGCGTGCCCATGGGCACCTCGTAGTTGCCGGGCCGCTCCACGTCGCCCACCATCGAGAAGATCTTGGTGCCACCGTTGTTGGGCTTGCCGCAATCGAGGTAGGCCTGGCCGCCGTTGCGGATGATCCAGGGCACCGCGGCGAAGGTCTCGGTGTTGTTGATGGTGGTCGGACGGCCGTACAGGCCGAAGCTGGCCGGGAACGGCGGTTTGAACCGGGGTTGGCCCTTCTTGCCTTCGATGGATTCGAGCAGCGCGGTCTCTTCGCCACAGATGTAAGCACCGAAACCGTGGTGGGCGTGCAGGTTGAAGCTGAAGTTGCTGCCCAGGATGTTGTTGCCCAGCAGGCCAGCAGCGCGCGCTTCATCCAGGGCCGCTTCAAAGCGCTCGTAGACCTCGAAGATCTCGCCGTGGATGTAGTTGTAGCCCTGCGTGATGCCCATCGCGTAGGCCGCGATGATCATGCCCTCAATCACGATGTGAGGGTTGAACATCAGGATGTCGCGGTCTTTGCAGGTGCCAGGCTCACCCTCATCGCTGTTGCACACCAAGTACTTCTGCACCGGCAACGCGCGGGGCATGAAGCTCCACTTCAGACCCGTGGGGAAGCCTGCACCGCCACGGCCACGCAGGCCGGAGTTCTTGACCTCGGCCACCACTTGGTCGGTAGTCATGGCTTCTGCACCATCCAAACCAAGGATCTTGCGCAGAGCCTGGTAGCCGCCGCGGGCCTGGTAATCGGCCAGGCGCCAGTTGCTGCCATTCAGGCCGGCGTAGATCTGAGCACCGATGTGGCGATCATGGAAACAGGTGTGCGAACCCGTGGACTGGAAACGGGAAAGATCGAGTGCCATGTTCAGGCGGCCTTTCCAGCATCGGACTTGATCATCGCGACCAGTTCGTCCAGTTTGTCGTTGCTCATGTAGCTCAGCATCTGGCGGTCGTTCACCAGCATCACCGGCGCGTCGGCGCAGGCGCCCAGGCATTCGCACTTGGCCACCGTCACCAAGCCATCGGCCGTGGTGCCACCGTCTTCCACGCCCAACGCCTGACACAGGCGCTCCAACGCCTTCTGGCCGTCGCGCAATTGGCAAGGCAGGTTGGTGCAGACGTTCAGCTTGTACTTGCCAACCGGTTGCTGGTTGTACATGTTGTAGAACGAAGTGACCTCGTGCACGGCCATGGGCGCCATGCCCAGGTAGGCGGCAATGCCGGCTTCGGATTCGGCCGAAACCCAGCCCTGCTCCTGCTGCACGATGGACAGGCAGGCCATCACGGCGGACTGGGCCTGCTCCTTCGGGTACTTGGCCACTTCCTTCGCGAAGCGGGCCAGCGTGGCATCAGAAAATGTCATCTGTCGATCTCGCCAAACACAATGTCCATGGTGCCGATGATGGCGACGGCGTCGGCAATCATGTGCCCCTTCGCCATCTCGTCCAAACCAGCCAGGTGGACGAAACCAGGCGGACGAATCTTCATGCGGTAGGGCTTGTTGGCACCGTCGCTCATCAGGTAGATGCCGAACTCGCCTTTGGGATGCTCGACAGCGGCATAGGCCTCGCCCTCGGGCACGTGGAAACCTTCAGAAAAGAGCTTGAAGTGGTGGATCAGCTCTTCCATGCTCGACTTCATGTCGGCACGGGCGGGAGGCGCCACCTTGTGGTTGTCGGTGATGACCGGGCCCGGGTTGGCACGCAGCCAGTCGACGCACTGCTTGATGATGCGGTTGGACTGGCGCAGCTCGGCCATGCGCACCAGGTAGCGGTCGTAGGTGTCACCGTTGGTGCCCACCGGCACGTCGAAGTCGACGTTCGCGTAGGCGTCGTAGGGCTGTGTCTTGCGAAGGTCCCAGGCGATGCCCGAGCCGCGCAGCATCGGGCCGGTGAAGCCCATGTTCATCGCGCGATCTGGCGAGACGACGCCGATGCCCACAGTGCGCTGCTTCCAGATGCGGTTGTCGGTCAGCAGGGTTTCGTAGTCGTCGACGTTCTTGGGGAAGCGCGCACAGAAGTCATCGATGAAGTCGAGCAGCGAACCTTGGCGGTTCTCGTTCAGCGCCTTGATGGCGCGCTCGTTCTTGATCTTGCTGACGGTGTATTGCGGCATGCTGTCCGGCAGGTCACGGTAGACGCCACCCGGACGGAAATAGGCAGCGTGCATGCGCGCACCCGACACCGCCTCGTACATGTCGAACAGGTCTTCACGCTCGCGGAACGCGTAGATCAGGATGTTCATCGCGCCGCAGTCGAGGCCGTGCGCGCCTATCCACAGCAGGTGGTTGAGCAGGCGGGTGATCTCGGCGTACATGACGCGGATGTACTGCGCCCGCAGCGGCACATCAACACCCAGCAGGCGCTCGACCGCCAGACAGTAGGCCTGCTCATTGACCATCATCGACATGTAGTCGAGACGGTCCATGTAGGGCAATGCCTGCAGGTAGGTCTTGGTCTCGGCCAGCTTTTCGGTGGCGCGGTGCAGCAGGCCCACGTGGGGGTCGGCACGCTGGATGACCTCGCCGTCGAGTTCCAGCACCAGACGCAGCACGCCGTGCGCAGCCGGGTGCTGCGGACCGAAGTTCAGGGTGTAGTTCTTGATATCTGCCATGACGTGTCTCAGTGCAGGCCGCCGTAGTTGTCTTCGCGGATCACACGCGGGGTGTTTTCACGCTGCTCGATCGTCACCGGCTGGTAGACCACGCGGCGCGTGGCTTCGTCGTAGGTCATTTCCACATGGCCGATGGTGGGGAAATCCTTGCGCATCGGGTGGCCGATGAAGCCGTAGTCGGTGAGGATGCGGCGCAGGTCGTTGTGGCCTTCGAAGATGATGCCCACCATGTCGAAGGCCTCGCGCTCGAACCAGTTGGCCGAGGTCCAGAGCGGCGTGACCGAGGCCACCACGGGCAGGTCATCGAACGGGGCGTACACCTTCAGGCGCAGGCGCCAGTTCTTGGTGATGGACAGCAGGTGAGAGACCGCGCAGTAGCGAGCACCTTCCCAGACCTGGTCCTTGTACGTGGACATGTCAACACCACAAAGGTCGATCAGTTGTTCGAACTTCAGGTCGGCGTGGTCACGCAGGACCTGGGCCACCGCGTAATAGTCGGCTGCAGCCACTGTGATGGTGATCTCACCGCGGTCGCGCTTGAACTCGCGGATGCGCTCGCCGAGCACAGCCTCAAGTGCCGCCTGCAGGTTGTCGAGTTTTTGGGTCATGGGTGGTTCTCTCAGGCCCGGGCGATGGTGTTTTCGCGGCGGATCTTTGCCTGCAGTTGCAGGATGCCGTACAGCAGCGCCTCGGCCGTGGGCGGGCAACCCGGCACGTACACATCCACCGGGATGATGCGGTCACAGCCGCGCACCACCGAGTAGCTGTAGTGGTAATAGCCACCACCGTTGGCGCAGGAGCCCATGGAGATCACCCAACGCGGCTCGGCCATCTGGTCATAGACCTTGCGGATAGCGGGCGCCATCTTGTTGCACAGCGTGCCCGCCACCACCATCAGGTCCGACTGGCGCGGACTGGGACGAAACAGCATGCCGAAACGGTCGATGTCGTAGCGGGCAGCACCCGCATGCATCATCTCGACCGCGCAACAGGCCAGACCGAAGGTCATGGGCCACAAGGAACCGGTCTTGGACCAGTTCATCAGCGTGTCAACCGAGGTGGTGACAAAGCCTTCCTTCAAAATGCCTTCAATACCCATGTGCTGTGTGCCTCTTGCTGTGTGCGGTCGCTGTGGCTCGTCTGCCGGAGGGGCAAACGATCATTCCCAGTCGAAGGCACCCTTCTTCCAGCCGTAGGCAAAGCCCACAACAAGGATGATCAGGAAGTCCATGATGGCCCAGAAGCCAACCATGCCGATGTCCTTCAGGGCGGTGGCCCAGGGGAAAAGGAAGGCGATTTCCAGGTCGAACAGGATGAACAGGATCGCTATCAAGTAGTAGCGAACGTCGAACTTCATGCGGGCATCGTCGAAGGCGTCGAAGCCGCACTCATAGGGGGAGTTCTTGGCCGCATCAGGGCGGTAGGGGCCGATAAGCCGACCCAGCACCTGCGGCGCCACACCGACGCCAGCGCCTACCAGGATGAAAAGGATGACCGGGAGGTAGGCTTGCAAGTCCATGGGGCTCTGGGTTCCGTACGGTAGTGCGACAGTGATGCAGACATCATCCGGCCACAAAAAAGCGCGCGGACCCGGCCAACACTGACCTGATCTCGGCGCGCCCATTTGCTCATCCCCACTCGGGGCGCCAGCAGGGCGCCGGATGACGACCCTGCCACTCTGTATCTGGTGCCGACGGCGAGACTCGAACTCGCACAGCTTTCGCCACTACCCCCTCAAGATAGCGTGTCTACCAATTTCACCACGTCGGCCTTGCGCTGAGCTGTCATAAGTCAAGCATGCTTGACTTGCAACTTGATCATCAAGGTGTTCGGATCGCTTGAGGAATGGCTCTCCAAACAGCCCTGAATTTTAGCCCGAAAGTTGCCCTCTCCCGAGGGTTTTTGCGGACTTCTTGAAGATTACTTCGTCGGGATGACAGGCACTCCCGACGCTGGAGCGGCAGGCACCTGGATGACCGCAGCTGATGACGCAGAACCGGACGGAGCCACCGGTTGGTCCAGCACGCTGGAGCCCGCAGTCGGGGCACGCGAAACGCCCGAATTGGCCGAGAACGCCAGCCCCAGGGTGGCCAGGAAGAACACCGTGGCACAGACCGCTGTCGAACGCGACAGGAAGTTGGCACTGCCGGTAGCGCCGAACAGGCTGCCCGAGGCACCACTGCCAAACGAGGCCCCCATGTCGGCCCCCTTACCGTGCTGCACCAGCACCAGGCCAATCATCACGATGGCGGCCAGCAACTGCACCACCACCAACAGGTTCAACATCACTTGCATGCTTGATCTACTCCGAAATACTTTGAAGGGTTGCAGGCTCAGCCGGCAGCGCGGCAAATGGCCACGAAGTCGGATGCCTTGAGGGCGGCGCCACCAATGAGGCCGCCGTCGATGTCAGGCTGGCCGAAGAGGACGGTCGCGTTGTCCGGTTTGACACTGCCCCCATACAGCAGCGTCATGGCATCGGCATTGGCCGCCGCCGCGCGCAACTGGGAGCGCAACACCGCGTGCACGGCCTGCGCCTGTTCCGGCGTGGCGACCTTGCCGGTGCCGATGGCCCAGACGGGCTCGTAAGCCACCACCATCTCGCCGGCGCAATGGCCCAGCGTGTGGATGACGGCCGACAGTTGGCGCTTGACCACCGCCTCGGTCTCGCCGGCTTCGCGCTGCGCCAGGGTTTCACCCACGCAGACGATGGGCGTCACGCCACGGGCCAGCGCAGCCTTGGCCTTGTCGGCCACCAACTGGTCGGACTCAGCGTGGTAGGCGCGGCGCTCGGAATGGCCAACGATGACGTAGCGACAACCGAATTCGGCCAGCATGGGCGCCGAGACCTCGCCGGTGTACGCCCCCTGCTCATGGGCCGAGCAGTCTTGCGCGCCCCAGCGCACGTCGCTGCCGGCCAGCGCCACGGCCGTCTCAGACAGGTAGGGAAACGGCACGCACACGGCCACGTCGCAGCCAAAGGGGCGCGCGCCGGTGATGCCGGACAGCAACTCGGCATTGCCCTTGTGGCTACCGTGCATCTTCCAGTTGCCCACCACGAGTTTGCGTCGCATGGTTTTCTTCCTTGTTGGGTTCAGGACCAGCGCAGGGCGATCTTGCCCACATGCTGGCTGGATTCCATCAGCGCATGGGCCGCAGCAGCATCGGCCGCCTCGAATACACGCTCCATCACCGGCTTGACCTGGCCTGCCTCGATCAGCGGCCAGACGCGCTCGCGCAGGCTGCGGGCGATGGCAGCCTTGAAGGCCACTGGGCGCGGCCGCAGCGTGGAGCCGGTGATGAGCAGGCGGCGACGCAAGACCTCGCCCGCGTTGAATTCGCTCTTCACGCCACCCTGCACCGCGATGATCACGATGCGGCCGTCATCGGCCAGGCAGCTGATTTCGCGGGCCACGTAGTCGCCCGCCACCATGTCCAACACCACATTGGCACCCTGCCCGTTTGTCAATCGCTTGACCTCGGCGGCAAAGTCAGCCGTGCGGTAGTTGATGGCATGGTCGGCGCCCAGCCTCAGGCAGGCGGCGCACTTCTCGTCGCTGCCGGCCGTGACGATCACCTTTGAGCCAAAGGCCTTGGCCAATTGGATGGCGGTGACGCCGATGCCACTGGCACCACCCTGGATCAGCAGGGTTTCGCCCGGCCGCAGTCCTGCCCGGTCGAACACGTTCGACCAGACGGTGAAGAACGTCTCTGGCAGGCAGGCCGCCTCAACGTCGCTCAGACCTGAAGGCACCGGCAGGCACTGCGCGATGGGCGCCGCGCACAGCTCGGCATAGCCCCCACCGGCCACCAGGGCACACACGCAGTCACCCAGTTTGAAGCCAGCAGCATCCAACTCAGCTGCATCGCCACCCGCGATCACGCCTGCCACCTCCAGCCCCGGCAGATCGGAAGCGCCGGGGGGGGGCGCGTAGGCCCCCTTGCGCTGCAGCACATCGGGGCGGTTCACGCCCGAGGCGCTGACGCGCACCAGCAACTCGCCGGCCTGCAGCACCGGGTCTGGCCGGGTGGCCAGTTCCAGCACCTCTGGCTCGCCGAAGCGGGTGATGGCAATCGCTCGCATGGACGGCCGCTGCCTTATTGCTGCTGTTGTTGCTGCTCGTGGCCTTCATCGCCAGCCGGTGCCGCAGCTTCGCCTTCAGGGCGCTGCTCGGCACGCTCGCGACGCGGACGGTCACCGCGATCGCCGCGGTCACCACGACCACCACGGTCGCCGCGATCGCCACGGTCACCGTACTCCCGGCGCGGGGCGCGCTCGTAGCGCTCCTCTTCCATGCCTTCGGGACGCTCTTGCAAGGCCTTCATCGACAGCTTGATGCGGCCCTTTTCGTCGGTCTCCAGCACCTTGACCTTGACCACTTGGCCTTCGGTCAGGAAGTCGGTGACCTTCTCCACGCGCTGGTGGGCGATCTGGCTGATGTGCAGCAGGCCGTCCTTGCCGGGCAGGATGTTGATCAGGGCGCCGAAGTCCAGGATCTTGGTGACGGCACCTTCGTAGACCCGGCCGATTTCAGCTTCGGCGGTGATCTCCTCGATGCGCTTCTTGGCAATCTCGGCCTGGCCAGCGTCGGTGGAGGCGATGGTGATCACACCGCTCTCGTCGATGTTGATCTGGGTGCCGGTTTCTTCGGTCAGCGCACGGATGGTGGCGCCGCCCTTGCCGATCACGTCGCGGATCTTCTCCGGGTTGATCTTCATCGTGTACAGGCGCGGTGCGAACTGCGAGACCTCGGTCTTGGCGCCGCCCATGGCTTCCACCATCTTGCCCAGGATGTGCATGCGGGCTTCCTTGGCCTGGGCCAGAGCAACCTGCATGATCTCCTTGGTGATGCCCTGGATCTTGATGTCCATCTGGAGGGCGGTGATGCCGTTGGTGGTACCGGCCACCTTGAAGTCCATGTCGCCCAGGTGATCTTCATCGCCCAGGATGTCGGTCAGCACGGCGAACTTGTTGCCGTCCTTGATCAGGCCCATGGCGATGCCGGCCACGTGCGCCTTCAAGGGCACACCGGCGTCCATCAGAGAAAGGCAGCCGCCGCAGACCGAAGCCATGGAAGACGAGCCGTTGGACTCGGTGATTTCCGACACCACGCGCATCGAGTATGGGAACTCGGTGCGGTCCGGCAGCACGGCCACCAGGGCGCGCTTGGCCAGACGACCGTGGCCGATCTCGCGGCGCTTGGGGCTGCCGACACGGCCGGTTTCGCCGGTGGCGAACGGGGGCATGTTGTAGTGCAGCATGAAGTGCTCGCTGAACTCGCCAGCCAACGCGTCGATCTTCTGCGAATCACGCTCGGTGCCCAGCGTGGCAGCCACCAGCGCCTGGGTTTCACCACGGGTGAACAGCGCCGAGCCGTGCACGCGCGGCAGCACGCCGTTGCGGATCTCGATGGCGCGCACGGTGCGGGTGTCGCGGCCGTCGATGCGGGGCTCGCCAGCCAGGATCTGGCCTCGCACGATGCGGGCTTCGATCTCGAACAGCAGGCCTTCCACTTCGACCTTGTCGAACTCCAGGCCTTCGGCCTTGAGTGCGGCCATCACGCTGCTGGTGACGTCGCGGCAAGCCTGGGTGCGGGCTTGCTTGGAGCGGATCTGGTAGGCGGCGCGCAGGCCTACTTCGGCCAGGGCGTTGACCTTGGCGATGAAGGGCTCGTTCTTGGCCGGGGCTTGCCAGGTCCACACCGGCTTGCCGGCGTCACGCACCAGTTCGTGGATGGCGTTGATGGCGATCTTGCCTTGGTCATGGCCGAACACGACGGCGCCCAGCATCACGTCTTCAGGCAGTTGGTCGGCTTCGGATTCCACCATCAGCACGGCGGCTTCGGTGCCGGCCACGACCAGGTCCATCTTGGACTCGGCCAGTTGGCTCTTGCCCGGGTTCAGCACGTATTCGCCGTTGATGTAGCCCACGCGGGCGGCACCGATGGGGCCGTTGAACGGGATGCCGGAGATGGACAGCGCAGCAGAGGTGGCGATCATCGCGGCGATGTCGGCCTGCACTTCGGGGTTCAGGCTCAGCACATGGATGACGACCTGCACTTCATTGAAGAAGCCTTCCGGGAACAGCGGGCGGATCGGACGGTCGATCAGGCGGCTGGTCAGGGTTTCGAGTTCGCTGGGGCGGCCTTCGCGCTTGAAGAAACTGCCGGGGATCTTGCCGGCGGCGTAAGTCTTCTCAAGGTAGTCGACGGTCAGCGGGAAGAAGTCCTGGCCGGCCTTGGCGTCGGTCTTGGCCACCACGGTGGCCAGCACCACGGTGTCTTCGATGTTCACGACCACGGCGCCGGTGGACTGGCGGGCGATCTCGCCCGTTTCCATCACGACCTGATGGCTGCCCCATTGGAAGGTCTTGGTGACCTTGTTGAAAATGCTCATGGAATGTTCTCCGGTATGTGAGCGACGCACTCTCGGTGGCGTCTTGTTGACCGGGAGATCAGCCGACTCGGGCGGTATGCCATTCCAGCAGCCGGGCTGCACCCAACTGCTGGAATGACACGACAGTACCCCGAACGCGGACAAACTCTCCAAAGACAAAGAGCCTGTGCTGGTGTGTGGTTCCAGACAGGCTCTTGTTCATGCTGCGGTGCTTACTTGCGCAGGCCCAACTTCTGGATCAGCGCGGTGTAGCGGTCGGCGTCCTTGGCCTTCAGGTAAGACAGCAGACGCTTGCGGGCGTTGACCATCTTGATCAGACCGCGGCGGCCGTGGTGGTCCTTGGCGTGGGTCTTGAAGTGGGGGGTCAGCGCGTTGATGTGGGCCGTCAGCAGGGCCACTTGCACTTCGGGGGAGCCGGTGTCAGCGGGGCCACGTGCGTGGGTCTTGACGATCTCAGCCTTGTTGAATTCTGCCGGGTTCATGGCGTTTCCTTGTAATGTGGAAGCCGCCGCCGGCTCTTGGATGCTGAGCACGTGCACTGCGGTTTCCGGGTTTTGACTTGCGATCACGGGTGAAACCGACCCATGTCGTGCTGTGCTCTGGCACCTGTTGGGCAAGCCCACCAAGTGCAAAGCCTGAAGATTATAGCCAGTTTTGGATGCAGGCCTCAGGGCCTCAGCTGGGCCGGGCCATGCGGCAGCCGCTGGCCGGTGTGATTTCAGCCGCGTCGAAACGCCTCACGCTGCGAAAACCGTAGCCCGAGCCTTCCACGTCGAAGCGCACACCGCCCTGTCCTGCCCTGTCCATCACGCTCACGTACAGCGGCTGCAAGAACTGGTGGTCGTCCGCGCGCATCACCCCGCTGTGCACGCCGCCCAGGGCCTTGCCGTCAAAGACCAGCCCCTCCAGCGCACGGGCCACCGGCAAAGCCTGGGCGCTGCGGGCCTTTTCCATCGCGGTCGCCAGCATCTCCACCATGGCCTGCATGCGGGTGTGGAGGTAATCGTCGCGCGGGTCGGGAAAGCGCCGGTGGAAGGACTGTACCAGCGCATCCGAGGCCTTGCCGCCCGCGTTGGGGTGCCATTCGGCCACGGCCAGCACGCTGCCGATGCCGGCGTCGCCTATGGCCGCCGGCGCCCCCAACGCGTTGCCATAGAAAGTGTAGAACTTGAGGTTCAGGCCCAGGTCGCGCGTGGCCTTGATCAGCAGCGTGAGGTCGTTGCCCCAGTTGCCAGTGACCACGGCCTGGGCCCCGCTGGCGCGGATCTTGGTGGCATAGGGCATGAAATCCTTCACCCGCCCCATGGGGTGCAGTTCCTCGCCCACGATGACGATGTCGGGGCGCTTGGCGGTGACCATCTCGCGCGCCCGCTTCACCACCTGCTGGCCAAAGCTGTAGTCCTGCCCGATGAGATAGACCTTGCGGATGCGCGAATCACCCCGCAGCACATCGGTGAGTGCGCTCAGGCGCATGTCGGCATGGGCGTCGAAGCGGAAGTGCCAGAAGCTGCATTTCTCGTTCGTCAGCGCCGGCTCCACCGCCGAGTAGTTGAGGAACAGCGCCTGCCGCTCCGGCACACGACCGTTGTGCTTGTTCAGCGCATCGATCAGCGCGGCGGCGGTGGCCGAGCTGTTGCCCTGCATCACGAAACCCACACCCTGGTCGGTGGCCTGCTTGAGCTGGGCCAGCGCCTCTTCGGTGTTGCCCTTGCTGTCCATGCGCAGCAGCGCCAGAGGCCGCGCGCCGCCAGGCAGGTGGACGCCGCCGCGCGCGTTGACGCGCTCCACGGCCCATTGCAGGTTGCGGTACACGGCCTCGCCGGCGTTGGCAAAGGGGCCCGAGAGGCCTTCTATCAGCGCCAACCGGATGGGCTCGGCATCGGCCTGTGCCGCGAAAGGCAGCAGCGCCCCCAGCGCCAGCAACAGGCCGGCCGCAGCGCGGCGAAAAGTGGTGGGGTGAAGCATGGCAATTCGCCCGCGCCGGGCACTCTTGAAAAGAAAAAAGCCGCATCCAACTGTGCGGCATGGGCACCGAAACAAACCGCTTCCAGCAGGTGCCTTGGTTCAACCCATTGTAGGAGCACCGCCATGTTTCTCGTCCCCGTTTCACGCACTCCCTCTGACCTCAGCCGTGGCCTCGACCGCCTGTTCGACGACAGCTTTTTCGACCGCGTCTTCGGCACCGTTGCGCAAGGCGAGGGCCCCAGCGCCCGCAGTCCGGCGCTCGACGTGACCGAGTCGGAGCGCGCCTACACCGTGCACCTCGACATGCCCGGCATCGCCAAGACCGACGTGAAGATCGCCATCGACGGCCGCCGCGTCACCGTGGAAGCCCGCGCCCAGCGCAGCGACGAGAAGAAGGACGGCGAGCGCGTGGTCTACCGCGAACGCGCCGAAAGCAGCTATGCGCGCAGCTTCACCCTGCCGCAGGACATTGACCAGACCGAGTCGCAGGCCAAGCTCGACAACGGTGTGCTCACCCTGACGCTGACCAAGCGGCGCGCCGCCACGGCCTCGCACCTCACGGTGAACTGAGGACCGAACCCCACTCAGGCGGCCGACAGATCCCAGCGCGGCCGCACATCGAAACGGTAGTCCGGCGTGGCCTCAGCCATGCCGGATTGCAGGCGCATCGCCGCCGCCAGCGCGATCATGGCGCCGTTATCGGTGCACAAATGCAGTTCGGGGTAATGCACCCTGAAGCGGCCATGCGTTGCGGCCGCATCCAACTGCTGGCGCAACGCTTGGTTGGCCCCCACACCGCCCGCCACCACCAGGCGCTTGAGGCCAATGGCCTTCAGCGCCTTCAGCGACTTTTTCACCAGCACCTCCACGATGGCCGCCTGCGTGCTGGCGGCCAGATCGGCCCGCGCCTGGTCGCAGGGTGAATCGCCCAGCTTGCGCAGCGTGGTCATCACGGCGGTCTTCAGACCAGCGAACGAGAAATCCAGGTTGGGTTGGTGCAGCAAGGGCCGCGGCAGATCGAACGCCGCCGCGTTGCCGAACTCGGCCAGGCGGGCCAGTGCTGGCCCGCCCGGATAACCCAACCCCAGCAATTTGGCCGACTTGTCGAAGGCTTCGCCGGCCGCATCGTCGATGGTTTCGCCCAGCAGCGTGTAGCGGCCCACACCGTCCACCCGCATCAACTGCGTGTGACCGCCCGACACCAGCAAGGCCACGAACGGGAACTCGGGTGGGTCAGCGGAGAGGAAGGGTGACAGCAGGTGCCCCTCCAGGTGGTGCACGCCCAAGGTTGGGCGCCCGAGGGCAGCCGCCAGCGCGCAGGCCACGCCGGCCCCCACCAGCAACGCACCGGCCAGGCCTGGCCCGCGGGTGAAGGCCACCACGTCCACATCGGCCAGGCCGGCACCGGCCGAGGCCAGGGTCTCACGGGCCAAGGGAAGCACGCGGCGCACATGGTCGCGCGAAGCCAGTTCAGGCACCACGCCACCAAAGGCCTGGTGCATCTGCACTTGGCTGTAGAGGGCGTGCGCGCGCAGCACGGGACGCTGACCAGGGGCGGCACTGACCAGCGCCACGCCGGTCTCGTCGCACGACGATTCAAAGCCCAGGATGTTCATGCCTGCCATTGTCGCGGCTCAAGTCTCCTGCCTGGTGGACCGACGGGTGTGGCTGTCGCGGAACACACAGCGCGATTTGTGCCAGGACAAACCGCAAATGTCACACAAGGCTTTCTGGAGGTGGAGAATCGGCTTGCGATGTGCAATTTGCACATGCGACCATAAAACATCAGCTCATAAGGGCGTTGGGAACATGAAGGAATACAGGCTGACCGCGTGGCCGGATTTGCCGGCCGCTTTCCGGCGCACGGTGTACCGTCGCCTCCTCAGTGACCTGTCACAGCGGCACATGAGCGAAGCCGCGTTGCGGCAGCGCAGCGGCCTCGGTTCGTCAGACGTGCGCGCCCTGCTGAACTACCTGGAAACCGAGGGTCTGCTTGACGAGCGCGAGGTCCAGGACATTCCCCGCCCGGGCCTGCTGGCCCGATTTGTTTGGCCCATCCAGGCCTGGATGCGCCGCTCCAACTGAACCCCTTCGTTCAACTCCGCCTGCACCACATTCAATGGTTTTCGCGGGCGTGGTTGATCGTGTACTTGGGGATCTCGATGGTGACGTCCTCGTCACCCATCAAGGCCTGGCAAGACAAGCGTGACGTAGGCGCCAAGCCCCAGGCCTTGTCCAGCATGTCTTCTTCCAACTCGTCGGGCTCACCCAGCGAGTCATAGCCCGCCTTCACCACCACGTGGCAAGTGGTGCAAGCGCAGCTCATTTCGCAGGCATGCTCGATGGCGATGCCGTTCTCCAGCAGCGCATCACAGATGGACGTGCCGGCTTCGGCCTCGATCTCGTCACCGTGCGGGCAAAGGTCGGCGTGCGGAAGAATCTTGATGACGGGCATGGTCGTGGGCTTGTCGTGTTCGTTCAGAGGGAATCAAGGCGGCGGCCGGTGAGCGCGGCCTGGATGCCCCGGTTCATGCGGGCGGCAGCAAAGGCCTCGGTCCCCTTGGCCAGCACCTCCACCTGGTCGGTGATGGCCTGCGGGACCTCGCCACGGGCCACCTCGGCCAGGTCAGCCAACAGACGGGCGATGGCCTCTCGCTCGGACTCGACGAGCAGGTCACCGTCGGCTTGCAGTGCAGCCAGGGTGGCCAGCGTCATGCGCTCGGCCTCCACCCGCGCCTCGCGCAGGGCGCGGGCCTGCATGTCGGCCTCGGCACTGGAGAAGCTCTCTTTGAGCATGGTGGCGATGTCATCGTCGGCCAATCCGTAGCTGGGCTTGACCTGCACCGCCGCTTCCACATTGGCATTCAGTTCCTTGGCACTCACGCTGAGCAGGCCGTCGGCATCCACCTGAAAGGTCACGCGGATGCGGGCCGCACCGGCCACCATGGCCGGTATGCCGCGCAATTCGAACCTCGCCAATGAGCGGCAATCGCTCACCAATTCGCGCTCGCCTTGCACCACGTGGATGGCCATCGCCGTCTGGCCGTCCTTGAAGGTGGTGAAGTCTTGCGCCTTGGCCACCGGGATGGTGGTGTTGCGCTCAATCACGCGCTCCACCAGGCCACCCATGGTCTCCAGGCCCAGCGAGAGCGGGATCACGTCCAACAGCAGCAACTGGCCGTCCTGGGCATTGCCGGCCAGGGCATTGGCCTGGATGGCGGCACCGATGGCCACCACCTCGTCGGGGTTGACGTTGGTGAGGGGTTCACGGCCGAAGAACTCGCCCACGGCCGCGCGCACCGCCGGCATGCGGGTGGAGCCACCGACCATCACCACGCCCTGCACCTCGCCACGCTGCACCTGGGCGTCGCGCAGCACTTTGCGCACGGCCGCCAGCGTGCGGTCCAACAGCGGCCGGGTGATGGCATCGAACTCGGCACGGCTCACCGGCTGGCTGAGCGGGCCGGACGAGAGCTCGGCGCGCAGCGTGGCTTCGTCGGCTGCCGTCAGTGCCTCCTTGGCGGCACGTGCGGCCACCAGCAGGCCCCGCTTGTCCTGCGGGCTCTTCACGGCCACCCCCGCCTGGGCTGCGGCCCAGTCGGCCAGGGCATGGTCGAAGTCGTCGCCACCCAGGGCCGCGTCGCCACCCGTGGCCACCACCTCGAACACGCCACGCGACAGGCGCAGCAGCGAGATGTCGAACGTGCCACCGCCCAGGTCATAGACGGCGTACAGGCCTTCGCTGCCGTTCTCCAGACCGTAGGCCACGGCGGCGGCGGTGGGCTCGTTGATGAGACGCAGCACGTTCAGGCCGGCGAGCTGTGCGGCATCTTTGGTGGCCTGACGCTGGGCGTCGTCGAAGTAGGCCGGCACGGTGATGACCACACCGTACAGGTCGTCGCTGAAGGTATCTTCGGCGCGGTATCGCAGCGTGGCCAGAATCTCGGCAGACACTTCCACAGGCGTCTTCACGCCCTGACGGGTCTGCACCGCCACCATGCCTGGGTGATCCACGAACTGGTAGGGCAGCTTCTCGCGGCCGGCCACGTCGGCCAGGCCACGGCCCATCAGGCGCTTGACCGACACCAGCGTGTTCTCGGGGTCTTCAGCCTGGGCGGCGGCGGCCTCCCAGCCGATCTGGCGGCCGCTGCCTTCGAGGTAGCGCACCACCGAGGGCAGCATCAACCGGCCCTGCCCGTCGGGCAGGCATTCGGCCACGCCGTGGCGCATGGAGGCCACCAGCGAGTTGGTCGTGCCGAGGTCGATGCCCACGGCGATGCGGCGCTGGTGCGGGTCGGGCGCCTGGCCGGGTTCGGAAATCTGCAGCAATGCCATGGTGAAAGGGTTCAGGTCTCTAGGGCGTCCAAACGCTGGGCAATGTCGGCGCGCATGCGTTGCACAAACATCAGGGCACGCACCTGCTGGGCAGCGGCTGCGGCGTCGTTGGCCTCGTCGAGCAGTCGGGCGATGTCGCCCAACAGGTTCTGCTCGAACGTGGCCACCTCGTCCTCCAGCGCTTCCACTGCGTCAACGGTGCTGGCCTCGTCCAGTGCCTCGCGCCAGCCCATCTGGTGCATCAGGAAAGCTGACGGCATGGCCGTGTTGTTCTCGGCATGGATGGGTGCGCCACGCAACTCGCACAGGTACTGCGCACGGGCCAACGGCGCTTTCAGGCGGCGGTAGGCTTCGTTCACGCGCACGGCCCATTGCATGGCCACACGCTGGGCGGCAGCGCCTTCTGCGACAAACTTGTCGGGGTGCACCTGGGCCTGCAGGGTGCGCCACTGCTGGTCCAGCGCGGTGCGGTCCAGCGCAAAGCGTTGTGGCAAACCGAACAAAGTGAAGTCGTCGTCTTGCAGATTCATGGCACGAGCCGCTTTTCGAGAAACAGCGAAAGGCCGTTGTCGTCGTAGCCGCCAAACGCAGCACGCGGCTGGTAGCCACAACGTTGGTACAGACGAACGGCCTCGGTCTGGTCGCGGCCAGTCTCCAGCAGCGCCAGGGCGATGCCGCCTGCACGCAGGCGAACCTCCAGGGTTTGCAAGATCTGTTCCGCCAAGCGCTGACCTCGATGCTCAGGAAGCACATACATGCGCTTGACCTCGCCATAGGCTTGGCCCGCAGTGTCGGGCTCGCCCGGCATGCGGCGGGTGGCGCCACAGCCCAGCAAATCACCGCCCTGCTCCGCCACCAGAAAGTCGATCTCGGGCCGCAGCAAGGCCTGCACATCAAGGATGTGGTTGGCTTCGGGCTCGTACAGCGAGGCCAGGTAGGCGTCGAGCGCGGCCAGCATCGACTGAACCTGAGGGTGGTCAGGTTGTTCGGGCCGGATGCGGAGGGCGTCGGTCATGGCAAGTGGGCAAGAAAAAGGCGCGGCCATCGGGCGCCGCGCCTGGGGACGTCAGGAGGCCGATTGTCGGCGATGCTCAGACCCGGAAGGATTCGCCACAGCCACAGCGATCCTTCTCACGCGGGTTGTGGAACTTGAAGCCCTCGTTCAGACCTTCGCGCACGAAATCAAGCTCGGTGCCGTCGATGTAGGGCAGGCTCTTGGGGTCGACCAGCACCTTCACGCCATGGCCTTCGAAGATGATGTCTTCGGGGGCGATCTCGTCGGCGTACTCCAGCTTGTAGGCCATGCCCGAGCAGCCGGTGGTCTTGACGCCCAGGCGCACACCCACGCCCTTGCCGCGGCGCGACAAGTAGCGGGTGACGTGGCGGGCTGCGGCCTCGGTGAGGGTGACTGCCATGGTGATCAGGCCGCCTTGCTGCCCGTGCCCTGGCGGGCCTTGTAGTCGTCCACGGCCGCCTTGATGGCATCCTCGGCCAGGATGGAGCAATGGATCTTCACCGGCGGCAGCGCCAGTTCTTCGGCGATGTGGGTGTTCTTGATGCTCAGCGCTTCGTCCAGCGATTTGCCCTTGACCCATTCGGTCACCAGCGAACTGGACGCGATGGCCGAGCCGCAGCCGTAGGTCTTGAAGCGTGCGTCCTCGATCAATCCCGTGGCTGGGTTGACCTTGATCTGCAACTTCATCACGTCGCCACAGGCCGGTGCACCGACCATGCCGGTGCCCACCGTTTCGTCGCCCTTGTCGAAGCCACCCACATTGCGTGGGTTCTCGTAGTGGTCGATGACCTTGTCGCTGTATGCCATTTCAGTACTCCTTGTCTCGCGGGGCCGGCGCCGGGCCGCCCCCAAGCGGCCCCGCACCCCCTCGGGGGGTGGCTGCGGTACCCCGCAGCCGGGGGGGCCATGTCGTCAGTGGGCAGCCCACTGGATGGTCGAGATGTCGATGCCGTCCTGGTACATGTCCCAGAGCGGTGACAGCTCTCGCAGCTTGGCCACGCGATCCTTGAGGGTCGCGATGGCGTAATCAATTTCGTCTTCGGTGGTGAAGCGGCCGATGGTCATGCGCAGGCTTGAGTGCGCCAGCTCGTCGCTGCGGCCCAGGGCGCGCAGCACATAGCTGGGCTCCAGGCTGGCCGACGTGCAGGCCGAGCCCGACGACACCGCCAGGCCCTTCACGCCCATGATGAGCGACTCGCCCTCCACGTAGTTGAACGAGATGTTCAGGTTGTGCGGCACGCGCTGCGTGAGGTGGCCGTTGATGAAGGTCTGGTCGATTTCCGACAGGCCCTTCACCAGCTTGTCGTGCAGGGCCTGGATGCGCGGACGCTCGGCCGCCATCTCTTCCCTGGCGATGCGGAAGGCCTCGCCCATGCCCACACATTGGTGGGTGGGCAGCGTGCCGGAGCGCAGGCCGCGCTCATGGCCGCCACCGTGCATCTGCGCCTCCAGGCGGATGCGCGGCTTGCGGCGCACATACAGCGCCCCGATGCCCTTGGGGCCATAGGTCTTGTGCGAGGCCAGGCTCATCAAGTCCACCGGCAAGGTTTTCAGGTCGATGTCGACCTTGCCCGTGGCCTGGGCAGCGTCCACATGGAAGACCACGCCGCGCTCACGGCACAGTGCCCCCAGCGCGGGGATGTTCTGGACGACGCCGATCTCGTTGTTGACGTACATCACCGAGGCCAGGATGGTGTCGGGCCGGATCGCGGCCCTGAAGGCCTCGAAATCCAGCATGCCGTCGGCCTGCACCTCCAGGTAGGTCACCTCGAAGCCCTGGCGCTCCAGCTCGCGCATCGGGTCAAGCACAGCCTTGTGCTCGGTCTTGACGGTGATGAGGTGCTTGCCCTTGCCCTGGTAGAAGTGGGCCGCGCCCTTGATGGCCAGGTTGTTCGATTCGGTGGCACCCGAGGTCCAGACGATCTCGCGCGGGTCGGCTCCGATCAGGTCGGCCACCTGAACGCGGGCCTTCTCTACGGCCTCTTCCGCTTCCCAACCCCAGGCGTGGCTGCGCGAGGCCGGGTTGCCGAAGTGCTCGCGCAACCAGGGCACCATCGCGTCGACCACGCGCGGGTCGCAAGGCGTGGTGGCGCCGTAGTCCATGTAGATCGGGAAATGCGGGGTCATGTCCATGGTGTCTTCGTGATGCCCAAGCTGCGCCACGCGGCGCAGGTACGCCGTGCGGCTTCAGGTCAACCTGTGATTGTGTGCGAGCGCGTGGCTTACTTCGAGAAGGCGTTGCCCAAGGCAAACACCGAATTCGGTGCGGTCACCTTGATGGGCTTGACCACCGGCGTGCTGGAAATGGCGCGCTTGATGGGGGCCTCCTCGATCGAAATGCCCTTGGCCAACTGGTCGTCCACCAACTTGCGCAGGTGGATAGAGCCGAGGTACTCGATCATCTTGGCGTTGAGGTTTGACCACAGCTCGTGCGTCATGCACTGGCCGGCGTCCTCGCCCATGCAGTTCTCTTTGCCACCACAGCCGGTGGCGTCGATGGGCTCGTCCACGGCGGTGATGATGTCGGCCACGCTGATCTCTTCGGCCTTGCGGCCCAGCGAGTAGCCGCCGCCTGGCCCACGGGTGCTTTCCACCAGCTCGTGGCGGCGCAGCTTGCCGAACAACTGCTCCAGGTAGGACAGCGAGATCTGCTGACGCTGGCTGATGGCCGCCAAGGCCACCGGGCCATTGTTGGAACGCAGTGCCAGATCAATCATGGCGGTGACCGCGAAGCGGCCTTTGGTGGTCAGACGCATGTGACTCTCCTGTCTATCGAATCGTGCCCGGACCGGTGGTCCATCTCCCAGATCCATGGGGGATGAACCTGCCTGTCGACTTGCCCCGGCCGGTCAGCCGGGCGCCCCACCCGGTGTTTCCGAGTGATTTACTCAATTATGCCAGGAGCTGACTTTATTAGTCAAGTATTGAGCATGCGCGCCAAGAGCCCGCGACAGCCCGCTTCCACGCGGTCCAGAACATCCTCAAACCCGGCTGCGCCGCCGTAGTACGGGTCGGGCACCTCGCCGCCTTGGGGGTCGTCGGCAAAGTCCATCAACAGGGCAATGCGCGCGCGGCCATGGGCCGGCGCCTCGGCCTGCAACTCGGCCAGGTGGCCGCGGTCCATGGCGATGAGCCAGTCGACGGTTTCGTGGTCCGCCGCCTGCACCTGCCGGGCGCGCAGGGCCGAGAGGTCGTAGCCGCGCCGGGCGGCATGCTGCTGCGAGCGCCGGTCGGGCGGCTCGCCCTCGTGGTAGCCCGTGGTGCCCGCCGAATCGACCTCGATGCGGTGGGCCACACCCGCCTGCAAGGCCATGCGGCGCATCACCCCTTCGGCCGTGGGCGAGCGGCAGATGTTGCCGGTGCAGACAAAGAGGATGCGAATGGTGGCCATGTTGTTCTGCGCGGTGCTGTTTTCAGGCTGGGGCGCGCTCCAGCCCATGGAAGAAGCACCACTCGGCCAGCACCACGGCCACCGGGTACAGGGCAAGAAAAGCAAAGGCCTCGCCAAACTGGCGGCTGGCCACGCCGACCGTGAACACCACGCGGGCCGCAAACACCAGCATCGCCAGGGTGTAGACCCACAGCCCACCATAGGCCAAGCAGACCCCGATGGTTCTTGCCGAGGCAGGCCCAGCCTTCAGGCGCGAGCGGCCAGCCTTGACGTTGACGGCGATGACCCACAGCCGCACGCAGGCGTAGACAAAGGCGATGGGCACCAGCAAGGCAGGCACAAAGAACAAGCGCATCTCCGTTGGGCGGTTTCAGGGCCGGAGGTGGACCCGTTCCACGTCGCCGGCCAGCAAAGGGCGCACCAGTATCCGGTATGCATCGAGGTCGAAGCCAGGCTGCGGCGCGGCACCCACCGCGTCGGCCGGCCCACGGTTGTCTTCGGTGCGCAGGTGGCGCCAGCCGTCCACCACGTGGGTCTGCACCCAGTCGCCGTCCCGCTCCACCAAGCCCACCGGCCCCTCGAACGGCCAGCGCTGCACGGCCTCGGTCTGCAGGGCCTCGCGCAACCGCGCAGCGTGTGCGGCGGCGCTTTCGCAGCCCACGCAGGCGCCGGCGCAGCGGCCAATCTGCAGGCCAAAGCAGCCTCGCCTGGTGGGCGCCTCCAGCCCCAGCGTGGCCAGGCACAGCTGCCGCGCCTGGGCCAGTTCCAGCAGGAATTCGCGGGCGCGCCGGGCCGACGAGTACAGGCCGTACAGGTCGGGCACATGGGCGAAGGCCACATCCCTGGAATACACCAGCACTGGCCGAGCAGCCTCGCCCGCCAGGTGCCAAGAGCACAGGTCGTGCGCCCGGCGCAGGCGCTGGTTGTAAAGCGGCTGGCGGGCCTTGATGAGGCGTGACTCCAGCAGCAGCGCCCCCACCTCACCGGCGGTGCGGATGTGTTCCACCCGCCGAACCTGGGCCATCATGCGGGCCTCGGCCGGCTCCCGGAAGTGCGACAGCACCCGAGCCCGGAGCGACACGCTCTTGCCGATGTAGAGCGGCAGCGTGCGCTCGGGCACTGCGCCAAAGAACAGGTAGACGCCGGGGGCGGCGGGCAGCGCCTCCAGGCCCTGCACCTCGGGTGGGGCCACGGCCATCGATCAGCGCCGTGCGCTGGCTGCGGGCGACTGCGGCACCACGTTGCTGTCGTGCGCGCCACCGCCGCCAAAGGCCTGCTCGCGCAGCAGGGCCAGTTGGTCGCGGATGCGGGCGGCCTTCTCGAATTCGAGGTTGCGGGCGAACTCCAGCATCTGCTTTTCCAGCTGCTTGATGCGCTTGGAGAGGTCCTTCTCGCTCAGCGCCTCCACCTCGGCGGCCTGCTGGGCCAAACGCAAATCGTCCTTGGCGGTCTTGTCCGAGACCACGCCGTCGATCATCTCGCGCACCGCCTTGTGGATGCCGCGCGGCGTGATGCCCTGGGCCTCGTTGAAGGCGATCTGCTTGGCGCGGCGCCGGACCGTCTCGTCCATGCTGCGCTTCATCGAGTCGGTGACCTTGTCGGCATACAGGATGGCGCGGCCGTTCACGTTGCGCGCCGCCCGGCCGATGGTCTGCACCAGGCTGCGCTCGGAGCGCAAAAAGCCTTCCTTGTCGGCGTCGAGGATGGCCACCAGCGAGACCTCGGGAATATCGAGGCCCTCGCGCAGCAGGTTGATGCCCACCAGCACGTCGAAGGTGCCCAAGCGCAGGTCGCGCAGGATCTCCACCCGCTCCACGGTGTCGATGTCGGAGTGCAGGTAGCGCACCTTGACGCCGTTCTCGGTCAGGTAGTCGGTGAGCTGCTCGGCCATCTTCTTGGTCAGCGTGGTGATCAGCACCCGCTCGCCCTTTTGCGTGGTGTCGCGGATTTCCTGCAGCACGTCGTCCACCTGGGTGGCGGCCGGGCGCACCTCCACCTCCGGGTCCACCAGGCCGGTGGGGCGCACCAGTTGCTCCACCACCTGGCCAGCGTGGGTCTTTTCGTAGTCGGCCGGTGTGGCCGAGACGAACACGCACTGGCGCATGCGGCGCTCGAACTCGTCGAACTTCAGCGGCCGGTTGTCCAGCGCGCTGGGCAGGCGAAAGCCATACTCCACCAGCGTGGTCTTGCGCGCCTTGTCGCCGTTGTACATGCCGCCGAACTGGCCGATCAGCACATGGCTCTCGTCCAGGAACATCAGCGCGTCCTTGGGCATGTAGTCCACCATCGTGGGCGGCGGGTCGCCGGGCTTGGCGCCGCTCAGGTGGCGGGTGTAGTTCTCGATGCCCTTGCAGTGGCCCACCTCCTGCAGCATCTCCAGGTCGAAGCGCGTGCGCTGCTCGATGCGCTGGGCCTCCACCAGCTTGCCATCGCCCACGAACTGCGCCACGCGCTCGCGCAGCTCGGTCTTGATGCCCTCGACGGCCGCCAGCACCTGTTCGCGCGGCGTGACGTAGTGGCTGGCCGGGTAGATGGTGAAGCGCGGCACCTTTTGGCGCACGCGGCCGGTGAGCGGGTCCAGCAGCGAGAGGGCTTCCACCTCGTCATCAAACAGCTCGATGCGCACGGCCAGCTCGGAGTGCTCGGCCGGAAAGACGTCGATGGTGTCGCCACGCACGCGGAAAGAGCCGCGCGAGAAATCCACGTCGTTGCGGGTGTACTGCATGCGCACCAGCTGGGCGATCGCGTCGCGCTGGCCAATCTTGTCGCCGCTGCGCAGGATAAAGCGCATCTGCGTGTAGTCCTCGGGCTTGCCGATGCCGTAGATGGCGCTGACCGACGCCACCACGATGGTGTCGCGCCGCTCCAGCACGCTCTTGGTGGCGCTGAGCCGCATCTGCTCGATGTGCTCGTTGATGGCGCTGTCCTTCTCGATGAACAGGTCGCGCTGCGGCACGTAGGCCTCGGGCTGGTAGTAGTCGTAGTAACTGACGAAATATTCCACCGCGTTTTTGGGAAAGAACTCGCGGAACTCGCTGTAGAGCTGCGCCGCCAGGGTCTTGTTGGGCGCGAAGATGATGGCCGGCCGGCCCAGGCGGGCGATGACATTGGCCATGGTGAAGGTCTTGCCCGAGCCGGTCACGCCCAGCAGGGTCTGGAAGGCCAGGCCGTCGTTCACCCCTTCCACCAACTGGTTGATGGCCTGGGGCTGGTCGCCCGCCGGCGGGTAGGGCTGGTAGAGCTGAAAGGGCGAGTCGGGAAAGCTGACGAAGGTGCCTTCCAGCGCCGCCTCGGCGGCGGCGCTGTCTTCAATACTCAACTCAGCCAACGGGTCAGACATCGGGTTATCCCTGTTCAACGCTTAAAATCGAGGGGCTCGGGATGGCCAAGCCACCCGAGCGAACCTGACAGCGTAGCGCATCTGCCCTCCTCTCGCAGCGGTGCGCCGACTGTCCCATCCTCGCTTTCCAACCGACCCACAGGACTGCCCCATGTCGCTTTTTGCCGCCGTCGAAATGGCCCCGCGTGACCCGATCCTCGGGCTGAACGAACAGTTCAACGCCGACACCAACCCCGCCAAGGTCAACCTGGGCGTGGGCGTGTACACCGACGAGAACGGCAAGCTGCCGCTGCTGGCCTGCGTGAAGGCCGCCGAGACCCAGCTGATCGAGGCCGCCCGCGCCCGCGGCTATCTGCCCATCGACGGCATCGTGGCCTACGACAAGGCCGTGCAAGGCTTGGTGTTCGGCGAGGCCAGCCCGCTGCTGGCGGCCGGCCGCGTGGCCACCGTGCAGGCCCTGGGCGGCACCGGCGGCCTGAAGGTGGGTGCCGATTTCCTGAAGCGCCTGAACCCTGCCGCCAAGGTGCTGATCAGCGACCCTTCGTGGGAAAACCACCGCGCGCTGTTCACCAACGCCGGTTTCACGGTCGACACCTACCCCTACTACGACGCCGACAAGCGCGGCGTGAACTTCGACGCCATGCTGGCAGCGCTGAACGCCGCTGCTGCCGGCACGGTGGTGGTGCTGCACGCCTGCTGCCACAACCCCACCGGCTACGACATCACCACCGCCCAGTGGGAGCAGGTGATCGCCGCCGTCAAGTCGCGCAACCTGGTCGCCTTCCTGGACATGGCCTACCAAGGCTTCGGTGACGGCATCGCCGAAGACGGCGCCGTGATCCAGCAATTCGTGGCCGCCGGCATCGACTTCTTCGTCTCCACCTCGTTCTCCAAGAGCTTCTCGCTCTACGGCGAGCGCGTGGGCGCGCTGAGCGTGGTCTGCGCCAGCAAGGAAGAGCAGGCCAAGGTGCTGAGCCAACTGAAGATCGTGATCCGCACCAACTACTCCAACCCGCCCACCCACGGTGCCCAGGTGGTGGCCACGGTATTGACCACGCCCGCCTTGCGCGCCCAGTGGGAACAGGAATTGGCCGGCATGCGCAACCGCATCAAGGCCATGCGCGGTGCGCTGGTGGAGCGCCTGAAGGCCGCCGGCGTGAAGCAGGACATGGGCTTCATCAATACCCAGCGCGGCATGTTCAGCTACTCGGGCCTGAGCAAGCCGCAGATGGAGCGCCTGCGCGGCGAATTTGGCGTCTACGGAGTCGACTCGGGCCGCATCTGCGTGGCCGCGCTGAACGACAAAAACATCGTCTACGTGGCCGAGAGCATCGCCAAGGTGCTCTGAACTGCGCTGGTTTGACACACCGAGGGCGGCCGCCGGCAGGCGAGCCGCCTTTTTTGCGTCTGGCGAGGGCCATCTGCGGCCAGAAAATTCCGCATATTCGTGTTTTGCTGCACCGCAACATGCACAAGATCAGGGTGAACGCTGTGCGGGCGAATACGTATGCCTCATAATTATGTTGCGGCGCACAATAATGCAGTCGCCACGTCAGCGTCTGATCAGCATCACCGATGCATCATGACGGCATTCGCTTGACACCCATCAAGCAGCCCACGGAGAACCTTGCATGCTCTACCAGCTCTACGAAACCCAACGTGCCCTGATGGCACCGTTTTCCGAGTTCGCCAGCGCATCGGCCAAGCTCTACAGCCACCCGCTCTCGCCCTTCACGCACACCCCCATGGCCCAGCGCGTCTCTGCCGGCCTGGACCTGATGCACCGCTTGGCCAAGGACTACGAAAAGCCCGAGTTCGGCATCAAGACCGTCCAGGTCAATGGCGTCGAGGTGGCTGTGCAAGAGCAAGTGGCCATCGAAAAGCCCTTCTGCCGCCTGATCCGCTTCAAGCGCTTCACCGACGACGCCACGGCCCTGGAAGACATGAAGACCCAGCCCCTGGTGCTGGTGGTGGCGCCGCTGTCGGGCCACCATTCCACGCTGCTGCGCGACACAGTCAAGGCCCTGCTGCAGGACCACAAGGTCTACATCACCGACTGGACCGACGCCCGCATGGTGCCGGCTGAGGTGGGCCCCTTCCACCTGAACGACTACGTGAACTACGTGCAGGAGTTCATCCGCCACATTGGCCCCGAGGTGAACGTGATCTCGGTCTGCCAGCCCACGGTGCCGGTGCTGGCCGCCATCTCGGTGGCCGCCACGCGTGGTGAATTCACGCCCCGCACCATGACCATGATGGGTGGCCCCATCGACGCCCGCAAGTCGCCCACGGCGGTGAACAACCTGGCGATGAACAAGAGCTACTCCTGGTTCGAGAACAACGTCATTTACCGCGTGCCGCAGAACTTCCCCGGTGCTGGCCGCCTGGTCTACCCGGGCTTCATGCAGCACACCGGCTTCGTGGCCATGAACCCCGACCGCCACCTCAGCTCACACTACGACTACTTCCAGCACCTCATCAGCGGTGACGACGACAGCGCCGAGTCGCACCGCCAGTTCTACGACGAGTACAACGCCGTGCTGGACATGCCGGCCGAGTACTACCTCGAAACCATCAAGGCCGTATTCCAGGACTTCGCCCTGGTCAACGGCACCTGGGTGGTGGACGGCATCACCGTCAACCCGGCCGACATCACCACCACGGCCCTACTGACCGTGGAAGGCGAGTTGGACGACATCTCGGGCTCGGGCCAGACCAAGGCCGCGCACGACCTGTGCACCAGCATCCCCGATGGCCGCCAGTTCCACTACGACGTGGATGGCGCCGGCCACTACGGCATCTTCTCGGGCCGCCGCTGGCGCGAGATGGTGTACCCGCAGGTGCGCGAGTTCATCAAGCGCTACAACGAGCCGGCCAACCAGATGAACCTCCAGGGCACGGTGCCCCAGGTCAAGGCCGCCAAGCCTGCCAAGGTGCCGGCCGTGAAGGCTGCCGTCAAGAAAGCCGCTCCGGTGAAAACGGCCACCAAGGCCGCCCCCGTGGTGCCCGCCGCCCGCAAGCGCGCCCGCGGCTGATCTGGGCCAAGGCCACAACCCCGTCGCGCCACCGGCCGACGGGGATAATCCGGCGGTGAATTCGCCCGAGAACACCGCCCCCCTGCCCCTCTCCCCCGCCGCTGCAGCGTTGGCCGAACGCCTCAATGACGCGTTGCCGCAGACGCAGTGCACGCGTTGTGGCTACCCCGATTGCCACGCCTACGCCACGGCCATGGCCAGCGGCGCGGCCGCGATCAACCAGTGCCCGCCCGGCGGCGCCGAGGGCATCGCACGCCTCTCGGCCATCACCGGCCGGAAGGTCATCCCGCTCAACCCGGTGAACGGCCACGAGGGCCCGCGCGCCGTGGCCGTCATCGACGAAGACTGGTGCATCGGTTGCACGCTGTGCATCAAAGCCTGCCCGGTGGACTGCATCGTCGGCGCGTCCAAGCGCATGCACACCATCGTCGAGAAGGACTGCACCGGCTGCGAACTGTGCGTGCCCGCCTGCCCGGTGGACTGCATCGCCATGCTGCCCATCACCGCCCCGCTCACCGGTTGGGCCGCCTGGGGGCCGGCGCAGGCCGCCGAGGCCCGCGAGCGCTATGCCTTCCACCAGATTCGCGTGGCGCGCGAGAAGCGCGAGAACGACGAGCGCCTGGCCGCCAAGGCCGCCCACAAGCTGGCCGACCTGGAAAACCAGACTCGCCACACCGACCCCGACGTCATCGCCCGCAAGCGCGCCGTCATCGAAGCCGCCATGGCCCGCGCCCGGGCCCAGCGCGCACCGGCGGCGCCCTCCCCGGCCGCTCCTGCAGCGCCCCTCGACGACCAACCCGAGCAGCCATGAACGACGCACAGGTCGAGACCTTCTTCGCCACGCTGCGCTCGGCCAACCCTCACCCCGAAACCGAGCTGGCCTTCACCAATGTGTTCGAGCTGCTGGCCGCCGTGCTGCTGTCGGCCCAGGCCACCGACGTCAGCGTCAACAAGGCCACCCGAACGCTGTTTGCCATTGCCCCCACGCCACAGAAGATGCTGGCCCTGGGCGTGGAAGGCATTGAGACCCACATCCGCACCATCGGCCTGTACCGCACCAAGGCCAAGAACCTGCTGGAAACCTGCCGCCTGCTGATCGCGCGCCACGGCGGCCAGGTGCCACGCAGCCGCGAGGCGCTGGAAGCCCTGCCCGGCGTGGGCCGCAAGACCGCCAATGTGGTGCTGAACGTGGCCTTTGGCGAGCCCACCATGGCGGTGGACACGCACATCTTCCGCGTTGGCAACCGCACCGGTCTGGCACCCGGCAAAGACCCGCTGGCGGTGGAGCAGGTGCTGCTCAGGCGGGTGCCCGAGGCCTACCGCGTGGACGCCCACCACTGGCTGATCCTGCACGGCCGCTATGTGTGCCAGGCCCGGCAGCCACGCTGTGGCGCCTGCCAGGTCAGCGCCGTCTGCGGCTTCTCACCCAAGACTCGGGCGGTCTGAGCCACCCAGCTCGGGCCCTTGAACAGGCCCGGTGCGGCCGCCCTTTTCAGGGCTTAGTGCCATGGCCGGCTGCCAACAATGGCAGCATGGCCTCGAACCTGCACCCTCACCGCACCCGCAAAGGCGCTCTGCTGCGCCTGCGCAGCATGGTGCTCAGGGTGGGCGCGGCCGTCTCCACGCTGGAGTCGCGCCCGGCCGAGGTTCGCCCGCCGGCCCTGTGGGGCTTGCCGCACGAATCGGTGTGGGCCAGCCTGCTGGGTTGGCTGCGCCACGACCCGCAACAGCCGCCCGAGCGCGTGCGCGTCATCGACGCTGCCCGCAACGACTTTCTCCAGGCCATGGCCGACCTTGACTCGGCCCAGGCCAACGGCTTGCGGCAACGCGTGAACACCGCGCGTTCGCTGCGTGAACTCTGGCACCTGCGCACCGAGCTGTACGGCCTGGTGGCACGCGACATCTCGCAGGGCCAGGCCGAGCAGCGCCTGGCCCTGGTGAACCGCCATTTCCCGGCCGGCACCCGCAGCCACTGAACCCGATGTGGAACCCGCCATGGATGAAGCACCGCTGACCGATTTCACCGACACGCCTTACGGCGACGAGTCGGCCTGGCAGATGCTCTCGGGCATGCCTGCCGACCGCGTGGCCCGCATCGCGGCCCGCCGCGCCTTTGTCGACATGAAGCAGCTCTTCATCCGTGCCGTGCAGGGCCTCGCCGACCGCAAGGGCGAGTGGCTGCGCGAGAAGGTGCGCCTGGCGGTGGACCCGATGGACCTGTGGCTGCTGCGCGGGCCGGTGCTGGCCGCGCTGCACCGCGACGACGACGCCACGCGCCGCCTGCGCGCCGACCTGTACCGTGGCCTGGACCACATCTTCCCCGGCGCCTTCGGGCTGGGACACCACGTGGCCCAAAACACGCGCCCGCCGGAGCCCTGGGAAGTGATGCCAGCCCTCACGCGCCCCAGCCCCATGCTGCGCCGCTGAACCGCAGGCTGCGGCGTCGCACCCGTGGCCACACGGGCTCGACAAAAGACACGACTCCAGACACGGCCACACGGTGGGGCCAGTGCAAAATCGAGGGTGTGAACATCATCATCCTCGACGACTACCAGGACGCCGTGCGCAAGCTGCCTTGCGCCACCAAGCTGGCCGACCTGCAAGCCAAGGTTTTCACCAACAACGTCAAAGGCCTGGGCCAACTCTCGGTGCGTCTGCGCGACGCCGAGGTGTTGGTGGCCATCCGCGAACGCACCCACTTCAACCGGCAGTTGCTGGAGAAACTGCCCAAGCTGCGGCTCATCGCCCAGACGGGCCGGGTGGGCTCGCACATCGACGTCGAGGCCTGCACCCGCCTGGGCATCGCCGTGGCCGAGGGCGTGGGCTCACCGTATGCGCCGGCCGAACTCACCTGGGCCCTGATCATGGCCGCCATGCGCCGCCTGCCGCAGTACGTGGGCAACCTCAAGCATGGCGCCTGGCAGCAGTCAGGCCTCAAGTCACAGTCCATGCCACCCAATTTCTGCGTCGGCATGCAATTGCGCGGCAAGGTGCTGGGGGTGTGGGGCTACGGCAAGATCGGCCATCTGGTGGCCGGCTATGGCAGGGCTTTCGGCATGGTGGTGCGCGTCTGGGCCAGTGGCGACAGCCGCCAGCGCGCCCGCGACGACGGCCACGCCGTGTTCGACCGCCGGGAGGACCTGTTCGAACAGAGCGACGTGCTCACCGTGCACCTGCGTCTGGCCGACTCAACCCGCCACCTCGTCACCGCAGCCGACCTGGCCCGCATGAAGCCCACCTCGCTGTTCGTCAACACCTCGCGCGCCGAACTGGTGGAAGACACCGCCCTGGTGGCGGCGCTGAACCGCGGCCGGCCCGGCATGGCGGCGGTGGACGTGTTCGAGACCGAGCCCATCCTGCAGGGCCACCCGCTGCTGCGCCTGGAAAACGCCATCTGCACGCCCCACCTCGGCTATGTGGAGCAGGACAGCTACGAGCAGTACTTCGGCGCGGCGTTCGACAACGTGGTCAATTTTGTCGCTGGCACGCCTACGAACATCATCAACCCCGAGGCGCTGAAGGTGATCCGCTGACATGGTGAATGCGGGCCGCTGGGCCCTGCTGTTCGGCAACTTTGTCATCGGCTGCGGCGTGATGGTGGTGGCCGGGTCGCTGAACGACCTCACCCGCTCGCTGCAGATCAGCGTGGCCGTGGGCGGGCAGCTCATCACCGTGGCGGCCATCGTCATGTCCTTGGGCGCCCCCACCCTGGCGGCACTGGTGGCTGGCTGGGACCGGCGCCGCCTGCTCACCATGGCCCTGGTCTGGTACGGCCTGGGGCACGCGGCCAGCGCCCTGATGCCCGACCTGGCCTGGCTGATGCCGGTGCGCGCGCTGAGCATGCTGGCCGCTGCCGTCTTCACGCCGCAGGCCGCTGCGGCCATGGGCTGGCTGGCACCGCCGGAATCTCGTGGCCGTGCCATCACCTTCATCTTCCTGGGCTGGTCGGTGGCCTCGGTGCTGGGCATGCCGCTGCACAGCTACATCGGCGAGGCGGCCGGCTGGCGCTGGGCCTTCGGCCTGGTGGCAGTGCTCTCAGGCCTGGGCGCGGTGTGGGTGTGGCGTGCGCTGCCCGACGGCATCCGCCCCGCTGCGCTCAGCGCACGGGCCTGGCGCGAGGTCTTCACCCACCCGGTGCTGATGGGGGTGGTGCTGGTCACCGCGCTGTCGGGTGCCGGCCAGTTCACGCTGTTCGCCTACTTCGCCACCTACTACCGCCAGCACCTGATGGCCTCGCCCGCCGAGGTGAGCCTGCTGTTCTTCTGGTTCGGCGGCTTCGGCCTGCTGGGCAATGTGCTGCTCAGCCGCCATGTGGACCGCTTGGGTGCTGGCCCCATCGTGGGCTGGGCGCTGGTTTGCATGGCGGTGTCGCTGGCGTTGTGGCCACTGGCGGAGGGCGTGGCAGCCATGGCCTTGGTGCTGCTGCCCTGGGCCTTTGCCGGCTTTGCCTCCAACTCGGCCCAGCAGGCCCGCCTGGGGGCCGCTGCACCGGCCCTGGCCCCAGCCCTGATGGCACTCAACACCTCGGCCATCTACCTGGGCCAGGCCCTGGGGGCCGGTGGTGGCGGGGCCATGGTCACCGCCAACCTGGCCGCCGGCCGCCCCACCTACGCCCACATGCATTGGGTGGGCCTGGCCTGGATGCTGGCCGCCATCGCACTCAGCGCCTGGGCCCTGCGCCGCATGACCGCCGACCCCGAGCATGTCTGACGCCCCCGCGCCACCCCGGCGCCCCGCCAACCTGCGCGCGCTGTTCTGGGCCTTCACCCGCTTGTCGATGATGGGCTTTGGTGGCGTGCTGCCCATCGCCCAGCGCGAACTGGTGGAGCGCCAGCGCTGGCTCAGCGCGGCCGAGTTCGCCGAACTGCTGTCCATTGGCCAGGTGCTGCCCGGCCCCAACGTGGTCAACCTCTCGCTGATGGTGGGCGACCGTTTTTTCGGCCTGCGTGGCGCCGTGGTGGCCGTGCTGGGCATGGTCGGCGCGCCGATGGCCGTGGTGCTCGCCCTGGCCGCGCTGTACCACGGGCTGGCCGACGTGCCCCAGGTGGCCGGCGCGGTGCGCGGCATGGGCGCCGTCTCGGCCGGTCTGATCGGCGCCATGGGCCTCAAGCTCATGCCCACGCTGGCGCGCAACCCGCTGGAGCGAGCATTGTGGGTGCCGGTGGCCGTGTCCGCAGCCCTGGCGGTGGGCCTGTTGCGGCTGCCGCTGTGGAGCGTCATCGTGGGCCTGGGTGCCGTCTCGTGCAGCCTGGCCTGGTGGCGCCTGGGTAAGGTGCCGAAATGACCCAGATGCCCGTGCTGTGGGACCTGTTCGTCCACTGCCTCACGCTCTCGCTGCTGGCCATTGGCGGGGCCATCGCCACCGTGCCCGATTTACAGCGCCACGTGGTGCTGGATCGTGGCTGGCTCAGTGCCGGCGATTTCACCGGCTCGGTGGCCCTGGCCCAGGCCGCACCCGGGCCCAACCTGCTCTTTGTGGCCGTGGTGGGCTACAACGTGGCCGGGCTGGCCGGGGCATTGGCCGCCATGGCCGGCATGCTGCTGCCCAGCACGGCGCTCACCCTCGTGGTGACGCGTTGGGGCGCCAAGCGGCGCGATGCGCGCGGGTTGCGTGCCTTTGTGAGCGGCATGGCCCCGGTGACGCTGGGCCTGATCGCCGCCACCGGCTACCTGCTGGCCAAGCCGGTGCTGGCCGAGCCCGTGGCCTTTGTGCTGGTGGCCTTGAGCGTGGTGCTGAGTTGGCGTACCAAACTCAGCCCGCTGTGGCTGATCGCCACCGGCGCCGTGGCCGGCGCGCTGGGCTACGTCTAGAGTTGGTTCAGCGGGGGCTCTCGAAGAACACGTACTGGGTGAAATCGCTCACCTCGAAGTACACGCGCTTCTCGCCGTCGTCGGCCACGCCGTTGAGGTTCTCGTCCAGGATGCCATAGCCGAAGCGGTAGGCACGGGCCTGGTTGTCCTGGGTGCCCAGCGCGGTCGAGAGCTTGTCGATCTTCAGGAAGCGCTTGACCACCTTCTCGCCGGCATACACCTCCAGCACGCCGTTGGTACCGGTCCAGTTCTGGATCTCGCGCTTGATCTGGTTCTGCTTTTCTTGCGTGCAGCCGGCCAGCAAGGCGAGGCCGGCCACAGCGGCCATGGCGGAGAACTTGAGTGCGTTGCGGTTCATAGCGTGTGGTCGTCCTTGGTGCCAAAAATCTTGTCTCCCGCGTCGCCCAGGCCCGGGATGATGTAGCCCAACTCGTTGAGGTGGCTGTCGATCGAGGCCGTCCAGCAGCGCACATCGGGGTGCGCTTTTTCCAGCGCCTTCACCCCTTCGGGCGCGGCCACCAGCACCAGGGCGCGAATGTCTTTGCAACCACGGCGCTTGAGCAAGTCCACCGTGGCGATCATCGAGCCGGCCGTGGCCAGCATGGGGTCGATGATGAGGGCGGTGCGCTCGTCCAGGTGGCCCACGAACTTGTCAAAGTACTGCTCGGGCTGCAAGGTGTCATGGTTGCGTGCCAGGCCCACCACACTCACCTTGGCATTCGGGATCATGTCCAGCACGCCGTCGAGCATGCCCAGCCCGGCCCGCAGGATGGGCACCACAGTGACCTTGCGGCCCGCGATCTGGTCGATGTCCACCGGGCCGCTCCAGCACTCGATGCGGGTCTTCTTCAGCGGAAAGTCAGCGGTGGCCTCATAGGCCAGCAAGCGCGCCAATTCACCGGTGAGCTCGCGGAATTTCTTGGTGGAGATGTTGGCCTCGCGGAGCAGGCCCACCTTGTGGCGCACCAGGGGGTGTTGAACGGCAATGACAGGCATGGTGATGCGCCTCGAAGGGCCTCAGGCAGATGATTTCGGCAGTGTAGCCAGCCGCTGCCGGTGCGCCTCGTACAGGCACACAGCCGCCGCCACCGAGACGTTGAGGCTTTCCACCGCGCCGGCCATGGGGATGCTCACCAGTTCGTCGCAGGTCTTGCGCGTGAGCTGTCGCATGCCGGGGCCTTCGGCCCCCATCACGAGTGCCACGGGGCCGGTGAGGTCGGCATCAAAGAGCGTGTGCGGCGCGTCGTCGCTCAGGCCGATGATGCGGATGCCGCGCTCCTTCATCTCGTTCAGGCTGCGGGCCAGGTTGGTCACCATCAGGTAGGGCACGGTTTCGGCCGCGCCCGAGGCCACCTTGGCCACCGTGGCGTTGAGGCCCACGGCGTGGTCCTTGGGGGCCACCACGGCGTGCGCGCCGGCACCGTCGGCCACGCGCAGGCAGGCGCCCAGGTTGTGCGGGTCGGTCACGCCGTCCAGCACCAGCACCAGGGGCGCGGCCTCCTTGGCGGCCTCCACGCCTTCCAGCACTTCATCGAGCGAATGGCTCATGGCCACCGGCTTCACGCGCGCCACCACGCCCTGGTGGCGCGGGCCGCCGGCCAGCTTGCCCAGGCGAGCGTCGTCGCTCTCGACGATGGCCACGCCGGCCTCGCGCACGCGCTCGGCAAAGCCACGCATGCGGGCGTCGCGGCGGGTGGCGTCGACGTGGACCTCAATGATGGATTCTGGCGCGGTCTTCAGGCGCACCGTGACGGCATGGAAGCCGAACAGAACTCGGTTGGACATGGTGTGGGGTGGGGGTGAACAGCAGGCACCGCCCGAATGGCGTGCCGATGTCGCAAGCCTAACAGCAGGGCCCGCTGCCGGCCGCCCTGCGTGCACGCCGGCGCGGCGGTTCGCGTTATGGTGGGCGCCTCAGCCGCAGGAACAGGCCCATCCGATGACCGCCAACCGACGTGCCCACCACGCCCAATCCCGCCCGGGCGCCAGCAGCCAGTCTGCCGCCGACGCTGCGGGCCCACTGGGCCAGGCCGTGCTGGACGCGCTGGGAGAGATGCCACGCTCGGCGCTGCGCCCCAGCGCTCAACCCGGGCCGGACAGCGCACGTGTGGCGCGCGGCGCAGCAACCAAGGCGGCCATCGCCGCCGGCACCCTGGCCCTGCCGCTGGGCCCGTTGGGCTGGCTCACGGTGCTGCCCGAAATGGTGACGGTGTGGCGCATCCAAGCGCGGCTGGTGGCCGACATCGCGGCCCTGCACGGCCGCGCCCAGGGGCTGACCCAGGAGGAATTGCTGTACTGCCTGTTCCGCCACTCCTCGGGCCAGTTGGTGCGCGACCTGGTGGTGCGCGTCGGCGAGCGCTCGCTGGTTCAAACCGCCACCGCGCAGGCGCTGCGGCTGGTGGCCCAGCGCATCGCCGCCCGCCTGGCGCGCGCCTTGGCCGGCAAGAGCGTGGCGCGCTGGCTGCCGGTGGCCGGTGCCATGGGCCTGGGCGCCTACGCGTTCTGGGACACCCGCCAGGTGGCCGCCACCGCCACCGAACTGTTTGCCACCGAGGTGGTGGTGCAAGCACTGCCCGCCCCGGTGCCAGCCGACGGCCCATTGCAGTGAACTGCAACGAAAGGACCGCCATGCCCGACGTCATCGGCATCGACCACATCTATTTCAGCGTCAGCGACCTGGCCCGCAGCGAGGCCTGGTACGACCTGGTGCTGGGCCAGGCGCTGGGCTTTCGCAAGAACCGCTTCACGCTGGGCGATGACCCGCACGTGCAGTTCTACAACCGCCAGTTCGGCATCGTGCTGCGGCCGGCCCGGGTGGCCCACCCCCACGAGCCGTATGCGCCCGGCCTGCACCACTTCTGCCTTCGGGTGGACAGCGTGGCCGACGTGGTGGACACGGCCGAGGCTTTGCAGGCCTTGGGGGTGGACGCCACACCGGCGCGCTGCTGGCCCGAATACGCCCCCGACTACTGGGCCACCTTCTTCACCGACCCCGACGGCCTCCGCCTGGAAGTGACCAACTTTCGCCTGGAGCGGCGCGAGCGGATGCAGCACTGGAGCGAGGCCGGTTGACCCCGGCCCGGCAGCCCCTGCATGCCAGAATCCCCGGCCTCTGCAAACCCATATCAAACACACCAAGGGAGTTCATGAACACGACAACGCTGCGCGCTCTGCGCGCCATGGCACTGACCCTGGTTGCCACCATCAGCCTGCCGGCCTTGGCCGAAGGCGAGGCTGCCACCGCCCAGGACAAGGTCTGGGACGCGGCCCGCAAGGTGGCCAAGGAAGGCGACATCGCACTGGCCGACCAGGCCCTGCTGAAGCTGCCGCAGGACGCCGTGTTCATTCCCCAACCCAACGCCACGCAATTGCTCAACGCCATGGGCAACCCCGGGCAGGACCCGCGCCTGCAAGGCCTGATCTTCCCCAAGGGCGATGCCGGCTGGTTCATGACCGTGCGCTACGAGAAGTCGGGCTTCATCAAGGACGGCGACGCCAAGGAGTGGAATGCCGAGGACCTGCTGAAGAGCTACAAGGAAGGCACCGAGGCCCAGAACGAGGAGCGCAGCAAGATGGGTGTGGCGCCGCTGGAGATCCTGGGCTGGGCCGAGACCCCGGCCTACGACGGCAGCAGCCACCGCCTGGTGTGGGCCATGAAGTCGCGCGAGAAGGGCAACGCCGACGACACCGACCTGGGCGTCAACTACAACACCTATGTGCTGGGCCGTGAGGGCTACTTCAGCATGAACCTGGTGACCAGCCTGAAGGACCTGCCCGAGCACAAGCCTGCGGCCCAGGTCATGCTGGGAGCGTTGAACTTCAACGACGGCAAGCGCTACGCCGACTTCAACGAGAGCACCGACCACGTGGCCGAGTACGGCCTGGCCGCCCTGGTGCTGGGGGTGGGCGCCAAGAAGCTGGGCCTGCTGGCCATGGCGGGTGTCTTCCTGGCCAAGTTCGCCAAGGTGGGCTTCCTGGCGCTGCTGGGCATGGGCGCGTTGGCGCGCAAGTTCTTCGGGGGCAAGAAGAAGGCCGAGGATCTGAAGGCCACCGAGGCCAAGCCCGAAGACGCCCCCAAGCCACCGCCGGCCGCCTGACCGAGGGCCACCCGATATGCTGAAGCTGTTGATGCTGCTGCTCTCGGGCGCCAAACTGGGCAAGCTGCTCAGCTCGGGCGGCACCATGCTGATCTCGGTGGTGGTGTACGCCTTCTACTACGGTTGGCGCTACGCCATCGGCTTTGTGGCGCTGCTGTTCGTGCACGAGATGGGCCACTACCTCGCCGCCCACCAGCGTGGCCTGAACGTGGGCCTGCCCACCTTCATCCCCTTCGTGGGCGCGTGGATCGAGCTGAAGGACATGCCGCACAACGCCGAGACCGAAGCCTATGTGGGCCTGGGCGGACCGCTGGTGGGCACGGTAGGCGCGCTGGTGTGCTACTTCCTGGCCCGCAACTACGACGTGACCTGGCTGCTGGCGGTGGCCTATTCGGGCTTCTTCCTCAACCTGTTCAACATGATCCCGCTGTCGCCCTTCGACGGTGGCCGCATCACCGCCGTGCTGTCACCGCGCATCTGGCTGCTGGGCGTGCCGGTATTGGGGGCGCTGTTCCTCTGGCGGCCCAGCCCGATCTTGTTCGTGGTGGCGCTGCTGGCGGCGCCGCAGGTGTGGAAGGCCATCAAGTACCGAAACGACAGCCCAGAGGCCGCCACCTACTACGCCGTGTCGGGCAGTACCAAGTTCGAATACGGCTTCTACTACCTGGCGCTGCTGTGCTTTTTGGCGGTGATGACCCACGACGTGCACGAGATGCTGGGCGCGCTGCGCGCCACGGGTGCCGCCACCTGATCGTGGCAGCCCAGGCAGCGGTCAGCGCCCAAGCGCCAGCCACGCGGTGATCATCCCCAACAGCACCGGCTGGTGCAGCATGTAGAAGCTCAGCGACCAGCGGCCCAGCACGGCCAGCGGTCTCAATACCGCCGGCACCGTGCCCGCCAACAAGGCCCGGTGCCGGGCCAGCAGCCACAGCCCGGCCGCCAGGCCCCACAGCACCACGCCCAGCCAGGGCAGCACCGGCACGTAGTCTTCGGCCACGGGCAACTGGCGCACCAGGCCAGTCCAGTTCAGCCAGCGGGTGTCGAACACCTCGCTCTGCCACATCCTGGGCAAGGCCAGCGCCAAGGCACCGCCCAGCCACAACCCGGCCTGCACCGTGGTGCTGTCGCCAGCCCAGCGCCGCAGCGTCGGTACCAAGGCCAGCCGCACCAGCAGCAGCATGGCCGCCACACCGTGCAGCACGCCAAAGCTGATCCAGCTGCGCGGGAACATCAACGCGGAGCCTGCCGACACGCCCACCGCGCACAACGCCACCTGGGCCCAGCGGCGCCAGAAGCGCGGCCAGCCCTGGTTGGCGGCCAGCGCCACCGCCTGCCCGGCCCCCGCACACAGCAGGAACAGCGTGACGATCGCCACGCGCTGGTGGGTCCAGAACGGGTCGGAGAGGAAGAACTGCACCGGCCTGAGCAGCCGGTAGTGGTTCAGGTCGAAGCAGAAATGGAAGACGGCCATCCAAACGATGGCCACGCCGCGCAGGGCGTCGAGCCGATCGAAACGCTCGGAGGGCAAGGCCTGGGGCATCGGTGGCCGGCGTCAGCCTTGCACCGCTGCAGGCGCGGGCAACAGGCCGCCGATCAGCGCGTCCTTCTCGGCCCACAGCTGCTGCACCCACAGCCCATAGGCCTCGCGCACGCTGGCGTCGGCCGTGTAGTCGGCGCCCAGCAGGTGCTGCGGCACGGGCAGCGTGCGCATGCGCACCACCACGCGTTTCATGCCGCCGCACAGGAACTGCCAGAAGGTGGGCACGCCGTCGGGGTAGACGATGGTCACGTCCAGGATGGCCTGGAACTTCTCGCCCATGGCGTTGAGCGCCAGTGCCAGCCCGCCTGCCTTGGGCTTGAGCAGGTGCCGGTAGGGCGAGGCCTGACGAGCGTGCTTGGCGGGGGTGAAGCGTGTGCCTTCGAGAAAATTCATCACGCTGGTGGGCGTGCGGGCGAATTTGGCGCAGGCCCGGCGCGTGGTCTCCTGGTCCTGCTCGCGCAGCGCGGGGTTGGCCTTGATCTGGGCCTCGGTGTGGCGGCGCATGAACGGGAATTCCAGCGCCCACCAGGCCAGGCCCATGAACGGCACCCAGATCAGTTGCTGCTTGAGGAAGAACTTCAGCAGCGGGATGCGGCCATTCAACTGGTGCTGCAGCACCAGGATGTCGACCCAGCTCTGGTGGTTGCTGGTCACCATCACCCAGCCCTTGGGGTCCAGGCCCTCCAGGCCCTGCACGTCCCAGACGGTGCGCTGGGTCAGGCCCATCCAGGCCGAGTTGCCGCTGATCCACAGGTTGGCGATGGCCGTGGCCAACCGGGCCAGTTCGTCGCGCAGCGCGGGCACCGGCAACAGCAGCCTCACCAGGGCCACCATCAGCAGCACGGGCACCAGCACCACGGTGTTGAGCGCCAGCAGCAAGCTGGAGATGATTCCAATGAACAAAGAGGGCATGTGGTTTTCAGACGCGTTCGATCACGGTGGCGATGCCCATGCCGCCGCCCACGCACAGCGTGGCGCAGCCGGTGGCCAGGTTGCGGCGTTCCAGTTCGTCGAGCAAGGTGCCCAGGATGATGGCACCCGAGGCCCCCAGCGGGTGGCCCAGGGCGATGGCGCCACCGTTCACGTTCAGCCGGTCGAGCGGGATGCCCAGCTCGCGCGCGGCCTTCAGCGGCACCGCTGCAAAGGCCTCGTTCACCTCCCACAGGTCCACGTCGGACGCCACCATGCCGGCCTTGGCCAGGGCCTTGCGGCAGGCCGGCGCCGGTCCGGTGAGCATGATGGTGGGCTCGGAACCCACCACCGCCATGCTACGGATGCGCGCACGCGGCTTCAGGCCGGCTTGGGCGCCGGCTTGGGCCGAGCCGATGAGCACCAGCGCGGCGCCATCCACGATGCCCGACGAGTTGCCCGCATGGTGCAGGTGTTGGATGGCCGCCACCTGGGGGTAGCGCAGCAGCGCGCGGGCGTCGAAGCCCATCTGCTCGCCCATCATGGCGAACGAGGGCTTGAGTGCGGCCAGAGTGTCCACCGTGGTGCCGGGGCGGATCGTTTCGTCGTGCGCCAGCAGCAGTACGCCGGCCTCGTTGTGCACCGGCACGATGGCCTTCGCAAAGCGGCTGTCCGCCTGCGCGGCGGCGGCCAACTGGTGCGAACGCGCGGCGTAGCCATCCAGCTCGGCCCGGCCCCAGCCTTCGAGGGTGGCGATCAGGTCGGCGCCGATGCCTTGCGGCACCAGGGCCAGCGCGTCGATGACGCGCGGGTCTTGCAGCCAGGCGCCGCCGTCGCTGCCCATGGCCACGCGGCTCATGCTCTCCACGCCGCCGGCCACGACCAACCCTTCCATGCCGCTCATCACCTTGGCGGCGGCCAGGTTCACGGCCTCCAGGCCCGAGGCGCAAAAGCGGTTCAGCGTCTGGCCGGCCACGCTCTGGGCCCAGCCGGCGTCCAGCACCGCGAAGCGGGCGATGTCGCCACCCTGCTCGCCCACCGGGGTCACGCAGCCCAGCACCACGTCGTCCACCAAGGCGGTGTCGAGTTGCAGCCGCGCCTGCAGGGCCTGCAACAGCGTGCGCAACAGCCAGATCGGCGTGGCCGGGTTCAGGCTGCCGTCTTTCTTGCCCTTGCCGCGCGGGGTGCGCAGGTGCTCGTAAATGAAGGCCTGGGTCATTTGTGCTTCTTGAGGTAGTCCACCAGGTAGGCAAATTCGTCGGCGCAGCCGGCTTCCACCTGGCCCTGCGCAAACTTGGCCACGGCCCCGCCCACCAGCGGCACGCTGCACTTGCACACATGGGTGATGCGGTAGACGCTGCCCTTGCCCGCCGGAGCCAGCTCGAACTCGGCCGTCATGCTGATGGGCTGGCCGGCGGCCGTCATGCTCAGCGTGCCACCGCGCGTGCCGTCTTCATCAGGCCCCCAGGTTTCCTCGAACACCAGGTCGGCCTCGGGCGGAATCACCTTGGCCACCAGGCCGGGCAGTTCGCGCTTCACACGCCGCTTCATGGTCAGGGCCACGCCCTTGCCGGCCTTCTTGGCTTTGACGCTGGCGCTGAGTTCGCCCAAGGCCAGGCAGCGGGCCTCCAACCACTTGGGGTCGGTGAGCAGGGCAAACACCTTGTCCACGGGGGCGCTGTACTTCTGTTCCATGCGGCTGTCTCCTGGGGTTGATGGGTGCACGGGCAAGCGGCCTCGGCGAGAGGCCGCTCACAGCTTGGGCACAAGTGTCACACGGCGGCGAGACCCGAATCGGGCGCAGGCCCCGCGTCAGCCACGCAGCACGATGGTCAGCAAGGCCGAGGCGTTCTCCACCGCCACCACGCCATGCGGCACGGCACCTGAGAGGAACATCAGCTGTCCGGCACGCAGCACCTGCTTGTGCCCATCCACCGACACCTCCAGCGCGCCCTCGATGCACTGCAGCGTGATCTCGCCCGGCACCTGGTGCACCGGCATGGCCTTGCCGGCCATCAGCACCATGCGCAGCACCTCCAGTTGCGCCGACTTGAACAGCGCAACGCTCTTGGCTTCGGCCAGACCGGCGCCCATGGGCAGAACGTTGATCGGCTCGCCGGAACTTGCGTGCTGTATGGCCATGGTGAAACCCCGTGGTTGTGAGCGCCCCCATGCCTGTCGCTTCGCACCAGCCCCCTCCGAGGGGGTCCAGCCAACTCGGGGGCGGCCCAGCGTTGGCTTGAGATGCCAAGTAAAGCGCAGAACGCCGGGCGCCGCAATGCGGTGCCCCATGGACGCGTGGCGGGCGCTTATGCTTGGGGCATGACTGCCGCCCCCCTCCCCCGCCGCAGCGCTGAAGAACAGCAGCGTCTGGACCAGGACATCACCGAACTGTTCGAACACCGCATCTGCTTCAACGAGACCCTGGGCCTCAAGGTGGTGTCGGTGAAGGCCGGCGAGGCCGCCGTGCGCTTCGACATGCGACCCGACCTGGTGGGCCACTATGTGTACGGCCGTCTGCACGGCGGCGTGATCTCGGCCGTGCTGGACGCCATGGGCGGCATGGCGCTGATGGTGGCCATCGGCGAGAAGCACGCCGACGAAACCGCTGCCCAGGTGATGCACCGCTTCGCCCGCATGGGCACCATCGACCTGCGGGTGGATTTCTTGCGCCAGGGCATCGGCAAGCACTTCGTGGCCACGGCCGAGGTCATCCGCCTGGGCGGCCGTGTGGGCTCCACGCAGATGAAGCTGGTGAACCAGGACGGCACCTTGATCGCCACGGGCAACGGCGCCTACATGGTGAGCTGAACCAGGGTTCGTCCCAGGGTGGCGGCGTCACACAGGCGACGCCAGGGATTTGGAGCCGCACCAACAATCGGTGCTCCGCCCCAGGAGCGTCGCATGCCCCACACCCACAGCCCCATCGCCACCCAGCACTACCGCATCTGCCCGCTTTGCGAGGCCTGTTGCGGCCTGGAGGTGACCGTCGACCAAGGCCGGGTGCAGAGCATCCGTGGTGCCGAGGCCGACCCCTTCAGCCAGGGCTACCTCTGCCCCAAGGCCGTGGCGCTGAAGGACCTGCACGAAGACCCCGACCGCCTGCGCACGCCGCTGATACGCCGGGGCGTGAACTTCGAGCCGGCCAGCTGGGACGAGGCCTATGCCGAGATCGCACACCGCCTGCAGCCCATCATCGCCCAGCATGGCCGCGATGCCGTGGCGCTCACCGTGGGCAACCCGGCGGCGCACAAGATGGGGCTGATGCTGTACTTCGCCCGCCTGGCGCGGGCACTGGGCAGCAAGAACATCTTTTCGGCCTCGACGCTGGACCAGATCCCCAAGCAATTGCAGGGCGGGCTGATGTTCGGCACCTGGATGAGCGTGGCCGTGCCCGACATCGCGCGTTGCGACTTTCTGCTGGTGCTGGGCGCCAACCCGCTGGCCAGCAACGGCAGCATGTGGACGGTGCCCGACTTCCGCGGCAAGGCCAAGGCCCTGCGCCAGCGCGGCGGGCAGATGGTAGTGATCGACCCTCGCCGCACCGAAACGGCCGAGGTGGCCGACGCCCACCACTTCATCCGCCCCGGTGCCGACGTGTACCTGCTGGCGGCCATGGTGCAGACGCTGTTCGCCGAGGGCTTGGTGCGCCTGGGCCGCCTGGCCGAGCACACCCACGGGCTGGACGAGCTGCGCGCTGCGGTGCAGGCCTACACCCCCGAGGCCGTGGCCGCGCGTTGCGGCATCGCGGCCGACACCATCCGCGCGCTGGCTCGCCAGCTCGCCAGCACCGAGCGTGCCTGCGTCTACGGGCGCATCGGCACCTGCACGCAGCGCTACGGCACGCTCACGCAGTGGCTGATCGAGGTGCTGAACCTGCTCACTGGCCACCTGGACGAACCCGGCGGCGCGATGTTCCCCAAGGCCCCCGCCTTTGCCGCCAACACCCAGGGCCAGCCCGGCGTGGGCAAGGGCATCGTCACCGGCCGCCACCGCAGCCGCGTGAGTGGTGTGCCCGAGGTGTTTGGCGAGCTGCCCATCACCCTGCTGGCAGAAGAGATCGAAACCACGGGTGCCGGCCAGGTGAAGGCGCTGGTCACGGTGGCCAGCAACCCGGTGCTGTCCTGCCCGGGCGGGCCGCGCCTGGCGCAGGCCTTGGACGGGCTGGACTTCATGGTGAGCCTGGACATCTACCTGAACGAGACCTCGCGCCATGCCGACGTGATCCTGCCCGGCCTGTCGCCGCTGGAAGAGTTCCACTACGACATGTCGTTCGCGCAGCTCAGCCACCGCAACCAGGCCCGCGCCAGTGCCCCGGTGCTGCCGCCGCCGGCCGGCCAGGTACCCGAGTGGCAAAGCCTGATGAAGCTGGCCGCCATCGTGCAAGGCCAACCGGCCGACAGCGACGTGCTGGCCCTGGACGACGAATGGCTGGCCAAGGATTTGCAGCGCCAAGCTGGTGACAACGCCGCCGCCATCGCCGCCGCGCTGGCGCCACGCTGCGGCCCCGAGCGGCTGTTGGACCTGGCCCTGCGCATGGGCCCCCACGGCGACGGCTTTGGCCGCCGGCCCGAGGGACTGACCCTGGACAAACTGGTGGCCGCCCCGGTGGGCATCGACCTGGGCCCGCTGCAGCCGCGCCTGCCCGAATCGCTGCGCACGCCCAGCGGCAAGATCGAAGCCGCACCCGCTGTGTGTCTGGCCGACCTGCCCAATGCCTGGGCCGCGCTGCACGAACCGGCACCGGCCTTCAGCCTGATCGGCCGGCGCGAGGTGCGCAGCAACAACTCGTGGATGCACAACCTGCCGCTGCTGGCCAAGGGCCCCGAGCGCTGCACGCTGCTGATGCACCCGGACGACGCCGCCCAGGCCGGCCTGGGCGATGGCACACGGGCCCGCATCACGCTGGACGCCGAACGCCAGATCGAGGTGCCGGTGCAACTCAGCACGGCCATGATGCGCGGCGTGGTGAGCCTGCCGCACGGCTGGGGCCACGACCTGCCTGGCGCCCAGCTGCGCGTGGCGGCGGTGCGCCCCGGAGCCAACCTGAACGCGGTGCTGGACGAGACGCTGCGCGACCCGCTTTCGGGCAACGCCGTGCTTTCGGGGGTTGCCGTCCAGGTGACGCCGGCCTGAAACGCCATGTCAGGCGAGTGCGCAGGAACGTCGCCGTACTTGGTGGTGGCTCGCGGCGAACAGCCGTCGGTGGTTCTCGCGCCCCTGCTCTGTGTGCGGTGGTGCAGCTGGCCCGGGGTTCGTTCTCCGGGTCACGCTCGCGGAACACGGCCCGTGCCCTTGGCCGGACTGGTCAACCCCCACTTCCCAACGCGCCCGCCTGCTCAGCGTCCCGCGAATGGCCCCTGCGCCCGAACCCCAAACCACCTGCCCCGCCAGGCACTGCGGCGCCACACCAGGTGGACCACCACCGACGCAGGTTGCAGGGCAGTGGTGGTGCCTTCGGACAGAGGGCACATTCGCGTGTGGGTTGACAGCGGCGAGGGCCAAGGCAGAACAAGAGAGCGCAGGTGCGACCGGGGGCACGGTGCTGGTCCGCGAGGAGCCCGTTGGCCGAAGTCGCCGCCGCTGCGCTGCTGCAGCCGACGCTGAAGACCTGGATTCCCGCCTACGCGGGAATGACGGCGGTGCCGAAGCGGCTACAGCGGCAACGCGCCAATCGGTGCCCAAGTCCAGCTCACAGCAGCTTGATGCGCCGTGCCTGCTCGGTGAGCTCGGCGCGGAAGTCGGGGTGAGCAATGGCGATCAGCTCCTGCGCGCGCTGCTTGGCCGATTTGCCGCGCAGCTGCGCCACACCGAACTCGGTCACCACGTAGTTGATCTCGTTCTTGCCGGTGCTCACATGGGTGCCGGGGGTGAGCGTGGGCACGATGCGAGAGAGCGTGTCGTTCTTGGCCGTGGCCGGCAAAACGATGAAGGCCCGGCCGCCCTTGGAGCGGTTGGCCGAGCGTACAAAGTCGGCCTGGCCGCCGGTGCCCGAGTAGGGCATGGAACCCAGGCTCTCGGAGCCGCACTGCCCCATCAAGTCGATCTGCATGGTGGCGTTGATGGCCACGAGGTTGTCGTTCAGGCCAGCCAGCGCGGGGTCGTTGGTGTAGTTCACCGGGTGCATTTCCAGCGCCGGGTTCTTGTGCATGTACTTGTAAAGCTTGTTCGAGCCCAGCGCGAAGGTGGCCACCATCTTGCCCGGCAGGTAGTTCTTGCGCTGGTTGGTGACGGCGCCCGCCTCCACCAGCGTGAGGATGCCGTCGCCGATCATCTCGGTGTGCACGCCCAGGTCGTGCTTGTGGGTCAGTTGCATCACCACCGCGTCGGGGATGCCGCCATAGCCGATCTGCAGCGTGTCGCCATCGTGGATGAACTCGGCCACGTACTTGCCGATGGCCTGCTGCACCGGCCCGATCTTGGGCAGGCCCACCTCGAACACCGGCTCGCTGCTCTCCACCAGCGCCGCCACCTGCGAAATGTGCACCTTGCAGTCGCCGTGCGCAAAGGGCACGTTGGGGTTCACCTCGAGCACCACGGCGCGGGCCTTGGCCACGGCGGCCATGGTGTAGTCGGCCGCCAAGCTGAGGGCGAAATAGCCTTCCTCGTCCATGGGCGAGGCCATGCTGAACACCACGTCGGACGGAATCAGCCCACGCTGGATCTGATCCGGGATCTCGGAGAAGTGGTTGGGGATGAAGTCGATCCAGCCCTCCTGGCCGCCGGCGCGCGTGGCGCCGCCGAAGAAAAAGGCCACATGGCGCACGTGCTCGGTGGTCTCCGGGTCGATGTAGCCGTATTTGCGCACGGCCAGGATCTGCGCCACCTTCACGTCGCGGAAGCTGCGCCGCTGCTCGGACAGGGCCGTGAGCAGCGCAGGCGGCTCGCCCACCCCGGTGGGCACGACGATGAAGTCGCCGTTGCGAACTTGGCGCACGGCATCGCTCGCCGGGCAGCGTATTTGCTGGTAGAGAGATTGGAATGACATGGTCTGGCCTATCGTGGCTGGGGGCGTCGAAGCGCCTGTGTGCGTACCGGACACGGTGGTACGGCATGATGATCGCACTCCTGCGCCCCTTTTTTCCACCATGATCGTTCGAGAACGCCCCCACGGGCTGGCCCTGTTTTTCCTGGTTCGTGGCTCCATCCTGCCTCGCGTGCTGCCTGCCCTGCTGGTCAACGTGGGCTTCGCCACCCTGGTCACCCTGATGCACGGCTCGCTGCTGGACCACAAGATCCAGGTCACGATGGCGCCGTTTTCGCTGATCGGGCTGGCGCTGGCCATCTTCCTGGGTTTTCGCAACAACGCCGCCTACGACCGCTACTGGGAGGCCCGCAAGCTCTGGGGCGAGATCGTGCACGGCAGCCGCAGCTGGGCCCGCCAGGTGATCGCCTGGGTGCAGCCGGCGCCCGGCGGCGGGGCCGACGTGACACCCACGCAGGCCCGCCTGGTGCACCGTGCCATCGCCGTGGCCCATGCGCTGCGCCACCAGCTGCGCGGCAGCACGCCCGGCGCCGAGTTGCAGGCCTGCCTGGACACGGCCGATTGGGAGGCCCTGCGGCAGGGCCGCCCGGCGCCCGGCGGCCTGCTGTTGCAGCAGGGCCGCGACCTGGGGCGATGCCTGGCCACCGGCCAGCTGCGGCCCGAGTTGGCCGCGTCGCTGGACCGCACGCTCTCGGTGCTCACCGCCGCCGCAGCGGGCTGCGAGCGCATCAAGGGCACGCCGGTGCCCTTTCCCTACACCCTGCTGCTGCACCGCACGGCCTACACCTACTGCTTCCTGCTGCCCTTCGGCCTGGTGGACCTGGTGCATGGCCTGACCCCGCTGGTGGTGGCGCTGGTGGCCTACACCTTCTTCGGCCTGGACGCGGTGGGCGACGAGATCGAAGAGCCCTTCGGCACCCGGGCCAACGACCTGCCGCTGGACGCGCTGTGCGCCGCCATCGAGCACGATCTGCGCGAGGCGCTGGGCGAGACCGGCCTGCCGCCGCTGCCCGTGCCGGTCAACTTCCAGCTGCGCTGAGCGACGGGCACTGCGGTACGATGCCGGCCTCTCGGAGCCCGCCAGATCGGGCCCCACACTGCCCAAAGCGGAGCCTTTTCCATGCAAGTCGTCTGCCTCGACCTCGAGGGTGTGCTCGTTCCCGAGATCTGGATCGAGTTTTCCAAGCGCACCGGCGTGGCCGAGTTCTCGCGCACCACGCGCGAAGAGCCCGACTACGACAAGCTGATGCGCTTTCGCATTGATCTGCTGGAAAAGCACGGCTTGAAGCTGGCCGACATCCAGAACGTGATCGGCAGCATGGCCCCGCTGGAAGGCGCCAAGGCCTTCCTCGACGGCCTGCGCGAACGCTACCAGGTCATCATCCTGTCGGACACCTTCTATGAGTTCGCCGACCCGCTGATGCGCCAGCTGGGCCGCCCCACGCTGTTCTGCCACAAGCTGGTGATCGACGAGGCCGGCTTCGTGCGCAACTACCAGCTGCGCCAGCCCGACCAGAAGCGCCATGCCGTGAATGCGCTCAAGAGCCTGAACTTCCAGGTCTTCGCCGCTGGCGATTCGTACAACGACACCGGCATGCTGGGCGCGGCCGACGCGGGCTTCTTCATCCACCCGCCCGAGAGCATCGTGACGCAGTTCCCGCAGTTCAAGGTGCACCACGACTACGCCACGCTGCGCGCCTCCATCGACGCCGCCGCCCGCCTGGTCGCATGAGCCCCGCACGGCCGCCCAAAGGGGCGAATTCCCTCTCGGAGGGAGTGGGCCGCAGGCCCCAGGGTGCACCAGTGACCGCACCCTTCCCATGCAGCCGCTGACCCGGCACCTGGAGCTGCTGGCGCCGGCCCGCGACGTGGAGATCGGCATCGAGGCCGTGAACCACGGCGCCGACGCCGTCTACATCGGTGGCCCAGGCTTTGGCGCCCGTGCCTCGGCCGGCAACCCGGTGGCCGATATTGCGCGGCTGTGTGCCCACGCCCACCGCTACAACGCCCGCATCTTCGTCACGCTCAACACCATCCTGCGCGATGACGAACTGGAGCCCGCGCTCCGCATGGTGCAGCAGGTGTACGAGGCTGGCGCCGACGCGCTGATCGTGCAGGACATGGGCCTGCTGGAGCTGGACCTGCCGCCCATCCAGCTGCACGCCAGCACCCAGTGCGACATCCGCACGCCCGAGAAGGCCCGCTTCCTGGCCGACGCCGGCCTCTCGCAGCTGGTGCTGGCCAGAGAGCTCACGCTGGAGCAGGTGCGTGCCGTGGCCGCCGCCGTGCCCGACGCGGTGGTGGAGTTCTTCGTGCACGGTGCGCTGTGCGTGGCCTACAGCGGCCAGTGCTACGTGAGCCACGCCCACACCGGCCGCAGCGCCAACCGCGGCGACTGCTCGCAGGCCTGCCGCCTGCCATGGACGGTGAAGGACGCGCAAGGCCGCATCGTGGCCCATGACAAGCACGTGCTGTCGATGAAGGACAACAACCAGTCGGCCAACATCGCCGCGCTCGTCGACGCCGGCGTGCGCAGCTTCAAGATCGAGGGCCGCTACAAGGACATGGGCTATGTGAAGAACATCACCGCCCATTACCGGCAGCTGCTGGACGCGGTGCTGGAAAATCGCCCGGAGTTGCACGCGGCCTCCAGCGGCCACACCACCTTCGGCTTCACGCCCGACCCGGAGCGCAACTTCAACCGAGGTGCCACCGACTACTTTGTGGGCGGCCGCCAGATCGACATCGGCGCCTTCGACACGCCCAAGCACGCCGGCCTGCCGCTGGGCCATGTGCTGAAGGTGGCGCCCGAGCACATCGACGTGCAGCTCGATGACGGTGTGGGCCCGCTGAACAACGGCGACGCCATCACCTGGTTTGACCTGCAGGGCGAACTGGCCGGCGTTCAGGTGAACACCGCAGAAGCGCTGGACGAAACCCGCAGCCTGTGGCGCGCGGTGCTGAAAGAACCCACCCCCTTGCTCAAGGACCTGCGCAAGGACACCCAGCTGAGCCGCAACCGCGACATGGCGTGGGACCGAACGCTGCGCAAAAAGAGTGCCGAGCGCCGCATCGCCGTGGACCTGGCCTTCAGCGAGACGCTGCAGGGCTTTGCGCTGCAGCTCACCGACGCCGACGGCCACCGCGCCCGCGCCGAGCTGGCCCTTCCGCATGAGCGGGCCCAACAGCCAGAGCGTGTGCACAGCGCACTGCGCGAATCGCTGGCCAGGCTGGGCGCCACGGTCTTCGTGGCCCGGCAGATCGACATCGCGCTCAGCGATGCCTGGTTCCTGCCCGCCAGCGCCGTCAACGCCCTGCGCCGCGATGCGGTGGCCGCACTGGAGGCCGAGCGCACCGCCCGCCGTCAACCGCTGCAGCCGCGCCCGGCCCTGCAGCCACCGGCGCCCTACCCCGAGACCACCCTCAGCTACCTGGCCAATGTGTACAACCACAAGGCCCACGACTTCTATGTGAAGCATGGCGTGCAGGTGGTGGGCGCGGCCTACGAGAGCCACCAGGAACTGGGCGATGCCAGCCTGATGATCACCAAGCACTGCGTGCGCTACTCGCTCAGCCTGTGCCCCAAGCAGGCCAAGGGCGTCACCGGCGTGCAGGGCACGGTGCGGGCCGAGCCGCTGACCATTGAGCATGGCGACGAGGTGCTGAGCCTGCGTTTCGACTGCAAACCCTGCGAAATGCACGTGGTGGGGCGCATCAAGAAAAGCGTGTTGCAGCAGGGCAAACAACGCCAAACCCACGAACCCGTGAGGTTTTACCGGGCCTTGCCCCGCGCTTGATGTGAGGTGGGAAGGGGATGGTGGCCTGCAGGCCACTGCTCCTACCATGCACAGGTAGTCACTCGGTTTTCCCGCCCTCGGCCCCATGCCCGCACCCTCCCCCATCGACCTGCAGACCCGGCGTGAGGCCCTGCGCATGGCGTTGGCAGGCGCCTTTGGCAGCGTGCCGATGCTGTGGCTGGCCGTGGCCCTGATGCTGCAGCCCGCCCCCGGCCTGGGGCAGGGCTGGCTGGTGTGGCTGCTGGGGGCAGTGGCGCTGGCCAGCGGCTTGTGGCGACTGCACTCCGCGCGCCGTTGGTCGGCAGAAATGCCCAGCGACGGCGCCGAGCTGGCCATGGCCGAGCGGCATGTGCAGGCCAACGCCGCCCTCTCGGGCCTGCTGTGGGCCACGGGCACCCTGGTTCTCTACCCGCTGCTCAGCGCCGCCCAGGCCACGTTGCATTTCATGGTGCAGGTGGGTGCGCTGTGCATGGCGGCGTTCTACATGTCCCCGGTGCGCCGTTCTTTTGAATGGATCGCCCTGCCCACCATGCTGCCGCTGATCGGCATGTCCTTGTGGCACCCCACACACCCATCTTGGCCACTGGCCTTGGGGGCCACCGTGTTGCTGGTGGCCTTGCTGCAGGCCACCGCCCACCTGCGCCAGACCACGGTGCTGGCCATTCGGCGCGAGCTTGAGACCCAGGCGGCCAACGACCAGCTGCGCATGGCCAAGGCAAAGGCCGAGGCCGAGACCGCAGCCAAGTCGCGCTTCCTGGCCACCATGAGCCATGAGGTGCGCACCTCCCTCAGCGGCGCCGTCGGCGCCCTGGGGCTGTTGGCCGCCGACCCCATTGCCCCCGGGCAGCGGGAACTGCTGGGCGTGGCCCAGGGAGCCATCGAGACCCTGGGCGCCACCCTGAACAACCTGCTGGCCCACGCCCGCATCGAGACCACCGGCGGCAGTGAGCTGCACCCAGCACCCACGCCCTTGCGCCCGTTGTTGCAGGCCCTGGTGGAGCAGCACCAGCCGCAGGCCCAGGCCCAAGGCCTGGCCCTGCTCTGGGAGCCCGATGCAACCCTGCCCGAGGCGGTGATGGCCGACGCGTCGGCACTGCGCCAGGTTCTGCAACACCTGCTGGCCAATGCGCTGAAATTCACCGCGCACGGCCAGGTCTGCCTGCGGGCCAGCGCAGTGCCTGGCAGCAGCGAGCTGGTCCGCTTCGAGGTCAGCGACACCGGCATCGGCATGCCCCCAGAGGCGCTGGACGTGATCTTCCTGCCCTTCCAGCAATGGGACCGCGGCCCCCAGCGTGCCTACGCCGGTGCCGGTCTGGGGCTGTCTGTGGCCCAGCATCTGGTGGGCCAGATGGGAGGGCACATCGACGTGCAAAGCAAGCCGGGCAGCGGCAGCCGCTTTGGGTTCACGATCACCCTGCCGATGGCCGCCGGATCGCCCCAGGCCACAGCGCCCCAGCAACGCCAGGCCACCGAGCCGTCGGCCCAGCAGCGTCTGGCAGGCGACGTGCTGGTGGCCGAGGACAACGCCATCAACCGCCTGGTGGCGGTGAAGATGCTGACCCAAGCCGGCCTGACCGTGCGCGAGGCCCACAACGGTGAACAGGCCCTGCAGGCCCTGCACGAGGGTGGCATTTCACTGGTGCTGATGGATGGGCAAATGCCGGTGCTGGACGGCTACGCCGCCACACGCCAGTGGCGTGAACACGAACAACGCCTGGGCAAGGCCCGCCTGCCCATCGTGGCGATCACGGCCAACGCACTGGCTGCAGACGGCGATTTGGCACGCAGTTGCGGCATGGACGACGTGCTGACCAAGCCCTACAGCCTACAGGAGCTGGTCGGCATGGTTGCACGCTGGGTGCAACCCCGAGGCGACTGAGCCGGGGCTGTGGCTCAGTAGTGCGGCGGCAGTTCGTCGCGCAGGCTGCGGAAGGTGCCCGGGTTGCCCTCGGGCACTTGCTGCCGAAGCTGCATCACTTCGCGCAACAAGACGTCCAATTGCTGCTGTTGGCGCACGATGACCTGGTTCAGCTGGTCCACCACGTCCTCGGTGAAGCTGGCCTTGATCTCCAGATCGGTCAAACGTTGCTCAATGTCATGCGGATGTGCCATCGCCGTATTGGACGCCAAAACAGGGTCGGAAACGACTCAAAGCCCGGCGACAATCAACAGGTTTGCCGCGATGGCCCCACTGGCGTGACTGTTGTCCAAGCCGGGCTGTCATGGTGTTCACTTAGCATTACCGCTTCACAACGCCTGCCCCGCGTGAGCCGGCCTCGCACCCCGAGAGAACAAGCATGAGACGTTTGGACGATTTCCGCCTGAAGCTGGGTCAGCACGAGCTGGTGCCCATCATGGTCGGCGGCATGGGCGTGGACATTTCCTCGGCCGACCTGGCCCTGGAAGCGGCCCGCCTGGGTGGTGTGGGCCACATCTCCGACGCCATGATCAAGACGGTCACCGACCGCCGCTACAAGACCAAGTACGTCAAGGCCAAGCAGGCGCTGTACAAGTACAACGCCGAGTCGGAGGACAAGTCGCCCGTCAAGTTCAACCTGGGCCATTTGGCCGAGGCCACCCGCCTGCACGTGGAAGGCACCATGACCCGCAAGCAAGGCAGCGGGCTGGTGTTCATCAACTGCATGGAAAAGCTCACCATGAACGCGCCCAAGGAGACCTTGAAGGTCCGCATGGACGCCGCCATGACAGCCGGCATCGACGGCATCACGCTGGCGGCTGGCCTGCACCTGGGCTCGTTCGCACTCATCGAAGACCACCCGCGCTTCCGCGACGTGAAGCTGGGCATCATCGTCTCATCGGTGCGCGCGCTGCAGCTGTTCCTGAAGAAGAACGCCCGCCTGAACCGCCTGCCCGACTACGTGGTGGTGGAAGGCCCGCTGGCCGGCGGCCACCTGGGCTTCGGCATGGACTGGGCCGAGTACGACCTGGCCACCATCACCGCCGAAGTGCTGGCCTACCTGAAGGCCGAGAACCTCGACATCCCGGTGCTGCCGGCCGGCGGCATCTTCACCGGCTCCGATGCGGTGCGCTTCCTGGAAATGGGCGGCGCCGGCGTGCAGGTGGCCACGCGCTTCACCGTCACCAAGGAGTGCGGCCTGCCCGATGAGGTGAAGCAGGAGTACTTCAAGGCCGGCGAAGACGACATCGAGGTGAACCAGATCTCGCCCACCGGCTACCCGATGCGCATGATCAAGTCCAGCCCTGGCATCGGCGACGGCATCCGGCCCAACTGCGAGGCCTACGGCTACCTGCTCGACGCCAACGGCAAGTGCGCCTACGTCACGGCCTACAACCGCGAGGTGGCGGCCCACCCGGGCGAAAAGCGCATCTCGGTGATGGACAAGACCTGCTTGTGCACCCACATGCGCAACTTCGAGATCTGGACCTGCGGCCAGCTCACCTGGAAGCTCAAGGACACCACGCGCAAGTTGCCCGACGGCAGCTACCAGTTGCTGAGCGCCGAGCATGTGTTCAAGGACTACCAGTTCAGCACCGACGACACCATCGCCCTGCCCGACCCGGCCTGATCCGCTCAGCCGATTGAAGCAGCCGCTCTAGAGTCGGCCGCGCTGGCGCCCGCACAATGGCGCGGTTGTTCACGCCGCCGCCGCCATGACGCCCTACCCTCACCTTCTCCAACCCCTGGACCTGGGCTTCACCACGCTGAAGAACCGGGTGCTGATGGGTTCCATGCACACCGGGCTCGAAGACGGGCGCGACCTCTCCAAACTGGCTGCCTACTTTGGCGAGCGTGCCGAGGGCGAGGTGGGGCTGATCGTCACCGGCGGCTTCGCGCCCAACATCGAAGGCTGGGCCAAGCCCTTCGCCGGCACGCTGGCCACGCATGGCGCGGCCAAGCGCCACAAACTGGTGACCAGCGCGGTGCACTCTGCCGGCGGCAAGATCGCGCTGCAGATCCTGCACACCGGCCGCTACGCCTACCAGCCGCTGGCGGTGGCGCCCTCGCGCATCAAGTCGCCCATCTCGCCGTTCACGCCACGCGCACTCTCGGCCCGTGGCATCGAGCGCCAAATCCGCGCCTTCGTGCGCTGCGCCGTGTTGGCCCGCGAGGCTGGCTACGACGGCGTGGAGATCATGGGCAGCGAGGGCTATTTCATCAACCAGTTCATCGCTGCCTGCACCAACCAGCGCGACGACGACTGGGGCGGCTCTTACGCCAACCGCATGCGGCTGCCGGTGGAGATCGTGCGCCGCACCCGCGAAGCCGTGGGGCCCGACTTCATCCTGATCTACCGCCTCTCGATGATCGACCTGGTGCCCGGCGGCTCCAGTTGGGACGAGGTGGTGCAGCTCGGCAAGGCCATCGAGGCGGCCGGCGCCACCCTCATCAACACCGGCATCGGCTGGCACGAGGCCCGGGTGCCCACCATCGCCACCAGCGTGCCGCGCGGCGCCTTCGCCTGGCTCACCAAGAAGATGAAGGGCGAACTGACGATCCCGCTCATCACCAGCAACCGCATCAACACGCCCGAGCTGGCCGACATCCTGCTGGCCGACGGCTATGCCGACATGGTCTCGATGGCGCGGCCGCTGCTGGCCGACGCCGAGTTCGTGAAGAAGGCGCGTCTGGGCCGCGCAGCCGAGATCAACACCTGCATCGCCTGCAACCAGGCCTGCCTGGACCACATCTTCGTGAACAAGCTCACCAGCTGCCTGGTGAATCCGCGCGCCTGCCACGAGACCGAGATCCGGATCCTGCCCACGCCCACGCGCAAGAGGCTGGCGGTGGTGGGTGCGGGCCCGGCTGGGCTGGCGGCCGCCACGACGCTGGCCGACCGCGGCCACGAGGTGCATTTGTTCGACGCCGCCACGCAGCTTGGCGGCCAGCTGAACCTGGCCAGCCAAGTGCCTGGCAAGGAAGAGTTCCACGAAACGTTGCGGTACTGGCGCTACCGGGTGGACGCCACCGGTGTGCAGCTCAACCTGGGCGCCAAGGTGAGCGCCCAGCAGCTCCAGGACTCGGGCTTTGCCGAGGTGGTGCTGGCCACCGGGGTGATGCCACGCAACCCTCGCATCCCCGGTCAGGACCACCCCAAGGTGCTGAGCTACATCGAGGTGCTGCGGGGGGCCAAGGTTGGCGACCGAGTGCTGGTCATCGGCGCAGGCGGCATCGGTTTCGACGTGGCCGAGTACCTGACGCAGGAGGGCAAATCCACCGCGCTCGATCTGCCTGCCTGGCTGGCCGAGTGGGGTGTGACCGACCCCGGTCTGGCCCGCGGCGGTCTGGCCACCGAATCACCGCCTTTGCACCCTGCGCAGCGCCAGGTGACGCTGCTGCAGCGCAAGGCCGGCAAGCTGGGCGCGGGCCTGGGCAAGACCACGGGCTGGATTCACCGCGCGGCCCTGAAGAACCGCGGCGTGAAGATGTTGGGCGGCCTGAACTACGAGCGCATTGGCGATGAAGGCCTGCAGGTGAGCGATGGCGAGAAGCGCGAGAACTTGCGCTGGCTGGCCGCCGACACCATCGTGTTGTGTGCTGGGCAGGAGCCGCTGCGTGAACTGCAGGCGCCGCTGGAAGCCGCCGGCGTGACGGTGCACGTGATCGGCGGCGCCATGGAGGCGGGTGAACTCGACGCCAAGCGCGCGATCGACCAAGGTGTGCGGCTGGCCACGCGGCTCTGAGACCCAAGCGAGGGCGTCTGCTGCCGGCCGAGGGCCGCCTTTCGGGCCACACCTTCCCCACCCGACGGCCCCGTGCTACGCGGCCATGCGGGCTTGCTCCTGGTCGAGGATGGCCTCGGGTTCCTGGGCGTCTTGCACGGTGGGGTGGTTCAGCACGCGGTTCATCCGGGCCGCGTCGAGCGAGCCGGTCCACTTGGCCACCACCAAGGTGGCCACGCCGTTGCCCACCAGGTTGGTCAATGCCCGGGCTTCCGACATGAAGCGGTCGATGCCGAGGATGAGCGCCAGGCCCACCACCGATTTCTTCGCACCGGCGTTCTCCATCTTCTCCATCATGCGCGGCAGCACCGACTCGGACGAGGACGTGCCCAGCACGATCAGCAGTTCTTCCTTGATGTACTTGACGAACTTCCAGATGCTGAAGCCGTGGAAGAAGGCGATCAGGCCCAGCACACCGAACACGAACACCCCGCAGGTCAGGTAGAAGGTGCCCATCAGCTTGCCCAGCGAGAACAGGCTGCCCACGCCGTACTTGCCGATGGTGAAAGCCATGGCGCCGAAGGCACCGATGGGGGCCAGCTTCATGATGATGCCGACGATGTCGAACAGCACGTGCGAGGTCTTCTCGATCAGGTCGAACACCAGCGTGCCACGGCCGCCAAACTTGTGCAGCGCAAAGCCGAACATCACCGCGAACAGCAGCACCTGCAGGATCTCGCCCTTGGCAAAGGCGTCCACCACCGAGGTGGGGATGATGTTCAACAAAAAGTCGGTGGTGCTGGCCATCTTGCCCGGGCCCACGTAGTTGGCGATGCCCTTGGTGTCCAGCGTGCTCACGTCCACGTGCATGCCGTTGCCCGGCTGCACCAGGTTGACGATGACCAGGCCCACCACCAGCGCCAGCGTGCTGACGATCTCGAAGTACAGCAGGGCCAGGCCACCGGTCTTGCCCACTTTCTTCATGTCCTCCATGCCGGCGATGCCCACCACCACGGTGCAGAAGATGATCGGGGCGATGATCATCTTGATGAGCTTGATGAAGCCGTCGCCCAGCGGCTTCATGTCGGCGCCGAGCGTGGGGTTGAAGTGGCCCAGCAGCACGCCGATGACCACGGCGGTCAGCACCTGCAGGTAGAGCGATTGGTAGAAGGGCTTGCGGGCCGTGTGGGCCGAGCTGGGGTTCGCCATGGTGGGGTCTCCGTCGTGACCCCCGGCACTGCGCGCGCAGGGGGGTTGTTGCGAGCGACGGATTCTGGGGGCTCACCCCTTGCGCAGCCAGTGTGGACTTCCACACGGCGCGCCGGCCGGCCCTCCCGACCGGCCTGGCTCAGTCGCCTTACTTGCTGGCGTTGGCGAAGAACAGCTGCTCGCCGTTGATCTTGTAGGCGGAGATGTTGGCCTGGCCGGCGGGCGAGACCACCCAGTCGGCAAACTGCTGCGCCAACGCGCTCTTGACATGCGGGTGCTTGGCCGGGTTCACCACCATCACGCCGTACTGGTTGAACAGGCTTTTGTCGCCTTCCACCAGCACCGTCAGGTTGCCGCGGTTCTTGAAGCTCAGCCAGGTGCCGCGGTCGGTGAGCACATAGGCGTCGGTGGACGAGCCCATGTTCAGCGCCGGGCCCATGCCGCAGCCGCACTCCTTGTAGCCGGCCGGCTTGGCGGTGGCGAGGTCGATGTTGGCAGCCTTCCACAGGCGCAACTCGGCGGCGTGGGTGCCGCTCTTGTCGCCGCGCGAGATGAAGCTGGCGCCGGTGCTGGCCAGCTTGCCCAGCGCGGCGGCGATGTTGTTGCCCTTGAGCTTGGCCGGGTCGGCGGCCGGGCCCACCAGCACGAAATCGTTGTACATCACGTTCTTGCGCTCGGTGGCAAAGCCTTCGGCCACGAACTTGTTTTCGGCGGCGGTGTCGTGCACGAAGAGCAGGTCGGCGTCACCTCGGCGGCCGGTGTCCAGCGCCTGGCCGGTGCCCACGGCCACCACGCGCACGTCGATGCCGGTGGCCTGCTTGAAGGCCGGCAACAGGTGGCCGAACAGGCCTGACTGTTCGGTGGAGGTGGTGGAGGCCATGACGATGAACTTGCCCTCCTCGGCGTGCGAAGACGCGCCACACAAGGTGACCAAGGCCGCGAACAGCAGGTGCAAGGCAGGTCGGCGATTGAGCTTCAGGTCCAAGGCAGTTCTCCTTTGAGGAATTGCGCCGCCTCGGTGGGCAGCACGTCATTGAAAAATTGTTCGGTGGGCAACACCACCACCAGGCGGCCGCCTTCGAGGTAGGCCACGCGGTTGCACAGGCGCTTGGCCTGGCCGAGGTTGTGGGTGCTCATCACCACGGTCACGCCGTCGCGGGCGAACTCGCTGATCAGCGCTTCCACCTCGCGCTTGGCCGAGGGGTCGAGGCTGGCGGTGGGTTCATCCAGGAACAGGATGTCGGGCTGCAGGGCCCAGGCCCGCGCCATCGCCAGGCGTTGCTGCTGGCCGCCTGAGAGCTCGCGTGCCGGCCGCTGTGCCAGTGCGGCCAGGCCCACGCGCTGCAGCGCCTGCTCGCAGCGTGCGGCGCGCTCAGGCTTGGGCACCTTGCGCAGCCACAGCGCCAGCAGCACGTTGCGCTGCACCGAGAGGTGCAGCAGAAACGGGTGCTGGAACAGCATGGCGCCCGTGGGCGTGCGGCCCTCGGGTGCCAGCGGGTGCTCGGTGCGCAGGCCGCTGCTGGGCGAGAGCAGGCCGTGCAGCAACCGCAGCAACGTGGTCTTGCCCGAGCCGTTGGGGCCCAGCAGGGCCAGGCGGTCGCCACGGTGCACTTGCAGCTGCACGTTGCGCAGTGCGGGCACGGCACCAAACTGCACACTGGCCTGGGCCAGGCTGATCAGCGCTTGGGCAGGGGCCTGCGCGTGCATGGTCACGGGTGCCAGGCACAGTTCCTCGCGCTTCACGCCAAGGCCTCGCGTTGGCTCGCCACATGACCTCCACCACGGGTTTGCAGAGCGCTGATGAACAGGTTCACCACGCCCACCACGCCCAGCAGCACCAGCCCCAGCGCCAGCGCCAACGGCAGGTCACCCTTGCTGGTTTCCAGTGCGATGGCCGTGGTCATCACGCGGGTGACGCCGTTGATGTTGCCGCCCACCACCATCACCGCGCCCACCTCGGCCACGGCGCGGCCAAAGGCGGTGAGCAGCACGGTGACCACGCTGTAGCGCTCGTGCACCAACATCAGCAGCGCACACATCAGCGGGCTGGCGCCCATGGAGCGCAACTGGTCGCCTCCCTCGGCGAGGCCGTCCAGCACCAGGCGGCGCGAGAGGGCCGCGATCAACGGCACCACCAGGATGGTTTGCGCCACCACCATGGCGGAGGGTGTGAACAGCAGGCCCCAGTTGCCCAACGGGCCCGAGCGTGAGAGCAGCAGGTACACCAGCAGGCCCACCACCACGCTGGGCAGGGCCAGCAGGGTGTTCACCAACCACACGGCCACGCCGTGGCCAGGAAAGCGCGCCACCGCCAGCCAGGCACCGAGCACCAGGCCGGCCACCGCACCCAGCGCGCAAGCCGTGACGCTGACCCGCAGCGACAGGCCCACGATGCGCAGCAACTCGCCGTCGGCGTGGGTGATGAGGTTCAGCGCCAGGCCCAGACTGTCGGCCAGGGTGTTCATGTTGCTGTTGCAAGCCTGTTCATATCGGCGAGTATGTCGCTATGCAATCTCGTGCATAACAATGGTGGGCCTGCAACCAGGCCCTGTGGTGAGCGCCCGCGCGAGTCTGCAGTGGACAATGCCCCACCCTCTCAATGCGCTGGATTGACCATGGCTGAACTCGGCCCCTCTCCCCTGGCCGCTGGCAACGAACTGCCCGTCGCGGTGGCCCGCCAGGCCATCGCCGATGCCCTGCAGCCCATAGCCGCGAGCGAGACGGTGCCGCTGCTGGCGGCCCTGGGCCGGGTGCTGGCCGAAGACGTGGTGTCGCCCATCGATGTGCCGGCGCACGACAACTCGGCCATGGACGGCTATGCCTTCCGGGGGGCCGACCTGCGCACCGACAGCCCCACCGTGCTGGCCGTGACCGGCCCCACCGTGCTGGCCGGCATGCTGCTGGACGCGCCCGTGGGCCCCGGCCAGTGCGTGCGCATCATGACCGGCGCGGTGATGCCGGCCGGCCTGGACACCGTGGTGCCCCAGGAGCTGTGCCAGGTGGCTGACGGTCGGGTGCACATCGCTGCCGGCGTGTTGCGCGCGGGTGAGAACCGCCGCAAACGGGGTGAAGACCTGGCCCAGGGCAAGCCGGCCCTGGCCGCCGGCCGCCAACTGGGCCCGGCCGAGTTGGGCCTGGTGGCCTCGCTGGGCGTGGCCGAACTGCGCGTGGTGCGCCGACTGAAGGTGGCGCTGTTCTCCACCGGCAACGAGTTGCGCACCTTGGGACAGCCCTTGCCAGAGGGCTGCATCTACGACAGCAACCGCTACAGCCTGATGGGCGCACTGGCCCGGTTGGGCGTGGAGGTGATCGACCTGGGCCTGGTGCCCGACGACCCGGTGCGCCTGGCCGCCACGCTGGACGAGGCCATCGCCCGGGCCGACGTGGTGCTGACCAGCGGCGGCGTCAGCGTGGGCGACGCCGACTACACCAAGGATCTGCTGGCCAGCCGTGGCGAGGTGGCCTTCTGGAAGGTGGCCATGCGGCCCGGCCGGCCTTTTGCCTTCGGGCCGCTGCATGGTGCCGTCAACGCCGGGCCGCCCCAAGTTGACGGACTCCCCTCGGGGGATGGGCGTCGCGACGCGACGACCTTGGGGCCCAATGAATCCAAGACGGCCTGGCTGTTCGCCCTGCCCGGCAACCCGGTGGCCGCGCTGGTGACCTACTACGTGTTTGCCCGCGATGCGCTGCTGGCGCTGGCCGGCGCGCAACCCCGCCCTCTGCCAGCACTGAAGGCGCGCAGCGCGGCGGCCATCCGCAAGCGCCCGGGGCGCAGCGAGTACCAGCGCGGCATCGTCAGCCCGGCGGCCGATGGCGGCTGGGAGGTGCGGCTCACTGGGGCACAAGGGGCTGGCATCCTGCGCAGCATGACCGAGGCCAACGCCCTGGTGGTGCTGGGCCACGAGCAGGGCTCAGTGGCGGCAGGCGACGAGGTGCAGGTCTGGCTGTTTGATGGCTTGACCTGAGCGCGAGGGCGGTGGCCCTCGCGTGGTGGCCGTTCTCGGCGCATAGCTGTCATTCCCTCGCCGCCACCACCGCCGTCATGCCAGCGCACGGCCACTCCGTCATGCCCGCGCAGGCGGGCATCCAGGTCTTCAGCGTCGGCTGCAGCAGCGCAGCGGCGGCGCC